>Ga0066798_10000003_pt1 | contig 237640 bp, 209 predicted proteins | sample PersoiDNA2013203_FD_70961 | JGI IMG/M metagenome (GOLD analysis project Ga0066798, IMG submission 70961) | Permafrost soil microbial communities from the Arctic, to analyse light accelerated degradation of dissolved organic matter (DOM) -... | ecosystem: Environmental > Terrestrial > Soil >... | reverse complement strand
CAGTCGTTCGAAACGGACCAGATTGCTTAAGCCGGACGTCGAACCTAAAGGTAGAAATGAAGCTTGATGAAGATATGCGGGTTGATGGGCAGTCCATCGGGATACTCAAGGACAAGGAAACCGGCTCCTACATCGACTATTTCTTTGTGGCCGATCTTTGGTGCAAAGATCCGCGCTTCCAGAGCCGGTCGATGAAGATTGGCGAGTGCCGAGGCCTTTTTCGCTTCGATAGAGAAACGCTTGGTGCCGAGTTACTGTTTCCGATGCTGGGCGATGACGCGGGAAGCAGGTTCGGCATAGCAGCCGCCAAGGTGCTCAAGGAGTTCCGCTCTACTGGGTTATGGCCTGACCGCGCCCAGTTTGCCTCGGGGTGACAAAGCGTTCGCCTCAACGTGCTTATTTCGGCCCGATCGCCCACTACAGGGCGGTTGCGGCCGTTCGCGATACTTCGCGGTATTTTTCACGACGGCAACATGCTATGCTACTCCGACGGTCCGCAATCGGCCAACAGCGGACAACGGAGACGTCGCCAAAGACATGCCCAGGAACATAAAGAAGTTATGAGAGTCGAACTTTTGAGGTTGGAGGACGTATTCGATCTTACGAACCAAGGACTCGTGTGCACGCCCTTTTTTCAGCCGTCACCGCAAGGTCCGTTCAACAATTTCTCTGCGGTTGTAACTGTCCAGCCTCCTGATCGCCCGGCATTTGACGTTGACGCATCCTTTAACCTTTCGCATTTCAAAATTCTGGATGTGGACGTGCCCGTTGAAAGGCGATGGAAGATTGTGACTTGCCTGGGCAAGATACCGAAGGATTCCGTGCCGGTAGGAAGTATTATTCTCTGCGATAGGGAAACGAAAGCACGGCTATCGAAGTCAATCTGACCGTCCGGTTTGGGGCGAAAGCAGACTGTCGGGCAACGCCCCGTTTCCGGAGAGACCCGGTAGAGGGCCTTCTCGTCGTTCAAGGAGGTTTCGCATGCGTCGTCACTTCGTGCGGTTCGGGATCGGTTTGGCAGGGGGCCTGCTCGTGTGGCAGGTCGCTTTGGCCGACACGCCCTTCACGATGGATCCGGGGGCTTTCTCCAACCACATGGCCATCCCTTCCATGATGGGCCGGCTGGAGAAGAGTCACAAGACGATCTTCGGCGAGTCGGTGGAGCAGTCCTTGGGCCGCTCCAAAGGCGGCCCGGCAAAAGGCCTGTCGCCGCGGCCGATGTCCTTCGCCGCCGTTACCGGCCTGTCGCCTGCCAGCGCTCTCGCGTCGTCCTTTCCTCCCGGCCAGCGTGACCAGGTGGAAGCGTTGTTCAAGGAGCTGCTTTCGGGCTATCACAAGATCGAGTCGCAGTTCGGCATTCCACGCAATGATGTGGGTGCTGCGGTGGCGGCGTTCATTGCGGGCAGTTACATGGCCTACCGGGACGTCGACTTTCCCGACCAGCACTTCCTGCCGCTGGTGAATCAGATGCGGCTGGCGCTGGCCAGCAACCGTGCGTTCGCGCGCACCTCCGACGCAGAGAAGCAGGAACTCTACGAGCAGATGGCCATCCTGGGCACCTACATGGCGCTCACGCGCGATGCGTTGAAGCAACGATCCGATGCGCACGTAGCGCGTAACATGCAGCGCGCAGCCAAGCGCTACCTGGAGCAGCTCCTGAAGACCGACGCCGATCGAGTGCAGCTGACCAGTAGCGGGCTCGTGTTTCGCTGATCAGCAAGGCCATCCCGAGCGAAGTGCCGCGCGGGCGCGATATCAAGACGGACTTTTGCGCGGCACAGCTGCGGCCCAGTCAGCAACGCCCGACGTATTCTGATATCATTTTTCCTGATGCATCGAATACGGATTAACGATTGGACTTATGTCTCGCTGCAGTGCACCATTACGCTCACCCTTGGCCCGACAGGACAGCGCCGTGAGCGAATCAGCACAAGCGCGAATCCCGGCACGCCATCGCCTGGCCCGTCGCCGGCCTGCCCGGCAAGGCCGATAAGAACGTTTTCATTGAATCACCGTGGCCGGCCTCGCCGCTGCGAACGCCTGCGCCCAGTTGAACGACATCGCGGCAGGGCCGGTATCTCGCGGCGACGTGCGATAGGGCGTCTTCCATCCCGGCGGCAGGTGTCGCCGGACTGCCGCTGCCGCAACGCTTGCCCCGGCCCAGGCCACGCTCCAGACAAACCAAGCCAACAAGGAACCTTATGTCCGCACTCTTTTCCCCGTTCACCCTCAAAGACGTCACCCTGCGCAACCGCATCGCCGTGCCGCCGATGTGCCAGTACAGCGCCACCGACGGTTTCGTCAACGACTGGCACCAGGTGCACTACGCGCAGATCGCGCGCGGCGGCGCCGGCCTCGTCATCGTGGAGGCGACCGCCGTGTCGCCGGAAGGACGCATCACACCAGGCTGCACGGGCCTGTGGAGCGACGAGCACACGGCCGGCATGGCGCAGATCGCCGCCAGCATCAAGGCCGCCGGCGCCGTGCCCGGCATCCAGATTGCCCACGCGGGCCGCAAGGCCAGTGCCAACCGCCCGTGGGAAGGCGACGACCATATCGCCGCCACCGATCCGCGCGGCTGGGAAACCATCGCGCCGTCCGCCATCGCCTTTGGCGCGAACCTGCCGCAGGTTCCGCGCGCCATGACCCGCGGCGATATCGCCCGCGTCCAGGAGGACTTCGTGGCCGCCGCCCGGCGTGCCCTGGCGGCCGGCTTCCAGTGGCTGGAGCTGCATTTCGCCCACGGCTACCTGGCCCAGAGCTTCTTCAACGTCGATGCCAACAAGCGCGACGACGAATACGGCGGCAGCCTGGCCGGGCGCAGCCGCTTCCTGCTGGAGACGCTGGCGGCGGTGCGCAAGGTATGGCCGCAGGAACTGCCGCTGACGGCCCGCTTCGGCGTCATCGAGTACGACGGACGCGACGAACAGACCTTGGCCGCGTCGGTCGAACTGGTCAAGCAGATGCGCGCCGGCGGGCTGGACATGCTCAATGTCAGCGTCGGTTTCTCGACGCCGCAGGCGAATATTCCGTGGGGTGCCGGCTTCCTGGCGCCCGTGGCCGAACGGGTGCGGCGCGAGGCGGAACTGCCGGTAGCATCGTCCTGGGGCATCGATGCCCCCCATATCGCCGAACGGGTCGTCGCCAACGGCCAGATGGACCTGGTGATGGTCGGCCGCGCCCACCTGGCCAATCCGCATTATCCCTACCAAGCCGCGAAACAGCTGGAAGTGAAGGACCCGTCGTGGGTGCTGCCGGCACCGTATGCGCACTGGCTGGAACGCTACCGCGTGCAGGAGTAAGGTCAGCCAGGCAGTGGGTCCGGCGTGCCGCAGGTGGCGAACAGCAGTTCGCGCAGCCAGCGGTGGCCGGCGTCGCGGTGGGTGCGCTCGTGCCACGCGACCAGCTTCGTGAAGCCCGGCACGGGCAGCGGCGGCTCCAGCACCGCCAGCCCTTCCAGTCCCGCCACCAGCCGGCTCGGCACCACGGCCACCAGGTCGCTGGTGCGCAGCAGTTCCGGCACGATCAGGAAAGACTTCACCGACAACGTCACGTTGCGCTGGCGCCCCAGTTGCGCCAGCGCTTCGTCCGTCACGCCGGCGAAGCCGCCGCCCGTGTACGACACCAGCGCGTGATCGAGGCCGCAGAAGCGGTCCAGGGTCAGTTCCTCGCGCGCCGCCGGGTGGCCGGCACGCATCACGCACACATACCGCTCTTCATACAGGCGCCGCACATGCAGGTCGGGCGACGTACTTTCCGGGGTCATCAGGGCCAGGTCGATCTCGCCCCGTTCCAGCCTGGCCAGCACCTGCTGGTCGCTGTCGACGGGGATCAGCGCCACGCGGATGTGGGGCGCCTGGCGCTTCACGGCCGCGACAAAAGGCAGGGCGACGGCGCGCAGCGCGTAGTCGGTGGCCACGACCGTGACGGTCAAGGTGGCGCTGGCCGGGTCGAACACGGGCGGCTGCAGCAGCGCCTCGATGTCGGCCAGCACCTGCTTGACGGGCTGCGCAAGGTCGAGCGCGCGCTGGGTCGGCACGATGCCGCGCTGGGCCCGCACGAACAGGGGATCGTCGAAGCTTTCGCGCAGGCGCGTCAGCATGCCGCTCAGGGCCGGCTGGGTCAGCGCCAGGCGCGCGGCGGCGCGCGTGACGTTGCGTTCGTCCAGCAGGACATCGAGGGCTTTCAGCAGGTTCAGGTCGACATTACGCAGCGGGATCATCCGCTCATTGTGACATAGCCATCAGCGCCAGCGCATCGGGCACTGCCGCGCCGCCGGCCGTATTGTCGAAGATGCACCAGGCTTGCTGCTGCTGCGCCAGCCAGGCGTGCACGTCGGCCAGGCGCTGCGCATCGTAGGCCGAGTAGTAGATGCGGGGGCTGCCGTGCAGGCGCACGTAGGGCGTCGGTGCGGTCGGCTCGAACGGCCCCGTGTAGCCCACCACGGGGTCGGCCAGCACGCGCGTGACGCCGGCATCGCGCAGCAGCTGCGTGGCGGCGGGGGTGAACCAGCTGGCATGGCGTGCCTCGCAGGCGACCAGGCAGCCGAAGCGGGCGCGCAAGGCGTCGAACAGGGCGCCGGCTGCCGTCGCGTCCAGCGCGAGGCTGGGCGGCAGCTGGACCAGGATGCAGCCGAGCTTCTCCTCCAGCGCGCCCGCCTCGCCGGCGAAGCGGGCCAGGGTGTCGTCGATGCCCACCAGCCGGGCCTCGTGCGTGATGGCCTTGGGCAGCTTGACGGCGAAGCGGAAGTGCGGCGGCGTCGCGGCGGCCCAGCGCGCATACGTCTTGGGCTGGTGCGGCCGGTAAAACGAAGAATTGATTTCCACGCAGTTGAACACGGCGGCGTAGCGCTCCAGGTGGCTGCCGGCGGCCGGGAAGTGTTCCGTCGCCGCGCCGGGCAGCGACCAGCCGGCGCAGCCGATGAAGGGTGCGGAAGGGGTGGCTTGCAAGGTCGATTGGCTCATGCCGGTACTGTACGGGAAACGGCGCGGGCGGGACGTCCCGGTGGAAGGTGCGCACGCAGGGCCCGGTGCGCTATCATGCGCCGTTGACCGAACATCAAAAGGACGCTTCATGGAGATCAAGTTGCATGCCGGCCGCCGGCGCGTAGGCCAGTGGCTGGCGCTGGCCGCCTTTGGCGCCGTCTTGTCGGGCTGCGCCGGCCTGGCCGGGCCGCGCGACGTCGACATTCCGCTGCCTAAGCTGCAGCGCCAGCTGGAAGGGCGCTTCCCGATCCAGCAGCGCGCGCTGGCCGTGTTCGACCTGGAGCTGTCACGGCCCCGCCTGTCCCTGCAGCGCGACAACGACCGCGTCGCGCTGGAGACGGATGTGTCGGCGTCGACGCCGCTGGTGCGTCGCAGCCTGCAGGGCACGGTGATGGTGTCGGGCCGCCTGCTGGTGGACAATGTGCGCAATGCCGTCGTGCTGGCCGATGCCCGCATCGAGCGCTTCGCCATCGACGGCGTCGACGGCGCGCTGCAAGGGCAGCTGACGGCGGCCGGCAATGTCGTCATCGACCGCATGGTGCGCGACGTGCCCCTGTACACCTTCAAGCCGGAGGACCTGCGCTATGGCGGCGTGCAGTTCATCGCCACGGCCATCCACACGACGCCCACCGGGCTGTCGGTGCGGGTCGAACCGGTCAAGTAGCAAACGGATACCTGCAAGGGAAGGGCGCGGGCCGGTTGTCGGCCGCGCCGCGATTGCCTACAATCGGCATTCATTGTCTTCCCGTCGGAGTACCCATGCCCATCCTCGGTATCGGCTTGCATGTGCTGGTCGCCATCTTCTTTGCCGTGCACGCGGTGCGCAGCCGCCAGCAGATGTACTGGCTGATGATCCTCTTCGCGTTCCCCCTGCTGGGCAGCGTGGTGTACTTCTTCGGCGTCTACCTGCCGGCATCGCGCTTGCAGCGCACTGTCGGCAAGGCCGTCGCCGGCGCGGCGCAGTTGCTGGACCCGACCCGCGAACTGCGCGCGGCCCGCACCGCCTTCGACTTCACGCCGACGGCGCAGAACCGCATGCGCCTGGCCGATGCACTGCTGCACTCGGGCGAGGCGGCCGATGCCGCCGAAACCTACGAAGCCTGCCTTGAGGGGCCGTTTGCCAGCGATCCCGAAATCCGCCTGGGCGCGGCACGCGCCAACCTGGCGTGCGGACGTCACGCGGCCGCGCGCGCGCACCTGGAGGCGATGCGCCGTGCCGATGGCCAGTTCCGCGCCGAGCAGGTCGGCCTGCTGCTGGCGCGGGCTCACGCGGGGCTCGGCGACGACGATGCCGCCCGCGCCGAATTCGAGGCAACAGTCGACCGCTTCGGCAGCTTCGAGGCGAAGGCGGAATTTGCCATCTGGGCGGCCGGAGCGCGCCAGTACCAGCTGGCGCACCGTCTGCAGAACGAGCTGCAGTCCACCATGGATCACTGGAACCGCCATACCCACACGATGAACCTGCCGCTGGTGCGCCGCCTGGAAGCGGCCTTCGCCACCGTCCCCGCCCAGCAGGGACCTGCTACTTGACGATGCGCCCGGCGAACAGCCGGCGTCCGGCGCACAGGTCGGCCACGGGGCGCAGCGCCAGCAGCAGCAGGCGGTCGATACGGGCCAGCAAGGTGGAGCTCTCCGGCAGGATGCGCGTGACGAGGAAATTGAAGTGGCGCGACAGTTCCAGGCGGGGCAGGATGGCGCGCACCAGCGCGATGTCGTGCTGCGTCATCTTGCGCTCGTCCGCCGTGATGTAGGGCTGCCCCGGACCGTAGATCAGCCGGCGCATGCGCGGGTACAGGAAGCCTTCCACGAGGCGCGAGCGGCGGATCACGTCCGTGATGGAATGCGAATAGATTTCGTTGACGACGAACAGGGCGCCCGGGCGCGCCACGCGCCGGATTTCGCCGATGGCGGCGGGAATGTCGACATGGTGCAGGATGTCGCGCGCCAGCACGCAGTCGAAGTAGTCGTCCGGGTAGGTCAGCGCTTCGGCCGGCATCTGCCCGAAGTGCACGGCCAGGTTTTCCCGCTCGGCCAGGCGCCGCGCGATCGACAGCGAATCGGGGCTCAGGTCGAAGGCATGCACGTCGGCCCCCAGTCGTGCCAGGCGCAGCGCGTCCTCGCCGAAACCGCAACCCACCACCAGCACGCGGCGCCCGCGCAGGTCCAGGGTGGTAAGGTAGGCGTACATCTGCCAGTAGGCGTTCCACCAGCGCCGCCCGGGCCGGTCCAGCACGTCGAAGGAAAACGGCCGGCGCACCATGTCCTCGTGCTGGCGCGCGTGCTGCCGGTGGTAATCCAGTTCGTTCTGCTGGCGCTCCGTCAATTGCCCCGTGCTCTCGTCTTGCATGCTCGCTCCCTGTCCGCTTTGCGGTAAGCTGGCACATCGTTCCTCCAAACGCCTTTACGGGAGAACCGCATGACCGCCATGCCAATCGATGCGCTGTCGCGCTACCTGCTGGCCCAGGCGTATAACAATGCCTGGGCCGACCACCGGCTGCTGCGCGCCTGCAGCGCCCTGAGCCAGCCGGAATTCGAGGATATGACGCGCACGAACTTCTTTCCGGGAGTTGGCGCAACCTTGAATCACATCGTCACCGTTCAGCAGTTCTATGTGGACGCACTGTTGCGCGAGCAGCACGGCGAGCCGCCCCACCCGGACTACAACAGCTTCTTCCGCCCCCCTGCACCGTATGCCACCTGCGCCGACGTGTGGCGGGCGCAGAAGGCCTGCGACCAGGCGCTGATCGGCTATTGCGCGGCACTGACGGATGACACGCTGGACCGGCCCGTCACCATCCTGCGCACGGACAGGATCCAGGTCGACACGCGCCAGCGGCTGTTGGCCCACCTGTTCCAGCACCAGGTGCACCACCGGGGTCAGGTCCATGCGATGCTGGCCGGCACCAGGGTGGCGCCGCCCCAGCTGGACGAGTTCTATGCCAGCGGCGAGGCGGACCTGCGCGCACGCGATTTCGCGGAACTGGGGTGGCGCGAGGAAGACATCTGGCCGGAACGGGGCCAGGAAGATCTGCATGCCGCCGGCCTGGCCGCTGGCGCGCGGGTCCCGCCAGACCTTGGGAAATTCCCGGGCATGTGAGGGCTCAGAGAAGAAGACCAGCATCGATCGCCCGCTGGCGGAATGCGGCCGCACGTGCCACCGACACCGTCGGCGGCAACGTGCAAACCGCTGCCGATGCCAGGCGTGACCTGATTGTCCGCCAGGAGCCCGGCAGCTTCGCTAGGAGCCGGGATGCAGGACCACTTTCGTCCAGCCGTGGTCGCGCTCGTCGAAGTGCTGGTAGGCGTCCGGTGCCTCGTCCAGCTTCAGCTCATGGGAAACGACGAACGATGGCTTGGCACGGCCAGCGTGGATCAGGTCGCGCAGCTGCCGGTTGTAGGCCTTAACGTTGCATTGGCCTGTGCCGATACGCTGGCCCTTGAACCAGCACATGCCCCAATCGAACTCGATGATCCCCTTCTTCGCCAGTTCGTTCGGTGCGCCCGGGTCCTGCGGCACGAACACGCCGACCACGCCGATCCCGCCGGTGAATTTGACCGACTTGACGAGGTTGTTCATCGTGAGGTTGGGCTGTTCGTGCCGATGCGAGGCATGGTCGTGGCACTGGTAGCCGACGCATTCGCAGCCCACGTCCGCGCCCCTGCCGTGCGTCAGGTCCATGATCCGCTGCACTGCGTCTTCCTTCGAATAATTGATCGCGATCGCGCCGATCGATTCGGCCAGCTTGAGCCTGTCGGGATGGCAGTCGACCACCATCACGCTGCAGGCGCCCTTGATCATCGCGGAGTGCGCCGCCATCAGGCCGACCGGTCCGGCGCCATAGATGACCACCGCGTCACCGGGCTTCATGCCGGCCAGCTCGGTCACGTGCCAACCGGTCGGGAAGATGTCGGCGCACATCACGTAATCGGTCTGCTTTTCCGCCGCGTCCGGCGGCAGTTTCAGCGCCATGAAGTCGGCCCACGGAACCCGCAGGTATTCGGCCTGGCCACCGGCCCATGGTCCCATGTCGGCGAACCCGAAGGCGCCGCCTGCCATGCCGGGCTGGTTTGCATTCAGGCAGTAGGCGGTCAGGCCTTTTTCGCAGTTCCTGCAGTGGCCACAGCTGATATTGAACGGCAGGCAGACCCAGTCGCCCGGCTTGAGCCGTTCGACCGCCGGTCCCACTTCCTGGACCACGCCGAGATTTTCGTGGCCGAAAACGCGGCCCTGCTCGAAATCGGTTCTGCCTTCATACATGTGCAGGTCCGAACCGCAGATGTTCGTGGTGGTGATCTTGACGATGGCGTCCGTGGGACGTTCGATTTTCGGTTCCGGCACGTTTTCGACGGCAACCTGGCGGGGACCGCGATAGACAACGGCTTTCATGATCTACTCCTTAAATTCGCCAGAAATAGTCTGCTCGCATGAAAGGCGCAACAGGGCATCCCGGCGGTTTTCGTTGAAACCCGCATGCAGTACTGCGGGAACTTTTACCCATCTGAGAAACCCGAGACGCAGCCATGCCCATCCCGATGCGGGTGAGCGAAGTGACGCCAGGCGCGAATGAGAGTAGTACGGACGAAGAATTGACGGCGCGGAAATGCAAGAAGCCTGAGTGGAAACCCTGGGACCTGCCGTTGCAGCAGGACGGTATGCGCGGGTGGGCGTTTCGAGGCTGCTTGAAGCGCCCGGAAAATCTGGCGGCCTCGTGCGGTGGCCGAAGCGTGCACGACCTGCCTGGTCAGGGCCGGTCGCAGCGGCTCACCGTACGATATCGCTCAATGAACGGATGCCCTTCTTGTCAGGCGCCCTGGGGCAGCATGCTGCCGTTCAGTGCATGCCGGGCGATGACGCCGTCGTCGCCGATGGCGATCCAGCCGCCCCGGGGCGGCACGGCTTCCGGCTCCCAGTCGGGCAGCACATAGCGAAGCTTGCCGTCGACGTCGTGCAGGGCAGGGCGGTGCGTATGGCCGTGGATCATCACGGAGGCGCCCGTCTGGGCGAACACGTCGGCCACGGCTTGCGGCGTCACATCCATGATCTCGTAGCTTTTTCCCGCCTGGTCCTTGCGGCTGTTGTCGCGCAGGCCGGCGATGATCTGCTTGCGCTGGACCAGGGGCATGGCGAGGAACTGTCGTTGCCATGCGGTCTCGCGCACCTGGGCGCGGAAGGCCATGTAGTTGACGTCATCCGTGCATTGGGCGTCGCCATGGACCAGCACGATGCGGCGGCCATGGTCGTCGATGACCCAGGTTTCCGGCAGCAGGGTCAGGCCGGCGGCGGCGGCAAAGGCGTCACCGACGAGGAAGTCGCGGTTGCCGGCGATCCAGAACAAGGCGACACCGGCATCGGCCAGGCCGCGCAGGGCGGTGACGATGCTCTGGTGGAAGGGGGTGGCGAGGTCGTCGTCGCCGGCCCAGTATTCGAACAGGTCGCCCAGCAGGTAGAGCTGCCGGGCCGACCTGGCCGGCCCGTCGACGAAGCGCAGGAACGCTGCCGTCAAGGCGGGCCGGTCTTCCTGCAAATGCAGGTCTGAAATGAAAAGAATCAAAACAGGATCAGGAAAGACTTACGCGGCTTCGACTTTTTCGATAATCACGTCTTCCACCGGCACGTCGGCGAACATGCCGCTGCGCGTGGTCTTGACCTTGCGGATCTCGTCGACCACTTCCTTGCCTTCGGTGACGATACCGAACACGGCATAGCCCCAGCCGTCCTGGCCCGGGTAGTCGAGGAAGCTGTTGTTCTTGACGTTGATGAAGAACTGGGCCGAAGCCGAGTGCGGCGCCGACGTGCGGGCCATGGCCAGGGTGTACGGCTCGTTCTTCAGGCCGTTCTTGGCTTCGTTTTCGACGGTGGTGTCGGCCGGTTTCTGTTTCATGCCGGGTTCGAAACCGCCGCCCTGGATCATGAAGCCGTCGATAACGCGGTGGAAGATGGTGTTGTCGTAGTGGCCGGCCTTGGCGTAGGCCAGGAAGTTCTCGACGGTCTTCGGTGCTTTTTCAGCGTCCAGCTCGGCAACGATCTTGCCCTTGTTGGTGGTGATGGTAATGGTGGTCATGGTTGTCCTGTGTGCTTGGTTGAGTCAGGGGCAGCGATATTACAGCAGACGATGGCAAAACGCTATTTTACTGCGCCGGCGGGACGGGCGTCGGCGCATTGTCCCCGGACGTCTCCGGCTGGGCAGCCTGTTCGGGCGCCTGGGCCGGCGCCTTCGGCTTGATCGGCGTCTTCAGGATCGTGGCCGACTTGACGACGATGGGCGTGACGGGCACGTTCTGGAAGATCGGCGTCTTGTCGTCCACCAGCACGCCCTTGATCTTGTCGACCACGTCCTGGCCCTGGATCACCTTGCCGAACACGGTATAGCCGACCCCGTCGAAGTTCGGGTAATCCAGCCCTTCGTTATTGACGACGTTGATGAAGAACTGCGACGTGGCCGAGTTCGGATTGTCCATGCGCGCCATCGCCACCGAGTATTGCTCGTTCTTCAGGCCGTTCTTCGATTCGCTGGGGATGGGCGGACGGGTCGGCTTCGATTTCAGGTCCTTCGTATAACCGCCGCCCTGGATCATGAAGCCGTCGATCACGCGGTGGAAGATGGTGTCCTTGTAAAACCCGCTTTTCACGTAGGCAAGGAAGTTCGCCACCGTCTTCGGCGCCTTTTCCTGGTTCAGCTCCAGCACGATCTCGCCCGCCGTCGTCTTCAGCGACACCTGCGGGTCGGCCGCCAGCACGGCGCCGGACAGCAGCAGGGCGGCGCATCCCGCGATGATGGATAAGGGTTTAGCACGCATGTTCTTTTACTTTCCGTTGGGTTGTGGATTAGGCCGGAGGCATTTTATCAATGCTATACTTGGCGACGGCTTCCATTCTAGACCGTCTGGAATGGAAAGCAGGTCACCAAAGAAGAACTAATATTACAGAGGGTGCGGCCACCCCGGGGCAGAGCGAAACAGCGGCGCGGCGTAAAGCCGGGGCCCTGGTTTCGCATTGCCTTCGTCGTTGGCCCGTCACAGCAGAATAAGAGTCCGATGAGCAATTTAAAGATCTACAACACGCTGGCGCGCGAGAAACAGGCATTCGTACCGATGGAACCGGGCAAGGTCCGCATGTACGTCTGCGGCATGACGGTGTACGACTATTGCCACGTGGGCCACGGGCGCATGATGATGGCGTTCGACGTGATTTACCGCTGGCTGAAAACATCGGGCTTCGACGTGCGCTACGTGCGCAACGTCACGGACATCGACGACAAGATCATCCGCCGCGCCGTCGAGAACAATGAATCGATCCACGCGCTGACGTCCCGCTTCGAGGCATACATGGACGAAGACACCACCGCGCTGGGCATCCTGCCGCCGACGGACGTGCCGCATGCCACCGAGTATGTGCCGCAGATGCTGTCGATTATCGAAAAGCTGGAAGCGAAGGGCCTGGCGTACAAGGGCGAGGACGGCGACGTCAATTACGCCGTGCGCGGCTTCGACGGCTACGGCAAATTGTCCGGCAAGTCGCTGGACGATCTGCGCGCCGGCGAGAGAGTCGACGTCAACACGGGCAAGCGCGATCCGCTCGACTTCGTGCTGTGGAAAGCGGCCAAGGAAACGGAACCGGCCGAAGTCAAATGGGACTCGAAATGGGGCCAGGGCCGGCCCGGCTGGCATATCGAATGCTCGGCCATGTGCTCGGCCACCCTGGGTGAACAGTTCGACATCCACGGCGGCGGCGCCGACCTGCAGTTCCCCCACCACGAGAACGAGATCGCCCAGTCCGAAGGCGCTTTCGGCCACGCGATGGCGAACTACTGGGTGCACAACGGCTTCATCCGCGTCGATAACGAGAAGATGTCCAAATCACTGGGCAATTTCTTCACGATCCGCGACGTGCTGCAGAAGTTCGACGCCGAAGTGGTGCGCTTCTTCATCCTGCGCGCCCACTACCGCAGCCCCCTGAATTATTCCGACGCGCACCTGGACGACGCACGCGGTGCCCTGACGCGCCTGTACACGTCGCTCGACGGCATCGAAGGCGACGGCCAGCCGCTGGACTGGAACGAAGAGAACGCGAAGAAGTTCGCCGAAGCGATGGACGACGATTTCAATACGCCGATCGCCGTCTCCGTGCTGTTCGACCTGGCCTCGGAAGTGAACAGGTCGAAGTCGCCCGTGGCGGCGCGGCAGCTGAAGGGCCTGGCCGGCGTGCTGGGCCTGCTGGAACGCACGCCGCAGGCATTCCTGCAAGCCGGTGCGACGGACGCGATCGGCGCGGCCATGATCGACGAAGCCATTGCGGCCCGCGCCGCGGCGAAGAAGGCGCGCGACTTCGCGCAATCCGACAAGATCCGCGCGGACCTGCTGGCGAACGGCATCGTCCTGGAAGACAAGCCGGACGGCACGACGACCTGGCGCCGCGCATAATGGTGCTCCAGTCCAGGGACAGTGCTGCCGGCGGCCGGCAGCTGGTGGTGCCGGCCTATTGGGAAGAAGCCAAGCTCGAACTGATGCGGCGCGACCGCATCATGAACCGGCTGATTCCCCAGTTCGGCGACCTGCACCTGATCGGCCACGACGACCCGTTCACCACCCTGGCGCGTTCCATCGTCAACCAGCAGGTGACGCCGAAGGCCGCCAACGTGGCCTGGCAGAAGCTCCTGGCCGCGTGCCCGAAGTTCACGCCGGCCTCGGTACTGAAGGCGGGCGCCGTGCAGCTGGGCGAATGCGGGCTGTCCAAGCGCAAGACCGAATACATCCTGGACCTGGCCGACAACTTCAAGGCGAAGAAGGTGCACGCGGCCCAGTGGCACCAGATGGACGACGAAGCCGTCATCGCCGAGCTGGTGCAGATTCGCGGCATCACCCGGTGGACGGCTGAAATGTTTTTGATCTTCAACCTGCTGCGGCCGAACGTGCTGCCGCTGGACGACCCGCGCCTGATCGCGGGCATCAGCCACAATTATTTTTCCGGCGAGCCCGTCTCGCGCAGCGATGCGCGCGAAGTGGCGGCCAACTGGGAACCGTTCCGGACAGTTGCGACATGGTATTTGTGGCGCAGTCTTGATCCGGTCGCGGCGCCAAGTCCGGTAGAATGACGACAATTCGAAACCATGCGGCCCGGTTACCCGGGCCGCGCGGATTCATACTCTCGGAGGACCAATGACCAAAACCACTTTCCTCAATTTTGAACAGCCGATCGCGGAACTGGATTCCAAAATTGAAGAGCTGCGTTTCGTACAGGACGATTCGGCCGTCGACATCTCGGAAGAGATCGACCGCCTGGCCAAGAAGAGCCAGCAGTTGACGAAGGACATCTACGCCAAGCTGACGCCATGGCAGGTCGCGCAGATCGCGCGCCACCCGCAGCGCCCCTACACGATGGATTACGTGAACGAATGCTTCACGGACTTCCATGAGCTGCACGGCGACCGCACCTACGCCGACGACCAGTCGATCGTCGGTGGCCTGGCCCGTTTCAACGGCCAGCCCTGCATGGTCATCGGTCACCAGAAGGGCCGCGACACGAAGGAGCGGGCGATGCGCAACTTCGGCATGCCCAAGCCCGAAGGCTACCGCAAGGCGATGCGCCTGATGAAAGTGGCGGAGAAATTCAACCTGCCGATCTTCACCTTCGTCGACACCCCCGGCGCCTTCCCCGGCATCGACGCCGAGGAGCGCGGCCAGTCCGAGGCGATCGGCCACAACCTGTACGTGATGGCCGAACTGAAGGTGCCGCTGATCGCCACCATTATCGGTGAAGGCGGTTCCGGCGGCGCGCTGGCCATTGCCGTCGGCGATGCCGTGCTGATGCTGCAATACGCGACCTATTCCGTGATCTCGCCGGAAGGCTGCGCGTCGATCCTGTGGAAGACCTCCGAGCGCGCCGCCGAAGCGGCCGAAGCGCTGGGCCTGACGGCGCACCGCCTGAAAGCCATGGGCCTGATCGACAAGATCGTCAACGAACCCCTGGGCGGCGCCCACCGCGATCCGAAAGAGATGGCACGCCTGTTGAAGCGCGCACTGGCCGACTCGCTGCGCCAGTTCCAGGGCATGAAGACGAAGGAGCTGCTGGACAACCGTCACAAGAAGCTGCTCAGCTACGGCAAGTTCAAGGAAACGACGCCGCAGGAATAAGGCAACGAACAGTTGCCGCAAAATTGGGGACAGACCCCATTTTTCGAGAAACATTTCTTGGAAAATGGGGTCTGTCCCCATTTTTATGGAAAGATTCGATGAAGTCCGATGTTGTTGACCTTTTTGAGCGCCAGGCCGCTGCCTTGGTGGCCGGCGGGCCTGTGGCCGTCGCCTACAGCGGCGGGCTCGATTCGACCGTGCTGCTGCACCTGGCCGCCGGCTGGGCCAAGGCCAATGGCGTGCCGCTGCATGCCTTCCACGTTCACCATGGCCTGAGCCCCAATGCCGATGCGTGGGAGGCCCATTGCGCCGCCCGGTGCCAAGCGCTGGGCGTGCCGTTCACGTCCCGCCGCGTCACGCTGGAGGACCGCAAGTCGGTCGAGGCGTCGGCCCGCCAGGCCCGCTACGCCGCGCTGGGCGAGCTTTGCCGCGAGCAGGGCGTCAGCGTGCTGCTGACGGCCCATCACCTGGACGACCAGGCCGAAACGATGCTGCTGCAGCTGGCGCGCGGTGCCGGGCCGGCCGGCTTGTCCGGCATGGACTCTTCGAACCACGCGCCGGCCTTGCTGGGCAGCGCCGATATCGTGCTGGCCCGCCCGCTGCTCCAGGCGTCGCGCGCGCAGCTGGAAGCCCATGCGGGCGAGCATTCGCTGGCCCATATCGACGACGAGTCGAACACCGACACGCGTTATGCCCGCAACGCGTTGCGCCACACGGTGATGCCGACCCTGGCAAAGGCCTTCCCCGGCTACCAGGAGCGCTTTGCCCGCAGCGCCGCGCATGCCCAGGCGGCGCAGCGCCTGCTGACGGAACTGGCGCAGCAGGACCTGCAGGCCTGCCTGCACCGCGGCGAGGATGGCCAGGCCGCTGCCGGCGGGCTCGATGTCGAAGCCTTGCGCGCGCTGTCCGAGGACCGCCGCAACAACCTGCTGCGGCACTGGTTCGCCGTGACGGGCATCCGCATCCCGTCGGCCAGCTGGCTGGCCGAGATGACGACGCAGCTGCTCGAAGCGCGCGACGATGCCAATCTGCTCGTCACGCATCCGGACCGCGAAGTGCGCCGTTACAAGGGCCGCCTGTACCTGGACCCGAAACGGCGCGAGCTGGCCGGTACCCGCGAGGACATCTTCGAGGACGCGCCGTTCCAGCATTTCCAGTGGCAGGGCGAGGCGTCGATCCCGTTCCCGGACTACGGCGGCACCCTGCATTTCGACGCGGCACAGGATGGCATCGCCGGCGAATGGCTGCGCGCGCAGCTGCTGACAATCTCGTTCCGGCGCGGCGGCGAGCGCCTGAAGCTGGCGCCGAACCGCCCGACGCGAGGCCTGAAACAGCACTATCAGGCCCTCGATATTCCTTCGTGGGAGCGGGGCAGGCTGCCCGTCGTCGGCATTCCCGGCCAGCTGTTGTACGCGGCCGGGATCGGCATGGATTGCCACCGGATTGAGCATGGGCGAAACGATGGCGTCGTAATGCGCTGGGTGGCCGAATAAAATTTTCCGTCGCGGCGATTTTTCGCATGAGCTTATCGCTGAACTGTATGAGGACCTTGGCGTTTTGACTTGTCCTTTTGCATTGCAGCATGTAGAGTTAAGGGCTCCCTTACTTCAACCGAGTGGAAAACGCAAGTTATGGCTTTAATCGTTCACAAATACGGCGGTACGTCGATGGGCTCGACGGACCGTATCAAGAACGTCGCGCGCCGTGTCGCCAAATGGCACGATGCGGGACACCAGGTCGTCGTGGTACCGTCCGCGATGTCCGGCGAGACGAACCGCCTGATCGCGCTGGCCAAGGAAGTGCAGAACCCGCCCGACCCGCGCGAACTGGACATGATCGCCTCCACGGGCGAGCAGGTGTCGGTGGCGCTGCTGTCGATGGCGCTGCAGGCGATCGGCAAGCAGGCCGTGTCGTATGCCGGCTGGCAGGTGGGCATTAAAACCGACTCCGCGTTCACCAAGGCGCGCATCCAGTCGATCGACGACGCGCGCGTGCGCCGCGACCTCGATGCCGGCAAGGTGGTCGTCATCACCGGCTTCCAGGGTGTCGACGAGGACGGCCATATCGCCACGCTGGGTCGCGGCGGCTCGGACACCTCGGCCGTGGCGATCGCCGCCGCGCTGAAGGCGGACGAATGCCTGATCTACACGGACGTCGACGGCGTCTACACGACCGACCCCCGCGTGGTCTCGGAAGCGCGTCGCCTGAAGGCCATCACCTTCGAGGAAATGCTGGAACTGGCGTCGCTGGGCTCGAAAGTGCTGCAGACCCGTTCCGTCGAATTCGCCGGCAACTACCGCGTGCCGACCCGCGTGCTGTCGTCGCTGACCGACCCGATGATGGACCTGGCCGAGGAAGCCAGTTCGGGAACCCTGATTTCGTTTGAGGAAGACACCAATATGGAACAAGCAGTCATCTCCGGCATCGCCTTCAATCGCGACGAAGCCAAAATCTCCGTCATGGGCGTGGCCGACCGCCCGGGCGTGGCGTACCACATCCTCGGCCCCGTGGCCGAGGCGAATATCGAAGTGGACATGATCATCCAGAACCAGTCGGTGGAAGGCAAGACCGACTTCACGTTCACGGTCTCGCGCAACGACTACAACAAGGCCCTGGAAGCGCTGAATGCGCAGAAGGACGAAATCGGCTTCGCCACCTTGATCGGCGACGCCAAGGTATCGAAGATCTCCGTCGTCGGCGTCGGCATGCGCAGCCACGTGGGCGTGGCTTCGGACATGTTCCGCACCTTGGCCGAAGAGGGCATCAACATCATGATGATCTCGACCTCCGAGATCAAGATTTCCGTGCTGATCGACGAGAAGTACATGGAGCTGGCCGTACGTGCGCTGCACAAGGCGTTCGAACTGGACAAAGAGTAAATCTTTCAAAAAAAAACCGTCGGTTTCCTTGACCAAAATGGCTCGGGCAATTACTATGACGGTCGTCGGATGTGACGCAGAAATGCAGAGCAAAAGACGATAGTTGAGCAATCGACTAGGAGACGTGGCCGAGTGGCCGAAGGCACATCCCTGCTAAGGATGCATACGGCTTATACCTGTATCGTGGGTTCGAATCCCACCGTCTCCGCCAGAACAAATAAAAAAGCCTCCCCTGCGGGAGGCTTTTTTATTTGTCTGGACGGCAGACGGTGGATTCGAAGCCCCCGCGCCTGCCAGCGCGGGGGCTCTCCGAATCGCCCATTTGCTGGCGCCCCGCGCCAGCCTGGCGCGCCGAGGGCGCGCTTCGTCATTCCGTTCAAACCCGAACAGGCCACCACCCACGAAGACGAGCGCGAACGCGCAAGTCTTCGCCGCGCGGCAGCGCGCTTCGCCACCCCGTTCAACCTCAACCCATCCACCACCCACGAAGCCGAGCGCAAACGCGCAAGGGCTTCAACACGCGCCAGCGCCCCATCCCACACCGAGCGGAACCACTCCACCCAAACCTCAATCCCCACCCGACCGCAATCGCATCGACCACCCGCGCCAGCCAAACCCGACGTCCCGGCTCCCCTTGACCAGCCAAGCCACCGCGAACGCCACCACCGCGCCGGTCTCCGGCCAGAACAGCGACGCGCCTTGCACGATCGCGGCCAGCACGGCGATCGCCACGTAGGACAACAGCATGGTCGCGCCGCAGGCCTTGTAGATGCGCCGGCGCAGGCGGCCTTCCGGACTGGTCGCGGGCGTGAGCGCGCCGAAGCGGAAATAAACCAGGTAGAAGGACAGCGCCGCGAATGTCAGGGCAAAGAAGAGGTGGTAGCCCAGCACGCCGTGGCTGGCGTAGTGGCGCGCCGTGCCCAGGTCGGGGTAGCGCGCCAGCAGTTCGGCCGCATAGGTCGGGTCCATCGGGAACAGGGCCAGGCCGATCGCGGCGATGCCGGCCAGCTTGGCCACGATATTGTCCAGCACGTGGGGCGTCCGGTAGCAGGCCAGCAGGACACCCGTCAGCACGGTGGTGGCCACGAAGACGTCGCGCATGCTGGTGTAATAATAGGCGCTGAGCGATTCGGTGGTGCGGATGCCTTCGAACAGCAGGCCGCCGCCCCGTACCGCGACGGGCATCAGCAGGCCGGCCCAGCCGATCATCGTTTGCAAGGTCCGGTACGACGCCGCGCAATGGCTTTCTTCGACGTCCATGGCTGCGGCTCCTTGTCGGGGATATTGAAAGATCAACGCTTCCGGCACCAGGCGGCTGGACCAACGCATTGGTATAAACAATATACGCCGTTTTTCTAAGTCGTGGTGGGGCGGTGTCGCGCCCTGGCCGCACGCAGCGGTTCAGCCTGCGTCATTACAGGCTGCGCCCGTCGTAGTGCTGGACGGGAATGGCATCGAGGTCGATATCGTCGATGCAGCGGAGATTGACGGCCGCCACGGCATTGCCCTTCGGGTCCGTGCCTTCGCCGTAGGGATGAATGCCGCAGCGGGCGCAAAAGCGGTGCTTGATGACGTGCTTGTTGAACACGTAAGTGGCGCCATTGCTGTCCGGCGTCGTCAGCTGGAGCTGCGTGCGCGGCACGAACCACATCAGCGAACCCTTGCGCCGGCAGATCGAGCAGTTGCAGGCCAGCGCGCCGTCGATCGTGCCCTCGACGGTGAATGCCACATTGCCGCAGTGGCAGCTTCCCTTGTACAGCATGGCGACCTCCCGTTGTTGTTGATGGTCAGGCGATGTTACGCCCGCCGCCGGGGCGCTTCAACTGCAATTCCAGAGCCGGACTGGTGCGGCATGGTCCGGCGTGTCCCGGCGCCAATGAATAGTAAACAAAAATATTTATATATTGGCCGGATCGGCGTATAGTTTTCTCCATGCCCCGATGGAGACTGCGATGACGACTCTTTCTTCCTTGTGCGCCCGCCTGCTGGCCGATGCCCGCGCCTACGGCCCCTTGTTCGGTCCCGGCTTTTCGAATCACCTGCCGATGGCACTGATCGCGCTGGAACGCATGGGGGCGCCACCGGAAGTGCTCGAGCGCTTCGCTGCCGCTTACGCCGGGCACCTGTTGCCGGCCGGCGAGGCGGTGCCGGTGACGGAGCCGCTCGCGCTGCTGGGCCGTGGCGAGCACTTTGCTGGCCTGGCCCGGTTCTTCGAAGCGGCCGTCGCCGCCGACGGAGAAGCAGCCGTGCTGCGGCAGTGGTTGCCGGTCCTGATGCCGGGCCTGGCGGCGGCGGGCTTTCACGCGATGATCCGGCTTGCTTACGCGCTGGAGGCGCAAGACAGGGGCGAGCTGTGCGCCGCGCTTGCGTTCTGGGTCCTTGCGTACAAGCCGCTGCCGGTACCGGCGCGGCGCACCCGCGCAAGCCTCGATGACATCGCCGCGCGGCTGGCCGCGACCACTGGCGAGCTGTCCGGCGGCGGGCCCACCATCGGTGCGCGCATGGCGGCCGTCGAGCGCAGCCCCGCGCTGGCAGGCGCGCAGCCGGAGGCGATCGCACTGGCCGACGTCGCCGCCTTCGCGCTAAGGGCCCTGCATGCCAGCGCGGACTTCATGCTGCTGCATACGGTGACGGCCTGCCACGCGTTCCGGCGCGTCGCGCCGTACTGCGCCGACAGCGACGCGGCAGTGCGGCAGCTGTGGCAGGCGGTGCTGGTGGCCTGGTTGGCCGCGGTGCGCCAGGGCCGTCGTGCAGCTCCGGCCGATATCGGCTGGGACGAGATCGAACGGCGCGCGATATGCTCCACGGACGACCACGTCATCAAGCTGTGCTGGACCGCGCGGGCCGAGCATGCCGTGTACGGCGACGCGCGCTACGTCGACATTGCCGCGCGCGCAGTATCGGACTGACATCGTCGCGTGCCCGGCGACGGGTGACGACTGTCGCTGGCGCCCCACAGCCGAACTGGTTGGAGCTGCAGGACCGGCTGCGCTCTCACCCGGCGGCCGCGATTTCGCCCGCCACGTGATCGATATGAGCCTGCATGGCCGCCTGGGCTTCGTCCGGCCGGCCCGCGCGGATGGCCGCGCAGATGGCGCGGTGCTGCGCCAGCAACAAGGCGCCCGCCGCCGGCCCGGCCGCGCGCAGGCTGCTGCCGTTGGCCGTGATGTGCTCGCGCAGCATGGCCAGCACGCTGCCGTGCAGGTGCAGGAACATCGTGTTGTGCGAGGCCTGGGCGATGGCTTCGTGCAGCCGCGCGTCGGCGGCGGCCTCGGCGCGCTCGTCGCCGTCCCGGTGCGCCTGTTCCAGCGCGTCGAGCTGGCGGTCGATGGCGGCGCGGTCGGCCTCGGTGCCTCGCAGCGCCGCGAAGTATGCCGTCGCGCCTTCCAGCACGCGGCGAAATTCCAGCACGTCGTCGCGCACGCCGGGGTGGTCGGCAATCAGCTGGCCCCAGGGCGAGGGCGCGCCCGTGCGCAACTGCTCCGTCACGTACACCCCGGCCCCCTGGCGGCTGCGCAGCAGCCCGCGCGCGGCCAGGCGTCCGATCGCTTCACGCACCGTATTGCGCGATACGCCCAGCCGCGCGGCCAGCACGCGCTCGGCCGGCAGGCGCGCGTTGGCCGGGTAGCTGCCGTCCAGCAGTTGCGCTTCGAGCCGGCGCATCACGTGTTCGACCAGGCCTGGCTGTGCTTTCATTCTCCATGTGCTCCGCGAAGTGGAGTGCACAGCATACCAAACATTGGTCCAACCAATTTGCGCTCCCAGGCCGGCGGCGGCCATGATGGTGCAACAAGAGTAAGCACAAGAGGAGAGCACCATGCACCAGCGTCAATATCCGGATTCGCCGCCGGCGGACGTCTATTTGTTCGGCACCTGCGTCATCGACCTGTTCATGCCCGAAGCCGGCCTCGACGCCGTGCGCCTGCTCGAGAGGGAAGGCCTGACGGTGCACTACCCGCGCGGCCAGAGCTGCTGCGGCCAACCGGCCTACAGCAGCGGCAACCCGGCGCAGGCGCGCAAGGTGGCGCTGGCGAACATGGTGCTGTTGAAAGGGGACTGGCCCGTCATCGTGCCATCCGGCTCCTGCGCGGGCATGATGCGTCACCACTGGCCGGCCTTGTTCGCCGACGAACCCGCGCTGGCGGCCCAGGCGCGCGCACTGGCCGAGCGGGTCTACGAGCTGACCGAGTTCCTGCTCAACGTGCTGCACGTGCGTTATCCGGCGCAAACGCAAGCGCAGGCGGACGAAGACGTGGTGCTGCACACTTCCTGCGGCGCGCGCCGCGAGATGGGCACGCGCGTGCACGGCGTGGCGCTGGTCGATGCGCTGCCGGGCGTGCGCCGGCTCGACCATGCGCGCGAATCGGAATGCTGCGGCTTCGGAGGCACCTTCTGCCTGAAGCATCCGGACATCTCCGGCGCGATGGTGGCCGACAAGGTCGCCGCCGCCTGCGCCACGGGCGCGCGCCGCCTCGTGTCGGCCGACTGCGCCTGCCTGCTCAATATCGGCCATGCGGCGCAGGCAAGCCAGGCGCCGCTGGCGGTGGAGCACCTGGCCAGCTTCCTGTGGCGCCGCGTCACCGGGGAGGCGGCCGCATGATGCACGCCCGCGAACGCATGCTGGGCCGGCTGCGAGCCGCCGCGCCCGCGCCTTCCGACGATGCTGCGCTGGATCGGCGCATCGGCGCCCACTACTCGGCGGCGCCGCCGCAAAGCGCCGCGCTGGTCGACGCGTTCGAGCGCGCGCTGGTCGCGTCGCGCGCCGACGTATGGCGCGCCACGGCCGCCGATTGGCCTGCCCAACTGGCGCAGCGCATCGCTGCCCATGGCGCGCGCCGCCTGCTGCTCGACCCCGCCGGCGCGGAAGGCGCGGCATTGCTGGCAGCGTTGCCGCCCACGGTCGCGCCGCTGCCGTTTCGCGCGCCGCTGGAACAGTGGACGGACGAACTGTTCGACACCGTCGATGCCGGTTTCACCGTGGCCCGCTCCGGCATCGCCGCCACGGGCACGCTGGTCCTCGCGCCCGACCCGGGCACGCCGCGCACGGTGTCGCTGGTGCCGCCGCTGCATATCGCCCTGGTCTACGCCGACACCCTGCATGCCACGCTGTTCGACGCCGTCCAGGCCGAGCGGTGGGGCGACGGCATGCCCAGCAACCTGGTGCTCGTCTCAGGCCCGTCGAAGACGTCGGATATCCAGCAGACGCTGGCCTACGGCGCGCACGGGCCGCGCTGGATGTGGGTCGTCATCGTCACGGAAAGGGGCACGCCATGAAGGCCCGGTCCTTGCAGTTCGTGCCGCCGGCCGACTTCCATGCCCGTGCCGGTGCGGCGCTGGCCGACCCCAAGCTGCGCGCCAGCTTTCGGGGCGCGATGGACTTCCTGCAGGCCAGGCGCGGTACGCAGTTTCCCGACGCCCTCGAGCTGGAACGCCTGCGCGACCTGGGCGAAGCAGTCCGGCAGCATGCGCTGGCCAACCTGCCGCAGCTGCTGGTGCAGCTGGAGGAAAAGCTGCAGGCGGCCGGCGCCCAGGTGCACTGGGCCGAGACGGCCGAGGAAGCCAATGCCATCATCGCCGGCATCGCCGCCGCGCGCGGCGCGCGCAAGGTCATCAAGGGCAAGTCGATGGCCAGCGAGGAGATCGAGCTGAATCACTACCTGGCGGCGCGCGGCGTCGACTGCGTCGAGTCGGACATGGGCGAGTACATCGTGCAGATGGCCGGCGAAAAGCCGTCGCACATCGTCATGCCGGCCATCCACAAGACGCGCGAGGACATCGGCGCGCTGTTCGAACAGCATATTCCCGGCACGCCGTACAGCGACGACGTCGACACCCTGATCCAGACCGGCCGGCGCGCGCTGCGCAAGGCGTTCGCCGAGGCCGACATCGGCCTGTCGGGCGTGAACTTCGCCGCCGCCGACACCGGCACCCTGTGGCTGGTCGAGAACGAAGGCAACGGCCGGCTGTCGACGACGGTGCCGGACGTGCACATCGCCATCATGGGCATGGAAAAAGTGGTGGCCAGACTGGCGCACATCGTGCCGCTGGCCAGCCTGTTGACGCGCTCGGCCACGGGGCAGGCCATCACCACCTACTTCAACCTCATCTCCGGCCCGCGCCGGCCGGGCGAACTGGATGGCCCGCGCGAGCTGCACCTGGTCCTGCTGGACAACGGCCGCAGCCAGGCCTACGCCGACGAGCAGCTGCGCTCGACCCTGCAGTGCATCCGCTGCGGCGCCTGCATGAACCACTGTCCCGTGTATGGCCGCATCGGCGGGCATGCCTACGGCACCACCTATCCCGGCCCGATCGGCAAGATCATTTCGCCGCACCTGCTGGGCCTGGAGGCGACGGCGGACCTGGCGACGGCATCGAGCCTGTGCGGGGCCTGCGGCGAAGTGTGCCCCGTGCGCATTCCCATCCCGGCCCTGCTGGTACGGCTGCGCACCGAGGCCAATCGCGATCCGCGCGAGCAGGTCGCCCATCCATTGAAAGGGCAGGGCGCGAAGTTCAGCCGGGGCGAAAAACTGGTATGGCGCTTCTGGAGCGGCGCCTTCGCCCATCCGGCGGCATACCGGACGTTCCGGCTGGCCGCCACGCGGCTGCGTGCGCTCACCCCCGGCGAGCAGCTGGGCTGGACGCGGCACCGCACGCCGCTGCGGCCGGCGGCGCGCAGCCTGGCCGACCTGCTGCGCGAGCGGGGGCAGCCGGAGTAGGGCGCACCTTGCCGGAACAGGGCCAGGGTGGCCTTGACCGGTAACGGCGCGGCCACTGGCCGTCCCGTCAGAACTTCATCGACAGGCGCGCACCCACGGTACGCGGCTGGTTGTAATAGGCGGCCCAGATCTGCTGGTTCGGCTGGCAAGGCGCGCCCACCTGCGTGCACACTTCCACGGCGTCGTACTTGACTTCCTTGTCGGTAGCGTTGGTGACGAACAGCTCGGCCGTGTAGGCCTTGCCGGCCGGCTCGTAGCGCAGGCTGGCGTCCAGCGTCGTGTAGGCCTTCTGCTGCTTCACGCCAGGGTGGCCCGGCACGTCGCGGTTGAAGGCGCCCGCGCCCACGAAGGAGCGGGTTTCATGATGGGCCTGCAGGCGCGGCGTCAGGCGCCCGCCAGCCACGGCGAAGTCGTGTTCGACCATGACGGTGGTGGCGAAGGTCGGCGCATGTTTTAGCACGGCCCCACCCACGTCCTCGGTAGGCGCCGTGGTACCGCAGGCCTGGCCGTTGGCGCGCGCGGCGTCGACGTCGCAGGACAGGAAGCTGTCATAGCGCGCCTGCAGCCATGTGGCGTTGCCGCTGATGCGGTCGACGTTGGTGGGGCGCCACGCGAACTCGGCTTCGACGCCCTTGACGGTGGCGCCGGCGGCGTTGAAGTTCTGCAGCGTGTTGTTGACCACCTGCGACTCCAGCTTGTCCTTGTACTTCATCCAGAAGGCGTCCAGGTTCAGGGTCAAGGTGCGGTTCGCCAGGTCGGACTTGAAGCCGATCTCGTAGCTTGTCAGCTTTTCCGGCTTCGTGGTGGCGCCGCCGTCGCCGATGGCGGGCGAGTGGAAGCCCGTCGTCACGGACGCGAAGGCCAGGATGCCCGGCGCCGCCTTGTATTCGACGCGGCCCAGCCAGGTGGCCTGGCCGTACTCCAGGTCGGCCGTGTTGTCGCCCGGCGTATTGCCGCAATTGGCCACCGAGACGCTGCCGCCCGGGCCGATATTGTGCGTGTTGATCAGGCCCGTACCCGGCGTGACCAGCTGGGCGATCTGGTTCGGGGTCAGCGTAACCGTGCCGCGCGGCGCGTTGTCCGGCCAGTTCGGGCAGGCCCAGTTCTGGCCACCCCGGTCGAACTTGTGGTCCTTCGTGTAGCGCGCGCCCGCCGTGACCTTGTAGCGCTCGCCGATGTCGTAGCTGCCCTGGGCGAACACGGCCTTCGACTTGAGCTGGCGGTCGCCCTGGATGAACGACATCGCCGAGGCATACTGGCCCACGGTGGGCTGGACGAAAATCACATTGCCGGCGGCCAGGTCCTGGCGCAAGGTCGCCTCGGATATCTGGCTGCGGTCGATATCGAAACGGATCCTGTTCTTTTCGCCGAATTCGAACAGGCCGGCCACCCATTCGAAGGGCGCCATGCCGTTCGAGCGCAGCTGCAGCTCGTTCGAGTGGCTGTCGAACTGGCCCCATTCGGTGCGGTTCTCGGCCTTGAAGCCGAGGAACAGGCCGGCATCGGCATCGCTGGCATTCGCGCGGCGCAGCCGGCTCCAGCTGCCCAGGTACTGCACGTCGATCTTTTCCGTCATGGCCCAGTTCCATTTGGTCTTGTAGGTCGTGATGGACTGGTCCAGGGTGCCGGGCGTGTCGATGACGGCGCGCCAGCGGTCGCCGCCCTGCGGTTCGATGGGCAGGTAGATATTGCCGGCGCCCTTGTCCTCGTAATAGTCGGCGATGAAGGTGGCGCGCAAGGTCGGCAGGATCTTCCACAGCAGGGTGGCGCGCGCGCCCGTCTGGTCCTGCGCGCCGTACTTGTCGGCGCCGGGCGGCACGTTCGAGCCGCGCGCGAAGTCGACGTAGCCGTCGTGCCGGTCCTTGATGGCCGCTACGCGCAGCGCCACGTCGTCACTGAAGGCGATATTGACCATGCCCTGGGTCTGGATGCGGTGCCGGTCGCCCGCCGTCACGGAAAACGCGCCCATCGTCCTGGCCGTGTTCGGTGCGGCCGACACCAGGTTGACGGCGCCCGCCGTCGAGTTGCGGCCGTTCAGCGTGCCTTGCGGGCCCCGTGCCACCTCCACGTGCGACAGGTCGTACATCAGCGCCGTCGCGCCCTGGGGACGGGGCAGGTAGATGCCGTCGACGTAGAAGGCCACGGCCGGGTCGCCCAGTTCCGTGTGGTTGGCCGAGCCGACGCCGCGCAGGTAGACGTGCACGCCGCCCGAATCGCTGTGGGGCTCGACCACGAGGCTGGGCACCATCGACGTCAGCGATGCCAGGTCCTTCACCTGGTTGTTCTGCAGCGTGTCCTGCGTGAACGCGGACACGGCCAGCGGCGCGTCCTGCACCAGCTGGTCGCGCCGGTTCGCGGTGACGACGATGCGCTCGACGACCTGCGCCGCCGCCGGATCCTGCGGGGCGTCCGCTCGTCCCTGTGCCTGTGCCTCGCCCGTTGCCGCTGCCGATGCCAACGCAGCGATTGCCAGCGCCAGTGCGGTTTTCCTGAACTGTCTCATCCAATTCCCCTTGTTATCGTGGTGGTGGTGGTGATGCCCGATGCGGCCGCCCTCGCGGCCGATGAAGTGAAAAGCCAGGATGGCGGACCCGGGGCGGCCTGGCGCGTGGATTGCGCGGGCGCGGCGGTGCGTGGAACGATGCGGTGGTGCGGGATTTGCAAAGCGAGCGCCACGAAAATGTCTCCGCCGGTCATGAGTGGAATCGATTCCACTTTATTGTCGTTCATACTATCAACGGGCTATTTGCGCCGTCAACTGATTTTGGAAACGATTCCTTTTTTGTGTGCGCGACGTCACGGCAGGCGTGTCGGCACACATGTCCCCCCTTTGCGCCAGCGTGACCGGCGCGCCTTGCCCTTATACTCATACGAATTCCACGAGCCCTTTCTCTCATGCACGATCTTTTGAGCACGCCTATCGTTTTCCTGCTGACGGCTGTCCTGCTGGTGCCGCTGGCGCAGAAGGCGGGCCTCGGTTCCGTGCTGGGCTACCTGATCGGCGGCGTGCTGGTGGGCCCGTCCGGCTTCGAGCTGATCCAGGGCGTGGAACTGATCGGCCACCTCGCCGAGATCGGCGTCGTGCTGATGCTGTTCCTGATCGGGCTGGAGCTGCAGCCGGCCAAGCTGATGGCGATGCGCACGCTCGTGCTGGGCGGCGGCGCCTTGCAGATGGCGGCCTGCACGGCCGTGCTGGGGGCAGGCGTATGGCTTCTGGGCTTGCCGCCGGCGGCGGCGGGCGTGGCCGGCTTCGCATTGGCCCTGTCGTCCACGGCCATCGCCGTGCAGACGATGAACGAACGCCACCTGGGTGCCACGCAGGCGGGCAAGGCCGCCTTTGCCGTGTTGCTGTTCCAGGACATGGCGGCCATCCCGGCCCTGGTGGCGATTCCCCTGCTGGGCAGCGCCGGTGACGCACACTTCGACTGGCCTCTTGCCGTGGGCGCCGTCGCCTGCGTGCTGGTGCTGGGCAGGTATGCAATCCGGCCCGCGCTGCGGCTGATCGCGCGCACGCGCATGCGCGAGATCTTCACGGCCTTTGCCCTGCTGCTGGTGCTGGCCATCGCGCAGCTGATGACCCTGGCCAGCCTGTCGATGGGCCTGGGCGCCTTCCTGGCCGGGGTGCTGCTGGCCGGTTCCGAATACCGCAAGGCCCTGGAAACGGATCTGGAGCCGTTCAAGGGACTGCTGCTGGGCCTGTTTTTCATGTCGGTCGGGATGTCGATCGACGTGCAACTGCTGGCCGCCGCGCCGCTGCGCATTGCCGTTCTGGCGGTGGGCTACGTGGCGGTCAAGGCAGCCGTGCTGGCGCTGCTGTCGCGCGGCCTGAAGGTGCCGGCCCTGCAGCGCTGGCCGTTCGCGGCGCTGCTGGCGCAGGGCAGCGAGTTCGCCTTCGTCGTCCTTGCCGTCGCCGGCGAAGCGGGCGTGCTGCCAGAGGACTGGCACAAGACGCTGGTGCTTGCCGTCTCCATCTCGATGGCGCTGACGCCCCTGGCCGTGCTGGCGGCCCAGCGTTACGGCCGCTGGCGCCATGCCGCCGCGCCCCGGCCGGTCGACACGATCGAGCCGGAAGGCGCGCGTGTCATCATCGCCGGTTTCGGGCGGGTGGGGCAGATCGCCGGCCGGATGCTGGCGGCGTCGGGCATCCGCATGACGGTGCTGGACAACGACCCCGACCTGATCGACATGCTGCGGCGCTACGGCATGCGGGTGTTCTATGGCGACGCCACGCGGCTGGACCTGCTGCGCGCGGCCGAGGCGGACAAGGCCGTGCTCTTGATTAACGCCATCGACGACATGGACGCCAGCCTGCAGCTGACGAACCTGGCGCGCACCCATTTCCCCCAGATGAAGATCATCACGCGCGCGCGCAACGTCACGCACCTGTTCGAACAGCGCGAGCACGGTGCCGACGTGGTCGAGCGCGAGACCTTCGAGGCGGCCCTGCTGATCGGCCAGCGCGCGCTGCAGCAACTCGGCGTCGACGAGGCCAGCGCGGAAAGCGCCCGCGCCGCGTTCCGCGAGCACAACCTGCGTACCCTGGAAACGCTGTTCCCCCACTTCCGCGACGAAGCCCAGCGTATTTCCTCGGCCGAGAAGGCGAGGGAGGAGCTGGCCCAGTCGCTCGAATACGACCGCGTGCGCCTGGATATCCAGCAGCGCAAGGGTGCGTAGGTTATCCCGGACGGAAAGAGGGGATCGCCGGAGCGGCTGGCAGAAGGGAGCGATACATGACATACGCCGTGACGTAGCCAAGTTCGGGGTGCGCAAAGGCTTCGGGAATTTTTCCGACACGCCTGAACCCCAGCGACCGGTAGAGCGACAGGGCGGCCGTATTCGTGGCCAGGACCTGGTTGAACTGCATGGCCCGGAACCCCGCCGCCGTCGCCGCTGCCAGGCAATGCGCGACCAGCGCGCGGCCGATTCCCTGGCCGCGCGCATCGCGTGCCGTCAGGAAGGTCGCGGAAGCGACATGCGATCCACGGCCCGGCATGTTGGCGCCATAGCGATACATGCCGATCAGCGCATCATCCCGGCAGGCCACGACACATCCCTGCGCGCCGAGCCAGACCGATTCGATGAAGGCCTCGTCGATGCCGCCCTGGAACGGCAGTGCATCGCCTTCGCCGGCGACTGCCCGAAGCAGATCGCGCATCGCGGTCGCGTCGTCGCGCGTGGCACTACGCATGGAAAACCCTGTCATGGCCCGGCTCCACTTGATAATCATGTGCGCCCGGTGACGACGCCGCCGGAAGGCAGGGCGGGCCGCACGGAAAGCTGCGATGGTAGCACCGCGACAGCTTGCGCAGGTCCAGGCAAGGGCGCGGACGTCTTCAATCGGCCGGAATGCGGCGCAGCTGCTCCTTGTCGAAGGCAGGCTGGTTGGTTGTATCGCCGTCCGGGCCAACCAGGGTGTCCGGCAGTTCGCACTTGTCCTCGTCGGGCGCCGGCTCGCCGGGCACTTTCGGCGGCAGGGTGGTTTCCGGGGCGGTGCCGGTGGTGGCTTCTGCGAAGGGCGTTTTCGTCATGGTTGTCTCCGTGTTGGTCGAGTTGGCATGGTACTGAGCCATGCGGCCGCGCGAAGTCGGACCACGCCCGTCACTGTCGTAGGACAGGCTCGCATAGCGTGCCCCATGTTCCGGCGGTCCTGAAGCGGCTAATCGACGATAAGCGGCGATATGTCATCTCGCGTACCGACGAGCGTGCACGCAAGGCCCATCCTTGGCCCATCGGTGCCCACGCGCACCAGTCGCCTACAAGGAACCATGCCATGAAGATCAAACTGATGTCCCTTTCCTTCCTCGTCTGCTGCGCTTGCGCCACCGGCGTGGCCAGCGCCGGCTGCCTGAAAGGCGCCGCCGTCGGCGCCGTGGCCGGCCATGTGGCAAATAACCACGGCGTCCTCGGCGCCGCCGCCGGCTGCGCCGTAGGCCACCACATGAGCAAGAAGAAGGAGAAGGAACAACGCGAGAAGGCCCGGCAGGATGCGGCCAATGCCCAGGCCGCGCGCGATGCGCAGGCCGCGCAGGCGGCTCGTCCGGCAGCCGCGCAGCAGGGTGCTGCGGCGCCGGCAAGGTAAGGCGGGCCGACGCCTGCTCAGCGCCCCGTCCTACAAGGCGGGGCGCCCGGTCCTGACATGCTGCAACGCAGCATCCGACGATAATGCATCAAAACAACCGGAGACTTCCAAAATGAATGACAGGAGTCTGACATGCTGCTCACGATGATGGATGCCTGGACCTCGCTCGCTTTCGGCAAGGTCCACAGTGCACCACCCCCTTATTCCCCTTGCCCTTCGTCGCCCGGGGGCGATGCGGCAGGTCGCTTCGCGGCCGGCCAGTTCGACAGCGAGGTCGGCTCGCTGCGCTACAAGCTGTTCGTGCCCGCCAGCTATGACGGCACGCCGATCCCCCTGGTGGTGATGCTGCATGGCTGCGGCCAGAACGCCGACGACTTCGCCCTCGGCACGGGCATGAACGAACTCGCCGAGCAGTTCGGCTGCCTGATCGCCTACCCCGAGCAGTCGCGCGGGGCCAACTGGCACGGCTGCTGGAACTGGTTCGACAAGGCCCACCATGAACGGGACCAGGGCGAACCGGCCCTGATCGCCGGCGTCACGCGCAAGATCATGGACGATTACGCGGTCGACCGGGCCCACGTCGGCGTCGGCGGCCTGTCCGCCGGCGGCGCAATGGCCGTCATCATGGGCCGCACCTATCCGGACCTGTACACGGCGGTCGGCTGCCACTCCGGCCTGGCCCACGGCAGCGCGACGGACAGCCATGGCGCCATCCTGGCCATGCGCAACGGCGTCGACCTGGCGCCGCTGGAGCAGGCCACGGCCGCGACGAGCGTGCCCACCATCGTCTTCCATGGCGATATGGACACAACCGTCCACCTCGATAACAGCGACGGTGTCGTGCGGCAGTCGATGCAGTCGTGCCCAAGCCGGGCCGGCAGCGCCAAGGTAGTGCGGTGCGAACAGACGGGCAACGCCAAGCGCGCCTTTACCCGCACCGTCCACCGCGGCGCGGCGGGCGAAGTGCTGGCCGAGCAGTGGACCGTGCACGGCGCCGGCCACGCCTGGTCCGGCGGCAGCGCGCGCGGCAGCTACACCGATGCGAGCGGCCCGGACGCCAGCAAGGAAATGCTGCGCTTCTTTATCGGCCCCGCCGTGACGGAGCAATAGGAAACGCCCGGCGATCAGCCGGGCAGGTGCAGCATGCGGCGGGTCGTCGCCATGGCCGTGTCGAAGGGACCGGCCGTGCGCGCGATCTTGACCATCAGGCTGGCCCCGAGCCACAGCTGGTACAGGCTTTGCGCCACGTGGGCGGGGCTGTCGTCGATGACCAGCGAGCCTTCGGCGACACCGCCTTCGACAGCGGCGGCCAGCCGGGCCACGATGGCCGAGGTACCGTCGTCCAGCACGGCGCGCATCGATTCGGACAGGTCCGCCACTTCCGCCGCCAGCTTCACGGCCAGGCATTTGCCCTGGCAGTCGAGGAAGGACTGGTTGGCGCGCCACAGGTCGAAATACGCCACCAGGCGCTGTGCCATCGTCAGGCCGGGGCGGGCGAAGGTGCCGTCCATCTCGGCCAGGTAGGCGTCGAAATAGGTGGACAGCAGCGCCTCGCCGAAGGCATCCTTCGACGCGAAATAATGGTAGAAGGAGCCTTTCGGCACCTTCGCCGCCGTCAGGATCTCGTTCAGCCCGACGGCCGAGAAGCCCTTGCCGGACATGATGCGCTGCCCGACGGCCAGGATGGTGTCCCGGACGTCGGGGGCGTCGTTGATATGTGCTTTGGCCATCGCGGCACTCTACCAAAGATCAGACCGGTCGGCTAGCCGTCATGCCGGCCCGTCAGGCCAGCTGCTCGAGCAGCAGCTTGGCGGCGGCAGCCGAGGAGGCGGGGTTCTGGCCCGTGATCAGCAGGCCATCGCGCACCACGTACGAAGCCCAGTCCTCGCCCTTCGAATACACGCCGCCCTTGGCCTTCAGTTCGTCCTCGACGAGGAAGGGCACGATGTCGGTCAGCCCGACGCCGGCTTCTTCCGTGTTGGTAAAGCCCGTGACCTTCTTGCCTTCGACCAGGGGGCGCCCGTCTGGTGCCTTGACGTGGCGCAGCACGCCCGGCGCGTGACACACCAGGGCCACGGGTTTGCTGGCGGCCAGGAAGGACTCGATCAGGGCGATCGAATTGCGGTCCTCGGCCAGGTCCCACAGGGGCCCGTGGCCGCCCGGGTAGAACACGGTGTCGAATTCGGCCTGGTCGACGCTGTCCAGCCGGACCGTCGCGGCCAGTTGCGCCGTGGCCGCCGCATCCGCCTCGAAGCGGCGCGTCATGTCCGTCTGCGACGACGGTTCATTGCTTTTCGGGTCCAGCGGCGGTTGCCCGCCGGCCGGCGAGGCCAGCACGATCTCCGCGCCGGCATCCTTGAAGGCGTAGTAGGGCGCGGCCAGCTCTTCCAGCCAGAAGCCGGTTTTCTTGCCAGTGTCGCCCAGGCGATCGTGGGAGGTGAGTACCATCAGGACTTTTTTCATCGTATTCTCCAGTAGGTTGATAAAATAGACCGGTCGTCTCGAGCGAGTCGGCATCGGGTCCGGTGCTGCGATGTAGTGAAGATAGCACCGAATAGACCAGTCGTCTAGTGAATTCGTCCTGAATCCTTAACAGGCGGTACGGGCGCCGGCGAACCGGCTGCCCCCTCAGCAGGCCGTCGGCCGGGCCCGCTCGACTTCCAGCCCGAACAGGGGACGCAGCCGCGTGCCCAGTACATTGCCGGCGAAGGCGCACACCAGCCACAACCAGCCATGCAGGCTGCCCGAGACGATGCCGCTGAAGTAGGCGCCGATATTGCAGCCGTATGCCAGGCGGGCGCCATAGCCGAGCAGCAGCCCGCCCACGACGGCCGCCACGAGCGAGCGCAGCGGCAGACGCCATACGGGCGCATAACGGCCGGCCAGCGCCGCCGCCAGCATGGCGCCCAGCACGATGCCGATGTCCATCACGGACGTGACGTCCTGCGCAATGGGGGCGGCCAGGGCGGCCGCGTTGGCCTTGGCAGACCAGTAGGTCCAGCTGGCCACGTCGATGCCGATGGCCGAAGCCGCCTTGGCGCCCCACAGCGCGAATGCCGACGTCACACCCCATGGCCGGCCGGACAGCGCCATCGTGGCGAAATTGAGCAGCACGAGGGCGAGGGCGCCCGCCACCAGCGGCCATGGGCCGTGCAGCCACGGCGAGCCGTGCGCCGGCTGCACGTGCGCGGCGACGAGGCGGCCGTGCCGGCGCTTTTCCACCAGCACTGTCAGCGCCGCGATCAGCGCGAAGACGATCCAGTTCAGCGCCAGCGCCGGTGCCAGGCCCAGCGCCTTGACGACGGAAACGGGCGCCAGTTGCGGCAGCGACGTCCAAAACGGCATGTGGGCCGTGCCGATGACGGAACCGGCGATGAAGGCGGCCAGGGTCACCAGCATGCGCGTGCTGCCGCCGCCGACGGTGTACAAGGTGCCGGAGGCGCAACCGCCGCCCAGCTGCATGCCGATGCCGAAGATGAAGGCGCCGACGATGACGGAAGTGCCGGCCGGCGACACCAGGCCCCGCACGGGATTGCCGAACAGCTCACCGGCCGCCAGCGCCGGGAAGAACAGGGCCACGCCGACGGCGAGCATCAGCATCTGCGCGCGCAGGCCGGCGCCGCGCCCGTCGGCGATGAACACGCGCCAGGCGGACGTGAAGCCGAACGCGGCGTGGTACAAGGTCAGGCCCAGCAGCGCGCCAATGCCGTACAGGGCGGCCTGGCGCGGACCGACCGCCTGCGCCAGGTACCAGGCGCCCAGCACGATCAGGAGCAGGGCGACGCCCAGCGGGCGCGGATTGACGGCGTGGCGCACGGGCAGCGTGCTGGAAGGGGAAAGAGACATGGCGGATGGCTGGCGATGGTGACGTAGGACCGCATTCTCCCGTGTTTTACGCTTTCCTGCAGCGCGGCGCGGCCAAGGGAACGCCCGGGCAAGGCCGCAAGAGAGAGGGGACCATGGCCCACCCGAGGGTAGGGCGCAGCGACCGGCGCCGGCAGAATGGGCGCTTCGGCCGGGGTTCACGCGGCCCGTCACAAGGAGTTCGCATGCAATTCGCACCGCCGTCTCGCCGCTTTCACCGCCTCGCCCATCGCCTCGGCATCGCCGTCGTGCTGGCGGCATCCCTGCACGCCCAGGCCGCCGCGCCGTTCTCCGCCGCGCCGGCACCGGGCTGGTACCGGCTGGCGCTCGGCCGTGTCGAAGTGACGGCGCTGCTGGACGGTACCCACCCGTTTCCCGCGCGGGAAGTGCTCACGCGGGGCACGCAAAGCCTGGCCGACACCGATCCCGGCCTGGCCGAGCGCCTGCTGGCGGCCGCCTACCTGAGCGCGCCCGTCGAGGGCTCGATCAACGCCTTTCTCGTCAATACGGGCAAGAAGCTGGTGCTGATCGACAGCGGCGCCGGCGCCCTGTACGGCAAGGACGGCGGCCACCTGCTGGCCAACCTGCGCGCGGCGGGCTATGCGCCGGAGCAGGTCGACGTGGTGCTGCTGACGCACCTGCATGCCGATCACGTAGGTGGCGTGGCTGTCGGCGCTCTGCCCGCGTTTCCGAACGCGGTGGTGCGCGTCAACCGGCGCGACGCGCTGTATTGGCTCAGCACCGAAGAGCGCACGCGCGCGCCCGCCTTCCTGGGCGCCATGTTCGACGGTGCCCAGGCTTCGCTGCGGCCCTACGTCGCGGCCGGGCGCCTGCGGCCGTTCGACGGCGCCGGCGAGGTGGAAGAGGGCATCAGCGCGGCACCGTCGCCGGGCCATACGCCGGGCCACACGAGCTACGTTGTGGAAAGCGAGGGCGAACGCCTGCTCGCGTGGGGCGACACGGTGCACGTGGCGCCGGTGCAGTTCCCCGACCCGGGCGTGACCGTCAAGTACGACAGCGACGCGGCGCAGGCCGAGGCCCAGCGCCGCCTGCGCTTCGCGGAAACGGCGCGGCGGGGCGACTGCGTGGCGGCAGCGCATATCTCCTTCCCCGGCCTGGGCCACGTCGTGGCGGGCACGGACGGCTACCGCTGGCTGCCGCTCAACCACGTGGCGCGCGATCCCGTGGCGGGCGGCGCGCCGCTGCCGCATCCCTGCGCGCCCGTTCCCAGGTAATCGCCGCCAGGCCTCACGCAGCCTGCCGGCTGGCCGGGGCCAGCCGGGCCACCGCCGGCACGGCCAGCGCGGCCAGCAGCGCGATGCCGGCGGCAACGTAGCCGACCTGGCCGGCGCCCCAGGCCGAAACGGCCAGGCCGCCGAGGAAGGCGCCCAGCGCGATGCCACCGTTGGCCGCCGACACATTGATCGTGCCGGCCAGCGCCTGCGCCCCCGTGGCCGCCTTCATCACGCGGATCTGGCAGACGGGATACAGCGCCGTGTTGGCGACTCCCCAGACGCCCAGCGCGATGGCGAACGGCAGGCCGGCGCCGGCCAGCGCCATCGTCGCCGCCATGCCGAGTGCCAGCACGGCGCAGAACATGGCTGTCGTGGCCAGCGGCTTGCGGTCGACCCAGCGCCCGCCCAGCCAGTTGCCGGCCAGGCCGACGGCGCCGAAGCCCATCAGCCACCAGCCCACGCGCGCCGGCGCGATGCCGGCCGACTTCTCCAGCATGTCGGCAAGGTAGGTGTAGCCCGTGAACATGGCCGTAAACACCAGTACCGACAACGCCACATTGGCCAGGAAGAAGGGACTTTTCAGGATACGGGCCTGGCCGCCAAGGCCGGGCGCCCGCTCCGCACGTACGGCGGGCATCGTCAAGGCCATCAGGATCGCCACCACCAGCGACAGGCCGGCCAGCAGCGCGAAGGCACCGCGCCATCCCAGCGCGTTGGAAGCCAGCGTGCCGAGCGGGATCCCGAACAGCATGGCCGCCGAGATGCCCAGGTAGACGGTGGACACGGCGCCGCCGCCCTTGCCGGGACCGGCGATGCGGGCGGCCGTGTCGCTGGCGGTGCCCCAGAACACGGGCAGGGCCAGCGCCGGCAGCAGGCGCGCCACCAGCAGCACCCAATAATTCGATGCCACCGAAGCGAGCGCGTTGGAGGCCGCGAACAGCACCAGGATGGCGACGAACAGCCGCTTGCGGTCCACGTTCGCCAGCAGCGCCGTCAGGAAGGGGCCCGCCACCATGACGACGACGGCGAACAAGGTCACCAGCTGGCCTGCCGTCGCGACGGAGATGGCCAGGTCGCGCGAAAGGGCGGGCAGCAGCCCGACGATCAGGAATTCCGTCGTGACGATGACGAAGGCGGCGACGGCCAGGATGGCGATCGATACCCTGCTGCCGGAAACGGGCAGCGCGGGCGCGGAGACGACGGTGTCGGTGGGCAGCATGGGTGCTTCTCGGGAAATTGAAGAAGCGTCATGCTATAGTGGAATGGAATTCCCGTCCCGGATGTTCATTCCATTTAATCCTAGAAAATAATTCCATTATCGTGCACGCGACCGAACGCCTGAAGGGGCTCGACACCTTTGTCGCCGTGGCCGAGGCGGGCAGCTTCACGGCCGCCAGCCTGCGCCTGAACCTGACCAACTCGGCGGTGGGCAAGTCGATCGCCCGCCTGGAAGAACGCCTGGGCAGCCGGCTGTTCGACCGCACCACGCGCAAGCTGGTGCTGACCGACGCCGGCAACGCCTTCCTGAAAGTGTGCGTGCGGGTGCTGGAGGAACTGGAAGGGGCCGAGCGCGAGTTGTGTGCCCACCGCCCGGCACCCGCCGGCCCGCTGCGGGTCAATCTGCCGGCCACCTTTGGCCGCCTGCGCGCGCTGCCGGCGCTGCTCGATTTCGCCACGGCCCACCCGCAGGTGGTGCCCCATATCGCCTTTACCGACCGCTTCGTCGACCTGGTCGAGGAAGGGCTGGACCTGGTGGTGCGTATCGGCGGCGACGGCATGTGGCCGGCCGCGCTGGCGCACGAATACCTGGGCAGCGAGGAACTGGTGTTCTGCGCTGCACCGGCCTACCTGGCCGCGCATGGCGAGCCGGCCAGCGTGGCCGAACTGCTGGAACGCGATGCGGTGCTGTACGGGCGGGCCGACGGCAGCGCCAGCCCATGGCTGCTCGCCACCGGCGACGGGCCCGCGGTGCGCCAGGCGATGGCCGCACGGGCCGTGTTCGGCCAGGCCGAAGCCCAGGCGGCGGCGGTGGAGGCCGGGCTGGGCATCGCGCAGATGGCGACGTGGCTGGTGCAAGCGCAGCTGCGCGCCGGCACCCTCGTGCCGATCCTGCCGGCGCTCGCCACGGACGGCCTGCCACTGTACCTGGTGTGGCAGCGCAGCAGGCAGCAGTCGCCCAAGGTACAGGCCCTGGTGGACCACTTGCGGCAGGTGCTGGCGATCCGGCCGCTTCCGTCCGACGGCGCCTGATTGCGCCCGATCCCGCTGATTCAGTTCGTCGTGGCCGGCAGGTCGGTGGACTTGTCCACGCGCGGCGACCCGATCGTCGCGGCCAGCGCGTCGAGCAAGTCGTCCGGCGCCACCGGCTTGACGAAGTAGCGGTCGAAGCCCGCCGCCGCGGCCTTTTCCCGGTCCTCGCCACGGCCGTAGCCGCTCAGGGCGAACAGCACAATGCCGGTGCTGCGGGCGCGGATGGTGCGGGCCAGCGTGTAGCCGTCCATCACGGGCAGGCCGATGTCGAGGATGCAGGCCATCGGCAGCGCCCCTTGCAGCCGCCGCAGGGCCGACTCGGCGTCGTAGACGACGTCGCAGGCATGGCCGGCCCCCCGCAGCAAGGTGGCCAGCATGTCGGCCGCGTCGCGGTTGTCGTCCACCACCAGCAGGTCGGCCCGGCAGGCCTCGTGCGCCGGACGTTGCGCCGGCGGCGCTTCGGCCGGCAGGGTCACCAGCGGCAGGGCGACGACGAAGCGGGCGCCCCGGCCGGCGCCCTCGCTGTGCGCCTGCACCGTGCCACCGTGCAGGGCCACCAGGCCCGAGACGATGGCAAGGCCGATGCCCAGGCCGCCTTGCGAACGGTCGGCGCCCCGCTGGCCCTGGGTGAACAGGCCGAACACGTGGGGCAGCAGCTCCGGCGCGATGCCGCAGCCGTCGTCCGTCACGGTCAGTTCCGCCTGGGTTCCCACCCTGGCCAGGGCGACGCCGATGCTGCCGTGGGCCGGCGTGAAGCGGGCCGCGTTGCTGAGCAGGTTGGCCACCACCTGGGTCAGGCGCGCGCGGTCGCCGTGCACGCCTTGCGCCTCGGCCGGCAGGTCCACCCGCAGCTGCTGCCCCTTCGCCTGCAACAGTGGGCGCGCCTGCTCCAGCGCGTCCTCGACGGCCAGGCGCAGGTCGAGGGGCTGCGGCACCAGTTCGATCTTGCCGCGGCTGATGCGGGCGGCGTCCAGCAGGTCGTCCACCAGCCGGGTCAGGTGGGAAGCCTGGCGCGCGACGATGGCGGCGGCATGCTTGATCTGCGCCGGCTGGGCCATGTCGCCCTGCATGATGGTGGCGGCTGCGCTGATCGGCGCCAGCGGATTGCGCAGTTCGTGCGCCAGCATGGCCAGGAATTCGTCCTTGCGCCGTTCGGCCGTGCGCAGGCCCTGCTCGGCCACTTCGCGCGCCGTCACGTCGATGGTGACGCCGCGCAGCCGCAACACCCGCCCATCCGGCTCGGCGATGACGCGGCCGCGCAAGTCCACCCAGATGGTGGCGCCATCGTCGGCGCGCCGGGCTCGCACGATCATCTGGTACATGCCGGCGCTGTCGATGGCGGCCTGACGCGCCTGGTCCAGCCGGGGCCGGTCGTCCGGGTGCACCAGGTGCCACGGCTGCCGGAGCTCGTCCAGCGAGGCGCCGAACAGTTCCGTCGCGCTGTCGGAAAACAGCACTTCGCGCCGCTCGATGTCGAGCTCCCACACGGCCATCCTGGCCGCCATCAGGCCGTCCTTCAGACGCTCTTCGTTGAGCAGCAGGGCTTCGCGCGCGCGGCGTGCTTCCGTCACGTCGACGCCGGACAGGAACACGCCCGACGGCCTGCCGTCGCCCACCAGCGGTTGCAGCGCGAAGTCGACGAAGTGCAGCCGCTCGGCCAGGCTGCCGGCCGTGCCGGCGTAGATCGGCGTCTCGCGCGCCGCATAGGGCGTGCCGCTGCTCAGGGCCGCGTCGAGCTGCGCCATCAGGTGGGGCGTGGCCAGTTCCGGCACGGCACTGGCGAAGGGCAGGCCGATCAGGTTGCGGCGGTCGACCAGCGTCTCGAAATCGACATTGGACAGTTCGATCAGGTGGGCCGGCCCGCGCAGGATGGCGACGAAGCCGGGGGCCTGCAGCAGCAATTTATACAGGTGATCGCGCTGGGCCTCGCTTTGCGCCACGCGGGCGTCGGCCAGGGCCTGCTCGGCACGCAGGCCTCGCCCGGCGTAGAGCCGACCCAGCCCGCCCAGGTAGATCGACAGCAGCCCGACGATGGCAAACGCGGCGATGGCGGCCGGTTCCTGGCCTTCCCAACCCGCCACGGTGTCGTGGTGGGCCAGCAGCCAGCCGCCGCTGCCCAGCGCGGTGGCGTAGACCAGCATGGCCGGGGCACGGCCGAAGGCGGCGGCGGCAAAGACCAGGCAGGGGCTGAAGACGAGGAAGGGGGCGCGGCCACCGTCGAAGGACCACTGCACCAATTCCAGCCCCACCGACAGGCCCGCCAGCAAGGCCGCGCCGCCCCAGCGGGCCTTGGCGCCGAGCGACGCCATGCGCCGCATGATGCGGGCGTTACTGAACATCTCGGTCGCCGCTCCGGGCATGGCACGTGGATGGGGTGGACACGGCGCAGCACTCTGTCGCGGGTCCGGCCCCTGCTTGCGGCGTGGCGCTGGCGCTGATGGGTTTTGGCATCGTCTCGCATGCGGGTTTTCTTCAGGAACCCAGTGTACCAACGCTGCTGTTTACGTCGCGCCCGGCACGCGCCCGCCTTCACGCCCGGCGAGCGGCCAGCCGCCATCGAAATCGAAAACGTCGGTGCGCCCGCCCGCCAGCACGATGCTGAACGGCGAACTGTCCTGCCGGCCGCCGCGCGAGTCGGACAGGGGGCCGCTGAAGCGGCCGAAGCCGCCGATGCCGCCGATGCCGCCGATGCCCTGGCTGGCGCGCGAGGATGGCCGCTCGCCGGGTGGGGGCGCCGGCGGCACGGGCCGGCCTTCCAGCGCCACGATTCGCGCGCGCAGCGCGGCCAGTTCCGCCTCCTTCTTCGCCAGCGCCAGCGCATGCTGCTCTCGCAGCGCGCACACGCGCTTTTCGGCGTCGTCGTGCAGGCGCTCGGCCAGCTGTTCCACCAGTGCCAGCAGGGTACGCGCCGTGTCATCGCGGCCGACGGCGGAGACTTCCTCGCCGGCCAGCTCCTTCAGGTAGCGGTGGATGGTCGATTTCGATCCCGTGTCGCCCAGCGCGCGGCGCACGGCGTCGGCCGATGGATAGCTCCCCTGCGCCAGCAGCGTCTCGCGGCAGGCGCGGACCTGGGCTTTCGTCAGGCCGCTGCGTGCCATGCGCGCCTCCCTTTCCCTTGCACCGTCACGAGCTGGCCTGGCCGACCAGGCCACGGTTGCCGGCACGGTGCAGCTTCGGATGCACGACGGGAATCGTCAGCATCGTGCTGCCCACAGCCATCAGCAGCAGGGCCGTAAAGGTCTCGCTGGTGATGATGCCCTTGTCCAGCAGGATATTGGCGAAGATGATCTCGATCAGGCCCTTCGATTGCAGCAGCCAGCCGATGATGGTGGCTTCACCGCGCTGCCATTTCAGCACACGGCCCGCCAGGTGCGCGCCGGCCAGCTTGCCGCCCACCGACGCCACCAGCAGCAGGCCCGCCGCGAAGAACACGGCGTAACCGCCCAGGTCCCACTTGGTGCGCAGGCCGGTGCTGAGGAAGAACACGGGCATCAAGACCAGCAGTACGTTCTTGAACAGGGTGTCGAGATTGTCCTGGCCAAACCAGTCGACATCCATCACGACGCCGGCAAGGAATGCGCCCACCATGAAGTGCAGGCCCGCCCAGTCGGCGCCGAAGGCGCAGGCGATCAGCCAGATCAGGGCCACGTACCAGCGGTCGCTCTGCGGCAGGCGCGCCATCAGCCGGCGGAACAGCATCGTCAGCACGGCGAACGCCAGCAGGAAGCCCAGCTGGCGCCCGATGCGTTCCCAATCCAGCATGATCAGGGCCAGGACGCCCCAGATGGCCACGTCGTCCAGGCTGGCATAACGCAGGATGCGCTGGCCCATCGGCTGGCGCAGGATGTCGAGTTTTTCCAGCAGCAGCACCAGCACCGGCAGGGCCGTGACGGCGCACGCCATGCCGGTACCCAGCAGGAACTGCCACGTGGCCGCCTTCGGCCCGATCCAGCCCGGGTAACTCAGCAGCAGCACGGCCGCGCCGCAGCCGAACAGCAGCGGCATTGTCAGCGACAGGCCGGCCGTGACACTGCTCTCGCGGCGGTACAACCATACTTTTTTCAAGTCAAGCTCGATCCCGGCCAGCATGACGAACAGCATGACGCCCCATTGGGCGATGCCGCTCAGGGTCTTGACGACGTCGGGATTGAAGACGAACTTGTGATATTCCGGAAAGAATGCACCCAATACGCCCGGGCCCAGCACGATGCCCATGATGATCTGGACAATGACGAGCGGCGCCACGTAATCGGTGCGCCCCAGCCGCCAGACCAGGTAGGGAACCACGAAAATCAGCAGCATGGCGATCAGGAAGATTTCGGTCGTACTCATGGGTCTCCTCGGTTCTCGTTCGGATTCTTATTCGTTATGTAATTACGTACCGAGGTCGATAGTAGCGAACAATTGACACCATGAAAAGCTTTTCAGGGTGGTGTGGTATCGTTTCCACAGTCTTGTGTGAGACGCGGGAGTCGGCTTAGTCAGCTGGACGGGGGCCAGCGCATCTTCAAGCTTGGTACTGCTCCTTGTCTCGAGCCTGTGAAACGCGGGAGTCGGTTTAGTCAGCTGGACGGGGGCCAGCGCGTCTTCAAGCTTGGTACTGCTCCTTGTCTCGAGCCTGTGAAACGCGGGAGTTGGTTTAGGCAGCTGGACTGGGGCCAGCGCGTCTTCAAGGCGCGGGAGTTGATGCAGTCAGCTGGACGGGTGCCAGCGCGTCTTCAAGCTTGGTTCTGCTCGTTGTCTCCAGCCTGTGAAACGGGGAGATGGTGCAGTCAGCTGGACTGGGGCCAGCGCGTCTTCAAGTGTGGTTCCGATGGTGTTTCCAGCCGGTCGCGCAAGGCGGCCAGCCGTTTTTCTGCGAGGCGGTGCCTGCGCCAGCGAGCCAATGCGATGACGAAACATAAATAAGCCACGAAGAGGGCGGCGATGGAGAAGATGATGGAAGCAAAGGACGCGACCGAGCGCAGCGTACGGGCATAGCCGGCCTGTTCGCCCTCGAAGTAAAACCCCATCAGTTGCGCCGCGCCGGACAGCAGGAACAACCCGGCTACCGTCAGCACCGCCGGCACGGGCCGCGCCAGCCAGCCGTGCAGCAACGGGGAGCGTTTCAAGCTGGCCCGCATCTGGCTCAGCAGGCTGGTCCGCTCGACCTGCAGCGATTCGTCCGGGCTCCAACGTTGCAATGCCAGCGCCTCCAGGTACAGTTCGCCCAAGCCTTCCAGCGTGGCGTTACGCAGATAGGTTTCATTGGCCACCAGGATCGAGCGCACCAGGTTCTTTTCATGTTCCGGATTGTGCTGGCGCAGCGCGTCGGCCAGCATCTCCAGCGCATCGAGCATTTCGCGCCGGGTCCGCAGCTCCCGCTCGGCAACGGCAGGTGCCGCGTGGTGCGTGACCTGCTCCGAAAAGCGTTCCTGGATGCGTGCCAGCTCCGCCGTGCGGCGCTGCTCCAGCTCGGCCAGCTGGGCGGCGAACTTTTGCGAGATCTGCTGCACCGCATTGCCCAGGTCGGCGTTGGCCGGCGCGGAGGCGGCGGACGAAATGGACGGCGGGGACGGGGACGGCGGCGCCGATGTCGGGGCCGCCGCCGTCACCGGGGCCGCCGCCGTGCGGCTCGGCAGGCCGACGATCCGCGTGCGCAGGACGCCTTCGAAATCGCGCTCGTCGAAGACGATGGGCATGACGAACTCGCCCAGCAGCCGTGTCACTTCGCGGCTGGCATAGCCGACCGTGATGACCAGCAGGTCGCACTGGGGCCAATGCGCTTCCGCATACTGCTTGATCAGATGCACGCGGCGGGCCGAATCGATTTCGTCCAGCGAATCGGTGGCCTTGACCAGCACCAGGGCCAGCCGGATTTCGCCGGCCTCGTCCAGCAATGCCCGGTCGACCACCTGGCCGTCGATCACCAGCGCCTGCGCCGGCTTGCCGAACTGGGGCAGCAGCGCATCGATGACGTTCAGGGCCAGCCGGCTGCGGTCGGCCAGGCTGCCGGAGCTCTTGGCGCTGCTTAGCAGCACATCGCTGCCGGCCTGGTCGACCTGACCAGCCATCTTCTCGAACACGTAGTGGGCAATGCGCAGGATTTCGCGGGGACTGCCGCCGGACAATTGGTGGATCTGGCGTTCGGCGCTGTCCCCGAAGGCGGGCAGGTCGGGTCGCTCCTTCATGTAGGCGCCCAGCAGCAGGGTGGTTTCCTCGGAGGACAGGCCGCCCACGTGGATCTGGTCGCGTTGGCGGAAGCGGGCCGACACGTCGCGCATCTGCCGGTCCCACGCTTCGGGAATGCCGGCGATGAAGATCAGCACCGATTGCCGCGACAGCTGCTCGACGAATTTCTTCGTCAGGGAACTGACGACCTGGTAGGCGGCCGGGTCCGGGGTGCGCAGGAGCACTTCGAGCTGGTCGACCAGGATCAGGAATGGCACCCCGGCCAGCTGGTGCAGTGCCGCGATGGTCTCCAGCGCCGTGATGGCGGCCGCTTCCGATTCCAGGCTACCGCCGGCAGCGTCGCCGGCGCCACGTGGCGCCTGCGTCACGCCCAGCTGGGCCGGATTCTCGACGCCGAGGCCGGTGATCCACCGGTAGGCGTCGGCACCCAGCGTGGCGTCGGGAATGTCGAGCAGGACGCGGACCGTCTCGGGCGCGCCGGTACGGTCTCCCAGCTCGCCCGCCAGTTCGTGGCGCAGCTGCTCCAGGTCGATATTCTTCTCGGCCTGCAGGATCGCCAGCGCGCCGATCGATTCGAGCCGGTCGGCCAGCGATTCCGTGACCTTGGCGGCACGCGCCTTGCGCCGGGCCAGGTTCAGCAGGGCCAGCTGGATCAGTTCGATCAGCAGGGGGCGCTCCAGGCCCTTCATCAGCTGGTAGCACAGGGCGGAGAAGGCGCTGGAGTCGCACTTCGCGTACAGCACCGTGCCACGAATGGTCCTGGTCTGGCGCAAGGTCGCTCCCAGCCACGTCAGCAGGTGGGTCTTGCCGGCGCCGTGGATGCCCCGCAGGCCGATGGCGCCGCCGTAGCGCGTGCCGTCCACGGAATGGGCCTTCAGGTACTGGTGCAGCTCGTTCTGGGCCGCATCCATGTAGCGCAAGGCCGTGCAGGTGATGTTGGGACTGCCGTAGGTGGACACCGCCTCGACAGGAAAGGGATTGCTTGCCGCCGTAAGCTGTTGCACCTCAGCCTCCCCGGTTCATGCGGTTGCGCACATTGACGATCTCGGCGCGGCCGATCGCGGTCTTGGCCGGATCGAGCCCGGCGACGGCCTGCCCGCCCAGGGCGGCGAGCTGCTCCTTCAAGGCCGAGTACAGGGTACGGCGCAGCCATCCGATCGGGTAGTGCACCGGCTTGTCTGGCGCGGCATCGGCGCCCGGCTCGTACAGGGCCTCGAGCGCTTCGGCCGTGAAGGGGAAGTAGGCGTCCACTGCAGGCGGCAGGTCGCCGACCCGGTGGGCCGCCAGGCGCATGCCGAGGAATTCGCGCGCCTTGGCGTGATTCAGGGGCAGGGCCTGGATCCACACGACATTCTGGTTATTGCCCACCATCGCCTCGTAGCACGTCTTGGCCTGGGCGACATTGGCCGTCGTGACGATGACATACGGACAGCAGGCGCGCGCCGATTCGCTGATGCGCATCCAGCTGTCGAAGTCGCCTCCGCGCGTGACCTTGATGACGAGCGAATGACCGGTCGGCGCCACCAGCTGCTTGAACAGGCGGAACAGCTCCAGGTAGGTGGCATCCTTGCGGCCGGCCTGTTCCGCCAGCACGCGCGCGTATTCGACACGCATGTCGCCGGCGATTTCCTTCGCGTTCGGGATGGTGGCGCAGAACTTGATGCAGTTGATGATCTCGCTCGCGACCGTCTCGACGTTGCGGTTCTTGTCGCGCCCCTCCAGTTCCACTTCGACGACGATCGCCGGCTTCTGCTGCGCTCCCGAGGGCATGCGCCGGATCTTGTGCAGCACCAGGTTGGCCAGCGAATCGAGGCCGCTCTCCCGGTCGCCGGAAATGAGCACCAGCAGGCCCACGCCAGGCAAGGTGCGCGGTTCGGGAAAGCGGCGCAGGCCTTCCTGGGCCGACAGCTCACCGACCAGCGTGCTTTGCGACCAGTCGTAGACGTCGAAGTAATACGGGATCACGCGCTCGTCGATGGTGGGATCGAGGGTCTTGTCCAGCGCCGCGGCCGCCAGCTGGGCACCGGTGACGTCCGTCTCCGGATAGAAGGGATCGGTTCGCAGCTTCCAGATACCTTTCAGAATCTCGCCTGGCACGGGGCCTCCTGGGTTTACGGTGAGAAGACAGCGGCATGCCGCGGCAGGGTCCGGGCCAGTACGACCGCCACCCTGGCGCGGTCGCCCTTGCGCACGGCCGTCAGCAGCCGCTCGCGCTCCGCCGCCGGCAGGGAGGCGACGATCCTGGTGGCGCCCATGGCGTCCTCCAGTTCCTTGCGGTAGCGCTGCGGGTCGCTGCTGATATTCGGATACAGCCTGAGGAATTTTGCCAGGCTGCCGTCATCGTCCCGCAGCAGTGCCTCCAGTTCGTCCCTCGCTTCGCTGTCGGCATCGGCGCGCTTGTTGAAGCGATAGACCAGCAGGCTGAACAAGGCCGCGACGAGCGCGGACAGGAATACGCTCCAGAACCAGATCAAGGCCTTTACCGGTGGCGAAAGGGCGGTGCGCTTGAGCTGCACGGCAATTTCCTGGGGCGGCATGCCAGCCTGCAGCACGAGCACGTGGCCCTTGACGCCACCTGCGTCGTCGGGAAACGCCGCGGCCGGCAGGTGCAGGAAAATACGACGCTCGCGCTCGTCCACGCCGGCCACCGTCAGCATCGTCACCCCCGGTTGCGGGCACGCCGGCCCGACGCCTTCCGAAAAGCGCGCTTCCAGCAAGCCGGTAGAGGTCAGCCGTATGCGCGCCGGCGCCGGGCCGTTGTTGCTGATTAAGAATCCCAGGCATATGTCCCGGGGCGCCTGCCACGATGACGGCAGCAGGTCGCCCGCCGTGACGGGCAGCTCGATCAGTGCGGGCAGGCCGGTCAGCAAGATGCCCGACGCGGGCGTTGCCTTGTTCGCGGCAGGCCTGGCTGCAGCGTCCGGCGTTGCCAGCTGCGCCGCGGCGAATAACGACACCGGCAACAGGCACAGACCCAGCACGCCGCGCGCGGGCACATGCCCGGCGCGGCCTTGCGCCTCTCCCATGGCTGGTGCGACGAACATGAATTCTCCATCGGCCTTGGTGGCCGGAATGAACAACCCGGCGATCGGTGGGCGCAGTGGCCCAGGAGTCTATTAAACTCCAATCGCCGCACACCTGGCACGGAATTATCGCGGTCGCGTTGGCAGGCGCGGTACGCTGTGGCCTCGCCCCAACAGCCTACCGTTCACGCCGGCAAGGCAGACGCGGGCAGGCCGAAGAACCGGTCGAAGGCAAGGTTGAAGACGAAGGCATAGACGACAAAGAAGATCACCAGGCCGATATCCAGCACGAAGGCCTGCCATAGCGAGATCGACAGCCACCAGGCGAACAGGGGCACGAGGATCAGCACCAGGCCGCCCTCGAAACCGACCGCGTGGACAATGCGCCGGGCCAAGGTGCGGCCCTTGCAGGCCTGGCGTGACTCCCACGCCTCGAACAGCGAGTTGTAGACGAAGTTCCACACGACGGCGATCAGCGACGTCGTCACCGCGATCGTTCCGGCCGCGCCCGTTTCGTGTCCCAGCAAGGCCAGCACCGTGGTGGTGCAGCCGATGGCGATCAGTTCGAACAACGAGACATAGACGATCTTGCGCTTGAGGCCCTGCATGACGTGCTCCTTCTTGGATGAGTTCGCATCTTCCGTGAACCCGGCTGATCGGAAAAGACAGCGGCTTTCAATTTCGCTGATAAGATAGGCCATGGCTTTCTCCAGCGACAACGTCACCGTGTTCCTCGCCGTACTCGATCACGGCTCCTTTTCCGCCGCCGCCCGCGCGCTCAAGCGCGTGCCGTCTGCCGTCAGCATGGCCATCGCCCAGCTGGAAGCGGAGCTGGACCTGCAGCTGTTCGACCGCAGCTCGCGCGACGCCCGGCCGACGCAGGTGGCGCGGGCGCTGGAAGCGGAGGCGCGCCAATTCGCCGGCCAACTGCGCCGGCTGCAGGCCCATGCGCTGTCGCTGCACGGTGGCCTGGAGCGTTCGCTGACACTGGTGATCGCGCCCGAGCTGCTGTCGGTGCCGTGGAGCGTGCCGCTGGCGCGGCTGGCCGAACAGTTCCCGTCGCTGCAGGTGGAGGTGCGGTCCGCAACCCAGGCCGAGGCCCTGCACATGCTGCACGAGGGGACGGCGCAGCTGGCGCTGATGTACGAGCGGCCCCAGGTCGACGAGCGCGAAAGCTTCCAGGAACTGGGCAGCGAAGTGCTGCAGGCCGTGATCGCGCCCCATCATCCGGACATGCGCGAGCGCCGCCAGGGATTCCAGCTGCAGGACCTGATCGACCTGCGCCAGATCGCCATCGCCGGCAAGAGCGGCGTGGGCGACGACGGCCGCACCGTCATCTCGCGCAAGCTGTGGCGCACGGACAGCCACCTGGCCACCCTCGGCCTGGTGCAGGCAGGCCTGGGCTGGGCATTCCTGCCGCTGCGGCTGGCGGCGCCGTATATCGCGTCGGGCGCCCTGGTCGCCATCGAGTTCGCCCACATGAGCAACCAGGTGCGCCTGTGGGTGGACCTGGTGTGGATCAACGACCGGCCCATGGGCCTGGGCACGCGCCGATTGATCGAGTTGATGAAGGATTTCTCGGGCCTGGACGCCGAAGCTCCCGTGGCGACAGGGCCCGCATAGCGCGCGGATTGTCTATCATGGCGATACCACAATCCATGCCGACACCATGACCCTCTCTCGCAATTACCAGAAGTCCCTCCGCCGTGGTCTTGGCGTTCTCGGCGCGGCGCTGGCGCTGGCCTGCCCCGTGTGGGCGGCCGTCACGATCGGCGCCGACGACGCGCGCCTGCAGTACACGGGCCGCGTCGATTTCCGCCAGCCCGCCGCGCCCGTGCTGTCCTGGCCCGCGACCACCGTCGCCGGCAATTTCACGGGCACCTCGCTGGCCATCCGCCTGGACGACCGGCTGGGCAAGAACTACTACGACGTGTTCATTGACGGCGACCTGTCGCGTCCCCGGCTGGTGGCGGCCGTGCAGGGCAGCCGCACATATCGCATCGCCGACGACCTGGGGCCGGGGCGCCACGGCTTCCTGCTGGTCAAGCGCACCGAGGGCGAGGAGGGCGGTACCGTATTCCAGGGCGTGGAACTGGCGGACGGCGGGGAGCTGCTCGCGCCGCCCCCGCGCAAGGCGCGCCGCATCGAGTTCTTCGGCGATTCGATCACCAGCGGCATGGGCAACGAGTCGCCCGACGACGGGCCGGATCACCTGGCCAAGGACAAGAACAGCTACCGGTCCTACGCGTCGCTGACGGCCCGCGCGCTGGACGCCGAAGCGCACCTGACTTCGCACAGCGGCATCGGCGTGACCATCAGCTGGTTCCCGTACACGATGCCGGACTACTACGACCAGCTCGACGCCACCGGCAACAACGATACGCAGTGGGACTTCAAGGCGTGGACGCCGGATGTCGTCGTCATCAACCTGCTGCAGAACGACCGGTGGCTGATCGACCGCGAGCGGCGCGTGCAGCCGCCGCCGACGGACGGCGACAGGGTGCGCAGCTACCGCCGCTTCGTCGAAACCATCCGCGCCAGGTACCCGCGCGCCTATATCGTCTGCGCGCTGGGCAGCATGGATGCGGTCAAGCCGGGATCGAAGTGGCCGGGCTACGTGCGCTCGGCGGTGGACCAGCTGGCGGCGGCGGGCGATGGCCGCATCGACACGGTGGTGTTCCCGTACACGGGCTTCGACGGCCATCCGCGCGTGACGCAACATGCCGCCAATGCGGCGCTGCTGACGGCGCTGATCCGCGCAAGGGTGGGCTGGTAACGGCGTGGGCTGGTAACAGCGTGGGCCGGTAATGGCGTGGACCGGTGAGGGCCGCCGTCATCAATCCAGGAAGTCGGCATACTCGCGCCGCGCGTAGCCCTTCGTGTCCAGCCATGGCCGCTCGGGCGTGACGCCCTTCATCACCGTCAGCTCGACGCGGTTGTAGAAAGTGGCGGCCTTGTCGCCGCTTTCGATCACCAGCGGCACTTCACGCCGGTCGTCCCACAGCACCCGTTCGAACAGGCCGTTCTGCTCGCGCTCGCGCCAGCGCGCCCCGGGCACGGCGGAAGCCCGGGCGGTGACGGGCATGGCCTTCAGGCGTTTCGGGTCGAGCAGGTAGTAGGCGTGCTCCCAGGAGCCGTCGAAGCCGACGTTGTCGTATTCGCCCGCCGGAATGGCGATGACCTGTTTCTCCTGCGCGTCGACGAACTCCAGGCGCGGCTGGCCGTTGTCGAGGGACAGGTGGCGCGGCAGCACCACGTGGTTGAAATGCTTGTGGGCGGTGCCCTGGCGCGCGGCGACCTTCTTCATGCCGGATGACCCGTCGTTTTCGTGACGATGGGAAGCCTGCCCAGGCGGCAGCACTCGCGCCGTCCACACGTGGTTCGCGCGGCGCAGCATGGTTTCCGAGAAGCGCGCTTCGCGGGTTACGCCTTCGGGCGTGACGATGCGGCTGTAATGCGCCACCTTCAGGTCGAGGTCGGCGCCAGCGTGGGCGCTGCCGGCGAGGCACAGCGCGGCAATCAGCGAAAGATGAAGTTTCATGCGGTGTTCCAGTGAAAAACGGGAGCGGGGCGGCCTGCTCCCGGCAAGTGCGAAGGCTTACAGGCCGAAGGCGGACTTCAGCAGCGTGAAGACCTTGGTGTTGTCCAGCGTGCCCTTGAAGCTCCTGGCGCCGGCACCGGTGGCGAACAGCTTGACGTCGCCGCCGCCGTGGGTCTCGCTGGACAGGCGCACGCCCGTCTCCTGCAGGTAGTTGTCGGCCAGGGCGGTGGCGCTGTCCACGCTGGTGCGCACGTTCGGGCGGTTCGGGCCATTGCCGAACACCAGCGTCGTGTAGGTATTGCCGTCCGCGTCGCGCGCGGGCTGGTTGTCGCGGTAGCCCCGGTTGATGTCCAGGATCGGGTTGCCGCGCTTGCCGTAGCCGTTGAAGGCCAGCGTGTGATCGTGGTCGGCCGTGACGACGACCAGCGTGTTGGCCAGGGTCGGGTCGGTGGCGCGGGCCTTGTCCAGCGCCGCCTTGATGGCGTCGTCGAAGGCGATGGTGTCGGTCAGCGCGCGCTTGGCATTGGTGCCGTGCAGCGCGTGGTCGATGCGGCCGCCTTCCACCATCAGGAAGTAGCCGTCCGCGTCCTGGGCCAGCAGGTCCATCGCCTTGACCGTCATCTCGGCCAGGCTGGGCTGGTTCGCGCCTTCGCCCAGCGGCGGCGTGGCGGTGCGGTCCAGTTCATATTCCAGGTGGCTCTTGCTGCTGTACAGGCCGATGAACTTCTTGCCGGCCGGTGCCGCGTTCATTTCGGCCTTGGTGGCGGCCACCGTGTAGCCCTTGGCGGCCAGCTCGTTCAGCAGGTTGCGGCCGTCCGCGCGGCCGGCCGGGTTCGTGCCCGCGGCGTAGGGCGTGAAATGATTGCGCCCGCCGCCCATCAGCACGTCCACGCCGTCGGCCAGGGCCGGATTGAAACCGGCGCCGCCCGGCACCAGCTGCGCGGCGATGGCGTACTGCGCGTTGCGGTTGCAGATATGCGAGAACGTGGCTGCCGGCGTCGCGTGCGTCAGTTCCGTGGTGGTGATGGCGCCCACGGCCTTGCCCTTGGCCTTGGCCAGTTCGAGGATCGTCACGGCGTTGCTGCCGTTATTGGCGGCGCAGTTGTTGATGCCCAGGTTGCCGTTGGCGTCGCGGCCCGGATTGGTGGCGACCGTCTCGGGCGACATCGAGATCACCTCGTTGTTCATCTTCACGCCCGTCATGTAGGCGGCCATCGACGGCGCGCTGTCGGTGGTCTGGGCGTCGTGCGAAAAGGTCTTGATGCGGGCCGTGCGGGGCAGCGTGTCCATGGTCAGGCTGCCGTCCTCGCCCACCTTGTAGATGCGTGCGGCCGTGATGGTGGACGGGCCCATGCCGTCGCCCAGGAAGAAGATGATGTTCTTGGCTTCGCCGGCGGCGTGGGCCGCGCCGGAGAAGGACAGCGCCAGCGCGGCGGCCAACAGTGTGCGTTTCATGATGATCGATTCCGTTTCGAATATTGGATGACTTGCAGGCGCTGCCTTACAGGCCGGCGGCGTCTTTTACCAGCGTGAACACGCGGGTGTTGTCGATGGTGCCCGTGAAGGTGTCCGCGCCCTTGCCGATGGCGCCCAGGAAGACGTCGGTGCCGCCGTGCGTCTCGCCGCCCGCGCCCATGCGCACCACCGCTTCCTGGTGGTAGGTGTTGGCGGCCGTGACGCTGTCGTCCAAGGTGGACTGGCCGGCGCGGCTGGCCTGCACGCGGTTCTCGCCGTTGCCGAAGCCGATGATGGCGTAGGGCGCACCGTCCAGGTCTTTTTCGACGGCGCCGGTGACGTAGTTCTTCACGACGCCCAGCACGCCGGCGTTGTTGGCGGCCGTCTTGCCGGTGCGCTTGGCGTAACCGTTCAGGACGAGGGTGTGGTCATGGTCGGCCGTGACGACGATCAGCGTGTTCTTCAGCTCCGGGTCGCTCAGCTTGGCCTTGGCGATGGCGGCCTTGATGGCGTTGTCAAAGGCGAGCGTGTCCTGCAGGGCCTTCTTGGCCGTCGTTTCATGCAGCGCATGGTCGATGCGCCCGCCTTCGACCATCAGGAAGTAGCCCTTGCCGTTGCGGGCCAGGACGTCCATCGCCTTGGTCGTCATGTCGGCCAGGCTGGGTTCCTTGGCCGGGTCGCGGTCGAGGTCGTAGCTCATGTGGCTGGACGTGAACAGGCCCGCCAGCTTGTCCGTCTTGCTGCCGTCGATGGCGGCGAATTCGGCGGCATTGGCGGCATAGGCGTAGCTCTTCGCCTTCAGTTCGGCGATCAGGTCGCGGCCGTCGGCGCGTTTGCCGCCGTCCTTGACGGGCTTGAAGAACTGGCTGCCGCCGCCCAGCAGCACATCCAGGCCGGTCGCGCCCAGCGCCGTGTTGAAGCCGGCGCCGCCCGGCACGACGGCCGCGGCGATATCGTTTTCCAGGTCGCGGTGGCAGATGTGCGTGTAGGTTGCCGCCGGCGTGGCGTGGGTCACGCGCGCCGTCGTCACGACGCCAGCCGACAGGCCCTTGGCCTTGGCCAGCTCCAGCAGGGTGGTGGCGGGCGTGCCGTTGCCGCTGCCGCAGTTGTTCCCCAGCTTGTTCCCGGCCGCGTCGACGATGGGGTCGATGGCGCGCGTGTTCTGCGACATCGACAGCACTTCGTTATTCATCTTCACACCCGTCATGTAGGCCGCCATCGACGGCGCGCTGTCGGTGACCTGGGCGTCGTTCGAGAACGTCTTGACGAAGGCCGTCTCAGGCAGCGTATCCATCGTCAGCTCGCCGTCCTCGCCGACGGCGTAGATGCGCGCGGCCGTCATGGTCGTCAGCCCCATGCCGTCGCCCAGGAAGAAGATCACGTTCTTCGGTGCGGGCGTCTCGGCCACAGGGGGGACCGGCGGCACGGGCGACGTGGTGGGGGCGGGCGTGCTGTCGCTGCCACAGGCGGCCAGCAGGGCCGCGCTCAATCCAGCGATGAAAATAGACTTGCGGTTCATGTCATCAATCCGACTGTTGGAAAAATGGCGAGAATAGCAAGGCTTCATGACCGGAACATGACTTGATCCAGTTCACTAAATGGGGCGGGAGGTTTATGCTGGCGATTCCACCTTGGCGGAGGACCACCAATCATGCGACTTGCACTCTGCAGTTGCGGCCAGCTGTCGGCCCGGGTCACGGGCGAGCCGGTGCGCATCTCGATCTGCCACTGCCTGGCGTGCCAGCGCCGCACCGGCAGCGTGTTCGGCGAACAGGCCCGCTTCCGTCGCGACGACGTGACGGTCGCGGGGCAGTCCACGAGCTACGACCGCGTGGGCGACGAAGGCACGCGAGCGACCTTCCACTTCTGCCCCCGTTGTGGCGCCATCGTCTGGTACGAGACGGCGGGGCTCGACGACTTCATCACCGTCCCCGTCGGCGCCTTTGCCGATCCAGAATTCCCGGCGCCGACGGTGTCCGTCTACGAGTCGCGCATGCACGGCTGGGTGGTGCCGCCGCCTGGCGCCGAGCACTTCGACTAGTCGGCCACGTGCCTGGCGGGTCCCGGCTCGATCAGTGTCGAGCCGGGGAATTCTCCTTGCTGCGGTAGTAGTCGGCCAGTACACCGAACGCTTCCTTGCGCACGCCCGTCTCGGACAGCAAACCCTTGCGGTTCCAGCCGTTCTGGAACACGGGGTGCTCACGGCGGGGCGAGCGGAAGTCCTTCAGGATCCACGGGGACATGCCGGCCAGGGTCGGGATGCGTCCGGCCATGGCCAGGGTCGCGCGGTAGTAGTCGGCCTGGTACTCCTCGGTGAACTTGCGCCGGCCGTCATTGCGGTAGCCGGCCAGCGCATCGGCGCCGAATTCGGAGAGCACCAGCGGGCGGTCGTCCGGCAGCGCCCAGCGCAGGTCGGCCACGGAGTCGAGCGTGTCGGCGCCGTACCAGCCGGCGTAGGTGTTCACGGCCAGCACGTCGAGCTTGTCCACCAGCGGGTCCTGGATTGTCATCACATCCTTGCCGGCCACCGTGCGGCGCTCGACCAGCAGGGCGGCGCTGACCAGGCGGGTGGGGTCGAGGGCGCGCACATTGTCCGCCATGGCCGTATGAAAGCGCGTGCGCGGGTTCGACACGGGTGTCTCGTTCCCCACGCTCCACAGGATGACGGCGGCCCGGTTGCGGTCACGGTAGACGGTTTCGGCCTGCATCGCCAGGGCCTTGCGCAGCACGGCCGGATTGTCCCAGTCGACCGTCCAGTAGACGGGGATTTCGCTCCATACGAGGAGGCCCATTTCATCGGCCAGGCGCAGGGTGGTTTCCGAATGGGGGTAGTGGGACAGGCGAACGTAGTTGCCATGCAGGCCGTGCTTGATCTCGTGCAGCAGTGCCCGCGCGGCGGGCGCCGTCATTTCGCGCGCCGGGTTGGGGCCGAACTCCTCCTCGTGCAGCGAGATCCCGCGCAGGAACAGGGGCTGGCCGTTCAGCAGCAGTTCCTTGCCCCGCACGGCGATGGTGCGAAAGCCCATGCGCTCGCGGAGCAGGTCGCCGGCGGCCGTCACCCGCACGTCGTACAGGGTCGGCTGCTCCGGTGTCCAGCGCCGCAACGCGCCTGGCGCCGGCAGGTCGATGGCGGCGCGTCCGTCCTCATCGGTGATGGCGCTGGCCGTTGCCACGGTACCGATGGCGACGTCGACCCGCTGGCCGCCGGCGCGCGGTCCCTGCAGGCGCACTTCACCCGTGATGCGGCCGTCCGTGCCGAGGCTCAGGGTGGCGTCGTCGATGAAGGTGGCTGGCGTCCACACCAGCCGCACGGGCCGGGTGATGCCGCCGTACAGGTCCCAGTCCGTGATCGAGGTGGGGATCGACTGGGCGTCGTGGCGCGAATCGGCGCCCACCGTCAGGCGGTTCTCGCCTTCGCGCAGCAGGTTCGTGACTTCCACCACGAAGGGCGTGAAGCCGCCTTCGTGCCGGCCGGCCTCCCTGCCGTTCACATAGATCCAGGCGCGGTAGTTGACGGCCTCGAATCGCAGGAAGGCACGCCGGCCCTGGCCCGGCGCCGCCGTGAATTTTCGCTGGAACCAGATCAGGCCGTCGTAGTAGCGCAGTTCCTGCTCGCGCGCATTCCACGCGCCCGGAATGGCCATGACGGGGCCCCGGTCCAGGTCGAACTCGAAGAAGTCCGTGCCCCCTTGCCGCTCGCTGGCGGCGATGTCGATATCGCGGAAGCGCTGCATGCGCGACTTCGCCACCCAGCCGTTGATATCCGTCAGGCCGGTGCGGTACAGGTCTTTCGAATACGTCCACTGGCCGGACAGGTCCTGGCCGTCGCGGTACATGGCTGCCGTCAGCAGCAGCTTGGGGCGCAGGGATGCTGGATCGGGCGCGACGTCCTGCGCGGCGCACAGGCAGGCCAGTGCCCAGCCGGCGAGGATCGATAGCAGGGACGCGGGGTTTCTCATGATCGGGCGCTGGACCTCCAGTGGAATCGGTCCGAGTATAGGCCGGCGCCCGGGGCGCCGGCGATCATGTTGTTGAGTGCTTGGCGCTAGCCGGCGTCCGGGGCCTCGCCCGCGAAGGGTCGGCAGTCGACGGGGACGTCGATGATGAAGGTGGTGCCGGTCTCGCGCGAGCTGTCGACGGCTGCGCTGCCGCCGTGGTTTTCCGCCACGCTCTTGACGAAGGGCAGGCCGATGCCCCAGCCGCCGCCCGAGGCCGTGCCGCCCGCGCGCGGCAGGTACTCGAAGATGCGCCCGTGCTCCTCTGGCGGGATCGGTGCGCCGGCGTTATGCACCGTCAGCATCAGCCGCCCGTGCGCTTCGCGGGCCTGCAGCCGCACGCTTTCGCCGTCGCCATAGCGGATGGCGTTGTTGACGAGGTTTTCCAGCGCCCGGCGCATCGAGCTGCGGCACCAGTAGCCGGGAACGGATTCGCCGCCGGCTTCGAAGCGCACGCCCGCCTTCTGGCTGTATTCCTGGCAGACTTCATGCATCAGGTCGGCGATATCGAAGCGCGACAGCGACAGCGCCAGGCGCGGCCCGCCCTGGAAGATCAGCGCGTCGAGGAGTTCGGCCATCATCTGGCCCAGGCGCTCGGCGCTGGCGGCGATCTTGCCGGCCGCGCGGCGCGCCACCTCCAGGTCGGGCGCGACGCCGACCAGCTCCGCGCCGTTCAGCACCACGCCCAGCGGCGTGCGCATATCGTGCGACAGGGCCGCCGCCAGCTTGCGGCGCAGCTCTTCCTGGATCGATGCGAATTCGCGCACGGCGTCGCGCACCGCGCCATTGATCGACAGGTCGATGATGGCCCAATCTGCCTCGCTCAAGGCGACCCGGCCGGCCGCCTCGATGGCGATGCACTCGCGCAGGATCTGGTATTCGTGGACGATCTGGTCCGGCCCGAACTGCGTCATGCGCGCCCGTTCGCCGCCGTGGGCGGCCGCGGCGCTGTTGTTGCTGGTGCCGCTCTGGCGCGGGTGGTGCGGGCTCAGGGCCTCGGCGATATTGTCGAGAAAGGCGGGCAGCATATTGGTCAGCACGGGGCTGAGCAGCATTTGCGCGCCTTGCACGCGCGCACGCGTTTCGCGCTCCCAGCGCGACATCACGTGTTCGCGGATGCCCATGAATTGACGCGACGTGCTCGATAAGCCGAGCTCGTCCGGGTTCTGGTCAGAAGCCAGTGTCATGCCAATGTTCCTCACTGAAACCGGGCATTTCGCGGTGATGCTTGGGCCGGAAACTGCTCAGCTGTGCGCTCGTGGGCGCTGGAGGCCGTCGCGGGGGCAGGGCGAGCGGCTGGTTGCCGAACGCATATTACACATATCGGGCCGCCAAATGCTGATTATCTGGGACCAACGGCAAGCTTTTGGCAAAAGCGGGCAAAAGTGGGCGGAAGCAGGCGGAAGCAGCCGGAAGTGCGGGAGAGCGCCCGCGCGGAGCGGGCGGCCGGGTGAACCGGTCTTGACGGGAGCGGCCATGTGGCGCCGCCCCGGTACGGCTGCAGCAGGTGAGGCTCAGCCCAGCGGGTTGACGACGAAGGCGGGCATCGGGCTGTTGTCGCTGGCGCAGGCAAGGAATTTCTCGGCTGCGTCCAGCGCCTCGCCGATCGTCACGTCCATGTCGAGGTAGCGGTAGGTACCGAGCCGGCCGACGAAGGTGACATTCGATTCGTTCTGGGCCAGTTGCAGGTAGCGCTCCAGCTGCACCTTGTCGTTGGCCAGGCGGATCGGATAATAGGGAATATCCTTTTCCGTGCATTGGCGCGAGTATTCAACATAGCAAACGGTGCCCTCGTGCTTTTCCCACGGCGAGAAATGCTTGTGCTCGGTGATGCGGGTATAAGGTTGCGCGTTATCGCAATAATTGATGACGGCATTGCCCTGGTAGTCGCCTGTTTCGCGCAGCACTTCGAAGTCCAGGGTGCGGTAAGGCAGCCGGCCTTCCTGGTGATTGAACCAGGCATCGATGGGGCCGCTGTAGAACACGTGGGCATAATCGCCCTTCAAGGCCGGATCGAAGACCGTATTCAGGTGCACCGTGACACCGGGCACGTCGAGCATTTTCTCGACAATGGACGTGTAGCCGTCCGCCGGCATGCCCTGGTATTTGTGGCTGAAGTAATTGTCGTCGTAATTGAAGCGCACGGGCAGGCGTTTCAGGATGCTGGCCGGCAGCTGGGTCGGTTCCAGGCCCCACTGCTTGACGGTATAAGTCTTGAAGAAGGCCTCGTACAATTCGCGGCCGACGAAGCGCAGTGCCTGGTCTTCGAAGGTCAGCGGGTTCTCGATGGTCTTGTCGCCCAGCGAAGCGAGGAATTCCTGCGCCTCGGCGGGACGGAAGGTCTTGCCGAAGAACTGGTTGATCGTCAGCAGGTTGATCGGCAAGGTGTAGACGCGGCCGTTCGTGATGGCCTTGACGCGATTCGTGTACGAATTGAACTTACCGAATTCGTTGACGAAAGCCCAGACCCGCTCGTTATCGGTGTGGAAAATATGCGGTCCATACACATGGACCATCACGTCGGTTTCCTTGTCGCGCTCGGAATGGCAATTGCCAGCCACGTGCGGACGGGATTCGAAGACTTCGACCTGGTAGCCTGCCTTGGCAAGCTGATTGGCGATCACCGCGCCGGAGAACCCGGCGCCAATAATTGCAACGTTTTTATTCATCGTGCCTGCTCGTTATAAGTTGATTATGCGTTGATTTTGAGTTGGTGCATATGCTTCCCCGAATGTGCACGGCAGCCTTGCGGCATTGCAGTACACGTCTGGGGCTAGCGTACCATGTGGCGCGATGAAGTGACGTTCAGTAGCGGTAGAGCAAAAGATGTTATTTGGCGCCTTCCTTAATATGGCCGGGCCCGCTCTCGGTCCGGCTGGTTGCCCAATAAATCCCACCCATCAAATGCGAAAGGTATTGCGGGTCGCGGTACATTCCGCCGTTGTGGCCCAAGGTGGTGACGAACACCCGGCCCCCTTCGAACCGGTGGTGCCACGCTACCGGATGGTCCCGGCCCATGCCGCGCGCCACCTGGCCGGGCCAGATTTTGGTGGGGTCGTAGCTGCGCTCGTCCACGTTCAATACCGGTTCGATGGCGATCCCGTGCGGATTGGAGGTTACGTAGAACTCGTCGCTCCAGATCCACCGCTCGGGCAGGCCGTAGGTGGCGGGGAAGCCACGGTCGGCCACCGTGACGACGCCCGTCTGCAGCATCGGATGCACGCCGACGGTGCGGCCCACCATCTTCTCGTACCACGGCCAGGCGCCGGGCGCCGTGATCGCCGCGCGGTGCACGACGATGGCGTTGCCGCCGCCTCGCAGGTAGGCCTCGAATTTTGCGCGCTGCGCCGGATTGAGCTCCTCGCCCGGTGTATTGAGGAACATCACGGCCGCATAGCGCGACAGGTCGCCGTCGAAGGCTTCCGGCCGGTGCGTGTAGGTCAGCTCGAAGGCGTGCAGCTTGGCCAGCCGTTCCAGGCTGTCGCGCGCGATGGGGATGTATTCGTAGTGGTACTTGCCCGGCATGGCCAGCACCAGCAGCTTGTACTGGCTGTCGGCCAAGGTGTCGGGCGCCCAAAGCAGGGCGCAGGCAACCAGCGCCGCGGCGGCTCGTTTCATCGGTTCTCCATTGTCCGGACGTTCATGGGGCGGTGACGCCGCCGGGAGGGCGCGCCTGTCGCGGCACCAGCCAGCCGCCGTCGGCCAGCCAGTCGGCCAGCAGGTCGGGCCAGTGCTGCAGGGCGACCTTCTTGCCGCGCTGGCCCATGTTGAAGGCATGGCCCGTGTCGGCGTAAAGATGCAGTTCGGCGGACACGCCGGTCGCCGTCAGTTGCTGGTACAGGCCCAGCGCCGGTGGCATGCAGCAGGTGTCAAGCGAGCCGGCGACCAGGAAGGCGGGCGGGGCGCCGGCCGGGCTGCGCGCGGGGGACCATAGCGGGCCCGGATAGACCAGCACCTGGAAGTCCGGCCTGGCGTCGGCGCGGTCGACAGCGTCGCGCGCCGGCAAAGGTGGGGCCGGATTGTCCGCCACCAGGGCGACCAGCTCGCCGCCGGCTGAAAAGCCCATCACGCCCAGCCGGCCCGGATCGACGCCGTAGTCGCTCGCATGGGCGCGCACCCAGCGCACGGCGCGCCGCAGGTCGGCCGCGGCGTCGCCCTCGATCGTGTAGGTCGAACCGGCTTCGCGCGCCAGCCGGTATTTCAGCACGAAGGCCGTCAGGCCGATGCGGTTCAGGTAGCGGGCGGCCACCACGCCCTCGTTCTGGAACACCAGCATGCGATGGCCGCCGCCCGGCACGACGATGACGGCGGCGCCGTTGGCATGGCGCGGGTCGGCCCGCAGCACCGTCAGCGACGGCGCGTGGACGTTGCCGACGTAGACATCCTGCAGCGTTTCGGCCCCGCCGTGACGCAGGGCACCGGGTGCGCCGTCCGGCCACAAGGTCACCGTGGGCAGCGCGGGCTGCTGGGCCAGTGCGTTGCCTGCGGCGAGCAGCAGGGCGCCGGCCATCCAGCGAAGGTTCGCCATCGCCGCCTCAGAAGCTGTAGCGCAGTCCGGCCCGGTAGGTGCGGCCCACCACGTCGTACAAGGTCGGGTTGATGGCGAAACTGGCATTGGCCTGCGGCGCCGGTTCGGGGTCGCGGTCCGTTAGGTTGTCGATCTTGAAGTAGACGGCCAAAGCCTTCGTCACGTTGTAGTTGCCGCCCAGGTCGAAGTAGGTGGCGCCCTTCATGCGGTTGTCGTAGATCGTCGGCCGCGTGATGGTCGAGGCGGGGCAGCCCGTCTGGCATTCGATGAACTCGTTGCTGTAGACGCCGTCGCTGAACCAGCGCTCGCTCAGGGTCACGCTCAGCTTATCGTTCTCCCAAGTCTGCTGGGCCAGCAGCTTCCATTTCGGCGTGCCGCCCAGGTTGGCCCCGGCGCCCTCGGTGGGAATCGTGCCGACGACGCCGGAGTTGGTGATGAAGTGCAGGTTGCGCGTGGCCAGCGCGCGGAAGGTGAAGCGGCCCGGCAGGTTCAGGCGGTCCAGGTTGGCGCGGAAGGCCGTCTCGATATCGAAGCCCTTCGTGTGCAGCGAGGCCAGGTTGAAGTTCTGCAGGGTCACGTAGTTGCTGCCCGGGGTGTTCAGTACCATGGCGGCGCAGATTTCCTGGTTGCCCGCCACGCACAGGTCCACTTCCTGCTGCGCCGTCAGCGCCGAGATCACGTCCGTCACCTTGATGTCGAAGTAGTCGAGCGAGGCGCTGAAGCCGGGCGCCCAGCCCGGTTGCGACAGCACGACGCCGAACGAGTGGTTGCGCGCCACCTCGGGACGCAGGGAGGTGTTGCCCACGGTGCGCTGCTGCACGGTGATGGTGTCGCCGGCGTACTGCACAACGTTGTTGACGACGACGGGCGCCGCGTACAGCTCGGAGAGGTTGGGCGCGCGCACGTCCTTCGACGTCACTGCGCGCAGGCGCAGGCCGTCCACCGGCGTCTTCCAAGTGGCGCCCACCTTCCACGTGTTGACGTTGCCGGCCGTGCTGTACTTCATCTGGCGGTCGGCCAGGTTCAGGTTGGCCTCGCCCCAGGTGGCCGACTTGAGGACGGGGATGTTCAGTTCCACATAGGCCTCGCGCACGTTGTAGCTGCCGTCGCCGTTGTGGTAGTTCCCCGCATACCAGTTGTTGCCGACGGTGCTGTTCAGCAGCGGGTCGGCCGGGTACTGCGCGGTATTGGGCGAGTTGGCATCGACGCCGGCACCGTAGGCGTCGCCGCGCACGCTGTACTTCTCGCGCCGGTATTCGGCGCCGAAGGCCAGCGCCACCGGGCCGGCCCAGCCTTCGAAGGCCTCGCCGTTGACGTTGAAGCTGGCCACGTCCTGGCTTTGCCGCGTGAGCTGGCGCGGCCCGTTCGGCGGCGCGATATAGGCCCAGGCGGCCGGGTCGACGGGATTGTCGCCGATGATATTCAGGGGCACGCAGCCCGATGCCGCCGCCACCGGATTGCGGCAGGCGATGCGTCCGTCGGCCGTGCGCACGGCGTCGATGGCGGCGTTGTAACGCGCGTTCAGGGTGATGTCGTGCACGTTGATGGTGGTGGTGTTCTCGCCGCGCGTGGCATAGGCGTCGTACGACCATTCCTTGCCGAACAGGGGCACCCGGCCGTCGGCACCGATGACGAAACGGCGCTGCGTGCGAGTCGGGTGCACGTTGATATTGGCGGGGAAGATGGCGTTGGCGGTGCCGTACTGGAAGCTGGTGATGTTGTTGGCGGCGCAGGCCGCGACGATGGAGGCGGGCAGGTAGGGATTGTCGCAGCGGATCGTCAGGTTGGCGTTCTTCGCCGCGCCCGGATTGGGCGAGAAGTGCGACTTGACCTGGGCGTAATTGGCCGTGAAGTAGATCTCGTTGTCGGCATCGAGGTCCCACGACACGCGCGTGTAGGCCACCTGGCGCTTCAGGTCCATCGCCAGGTTGGTGCCGGCGCCCACGCTGCCGGACAGGTCGCCACCGACGCAGAACGGATTGACGCAGCCGGTGACGGCGCCCGTGCCCGTCGGCACGCCGTTCGAGCCGTACTGGAAGGCATACGGCACGCCGCCGGGCCCGAAGGCCGTGCCCTGCAGGGGGCCGTTCGTGATCAGGCCGTACTTCGAATACTGGTACTGCTGCGCGTGGTGGATGACGCGGTACTGCGGCAGGCCGTCGCCCGTCTGGCCCAACGGGCGGATCTGGTAGGCGCTGTTCTTGAACCACGTGCGCCCGTTCGGCCCCACTTCGCCGAAGCCGGGCGAATCGATGCCGTTTTCCTTCATGACTTCCGCGCTGAGCGTCACGTGCAGCCGGTCGCCCGCGAAGGCGCGGCCCCATGCCGCCTGCAAGGTGCCGTGTTCGTCATCGTCGTAGCGGGTCTGGCCCCCTTCGGCATTGAACTTGAAGCCCTTGAACTTCTTGTCCGTGATGAAGTTGACGGCGCCGCCGATGGCGTCCGAGCCGTACGATGCGGAAGCGCCGCCCGTCACCACGTCGACGCGCTTGACCAGCAGTTGCGGGAACTGGCTGACGTCCGTTACCCCCGTCACGTTGGCACCCACCACGCGCTGACCGTCCAGCAGGGTCAAGGTGCGGATCGTGCCCAGCCCGCGCAGCGACAGGGAGCTCAGGCCCTGGATGCCGCTGCTGGTGCTGTTCGTGCTGGTGGTGCGGCCCGTGCTGCCCTGCAGCGCCGGCAGCTCGGCCAGCGTGTTGAACAGGTTCGGCTTGGCCGCCTTCTCCAGATCGGCGCTGGTCAGGCTCGTCGTCGGCGTGGGCTGGGTGAAGCCCCGCGCGGCGATGCGCGAACCGGAGATGCGCACCACGGTGGGATTGTCCGGCGCTGCGGCCGGCGTGTCGGCGGCGGCGCCGCTGTCCACGGTGGCCACGGCGACACTATCGGCTTGTTGGGCATGGACGGACAGGGCCAGCAGGGTGCAGGCACCGGCGACGGCGGACTGGATCAGGGTTCTTTGCAGCGGAAGCGAAATGCGCATGGTTGTCTCCATTGGTCATGAATGGCGTGCCGCCTCTGGTGGTGGGCGCTGCGCCGTGAAATGCGATGTCGTGGTGCCCCGGTCAAGGCCTCCGGGCGCTGGCCGTGATGCGCTCGACCAGCGTCGCCGCCGGCAGCGCGATGTCGAGCGCGATGTTGCGCGGACTGGCGGCCTCGTCGCGCTCGAGCGCTTCCAGGTCGCGCAGCTGGCTGTCCAGCAGCGCGGGCGGCATGTAGTGGCCGGAGCGCTGCGCCAGCCGGGCGGCGAGCAGCTCGCGCGTGCCGTGCAGGTGGACGAAGCGCAGGGCGGGGTCGCTTTGGCGCAGCAGGTCGCGATAGCGCCGCTTCAGCGCGGAACAGGACAACACCAGGCCGGCATCCCGTTCGCGCGCGGCGCGGATCTGGCCGGCTAGTGCATCGAGCCAGCCGGCGCGGTCCGCGTCGTCCAGCGGCAGGCCGGCCGACATCTTGGCGACGTTGGCGGGCGGATGAAAGGCGTCGCCCTCGACGAAGGCCACGCCCAGCGCCTGTGCCAGCGCGGCGCCGACGGTGCTCTTGCCGCAGCCGCAGACGCCCATTACCACCCAGCGTGTCCGGTCTGCTTCACCGGGTCCCTTTGCTGCCGTCATGCCGCCTCCTAGATAGCGCTATCATTGCCCTCAGTTTTACCGATGCAGCGAATTTTGTAAAGAAAATATCGTTGCGCGCCATGGCTTTTTGATAGCGCTATCAGCTTGCGCTGGAGCTGCGTGAAGTTTGCGTTGTATTTTGAATACGCTCCAGGGTCAGAGCGAGGCGGCGCGCTGCATGCAGTCGCTGCGCACGCGGGCCGCTTCGGCGGGACGGGCCACGTAGTAGCCCTGCAGTTCGTCGCACTCCAGGCGGGTCAGCAGTTCCACCTGTTCGCGGCGCTCGACCCCCTCGGCCACCACTTTCATGCCCAGCGCATGGGCCATCGTGATGATGGCGCTGAACAGGATCTCGCCCTGGCGGTCCACGCCGAGCCGGCGCGTGAACGACTTGTCGACCTTCAGGATGTCGAAGTCGAGCTGCTGCAGCATCGACAGCGATGAGTAGCCCGTGCCGAAGTCGTCCACCAGCAGCTTGATGCCCATCGCGTGGATGGCCTGCAGGTTCTGCGCCGTGCGCCCCGGTTCGTGCAGCATCGTCGATTCCGTCAGTTCGATTTCGACGCACTCGGGCGCGACGTCGTGCCGCTGCAGGGCCTGGACGAACAGGGCATGCATGTCGCGCTCGTTGAACTGCCGGCTCGATACGTTGATCGACACGGGCAGCGGCGGATAGCCTTCGCGCCGCCAACTGGCGATCTGCGCGCACACGGCATCGACGATCAATTCACCCAGCGCGACGATCAAGCCCGTTTCCTCGGCCAGCGGAATGAAGGCATCGGGCTGCAAGGTGCCGGCAGTGGGATGGTTCCAGCGCACCAGGGCCTCCACGCTGCACACTTCCATCGTGGCGGTGCGCACGCGGGGCTGGTAGTACATGACGAACTGGCCGTCGCGGATCGCCGTGCGCAGGTCGCGCTCGCGCAGCTGGCGCTGTTGCAGCGCGCCGTAGAAGGCGGGATCGAAGAACTTGTAGCGGTTCTTGCCGCTGGTCTTGACCTCGTACATGGCGATGTCGGCATGGCGCAGCAGGGCGTCGCCATCGTTGGCGTCGCCCGGGCAGATGCTGATGCCGATCGACGTGCCGATCGAAGCGGTGCCGGCACCGATGGAAATACCGGCATGGAAGGCCTGGACGATGCGTCCGGCCACGTGGGCCGCTTCGGCGCTGTCGCCCAGGTGTTCCAGAATGACGATGAATTCGTCACCACCGATGCGCGCCACGTGGTCGCCCGGCCGCACGGCCACCTTCAGCCGTTTCGCCACCACCTGCAGCAGTTCGTCGCCAGCCGCATGGCCGAAGGTGTCGTTGACGGACTTGAAGCCGTCCAGGTCGACGAACAGCAGCGCCAGCAGCGTACCGTCCTCGACCGCCCGGGTCACCGCCTGCGGCAGGTGGCGCGAGACCCAGGCGCGGTTGGGCAGGGCGGTCAGCGCATCCTCGAAATTCTTGCGCTCCAGCTGGCTCAGGTGGGCTTTTTCCAGCGTCACGTCGCGCACCGTGATGGCCAGCACCTCGCCCGTGCGCACGGCGTTGACCTGTACCTGGCGGTGCACCGGCTCGCCCGCCTGGCCTTCCTGACGGGCTTGATCGAGCTCGATTTCGCCCTGCGCGCTGCCGCTGGCCATGGCCCGCTCCAGCAGCGACATGGCCGGCGCCAGCGGAATCGCCGAAGCCACGTCCGACAGCCGCGCGCCCAGCATCCGTTCGCGCGTCGAGTAGGACATGGCGGCGCCCTGTTCGTTGCAGTCGACCGTCACGTAGTCGACGATGCGCCCGTTCGGTCCGAATACGGGGGCGGCGATGAAGAAGCCTTCGCGGCTCGCTTCCGTTGCCTTGCGGTAGGCATCCTGGGCCAGGTCGACGCGGTGGCGGTGCATCGCCAGGCGTATCGACAGGCCCATGCCGGCCAGCACGAACAGCAGCAGCGCGAGCGAGGCGCCGACGCCGGTCTGGTACATGGCGCGCTCGCGCTCGCGGAACAGGGTCAACGCGTCTTCCTGGTCCGCCCCGGCCACCACCATCAGGGGAAACTGCTCGACGGCCTTCCAGCTGACGTAGCGGTTCCTGCCGTCGCTGAAGTCGCCCGTGCCGATGAACGCATTGCCCTGCGGCGCCGCCATCGCCCGCACCAGCGCCGGGGGCAGCGCCCGCATCCGCTCGAACGGGGCGCCGACCTTGAAGGCGCGGATCACGCCGGCACTGTCGACGGCGCCGAGAAAGCCGCGCTGGCCCAGCAGCAGTTGGTCGTAATCGGCCACCAGCGAATCGGTGGCGAAGGAGACGGCCACGATGCCGTCGAATTCGGCGGCCGCGTTGAGCAGCTTGCGCGACAGGCGCACGGCGTTGCCGGTGCCGATGCTGTCCTCCTGAGGCATGCCGATGAACAGGTCGTCCGCCGAGCGCAGCAGGTGGGTCGTGAAGAATGGCAGCGTGGGGACGCGCGCCAGCAGCGGGGCCGGCCACAGGTCGCGTGCATTGGTCATGCGCAGCTTGCCGTCGCTGCCGAAGATGCTGATGTTCAGCGGCCGGCCGGCCGGGTCGAGCAGGCTGTTGAAATCGTCGAGCCGGACCGTGCCGGTGGCCTGCCAGCGCAGGCGGATCAGCATCAGCACCTGGTCGACCATGCTCAGGTTGCGCTTCATGGCCTGCTCCAGGCTACGCGCAGCGTCCTCGGTGGCGCGCAAGGTGTTCTGCTCGACGACGGTGCGTTCGCTGTCCAGGTTTTCCAGCAGGATGACCCAGCAGGCGGCGGCAATGCCGGCCCCGGCCAACGGCCACAGCAGGACGAACAGCAGGTAGGGCCGCAGGGCGCGCAGCACAGCGGACCAGGAGCGGAGAACGGTTGCCGTCATTGCAGGTGCTTTCGGTGGCGTGCGGCGGTACCGGCTGCGCAGCGCGCGCCACCGCATCAGGAGTCATGTCCGACTCGATTTTGCCATGAAAGACAGCGGCATCGGTTGCAGAATGCAATTTTCGGCGCAACAACACGCTCTCGCCGTGGCGGCAAGGCGCTCTCGCCGTGGCGGCAAGGCAATGGAGTTTGTAGTGGATTGGAAACAGCTGGGCGGGAAGCGCGCCCGGGTCTTGGCAGCCCGGGCGGTAATGATGCGGCAGCGGCCGGTTAGGGCCGCCGACGGATCACAGGTAGAAAGCCTCGACGGTGCCTTTCAGCTTGATCAGCATCGGCTGGCCCTTGCGATCCAGGGTTTTGCCGGCTGGAACTTTAATCCAGCCTTCGCTGATGCAGTATTCCGTCACGTCCTGGCGTTCCTTGCCGTTGAAGCGGATGCCGACGTCGTGTTCGAACACGGCGGCGACGTGATGGGGGCTGCGGGGGTCCGTCGACAGGCGATCGGGCAGGGGTGGGAGTTGGGTCGTATCGTTCATGGGCGCCAATTATCCGCCAGAACCGCGTCGCCGACAACCCGCGCCTTTCAGTCCGCCATCCAGCGCGCGAACGGCGCCAGCTCGACGCCGGCCGGCACGTACCACTTCTTGCGGGCCGCGTCCCAGCGCGCGCCGAGCCGCTTGGCCTCGTCCTTTTCGGCGAAGGGCACCTTCAGCACGGCCGCCGCCTGGGGCGCCGCGCCCGTCTTCGGCCGGGATGCCGACGGCGACGGCGATGCCGCACCGGCTGCCGGCCACACGGGCGCACTGGTGGCGACCTGGGAGCCGTCGGCCTGCACTTCGACCCAGTGGTCGCCGTCCGCGCCGGCGAGCTTCAGTTTATAGGGCGGTGCGAACGGCAGGTCGGTGGTCATGGTCGGCGTCTGGTCGAAACTGGGGTGGGCATTATAGCAAGCGCCCCCGGCCTAATCCGGCACCAGCGCGGCCGGCATCGTGGCGCGGCGCAGGTCCTCGGCGCTGGCCGGCTTGGTCAGGTGCACGTCGAACCCGGCCTGCACGGCCCGGTCCTTGTCCGATTTCTGGCCGTAGCCCGTCAGCGCGACCAGCCGCATCGGCGCGGCATCCCGGCGCAGCGCCGCCGCCAGCGCGTAGCCGTCCATGTCGGGCAGGCCGATGTCGAGGATGGCGACGTCGTGCGTGTACTGCCGGCCCAGGGCCAGCGCCTCGGCCGCGCTGTGCGCCACGCGCACCTCGTGACCGATCCCCTCGAGCAGGGCGGCGCTGGTGATGGCGGCGTCCTCGTTGTCGTCCACCAGCAGCACGCGTAGGGCCGGCGTGGCCGCCGGTGCATCCTGCTCGTCGCCGGCGCCGGCGCCGGTGGCGGTCTGCCGGCCCAGCGGCAGCACCACGTCGAAGCGGCTGCCCTGGCCCGGGCCGGCGCTGTACGCGGCCACATGGCCGCCGTGCAGCTCGACGATGCGGCGCACGATGGCCAGCCCCAGACCCAGGCCTCCGGTCCGGCGCGCCAGCTGCTGCGGGGCCTGGAAGAAGGGCTCGAACACATGGGCCAGCAGCTCGGCGCTCATGCCGACGCCGTTGTCGGCCACGGACAGGCGCGCGTGGCGCCCCTCGGTCGCCAGCTCGACGCGGGTAGCGGTGCCGCCGAAGCGCGCCGCGTTCGACAGCAGGTTGTTCAGCACTTGCGTGAGCCGGCTGTCGTCGCCGTGCACCCACACGGCGGGCGGCGCGGCCAGTTCGATGCGCTGGGCTGGAAAGGCGGCCACCGCCTGCCGCACGATATCGGCCAGGTTGACGGGCCTTGCATCCAGCTGCAGCTTGCCGGAGGTGATGCGCGACACGTCCAGCAGGTCGTCCACCAGCCGGCGCAGGTGGTTCACCTGGCGGCGCAGCACGGCCCGTTCACGGCGGTTGGCCGCCTCGTCGCGCAGGTCCATCAGGTCCAGCGAGGCGACGATGGGGCTGAGGGGATTGCGCAGCTCGTGGCCCAGCACGGCCAGGAACTCGTCCTTGGCGCGGCCGGCGTCGCGCGCCTGGGCCAGCGCATGTTCGCGCCGGTCGAGCGCCTCGCGCAGTGATGCCAGCAAGGTGGAGCGCTCCTGTTCGTGCGCCGTGCGCTGGCGCGCAGCTGCTTCCAGGCCTTCGCCCATCGTGCGCAGCTCGCGAATGCGCGAAGGCGGCACCGTCACGCTGTCGCCGGCACCGAGGGCGGCGGCGGCCCGTTGCAGGTGCCGCGTGCCCCGCACGATGCGCGCCGCGAGCAAGCTGGCGGCAACGATGCAGACGGCCAGCGAAATCACCAGGCCGATGCCGTAGGTGGCGAAGCTTTCGATGCGGGCCGAGCGCAGCAGCGCCGATGGCGTGCCGACGGCCACCGCCCAGCCGAAACGCGACGACATGGTGTAGGCCGACGTCACCGGCACGCCTTCCAGCGTCACGGTGGCGCCGACGTTTTCCCGGCCGGCCGTGCGCATCAGGCGCACCAGGCTGGGACTGGCGGGGCGGCCGACCGTCTCGGCATGCCTGCTCGAGCGGGCCACCAGCATGCCGCTTGCATCCATGATGGAAATGACGGCGCCTTCCGGCACCACCTGGCGTTCGATCACGCGCAGCAGCCGGTCCGGCCGGATCACGGCCGTCAGTGCGTACTGCCGGCCGCTGGCGTCGGACACGGGAATGCGCACCGGCACGGCGGCCCGGCCGGACGGCCCGCGCGCGACTCTTCCCACCACCGGGTGGCGCACCGCCAGCACTTCGCGCAGGCTGGCCGGATCGGCGATCGCCACCGGCGGCGCGCCGAAGGGGGCGGCGGTGCGAAACAGCATGGCGCCGTCGGCGTCGGTCATGATCACGCCCAGCCACTGGGGCTGGGTCTGCGCCTGCGCGCGCGCCACGTCATAAAAGGCGGCGATATCGCCGGCGGCCAGCGCGGGTGTGCGGGCCATGCCCGTCAGGGTGGCGACGACGCCATCGAGTTCGGCGTCGGCGGCGCTGGACAGGGCCCGCGCCAGGTCCAGCAGCGCGCGCTCCTGCTCGCGCTGCTGCGACTGGCTTACCGTATGAATGCTCCACACCCCCAGCAAGGCCAGCGGCAGCAGGCCGAGCGCCGTCAGCAGCAGCAGCAGCGAGCGCAGCGAAATCGTGAAGGGCCGTGGCAGGCGCATGTGTTTGCCTTCCAAAAGGGCATTATAAGAAAATTCGCTACGGTGCTGGATTCTTCTGAATGATCCAGAACAAATGTAAGAACATTCGGGGACTGTCCCGGATTCTTCTGAATGAACAAATGAAAGGTTCACCTTCGATGGAGCTCGAATTTCTCGGCACGTCCTCCGGCACGCCGACCCGGACCCGCAACGTTGCCGGCGCCGCATTGCGCCTGGACGACGGCGGCTGGGTGCTGGTCGACTGCGGCGAAGGCACGCAGCACCGCATCCTGCAAACGACGCTGTCGCTGCATGCGCTGCGCGCCGTCTACATCACGCACCTGCACGGCGATCATTGCTATGGCTTGCCGGGCCTGCTGGCCAGCGCCGGCATGGCCAATCGCGCCGAGCCGCTGCTCGTGGTGGGGCCGCCGCCGCTGGAGGACTACCTGCGCGGCGTGATGGCCACCACGGGCCTCTTCCTGCCCTACGACGTGCGCTGCGTCGGCGTCGACGATGTCGCGGGCAGCGCGCTGCTGCCCGGATTGACGGTCACGGTGACGGCACTGTCGCACAGGGTGCCGTCGTATGCCTACGGCTTTGCTGAAGCGGTCGTGGAGCGGCGCCTCGACACGGCGCGCCTGCGCGCGGACGGCGTGCCGGCCGGCCCCGTCTGGGGACGCCTGCAGCAGGGCGGCACGGTGGCGTTGCCGGACGGGCGCACACTGCGGGGAACCGACTACCTGCTGGCACCGCGCAAGCCGCGCAAGATCGTCATCGCCGGTGACAACGACACGCCCGCGCTGCTGGCCGGCGAACTGGGCGACGCCGACGTGCTGGTGCACGAAGCCACCTACACGGACGCCGTGCTGGCGAAAGTGGGGCCAGGCCCGCAGCACAGCAGCGCGCGGATGGTGGCGCAGTGCGCCGCGGCGGCGCAGCTGCCGAACCTGGTGCTGACCCATTTCAGTCCCCGCTACCAGGACGATGACAAGGACGGCGGTCCACCCGGGTTGGCCTTGGCCGCGCTGCGCGACGAGGCCGTCGCGCACTACGGCGGAACGTTGCTGCTGGCAAGCGACCTGGCGCGCTACCGGCTGGACCGCGACGGCACATTGGCACCAGTGGCGACGGGCCACGCCCATCAGGCATAATGCCCCAGCTTTCCCAACCATCCCAGACCATGGCCCCAGACAGAAAAAAAGAACTCAGCAATATCGCTTCCTACATCCTGGTCGCGCTGTTCCTCTTCCTCGCGCTGGTCAAGGGCCTGCTCGGCGCCCTGTTCGCGGGCCTCCTGATGTATTCGCTGATCCACGTGATCGCGCCGGCGCTGGGCCAGCGCATCAGCGACGCCCGTGCCCGCACCATCGCGGCGGCGGCCATCGGCATCATCCTGATCGGGCTGCTGGGCCTTTTGATATGGGGCATGGTGGCGCTGTTCAAGATCGATGCGAACAGCCTGACCAACGTATTTCGCAAGCTGGCCGACGTCATCGACGCGTCGCGCGACCAGATCCCGGCCTGGCTCAGCGCCCGGCTGCCGGTCGGCGCCGAGGGGCTGCGCGCCACCGTCACGGCCTGGCTGCGCGAGCACGCGGCAACGGCGCAGGCCTTCGGCGCCGAGGCAGGCAAGGCGCTCACACGCATCCTGATCGGCATGATCATCGGCCTGATGGCGTCCCTGCGCGACACCTTGCCGCCACCGCCGCGCCGTCCGCTGGCGGCCGCGCTGGAACGCCGCCTCGCGCTGCTGGCCGACTCCTTCCGCAACATCGTCTTCGCCCAGGTGTGGATTTCCGGGATCAACACCATCATCACGGCCGTCTTCATCTTCGTCGTGCTGCCACTGGCGGACGTCCAGCTGCCGCTGGGTAAAACGGTCGTGGCCGTGACGTTCATCGCCGGCCTGCTGCCCGTCATCGGTAACCTGATCTCGAACACCGTGATGGTGGTGGTTGGCCTGTCGGTGTCGCTGCACGTGGCCATCGCGGGGCTGGCCTTCCTGGTTGTCGTGCACAAGCTGGAATACTTCCTGAACGCGCGCATCATCGGCTCGCACATCAATGCGCGCGCGTGGGAGCTGCTGACGGTGATGCTGGTGGGTGAGACCCTGTTCGGCATTGCCGGCGTCATTGCCGCGCCCGTGTTCTATGCCTACGCGAAGAAGGAACTGAGCGCGCGCGAACTGATCTGACCTGGCGCGCGCTCCTGCCGGCGCTTTAGAGCCGGTAGACGGCGAAGTCCGTGATGCGCTGGCGCGACTGCGTCGTGCGCAGGCCGAACCAGCCGCTGTCGGCCACGGCGCCGGCGCCGGCGAAGAACTGCACGCCGTCCACGTACAGCCGCGTGCCCGCCCCGTCGACCACGATGCGCACGCGGTAGGGCCGGTTGGCCCGCAGCAGATAGGGCGCCGACGTGTACTCCTGCAGCAGCCGGCGCTCGCCGCTGCCGTCCAGCCGGCGAAAGCGCGTCGTCGTGTTGCCGTTGCCGCCGATCCCGGCGTAGTACATCGGCGTGCGGTCGTAGTCGGCCAGCTTGCCCGACAGGGCCTTGCCGCCCGTTTGCGCCTGCCAGAACACGTTCAGGTCCGAGACCCGGTCGCGCGCTCCGCCTTCGTCGAGCACCGTGCGGGTGAATGCGATCTCATAATGGCCCCGCAGCGGCTGCGCCAGCCACACGGTCAGGCCGCCGCCGGCGTCGAGCATCAGGGCGCCGTCCTTCACATACGCCGCCGCCTGCGACGCATCGCTTTCCGCTTCCACCCGCCAGCGCCGCGCGTCGAAGGCGCGGAAATCGTCCTGCACCAGCACGGGGCCGGGTGCGCGGGCCAGCGAGTCCAGCGCCAGCAGTCCCAGGGCGCCCAGGCCCCACTGGGCGGCGGCGTTGGTCGAGATGCCCGGCGCCTCGTCCACGTCCTGCAATACCTGCGGCACGCGCACGCGGCGCACGGCGAAGTCGGCATCGACGAGGCCTGCCTTGCCGTCATCGAACTGGCGCCAGGCCCTCGCCATCAGGGCCGGGTCGCGCGTTTGCGCCGCGACGAACCCCAGCAGCCGGGCGTGGCCCTGGCCCAGGTTCAACTTGCCCAGGTCCTGGCCCAGCGCGGCGCGCTGCTCTTCCGGCGTGGCGTTGTACAGCCGGCAGTAACGCAGCCAGGCGTCGCGGAAGGCCGGTTCCGGCAGGTTGCGCAGCAGCTCGGCGCAGATCTCCGTCAGCCCGAACACGGCCGACAGGTGCGACACCGAGAGCTTGCCGCGCGGGTCGGGCAGGAAGGCACCCGTTTGCAGGTTCATCACGGCACTGCCCGTCAGGAAACCGTGCGGCTGGGCGGCGATGGTGGCCATGCTGGCCAGCAGCCGGTCGCGCTGGCGCACGTCGCCGCGCCGTTCCCATGCCGTGAACCAGGCAGCGGCAATGGCGCCCCAGTCGGTGCCGAACCCCACGCTGGCGTGGCCCGGCTGGACGGCCGCCTGCTGGCCGATCTTGCGGCCCGGGACGACGTCGCGCAGGCGCTGCACGGCATCGACCTGCTCGTCCAGCAGGTCGCCAATCCGTTCGTCGGCCGCCAGGTAGTACAGGAAGCGCCGGTTCAAGGCCGTCGAGATGCGCAGCTGCTTGGCGCTGTCGCCCCAGTGCTGCACGCCGTGGCGCGTGCCCAGCCCGCCGAATCGTCCCAGGTGGTAGACGTCGACTTCGCCCGTGTGGCGCGTCATCGCCTCGGCCAGCCGGAAGGCGTCGGCCCGGCCGGAATGGAGGAAGTAATGCCACAGCCAGATGTCGGTGCTCAGTTCCGAGTTGTCCCAGGCATAGCCGCCGACGTCGTAGCGCCACATGTGGCGGGGCCCGTCGTAGGTGTGCATCACGTCGCCGAAGTCCCAGAAGCCGTACCAGCGGCGCTGCTCGATCTGGCCCTGGTAGTAGTCGAACAGGTCGCCCAGGCGCCGTTGCAGGGTGCGTTCGCGCGCGTTGCCATCGGCGGCGGCCGGCGCCCAGTAGATGTCGAAGGCCTCGGCCGCATGCAGCCGGGCCGGCGGCGCCATCAGCCGGGGCGGCGCGGCGATGCGCCGGGCGATCGCCACCAGGTCCGCGTCAGGCGGCGTGGCCGCCAGCAGCTGCAGTTCCAGTTCGCTGGTGCGGGCCACGCCGACGGGCGAGCCGAAGCCCGGTTCGTAGTCTTCGTAGGTGATGTCCAGGCCGTCGCGCTGCCTGGCGTGCGTGTCCTGCCCCAGGCCGTCGTGGTAGAAGCGCAGGTCCATCGCCGGCGCGCCCGGTGCCCACAGCCACAGCGTGACGGTGGCCCGGTCCGTGGCGGCGCCGGCGATATCGAGCTGGCCGGGGTGGCTTTGCCAGAAGTGGCGCACGCCGAAGGCCACGCCGCCGGCAGTGCCGCCCACGTAGCCGGTACCGGCCGCGCGTGTGCCGCTGGCCGCGTGCACCCAGCCATGGCCGGCCCTCGTGCGCTTGGCGATGGCGAAGCCGTCGGCGCTGGCCTGCAGCAAGCGGTAGTCGCCGAAGGCGGGAATGTACTGCAGGCCCTTGGCGACGGGTGCCGGCAGCGCCGATACGGGCGGCAGCGGCCGGCCGGCGCGCTGCGCGGCGGTGACGGCCTCGCCCGGGTCGCGCCGCAGTCCCGTGATGCCGCGCACGCTCTCGGCGAACACGCCGCCGTTGTCGCCGACGAAGCGCACGTGCCGGTCGTGCGGGCCGCCTTCGAGCGCGACGCCGAAGCGCAGTCCGATGCCGCGGATGAAGTGGCGCGCCGGGTCGAAATCGACCACCAGCGTGTGCAGGATGCGCACGGTGTCGGCGCCCCGATAGAAGTACAGGCGAATCGTGAATGGCAGCAGGGTGGTGCCCTCTTCATGGCGGTGCGTGCCAGTGACCTTGACGACGGCCCGCACAGGACCGTCCTGTTCCAAGGCGACGGTGGCGATCTCGCTGCGGTAGCGCCGGCGCGCCGCCGGCGCCGCCTCGTCGTCGTCGGGCGCGGCATCGCTCAAGACCACCAGCTCGCCATCCCGTAGCAATGCGTGGCCGGCGCGGGCCAGGCTGTCGAACAGGCGCGCGCCGCCGGTAGCGATGCGACATTGCAGCGCGCCCGTATCGACGACGATGGCGCCGGCGTCTTGCGTGACCATGCCTGCGGCCTTGTCCTTGCTCTTTTCCTTGCCTTCGGCCGGACCGGGCAGCAATGCGTAGCGGGCGGCGGGGGCAGCACCCGGGCCGAGCGCATGGGCGCTCCACTTCAGCGAGCCGTCCGGCCAGTAAGCCAGCGGCCAGGATTGCAGCGGGGGCGCCGCGTCCTCCGCGCCGCGCAGCGTAAAGCCGGCGTCGGCCGCGACGCGGCCCTGCGGCCACGGCACGCCCCACGTGGTGCCGGCGAAGCTGGCCGGCGGCGCGCCGTCCAGCCAGGCCAGCGGCGTGTCTGCCACGGGATCAGGCGCGGCGGCGCCGGCCTTGGCCGGCCGGGCCGCCGCCATGGCCGGCGTGGCGGCTAGCACGGTGGCCAGCGAGGTGGCCAGTTTCAGCACGCTGCGTCGTCGCAAGTTCGTCTCCATCGCTGCAATCCTTGTCAGTATTGGTAAGCCAGGGTGACGCCCAGCGTGCGCGGTTCGCCGCGCCAGCCGCCCACCGAGCCGTAGTCGCCGTTGACGAGCCGGCGCCAGTAGGTCTTGTCGAAAGCGTTGTTCAGCCAGATCGACGCATTCCATGTACCGCGCTCGAACGTGCCTTCGGTGCCGGCCGAGAACGACGCCAGGCCGTAGCCGGGTACCCGCGTGAATGCCGAGTTGTCGACCGTGCCGTACATCCAGCTGCGATAGGCGTAGCGTGCGCTGACATGGGAGCGCAGGCCGCCGGCGCCGGTCCAGCTGTAGCGTGCGCTGGCATTGTAAGTCAGGCGCGGGGCGTTAAATAATCGTTCGCCTGAGAGATTGCAGGACGCCGGCGGTTTGGGCGCCAGGGTCACTTCGGGCGGGCAGCGGGCGCTGTCGTAGTCCGTGTAGTAGGCGTCGTTGTAGACGGCCGCCACGTCGATGTTCCAGTTGCGCGTGGGCGCCAGGGCCACGCTCGCTTCCGCGCCGCGCGAGCGGAACGAGCCGGCGTTCATCAGGTAGGTCTGCTGGTCCTCGATGTTGTAGCCCTGGGTCTGGAAGTCGGCGATTTCGGTCAGGAAGACGTCCGCTTTCAGGTTGACCTTGTTCTCGGCCAGCGCCGCCTTGACCCCGATCTCGCCGCTGCGGGCCCGTTCCGGCTTGATGAACAGCGAATCGAGGCCGGCCTGCTTGGCCGCGCCGGCCGAGATGTTCAGGCCACCGGACTTCTCGCCATACGAGGCGGCGGCATACACGCTCCAGTCCTGCACCGGGCGCCATGTCGCCGTCAGGGTGCCCGAGGGCAGCGTGTGGTTCTCGGTCAGGTAGCCGGAGTTGAACGGGACCCGGTTGTAGCGGATGAACTGGCCGCTTTTTTCCTGGATATTGGCGCGCACGCCGGCCGTGACGTCGATGCTGTCCGTTGCGTGCCACGTCCCCTGCGCGAACGGCGAGATCATGCGGTCGCGCAGGGTGCCCAGGCGGATGATGTCCAGGCCCTTGAAGGCCGCGCTGTCGAGGAAGAGGCCGGGCAGGGCGGTGTTGGCGTAGCGCGTGTGCGCCACCGTTTCCATGTGCTGGCCCAGGTAGGTCAGCCCCAGCGCGTAGTCGAAGGCCGTGCCGGCCGGGGAATCGAGGCGGATCTCCTGCGACCACGTGCGGTCGCGGTTTTCCGTGCCGGTATTGGCGTAGACGTACACGGACAGGCCGTCGGCCATCGTCGGCTGCGAGCGGAAGTAGCGGTAGGACGTCACGGAGCGCAGCTTGTAGCCGCCACCCAGCTGCAAGTTGGCCTCCGCGGACACGCCACCCTGCACGATGTGGATGCGGTTCTCGTCATCGAGGTCGACCAGGTCCGGGCCGTAGACGAGGTGGTTGCCCACGGCCGCCGATTGGGCCGCGTAGCTGTCCTTGCCGTTCACTGCGTGGCTGGCCACCAGCACGGCGGTTGGCTTGTTGTTGCTGTTGTTGTAGTCGGCCGCCAGGCGCAAGGTGAGGCGCTCCCCGCCCTTCAGCAGCAGCTGGCCGCGCCCGCCGTTGGACGTGCCGCCGTTCAGGCGGTGGCCGTTGCGCACGTTCGTAACGGCACCGTCGCTGCTGCTGCGCACCAGGTTCAGGCGGCCGGCCAGGTTCTCCGCCAGCGGGCCGGACACCATCGCCTGCACGCGCTGGTAGCCGTTCTGGCCGGCGGACACGGACAGCGACGCTTCTGGCGTAAACGACGGCGCGCGCGTGTGGATATTGACGACACCGCCCGTGGCATTGGCGCCGAACATGGTGCCCTGGGCACCGCTCAGCACTTCGGCGAATTCCAGGTCGCCCAGGCCGTTGGCCAGCATGCCCGGCCGCGCCAGGTAGACGTTGTCGACATACACGGCCACGCTGCTGGGCATGCCGATATTGGCGTCGCCGCTGGCCTGGCCGCCGCCGTCGCCGACGCCGCGGATGCTGATCTGCATGTCGGAGGGATCGGTGCTCTGGATGTTCAGGCCCGGCACCAGCTGCTGCAGCTCTTCCAGCGTGCCGGCGTTCTGGCGCCTGAGCTGCTCGCCCGTCAGGCGATACGACGAGGTGGGCGTGCGCTGGGGATCGGATGCTTCGACCCTGGCCTGGCGCGCGCCGTTGACGGTGACGGTGGCCATTTCCAGCGCCGGCGTGCTGGTGGTGGCCACGATAGGCGCTGCCGCCGTGGCGGCCGGGGCACTGACCTTGACCAGCGGCGCGCCGACGGGCGAAGGGCGGCGCAGCGGCGCGCGCCGGATCGACAGGGCCCGCTCGTTGCCGGGTACCAGTTCGAAACCGGTGCCATCGAGCGCGCGGGCGATCGCCTCGACGGCGCTGAAGCGGCCGTTGACGGGCGCCGACGTGGCGTGGCCCAGCAGGGCCGGATCGTAGGCCAGCGCGATGCCGCTGTCGGCGGCGATGCGCAGCAGCGTTTCGTCCAGCGGCGCGGCGGGCAGGCGGTAATCGATGCGGGGCGCGTTCTGCGCCAGCACGGGCGCCGCCAGGAAGGGCAGGGTGGCCAGCACGGCCAGGGAGATGGTGTTACGCAATGGGAGCCTCGTTGTGATGGTCGTCGATACAGGCCATGTGCAACGAGAATGCAAAAGCGTCAGCGCGTCGGTGAATATTTTTGGCTGTGTGCCCCGGTCGCAAGGAACTTGTTGGCTCGACCATTGTCATACCGTAAGTTGGCATGAGCCAAGACGGAGGCGAGCATGGAATCGGATGAGTACGGAGCCGTACGCACGCAATGCCTGGACTGGCTGACCAGGCTGACTGGGGAACAGGGAGAAGGCTTGCGCCGGCTATTCGAAGGCTGCGCGTCGCTGGCCGACTGCCTGGCCATCATCGAGGAACGCGGCGCGCGCATGCGCCGCTGCCCCCACTGCAACGGCGACCAGCTGTACCGTCATGGCATCCTGCGCGGCCTGCAGCGCTACCGCTGCCGCCAGTGCCGCCGCTCCTTCAACGCGCTGACCGATACGCCGCTGGCCTTCATCCGGTTGCGTGACAAATGGCTGCCCTTCCTGCAGTGCATGCTGGGATCGATGACGGTGCGCGCGGCAGCCGAAACGACTGGCATCCACCGCAACACGAGTTTCCGCTGGCGCCACCGCTTTCTCGCGATGGCCAAGGATGACCGGCCCAAGCCCTTGAACGGCATCGTCGAGGCAGACGAAACGTATCGATTGGAATCGCAGAAGGGCTCGCGTCACCTGACCCGGCCGGCACGGCGGCGCGGCGGCCAGGCCAAAAAGCGGGGTATCAGCAACGAGCTCGACTGCATTCTGGTGGCGCGCGACCGGCAGGGGCGCACCTGCGATTTCGTGCCGGGGCGAGGGCCTGTCACGGTGGCGCAGTTGGCGCAGCATTTGTTACCCGTGCTGGGCAAGGCCGTGCTGCTGGCCACCGATGCAGCGGCAGCGTATCGGGAATTTGCGAAAGATCACGGCATCGCGCACCGGTTCGTGAACCTGCGCCAGGGCGAGCGGGCCCTTGGGGAAATCCACGTCCAGAACGTCAATCGCTACCACGCCATCTTCAAGAACTGGCTGATCCGCTTCCATGGCGTGGCCAGCCGTTACCTGCCCCATTACCTGGGCTGGATTCACGGACTCGACTGTCGGCACCTGAGCACGCCGCAGCAATTTTTACGAGCTGCATTGTTCCCGGCGAGCAGCTGAGTATCAGCAAGATGCCGGCTGAACAGTTCACTGCGACCGGATGACAGCGCCATATTTTTTCGGCTATCTAGCTCAGGACGGTCACGAAGCCGCCGTAGCGCGCCACCCGCACCGGCAGCACACCGGCCACATGCCGCAGCACGCCGTCCAGGTCCTCCAGCCGCAGCACGCCGCTGATCGAGCGCCGGGCCGCCGCGCCGGTGACGTGCAGGATGCCGGCGTGGTAGCGGCCCAGAGCGTCGGCCAGGTCCGGCAGCGGCAGGCGGTCCGCCACCAGCAGCCCCCGCGTCCAGGCGCTGGCGGCGGCGAAGGATAGGGCCGAACGCGCCGCCACGCCGTCGGCATCGAAGGCGAAGACGGCGCCGGCGGGCAAGGTCACGGCCGCGCGGCCCGGCTGGCGCAGCAGCGCGCTGCCGTCGGCCACGGCGACGATGCCGCGCCTTCCCAGCCTGCCCGCGCCCAGGCGCGCGTTCGAAGTCTCGATCCGCGCACCGGCCACGCCGACCGACAGCGGGCCGCGTGCCCGCACCAGCAACTGGCCCTGGCGCAGGTCGAGCGCGGTGCCGACGCCCCCAGGGGCCGTGGCGGCATCGATGCGCGAGCCCGCATCGAACTGCAGGGACGAGCCGTCGGCCAGCAGGCCGGCGCCCCGTTCGCCGGTGGCGCTGCGCCAGTCGGCATCGAAACCCAGTTCGTGAAAGCCGCGCCATGTGCCCCAGCCGCCGACGGCTACCACGGCCATGCCGAAGGCGGCCCGCAGCGCGCGCCGGCGTTCGACTACGGAGCTGCGCAGCGCCTGGGCCGTGGCGCGCGCATCGTCGCCATGGCGCGCCGCGCCGCCCATACGTGCCAGCCGGCCCTGCAGCGATTCCCAGGCGGCGGCGTGTTCGGGTGCGCCATCGTGCCAGGCGGCGAAGGCGCGCAGTTCGGTGGCGTCCGGCGTGCCGCCGCGCAGGCGCACCTCCCAGGCGATGGCATCCATTTCGCAGCGGGCCCGCGCCGTCATGCGGCCGGCCAGCAGGCCGCCAGCGCCTGCGCCACGTACTTGCGCACCATGCTGACGGAAACGTCCAGCCGCATCGCGATCTCGGCGTAGCCCAGGCCATCGAACTGGCTGAGGATGAAGGCTTCGCGGGCGCGCGCGCTCAGGGTGCGCAGGGCAGCGTCGATGCGCACGATCTCTTCGACGGTCATGCAGATGTCCTCGGCCGAAGCGGCGCGGCCCTCCGGGCGCTGCGCCAGTTCGGCCAGGTAGGCCCGCTCCAGGTCGCGGCGGCGCCAGAATTCGAAGGTGAGCCGGCGGGCGATGGTCGTCAGCAGAGCGCGCGGCTGACGCACGGCGCTGACGTCCTCCAGCGCCGCCAGTTCCGTGAAGGCGGAAGCGGCCAGGTCCTCGGCGTCGTAGCGCGAACCGACCAGCCGGTGCATGCTGGCCGTCAGCCAACCGTAACTGTGGCGAAACTCGTGGTGAAGAAACTGCGTGCGGGGCGTGGGTGAAGTCAGGGTTGCGCTATTCATGATTCGGGACGGGAGAAGGGCGCCCCCGCGCGGCAGGAGAATTCCGCCGGGGGCGCGGCGGCCCGGCAGGACCGCGTTGTCAATATAGACAAGGGCGCCGGCCGGGAGAACGAAGCATTTCGACTATCCTTCGTCGGATTTCGGGTAAGGCGCTGGCAGCGTTGGGACATTGCCCCGTGGGCAAGCATGTTTGAAAAGCTTTTTCATAAGACAACGATTGCCGCACCGGCTTGTCGGAAAGCTGCATCAAGCATGCATGATTTGCCTTGCTGTGGCGCAATAACACTGTTAGTTGCCACGTGGAATTGTTATACTCTTCCCCTGCACGCCGGGAATCAAGCTCTCGCCGGCCGCCCACCAACCTCGGAATCTCCCCAATGCACGTCGGTCTTTCCCGTATCGCCCTGACCATGCTGTCGCTTTGTGCCGCCGGGAGCGTCCGCGCGCAGGCCGACGACTTGACGGCCCTGCCGCTGGAACAGCTGATGCAAGTGCCGATGGTGACGTCGGCCTCCCGCTTCGAGCAGTCGGCCAGCGACGCGCCGTCGGCCGTGGTGGTGCTGACGGCGCAGGATATCCGCGAGCACGGCTGGCGCAGCCTGGCCGATGCGCTGGCTTCGGTGCCGGGCCTGTACGTGACGCAGGACCGCAATTATTCCTACCTGGGCGCGCGCGGCTTCCTGCGCCCAGGCGACTACAACGGCCGTTTCCTGCTGCTGGTGGACGGCGTACGCGTCAACGACGCCGTCTACGACCAGGCCACTGTCGGCAGCGACGGCCTGATCGACATGGACCTGGTGGCCCGCATCGAATACGTGCCGGGCCCCGGCGCCGCCGTCTACGGCTCGAACGCCGTGTTCGGCGTCATCAACGTCATCACCAAGTCCGGCAGCGCGATGAAGGGCCTGCAGGCCAGCGTCACCGCCGGCAGCCTGGGCGAGCGCCGGGGCCGGGTCACGTATGGCTGGCATGCGCAGAACGGCGACGATGTGGTGTTGTCGGCCAGCGGCTTCCGGCAACGCGGCGAGGACTTGTACTACCCGGAATTCGATACGCCGGAGACGGGCAACGGCGTCGCGCGTGGCCTGGACGGCGACCGCTCGCGCAGCTTCTTTGCCCGCATCGGCGGCCGCGGCCTGGTGTTCTCGGCCGGCTACGTGGACCGCACCAAGGACATCCCGACCGCCTCGTTCGGTGCCGTCTTCAACCAGCCCAACGCCACCCGCGACACGCTGGCCACGGCGAACCTGGCCTATACAAGGGACCTGGGCGCGGGCGTGCAGCTGGCGTCGAACCTGTTCTGGGGGCGCGCCGACTACCTGGGCGCCGGCATCTACCCGGACGACACCGGCGCGCCGCGCCGCAATGTCGACGGCGACCACGCCGCCTGGTACGGCGCCAGCCTGCATGCGATCGTAACGGCCTTCGCCGGCCACAAGCTGGCCGCCGGCCTGGAAGTGCAGCGCAACGCCCGGCGCGACCAGTTCAACTTCGATGAGGAACCGTACGAGCCGCTGGTGGACGACCGCCGTGCCGACAGCCGCTGGGGCGCCTACATCGACGACGAAATCCAGCTGCGGCCCGGCCTGATGCTCAACGCCGGCCTGCGCTATGGCCGCGACAGCGCCATCGGCGGCCGCTTCAGCCCCAGGGCCGCCCTGATCGCGCGCCCGGGCCGGCGCGATACCGTCAAGGTGATCTATGGCACCGCCTACCGCGCGCCGAATGCCTACGAGCTGTATTACCACTACCCGGGCGAGGGCGGTGTGCTGGCCAATCCGGCGCTGCGGGCCGAGGTGATCCGCACGGGCGAGCTGGTATGGGAGCGCATGCACGATGCCTACGGCAAGCTGACGGCGTCGCTGTTCCACAACCGCATGAGCGACCTGATCACGCAGCGCCTGGACGAGGAAATCGGCATGCTGCAGTTCCAGAACACCGACAAGGCCACGGCCCATGGCGTGGAGCTGGCTGGCGAGCGCCTGTTCCATTCCGGTGCGCGGCTGCGCTCGAGCTATACATGGCAGCTGGCCCGCGATGGTGCCGGCGAATGGCTGGTCAGTTCGCCCCGACACCTGGCCAAGCTGGCCGCGACCTTGCCCCTGCCGTTCGCGCGGCTGGGCAACGAAGTGCAGTGCAGCTCGAAGCGCCGCACCGAACACGCCATGACGGGCGGCTACTGCGTGGTCAACCTGACTTTGTCGTCGGCGCCGGGCCGGGGCCCGTTCGGCTGGTCCGCCAGCGTCTACAACGTCACGGATCGCACCTATGCCGATCCGGCCGGTCTCGCCTTCGTGCAGGAAGCGCTGGCGCGCCAGGGCCGCACGTTCGCGCTCAAGCTGGACTACGACTTCTCCCGATGACAGTCAAAGGCCACGCCCGGCATTTCGCGCCGCGCCACCTGATGGCGGCGGCGGCGCTGTGCTGCGCCTTCGCCTGCCAGGCGCAGAACGAGGACAGCCGGCTCAAGGCCGCCTATATCTTCAATATCTCCCAGTTCACCACCTGGCCCGCGGCCGGCGCGGCGCGGCCACTGGCTGTCTGCGCCAGCCCGGCGCACAGCCTGTGGACGGGCCTGCGCGAACTGGAAGGCAAGATCGCCGCCGGCCGGCCCTGGAACGTGATCGACGCCGGCCAGGGACGCGCCTGCGACATCGTCGTCTACAGCGCCGCCGCCGCGCCGAACGCGGCGCCGCCCGTCGTGCCAGGAACCCTGTTCGTCGTCGACGGTGCCCGCCCGAACCGCTGGCAGGGCACCGTCACGCTGGTCGAGGAAGACGCCCACCTGCGCTTCGATATCGATACGCGCGAGGCGGCGCGGGCCGGCCTGAAATTCAGTTCGCGGCTGCTGCAACTGGCAAGGAATGTATTGTGACGCCAATCCCATCTTCGGCCCCGCAGATCGCCCGCACGCTGGGCGTGGGCCAGCTTGCCGCCGCGCTGTCGGCGCTGGTCTTCGCCGGCGCCATCCTGCTGGGCTACGAATGGGTGTCCCTGCGGGGCGCGCTGGCCGACGAGACGCGCATGCAGGCCGCCATCGTGGCCGAGAACGTGGCCGCGCCGCTGATGTTCGGCGACCAGGACGCGGCCGGCGAGATGCTGGCCTCCTTGCGCAATGCCGACCAGCTGCGCAGCGCCCTGCTGTACAGCCGCGACGGGCAGCGCTTCGCCTCCTTCGGCGCGCGCCGCACGGGCCCGGTCGAAGCCGAACCGGCGTTCGGCGAACTGGCGGTGACACAGCAGGTGGCCTACCGCGGCCAGGTGCTGGGCCGCCTCGTGCTGGTGACGGGTACCGACCGCATCCTGACGGGGCTGTTGCGCTACGCCGGCTTGCTGGCGCTGGCCTCGCTGGGCGGGCTGCTGCTGGTGACGGTGGTGATGCACCGCACGCGCGCCCGTGTGGCGGTGGCCGAGCGGGAGCTGCACTACCTGGCCAATACCGATCCCGTGACCGGCCTGCACAACCGGCGCGCGACCTATGCCAGCCTGGAACGGGCCATCGCCGTGCAGGCCGGGCAGGGCGGCCAGGTGGCCGTGCTGCTGATCGACCTGGACAACTTCAAGGTGATCAACGACACGGCCGGCCACGCGGCCGGCGACGTGCTGCTGCAGCACGTGGCCGCGGCGCTGGGCACGGCCATCTGCGAGCGCGCCGTGGTGGGCCGCATCGGCGGTGACGAATTCGCCATCATCGCGCCCGTTGCCGACGAAGCGGCCGCACAGGCCATCGGCGAGGCCATCGTCGCCGCGCTGCGCGATCCCTTCCTGCTGGAGACGGGCGAAGTGTTCGCCACCGCCAGTGTCGGCCTGTGCCTGTACCCGCGCGACGCGGCCGGCATGACCGAGCTGCTGAGCAGGGCCGACACGGCCCTGTACCGCGCCAAGAGCGCGGGGCGCAACCGCATGGCCGTCTTCGTGCCGGAAATGACGCTGGCCATGCAGCGCCGCGCCCAGATGGAAACGGAGCTGCGCAAGGCCATCGAGACGGGCGCGCTGGTGCCTTACTACCAGCCGCAGTTCGATTGCCGCACGGGCGCGATGGTCGGCGTCGAGGCGCTGCTGCGCTGGCCCCATCCCCAGCGCGGCTTCATCCCGCCGGTGGAATTCATTCCCGTCGCCGAGGAATCGGGTCTGATCGTTGAACTGGGCCGCTGGGTGCTGCACCGCGCCTGCGCCGACGTGGCGGCCTGGGACCGGGCCGGCGCGCCACCGCTGACGGTGGCGGTCAACGTGTCGGCCCGCCAGCTGAAGGAAAAGGGCTTCCTGGACGACGTGCGCGCTGCCCTGCACCGCAGCGGGCTGGCGCCGGAGCGGCTGGAACTGGAACTGACGGAAAGCCTGCTGATGGACGACGTCGAGGCCGCGGTGGCCTTCATGCATGCCGTGCGCGCCGAGGGCGTACGGCTGTCGATCGACGATTTCGGTACCGGTTATTCGTCGCTGGCTTACCTGCAATCGTTCCCCATCAACCAGTTGAAGGTGGATCGGACCTTCGTGCAGTCGCTGCCGGCGGCCGGCCACACCATCGCCACTGCCGTCATCGCCCTGGCACGCGGCTTCGGCCTGTCCGTCGTCGCCGAGGGCGTCGAGCGCCCGGAGCAGCTCGATTGGCTGCGCGCGGCCGGCTGCGACTACGCCCAGGGCTACCTGCTGGGGCGGCCGATGCCGGCGGCGGACCTGCTGGCGCGTGCAACGACGCAGGCCGAGGCTGCCTGAGCGACGTCAGTTGCCCTGCTTGCGCACCCGCGCCCCGAACGATTTTTCGAAAAATTCGCCCAGGGTCCCTTCCAGCCACTGCGGCGTCAGGTCGGTGCAGGCGATGGTGCCGCCGGCCTTGCCGCTGCCGTCGCGGGCACGCTGGTTGAAGGCGCTGGTCCACTCCAGCAGGCAGCTGTTCTCGATGGCCGCGAAGGTCAGCATGCAGGCATCGCGGCCCGCGTGGGCTGCCAGGCGGTTCTTCTCCGGCACGAAGATCAGGCGGATGAAGTCGTTCCAGCCGTCGTTGCCTTCCTCGACCTTGCCGTCGTAGTCGTGTTCGTACATCTGCTTGCGCACGGCGGCGAACTGGGGGCGCACGACGTTCTCCAGCGTTTGCCGGTACTGTTCCCGGAAGTCCAGCCGGGCCTGGCGCGCGGCCTGTTCCTGGGCCGCCATCTTGGCGGCGGCCAGGTCCGCTTCATGCTTGAGCGCGGCTTTTGAGAAAATCGACATTGCATCCTTACCCAAAAAACATCAGTGTACAACGGCCCGTTGCGCAAATGCGCCACGTCTGATGCCCGATCGCGTGCGGCGCGTGACCCGCGTCGGCGCGCATGTTAAAATTGATTCCGAACGGCAACATCCGGATAGTCCGGGCCTTGCCCCGAACTCTTTCGGACCCCATCCCCGTCCGACCCGCGGCAGCCATTCCGCGCCTGCCGCCTGCTCACTTTCAAGACCGAACACCATGAACCTCGCTAACCTCAAAATCGGCGTCCGCCTGTCCCTGCTGGGCGCATTCTTCCTCGTGACCGTGCTGCTGGTCGGCTTCACGGGCTGGTCCGCGCTGCGCGACATGAACCAACGCAATGCCGCCGGCTTCGCCGAGGCCGGACGGCTGCTGACGGCCGTCGACACGGCCCGGATGGCCCAGGTCGATTTCAAGATCCAGGTACAGGAGTGGAAGAACATCCTGCTGCGCAGCCACGACGACGCGGCGATGACGAAATACCGCGACGCCTTCGTCAAGTCCGGCGACACGACGACGAAGCAGCTGCAGGCGCTCAAGGCCCTGATGGCCCAGCTGCAGCTCGACTCGGCCGCCGTCGACGAAGCGATCGCCTCGCGCAACGCCCTGCAGGAACGCTACCTGGCCGCGCTGAAGCAGTATGTCGTGGGCGAGCCTGACAGCGCGAAGACGGTCGATGCGCTGGTCAAGGGCATGGATCGCGCCCCGACCGAGCAGATCGACAAGATCGTCCTGTACATCGAGAAGCAAGCGGAAGCGCGCATGGCGGCCGTGGAAGCCCAGAACGAAAGCGTGTACCAGCGCTCCGTCGTGCTGCTGCTGGTGCTGCTGGTTGCCGCCGTCGCCATCGGCAGCGTCATCGTGACCATGCTGGTGCGCGGCATTACCGTGCCCCTGGCCCGTGCCCTCGTCATCGCCCGCGACGTGGCCGACGGCGACCTGCGCGCGGAAGTCAATTCGAACCGCCAGGACGAGATCGGCGACCTGCTGCGCGCGCTCGGCACGATGAGCGGCAACCTGGCCAATATCGTCACCCGCGTGCGGGGCGGCACCCAGGCCATCGCGCTGGCATCGGCAGAAATCGCCACCGGCAACGCCGATCTGTCGTCGCGCACCGAGGACATGGCCGGCTCGCTGGAGGAAACGGCGGCGTCGATGACGGAGTTGACCAGCACCGTGCGCCAGAACAGCGACAACGCCAGCGAGGCCGCCCGCCTGGCCGGCCAGGCTTCCAGCGTGTCCAGCCTGGGCAGCAAGACGGTGGCCGAGGTGGTGGCATCGATGGGCGCCATCGGTGCCAGCTCGGGCAAGATCGCCGAGATCATCGGCGTCATCGACGGTATCGCCTTCCAGACCAATATCCTGGCCTTGAACGCGGCGGTCGAAGCGGCGCGGGCCGGCGAACAGGGTCGCGGCTTCGCCGTCGTCGCCACGGAAGTGCGCAACCTGGCCCAGCGCTCCTCGTCCGCCGCCAAGGAGATCCGCGAGCTGATCACCGCTTCAGTGCAGGAAGTGGGCAGCGGCCGCGCGCTGGTGGACCGCGCCGGCGCCACCATGCGCGACGTGCTGACCAGCGTCGAGCAGGTCACGGCTGTCGTCACGGAAATCTCGCTGGCCAGCACCGAGCAGCAGGAAGGCATCGAGCAGATCGGCACGGCGATTGCCCATATCGACAGCGTGACGCAGCAGAACGCGGCCCTGGTCGAACAGGCCGCCGCGGCCGCCGAATCGCTGAAGGCGCAGGCGCGCGAACTGGATGAAGCGGTGGCCGTGTTCAAGCTGGCCGCCTGAGACAGGGCAGGCCGGCACTGGCCTGGAACGGTGCCGGCTGCGATAATGCGCCTTCGATGACGAGGCGCAGATGATGACGCAAATGAGCACCCCCACCTGGCTACCCGGCGATCCCGTGCCGGACTTCGCGGTCCGCGCCAGCAACAGCGAACGCTTTCATTTCAATACGGCCGCCGGCCGCTACATCGTCCTCAGTTTCTTCGGCAGCGCCGGCCGCGAGGCCGGCCGCGCCCTGAATGCCCATATCGCCGCGCGCCGCGCCCTGTTCGACGACTCCCGGCTTTGCTGGTTCGGCGTGTCCATCGATCCCCTCGACGAAAGCACGGCCCGGGTCAGGCAGCTGGTGCCGGGTATCCGCTACTTCTGGGATTTCGACCATGCCGTCAGCCGGCGATATGGCGCGCTGCGCGCCACCCCGGGCGGGCAGCTGGAATATGCGCCGTTCACGCTGGTGATCGACCCGATGCTGCGTGTGCTGGCCACCATCCCCGTCAACGACGGCCACAACGACGCGCTGGAGCGCTTCCTGGCGCGCCTGCCGGCGCCCGAGGCCCATGCCGGCGTGCCGTTGCAGGCGCCCGTGCTGGTCCTGCCGCGCGTGTTCGAGGACGATTTCTGCCGCCGCCTGATCGCGCTGTACGGCCAGCATGGCGGCACCGACTCCGGTTTCATGCGCGAAGTGAACGGCAAGACGGTGGGTATGGTGGAACACGGCTTCAAGCGCCGCCAGGATTTCGCCTTCGATCACCAGCCGGAGCTGGAAACGCTGCGCGCCGCCGTGCGCGCCCGCCTGCTGCGCCGGCTGGTGCCGGAGATCCACAAGGCCTTCCAGTTCCAGGTTACGCGCATGGAGCGCTACGTGGTGGCTTGCTACGATGATGGACGGGATGGCGCCGGCGGCGGCTTCTTCCGGCCGCACCGCGACAACACGACTCCGGCCACCGTGCACCGCAAGTTCGCCTGCACCATCAACCTGAATGCGCACGAGTACGAGGGCGGTGAGCTGCGCTTCCCGGAATTTGGCGAACGCACCTACCGGGCCCCGACCGGCGGCGCGGTGGTGTTTTCCTGCTCGCTGCTGCACGAGGCCACGCCCGTCACGCGCGGCCAGCGCTTCGCCTTTCTTCCCTTCCTGTACGACGATGCCGCCGCCCTGCTGCGTGAGCAGGGCCAGCAGACCCTGGTGCCGTCGCCTGCCTGATCAGGCCCGCGGCGGTCCGCGCAGGCGCGCCGCAAGCTCCGTGTCGCGGAAGCTGGCGACAATGAAGTCGACGAAGGCGCGCGTCTTGGCCGGCAGCAGCCGCTTGCTCGAATAATAGATCGACAGCGGGCCCGCATCGGCATCCCAGGCCGGCAGGATGTGCACCAGCGCGCCCGATTCCAGCATCGGCACGGCGTGCGGCGTGGGCAGCAGCGCGATGCCCAGTCCCAGTGCGGCCGCATGGGCCATCGCTTCGGGATCGTCGAATACGGCCACGGTGCGGCACTCGGCCACGGCCTCGTCGCCGGCGCCGTTCCGCAAGGTCCAGTCGCGCAGGCGCCCCGAACCGGCCGAGCGGCGCGCGATGCCGGGCAGGGCGGCCAGGTCGGGCGGGTGCTCGGGTGCCCCATGCCGGGCCAGGAAGGCCGGCGCCGCCGTGGCGATGATGCGCACCCGCGCCAGTTCCCGCGCCACCACGCCGGGCGCGAGCTCGATGCCGCCGCCGATGGCCGCGTCGAAGCCGTCGCCGACCAGGTCGACCTGGCGGTTGTCGAACTGCCAGTCCGGCAGCACGGCCGGATGGCGTTCCAGGAATTGTGCCAGCAAGGGAAGCAGGTAGGTGCGCCCGAACGCCAGCGCGCAGCCGACCTTCAGGCGCCCGGCCGGCGCCCCGGCATCCTGGGCCAGTCCCGCGATGGCCTCCTGCAGTTCTCCCACGGGCCCCGTCACGCGGGCCAGGAAGCGTTCGCCCGCTTCCGTCAACGTCACGCTACGCGTGCTGCGCTGGAACAGGCGTGCGCCGACGGCCGCCTCCAGCCGCGCGACGTTCTTGCTGACCGCGGCCGGCGTCTGTCCCAGCCTGCGCGCGGCGGCCGAGAAGCTGCCGCTTTCGGCGCTGAGGATGAAGGCGTCGAGGTAGGTGAGCGTATCCATCGGCTCAGGCGTCGTGGGCCGGGCGGCTGTTTACGCCGCGGGCCAGGTCGGCCAGCGTGCCCCGCACCGCGACGGGCTTGGTCGATGGGATGCGGACGATGTCGCCGGAGCAGGCGCGCCATGCGTGGGCGTCCGTGCCGAGCCGCACATGCGGCGTGCGCGAAAGTGGACTGTCGTGTCTCATGACGGGAGTATAACCGCGCCCCGACAGCAACTGCGGCCGCGGCGGTTGCGATCGGGCCAGTCGAAGCCGCGGCCCGCGCCGCATTGCCATTGCCGCACGGCGAGGAGCGGCGCACCGGTCGCCCACGCCCGCCCTACCAGAGAAAGGCCGTCAGCAGGTCGCCGTCTGGCAGCACGCGGTAGTGGACCCGCGCCGCCATCCCCGGCTGCCACTGCGCGCACAGGGCCTGGGCGACGGTGAAGTCGAGGTGATCCGCCGCCACGCCCGTCAGGCGGATCGCGTCGAAGTCGAAGAAATGGCCGACCGCGCCGAAGGCGGCCTTGTAGAAGCTTTCCTTGGCCGAGAACACGAGGGCCAGCAGGGCGCCGCGCGGCATCACGTGTTCGTAATCGGCCAGCACCGCCAGTTCGCTGGCATCGACGGCCAAGGTGGCCAGGCTGTCCTGCTGCTCGATCGACGCGGGCGATTCCACGTCGATGCCGATCCCGTGCCGGGCACCCGCCGGCAGGGCCACGGCGGCGGCGCGGCGGCTGTTATGCGTGATGCTGCCCAGGGTCCCTGCAGGCCACAGCGGCTCGCGCTGCGCACCAGTGCCGATCTCCGTGGCGGGCAGGCCGGCCGCGGCCAGCGCCTCGCGTGCCGCCAGCCGACCATGAAAATATTCGGCCTGGCGTTTTGGCACGCTGCGCGCGATGTGGGCCGGCAGCGCCAGGTTTGCGGCGGCGAAGGCGGCGGAGGTGAAGCCGGCGGCGCTGAAGTCGATCAGGTGGATCGCCAGCGCGGGCAATGCGGCATCGGGCTGCCAGGGCAGCACCCGGCAGGCAGGGTAGGGGGAGGGGACACGCAGCGCAAAGGTCATGGCGGCCGATGGTACCACCCGAATGCTTCTACAATAAAGATCCCGCAACTTCCAGGAACCACCGCATGCAGCCGGAAATCCTCGTCATGGCCCCCAGCCCGTCGCCCGCCGTGATGGCGCAGTTCGAACAGCACTTCACATGCCACCACCTGTGGCAGGTGCCCGCCGCCCAGCATGACGCGTTCATCGAGCGGGTCGGTGCCGGCGTGCGCGGCCTGGCCACGACGGGCACCATCGGCATCGACGCGGCGCTGGCGGCGCGCCTGCCGGCGCTGGAGATCGTCGCCGTCAACGGCATCGGCGTGGACGCGGTGGATTTCGCCGCCACGCGAGCGCGCGGCATCGCCGTCACCAACACGCCCGGCGTGCTGACGGACGACGTGGCCGACCTGGCCGTGGCCCTGCTGCTGGCGGCCGCACGCCGCATTCCCGCGCTGGACCATTACGTGCGGGGCGGGCAATGGGCCGCACGCGTGCCCCTGCAACCGGCGCGCACTCTGCGCGGCAAGACGGCCGGCATCTACGGTTTCGGGCGCATCGGCAAGGCCGTGGCCACGCGCCTGGGCGGCTTCGGCCTGCAATTGCGCTACTGGCAGCCGAACGTGGTGGCGGGCACCGACGTGCCGCGCAGCGCCTCGCTGCAGGACCTGGCGCGCGAAAGCGATTACCTGGTCATCTGCGCCCCGGGCGGGCCCGCCACGCGCGGCCTGGTCGACGCCGCCGTGCTGGAGGCGCTGGGGCCGCAGGGCACCCTGATCAATGTCGCGCGCGGCTCCATCGTCGACGAGCCGGCCATGGTGGCGGCACTGGCCGACGGCCGGCTGGGCGCGGCCGGCCTGGACGTCTTCGCCAACGAACCGGACGTGCCGCCCGCGCTGGCCGCACTGCCCAACGTCGTGCTGACCCCGCATGTGGGCAGCCTGACGGTGGAAACGCGCCACGCGATGGGGCAGCTCGTCGTCGACAACCTGCTGGCGCATTTTGGCGGCAGGCCGTTGCTTACGCCGGTTGCCTGACAACGCACTGCGCCGGGTATTCGGGCGATACCCAGGAACGCCTGACGAAACCGGTCGCCGGTCCTGAAATTAAGGGCCTCGTACACTTGGCCCGCGGCCAGTGGCTGTGGATCGGAAGCTGGCGTTCGCGACCGAGGTGATAATGTGTGAGTTTTTCGCTTGGAATATTTGCTATTGTTGACAGCCATCGGCGCAACGCGGTTTTTCATGCCATCGCCGACCGAGTAAGTTCAATCACATCGAAAAATCATAAAAGATGAGTTTGCTGACCGATATTTCGCCGCAAGTCGTGCCCATCGTCGCCCTGATCGTTCCAATCGTCGGCGTTATTGCATGGGCTGCAGTCAAAATTACGCAGATGATGTTGTTGCACGAAACAGTACGTCAGCTTGGTTCAAGCGGCCAACCAGTCCCGCCTGAATTATTGGCCAAGATAACAGGCGAGAAACAGTCTGCATTGCCTGATTAGTCCGGTCGTCTTCCCTGTCGACACGCAATCGACGACGCCATCGGTCGAACTGCAGCCGTACCCTGACCGGAGCTGACCTGTCACCGGCGATCATGTGCTGGCGCCAGCAGTGCAAGCAAGTCCAGCCCGGTATCTGCCAACGAATTGACAAAAGCGTTTCGGGGCCATAAGCCGATCAACAGCTGCCGTGATCGTGATAAATTGTTAACGCCGCATGACAGGCCGCGGCGCAGGGCTTACGACAACCATCCCTTACCTGGACTTCCGATGACACTGAAACGACTCATCAGCAATGCCGCCGTCGCCACGGCACTTCTTTGCACGGGCGCCGCCAATGCGGCCCTGTACCAGTTCACCGTCAGCGGCGACTATGCCGCCACCTGGCGGCTCGACTCGTCGACGATCCCTGGCGTCGTCTTCCCCGGCGTGGGCTTCATCTACGGCGACGTCGCGGGCATCTACGAGAACGCCGTCAGCGAACTGGCCGACGTGGCGTTCTTCAACGGCTCGCTCGGCGGCGGCCTGAGCATCGAGGATTTCTACGGCGAACAGTTTCTGCTGATCGCCGACGGCCCCCAGCTCTACAGCGGCTCGGAAGCGGCGCCGGCCTTCCTGACCGGCAGCTACACCTTGCACCAATACCAGGGCACCGGCACATATACCGTGACGATTTCAGCGGTGCCCGAGCCGGCTACCTACGGCATGCTGCTGGCCGGCGTGGGGCTGGTGGGCATCGCCTTGCGCGGTCGCCAGCGCGGTTGAGGCAGGCGGCATGATCTCGGCGCACCGCGAACCGGTGCGCCTTACAAAGGCAGCGCCGTCTGGTATTTCACTTCGCGCAGCGCCACGTTCGTGTTGATCTGCGCGACGCCCTGCAGCTTGAACATCACTTCGTGCAGGAAGTTCTGGTAGGCCTCCATGTCCGGCACGATGACCTTGATCGTGTAGTCCGAGCTGCCCGTCGTCTCGTAGCACTCCACCACCTCGGCGCGCGCCTGCATCGCGCCTTCGAACGCTTCCACCACGCCGGCCGAGTGGCGGTTCAAGGTCACGTGGGCCAGGCAGCACACCATCAGTCCCACCTTGCGGCGGTCCACCAGCGCGGCGTAGCGCGTGATGTAACCGTTGTCCTCCAGCTCCTTCTGCCGGCGCCAGCACGGCGTGGCCGACAGGCCGACTTCCTCGGCCAGCTCGGCGGTGGACAAGCGGCTGTTCTTCTGTAGCGCGGCCAGGATCTTGATGGATGGGGCGTCGAGGGAATGGTTTTTCATTTTATGCTAGTAAATCGAAAGGATTTTCCCGAAACTTAGCATATGACAGAAGAAACAGGAAAATTATTTCGCATCGGCGCACCTATCATTTCCGGCACGGAGACAAGCTCAACGAGCCAAGGAAATAATAATGAATGCTCACACCAAGCCCGGCCTCGACGCCCTGCAGGCCGCCACGGCCCCCGCCGCCGCACCGAATGACAGCATCGTCGATCCCGGCTACCGGCTGGACGACAACCTGGCCCGCGAGAACGGCCGCGTCTTCCTCACCGGCACCCAGGCCCTGGTGCGGCTGATGCTGACGCAAAAACGCCTCGATGCCGCCAACGGCCTGAACACGGCCGGCTTCGTCAGCGGCTACCGGGGCTCGCCGCTGGGTGCGGTGGACCAGGAAATGTGGCGCGCGCGCAAGCAACTGGCGGCGCACGCCATCGAGTTCCTGCCGGCGATCAACGAGGACCTGGGCGCTACCGCCGTGCTCGGCTCGCAGCAGGTCGAGACCGATCCCACCCGCAAGGTCGACGGCGTATTCGCCATGTGGTACGGCAAGGGCCCCGGCGTGGACCGCTCCGGCGACGCCATCAAGCACGGCAACGCCTACGGCTCCTCGCCCCATGGCGGCGTGCTGGTGGTGCTGGGCGACGACCACGGCTGCGTGTCCTCGTCGATGCCGCACCAGAGCGAGCAGGCACTGATCGCATGGAGCATGCCGGTGCTGAACCCGGCCAATATCGAGGAATACCTGGAATTCGGCCTGTACGGCTGGGCCCTGTCACGTTTCTCCGGCAACTGGGTCGGCTTCAAGGCGATTTCGGAAACCGTGGAAGGCGGCGCCGTGGTGGAACTGCCCGCCGCGCCGACCTTCGTCACGCCCGCCGACTACGCCTATCCGGCCGATGGCCTGCATTACCGCTGGCCCGACCTGCCCAGCCTGAAGATCGAGCAGCGTGTGGCGGAAAAGCTGAACGCCGTGCGCGCCTTTGCCCGCGCCAATTCGATCGACCGCCTGGTCACGCAGGCGCCCGGCGGCGTGCTCGGCATCGTCAGCGCCGGCAAGGCCTACCTGGACCTGGTGGAGGCCCTGCAGCGCATGGGCCTGACGCAGGCACGGCTCGAGCAGCTGGGTATCCGCCTGTACAAGCCGGGCCTGACCTGGCCGCTGGAGCCGGGCCGTCTCGACGCCTTCGCCCAGGGCCTGCGCGAAGTCCTGGTGGTCGAGGAAAAAGACCCCATCATCGAACAGCAGCTGAAGCAGCATTTCTACAACCGTCCCGCCGTTGCGCGGCCCCAGGTGCTGGGCAAGACCGACCTGGCCGGCCAGCCGCTGCTGGCGGCCATCGGCGAACTGCGTCCGTCGCGCATCGCCCCCGCGCTGATCCGCTGGCTAGCGCCGCACCTGCCCGAGCTGGAACTGTCGCGCTACCTGCCGGACTTCTGCGCGGCCGACGCGAAGGCCGATCCGGCCAACGCCATCCGTACGCCATACTTCTGCTCCGGCTGCCCGCACAACACGTCGACCAAGGTCCCGGAAGGCAGTACCGCCATTGCCGGCATCGGCTGCCACTTCATGGCCACCTGGATGGATCGGAGCACCGTGCAGCTGACGCAGATGGGCGGCGAGGGCGTCACGTGGGTGGCGGCCTCGCGTTTCGTCGACAAGCCGCACGTGTTCCAGAACCTGGGCGACGGCACCTACTTCCACTCCGGCTTCCTGGCCCTGCGCCAGGCCGTGGCGGCGCGCACCAACATCACCTACAAGATCCTGTACAACGACGCCGTCGCGATGACGGGCGGCCAGCCGGTGGACGGCAAGCTGTCGGTGCCGCAGATCGTGCAGCAGGTGCTGACCGAGGGCGCCGTGCGTGCCGTCGTCGTCACCGACCAGCCGGACAACTACGAAGGCGTGGCCCTGCCGGCCGGCGTGACGGTGCACGACCGCAGCGAACTCGATCTGGTCCAGCGCCAGCTGCGCGAGGTCAAGGGCGTGACCGTACTGGTGTACGACCAGACCTGCGCGGCCGAGAAGCGCCGCCGCCGCAAGAAGAACACGGCCAGCCACACCGAGTTCCCCGACCCGGCCCGTCGTGTCGTCATCAACGAAGCCGTGTGCGAAGGCTGCGGCGACTGCGGCGTGCAATCGAACTGCCTGTCGATCCTGCCGCTGGAGACGGAACTGGGCCGCAAGCGCCAGATCGAGCAGGCCTCGTGCAACAAGGATTACTCCTGCGTGGAAGGCTTCTGCCCCAGCTTCGTCTCGGTGGTGGGCGGCCAGCTGAAGAAGCCCGAGGCGGCCAGGCTGGATTCGGCAAAACTGGAAGCAGCACTGGCGCCTTACGCGGCGCCGGACCCGCACGATTTTTCGAAGCCTTTCGAGATGCTGGTGGCCGGCGTCGGCGGCACCGGCGTCGTCACCATCGGCGCGCTGGTGACGATGGCGGCCCACCTGGAAGGCAAGGGCGCCTCGACCCTGGACTTCATGGGCTTTGCACAGAAGGGCGGCGCCGTCATGTCGCATGTGCGCATCGCCCGTTCGCCGCAGGCGCTGAACCAGGTGCGCATCGACCTGCAGCAGGCCGACGCCGTGCTGGCCTGCGATGCCGTCGTGGCGGCCATGCCCGACGCGCTGGCCGTGATGCGCCACGGCCGCACCCAGGTCATCGCCAACGAGCGCGAGATCCCGACGGCGGCGCTGACGCGCGACCCGGACGCCAGCAACAATATGCCGGGACTGTTCGCGCAACTGCGCCGCGCCGCCGGCGAAGCCAACGTGCACGGCCTGGATGCGCAGGATCTTGCCGGCCGCCTGCTGGGCGAACCCATCGCCGGCAATATGCTGATGCTGGGCTATGCGTGGCAGAAGGGCCTGGTGCCCGTGTCGATGGTGGCCCTGCTGCGCGCCGTGGAACTGAACAACGTCGCCGTGGCGATGAACCGCCAGGCCCTGCTGCTGGGCCGCCTGGCCGCGGCCGACAGCGCCGCGCTGGCCCGTCTGGCAGGGGGCAGCGCCAAGGTGATCCAGTTCACCGCCCCAGCCACCCTTGACGAGCTGATCGCCCAGCGCATGCCGCGCCTGGTGCAGTACCAGGACCAGGCCTATGCCGAGCGCTGGCTGGCGGCCGTGCGCAGGGTGGAGGCGCGCGAGCGGGCCGTGGACGGCCCGGGCTCGAAGACGCCCGTGACGAAAGCCGTGGCGCGCGCCCTGTTCAAGTTGATGGCCTATAAGGACGAGTACGAAGTGGCGCGCCTGCACGCCGACCCGGCCTTCCGCGCCAGGCTGGACAGCCAGTTCGGCGGCGACTTCAAGCTCGAATTCCACCTGGCGCCGCCGCTGCTGGCACGCCCCAAGCCCGGTTCGAACGTGCCGGCCAAGCTGCGCTTCGGCCCGTGGATGCTGTCGGCCTTCCGGCTGCTGGCGCCGATGAAGCGGCTGCGCGGTACACCCCTCGACCCGTTCGGCTGGACGGCCGAGCGGCGCCACGAGCGCACCTTGCGCGACGATTACTTCGCGCTGGTGGACGAGCTGTGCGCGACGCTGACGGCGGAAAACAAGGGCACCTGGCTGCAACTGGCCCAGCTGCCCGAACGCATCCGCGGCTTCGGCCACGTCAAGGCGCGCAATGCGGCGCAGGCGGCCGAGGAAGCGCAACGGCTGCGCGCGCGGCTGATGAGCCACGCCGACAAGGCAGCCTGAAGTGGCGGCCTGAAGAGCAGGGCTGGACGGAACGGCAAGCCTGCGAAAATTGCAATTTGTTTGGCGTTGTTCCGACCGGCCTGCGGCGTGCAGTCCTACCTGCCGCGCCGGTCCAGCGTGGGAGAATTTTGTCTCGCCGTGACGCTCACGGCAATAACACGAACAGGAGAACGTTATGAAGACGAAACTCGCACTAGTCCTCGCAGCAATGGTCATCAGCGCCGGCGTCGCCGCGCAGTCCACCGGTTCGCAAAGCACGGATACGGATCCGCAGAAGCAGTCGAACACGAAAAAGCAGAAGAAATCCGACAAGGCCAAACACGGCAGCAAGCATGAGCAGGGCACTTCCGGTACCAGCGGCACGAGCGACATGAGCGGCAGCAGCTCGTCGGACATGAACTCGGGCACGGGCTCGACGACGAACAGCTCCGGCGCCAGCGGCACGGGCGCAACGGGCACCTCGGGCAGCATGAACTCCGGCAGCATGAACAGCACCGGCACCAGCGGCGCGACCGGCGCAACCGGTACTTCGGGCACCTCCGGCAGCACGATGAACAGCACCACGCCATCGGGCAACCGCACCGGCCCCGTGGGCACGACCGGCACGCCGACCAACCCGTCCGGCACGCTGCCGAACCAGCAGAACCAGCCCACCACGCCGCCGACCCGTTAATCGGGCTGGCTGAACGAAGCCGCCCCCCGGGCGGCTTTTTCGTACTGGTGCCCGCCCAGGCGGGCCCTTCGAATACCAGACCATCAGGAGAATGCCATGCTGGCGATGAATTATCGCGGACCGTATCGCGTCCGTGCCGAACAAAAATCCGACCCAGTCATCGAACACCCCGGCGACGCCATCGTGCGCGTCACGCGCAGCTGCATCTGCGGCTCCGACCTGCACCTGTACCACGGCCTGGTACCCGACACCCGTGTCGGCACGACCTTCGGCCATGAGTTCGTCGGCATCGTCGAGGAAGTCGGCTCAGGTGTACAAAAACTGAAGGTGGGCGACCATGTGCTGGTGCCCTTCAATGTCTTCTGCGGCTCCTGCTTCTTCTGCCAGCGCGAGCTGTACGGCAATTGCCACAACACCAATCCGCAGGCCAGCGCCGTCGGCGGCATCTACGGCTACTCGCACACGGCGGGCGGCTACGACGGCGGCCAGGCCGAGCTGGTGCGCGTGCCGATGGCCGACGTCGGCCCCACCATCATCCCGCACGACATGGACGAAGACGACGCCGTGCTGCTGACGGACGCGCTGCCGACGGGCTACCAGGCTGCCGAAATGGGCGACATCTCCGAAGGGGACACGGTCGTCGTGTTCGGCGCCGGCCCGGTCGGCATCTTCGCCGCCAAGTCGGCCTGGCTGCTGGGCGCGGGCCGCGTCATCGTGGTCGACCACGTGGAGTACCGGCTCGACTTCGTGCGCCGCTACGCGCAGTGCGAAGTGGTCAACTTCCGCGAAGTGGACGACATGGCGCTGCATATCAAGAAGATGACGGACTGGATGGGCGCGGACGTGTGCATCGACGCCGTCGGCTGCGAGGCGGCCGGCAACGCGGCGCAAACGCTGACGGGCGTCTACGCCATGATGCAGGCCGGTTCGGCCACCGCGCTGCACTGGGCCATCAACTCCGTGCGCAAGGGCGGCAATGTGTCGATCGTCGGCGTGTACGGCCCCACCTTCAACGCCATCCCGATCGGCAATGCGCTGAACAAGGGACTGACCTTGCGCATGAACCAGGCCAGCGTCAAGCGCCACCTGCCGCGCCTGATCGAGCATATCCAGGCCGGACGCATCGATCCGAAGCAGATCATCACGCACCGCGTGCCGCTGGAAGAGGTGGCCGACGCCTACCATATCTTCTCCAGCAAGCTCGATAACTGCATCAAGACGGTGCTGATCCCGCCGAACCAGCCGCAGCGCCGCGCCGTCGCCGCCACCACCCTGCCTTGAGGAGACGACCATGACAGACCATCACGATCATGACCACGCCCACGCGCACGGTCACGGCGACGACAAGTCGCAGCGCAACGACCTGGCCGTGTTCCAGCATGGCCGCCCGCCCGTCGACCGCTCCGCCATCAAGGGCTGGGGCGCGGACCTGGATCACAAGAACCGCCCCGGCTACCCGATGGAGCGCATGCCGCAGCGGCTGGACGCGCCGTTGACGCAACCGCAGCCCCAGGCGCGCCACGTGGAGGTGCTGGTATCGCCCGAGCGCCCCCATATGACGCCGCTGTTCGGCAGCCCGCAGCCGCCGAAGGGGCTGTCCGGCATGCTGCGCCGGGCCGCCTTCAAGACCACCGAGAATGATATCCGCCACTGGCTGCTGCTGTTGCTGGCGGACCGGGTCAACGTGGTCGAGGGCATCGGCGAGGACCTGGCGCGGGGCCACGTGCCGAATGTGTTCGCCGAGATGGGCATCAAGGCCGAGTGGGAGCATAACCGCGTCGGGCTCGTGAAGAAGGTGGCCGTCACGGCCGCCGTCGCCGGCGTCGCGTACTACCTGCTGAAGGGGCGCAAGGAGCGCTGAGCGCCGTCGCCACTGCCGGGGTCTGACCTTGCCGGTTCGACCCGGCGGTTCTACAGGTCTTACCAGTCCAGCGACAGCAGTCGCTGGGCCATCCGCGGCCAGCACAGCGTGCGCACGTCGTCGCGGCTGGCCCAGCGGAAGCCGTCCACTTCCGGCGTGTCCTTGCCCGTCACGCGGTGGGGAAAGAAGCTGGTGCACTGCAGGTGGTCCAGGCTGCACAGGTCGTCGCCGGCATCGACCCGGAACAGGTGCAATCGCTTGTCGCGCCGGTAGTCGAAGCGCCCCAGGTCCTGGAACCGCTCGGGATCGAACGATAATCCCGCCTCTTCGAACAGTTCGCGTCGGGCCGCTGCCAGCGGCGTCTCGCCCGGGTCCAGCATGCCTTTCGGGATGTCCCAGTGCGCCGTGCCCGTCACGTGGCACAGCAGCAGTTGACCGGAAGCGTTGACGATCAGGGTGCCGCACGAGGTATCCAAGGCCGTTCCTTGTAAAAAGCTCCATTGTAAGAGCATGGACGCGGCCGTGCCGTTTCCGGTTGTTGTTTCCCGCAGCGTCAGACTGCGTTCTCTTGGGAAACTCATCGACAATCACAGTTTCCTACGATAAACTTTCGTCTTGTCCCATGAAAGCCGGCACCCCATCCCCGTGCCGGCCGCCGCACGGCATTCACGCGAGCAGATCCGCTCGCCCTCCGAGACCCGACCCCCACCCCCGGCCCGACGTCATCGATAGACTCAACGGAAAACTGTTCTCATGTCTCAGCGCCATCGACCTGCCCATCCTTCCCGTCCCGCTTCCCGCTCGTTGCACTGCGTCTTTGTCGTCACGGCGCTGGGCTGCCTGCATGCGGCCGCGCGCGCCGGCGACGGCGGCCTGCCGGCCTGGACGTTCGGCGGCTTCGGTACCGTCAGTGCCGTGCATTCGACGGAAAAACTGGCGGACTACACGGCCAGCCCCCTGTCGCCCGGCCAGGCCGGGTACGGCAAGCGCTGGGCGGTCGACGTCGACACGCGGCTGGGCGCCCAGCTGGGTGTACAGCTCGACAAGCGCTGGTCGGCCGTCGTGCAGGTCGTCTCCGAGCGCAATGTCGAGCACAATTACAAGCCGGAAGTGGAGTGGGCCAACGTGAAGTACCAGGCCACACCGGACCTGTCGCTGCGGCTGGGCCGCATCGCGCTGCCGCTGTACCTGGCGGCCGATTACCGCAAGGCCAGCTACGCGCTGCCATGGGTGCGCCCGCCCGTTGAGCTCTACAGCACCATGCCCATCTCGAACAGCGACGGTTTCGATGCCTCCTATCGCTGGAACCTGGCCGGCACCAAGCAGACCACCCAGGTATTCTTCGGCGGCACGTCGATCCGCCTGGCGCGCGATTTCGACGCCAAGGCCAAGCGCATGATGGGCCTGACCCAGCGCGCCACGGCCGGCGCATTGACGCTGCAGGCCACGGCCGCCAGCGCCATCTTCCAGGTGCCCTCCGGCGGCGAACTGTTCGACGTGCTGTCGATGTTCGGACCCACGGGCCAGGCCCTGGCCGACCGTTACGACATCCGCTCCAAGCGCGTCTCCGTGTTCAGCGCGGGCTTCAACTACGATCCGGGCGCCTGGTTCGTCACGGGCGAGATCGGCCGCACCAACACGCGTTCGCTGCTGGGCGACCAGACCGCCAGCTATCTAAGCGGCGGTTACCGTTTCGGTACGCTGACGCCTTACCTGACGGTCAGCAGCGTGCACGCCAACATGGACGTGCAGGTTCCGGGCCTGCCGACGGCGGGGCTGCCGCCGCAGGCCGCCGCGTTGGCGCTGCAGGCCAATGCGGTGCTGAACGACTTCCTGCGCGAGGTGCCCACGCAGCACGCGGTATCGGCCGGCGTGCGCTGGGATGCCGGCAGCAACTATGCGCTGAAACTGCAGGTCGAACGTGCCCGGCCCCATGACGGCAGCAGCGGCACCTTGATGAACGCCCAGCCGGGCTACCAGTCCGGCAAGGCCTTCAACGTGATCAGCCTGTCGGCCGATTTCGTCTTCTAATGGGGCACGCCATGTTCCGCCAAAAACTGCAGGCCATCCTGTTCGCCGCCGCCGCCGTGCTGCTGACTGCCAGTACCGGGGCAGCCGGCACCAGCGACCTGGTGGTCATCGTCTCCGCCCGCGCGCCCGTCACGGCGCTGCGCAGCGACCAGGTGGCCGATATCTTCCTGTCCGAGGCCAACCGCTTCCCGGACGGCAGCGAAGCCGTGGCCGTCGACCAGGGCGTCGGTTCGCCGCTGCGCGACGAATTCTATGACCGCGTGGCGCGTCGTTCGCCGGCGCTGATGAAGGCCTACTGGACCAAGATGATCTTCACGGGGCGGGGCCAGCCTCCCCGCGAGGTGGCCAACAGCGTCGCCGTGCGCAAGCTGGTGGCGGACAATCCGGGCATGATCGGCTATATCGAGCGCTCCGCGCTGGATGCTTCCGTGCGGCCCGTGCTGGCGGTGCGCTGATGGACAAGGTGATCGCCTCGGCCCGGCGCACGCGCTGGCTGCGCCTCGGCCTGGAAACCTACGTGACGCTGCCGCTGTTTACACTGCTGCTGCTGGGTGTCATCTGGGGCACCAGCTTCCACTTCATCGGCAAGGAACGGCTGGCGGCGCAGCAGAGCGCGCGCGAGTCGGTCAACGAGCTGATGGAAACCTACGAAGCGCAGGTGGCACGCAACCTGACGACGATCGACCAGACCCTGAAGGTGATCAAGTACGCCGTGGCGCGCCGCGGCGCGGCCGGCGCCTTGCCGGAACTGGGCCAGCAAAGCCTGCTGCCGCCGGGACTGGTGTTCGCTGTCAGCATCGCCGATGCCGATGGCCATATCGTCGCCAGCAACCCGGCCGCGCCGGCCCAGCACGTGACGGACCAGCGCTATTTCACCTTCCACCGCGACCGTCCCAACGACAGCGTATTCGTGGCCGAGACCATGCGCGACCGCGCGCGCGACGAATGGCACCTGCATTTCACCCGCCGCCTGAGCGCGCCGGACGGCAGCTTCGCTGGCGTGGCCATCCTGGAAGTGGACCCGACCTATTTCACCAGCGGCTATGAGCGCTCGCGCCAGGGCGATGAAGGCCTGGTGGCCGTGGCCGGCCTGGACGGCATCGCCCGCTCGATGCGCATCGGCGCTCGCGACAGCTGGGGCCAGCGCATCGACCTGGCCTTCTGGAACGACCCGGACGGCAGGCCATCGGCCCAGGTCGACGGCGTGGCGCGCTACACCGCCTCGCGCACCCTGCGCAACTACGGCGTGGTGGCGCTGGTCGGCTTGTCCGAGCGCGAACAGATGGCCGCCTTCGAGCAGCAGCGCCGCGCGCTGTTGCTGGAAGCCGGTATCGCTTCGGCCGTGCTGGTATTCGTCATGGGGCTGCTGTGGGCATGGTCGTGGCAGGGCGCCAAGGCGCGCCGCCGCATCCGCCGGGCCCAGGAAACCTATGCGGCCGCTTCCGAGGCCAACCTGGATGCCTTCTTCGTGCTGCGCGCGCTGCGCGACGACGTGGGCAGCATCATCGATTTCCGCATCGTCTCCGTCAACAGCCGCGCCGAGCAGATGACGGGCCGCACCCGCGACGACCTGCGCAGCGCCACCCTGTGCAACTGGATTCCCGGCGCGCGCGAAAGCGGCATGTTCACCCGGCTGGCGAAGATGATGATCGAAGGCGGCGTGCACCAGGAAGAATGGCGCAACGAGCTGCCCGAGTTCAAGGCCGAATGGCTGCACTGGCAGATCGTCGGCGTCGAAGGCGGCCTGGTGGCCATCGTGCGCGACATCTCCGAACGCAAGCGCGACGAGGCCCGCATCGTCCACCTGGCCCACCACGATTCGCTGACCGGCCTGCCAAACCGCAGCCTGATCGGCGACCGCCTGGAGCAGGCCATCCTGCACGCGGAGCGCGAGCAGCAGCAGGTGCTGGTGGCGTTCGTCGACCTGGACAGCTTCAAGCTGGTCAACGATACGCTGGGCCACGCGGCCGGGGACGAGCTGCTGCAGGTGGTGGCGGGGCGCATGGTCGAGAGCCTGCGCAAGAGCGACACGGTGGGCCGCTTCGGCGGCGACGAGTTCGTGCTGCTGCTGCCGCAGCCGCCCGATGGCGATGCCGCGGGCGCCGCCGCGCTGCTCGACAAGATCCTGTCGGCCGTGGTACGGCCCGTGCTGCTGGAAGGGCAGGAGGTGCAGGTCAGCTGCTCGATCGGCGCGGCCATGTACCCGCGCGACGGCCTCGATGGCGGCACCTTGATGATGAACGCCGACGCGGCCATGTACCGCGCCAAGGAGCTGGGCAAGAACAACTGCCAGTTCTACGCGCATGAGATGAACGCCACGCTGGAGCAGAAGCTCGCGCTGATGGACGGCCTGCGCCGTGCCGTCGACGACAAGCAGCTGCGCCTGGTCTACCAGCCCAAGGTGGACCTGCAAAGCGGCCAGGTATTCGGCGTCGAGGCGCTGGTGCGCTGGGAACATCCGGAGCGGGGCCAGATCCGGCCCGACCAGTTCATCCCGCTGGCCGAGGAAAGCGGCAGCATCGTCGCCATCGGCGAATGGGTTCTGCGCGAGGCGTGCCGGCAGGCGCGCAGCTGGCAGGATGCCGGCCACGCGCCGCTGGTGGTGTCGGTTAACGTGTCGCCGCGCCAGTTCGACGACCGGCGCCTGGTGGCGAGGGTGGCCGATGCGCTGCGCGACGCCCGGCTCGATCCATGCTGGCTGGAGCTGGAAGTGACGGAAAGCCTGATCATGCGCGACGTCGGCCAGGCCGTCGACAAGATGCGTGAGCTCGAGGCGATGGGCATCGCGCTGTCGATCGACGATTTCGGCACCGGCTATTCCAGCCTGGCGGCGCTGAAGTCCTTCCCGATCAGCCGCCTGAAGATCGACAAGTCCTTCGTGCGCGACCTGGCCCACAGCCCGGACGACCAGGCCATCGCCCGCGCCATCATCTCGCTGTCGCACCAGTTGCAGATGCGCGTCATCGCCGAAGGGGTCGAAACGGCGCAGCAGCGCGACTTCCTGACCCAGTACGGCTGCGACGAAATGCAGGGCTACCTCTTCAGCAAACCGGTGCCGCCGGCCGAGATTCCGGCCCTGCTGGAGCGCACGGCCACCCCGGCCTGACAGGCGCCCCCGAACAGGGCAGGGCGGCCCCAGCCGATGCGCTATATTGCGGGATCGGGGATATTCCGGGCTTTGTACACGTGCATCGCGATGGCGCGCCGGCGCAGCGCAATCCGCAGTAGAATTGCAGTGTGGAAAAAATTAAGGCAGGGAGGACAGGCGCGTCATGCAAGTATCGAACCGTATCGCCATCGCCCGGCCGCTGGCCACCACCGCCATGCATGAGCGAGTCGACGCGCTGCGGCAAGGGGGCGAGGACGTCATCGATTTTTCCATCGCCATCTCGCATTTCCCGGCGCCGCTGCCGGTGCGCCAGGCCGTGGCCGCTGCCTTGCGCCAGCCACGGCTTGCCTACACGGCCGTCGGCGGCGCGCCCGAATTGCGCACGACGCTGGCCGCCAAGGTGCGTGCCGAGAACGGTATCGACGCCGGTCCTGAACACATCATCGCCACCAACGGCGCCAAGCAGGCCGTCTACGAAGCCCTGTACGTGATGACGGACCCGGGCGAGCGCGTCCTCGTGCTGCGCCCGCACTGGCCCGCCTATGCGGCCAGGGCGCGGTTGCTGGGGCTGGAGACGGTGCTGGTCGACCAACCCGCCGTCATCGATGCGGCCTTCCTCGCCACGCTGCCGCCGGTCCGGGTACTGGTCGTCAACAATCCCCACAACCCGACTGGCAAGGTGCTGACGGCAGGCGAGCTGGCGGCCGTGCGCGACTGGCTGCGTGCGACCGGCACGGCATGCCTGGTGGACGAAAGCTATGAAAAGCTCGTGTTCGACGGCATCCACGGCAGCGTGGCTGCCTGCCCGGACTGGGAGGCGCTGGGCATCGTCACCGTGTTCTCGGCCTCGCAAAGCCATGCCATGATGGGCTGGCGTGCCGGCTTCGCGGTGGCGCCCCTGGCGTGGGTCGCGGCCATGAGCACCTTGCAGGGGCCCATCACGGCGGCCGTACCGGCGCTGACGCAGGTGGCGGCGGCGGCCGCCTTCGGCATGGGCGCCGTGCCCGAACTGCTGGCCGACTATCGCGCCCGGCGCGACCTGGTGGTGGCGCTGTTCGCGCCGGTGGCCTGGATCGCCGTGACGGCACCCGACGCCGGCCCTTACCTGTGGTGCGACATCCGCGCGCTGACCCTGGACACCCAAGGCTTCGCCGAGCGGCTGCTGCGACATTACCGGGTCGCCCTGATGCCTGGCGACGCGCTGGGCTGCCCGGGCTTCATCCGCATCGGCTACATCGCCGACGACGAGGCCACGTTGCGGCGCGGCGTGGCGGCCATCATCGCGCTGGGCGACGCCATGACGCGCGAAGCGGGAGGACATACGTGTTCCGCCTGAACAGCCTGCGCCGGCGGCTGATACTGCTGGTGGCCCTGGCCATCACGCCGATGGCCGCGATGACGGTGCTGACGGGCATGCGCGAACGCGAGCATGCCATCGAGGTGGCGCGCGAGAACCTGCAGCGCGTGGCCAACCTGGCCGCCGCCAACGAGGCCCAGTCGCTCGAAGGGGCGCGCCAGATCCTGCGCGACCTGTCCAGCGTGCCCGACATCCTGGGCGACCAGGACGACTGCAGCGTGCTGCTGTCGGACATCCTGTCGAAGAACGCAGACTACGTCAATTTCGGCCTGATCCGCCTGAACGGCGACGTCACTTGCAGCGCCGTGTCGTCCGTCGGCCTGGTCAACCTGGCCGACCGCTCGCATTTCCGCCGCGCGGTCACGGAGCGCCGCTTCATCGCCGGCAATTACGTGTTCGGCCGTGTCATCTCGAAGCACACCATCAACCTGACCTACCCCGTGATCCGCAACGGCGAGGTAGCCGCCGTGCTGTTCGCCGCACTGGACCTGACGGAACTGGACAAGTTCGTGCTGGACGTGCAGCTCTCGCCAGGTTCGCTGCTGTGGACGGTGGACGCCAACGGCACCATCATCTCGCGCCGGCCCGACCCGGCCGGCTGGTTCGGCAAGAAGATCTCCGGGCCCCTGCAGGAAGCGTGGGCGACGCGCCCGAAGGTGCCGGTGCTGTTGACCGATGCCGACGGCGTGCAGCGGCTGTACGCCTTCGCCCGCGTCGGCAAGCACGATATCTCCGACTACACCGTGATGATCGGCATTCCCTACCAGGAGATCGTTGCGGCCGCCACGCGCGATCAGATGATCGCCACCGTCGGCCTGGTCGCCACCGTCACCCTGGCGCTGCTGGCGGCCTGGTTCGGCGGCGACATCCTGATCGTGCGGCGCGTGCAGACCCTGGCACGCACGGCCAATCGCATCGCCTCGGGCTCGCTCGACACCCGCACCGGCATGCGCTACGAGGACGAGGAAATCAGCGCGCTGGCCCGCTCGCTCGACGAGATGGCCGAGGCCTTGCAGAAGAAGGAAGTGGAGCGCGACGCCGCCACGGCGTCGCTGCAGGCGGCCGACCGGCGCAAGGACGAATTCCTGGCCATGCTGGCCCACGAGCTGCGCAACCCGCTGGCGCCGATCAGTTCCGGCGCCCAGGTATTGAAGATGGCGCATGCCGACAACCCTTCGGTGGCACGCACGGCCGAGATCATCGCGCGCCAGGTCGAGCACATGACACGCCTGATCGACGATTTGCTGGACGTGTCGCGCGTGACGCGGGGGTTGGTGAAGCTGAACCGCCAGCCGCTGGACCTGCGCACCGTCGTCGAGGATGCCGTCGAACAGGCCTACCCGCTGTTCAAGAGCAAGCGCCAGCAGCTGGAACTGGACCTGCCGCATGAGCCGATGGGCATCGACGCCGATCACAAGCGGATGGTGCAGGTGGTGGCGAACCTGCTCAACAACGCCGCCAAGTACACCCAGGAATACGGCCATGTGCGCGTGTCGCTGCGCCGCGCAGGTAGCAGTGTGCGCCTGGTGGTGGCCGACGACGGCATAGGCATGGCGCCGGAACTGGTCTCGCGCGTGTTCGAGCTATTCACCCAGGCCGAACGCACGTCGGACCGCTCACAGGGCGGCCTGGGACTGGGCCTGGCGCTGGCCCGCACCCTGGTGATGCTGCATGGCGGCAGCGTGCGCGCCGAAAGCGCGGGGCTGGAACGGGGCAGCACGTTTACCGTCGACCTGCCGTACGAGGAGCTGCCCGAGCCGCCGGTCCAGGCCGGCAGCCCGGCCACGCGCACGGCGCAGCCAAACCGCTTGCGCTGCCTGGTGGTGGACGACAATATCGACGCGGCCCAGACCCTGGCCCTGTTCCTGGAAGCGGCCGGCCACGAGGTCTGCATGGCGCACCGCGCCGCCGAGGCGCTGGAACTGGCGGTGGCACGCGCGCCCCAGGTGTGCTTCCTCGACATCGGCCTGCCCGATGTCGACGGCAACGAACTGGCCCGGCGCCTGCGCGCGCTGCCGCAAACGGCCACAGCCCACTTGATCGCCGTCACCGGCTACGGCCGCAAGGAAGACCAGGAAAAGTCGCTTGCCGCCGGGTTCGACCATTATTTCGTCAAGCCGATGGACACGACCAAGCTGGTGGGATTGCTGTCGGTCTTGACGGTGGAAGTGGCGCAGCAGGCGTGATGTTTCATAGCTGAGCTAACGGCAATCCGTAGTAAAATACCAAGTTATTACCCGCTGCCCAATACCCATGCTCTCCCTGCCAGACAGCCTGACCCAGACCACCCGACTGCTTCGCTTGACCACACCGCTCGTCGCCGGCGGCCTGGTGGTGGAATGCCTGCGCGGCGAGGAGGCGATCAGCCAGTGCTTCGCCCTCGACGTGACGGTGCTGTCGACCGATGCCGGCATCCCCTTGAAGTCCCTGCTGGGCCAGCCCGCGCTGCTGGAGCTGGACACGACCGGATCGTCAGCGCGCATGTTCCACGGCCATATCGTCGAGGCCGCAATGCTGGGCGCCGACGGCGGCCTGGCCCGCTACCGCGTCACCCTGGGGCCCTGGTTTGCGTTTCTGCGCCATGGGCGCGACAGCCGGGTATTCCAGGACCTGAGCGTGCCCGACATCCTGTCCGCGCTGTTCTCCGGCTGGCAGGGCGCGGGCACGCTGACGCCGGCCTGGCGCTTCGACCTGGCGGACGCCGCAGCGTATCCGGCCCGGTCGCTGGCGTGCCAGTACCAGGAATCGGATTTCGCCTTCGCGCAGCGCCTGATGAGCGAAGAGGGCCTGTTCTGGTATTTCGAGCACGCGGGAGAGCCCGGCAGCGGCAGCCTGGGCAGCCACACCCTCGTCATCGCCGACCATAACGGCAGCTTCCAGCCGAACGTCCAGCCGCTGGTGCGCTTCACCCAGCCCGGCGCCGTGATGCGCGAGGACAGCATGGACCGCTGGCGCGTCGAGACGCGCTGGACGCCCGATGCCGTCGCGCTGACCAGCTGGGACTACCGCGGCAATGGCAGCCGGCCCGTCGGCGCCGCCGCCGCCGTCCAGGGCGAGCTGTCCGTGACCAGTCGCGACACGCCGGGCGCCTATGCCTACCCGTCGCGCGAGCACGGCCAGCGCGTCGCGGACCGCCAGATGCAGGCGCTGGAAACCCGGCGCGAGACCTGGACCGGTGCCGGCACCGTGCGTACCTTGGCGCCGGGTACCACCTTCACCCTGGCCGGCCAGGCCCAGCTCGATGCCGCGGCGGACGATGCCGCCCGCGCCTTCGTCGTCACCCGCATGGTGCACCTGGCGCACAATAATCTGAGCACGGAGATCCGCGAGCGCGCGCTGGGCGTGCTGGGCGAAAGCGCGCTGGCCACGGCCATCGCCGAGGAACAGGCGCGCGCCCTGCACGCGGTGGGACGCGGCAAGGGTGAACGGCCCCTGTACCGCAACCGCATCGATGCCGTGCGCGCCAGCGCGCCTTACCGCAGCAGCGATGTCGACGGCCACGGCCGGCTGCTGCATCCGAAACCGACCGTGCACGGCCAGCAGACCGCCATCGTGGTCGGTCCGCCGGGCGCCGCCGTCCATACCGACCGCGACCACCGCATCAAGGTGCAATTCCACTGGCAGCGGGGCGTGCAGAGCCACAGCCGCCTGGACCATCCCGCCGGCGGCTCGCACACCGGCGCCCCCGGCGACGACGGCGCCGGCACGTGGGTGCGGCTGGCCACGCCGCTGGCGCCTGTCGCCGGTGCCAACTGGGGCAGCGCCGCCGTACCCCGCGTCGGCAGCGAAGTACTGGTTGACTTTATCGACGGCAATATCGACCGTCCCGTCGTCATCGGCACCGTCTACAACGGCCGTGGCCAGCCGGACGCGCAACACAACCAGGTGGCGCAGGGCGCGGGCGTGGCGACCGGCAATGCCTCGGCGTGGTTCCCGGGCGAAGGAGGAGCGCACGCCCACGCGGCCGTGCTGTCGGGCCTGAAATCGCAGGCCATGGGTGCCAGCCAGCAGGGTTCCGGCGCCTACAGCCAGCTGGTCTTCGACGACAGTCCCGGCCAGCCGCGCGTAACGCTGCAACGCCATGCCAAGGCGCACGATGGCACGGACGAACTGAACCTCGGGCACCTGGTGCACCAGAGCGACAACCAGCGCCTGGCGCCGGCCGGCTTCGGCGCCGAACTGAAAACCGCCCATGGCGCCGCGCTGCGCGCGGGCGGTGGCCTGCTGCTGTCGGCCGATGCCCGCCATGGCGGCAGCGGCCAGCAGCTCGACAGCCGCGAGGCCCAGGCGCAGGTCGGCCAGAGCCGGCAACTGCAGCAGGACCTGGCCGGCACGGCGCAGAAGCACAATGCCGGGCTGAAGGGCGCCGGCGGCGCGGCCGAAGCGGCACCGGACCAGTTGCCCGCCGTGGCCGGGCTGGCCAAGGTGGAAAAAGCCCTGGAAGGCCAGCAAGGCGGCCAAGGCGGGGACTCGGGCGGGCAGGGCAAGGCCACTGCGTACGGCGAGCCGCAGTTGCAACTGTCGAGCCCGGCTGGTATCGCCGCCACGACCCCCGCCAGCGCCATCCTGCGCGCCGGCACGAGCACGAGCATCGCCGGCCAGGACATCAACCTGGCTGCGCAGGGCAACAGCGTGCACGGCGTCAAGGACGGCATCAGCCTGTTCACCTACGGCAAGGCCAGCGCGGCGGACAAGCCGAACACCGAAACGGGCCTCCGGCTGCACGCGGCCACCGGCCGGGTCAGCCTGCAAAGCCAGTCCGACGTGCTGCGCGTGACGGCCGACAAGGCGATCACCGTGGCCAGCGTCGCCAAGAGCGTAACGGTGGCGGGCAAGGAGCACGTCATGCTGACGGCCCAGGGCGCCTACCTGAAGCTCGAGGGCGGCAACATCATGATCCACGGGCCAGGCACGATGACGTTCAAGGCGTCGATGAAGGAGCTGGCGGGGCCGGCGCGCGGCAATGCTGTGGCGATCGACATTCCGAAGCCGGGCGATATCCGCATCACACCGCTGGTCGAGAAGCTCAGTACGAAGGTCGTGATCGACCGGCCCTTGCAGGACATGATCTCGGCCACGCTGGGCGGCGCGATCCCCTACCGATTCATCGACCGCGATGGCCAGGTGGTGGGCAAGGGCACGCTGGACGAATACGGCCGCACGCGCCGCATTTTCCACGACAACCCCGCCGCCCTGACGGTGCTGGTCGGCGAGAAGCGCGACTGGACCGTGATCCAGCATGAGCACGAGGAAGGCTGCGGCTGCGGATCGCACGAGGATGCCGGCGATATCGGGGACGGCGAGCACGACCAGGACGAGCATGGCCACGGCGAGCATGACGACCAGGATCGCGACGACGTGCAGGCCGACGCGGAAGATGTGGAAGGCGCCCATGACGACTGGACGGCCGATGGCCATGACCACGGCGCCCAGGAACCGGACGTATTCGACCTGTTGAAAAATCATTTCCTGGAACGGCTGGTATTTGGCGACACCGATGTGCTCCAGGCCATCGAGGACGGTGAGGATTAAATGAACTATCGGAGTTTTCTTGCAGTGCCACTTCTGGCGGTGCTGCTCGTGGCTGGCCAGGCGGGGGCCGCGCCGGCGCGCGCCGAGGTGCCGCTGCACTACGGACCGAACGACGTCAAGGCGGGCGAATTCTCGTTTCAGATCCTGCGCGGTTTCGTCGGCAATCTGACGGCCAGCGGTTTCGACAGCTACACCGTGTTCCTGAAGCCTGACAAGGCGGGCGAACCATGGCTGCATGTGACGATGCCTTCGTCGCAGGGCCTGGGCTACAACCTGCGCAGCTACGAAAGCGGCGATGCCAACCTGGTGGCGGTGTCGTTCTACAAGGAGGGCGGGCAGCTGTATGCCGTCGAGGCCGAACGGACCGGCACCACGCCAGCGGAGCGACTGAAGAAGGGGGCCGTGCAGTTCAAGCTGTACAAGTTCAACGGCGATACGGACGTGCCGATGTTCGAGCGCGACGAGGTCGTGCGCGCAAAGGTGCCGTTCCAGCATGCGAATGAGGCCTTGAAAAAAGAATTCTTTGGCGTGGCAGGTAAGTGATGTTCGTTCGTGCCGTCTATTACCGTGAAAAGAAAACGGTGCATTATTTCGATGAAAACGGGGCCGAGACGCTGTATATCGGCGGCTCCTTTGCGTGGCGCATGAACAACCCCGGCAACATGGCCAAGCCGGGCAAGCGCGTCGTGCACGACGTGATCGGCTATGCCCAGCGCACCTCCGATCCGAAAAGCGTGTTCCTGATCTTCAAGGACCGCGCCGCCGGCGAGCGCGAGCGCGTGAAACTGATGCGCGAGGTCTATGGCAAGAGCACCATCAGCGAAATGATGCACCGCTACGCGCCACCCCACGAAAACGACACCGCCGCTTATATCGCCTTTATCTGCAAGCGCGCCAGCGTTACGGCCGACGACGTCGTGGGCAAACTGAGCGAAAAGCAGTTCAACGACGTGGTGGCTGCCATCGGCAAGCACGAAGGCTACGCGCCGGGCAAGATCGTCGAACTGGGCAAGCCGGCCAAGGCCGAGCTGCGTGACGTCGTCCAGCAGCCCATTGCTAACCAGCCGGTACAGGTCAAGAGTGGCGAGCATGTGCTGGACACGAAGACTGATCACCTCGGCCAGCTGCCGCCACTGTATCCCGATTTGTTCAAGCTGGACCTGTCCTTCTACCATGCAGCAATGGCGGACAAGCCGGAAAAGATCGGCATGCTGGCGCCATCGGCGTTTTCCTCCGACGTAACCTTCGTGGCGCCGTATTTCGTGCTGCAGAGCCAGCCGAAGGTGCACGAGACCAAGCACCCCGAGCGGCCATCCGTCCACGTCGTACGGGCCGGGCAGACCTTGTCGAAGATCGCGGCCATGTATCCCGGCCTGACCGCCGAGGCGATCGCGGGCGAGAATAACCTGAAGGACGTCAACAAGATATTCGAGCGCCAGCACCTGCGCCTGCCCGCGGGCTCGGCGGCCGCGCCGGCGCCAACTCCGCCGACCACGCCGCCGGCTGCACCAGCAAAGCCCGCCACGCCACCACCGGTTGCGCCAGCGCCTGCGCGGCGAGCTTCCACGCCGGCGGCATCCGCTAACCATCCGTCCCAGGCATCAGTACCGACCCCGTCGCATCCGCCTGCCGCGGCCAAGCCTCCCGCGCCCGCCAAGAAGCCCGCGCCACCCAAGCCCAAGCCGGCCGTCGCCGTGCAGGAGCAGCGCAGCGAGAAGCAGCATCCCGTCACCCTGGTCAGCACGCCTACCCTGGAGCTGAGCGGCAAGCAGTGGTGCGCCCGCTTCCCCGGCAGCAGCAGCCTCGATTCGCTGGAACCGGGCTTCGGCGCCAAGGCGAAGGCATTCATCGCGGCGCTGAAGGCCGCCGGCGTTGGAGTATCGGTCAATGCCGCCCACCGGCCGACGGAACGTTCCTACCTTATGTACTACGCCTGGCGCATCTGCAAGGGCGACGACGTGACGAAAATCCCGCCGTATCCGGGCGTTCCCATCGACTGGGCGCATCGCGATGCAAAAGGCAATCCCAACCCGGCGGCGGCAAAGAAGGCCGCCGAGGCCATGTGCAAGGGCTATGGCCTGAAGCCGTATTCGCCCAAGCAGCTGGTGGGCAAGCCGGGCAAGTCCAACCACAACAAGCGCCTGGCCGTCGACATCAGCCTGAGCAACTACGTCGGCAAGACCGTCGTGGACAAGAACGGCGAGAAAATCAAGGTAAAGTCCTTTGCCACGCTGGTGGACATCGGGGAAACGTACGAAGTGCTCTACTTCCCTAAAGAAAATATGCATTGGTCGCACAACGGCCGCTGAAAGGAAATCCATGTCGAAATCAATCGTGCTGGCCGTGCTCATCGCCGGCATCGCAGCCTGCGCCAGCGCGCAAACCGCTCCCATCGTCGGCCTGTGGGAGCGCCTGCCCGTCACATCGGGCGACAAGGTCGTCGCCGTGCCGAACCTGGTGTTCACGAACCGCAAGCTCGAAGCGCGGACGACGTTTACCGGGCTGCAGGACTCGGGCAAGAACCTGCGCGTGATTTGCTGCGTCGAAGTGGTGAACCTGGAGCCGCTGAAGACGGCGGACCTGGTGAAGAAATACGCGGCCGATGCCGATGTCGTGGAGCAGATCAAGAGCGTCAAGGGCCTGGCTTATGTGTACGATGCCGCGCCGGTGGACAAGCGCGAGTGGAGCGGTTTCATGAAAAACGTCATGCAGTACAGCGACCAGCCCGCGCTGGAAACGCCGTTTTCCGTACCGGTGACGACGGCGCCGCTGGGCAAGGTGATGCGTGTCGACAAGGCGTTCAAGGTGGGCGACAGCATGCACGAACTGAAGGTCGTCTACGAGAAGGCCGCCAACCAGGCAGCCGATCGCGTCCGCTACACTTACAAGGAAGGCAGCAAGGAAGTGACGTTCTCGGAAAATTCGCCTTCGGCCGAGTAATCGCTCACCCGCTCGCGGCGTATCATGCGAGGGCACACCGGTCGTGACGTCTCCATTTCCGCCATCGAGGGCACTGCAATGAAAGCATCGATCATGATCGCATCCTTGCTGGCCGGCTTCGCCGCCAGTGCGAACGCGCAGCCCGGCACCGCGGTCGGCCTGTGGCTGCGGATGCCCGTCACGTCCGACGGCAAGGTCATCGCCGTGCCGAACCTGGTCTTCACGAACCGCAAGCTCGATGCTGTCACGGCCTTCACGGGCCTGCAGGACGCGGGCCGGCACCTGCGCGTGATCTGCTGCATCCAGGTGCGCAAGCTTGCGCCTTTGAAGGTGGCGGACCTGCTGGAGAAACATGCTGCCGACGACGATTTCGTCGAACGGATCAAGGCCGTCGAGGGCTTGCCCTACCTGTACGAAGCCGCGCCGGTCGAGCGGCGCGACTGGAATGAATTCATGCGTAACGCCATGCATTACAGCGACAGGCCCGAACTGGACGTGCCGTTCTCCGTGCCGGTAACGTCGGCGCCCTTGGGCAATGTGCTGCGGGTCGACAAGGCGTTCGCGGCAGGGGCCGGCATGCATGAACTGAGCATCCTGTACGACGCTGCCGCCGGGCGCGTCCGCTATCGCTACAAGGACGGCGTCGACGACGTCCTGTTTTCCACTAGTGCGCCTTCGGGAGAGTAAATGCCACGTCGAGCTGCCCGTTTCGCCCTTGCCGCGGCGCTGCATTGCATCGGCCTTGCGGGCCTGATCGATACCACCCAGGCCGCCTTCGCTGCCCCGGCCAGCGGCGCAACGGATGCATCGGCCGCATCGGCCGCATCGGCCGCATCGGCCTATATCGCTCGCCAGGGCTGGACGCCATTCGACAGCATGGCCCGTCCGCACATGCCGGCCGACGACCTGGTGCCGCTGATGTACTTCCGCCAGGGCAGCAGCGCGCCCAGCTGCGCGCTATTGGGCAAGCATCCTGGCGGCATGGATTTCTTCGAGATACTGGCGACCGAGCCTGGCGAGGACTATCCCCATTGCGGCGCGGTGTACGATGGGGCCGGTTTTACGTTCGCGGGCAAGCGCTATGTCGTCGTCCCCTATTCGCAGCGCGACACCCGAAAAGACAATTACGGCGGATTCTTCCATCTTTCCAGGGGCAGGGACGGGCGCTACACGGTCGAGACGGCCCTCAACGACGGCGACACACCCGGCCAGGGCCGGCCCTCGGCGGGCGACGGCATTCGTTGGGCCAAGGCCGAGCTGATCCGGCGTACCGAACCATCGCTGGCGTTCCAGCGGCGCGACTTCATCGCCGACCCCGACAAGGCCTTTGCCATCTTTCAGGACAAGGCCGGCGAACACTGCCTCTTCGTCGTGGAAACCGGTGGCGCGACGACGCGATATGGCGAGGCGCCGTTTGGCGCCGGCCGCTGCCGTTCGGTGCTGGCATCGAGCAGGTTCGACACACCCGCCGCCACCTATTTTCTCGGCCTGTTCCAGGCGGACGGGCCGGCCACGAAGCTGGCGCTGTTCTCCGTGCGGCGCGCCGCGAGCGCGGGCGGGGGCGAGGCGAAGGCGGAACCGGTCCTGGCCGCTGCGGCCGTGCGGGCAGGGAAGGTCCGCGACATCAAGGCCGTCAAGGCTTTCCTGCGCGAGGCCACTGCCGACCTTTCGCCGAAATGAGATCGCTGCGCCGCGCGATGTACGCGCTCGTCGCGCTGGCCATCACGAGCGGCGGCGCCCAGGCGCAAAGCGAGCCCTTCGACTTTCACGCCGGCGCCGTGCGCATGACGGACAGCCCGGCGGCGATCACCCTGCATGTCGAGCCGCCCGTCACGGTGACGGTACTGCCCGGCGGACGCCTGCAGCCGCCATTGGCCTTGGCCGAGAACGGCGACATCCACGTGGGCAATGTCGTGCTGGACGGGCGCGACGGCCGCGTCCTGGCCCGGGGCGACGACGATACGCTGCTGCTGCCGCACGGCGTGAAGGTCACGCCCGTGGGTCGTGACTATCGCATCGTGCGCGGCACGATGCGGTGCACCTTGCGCGCCGGCGCCCTGGGTATCCGGGCCGGCGAATCCGGCACGGTGGTTTTCGCACCGTCGCGGGAAGGCCTGGTGGCGCTGGTGCGCCGCGCCGCGTGGGATGTGCGCGACACCACCTACGTGTCCGCCCGTATCGACTTGCGCACATGCCGGGCCTCGCTGGCGCCACTGGGCAATCCGGACCTGCTGGTGGAGCTGGGCCAGTCGTCCCGTGGCGGCTGGTGGCTGACCGGGTCGATCGAGCAGACCTTGCTGCAATCGAACGACGGGCGCCGCTGGCGCCGCGTGCCCTTGCCGGCGGGCCTGTCGTCGCTGATCGCCAGCCATATCGTCGATGGGCGCGAGATCTGGCTGGCCGGCCTTCTCGGGCCCGACCGGGAAACCGATGCCCAGCTGGTGCACACCACCGATGGCGGCCGGCATTGGCGCAGCGTGCCGCGGGGCGATGCCGTGCTGGCGCGCGTGCCGCGCGGTTGGCTGGAAGGACTGAAGCGCCGCGCGCTGGCCGACGCCGCGCGATGACCACCCGTGCGCGCCCGTGGGCATGGCCCGCGCTAGACTGGCGCGATGAAACGCTATCGCAACCTGGAAGGCCATTCCGGCGTGGTGGCCTATGCCATCGCCGACGACGCCATCGACGTCAAGTTCAACAGCGGTGACGTCTACCATTACAGCTACCGCAAGCCCGGCCGCGAGCATGTCGAGGCGATGAAGGCGCTGGCGCTGGCGGGGCGGGGGCTGTCGACCTATATCGCCCAGCATGTGCGGGAAGAGTACGAGCGCAAGCGCGAGGCCTGACAAGTCGTGACAATCCGCGCATTTTGATGCCGTGCCTTTCGGTTATCGTAGCGGCATGAAAACGCATGCCTTCCTCATAGCCGGCGTGGCCCCTGCCATCCTGGTCCTCGCCCACGCGCCCGCCGGCGCCGCCGTTCCCGCTGCCGCCGATAAGGCCCTGCATCGCGACATCGCTGTCTGCGCGAAACCCGTCTGGCCGCCCGCCGCGCTGGCGCGGGGCGCGACCGGCAAGACCACCTTGGCGTTGCGGATCGACGGCGACGGCAAGGTGGCGGGCACGCGCGTCGACGTCTCCAGCGGTCACGACGATCTCGACCAGGCTGCCGTCGCCGGGGTCTCGGCCTGCCGCTTCCATGGCTTTGCCGCCGCGGCCGGGATCGGCGACGAACCGTCGCCGTGGAAGAAAATGCAGTTCGTCTGGACCCTGCCGGCCGGCAAGGCGCCCGCCATCGACGAGGCGGCCCTGCGCGCCAAGGCCGAAGGGGGCGATGCGGCGGCCCAGGTGAGACTGGGCTGGTGGTATCAAACGGGCGTGCACGGCACCGTCGATGCGGCGGTTGCGGAGGGGTGGTACCGCAAGGCGGCCGATGCCGGCAGCACGCTGGGCCAGTCCGCGCTGGGAAGGCTGCTGTGGGCGACCCCGGAGCGGCGCGAAGAAGCGCTGCACTGGTTCCGCCTGGCCGCCCGTGCCGGTGACACCGTTGCCCAGGGCGAGCTGGCGCGCGCCTACCTGGGTGGCGTCGGCGTGGCGCGCGACCCGGCCGAGGGACTGTACTGGCTGCAGCAGGCGGCCGCCAGCGGCAAGCCGCTGTACCAGCTCGGCGCCGGCATCGAGCTGCTGCGCCAGGCCGGCGACGATGCCGACCGGGCCGCCGCCATCGGCTGGCTGGAAAAAGCGGCTGCCCAGGGCGATCCCTACGGCCAGCTGACCCTCGCGCACAGCCTGGCCGCGGGGCAGGGCGCGGCACGCGACGAAGAGCGTGCCGTCAAGCTGTACCGCGCCACCTTGGGCCGCACGGGCGGGCAGGGCGAAGTGGCGTTGGGCACGATGACGGAGGCGGGCCGGGGCACGCCGGCCGATCCGACCGGCGCGGCGGCGCTCTACCGGCAGGCGATGGCGGTGCCCTACGGCCCCGCGTTCGTGCGCTACGGGCGCCTGCTGGAGTCGGGAACCGGCGTCGCGCGCGACCGCGCCGGCGCCATCGCCGTCTACCTGCAGGCGGCCGACCTGTCCCAATGCGACGCGATGCACCGCCTGGGCGCCCTGTATCTGGAAGACGGCGAGGGAGCGGCCCCGAAGGCCTACGAGTGGTTCGCCCAGGGCTATTACTGCCGGGCGCGCACCGGCACGCTCAAGGAAGGCTGAGCGCGAGCGGGTTCACGCGCCGTCGCGCGCGATCGGAATCACGTCGCGCCGGCGCTTCACCATCGACTCCTCGTGGGCCGCCAGCGACGCACCCCAGAAGCTGCGCAGGGTCGGCCGGTCGTTGCCGTGGCGGGGACGCAGCAGGAACTCGGCGATCTCGCGCAGCCAGACCCGGCGCCCCATCCGCGTGTACCAGCGCATGCCGCGGCGGACATGTCGGTCCTGGCCGAACAGCACCCGTGCCAGCGCCTTCGGGCGCATCTGCATGATCACCTCGATCGACTTGACCCACAACAGGATGCGCCACGGCGGCACTTTCGCCGTCGCCAGCACCTGGTGCTTGTAGTCCCATTTCGCCGTATCGGGCTCGATCACCTTGCGCTCGTGCACCGTCTCGAAATACGGCGTCCACCGGTGCGGCGTCACGTACAGCATCTGGATCTGGTCCGGATCGTAGCGCAGCAGGTGCTTCAGCGAGCGCCAGTAGTCGGCGTCGGTCTCCTCCTCGAAGCCGACGACGTAGGTGGCCATCGAGATGATGCCGTGCCGGCGCAGCAGCTGTATCGCCTGCTGGTCCTCGCTGGTGCTGCCGCCCTTGCGGATGGTGCGCAGCATGGCCTCGTCGTAGCTCTCGATGCCCAGCAGGAAGCGCACCACGCCGGCCTTTTTATACAAGTGCAGGATGTCGGCGTCGCGCACGATGTCGCCGGCACGGGTCGAGCCCACCAGCGTCAGGTTCACGTCCTCGGCGATCAGCGCCTCCAGGAAGGCGCGCCAGGCCTTGCGCGAGCCGGTCGGCAATTCATCGGCAAAGTTGATCAGTTCGACGCCGTGCTCGCGGTGCAGCCGGGCCAGTTCGGCGGCGAAGCGCACCGGGTCGCGGTGCCGCCATTGGGTCCAGAATCCCCGCTGGCCGCAATAGCTGCACAGGTAGGGGCAGCCGCGCGAGAACTGCACCACCACGGCGCGCATGCCGCCCCAGTAGGAATAGCGGGCGTGATCGATCAGTTCCCAGCCGACCCGGTAGTCGTCCAGGTCGCGGATCATCTCGGCCGGCGGCGTCGCCACGGGGACGCCATCGATCCGCAGGGCGATGCCGCGCACCGTCGTTGGGTCGATGCCGGCCTGCCACGCGCGCAGCAGGTCCGTGGCCGTGCGCTCGCCTTCGCCGCGCACGATGAAGTCGACGCAGGGATGGCCGCGCAGGACGTCCTCCCAGTGATAGGTGGGAAAGACGCCTCCGTAGACGACAGTCACCGCCGGGCGCGCGGCCTTCAGGCGGGTGGCGATGCGCATGATGGTGTCGTGTGCGGAGGTGGAGCCGGAGTGCCCCATCATGACGACGTCCGGCCCGTGGGCCAGTGCCTCGGCGACGATCCGTTCCAGCGGCATCGGGCCGAATTCCGCATCGAGCAGCACGACGTCGAAGCCGGCGTCGAGCAGCGGACCGCCGATGCTGAGCAGGCCCAGCGGCGGCAACTGCTCGCGTGGCACGCGGCTGCCGATGGCCGTGTGGGGCGGATTGAGCAGTAGTACCTTGCGGGCCGCGCCGGTCGGCGCTGCGGGCACCGGCCCCCGCGCGATGTCGGGCGGGCTCAATCGAAGTCGAACAGTTCGCCCAGGAAGCCTTCGCGCTTCTTCTTGTGCGGGTAGTGGCCGTGTCCGGAATGGTGGCCTTGCTGCTGGTAGCGCGGGTCCGGTGCGTTGTAGCGGGGATCGGGCTGGCGGAACTGCGGGGCCGGGGCGGGCGCGGCGCCGGCGGAACGTTCGATGATCTTGTCGAGTTCGCCGCGGTCGAGCCAGACGCCACGGCAAGTGGGGCAATAGTCGATTTCAATGCCCTGGCGTTCGCTCATCACCAGGCTGACATTCCTGCATACGGGGCAGTCCATGATTCTTCTCCAAAAAATGATCGGCCACGCGGGCGCGTGTGCCGGCTGTCGCGCTTGCCCGCCGCGCGCTGCGGCAATGGCAGTGCGCTATCTTGCCACATCCATGCTGCCGGCGGCAGCCCGGCGGCAGCGGTCCCGGCCCACCCGGCTATAATGGACGGACCATGGCGCCGCGCGGGCCATGCCGCCACCACCTTGCCGGGCCATGAGACTCACTTCCTTCACCGACTACACCTTGCGCTCCCTGATCTACCTGGGGATGAACCGCGATCGCCTGGCGACGATTCAGGACATCGCCGACCTGCACAAGATCTCCAAGAACCACCTCACCAAGGTGATCCACCAGCTCGGTGCGAGCGGGCTGGTCGAGACGGTGCGGGGCCGCAACGGCGGCCTGCGGCTGGCGTGCGAGCCCGAGCAGATCAATATCGGTGCCGTCATCCGCCGCAGCGAACCGGATTTCTTCATCGCCGAGTGCTTCGACCAGGCCAGCCACGACTGCATCTTCACGGGTGCATGCAGCCTGCAGCACAAGCTGGGTGAGGCCATGAACGCCTTCCTGGCCGTGCTCGATGGCGTGACCCTGGCCGACGTGCTGCCCCGCCCGAAAAGCCGCATGGGCCAGGCCCTGCAGGAGCAGCCCGTGACCCTGCACGGCCTGCTGTCCCGCGCCGGCGGCGGCAACTGAGCCGCGAAAACAACGTCGAACGACAACTTCGCCGCTTGAGACATTTTGTCCTGGTGACTCGACAGCCTAAACATGTAAAATGAATGCATGTTTAAAACGAGGAGTCAAAAAAAATGCTGTCCGCCGCCCACCGTGCCATCGTGTCCGCCACCGTTCCCATCCTCGAGCAAGGCGGCGAAGCGTTGACCACGCACTTCTACCAGATCCTGTTCGTCGATTTCCCCCAGGTCAAGGCCTACTTCAACCAGGCCCACCAGCACAACGGCGGCCAGCCACGCGCGCTGGCCAACAGCATCCTGATGTACGCGAAGAACATCGACCGCCTGGAAGCGCTGGGCGACCTGGTGGCCGTGATCGTCAACAAGCACGTGGCCCTGAACATCCTGCCGGAGCACTATCCGATGGTGGGCGCCAGCCTGCTGAAGGCCATCCGCGAGGTGCTGGGCGCCGAGGTAGCCACGGACGCCGTGCTGGAAGCGTGGGGCGCGGCCTACAGCCAGCTGGCCGACATCCTGATCGGCGCGGAACGGGTCGCCTATGATGGCCAGGCCCACGCCCACGGCGGCTGGAACGGCCTGCGCCGTTTTATCGTGGCCGAGAAGCGTACCGAGAGCGAGGAAATCGCCAGCTTCGTGCTGCGCCCCGAAGACGGCGGTCCCGTGATGGACTTCCTGCCGGGCCAGTACATCGGCCTGCGCGTCGTCGTCGACGGCACCGAGCAGCGCCGTCAGTATTCGCTGTCGGCCGCGGCCAACGGCGTGTCGTACCAGATCAGCGTCAAGCGCGAAGCGGGCGGCAAGGTCTCGAACTTCCTGCATGACGCCGTGAACGTGGGCGACATCATAGAGCTGCTGCCCCCTTCGGGCGCTTTCACCTTGAAGGACAGCGGCCGCCCGATCGTCCTGATCAGCGGCGGCGTCGGCATCACCCCGACCCTGGCCATGCTCAAGCGCGCGCTGGCCACGGGCCGCGAAGTACGCTTCATCCACGCGGCCCGCCATGGCGGCGTGCATGCCTTCCGCGACCACGTCGATGCGCTCGCCGGGCAGCACCCGCAACTGCGCCGCCATTACATCTATGCCGAGCAGCGCGACGGCCATGCCGCCCCGGACGCCGTCGGCCTGCTCGACCGCGATACGCTGGCAGGCTGGCTGCCCGCATCGCGCGACGTGGAAGCGTATTTTCTCGGCCCGACGCCGTTCATGCGTGCGGTCAAGCAGTCCTTGCGCGAACTGGGCGTGCCGGAAGCGCAGACCTATTTCGAATTCTTCGGACCTGCCGCCGCGCTGAATTGACGCCGGCGACGCCTTGAATGTCGTATTCGCATCCGCCGGCTTAACCCGGCGGATTTTTTATTCGTCCGATTTGCATGAAGTCCATTGTCAAGCTCAGCCTTGAATATTTTTATAAACAGCGACTTCGGCAATGAAAATAATTGAAAATCGTTTGCGACGGCGGCACTGTCGTTTTACGCTGATCTCAAGGCCGCGCGCATAAGCGGCCATTTGCCCGTAGCACAAGGGAGAGTTATCGCGCGCCACGCGGGTATCCAAGAGTGCACGGGAGCATTCGGTGCGAACTTTAACGGCCCGAAGTTCACGTCCACGAATATCGTACCCCTGTGCACTGCATCGGGCTGTTGACGGGCCCCTGCTGCGGCGCACATCGCCCCGTACCCGCACCGCGCAGTATCAGGCGGTGTAGCGTACACGAGCGATGCCGAATAGCGCGGACGTATCCGGGACTACGCGGTCGGGTCGCCATGCCGGATTAATTCCGGTGACGCGGCAACGGGATCGCCAAACCCGCCGCGGTAACCCGGCGGATTTTTCTACTGATCCGATTTGCATGAAGTCCGTTGTCAAGCACAGCCGCGAAAATAATTATAAACAGCGAATTCGGCAATAAAAATAATTAAAAAATTGTTTGCAGTCGCCGTGGCATCGTTTTACGCTGATCTCAAGGCCGCGCGCATAAGCGGCCATTTACCCGTAGCGCAAGGAGTTTTATTGCGCGCCACACGGGTGTCCAAGACCGTCCCGGTCATATTCTTTTATCGCTCAGGGACATCCATCAGGGAGGAGATTATGTGCATCGTAAGGCATGCAGTATTCATCGCGTCTGGCATCGTCATCGCGCAGGGGGCGGCATTCGCCGCGGCGCAGGATACCAAGATCACGACCATCACCCGGGCCAGCCCGGCAGCCAAGACACTGGCCGAGCCGTCCGTGAAAACCCAGGAAGACCTCGAGAAGGCCAAGCCGCTCGATTGGACCAAGACCATCGGCACGCCCAAACGCGTCGAGCCCACGGCCGAGGAGTTGCGTCTGCAGCGCGAGGCCAAGCCCGAATCGGTGGAAGGCGCGCCGGCGCCGTCGGACGACGATCAATCCGCTCAAGAGGCCGCGCCAACCGATCCGGCGCCGCGCGACCGGCAATGAATACGGCACAGGAAAGGAGACTCGACATGAATAGCCAATTCACCCTCGGCCAGCCGTGCCTGCGCGCCGCTGCCGTTCTCGCGGCGATTGCCCTGGCCTGCCCGGCCTTCGCCGGGACCCCCGGGGTCTATACGCCCTACCCGGAGATCAATAATCCGACGAAACCGGGATTCAATCCCGCATCGCCCCGTGCCATCGGCAAGCTGTTTACCGCCAGTGGATGGTGCTCTGCTTCGGTCATCAGCCCGAATAATATTATCGTGACGGCGGCGCACTGCTGCTGGAACCGTTCGACCAATGCCTGGATCGGCGGCTGGGTTTTTTCGCCCGCATATCATAACGGTCACTGGGTGCCGCCATTTAACTGGGCTTCGGTCGCCGTACTGAACAGCTGGATCAATAATGGCGATACGCCGTCGGATGTGTGCCTAATCGGCCTGCAGCCGAACGCGGTGGCGCGTACCGTCACGTCATACACGGGTTGGCTGGGCCGAACGTGGAACAACGACAGTATCCAGAGCCAGCACGCGTTGGGCTACCCGAATAATATCGGCGCCGGGAACACCCTGCAATTGTGTACGGCGGAAAGCTTCAGCAACTACGCGGCGGGCTGCGGCGGCGGCCCGGTCATCAATATGGGGTGCAACATGACATTCGGCTCCAGTGGCGGACCGTGGATCATGCGTTACCGCGGTGCCAACTACGTCGATTCGGTGGTGCATGGCTGGCAGAGCGCGGCCTGCACGGGACCGTTCGGCACGACCTTTAACGGCGCGAAGTTCACGACCAGTAATATCGTCCCCTTGTGCACTGGCTTGGGGTGCTGACGGTACGGCCTGGCAGCGCATCGCCCAAACAAAAGCCACCCTCGGGTGGCTTTTTCGCATCGTCGCTGCGCGCCTTCAGACCAGCATCGCGCTGTTCATCGCCGCCGCTTCCAGCTCGGCCTGGGCGACGATGCGCCGGCCCATCTCCTCGTCGATGAACAGGTCGACGACGGATTCGGAAGCCGGCAGTTCTTCCCTCGCCTTGGCCAGCGGCGACGGCACGGGGCAGAAGTGCTTCGCCAGCAGCAAGGTGTCGAGCAGGGTTTCCGGCGGCACGCCCAGGAAACCGTCGCGCAGGCCTTCGATGGCGCTGGCCACCGGTTCCGGAATGCCCAGCTTGTGCATCACTTCGCGCAGGATGATCTCCTCGCTGGCCGGCTGCCAGTTGTCCGGGTCCGGGTCCAGCAGGCCCGGGAATTCGTCGGCGCGCGACAGCAGGTAGAAGCCCACCACCTCGTGCACGATACCGGCGAACAGGGCGGTATCCTGATTCACTTCCGTCACTTCGCGGGCGATGATGCGGGCCAGGCAGGCCACGTGGATGGTGTGCTGCCACAACTGCTCGGCCTTGGCGCGCAGGGCGGGATCGGTGATCTTGCTGCCGAACTGGCGCACCACGGTGGCGGCGGCCAGTGCGTACAGGTTGTGGTAGCCCACCCGCGTGATGGCGGCGCGCACATTGGTGATGGTGCCGCCGCCCCGATTGAACATGGCGGAATTGGACAGCGCCACGGTGCGCGCGGCCAGTTGCGGCTCGGCCAGCACGAGGCGGATGGCGTCGTCCATCGGGCAATCGGGATCGTCGAGGGCCAGTTGCACGCGCAGGGCCGCGTTGACACTGGTGGGGAACACCAGGTCGCCGCGGATGGCCAATGCCGCGATATGCCCGAAGGCTTCCAGTTTATTCATGCATGAAATTATACGCAGGGGCCGACGGCCGCACAAATGCGCGCACCCTCACGTGGCGCGCGCGAGTCGCCCTGACAACAACTCAGGCGCCGGCCAGTTGCGGCTGGCGTGCCGGCGTGTCGCGGCGGTAGCGGGCCACCGACAGGTCGTCGGCGAAGATGGCGGGGCGCTTGGCCGACATGATGTCGGCAAGCAGTTGCGCCGAGCCGCAGGACATGGTCCAGCCCAGGGTGCCGTGGCCCGTGTTGACGAACAGGTTGCGCAGCGCCGTGCGGCCGACGACGGGCGTGCCGTCCGGCGTCATCGGCCGCAGGCCCGTCCAGAAGGTGGCGCGGGCCGTGTCCCCGGCGCCGGGGAACAGGTCGTTGACGACCATTTCCAGCGTCTCGCGGCGGCGGGGATTGAGGCGCTTGTCGAAACCGGCGATTTCGGCCATGCCGCCGACGCGGATGCGGTCGTCGAAGCGGGTCACGGCGATCTTGTAGGTTTCGTCCAGGATGGTCGACGTGGGCGCGCGCGCCGCATCGACGATGGGCACCGTGATCGAATAGCCCTTCAGCGGATAGACGGGGATGTCCACCAGGTCCTTCAGCATCGGCGTCGAGTAGGCACCCAGCGCCACTACGTACGAGTCGGCCGTCACGAATTCGGCGCCGCACTGCACGCCGGCGATCTCGCCGCCGGCCGTGGCCAGGCCCGTGATGTCGACGCTGTAGCGGAACTTGACGCCCAGCGCCTCGGCCATGGCCGTCAGGCGCGTCGTGAACAGCTGGCAGTCGCCCGTTTCGTCGTTCGGCAGGCGCAGGCCACCGACCAGGCGGCCGGCCGCAATGCCGGGCTCGGCCGACAGCAGCTCCTGCGCGCTCAGCAGTTCGAACGGCACGCCCGTTTCCTTCAGCACTTCGATATCCTTGGCGGCGTCGTCCATCTGCTTCTGCGTGCGGAAAAGCTGCGTGGTGCCCTGCTGGCGGCCTTCATAGGCGATGCCGGTGGCGGCGCGCAGGGCCTTGAAGCAGTCGCGGCTGTACTCGGCCAGGCGCACCATGCGTTCCTTGTTGATCGCATAGCTGTCGGCATTGCAGTTCTTCAGCATCTGCCACATCCACGCCAGCTGGAAGCGCGTGCCGTCCGGCGTGATCGACAGGGGCGCGTGGCGCTGCATCATCCATTTCACGGCCTTCAGCGGAATGCCGGGCGCAGCCCAGGGCGACGCGTAGCCTGGCGAAATCTGTCCCGCATTCGCGAAACTGGTTTCCAGGGCGGGACCGGGCTGGCGGTCCAGCACCGTCACGTCGTGGCCGGCCTGGGCCAGGTAATACGCCGTGGTGACACCGATAACGCCGCTGCCGAGAATGACTACGCGCATGATTTGCCTCGAAGTTGGAATTTTACCTGCTAATATCCACTATGATAGTGGTGTTGAAGCAGTGTTTGTTACCGTAAAATTCCGTTAATTCAGCAAAAAATCATGCGAACACAAAAAGAGTCCGTCCGCACCCTGGACAAGCTGGACCGCAAGATCCTGCGCATCCTGCAGGAAGACGGCCGCATCTCGATGAAGGACCTGTCCGAGCAGGTGGGACTGTCGATCACGCCTGCCATCGAGCGTGTCAAGCGGATGGAGCGCGACGGCGTCATCACGGGCTACCACGCACGGCTCAATCCGGCCGCGGTGGGCGCGACCCTGCTGGTGTTCGTCGAGATCACGTTGAACCAGAAATCGGCCAGCCACTTCGAGCAGTTCCGCCGCGAAGTACTGCGCATTCCCGAAGTGCAGGAATGCCACCTGGTGTCGGGCGACTTCGACTACCTGATCAAGGCGCGCATTCACCAGATGGCGGAGTATCGCAAGCTGCTGGGCGACATGCTGCTGAACCTGCCCGGCGCGGCCCAGTCGAAAAGCTATGTGGTGATGGAGGAGATCAAGGAGACGCTGGTGCTGGCCACCGACGTCACGTAGGGCTAGGGGCGGGGCACGAGGATCTCGGCAATCATGTCGCCATCCTCGATCACGCCCGTCTCGGCAAAGCCCAGCGACGCGTAGAAGGCGCGGGCGATGGTGTTTTCCGGCTTGTAGCAGATCGTGATGCGGTGCACGTCGGACTGGTCGCGCAGGCGCGCCAGCAGCAGTTCCATCGCGCGCCGGCCGATGCCCCGGTTCTGGTGTGCATGGTCGACCATCAGGCGGTAGATGCCGTAGTTGCCGGGAATGTCGTGCGACGCCACGTCGTACAGCAGGAAGCCGACGGGCTTGCCGTCCAGGCAGATCGCCACCGGCCGGAATTCCGGGTAGTAGTGGGCCTGTGCCACCGATTGCGCATTGGTGGCGACGAAGCCGGCCTGCTCGGGCGGCAATTCCATCTCGATGATGTCTTCGAAATTGTCGATCGTGACGAGTTCCAGCGTGATATTCAAGGGGCGCTCCTCGTAATTGGCGGGAACGTATTGTTGCATATTTTTGTTGCATATTCGATAATTCCTCACGACGCCCGGCCCTCGCACGACTGCACGGCGGTTCCCGCCACGCGGCGCTTCCGCTAGAATGTCAAAACGGCATCAGAATTCCAACCGGGGGCCACCGTGAACGATGCAACCGCAACAGAGCAAGTCACGCCGGCGGCGCCGGAGCACAGCCTGAAACTGCGCACGCTGGACGAGCACATGTGTTCGGACCAGAGTTTCGCCTCGGCGCTGGCCCGGGCGGTCGGCGCCATTGCCGTCAGCGAGGACGGTACGGTGACCCTGGCGCAGTTCGCCGCCGTCACCGATATCGCCGGCGACGGCAAGGCCTCGGCCGTCTTCACGGCGCTGGTATTGAACGCGATCGAATCGGGCGTCACCGTGGAATGGGCGCTCAATGCGCTGTCGCGCAGCAGCGCGGAGGCCGCCCCGTCCGCCCGCGAAGGCGCCTTCGTCATGATGCGCCCGCTGCTGGCGCTGCACGGAACCCGTGCCCGGCCGCTGGCACAGAAGGTGGCGCGGGCGCTGGGCATCCGGCCCACACCGGAACATTTCTATTCTCTGCCGCCGGAACAGGAGCGCCGCCTGCTGAACAATATCGGCACGCAGGCGCGCAAGCTGGTCCGGGGCAGGGGGCTGGTCGATGCCATCGCCGACTTCGGCCGCAGCACGGGCCAGACGGAACTGCTGGACCACGCGCGCGGCTTCAATGGCGGCATGCTGGGCCACGAGCAGTTGCGCGACGCCGTCCAGCGCGCCGTCGACACGATCAGCCAGGGCATCGCCACCTACCAGGAACACGCATCCGCGCCGCTGCCGACCGAGGCCGGTGCCGCCGGCCTGTCCGCCACGGCCGAGCAATTGCGCCAGCAGGTGCTGCAGCGCCTGGCACTGATCGACGCCCGCATCGCTTATGAACGCCGGGTGCTATGGCAGGACATTGACGATGCCGTCCACGATGCCGGCAACGCGGTCGAGCTGGCCATCAGCGCGCGGCTCGACAACGAGCAGTGGAAGGACGAGCAGGTCTGGTCCAGCATCGGCCGCCAGCAGTTCGCCCAGGAGATGGAAACGCGGCTGGAACGGGTCACGCGGCGCAAGCAGGAAGCGCTGGACCTGCTGAACCACGACCTGAAGCTGTTCCAGTCCCATATGCGGCTGGCCCAGGCCACCGTGCTGGAGCGCCAGCACAGCGCCGCGCTGGCCCGCCTGATGCCGCGCCTGCGCATCGGCACCCGCCTCGTCAACACGGTCGACACGGCCGCCAACCTGACCCTGATGGGCAGCGCCGTGGCCGCCGCCGGCACCAGTACGGCCGCCTACCTGTTCGGCGTGGCGGTGGTGGTGCCCGTGGTGGCGCCGGTGGTGCCGTTCGTCGGCGGCGCCGTGCTGCTGGCCAGCGCCTTCAAGTGGGCCACGGACAGCAACAAGCGCAAGCGCGACGAGATCCGCGACAAGCGCCGTGCCTTCGAGGACGAGCTGCGCCGCCGCATGAAGGAGGCGGAGGAATCCTTCGTCGTCCAGCTCGACCGCATCGGGACGGCCTTCTACGAATCGGCCAGTCAGCTGTTGACACCGCTGCTGCTGGAAGCGGAGGCGGCCGGCCGCATCCAGGGCGTGCGCAAGCGCATCGCCGACAAGGTCATTGCCCAGTCCCAGGCTGCCATCGCCCAGCTGCAGGCGGCGCTGGCCCAGGCGGCCTGATTCCGAATACACCCGCTCGATGGCAGCGCGGCCGTCTCGTCGGCCGCGCTATGTACGCTGGCATACACACGAAACGGCCAGGCTCGGTACAATACAGTCGGCTTCCGCCTTCCCCGTCCTGAACATCGAGCACATGAAAAACCTGATTCTTTCCGCCGCCCTGCTGGCGTTGTCTTCCCTTAGCGCCGCACAGGACGTCGGCGTTTCCATCAATATCGGCCAGCCCGGCTTCTACGGCCGCATCGACATCGGCAACACGGCACCGCAAGTGCTGTATCGCGAGCCCATCATCGTGCAGCGCCCGGCCCGCTACATCGCCGAGCCCCTTTACCTGCGCGTCCCGCCGGGTCACGCGAAAAAATGGAGCAAGCATTGCCGCGCGTACAACGCCTGCGGACGCCGCGTCTACTTCGTGCGTGACAGCTGGTACCTGAACGATTACGCGCCGCGCTACCGCGCCGAGCATGGCCATGGTGGCGGTCACGACGGTCGCCGCGACTACCGCGAACGCCAGCGAGAGCACCATGACCGCCGCGACGAGCGGGGCCATGGTGGCAAGCACGACGACCGCGGGCATGGCAAAGGCCATGGCAAGCATGAGGATGGACACGGGAACGGCCGCGGCAACGGGCATGGCAATGGCCATGGCCGCGACTAGGCGTCCGGCCGGCGCGGCCTGAAGGCCGCACTGCCGCCGCTACGTTACGAATCGAGGAGAAGCATTTGCAGAGCAAATACGTCATCGTGGGAGGAGGGGCGGGCGGACTGGAGCTGGCCTGCAAACTGGGTCGCAAGCTGGGCCCCGGCAAGGTGATGCTGGTAGATAGCCGGCTGTACCATATCTGGAAGCCGTCGCTGCACGAAGTGGCGGCCGGCACCCTGGACATCCACGCCGAAGGCCTGTCGTACCAGATGCTGGCGCACGATAACGGCTTTACCTACGTGTATGGCGCGCTCGAAGCACTCGACGCGGCCGCCCACACCATCACCGTCAGTCCGATCGAAACGCAGACCGGCGAATCGGTGCTGCCCCAGCGGCAGATCCGTTTCGAGTCCCTGGTGCTCGCCGTGGGCAGCACGTCGAATTATTTCGGCGTGCCCGGCGCGCAGGAACACACGATTTCCCTGAATGCGACGGAAGACGCCGAGCGCTTCCGCCTGACCCTGCTGAAACTGCTGGCGCAGGCCGCCACCCGCAAGGACGCCGCGCGGGGCGGTGCCGGCGGCGTCGACATCGTCATCATCGGCGGCGGCGCCACCGGCGTCGAGCTGGCCGCGGAACTGCGCGAGGCCAGCGGCGTGTATGCTGCCTACGGCTTCGGCCACCTGCAGCCGCTGCAGGACGTGCGCATCACCATCCTGGAAGGGGCGCCCCGCATCCTGGCGCCGCTGCCCGAGCGCGTGTCGTCCGCCGCCGTCAAGCTGCTCGCCGAGCGGGGCGTCACCGTCAGCGCCGACACCCGTGTTACCGCCATCGATGCCGACAAGGTCACCGTGGCCAGCGGCACCGTCTACCCGTCCGACATCACCGTCTGGGCTGCCGGCATCAAGGCGCCCGACTTCCTGGCACAACTGGGCCTGCCGACGGCGAAGGGCGGCCAGATCGACGTCACGGACCGCCTGGCGGTCAAGGGTATTCCGGATATCTATGCGCTGGGCGACTGCGCCCTGTGTCTGGGCGCGGACGGCAAGCCCGTGCCGCCGCGTGCCCAGGCGGCGCACCAGCAGGCAGATTACCTGCTCGACACCTTCATGCGCCGCGAGAAGGGCAAGGCGCCCGGCACCAAGCCCTACGTCTACCGCGACTACGGCTCGCTGGTGTCGTTCGGCCAGTCGACGTCGGTCGGCAGTCTGATGGGCTCACTGCAAGGCAGCAACTGGTTCGTGGAGGGATTTTTCGCGCGGCTGATGTACACCAGCCTGCACCTGATGCACCACCAGGCCATCATGGGCACCTTGCGTACGGGCGTGCTGGCGCTGGCGCGCTTCCTGATCAAGCGCAGCACGCCGCATGTGAAGCTGCACTGACAAGGAGCCTTGCCGGGTTGTACCGTGCCCGGCCGTCCAGGCGCGCCGCTTCAGGCGGCGGCAGCGGCCGGCGTCTTCGGCAGGATCAAGGTCAGCACGCAGCCGCCATCCGGGTGGGCCTTCAGGTCGAGCGTGCCCCCCAGGTGGCGGGCACGCTCCCGCACGAGACGCAGGCCGAACTTGTCCGCGGCCGGTTCGGTGGTGCCGGGGCCGCAGCCGTTGTCGCGCACCGTCAGCATCATCTCGTCTTCGTTATCGTCCAGGATCACGTCCACTTCCGTCGCATTGGCGTGGGCCGCCACGTTGCGCAGGCCTTCTTCCAAGGTGAACAGCAGGGCCACGCCGTGCTCGCGCGAGCAGGCCGGCTCGTCCTCGGGCAGGCTGTAGCGGGCCGTGACGCGATACTGCTCGCCGAACTGCAGCACCAGCTCGCTGAACGCGACCTTGATACCGAGGAACTCCAGCTTGTCGTTCCACAGCTTGTGCTGCATGCGACGATTGTTCTCGATAATCGTGTGCAGCAGGTTCTTCATCTGCGCGGCGCGTTCGCGCAGCGCCGGCGGCTCCTCCGGCAGCTTGGCGGCCAGCAGGCCCAGGTGCATGGTCAGGGCGGTCAGCGACGAGCCCACGCTGTCGTGCAACTGCCGCGCCATGGCGCGGCGCTCGTTGTCCCAGCAGGTATTGACGTGACCCAGCAGGGCACTGAGCTCGGCGATGCGGGCCGCGGCGTCGTGGGGATTTTCCGGTGCAATATCGGACATGGTGGCTTTTTATTATGTGCAATCGGTAACGTTCCGATGATACATGAGGTTTTAAGGAAATGTCGCACCGGCACCATCGTGAACTGCCGCACATACAGCACGCTGTAAAACTGACAAGATGGAGCCATCACCCAACCGAGACAACAAGGAGCAGCCATGAGTGCCACAGCCAAGCCGCAAGATGCAATCGCCCTGCTGAAGAAGGACCACGACGAAGTGAAGGCGATGTTCGAAGAATACGATGGATTGGGCGACCGCGCATTTGCCAGCAAGAAGAAGCTGGCCGACAAGATCTGCCTGGAACTGACCAAGCACGCCATTGCGGAGGAAGAAATCTTCTACCCGGCCGTGCGCGGCGCGTTCGACGAGAGCGAGGACCTGGTCGACGAAGCCACTGTCGAGCATGCATCGGCAAAAGACCTGATTGCCCAGATCAGCAGCATGGATCCGCATGACGACCTGTACGACGCCAAGGTCAAGGTGCTGGGCGAGTACATCGACCACCACGTGCAGGAAGAAGAAGAAGAGATGTTCCCAAAGGCGAAGAAGGCCGACCTCGACATGGTCGAACTGGGCCAGAAGATCCAGGCTCGCAAGGACGAGATCGAGATGATTCCGCCCGAGCCGATGCTGTCGGCCAAGGCCGGCGCAGGTACCCAGCCGCGCCTGTAAGAACGCCACGTGACCCGAACAGCCCGGCTTGCGCCGGGCTGTTTGCGTTTATGACCAGGGCGCGGCCCGGGCGTCACCCGTCGACGTTGCCGACGGCGACGCATCGACTAAGCCGCGGGTGCCTGCGTGCCGGCCTTGCCCGTCAGGTTGCCGATGGCCTTCATCAGGCTTTCGATATCGACCGGTTTCACCAGGTGCATGTCGAAACCCGCCTCGAGCACGCGACGCTGGTCTTCGGCCAGCCCGTAGCCGGTCAGGGCGATCAGCCGGATGCCCTGCGTCACCTCGTTGGCGCGCAGGCGCCGCGCCACTTCGTAGCCGTCGATGCCGGGCAGGCCGATATCGACCAGAGCCACGTCGGGACGGTAGCTGAGTGCTTTTTCGATGCCGGCCAGGCCATCGGCGGCATGCTGGACGTCGTAGCCATAACAGTCCAGCATCATCGCCATCATTTCACGGCCGTCGTCGTTGTCTTCAATCAGCAGCACATTGGGCTTGCCTGGTTCGCTGTTATCCATGGTTCGTGTCTTCGCTTCAGTTATACGTTCGGTTCGGGGCAGGCGCAGCGAGAACGTGCTGCCCGCGCCGGGCCCCGCGCTTTCCGCTTCCACCTTGCCACCATGCAGTTCGACCAGGCGCCTCACCAGCGCCAGGCCTATCCCCAGTCCGCCCTGGGCCCGATCGAGCGTGCTGGTACCCTGCACGAACACATCGAACACATGCGGCAGCAGCTCGGCCGAGATGCCCACGCCGGTATCGTGCACGGTCAGCACGATGGCGTCGTTGTCCAGTTCCATCACGATATCGATGGCGCCGCCGGGCGGCGTGTACTTCAGCGCGTTGTCGAGCAGGTTCGAAAAGATCTGCTCCAGCCGCGTCGCGTCGCCCTCGACCCAGCCCCCTTCGAGCTCCACGCTGACATGATAATCCGCCGTGCGGCCCGTGGCGCGGTAGGTCTCCAGGCAATTGCCGATCAGGGCCGCCAGGTCGAGCGGGGCGCGGTTCAGCAGGATCTTGCCGGACATGGCACGCGACAGGTCGAGCAGGTCGTCGACGATGCGGCCCAGGTGCTGGCTCTGGCGCTGGATGATCTTCTTGGCCCGCGCCGCGCCGTCGGCCGACACACCCGGCAGGCCGATCAGCGAGGCCGCGCTGCTGATGGCCGACAGCGGGTTGCGCAGCTCGTGGCCCAGCATGGCGAGGAATTCGTCCTTGGCGTGGTTCTGCCGCTCGGCCGTCTTGCGCTCCTCGATTTCCTGCAGCAGTCGTTTGTTGCTGCTGACCAGGTCATTGGTGCGCTGGCTCAGCTGGCGCGCCTGCTTCTTCAGCTCCTCGTTCTTCATCGCCAGCGCGACGAAGACGGAAATCTTGGCGTGCAAAATCTGTGGAATGACGGGGGTGAACAGGAAATCGGCGGCGCCACGCTGGTAGGCCTTCAGCCGGTCCAGCTCATCGGCCACGAAGGCCGTGATGAAGATGATGGGAATATTGGCCGATCGGCCGCGCTGGTGGATCGCCTCGGCCGTTTCGAAGCCGTCCATGCCCGGCATGTTCACGTCCAGCAGGATGACGGCGAAATCGTGCAGCAGGACCTGGCGCAGCGCTTCTTCGCCGCTGCGGGCGGGGATGACTTCGTACGACTCCTCTTCCGCCCACTGTGCCAACAGGCTCATCAGGGCATACAGGCTGTTGGCGTCATCATTAACGACGAGAATCTTTGGTTTGTCCAATTTAGGCACGTTATTTTAGTTTCGTTATCGCGTCGTAAAAACAATACTGTCAGACAAACAACCGGACGATCATAGCAACAGCATATCGCAAAGTCAAAAGTCCCGGCGGCAACGGAACGGCGTTCGAATTGTTCGATTGCGCACATACAGCAGGGGGTAAGTCATGCCATATTGAAAGCGTAGACACCATGGCAATTCAAAACGAAAGGACCCACCATGAATATCGATACCGTCGTAGACAATAAACACCTGGGCAAATGCTTCAAGGATCTGGCCGATGCGCCCGTCAGTGCACTGCGCGGTGTCAGCGAGAAGGATGCCAAGGCCCTGCAGCAGGCGTTCAACGTGACCACCGTGCGCGAACTGGCCAACCTGAACTTCATCAAGTGGGCCGTCGCCATCACGACGCTGGCCGACGAAGAGCAGATGCAGCCGGCCGAGAAAGCCAAGGAAGACCTGCTCGACGACGCCGTCGAAATGACCTTCCCGGCCAGCGACCCCATCTCGGTCGACTCCGGCATTACCCGCATCGAGGTGGCACCGGACAAGGTGGATGCCCACACCGATCACCAGCACGCATCGAAAGTCGAGGAATCGACGGAGACGGGCAAGGAGCGGGAAGCGGCCGCGCACTAAGCCTCTTTACTACGCAAGAGCCCGTGTCCACCTGGTGGGCACGGGCTCTTTGTTCTTGTTCAAGCTAAAAACCCAAGGCCCGACGACAGTGCGGGCCTTCCGGCCCGCACTTTTTTCTATCCCAGACTTACCGGTCTTATTGTTGGATTAGGCGGCCGTGGTCGCCACGCTCTTGAGCTGGTGGGGCACGGCACCGACGGCGGCCTTGGTGCTGCCGGGCGCGGCGCAGAAGCGATTCTTGCCCGAGCGCTTGGCGTCGTACAGCGCATTGTCGGCCGCGTGGATCAGGTCGCCGACGGTATTGGCGTCGTCCGGGAACAGGGCGATGCCGATGCTGGTCGACAGGCGCAGGGTCAGGCCCTGCACGATATACGGTTCCGACACCACCTCGATCAGCTTCGATGCCGGCTCGCGCGCATCGTTCAGGCCGCACACTTCGCCCAGCACGATGACGAACTCGTCGCCACCGACACGCGCCACCGTGTCTTCCTTGCGCGACGATCCCACCAGGCGCTGGGCGACCAGTTTCAGGATCTCGTCGCCATAGGCGTGACCATGCGTATCGTTGATGGACTTGAAGCCATCCAGGTCGAGGTACATGACGGCCGCCTTGCGGCCGTTGCGCAGCGCGTGCTGCAAGGTGGTTTCGATGCGGTCTTCCAGCAGGCGGCGGTTCGGCAGGCCCGTCAGCGGGTCATGCAGTGCCAGTTCCTGCTGCTTCTTGCTGTACTGGGCCAGCTCCTTGTACAGCAGGCGTACTTCCAGCATATTGTGGATGCGCTTGTGTACTTCGAGCAGGTCGAAGGGTTTGCTGATGAAGTCGCGCGCGCCGGCCTCGAGGGCCGCGATCTTGAAGCTGGGCTGGGCCGTCAGGGCCAGCACGGGCAGGTAGCCGTCCTGTTCGATCTCTTTCAGGCCTTTCATGACCTGGAAACCGTTCAGCCCCGGCATCTGCAAATCCAGCAGGATCAGATCATAGCAATGCTGCCGATGCAGGGCACATACCTGATCGGGCAGCATCGTGGCCGTGACATCGGTGTAGCCGGCTTCGCGCAGGATCTCGAGCATCAGATCGACATTGTCCGCGCAATCGTCCACCACCAGGATCTTGGCCTTCAGGATCTCATCTGGGCTGGGCATAGATTATCTCGCATTACGTGCCCCGGCGTTTCTTCGGCCTGGAGCGGAACACCAAGTGTAGCGCCGCAGGGTTCGCTGCGTCGCACGTATTGAAAAATTCTTTTCCAGGAGAAGAATTTTCAGATGCTGAAGTGTATCAAATACGGGGGAGTTTCTTGTAGGACATTGCCGCGTGACACAGTAGGAACCCAGGCGAAAATCGTGTTTTCCGTAAATATTCGTTGTATTTTGGTCGCGGCGTATACAAAAAACAACAGATTGTTTAAAGCTATTTACGTTGCGCCGCAGCCAGACCCACAGTCGCGATCAGCTCGGCCGGTTCGACCGGCTTCGCCAGGTGGTCATGGAAGCCCGCCTGCAAGGCGCGCAGGCGGTCTTCGGGCTGGGCAAAGGCGGTCAGGGCGATGACGGGCACGTTGCCGCCCCGTTCCGGCCCGACCGCGCGGATCTGTGCCAGCAGTTCGAAGCCGTCCATGTCGGGCATGCCGATGTCGCTGATGACCAGCTCGGGGCGTACGCGGGGCAGCAGGTCCAGCGCCTCGCCCGCATTGGCGGCCACGGCCACCTCGGCATTGCAGTCCGCCAGCACCCGCTTGATCAGGTCGCGCGTATCCGTTTCGTCGTCGACCACCAGCACGCGCAGGCCGTGCAGGTCGCGCGGTTCCAGCCGGTTGGCGGGTTCGGGTTCGCGCAGCGCCACGTCCAGCCGCGCTGGCGCCGCCGTTCCGGGCATGCGTCCGGCCGGCACCTGCGGCAGGCGGACGGTGAATTCGGCGCCCCGGCCTTCGCCCGCGCTGGCGGCCGCCACAGTCCCGCCGTGCTGCTCGACCAGGTGCTTGACGATGGACAGGCCCAGTCCCAGGCCGCCGTGGCGCCGCGTCGTCGACGCGTCGGCCTGGCGGAATCGGTCGAACACGTGGTCGAGGAATTCCGCGCCGATACCGATACCCGTGTCGGCCACGGCGATTTCGACCTGGTCCGCCACCGTTGCCAGGCGCACCCGCACCTGGCCGCCCTGGGGCGTGAACTTGATGGCGTTCGACAGCAGGTTCCACACCACCTGCTGCAGCCGGGCCGGGTCGGCCGCCACGGGCGCGACGGCGTCGTACACGCGTTCGATGTGGATGTTCTTCGCGCTGGCGGCGGGGCGCACGGCGTCGATGGCGGCATCGAGCACGGTCGCGGGATGCACCGTCTGCACGTCCAGCATCACCTGGCCGGACATGATGCGGCTCATGTCGAGCAGGTCCTCGATCAGCTGGGCCTGGGCGCGGGCGTTGCGCTCGATCGTCTGCAGGCCTTTCTGCAGGTCGGCCTCGCCCCGGTTGCCGCGCCGCAGCACCTGCGACCAGCCCAGGATGGCCGTCAGCGGCGTGCGCAGCTCGTGCGACAGGGTGGCCAGGAATTCGTCCTTCATCTGGCTGCTGCGTTCGGCCTCGGCACGGGCACTGCGTTCGCGGTCGAGCAGGGCGATGCGCTCCTCGGCGGCCTGGCGTGCCGCTTCGTTCAGGCGGGCATTGTCGATGGCCACGCCGGCCTGGGCCGCGATGCCGCCGATGATGCGTTCCGTGCGCTCGCTGAACATGGCCGGTTCCGGATGGCCGAACAGCAGGGTACCCACCACCTCGCCGGTGCGCGACGTGACGGGTGCGGCCAGCACGCTGCGCAGCGAGGGGCCGGCCCGCGCCGCCAGCGCGCGCGAGTGATCGGGGTCGCGCAGCAAATCGTCGCTGCGCACGATGGCGGCAGGGTCGGTGCCGCGCCGGCGCCCCAACCGGCGGTCCGCCAGCAGGGCCGGCCCCGTCTCGGCCAGGTCGAAGCCGGCCGGTGGCTGGCCGGCCAGGGTCGACAGCTTCAGGGAGCGTTCGCCGCTGCCGTAGAAGAAGGCGCCGAAGCGCGCGCCCGTGATGCGGGTGGCGGCATCCGTCACTTCCTGCAACAGGGGATCGAGCGTACGGTGGCGCGCCAGTGCATTGCCCGTGCTGTTGAGCAGTTCCAGGATATTCGTCTCGTCGCGCAGTGCTTCCTGGGCGCGCTTGACCTGGTCGACGTCGGTGCTGGTGCCGAACCAGCGCAGCATCTGGCCACTGCTGTCGCGTACCGGGTTGGCCCGGGTCAGGAACCAGCGGTACTGGCCGTCCGCGCCGCGGATGGGGAACTCCATCTCGAAGCTCTGGCCCGAGGCGATCGACGCGCGCCAGTGCTCCATCATCGGCTCGCGGCAGTCCGGCGCGTAGACCTGGCGCCAGGCGTCGTCGTGCGGCAGCTCGGGGTCGACGCCCGTGTACTCGTACCAGCGGCGGTTGTACCAGGCCATGCGCCCGTCGTGGTGGGCGATCCAGGCCAGCTGGGGAATCGAATCGGCCAGCGCGCGCAGCTGCTCCTCGCTGTGCTTCAGGGTATCCTCGGCCGCCTTGCGCTCGCTGATGTCCTGCACCATGCCGTTCACGCCCAGCAGCTGCCCGGCGTCGCCGTAGCTGCCGTGGCCGACGACGGAAAGCCAGGCCAGGCTGCCGTCGCCGCGCACGATGCGGCACTCGATGGAAAAGTCGCCGCGCGCCGTATAGGCCTGCAGGAAGGCGGCCTGTACGGCCTCGCGGTCTTCCGGCACGACGCGGTCGCGCAGCGCGGCCCAGGTGGTGTCCTGTCCGGCCGGCAGTTCGAAGATCTCCGCGGCGCGGCGGCCCAGCACGATATGGTCGGTGGCGGCCAGCCAGGTCCAGTCGCCCAGCTTGCCCGCCGCCAGCGCCACCTGCAGGCGGCTGCTGTGTTCGCGCAGGCTGTGCTGGTCCTGCTTGCGCTGGCCGATGTCGCGCAGCGTGCAGGTCAGGCCCGTGCCGAACGGGTAGGCGCGCACCTCCAGCCAGCGCCGGCGCGGCTGGTAATACAGTTCGAAGGTGGCGTCCTGGCGCTGCGCCATGGCCTGGCGCAGCTGGGTCTCCAGGGCGGTGCCGGCCAGCTCGGGAAACGCCTGCCACAAGGTGCTGCCGGTGACTTCCTCGTGCTCGCGTCCGGGCGGCCACAGGATTTCGCCGGCGGGCCGGTTCAGGTAGCTGATACGCCAGTCCGGGTCGATCAGGGCGACGCCGTCCGTGATGCTTCCCAGGACCGCGCGCAACTGTTCGTTCGACTGGCGCAGGGCTTCCCCCGCTTCCAGTGTCGAGCGCAGCGTGTCGTCGTCGGAGTTGGGGCCGGCACCAGGCCCGGGGGAGAAAATCATGAATTAGTCGCAGCGATTGTCGGAAGGCCGTGCGGCCTCTTTGGGTCGATTGTAGCGGCACGCCCGGGCCTGCGCCCGCACGGTTGGCTCGCGCCGGGGCGGCGCACGGCCGCGCAGCTAGCGCCGGCCCGGCACTCTTGCCGCGACCCGTTCCAGGATGGCCTGCAGTTGCTCGATCTCGTAGGGCTTCTGGATCGCCTCGGCGGCGAATTCGAGCTGCTGCGTCAGGCCGGTGCCGTAGCCGGAAGCGAAGATCACCTGCAGTGCCGGCAGTTCGACGACGGCGCGGCGCGCCAGTTCGACACCGGAGATGCCTGGCAGGCTCACGTCCGAGAACAGCACGTCGAAGGCGCGCCGGCGCAGGTGTTCCAGGGCCGCCTCGCCGCTCGCTTCGGCTTCCACTTCATGGCCGAAGGCGCGCAGCATCTCGCACACGAGGTATTGGGCGTCGAGGTTGTCTTCCACCACCAGTATGCGCAGCGCGCCGCTGGACGTCACCGCACCCAGGCCGGTGGGCGGGGCCAGGGTGCACAGGATGCCGTGCACGGCACCGTCGGCATCGCGCAGGGGCGTGTAATACAGGTCGAAGTGGTGCTCGCTGATGCCGCCCTGGCGCCACAGGTGCAGCGCCGCGCCGGCAAAGACCTGCGTGGCACCGGCCCAGGTCTGCTCGATGGCGCGGGGGTTCCAGCTCCAGGCCGACGGCTGCATGGCCGGCACCTTGCCGCCCGGCGCCTGCTGGTGCGGCATGCCGGCCAGCGCCGCGTAGGCGTCGTTGAACAGCATGACCTGTTCGCGGCCCCACATCACTACCATCGGCAGTGGCGCGTTCAACATGATGTCGACTGTCAGGCGCAAGGTATGGGGCCAATTGTCCGGCTCGCCGATGGCCGTGCGCGACCAGTCGTGACCGGCCAGCGTGGAAAGGCTGGTGCAGGCTCGTGCAGTCATCGCTGTCCCGACTCCGTATTAAACTGATAGCAAAGATGGTGCATCGTACACCAATGCCGCCGCATCGGGCCGGAGAATGGCGCACGGAATGGCGCAGGAATCGGGCGGCGCCGCGGCCGGAATGGGGCGCTGTTCGTACGCTGCATTTTGCTCTGGACAATGGCGCGGGGCGCCCCTATAATCTTGCTCCTTTCGCAGCAAACGTAACACGGTGCAGCGAAGGGCGGCGGCAGCAGCTTCCGGCAGGGAAAGGGTCGGATTGGCGGCGCAAGCGGCGAACGAGACGATGGATGAAAAATCCAGCTTTCCAAGCCGAAAGAAATGCTGTAAAATGCCGACTCGCTTGATTGCAAGTGATTGCGAAAAAGCTGAAGTAAATTGCGGCTGTAGCTCAGCTGGATAGAGTACTTGGCTACGAACCAAGGGGTCGTGGGTTCGATTCCTGCCAGCCGCACCAGAATTTGCCGGACGATGGAAGTCGACCGGCGTGCAGTAAAAGCAGTATTGAAGGATCGAGATGGCAGGTCGTGCGATGAGGTTTGTCCGCTGCCTGTTATAATCGTGGAAGTTTTGCGGCTGTAGCTCAGCTGGATAGAGTACTTGGCTACGAACCAAGGGGTCGTGGGTTCGATTCCTGCCAGCCGCACCAGTTTTACCGTCGCCGGCGGAAGTCGTGACGAGCAGTTCATGTAGTAGATGTTTTTGCGGCTGTAGCTCAGCTGGATAGAGTACTTGGCTACGAACCAAGGGGTCGTGGGTTCGATTCCTGCCAGCCGCACCAGATGGAAGAAGAGGGGCCAGATCGCGAGATCTGGCCCTTTTTTGTTTTCCCCATTTCCCATGGTTGGCAAGGGCGGCGAAATGCCGGATGATCCCTGGCATGTTCGACACCAAGGAACCTGCCACCCCATGACCACCATCACCTGCATCGACGACCTGCAGCGCCTGGCCCGGCGCCGCGTGCCGCGCGTGTTCTACGACTATGCCGACTCCGGCTCGTGGACCGAATCGACCTACCGCGCCAACCAGGACGACTTCAAGGCCATCAAGTTCCGCCAGCGCGTGGCCGTCGACATGTCGAACCGTACGCTGGCGACGACGATGGTGGGGCAGCATGTGGCGATGCCGGTGGCGCTGGCACCGACGGGGCTGACGGGAATGCAGCATGCGGACGGCGAAATCCTGGCCGCACGCGCGGCAGAACGCTTTGGCGTGCCGTTCACCCTGTCGACGATGAGCATCTGCTCGATCGAGGACGTAGCGGCCCACACCACCAAACCTTTCTGGTTCCAGCTGTACGTGATGAAGGACCGCGATTTCATCAACCGGCTGATCGACCGCGCCAAGGCGGCCAACTGCTCGGCGCTGGTGCTGACCCTGGACCTGCAGGTACTGGGCCAGCGCCACAAGGACATCCGCAACGGCCTGTCCGCGCCGCCGCGCCTGACCTTGCCCAACCTGGCGAACATGGCGACCAAACCGCGCTGGTGCCTGGGCATGTTGGGCACGCGGCGCCGCCACTTCGGCAATATCGTCGGCCATGCGCCCAAGGTGGCCGACATGTCGTCGCTGTCGTCGTGGACGGCGCAGCAGTTCGACCTGACCCTGTCATGGCGCGACGTCGAATGGATCAAGCAGCGCTGGGGCGGCAAGTTGATCATCAAGGGCATCATGGACCCGGAGGACGCGCGCCTGGCCGTGGCCAGCGGCGCCGACGCACTGATCGTGTCGAACCACGGCGGGCGCCAGCTCGATGGCGCGCAGTCGTCGATCACGGCGCTGCCGGCCATCCTCGATGCCGTCGGCGGCGCCATCGAAGTGCACCTCGATGGCGGCATCCGCTCCGGCCAGGACGTCATCAAGGCCGTGGCCCTGGGCGCGCGCGGCGTCTACATCGGCCGCGCCTTCCTGTACGGCCTCGGTGCGATGGGCGAGGAGGGCGTCACGCGCTGCCTGGAGATCATCCGCACCGAGCTCGATATCACGATGGCCTTCTGCGGCCTGCGCGACGTGCGCGACGTCAGCCGCGACATCCTGCTGCCGGGCAGCTTCCCCCACTGATTCATCAAGCGGCCAGCGCCGCCAGCGCCGTGCGCGTGGCCGCGGCCACGATGTCGCTGCGGCTTTCGGCATCTTTCGCGCCGTGCGTGTAGACCGCCAGCACGATGCCGGCGCCACCCGGCGGCCAGGCCGCGCCGATATCGTTGGTCACGCCGTAGCTGCCGGTGCCGGTCTTGTCGGCCACCTGCCAGCCCGGGGGCACGCCGGCGCGGATGCGCGTGTCGCCCGTGGTCGTCCCCAGCATCCAGTCCTTCAACTGCTGCCGCTGCGCGGGCGGCAGGGCGTCGCCGGCAAAGAGCTTCTGCAAGGTGCGTGCCATCGCCGCCGGCGTGGTCGTGTCGCGCTCGTCGCCGGGGATGGCGCTATTGAGCTCCGTCTCCCACCGGTCCAGGCGGAACGTTGTGTCGCCGATCGAGCGGGCGTACGCCGTGACGGCGGCAGGTCCGCCCAATTCCTTCATCAGCACGTTGGCCGCCGTGTTGTCGCTGGTCTGGATCGTCGCCGCGCACAATTCCGCCACCGTCATGCCCGTGTCCACGTGCTTTTCCGTGACGGGCGAATACGTCACCAGGTCCGTGCTGGCATACGTCAGGCGCTTTTGCAGCAGCCCAGGTGCCTTGGCTTCGCGCGCCAGCACGGCCGCGCCGACGATGGTCTTGAACGTGCTGCAGAACGGGAAGCGTTCGTCCAGCCGGTTGCCCACGATCCTGCCGGAGGCCAGGTCGATGGCGGCCACGCCGACACGGCCCTTGAAGTCCTTTTCCAGTTCCTCGAACGAGCGCACCCGTGCGCGCTTGCGCACCGTGGTGGCGGCGGCGAAGGGGGAAAGCAGCGACAGCAGGGACAGCGCGGCGGGAACGCCGACGGCGGCGGTGATCAAGGTGCGACGGGTGCGGGAGATGGTCATGGCCTCGGTGTGTAAAAGACAAGAGGCCACCATTCTAAGACGGGAAACCGGTTCTTTAGCAACTGTTTCTGGAAACCGGTGTCTGACCGCTGCGGCGCTCCGGCCGTTTCTCCTTGCAGCCGCCTAGGCGACGACGTTGACGGGCGTGCCGCCGGCGAACGCCTCGATATTGCCGGTCAACTGGTCGGCCAGCCCCTGCATGGCTTCGGCGCTGGCCCAGGCCGAGTGGGGCGTCAGCAGGAAGTTCGGCAGGCGCAGATTCAGCAGCACGTTGTCGGGCGGCGGCGGTTCCTGCGACAGCACGTCGAAGCCGGCGCCGGCGATGACACCGCGCGTCAGCGCGTCCGCCAGCGCCGCCTCGTCGACCAGGCCCCCGCGCGCCGTGTTGACGAGGATGGCGGAGGGCTTCATCCGCGCCAGTTCCCGCGCGCCGATCAGGTGGCGCGTGGCGGCGGAAAGCGGGAGGTGCAGGCTGACGACGTCGGACGTGGCCAGCAGTTCATCGAGGGGCAGGTTGACGACGCCGTCGACGGGCGTGCGCGTGTGGATGGCGATGTCCATGCCGAAGGCGCGGCCGATTTCCGCCACGCGCTTGCCCAGGGCGCCATAGCCCACCAGTCCCAGGCGGCTGCCGTGCAGGTCGCGGATCGGGTGGTCGAACAGGCAGAAACGCTCGGAGCGTTCCCATTTGCCCGCTTCCACGTCGGCGCGGTAGGCGATCAGGTTGCGGCGCAGCGCCAGGATCAGCGCGAAGGTGTGCTCCGGCACGGCGGCGAAGGCGTAGTCGCGGATATTGCACACGACGATGCCGCGCTCGCGGGCGGCCGCCAGGTCGACGATGTCCGTGCCCGTGGCCGCGACCGCGATCAGGCGCAGGTCCGGCAGGCGCGCCAGCGCTTCCGCGCGCAGCGGTACCTTGTTGGTAATCGCTATGGTGGCGCCGGCCAGCCGTTCGACCGCCTGCTGCGCGGTGCTGGCCGGGTACTCGGTCCACTCATGGTCGAAGGCGGGGCGGCGCACGTCGGCGACCAGGCTGGCGCGGTCGAGGAAAACGATCTGGTGCTGGACGGTCTTGTTCTGATTCATGCGGTCTCCATCATGAGGGGGGCGGGGGCACTGGCATGGGCCGGCGTTCGGATGCGCATCGCCGGGTGGCTGTCGAACAGCTCCGCCACCCATTCGACGAACACGCGCACCTTGGCCGACAGGTGGCGGTTCTGCGGGTAGACGATGTGCACGGGCAGCGGGTCGGTGCTCCAGTCGGGCAGCACCTGCACCATGCGGCCTTCGCCCACGTGCCGGTGCAGCAGGTAGTCCGTCATCTGGATTACGCCCAGGCCGGCCAGGCCCGCCTGCACGTAGGCGTTCGAGTCGTTCAGCGCGATCACGCCGGGCATCGGCACTTCGATGCGCTCGCCGTCGCGGTTGAAATCCCAGTCGTAGATCTTGCCCGTCTTGGCCGAAAAATAATTGACGCAGCGGTGCCGCGCCAGGTCGCGCGGGTGCTCCGGCGTGCCGTACTTTTCCAGGTAGGCGGGGGCGGCGCAGGTGAGGAAATTGAGCACGCCGATGCGCCGCGCGATCAGCGTCGAATCGACCAGGTGGCCGCCCCGCACGGCGCAGTCGACGCCTTCCTCGATCAGGTCGACGGGGCGGTCGCTGCAACCGAGTTCCAGCTGGATGTCCGGGTAGCGTTCGAAAAAGGCCGGCAGGGCGGGCACCAGGATCTCACTGGACAGGCCGGTGGGCGTGTCGACCCGCAGGCGGCCGCTGGGCGACAGGCGCGTACGCGACAGCGATTCCTCGGCCTCTTTCACGTCCGTCAGGATCTGCAGGCAGCGTTCGTAATAGGCAGCGCCGTCGGCCGTCACGGTGACCTGCCGCGTTGTGCGGTGCAGCAGCTTGACCGACAGGGCCGTTTCCAGCTGCTGGATCAAGGTCGACACGGTGGCCTTGGGCAGCTGCATGTTCTCGGCGGCGCGCGAAAAGCCGCCCGCGTCGACCACCTGGATAAACACTTCCATTGCCTGCAGTTTGTTCACGCCGCGCTCCCCTTGTGCGATAACCTGTGGACTTCTTCATAACTTCTTGATCACTTACTCAGCTTTTGATAGTCACACCGTCTGTACTGAACAGCTAAACCGTGTAATACCGCCGTCATTGTTCGTAGATCTGAACAATCAATTCGTCGTTAAGCTATTTATCAGATTGTAGTTCAAAGTTATAGTTACAGCACTGCATCAAAGAAGATGCAGTTCACGCAGTACTGACAGGGAGTTGATCATGGGTTATCGGGACGGAATTCTGGCAATGGTGGCACTGGCTTTGTGCCTGCTGGCACTGGCGGGCATCGTCTCGACCGATGCCTATTCGATCACGGCGGGCACGGAAGCAGCCGGTTATGGCGCACTGCAGCGCGAAGTGTTGAGCGGTACGCAGCTGGCCGCCGCCGGCGCCGAGGCACTGGCCTCCAGCCCGGAAAGCGCGCGCTAATGGGCGGTACCGTTCCAGCGCTGCCGGCTGACCTGGTCCTGCGCGACATCGAGGTCAAGGGCGCCGAGGGCCAGCTGGCCGCGCGCCTGTACCTGGCCGGTTCCGCACCCGCCAGGCGCGACACCCTGGTGGTGTTCTTCCACGGCGGCGGCTTCACGGACGGCAGCATCGACGAGGCGGACGACTTCCTCAGCCGCCTGGTCGGCCCGGACACCGTGGCGTTGGCCCCGGCTTATACATTGGCGACCGAGCGGCCATTCCCGGCCGCCGTCGAGGATGCGCATGCCGTGCTGCTGTGGGCGAAGAAGAACAAGACGAAGCTGGCATGGAGCGGCAAGCGCCTGGTGGTGGCCGGCATCGAGGCCGGCGCCAACCTGGCGGCCGTGGTCTCGCTGATGGCACGCGACCGGGGTGGCCCGAGCCTGACGGGCCAGGTCCTGATCATGCCGATGCTTGATCCCGGCCTGTCGACCTGCTCGATGCGCGAAGTGCCGGCCTGCCCGGACAAGGCCGCCGTGGCCGACATGGTGGCGGGCACCTGCGCCGCAGGCTACCGGGGCTACCTGCCCAATGCCGCCGACCGCACGCATCCGTATGCCTCGCCGCTGCAGTCGTCGCGGCTGAAGAACCTGCCGCCTGCGCTGATCCTGTCGGCCGAAGACGATCCGCTGCGCGACGAAGCGGAGCAGTACGGCGCGAAGTTGATCCGCTGCGGCATCACGACGACGGTGCGGCGCCTGCCGCCCCCGCCGCTGGAACAACCCGGTGGCCGCAACGATTGCGCCTGTTATTTCGCGCTCAATGAAATCGCCGCTTTTATTCGCGGCGTCGACGGGACGGAGACCCCGGCGCCAGGCCACGGCCAATAAATAAATAAAAAAGTTTACATATCGTCTTGCTGGCGATATAGTCGAACAAGCATATCGTTAACCAATAGTAGTTTCTGAGCGGTTCCAGACGTAGCCGGCAAAACGCGCCTTGCGGTGCGCTGGGCCCCCTTTTGCGCCGTATTACTGCGGTGGCGACAAGGGACGGTGGCAAGCTCGGTTCAGTATAAATTTTCATACAAATAGGGGTGAATAATGAAAAACATGAAATCATTGACCGCACTGGTGCGACCAATAGTTGCTGCGCTGGCTGTCGCCGGCCTGGCCGGCTCACTGTTGGCCGGCTGCGAGGATGCCGCCGGCAAGGCTGCCGAAGCGCCTGCGGCCGCCGGCGGGCCCCCCGTTTCCGCCGCCGTCGTGCTGGAAAAATCGATCGCGGAAACCCAGGAATTCTCCGGCCGCCTGGAAGCGATCGACCACGTCGAGATCCGATCGCGCGTGTCCGGCTTCATCACCCAGGTCAATTTCAAGCCGGGCAGCCAGGTCAAGAAAGGCGATGTGCTGTTCGTCATCGACCCGCGCCCCTACCAGGCCGAAGCCGACCGGGCCCAGGCCGCCGCCGCGTCGGCCCGCGCCAAGGCCGACCTGGCCCGCCTGGAACTGACCCGCGCCGAGCGCCTGCTGGCCGACAAGGCCATCGCCCAACGCGAGTTCGACGAACGCGCCGCGTCGCAGAAGGAACTGGACGCCAATGCCCGCGCAGCCCAGGCCCAGTATGAATCGGCCAAGCTGAACCTGGCCTACACCCGCGTCACGGCGCCCATCGACGGCCGCGTCTCGAAAGCGGAAATCACCTTGGGCAATCTGGTCGACGGCTCGGTCGTGCTGACTTCCGTCGTGTCGCTCGATCGCATCTACGCCAGCTTCGACGGCGACGAGGAGACCTACCTGCGCGTCGGTGCCCAGTCGCACAAGGGCGAGCCGGTGGTGGTCAAGGTCGGCCTGGCCAACGAGGAAGGCTTCCCGCACGAAGGCAAGCTCGAATTCGTCGACAACCAGCTCGACGCCCGTACCGGCTCCGTGCGCATGCGCGCCACCTTCGCCAATACGGACGGCACCCTGGTGCCGGGCCTGTTCGCCCGCGTTCAGCTGGGCGGCGGCAGCAGTCAGTCGAAGGCCATCCTCATCAACGACCGCGCCGTCGGCACGGACCAGAACCGCAAGTTCGTCTTTGTCGTCGGCAAGGACAACAAGGCCGAATACCGTGCCGTCACGCTGGGCCCGACCATCGACGGCATGCGCGTCGTGCGCAGCGGCCTGAAGCCGGACGAGAAGATCGTCGTCAACGGCCTGCAGCGCGTGCGCCCTGGCGCGCCGATCACGCCGCAGCTGGTGCCGATGACGTCCGACGTCGCCGCCGCGGGCGCCAAGCCCGAAGACAAGAAAGACGCCAAGGTCGCCGCGCTGTAAGGCAGGACCGAGGCCAATAAAAAGGAACAAGCCATGAACTTCTCACGCTTCTTTGTCGACAAACCGATTTTCGCGGCCGTGCTGTCGATTATCGTGTTCGTCGCGGGGCTGATCGCCATCTTCAAGCTCCCCATCTCCGAGTATCCGGACGTGGTGCCGCCATCGGTCGTGGTGCGCGCCCAGTATCCGGGCGCCGACCCGAAAGTGATCGCCGAAACCGTGGCCGCGCCACTGGAAGAGCAGATCAACGGGGTCGAGAACATGCTGTACATGTCCTCGCAAAACACGTCCGACGGCGCCCTGATGCTGACGGTGACGTTCGCCATCGGCACCAACGTCGAGCAGGCCGAAACGGCCGTGCAGAACCGGGTCCAGCGTGCGCTGCCGCGCCTGCCGGAAGAAGTGCGCCAGATCGGCGTCACGACGGTAAAGAGCTCGCCTAACCTGACGATGGTGGTCCACCTGAATTCCCCGGACGGCCGCTACGACGACCTGTACCTGCGTAACTACGCGGTGCTGAATATCAAGGACCAGCTGGCCCGCATCCACGGCATGGGCGAAGTCCAGCTGTTCGGTTCCGGCGACTACGCCATGCGGGTCTGGCTCGATCCGCAGAAGGTGGCGGCGCGCGGCCTGACGGCGGGCGACGTCGTCGACTCGATCCGCGAGCAGAACGTGCAGGTCGCGGCCGGTGTCATCGGCCAGGGCCCGTCCAAGGACGCCGACTTCCAGCTGACCGTGAAGACCCATGGCCGCCTGCAGTCCGCCGAGGACTTCGGCAATATCGTCGTCAAGGTCAACGCGGACGGCGCCACTACCTTGCTGAAAGACGTGGCACGCCTGGAGATGGGTTCGAACTCCTACGCACTGCGCTCCCTGCTGAACAACAAATCGGCCGTGGCCATTCCCATCTTCGAGGCACCGAACGCCAACGCGCTGCAGCTGTCGTCCGACGTGCGGGCCCGCATGAAGGAACTGTCAAAAGATTTCCCGGAAGGCGTCGAATACAGCATTGTGTACGACCCGACCCAATTCGTGCGTGAGTCGATCAACTCCGTCATCCACACCCTGGTCGAGGCGGTGATCCTGGTCGCGCTGGTCGTGATCATCTTCCTGCAGACGTGGCGCGCTTCCATCATCCCGCTGCTGGCCGTGCCGGTCTCGGTAGTGGGCACCTTCGCCGTGATGCTGGGCTTCGGCTTCTCGATCAACACCTTGTCGCTGTTCGGCCTCGTGCTGGCCATCGGTATCGTCGTCGACGACGCCATCGTCGTGGTGGAGAACGTCGAGCGCAATATCTCGAACGGACTGTCGCCGCGCGACGCCACGATCCAGGCCATGAAGGAGGTGTCGGGCCCGATCATCGCCATCGCCCTGGTGCTGTGCGCCGTGTTCGTGCCGATCGCCTTCGTCTCCGGCCTGACGGGCCAGTTCTACCGCCAGTTCGCGCTGACCATCGCGATCTCCACCGTGATCTCGGCGTTCTGCTCGCTGACCCTGGCGCCGGCCCTGTCGGCCGCGCTGCTGAAGGCCCACGACGCGCCGAAGGATGCGCTGACGCGCGGCATCGACAAGGTGTTCGGCCGCTTCTTCGCCGGCTTCAACAAGTTCTTCGGCCGCTCCGCCCATGGCTACGAGAACGGCGTCAAGGGCGTGCTGCGCCACAAGGGCGGCTCGCTGATCGTCTACGCGCTGCTGACGGCTGCCGGCCTGTTCATGTTCAAGGCCGTGCCGCCGGGCTTCGTGCCGGCGCAGGACAAGCAGTACCTGATCGGCTTCGCCCAACTGCCCGACGCGGCCTCGCTGGACCGTACCGACGCCGTCATCCGCAAGATGTCGGACATCGCCAAGGACATCCCCGGCGTGGAGAACTCGATCTCCTTCCCCGGCCTGTCGATCAACGGCTTCACCAACGCGCCGAATGCCGGCATCGTCTTCGTCGGCCTGAAACCGTTCGAGGAACGCCGCGACAAGAGCACGTCGGCCGAGGCCATCGCCGCCGAAGTAAACAAGCGTATGGGTGTGGTGCAGGATGCCTTCGTCATGGTGCTGCCGCCGCCGCCCGTCAACGGCCTGGGCACCACCGGTGGCTTCAAGCTGATGATCGAGGACCGGGGCAACCTGGGCTACGACGAGTTGTTCAAGGCCGTGCAGGCGGTGCAGGCCAAGGCCTGGCAAAACCCCAAGCTGGCCGGCGTGTTCTCCGGTTACCAGATCAACGTGCCGCAGCTGTTCGCGGACGTCGACCGGGTCAAGGCCAAGCAGCTGGGCGTGCCCCTGCAGACGATCTACCAGACCTTGCAGATCAACCTGGGTTCGCTGTACGTGAACGACTTCAACCAGTTCGGCCGTACCTACCAGGTGCGGGTGCAGGCGGACGCGCAGTTCCGTTCCCAGCCCGAGCAGATCGCCCAGCTGAAGGTGCGCAATGCCAAGGGCGAGATGATCCCGCTGTCGTCGCTGATGCGCGTCAAGGACACCTATGGCCCGGACCGCGTGCAGCGCTATAACAACTACGTGTCGGCCGACCTCAATGGCGGCGCCGCACCGGGCGTCTCGTCCGGCCAGGCCCAGGCCGAGATGGAGAAGATCCTGGCCGAGACGCTGCCGAAGGGGATCACGTACGAGTGGACCGACCTGACCTACCAGGACATCCTGGCCGGTAACACGATGATCTACGTCTTCCCGCTGTGCGTGCTGCTGGTCTTCCTCGTGCTGGCCGCCCAGTACGAAAGCTGGACGCTGCCGCTGGCGGTCATCCTGATCGTGCCGATGTCGATCCTGTGCGCGCTGATCGGCGTCAAGCTGACCGGTGGCGACAACAACGTCTTCACGCAGATCGCTCTGTTCGTGCTGGTGGGGCTGGCCTCGAAGAACGCCATCCTGATCGTGGAATTCGCCCGCGAGCTGGAAGACCATGGCCGCAGCATCGTCGAAGCGGCGCTGGAGTCGTGCCGCCTGCGGCTGCGTCCCATCCTGATGACGTCGATCGCCTTCATCATGGGCGTGCTGCCCCTGGTGTTCTCCAGCGGCGCCGGTTCGGAAATGCGCCATGCGATGGGCGTGGCGGTGTTCGCCGGCATGCTGGGCGTGACCTTCTTCGGCCTGTTCCTGACGCCCGTGTTCTACGTGCTGCTGCGGACCCTGGCGAAGCGGATGGAAAAACACAAACCGGCGGCCGAGCTGGCCGTCGTGAAACTGGAAGGAACCCACGGATGAACACCATGATCGCAAGGGGCGTGGCCCCGCTGCTGGCAGTGCTGCTGACGGCTTGCGCGGCGCCCCAGTTCAAGCAGCCCGCCGTCGAAGTGCCGGCTGCATTCAAGGAATCGCAGGCAACCGATGTCAAGACCGCCGCCGACGGCACACGCTGGAAGATGGCGCAGCCGGCCGAGCAGCAGGCCCGGGGCGAGTGGTGGCTGGCCTTCAACGATGCAGGTTTGAATGAGCTGATCGCCGAGGCGACGCGCAACAACGCCAACCTGGCCGTGGCCACGGCGCGGGTGCGCCAGGCCCGGGCGATTGCCGGCGTGGCCGAAGCGGACCGCGTGCCCCAGGTGGGCGTGGGCATCGGTGCCAACCGAGCCCGCCAGTCGCCGATGGAACTGGGACTGCCGCAGGGGACGGATGTGCGGCCGACCACCAGCTACTCGGCCCAGCTGTCGGCCAGCTATGAAGTAGACCTGTTCGGCCGCGTATCGTCCAACGTGGCGGCCGCCCGTGCCGACGCACTGACGGTGGAGGCGAATTACCGCTCCGTTCTGCTGTCGCTGCAGGCCGACGTGGCCCAGACCTGGTTCCGCCTGCGCGCCACCGATGCCGAACTGGCCACACTGGCCGAGACGGTGCGGCTGCGCCAGGAAAACGTCAACATCAACCAGCGTCGTTTCGACCTGGGCGATATCGGCGAATTCGATCTGTCGCGCGCCAAGACGGAACTGGCCACGGCCCGCGCCGAGGCCATCGGCCTGGAACGCCAGCGCACCAACGCCGAGCACGCGCTGGCCGTCCTGCTGGGCAAACCGGCCGCCGCCTTCACGGCCGCCGTCAACCCGCTGCTGGAAGCGGGCGCGCTGCCGGCGATTCCAGCCGGGCTGCCGTCGTCGCTGCTTGAGCGCCGGCCCGACATCGCCGCCGCCCAGCGCGCGATGGAGGCGTCGAACGCCCGCATCGGCGTGGCCCGCGCGGCCATGTTCCCGGCACTCTCGCTGAACGCGAACGGCGGCGGCATCGGCCCCGCGTTCTCGGACGTGTTCAAGTGGAGCAGCCGTTCCTGGGTGCTGGGCGCGCTGTTGTCGATGCCCATCATCGACGGTGGCCGCAACCGCAACAACATCGTGCGCAGCGAAGCGGCGCTGGAAGAATCGGTCGGCCAATACCGCCAGAGCGTGCTGACGGCCTTCGCCGAAGTCGAGGACAACCTGGCCGGCCTGCGCATCCTGGCCGGCCAGACCGAGCGGATCGAGGAGGCCGTCGTCTCGGCGCGCCGCTCGGCCGACCTGGCGCAGAAGCTGTACGCCGCCGGCCGTTCCAGCTACCTGGAACTGCTGGATGCCCAGCGCAACCTGGCATCCGTCGAACGCAGCGCCGTCCAGCTGCGCGGCGAACGCGCCGTCACCACCGTCGCGCTGATCCGCGCGCTGGGCGGCGGCTGGGATGCCACCACGGCACAAACCGTCAATACGGCGCAGGCACGCAACTGACGCGCCTCGCCGACTGAGCCCTTGGCGGCGGCCCGGTTCACCCCGGCCGCCGCTTTTTTATTGCCAAAAAAATGGGGACAGACCCCATTTTTTTGGCAATTTTCGTTATCATCCGCACCATCGAATCCGTTATCAGGTTCTCCCTTGATCACCAGCGCCTTGCTCGCCACGATACCCGGCATCCATCACGGCTTCGGCACGGCCCTCGGCCTGGTGCCCCCGGCCTTGCAGCCGCATTGGGGCGAGCGGCCCGACAAGCGCCAGGTGCACGGCACGCGGCTGGCCCATGTCACCGCGCCGCACCAGCGCGTAGGCGAAGCCGATGCCTTTTACACCGCGCAGCCGCACATCCCCGTCAGCGTCATCACGGCCGACTGCGTACCGCTGCTGCTGGCCCGGCGCGACGGCCGGCGCGTCGCCGCCGTGCATGCGGGTTGGCGCGGGCTGTATGACGGCATCATCCCGCAAGTGCTGGCACAGCTGGAGGCGGGCCGGGGCGACTGGGTCGCCGCCATCGGACCGACCATCTGCGCGGCCTGTTATGAAGTCAGCGAAGCGCTGGCGCAGCAATTCTCCGAACGTTTTCCGGCGCATGCCGACACGGTCGTGCCGAGCCATCGCCACCTTGACCTGCGCGCGCTGGCACGCCTCCAGCTGACGCAGGGTGGCGTAAGGGCCATCGACGACGTCGGCGGCTGCACCTGCTGCACGCGCGGAGGCGATGGCCAGTACCTGTACCGCAGCTACCGGCGCGGCGACCGCAATTCGCAGCAGCACGCCGGCATCCTTATCTCCCCCCAATAAAGGACTACATGAAGCACATGCTGAAGACGATCGTCGTAGCAGCCGCGCTGCTGCCTGGCGCGACCGCGCTGGCGGGCGACTGGGACGAACCGCAGGAGCCTTTCCTGATCCACGGCAGCAGCTACTACGTCGGCCCGCATGGCATCAGCTCCTTGCTGGTGACGTCGCCGGCCGGACATATCCTGATCGACGGTGGCACGCCGAAGTCGCCCAAGGCCATCGCTGCCCATATCCGGCAGCTGGGCTTCAAGGTCACGGACATCAAATACATCCTCACGTCGCACGAGCATATGGACCACGCCGGGGGCATCGCGGCGCTGCAGAAGCTGTCCGGCGCCGTCGTCATCGGCAGCCCGAAAAGCGTCGCCGTGCTGGCCAGCGGCAAACCGGACCGGGGCGATCCGCAGTTCGGCAACCTGTCCGACATGGCACCGGTGGCGAACACGCGCGCGGTGAAGGACGGCGAAGTCATCAAGCTGGGCGCGCTGGCGCTGACGGCGCATTACACGCCGGGGCACACGCAGGGAGGGCTGAGCTGGACGTGGCAATCGACGGAAAACGGCCGCACCGTCGCGATGGTCTACGCGGACAGCCTGAATGCGGTCACGGCGGAAGGCTTCCGCTACGGCGGCAGCCCGGCGTGGCCGACGGCGAAAAGCGAGCTGGAAGCGTCGATCGCCAAGGTCGCGGCGTTCAAATGCGACGTGCTGGTGTCGGCACACCCGGAAGGCAGCGACCTGTGGGAACGCAAGGCCCGGCAGGCCAAGCTGGGCAGCGGGGCCTTCATCGACCCCGAAGGCTGCCGCAAGTATGCAGAGAAGAGCAAGGCGCGGCTGGCCACGCAGCTGGCCACGGAGCTGACCAATAAGGCGGCCGCCAAGCGCTGAGAAGCTCCCTTGCAAAAAAAAAGCCCGCGCAAGAGCACGGGCAAGGGAGGGGGCACGACTTTCTAGTTCTTGGTGTAGCAGCCTGAGAGTGGCCTTGTTATTTGGTTTGCGCGGCGACGCTTTCCTGCTTGTCTTCCTTGGCTTCAGCCTTCTTGTGGGCTGCCTTGCTGTGGGCTTTGGCTTTCTTTTCCTTGGCGTCGGCCTTGGCTTCGGCGACATCCTTGTTCGCCTCAGCCTTTTCCTTGGCGACCTTCGCGTCAGCCTTGGCGACTTCCTTGCTTTCCTTGGCCTCGGCCTTGGCGGCCGTCTTGGCTTCCTTGGCTTCTTGTTTCGCGACGGTGGCGTCGTTGTGGGCGGCCGGGGCGGTGGCGGTTTGGGCGAATGCGGCACCAGCAAACAGACCGGCGATCAGGGTAGCGATGATTTTCTTCATGGTGCGTTTCCTCTTCAGTGTGTGTCAGGTTGAATGCCGCGCCGTGTTTGCGTGGCACTGGGCAGAAAACGCCGGCCGGGGCGAGGCAGTTGACGCCAATTACAAGTGTTACAAATCGATCCTCTTCTGTTAGCTGACGTACCGAAGGCGGGCCGGGCGGCGCCTACAGTAAGACCCATGAAAGATTCCCTCTCCACCTATAAAGCCAAGCGCAACTTCGCCATCACGCCGGAGCCGGCGGAAGGGGGCGAAGAGGGCAAGGAAGCTTTGAGCTTCGTGATCCAGAAGCACTGGGCCTCGCGGCTGCACTACGATTTCCGCCTCGAGCTCGACGGCACCATGAAAAGCTGGGCCGTGCCGAAAGGGCCCAGCTACGACACGCACGACAAGCGCATGGCCGTGCACGTGGAAGACCATCCCATCTCGTATAACGACTTCGAAGGCGTGATCCCGGAAAAGCAGTACGGCGCCGGCAAGGTCATCATCTGGGACAAGGGCACGTGGCATCCGGTCGGCGACCCGCACCAGGGCTACCGCGACGGCAACCTGAAGTTCGAGCTGCGCGGCCATAAATTGCGCGGGCGCTGGGTGCTGGTGCGGATGAAGCGCTCCGGCGAAAAACAGGAGCCATGGCTGCTCATCAAGGAGAAGGACGACTACGTCCGGCCGGCCGACGAGTTCTCCGTCGTCGACGAGATGCCCGACAGCGTCAAGGCGCTGGGCATGCCGACGGCCGAGCACTTGACGCCGGAAGCGGAACAGGCCGAAGCGACGGCGCTGGCCCATCAGGGCAAGGCGCCGGCGAAGAAGGCGGCGGCCCGCAAGGGTGCTGCCACCAAGACCGCTGCTACCAAGGCCGCTGCTACCAAGGCCGCTGCTACCAAGGCCGCCGCCAAGAAGACCACCAGGACGGAGGCGGCGCCCGCGCCGGCCGGGGGCAACGAGCGCGTCGCGCTGCCGGAGACCTTCTCGCCTGAACTGGCGACCCTGGTCGACGCGCCGCCCTCCGACCCCGAAGACTGGCTGTTCGAAATCAAGTTCGACGGCTACCGCCTGCTGGCCCGCGTGGACGGCAAGAACGTGGCCCTCGTCACCCGCAACGGCAACGACTGGACCCACAAGCTCGAACCGCTGCGCGCGGCCATCGAGAAGATGGGCCTGCCCAACGGCTGGTACGACGGCGAGATCGTCGTCCACGACGAAAGCGGCCGCCCCAACTTCGGCCTGCTGCAACTGGCCTTCGACGGCACAAGGACCAGCAATATCGTCTACTTCATCTTCGACGCGCCCTACCTGGACGGCTACGACCTGCGCGGCGTCCCCCTCCAGCAGCGGCGCGAACTGTTGAAGACGGTGATGGACCGGGCCGCCACGGACATGGTGCGCTACTCGGGCGAGCTGGAAGCGCCGCCTGCCGAGATGGTGGCGGCTGCCTGCCGCATGGGCCTGGAGGGCATCATCGGCAAGCGGCGCGATTCGCCGTACGTGTCGCGGCGTTCGCCCGACTGGATCAAGTTGAAATGCGCGCAGCGCCAGGAATTCGTCATCGGCGGCTACACCGACCCGCAAGGCTCGCGCGAGGGCCTGGGCTCGCTGCTGCTGGGTTACTACGGCGAGGACGGCAAGCTGCATTACGCCGGCAACGTGGGCGCCGGCTTCAACGGCGCAACGCTGCGCGACATCACGGCCCGGCTGGAGAAGCTGGCCACCGACAAGAGCCCGTTCGCGCCCACCAAGGCCATCGCCAAGAAAGCCCACTGGGTCAAGCCGACCCTGGTGGCGGAAGTGACGTTCGGCGAATGGACCAGTGCCGGCTCGATCCGCCACTCGGTGTTCCAGGGCCTGCGGGCGGACAAGAAGGCGACGGGCGTCACCCGCGAGCGGGCGGCGCATATGGAAACGCTGGTGGAGGGAACCATGCAGACGCAGACTGAAAAAGCCGGAAAGGCCGGCAAAGCCGCCACCAAGGCGACGGCGGCGAAAAAGGCCAAGTCGGCCGTGCCGGAAGGGGCCGACGTGGCCAGCAAGCTGCCTTCGTCGCTGAAGGTGACGAACCCGGACCGGCTGATCGACCCGGCCAGCGGCACCACCAAGATCGGCCTGGTGCGCTACTACGCGCTGGTGTCAGACCTGATGCTGGAGCACCTGAAGGGCCGCCCGGTGGCGCTGGTGCGCGCGCCGGCCGGCGTCGGCGGCGAGCTGTTCTTCCAGAAGCACTCGGAAGTGGGCAAGCTGCCCGGCGTGAAGCAGTTCCCGCAGGCGCTCGACCCGGAACACCCGTCCATGCTGGAAGTGGCGACGGTACAGGGCCTGCTGTCGTCGGCGCAGTGGAACGTCGTCGAGTTCCACACGCAGAACGCCTTCGGCAAGAACTACGAAAAGCCGAACCGCATGATCTTCGACCTGGACCCCGGCCAGGGCGTGACGTGGAAGATGATCCAGGAAGCGGCCCAGCTGATGCACGCATTCCTCGAGGAGCTGGGCCTGCCGGCATTCCTCAAGACCAGCGGCGGCAAGGGCCTGCACGTGGTGGTGCCCATCAAGCCGCAGCACGATTGGGACACGGTCAAGGGCTTCTCGCGCGCCATCGTCGAGCACATGGCGGCCACCTTGCCGGACCGCTTCTCCGTCAAGAGCGGTCCGAAGAACCGTGTCGGCAAGATCTTCATCGACTACCTGCGCAACGGCCGCGGCGCCACTACGGCCTGCGCCTGGTCCGCGCGCAGCCGCCCGGGCCTGGGCATATCCGTGCCGGTGGCGTGGGGCGAACTGGAACACCTGCGCGGTGGCGACCACTGGACCGTGGCGACGGTGCACGACCGGCTCGACGACGGCAATACGCCGTGGGCGGACTACGGCAAGAGCGCCGTCAGCATCACCAAGGCGATGAAGCAGCTGGGGTATTCGGGCGAATGAAGCAAGCCCGATAAAAAAGGGCGGCCCGCGGGCCGCCCTTTTTACATCGCGCGGGTCAAGCGGCCTTGCGGCCCGCGGCGGTGGACTTCGCAGCAGACTTCTTCGCGGCCGGCTTGGCCGCAGGCTTCGACGCGGCCGCCTTGGCGGCACCCGATTTCGGCTCGCTCTTGGCTGCCGCCTTGGCGGCGGTGCGGGGCGCGGACTTTTTTGCCGGCTTCTTCGGCGCTGGCTCTTCCTCCGAGTCGACTTCCTCGTCCTCGTCTTCCTCCACGTCGCGCGCGGCAGCCTTGCCCTTGGCGGGCTTGCCGCCCAGCGACTGCTTCAACAACGCCACCAGGTCGATGACGTTCGACGAAGGCTTTTCCTCGGCATCCTTGGACGGCATCGTGATGGTCTTGGTCTGCTTGGCCTTGATCTTCTTCTCGACCAGTTTCAGCACGTCGTCCTTGTAGGTGTCGTGGTACTGCTCGGGCGCCCATTCCTCGCTCATGCCTTCCACCAGCGACAGCGCCATCTCCAGTTCCTTGTCCTTGATGCCGGTGGCCTTGGTGCCCTTGGCCGGCAGCTTCAGGTCCTCGGTGTCGCGGATCTCGTCGGCGTAGCGCAAGGTGTTCATGATGATGCCGTCCTCGGTGGCGACGAGCGCGCACAGGTGCTGCTTGGTGCGGATCACCACCGTGGCAATGCCGATCTTGCCGGCCCGGCGCAGCGTCTCGCGCAGCAGTGCGTACACCTTGTCGCCGCCCCGGCCGGGCGCGAGGTAGTAGGGGGTTTCGTAGTACGTCAGCGGGACGTCCTCGGCATCGACGAAGGCGAGGATGTCGATGGTCTGGGTGGCCTTGACGTTGGCCTGGCGCAGGTCCTCGTCGGACAGCACGACATATTCGCCGTCCTTGTACTCATAGCCCTTGATGATGTCGTCCCACGTGACTTCCTTGTTGTTCGACTTGTTGTAGCGCTTGTAGCCGACGGGCGAGAAGTCCCGTTTGTCGAGCATGGTCAGGTCCAGCTCGTTTTCCTTGACGGCCGAGTACAGGTCGACGGGAATGTGCACCAGGCCGAAGCTGATGGCGCCTTTCCACAATGAGCGTGCCATGGTGATCTCCTTCAGCGAAACAGGCGGGACGGCGCCGGGCCGTCCCGCGACGGATCAGCCCACGCTGCCCGTGATGGGCAGGATGATGCCGGTGATATAGCTGGCGCAGCTCGGCGCGGCCAGGAAGACGTAGGCCGGCGACAGCTCTTCCGGCTGCGCGGGGCGCTTCATGTCCGTGGCCTGGCCGAACTTGGCGATCTTTTCCGGGGTCTGGTCGGCCGGGTTCAGCGGCGTCCACACGGGGCCCGGCGCGACGGCGTTGACGCGGATGCCTTTTTCCAGCACGTTCGACGCCAGCGACATCGTGAACGCATGGATGGCGCCCTTCGTCGACGAGTAGTCGAGCAGCTTCGACGAGCCTTCCAGGCCCGTCACGGAACCCGTGTTGATGATCGAAGCGCCCCGCTTCAGGTGGGGCAGCACGGCCTTGGCCATGTGGAAGTAGCCGTAGATATTGGTCTTCATGGTCAGGTCGAAGCGCTCCTCGGTCAGGTCCTCCAGCGATTCGGCGTGTTCCTGGAAGGCGGCGTTGTTGACCAGGATGTCGATCTTGCCGAACTCGCGCACGGTGCGCTCGACCGCGTCGCGGCAGAACTGCGCGTCGCGCACGTCGCCGGGAATCAGTACGGCGCGGCGGCCCTCGGCCTCGATGCAGCGCTTCGTCTCTTCCGCGTCCTGCTGCTCCTCGGCCAGGTACACCAGCGCCACGTCGGCCCCTTCGCGCGCATACAGCACGGCGACGGCGCGGCCGATGCCGGAGTCACCGCCCGTGATGATGGCGCTCATGCCTTCGAGCTTGCCGCTGCCCTTGTACCCGGGTGCCATGAACTGGGGCTTCAGTTCCATCTCGGCCTCGATGCCGGGCTTGTCCAGGTGCTGGGTGGGGAAGTCGCCGTCGGGGAACTCGTGCGTGCCCGCCTGGACGCCCTCGGGCTCCTGCTCCTGTTCGCCGCTGCCGCCTTTTTTCTGCGCGGCTTTCTTGTCGTCCTTCGCGTCCTGCTGCTGCTGGATCTCGCGCTGCAGGTTGCCCAGGTCCTGGCCCGACTGCTCGCTTGCTTTGTCCTTGGATTTTTCCTTCGACTTCGATTTTTCTTTTGACTTCGACATGACGTGCTCTCCTGATTGGAAATAAGGCGAAGGGTCAGTATTGGCGCTGGCCGGCCGCGCGACCGTGCGGTTCCGCACATATGACGCGACGGGGCGGACGGGGCTGTACGTAGCGTGGCCTGGCGCTCTGTTGCGCGAAATAAATAGTGTCGATAGTAAAATAATATTGCCATTTTTGAACAATCTGTCACACTGTCGACCTTGTAGTCTTCATTCATCGGATAGGGAGTTACACAATGTCGCAATCGGGCCGCACAGGGCTGTTCGTTCATCCGGATACGGCCCGGCGCAACAAGTTCCAGTCCGCCTGCGGCGAGACTTTCAGCCGCCTGCGGGTGGCCGGCACGGCGGGCGCGGCGCTGGAGCAGCTGGCGCAGGGCGGCGTCGATTTGCTGATTGTCGACCTGGCCGGCTGCACGACGGGCGACACGGCCCAGCTGGCCGCGCTCTCGATGCTGGTGCGTACCCGCAACGGCGCGCCGGTGCTGGTGCTGTGCCCGTTCGGCATGACGGCCTGGTTGCCCGAACTGATGGGGCACGGCCCGCTGCACTACCGCGTCAGTCCCGTCATCGACGTCGAGTTGTGCCAGGCGGTCGGCCAGCTGCTGCATGCGCCGGACAGCGCGCACGGCCCGGCCCAGCAACTGGCCGACAAGGACCGCGAGCTGCGTGAGCTGCTGACCTTGCAGCGCAGCGTGCAGCGCGCCGTCGGCAAGGTCGAGGACGTGGAGCAGCTGGCCGCGCGGGTGTGCACGGCGCTGTGCAGCTTCCCCGGCGTGCGGCACACGGCGCTGCTGCAGATGAAGGAGGGCGGCAACCTGCGCCTGTTGGGCCAGGAAGCGCGCAACCAGCTCGACCTGGAACGGCTGCTGGGCTGCCGCGACGGCCTGCTGGCCTCGCCGCTGCGCGACGTGTTCCCGCCGCTGCTGGCCGTCAGCGCCGGCGAACTGGTGCTGCTCGACGCGCCGGAAAAGGGCGGCGACCCGCAACTGGCCGCCACCTTGCACGCGCACGAGGTGCGCATGGTGCTGGCCCTGCCGCTGCGCAGCGAAATGGACGGCACGATCCACGGCGCCGTCAGCCTGATGTTCGAGCGCCAGTTCCAGTTCTCGCGCGAGCACTTCGGCTGCTTCGCCGCGATCGCCCAGTCCATCGGCTTCGCGCTGGCGATGAGCGAGCTGCAACAGCAGAACGACGCGCTGACGGGCCGGCTGGCGCAGGTGCTGACCACCGACCCGCTGACGGGCGCCATCAACCGGCGTGCGGGCGAGCAGCTGCTCGACACCGAGATCCGGCGCGCACGCCGCTACGGCCTGCCGCTGGCCGTCATCGCCTGCAATATCGATAACTTCAGGTCCGTCAACGACGCCTATGGCTATCCGATCGGGGACCAGGCCCTGCGCGCCGTGTCGCACACGATCGCCGGGCGCCTGCGCGTGTCGGACCGGCTCGCGCGCATGCGCGGCGAGGAGTTCCTCGTCATCGCCACTCATACGACGGCGCGTGATGCATTGCGGCTGGCGGAGAAGCTGCGCGCCACCGTGGCCGGCACCGAGCTGCCCGGCTGCGAGACGGTGACGATCAGCCTGGGCGTGGCCCAGGTGGCGCCGAACGAGGACGCCGTGGCCGTGATGGACCGGGTCGACGGCGCGCTGCGCCAGGCCAAGCGACGCGGCCGCAACTGCGTGGAGCTCGCGCAGTGACGGGGGGCCTGCGCGCCAGCGATAACCGTTTTCAGGCCCGCGATATCGCTTCCGATATCGGGCCAGTACCCGCATATAGTAATCAGAAAATAGAGCAGCAAACCCGTTGACTCGACGATAAGATGGCCCGGCTTTTAACGGTCGGCCAGGTGGCCGGCCATCGACCATCATCGGAGAGCCAATGAATAAATACATGCATCGGGATGCGCGGCGCGGGGTCATCGCGCTGGCGGCAATGTGGGCGGCAACGTGGGCGGCGTCCACCCAGGCCGCCACGTATTACGTCGCGCCGAACGGCAGCGACGGCGCCGCCGGCAGCAAGGCCGCGCCATGGAAGAGTTTCGCGAAGGCGCAGGAAGCCGCAGCAAGCGGCGACACCGTGTACTTTCGGGGCGGTGCCTACGTCTACACGGCCGGCGTGAACACCTGCACCAGCACCACCGCCACCGTCAACGCCATCACCCTGAGCAAGAGCGGCGCCGACGGCCAGCCGATCCGCTACTGGGCCTACCCCGGCGAAAAGCCCGTGTTCGACTTCAGCCGGATGAAGGACAACTGCCGCGTCAAGGCCTTCAACATCACGGCCAGCTGGCTGCACCTGAAGGGCCTGGAGATCAAGGGCGCGCCGCAGCAGCCGGGCAACCTGGCCAACAACGAATCGTGGGGCGTATGGATTCGTGGCAGCCACAATATCCTGGAAGCGCTCGACACCCACCACCACATGGGACCGGGCCTGTTCCTGGCGGACGGCAGCCATAACCTGATCCTCAACGTCGACTCGCATCACAACTACGACCCGTACAGCAAATCCGGCGCCGGCCAGAACGCGGACGGCTTCGGGGCCCACATCAAGGCCAACCAGCCGGGCAATGTATTCCGCGGCTGCCGCGCCTGGGCCAACACGGACGACGGCTTCGACCTGATCAACGCCTATTCGCCCGTCGTCATCGAGCATTCGTGGGCCTGGCTGCACGGCTACCTGCCCGGGACGACGACGTCGATCCCGGCGGGGAACGGCAACGGCTTCAAGATCGGCGGCTTCAGCGGCGTCTACCAGCCCAATGCCCCGGTCCACGTGGTGCGCTTCTCGGTGGCCTTCCGCAACAAGGTCAACGGCTTCTATGCCAACCACCACCCGGTCGCGAACCAGTTCTACAACAATACGGCGGCCAACAACGGCGTCGGCTTCAACCTGTTGGGCATCGCGCCGGACAACACGGCGGTGAACCTGGGCGTCGCCCGCAACAACGTGGCTTACGGCGGCACGGCGGCAGCCAACACGGCCGGCACCGACACCTCGCACAACAGCTGGAACCTGGCGCAGGCGCCCACGGCCGACGACTTCCAGGGCGTGTCGACCTCCGGCTGGGACGCACCGCGCCTGCCCGACGGCAGCCTGCCCGTGCTGCCGCACTTCCACCTGGCGCCGCGCAGTGACCTGGTGGACGCCGGCATCGACGTCGGCCTGCCGTACACCGGCCGCGCGCCGGACCTGGGCGCCTACGAAGGCACGGATGCCGTCGCCCTGTACCGCGACGTCAGCGCCAGCGTGAAGGTGACGCAGTCCGGCCTGACCTTCGACCGCGCCACGGGAACGCAGCGGGGCACCGTCACCATCACCAACACGACGGACCAGGCCATCGACGGCAGCCTGCTGCTGCGGCTCGATTACCTGAGCGACGGCGTGAGCCTGCAATCGGCCGGCCAGAGCCTGGGCGGCGCCCCCACCTTGAAGCTGCCCGTGGCGAGCCTGGCGCCGGGCCAGTCGGCCACGCTGGCCACCACCTTCGTCAACCCGGAACGCGTTGCCATCGGCTACACGCCGGCGCTGATCGCCACCGACCTGTGAGGACTTCGCCATGACCAGAATGACTTCGATGCTGCTGCGCCTGATGCTGGCGCTGACCCTGTCCGGGGGCGCCACCAGTGCCGCGCTGGCCGGCCCGATCTACCGCGTCGCCGTCGACACGGCCGCGTTGGCGGGGCAGGGCGGCTATGTCGACTTCCTGTTCCTCGGCCTGGGCAGCGCCGCGCCCGCGCGGGCCAGCGTGACAGGCAGCGGCGACTTCGGCGCGGCCAGCGTGTTCGAGGGCGATGCCACCGGCTCGCTGCCGGGCCACGTCACGCTCGGCAACGGCTCAAGCTGGAACGAATTCGCCCAGGCGGCCCGCTTCGGCGGCCTGTTTGAGTTCTTCGTCAGCTTCGACGTGGGCCCGCTCGGCGACGGCACCAACCTGGGCATCGCGCTGCTGGACCAGGACTTCCAGTACCTGGGCACGAAGGCCGACATCGTCACCTTCGCGCTGCAACCCGGCCAGGCCGACGCCGTGTCGGTCGATGGCGCCTTCGCCACCGTGCAGGCCGTGCCGGAACCGGCCACGGCGGTGCAAGTACTGACGGGGCTGCTGCTGATGGGACTGGTGTTGCGCCACCGGCGCCGCTGACGTCCAACACCTGAGCTCGTTTCAACTTCGGGGTCACTTCGGGGTCAGGCACGTTTCTCGACACGGGCTCATCCGACCTACGGCCGGGCCCGTGTCGACTTTTGTGCCTGACCCCGATGTTGACACGTGCTCGGCCGTGGTAGGCTTCGGTCTTTGCACACTGGATTTGTAATGCTGCACTGGCTCCGGGGCTATCGCCGGGCTGCGCTGCCGGGGGACCTCGGCGCCGGCGTGGTGGTGGCGATGATGATGATTCCGCAGGGGATGGCGTATGCGCTGGTGGCCGGCCTGCCGCCCGTGGCGGGGCTGTATGCCAGCATCCTGCCGCCGCTCGTGTACGCGCTGTTCGGCAGCAGCATGACGCAGTCGGTGGGGCCGATGGCCATCGTTTCCCTGATGACGGCGGCGGCCATCGCGCCGCTGGCGGCGCCCGGCTCGGCACTGGCCGGCGTGCTGGCGGCCCAGCTGGCGTTGGTGGCGGGCGGCGTGCTGCTGCTGTGCGGCCTGCTGCGGCTCGGTTTCCTGGCCAGCTTCTTCTCCCGTCCCGTCATGAGCGGCTTTACCGTCGGCTCCTCGCTCGTCATCGCCTGGGGCCAGCTCAAGCCCCTGTTGGGCGGCACGCCCACCCACCCCCACATCCCCAGCGCGCTGCTGGGGCTCGGTTCGATCGCACTGCTGATGATGGCCCGGCTCGGGCTGGCGCCGTTGCTGCAGCGCCTGGGCCTGAAGAAAGGCGCGGCCGACGTCGTGGCCAAGCTGGCGCCGATGGTCGTGGTGCTGCTGTCGATCGCGCTGGTCGCGCAACTCGACCTGCCGGCCCGGGGCGTCGCGGTCACGGGACCGGTACCGACAGGCCTTCCGCAACTGAACCTGGCGACGTCGCCGGCGCACTGGAACGCGCTGGTGCAACCGGGGCTGTTGATCGGCTTCGTCGTTTTCCTGATCAGCATGTCGGCGGCCCAGACGCTGGCGCAGAAGCGGGGCGAAAAGCTGGTCAGCAACCGCGAGCTGGTGGGCCTGGGCGCGGCCAACGTGGCGAGCATGGTGTCGGGCGGCTTTCCCGTCACGGGCAGCCTGTCCCGCTCGGCCGTCAATTTCGCCGCCGGTGCCAACACGCCGCTGGCCAGCGTCATCTCGGCGCTGCTGCTGGCCCTGGCCCTGGTGCTGCCCACCGGCTGGCTGGCGCTGCTGCCGCTGCCGACCCTGGCCGCGACCATCATCGTGGCCGTGCTGGGCATGCTGGAACTGGCGACCCTGCGCACGGCCTGGCATTATGACCGGGGCGACGCGCTGGCCTGGCTCGTCACCTGCGTGGGCGTGCTGGCGCTGGGCGTGGAGGCCGGCGTCATCGTCGGCGTCGTGCTGTCGATGGGCACCCTGATCTGGCGTGCCAGCCGGCCCCATATCGCCGTGCTGGGCCGCATTCCCGGCACCGAGCATTTCCGCAACATCGAACGCTACGCCGCCACCACCTGCGCCACCGTGCTGTTCCTGCGCATCGACGCCAACCTGTTCTTCGGTAACGTCGACGCCGTCAATGAACGCATCGAGGACGAGCTGCGGGCCCACCCGTCCACGCGCCACCTGGTGCTGGTGATGTCGGCCGTCAGCTCGATCGACACGACGGCCCTGTTCGCGCTCTCCGAACTGAACACCAGCCTGCGCACGCGCGACATCAAGCTGCACTGCGCCGAAGTGAAGGGGCCCGTGATGGACCGCCTGCGCGCCAGCAGCCTGCTCGACCAGCTGAGCGGCCGCATCTTCCTCAGCACGGCCATCGCCAGCGACTTCCTGAACCACCCTCCCGAGAAGGACGATTGAATGAACCAGTATCGCGCGGCCGTGTTGGCCGCCTGCCTGTTGTGCGCCACGCAGGGCCAAGCGGCGCCCAAGCCCACCGCGGCCGACGCCCAGTTCCGTGCCATCCATACCCAGGAATGGCGCTGGCGCCAGGGCGAGCGCCTGGAGGACGCGGAAGACGACACCAGCGGCATCCGCGCCACCTTGCCGAAGATCGATCCGGCCACGCAGCTGGCGCGCCAGCGCTACTGGGAAGCCACCTTGCGCAAGCTCGACGCCGTCGACGCGGGCAAGCTGTCGCCATCCGGGAAAATCGACTACGCCGTCTATCGGGCCCAGGTCGCGGCCCTGCTGGAGAACCAGCGCTTTCGCGAATACGAAAAACCGCTGAACGCCGATTCCGCGTTCTGGTCGAACCTGACGTATGAAGCGCGCAAGACCTTCCGTACGCCGGCCGAGTACCGCGCCTACATCGCCCAGTTGAACGACGTGCCCCGTTACTTCCGCGACGAGATGGCGAACATGCGCGCGGGCCTGGCGCGCGGCTTCACGCCGCCACGGGTGACCTTGCAGGGCCGCGACGGCTCGCTCGTCGCCGTGGCCGAGGCCAGGCCGGAAGCGACGGCCTTCTACAAGCCCTTCGCCGACATGCCGGCCACGATAGCCGCCGCCGAGCAGGCCAGCCTGCGCGCCGCGGCCCTGGCCGCCATCCGCGACCACGTCATTCCCGCCCACGCGCAACTGCTCAAGTTCATGCGCGAGGAATACGTGCCCAACGCCACCGAGCACCTGGCGGCCGAGCGCCTGCCGGACGGGCATGCCTACTACCAGTCGAAGATCGTCGAGTACACGACGACCGACCTGACGGCCGACCAGATCCACCAGATCGGCCTGGCCGAAATGGCCAAGAGCCGCGCCGAGATGGCGCAGGTGATGCGGGACGTGAAATTCGACGGCGACCTGCCGGCCTTCCTGCACTTCCTGCGCACCGATCCCCGCTTCTATGCCAAGACGCCCGAAGAACTCCTGATGCGGGCGGCCTGGATCGCCAAGAAGTTCGACGCGAAGGCCGAGCAGTATTTCGGCCGCCTGCCGCGCAGCCGCTTCGCCGTCATTCCCGTGCCGCCCGAGCAGGCCCCGTACTACACGTCGGGCCGGGGCGGCCCGGGTGTCTACCTGGTCAATACCTACAACCTGCCGGCACGCGCGCTCTACAGCCTGCCGGCGCTGACCCTGCACGAATCGGCACCGGGCCACGCCTTCCAGATGCCGCTGGCGCTGGAGCAGAAGGGCCGGCCCGCCTTCCGCAACGCCTACATCTCCGCCTATGGCGAAGGGTGGGCCCTGTACTCCGAGCGCCTTGGCACGGAAATGGGCATCTACGAGACGCCGTATGAAGTCTTCGGCATGCTGAGCTACCAGGCCTGGCGCGCGTCGCGCCTCGTGGTGGACACGGGGGTGCATGCCAAGGGCTGGACGCGCGAGCAGGCGCAGAAATACCTGATGGAGAACACGGCCCTGTCCAGCCATGAAGTGGAAACGGAAGTGGACCGGTATATTTCCTGGCCGGGCCAGGCGCTGTCCTACTACCTGGGCGAGATGGCCATCGTCGAGGCGCGCGCCAAGGCCGAAAAGGCGCTGGGCGCGAAGTTCGACATCCGTGCCTTCCACGACACCGTGCTGGAACTGGGCTCGGTGCCGCTGCCGGTGCTGAAAAGCCGGGTCGAGCGCTTCATCGCCGACGGCGGCAAGGGACCATACCCGGCCCCTTGAGCGCGCCCGGTCAGCGCTTCATCACGTTCAGCACGGCCAGGCTCATGGCCTGGGCCGCCGTCTTGATCGACGGTTCCGGCACGGGCGCGTAGAACGGCGAGTGGTTGAAGGCGACTGGCTTGCCGCCGGGACGCTGCGCCTCGGCCACCACCTTCGGATCGTATACGCCCGTGAAGAAGAACATCGACGGGATGCCTTCGTTGGCGAAGGCCGAGAAGTCCTCGCTGGCCGTCATGGCCGGCACGCGCACGGCATTGGCCGCGCCGAAGGCATCCTGGAACACGGCCTCGGTCTTCTTCACCAGCGCAACGTCGTTGACGATGGCCGCGCCGCCGGACGTGAGCTGCACGTCCGGCGCCGGTGCACCGGCCATGGCCGCCGCGCCATTGGCGACGCGGCGCACGCCGTCGAGCAGTTTCGCCCGTACTTCCGGGCTGTACGAGCGGATCGTGCCGCGCACCTGGACGCTGTCCGGGATGATATTGCCCACCGTGCCGCCCTGGATCGCGCCGATCGTCACGACGCCGAATTCCTTCGGGTCCTTTTCGCGACTGATTACCGTCTGCACGTCGACCACGAAGCGGGCCGCGATGGCGATGGGGTCGAGCGCCTTGTCCGGCGCCGAGCCGTGGCCGCCGCGGCCCTTGAAGACGATCTCGATGGCGTCCGAATTGGACGATACGGGGCCATCGTTGAAGCCCACGGTGCCGTGCGCCAGGGGCCAGGAGTGCAGCGCAAAAGCGTAGTCGGGCCGGGGGAAGCGCTTCAACAGGCCGTCGTCCAGCATGGCCTTTGCGCCGGACACGGTTTCCTCCGCAGGCTGGGCAACGAAGACCAGCGTGCCTTGCCACTGCGATTTCAGTTCCACCAGCGTGCGGGCCGTGCCGAGCCAGCTGGCCATGTGGATGTCGTGGCCGCAGCTGTGCGTGACGAAGCTCTCGCGTCCGTCGCTCTGGGCCTTGGCGCGGCTGGCATAGGGCAACCCCGTTTTCTCTTCCATCGGCAGGCCATCGAGCTCGGTGCGTACCAGCACCGTCGGGCCGGCGCCGTTGCGCAGAACGGCCACGAGACCCGTCTTGCCCACTTTTTCCGTCACCGTAAAGCCCAGCTTCTTCATTTCCGCCGCCAGCTTGCCCGCCGTGCGCACTTCCTGGAAGGCGATCTCCGGATGGGCGTGCAGGTCCTTGTAGACCGTGTCGAGCCAGGGATACATGCCGTCGACGCGGCCTGCGACCTGGGTCTTCAGGGGTTGCTGGGCCTGCGCCGTGGCGGCCAGGGACAGTGCGGCAACAAGGGCAAGACGGACAGGCGATGGTTTCAAGGCGGGGCTCCCGATGGTTTTGTTGTATGACAAGGCTATCACAGGGGCGCGTCCGCCGGGATGCTTGATGATTGGCAAGATTCTTATCTGCAATATCTGCCAGCATCGACGCACCATTGACACACCATCGACGAAGGGAGAAACCATGAACGTCCTGCATCGCTGCGCCGCCCTGGCGGCACTGATGTGCTGCACCGCCGCCCTGGCCGACCAGCCGCCCGTCTACAAGTTCCGCGACCAGCCGCGCACGGGCAGCCACCTGCCGCGCAATGTCGCCATGTCGCCGCTGCCGTTCGACAAGCGGTACGGCGACTTCACCGAAGCCCAGAAGAACGTGCTGCGGGCGCAGTACGAACAGCTCGACGCAAGCGACGAGCCGCCGTTCCCCGTGCATGGACTGGGGCCCCTGTTCCGCATCGTCGCGAAGCTGGACCGCAGCTTGTTGAAGGCCGGGCCCGTGAAGGCGGCCGTGCAGGTCGATCCCGAAGGCAAGCCGGTGTCCGTGCGCGTGATCGATGCGCCGAACGACTACCTGACCGACTTCATCGCCAACCTCCTGATGATGGAGCGCTACAAGCCGGCCCTGTGCAAGGGCCAGCCCTGCGGCCAGGAGTACCTGCTGCTGGCCACCTTGACGGATGAGTGAGCCCGCCAGGCGCCGCATCACGCCAACTCGCGCTCCGGGTTATGATATTGGCCTGACAACCCGGAGCCCAAGATGCCTCTCTACCAGATCTGGTACAACGACAACGACCAGCCGCTCGTCGTCAACCCGCCTTACCGCCTGCGCGATATCGAGATCGTCGGCGAAGTGCTGCGGCACGAGCACCGCGCCAACCGCCAGAGCGCCGACCCGAGCGGCCTGACCGTGCGCGAACTGATGCGCGTGAACGGCCTGCGCGACGTGCGCTACACGATGGACGAAAGCGAACCGGTCAGCCTGACGGGCAACTGACGCACCAGGACGGCACGGGATAAGGTCCAATGCACCACGCTGGTGCAGGCGATGACACCCCAGGCGTCCAGGCACCATGCCGGTGCTGACAGATGCTGGCACGCAACTTGCAATAACGATAGGGTTATCGTCGAACGAACCCGAATGCCGTCATGCCGGACTGCCACGTCACCCTGCCTCCCGCCACCGCCAATGCCTGGCAGGCCCGGCTGCGCCTGGCGTTCACGCGCGACGGTGACGTCACCCGCCTGACGCGGCGCGAGCACGCCGGCCCGCTGCGCGTGCAGAAGGCCTTGTACCCGGAAGACCCGGCGATCTGCCACGCCATCGTCGTCCACCCGCCCGGCGGCGTCGTCGGCGGTGATGTGCTCGATATCGGCGTGCATGCCGGCGACGGCGCCCATGCTTTCCTCACCAGCCCGGGCGCGGCCAAGTGGTACCGTGCCAACGGCCGCACGTCGCGCCAGGCCGTGACGCTGCAGGCCGGCGCCGGCGCCTCGCTCGAATGGCTGCCGCAGGAAACCATCTTCTACGACGACGCCAACGTCGAACTGACCCACCACGTCGAACTGGCCCCGGACGCCGCCTACCTGGGCTGCGAAATCCTGTGCCTGGGCCGGCGCGCTTCCGGCGAAACCTTCACGCGCGGCCGCATCGGCCAGCACACGTCGATCCGGCGCGGCGGGCGGCTGCTGTGGTGGGAGCAGGGCATCCTGACCCCGGCAACCCTGGCCAGCCCCGTCGGCCTAGCCGGTAACACCGTCTGCGCCACCCTGATCGCTTGCGGCCCGCAACTGCCGCACGGCGTGCTGCAGGCCGTGCGCGCGCTGGCCGACCATCCCGGCTTCGGCGCCACCCAACTGAAAAACGTGCTGGCCGTGCGCTGGCTGGGCGATGACAGCGAGGCCGCGCGCGAGATCATGCTGGCCGCGTGGCGCCTGCTGCGTCCAGCCTTACTGGACCGCGTTCCCTTCGATCCGCGCAGCTGGCGCACCTGACAAGCATACGAGGACACCCATGGACCTGACTCCCCGCGAAAAAGACAAGCTGTTGATCTTCACCGCCGGCCTGCTGGCCGAACGCCGCCTGGCGCGCGGCCTGAAACTGAACCATCCGGAAAGCGTGGCGCTGATCAGCGCGGCACTGCTGGAGGGCGCGCGCGACGGCAAGACGGTGGCGCAACTGATGTCCGAGGGCACCCAGATCCTGCGGCGCGACCAGGTCATGGAAGGCGTACCGGAAATGATCCCGGACATCCAGGTCGAAGCGACATTCCCGGACGGCAGCAAGCTCGTGACCGTCCACCATCCGATTCCGTGAGAGGCAGCCATGATCCCCGGCGAATACAAACTTGAAGGGGGCGACATCGCCCTGAACGCGGACCGCGCCGCCGTCACCGTCGTGGTGGCGAACCGGGGCGACCGCCCGATCCAGGTCGGTTCGCATTTCCACTTCTTCGAAGTGAACAACGCGCTGTCCTTCGAACGGTGGAAGGCCTACGGGCGGCGCCTGAATATCGCCGCCGGCACGGCGGTGCGCTTCGAGCCTGGCCAGCAGCGCACGGTGGAGCTGGTGGCGCTGGAAGGCGACCGCGAGGTGTACGGCTTTTCCGGCAAGGTGATGGGCAAGCTGAAGGACGATCCCAAGGGCCCGGACGGGGAGGACGGCGCCTGATGACGACGATTTCCCGCCGCGCCTATGCCGAGATGTACGGTCCCACCACCGGGGACCGCATCCGGCTGGCCGACACCGAGCTGTTCATCCAGATTGAAAAGGACTTCGCCACCTACGGCGAGGAAGTCAAGTTCGGCGGGGGCAAGGTGATCCGCGACGGCATGGGCCAGTCCCAGCGCGCCCACGCCGACGTGATGGACACCGTCATCACCAATGCCGTCATCGTCGACCACTGGGGCATCGTCAAGGCCGACATCGGCCTGAAGAATGGCTTGATCGCCGCCATCGGCAAGGCCGGCAATCCGGACATCCAGCCCAACGTGACGATGGCCATCGGCGGCGCCACCGAGATCATCGCCGGCGAAGGCTCGATCGTCACGGCCGGCGGCGTGGACAGCCATATCCACTTCATCTGCCCGCAGCAGATCGAGGAAGCCTTGATGAGCGGCGTGACGACGATGATCGGCGGCGGCACGGGGCCGGCCGTCGGCACGGCCGCGACCACCTGCACGCCGGGCCCGTGGCATCTTCATTCCATGCTGCAGGCGGCCGACGCCTTCCCGATGAACCTGGGCTTCCTCGGCAAGGGCAACGTCAGCCTGCCGCTGCCGCTGGAAGAGCAGATCCGCGCCGGCGCCATCGGCCTGAAGCTGCACGAGGACTGGGGCAGCACGCCGGCCGCCATCGACAACTGCCTGTCCGTGGCGGACCGTTTCGACATCCAAGTGGCCCTGCACAGCGACACCCTGAACGAAGGCGGCTTCCTTGAAGAGACCCTGGCCGCCTTCAAGGACCGCACCATCCATACCTTCCACACGGAAGGAGCGGGCGGCGGCCACGCGCCGGACATCATCGCCGCCGTCGGCCAGTCCAACGTGCTGCCGTCGTCGACCAATCCCACGCGCCCGTTCACGGTCAACACGCTGGACGAGCATCTGGACATGCTGATGGTGTGCCACCACCTCGACCCGGCCATCGCCGAGGACGTGGCCTTCGCGGAATCGCGCATCCGCCGCGAGACCATTGCCGCCGAGGACATCCTGCACGATATCGGCGCCATCTCGATGATGTCGTCGGACTCGCAGGCCATGGGCCGGGTGGGTGAAGTGATCCTGCGCACGTGGCAGACGGCGCACAAGATGAAGGTGCAGCGGGGCGCGCTGCCGGAGGACACGGACCGCCACGACAACTTCCGCGTCAAGCGCTATATTTCCAAGTACACCATCAATCCGGCCATCACGCATGGCGTGTCGCACGTGGTGGGCTCGCTGGAAGTGGGCAAGATCGCCGACATCGTGCTGTGGAAGCCCGCCTTCTTCGGCGTCAAGCCGTCGATGATCCTGAAAGGCGGCATGATCGCGGCGGCCCAGATGGGCGACCCGAATGCGTCGATCCCGACGCCCCAGCCGGTGCACTACCGGCCCATGTTTGGCGCCTTCGGCGGCGGCCTGAAAAAGTCGTTCACCTTCGTGTCGCAGGCCGCGTTCGACGCCGGCATCGGCGAAGCGCTGAAGCTGTCCAAGACCCTGATCCCCGTGCGCGGCATGCGCCACCTGCGCAAGCACGACATGGTCCACAACGGCGCCACGCCCGTCATGCAGGTCGATCCCGAGACCTACGAGGTGCGCGCGGACGGGCGCCTGCTGACCTGCGAGCCGGCCACGGTGCTGCCGATGGCGCAGCGCTATTTCCTGTTCTGACTTTCTCCCTGATGACAACCATGCTGACACTGCATACGAAAATCACCGATCCGGCGGTCGCCAAGGGCGCGCCGGTCGACGGGCGCCTGGTGCTGCCCTACGAGCTGCGCGAGAAATGCCGGCTGCGCGCGAAACTGGACACGGGCGAGGAGGTGGCGCTGTTCACCGTGCGCGGCACCGTGCTGCGCGGCGGCGACCTGTTGAAGGGCGACGACGGGCGCGTGGTGCGGGTCGAGGCGGCATTCGAAGCCACCTACAAGGTCACCTGCGCCGATCCGCTGGCGCTGCTGCGCTGCGCCTTCCACCTGGGGAACCGCCACACCCAGGCCCAGGTGGGCGAAGGCTTCCTGCGCATCCGCGCCGACGCCGTGCTGCGCGAGATGCTGGCCGGCCTGGGCGCCACCGTCGTCGAGCAGCTGGCGCCGTTCGAGCCGGAGTCGGGGGCCTACGGCGGCGGCCACCACCACCACGACAACCTGCTGGCACCGGTACCGCTGCGCCAGCGCATCCACCGGCCCAGCGATCCGCCGGCCGGGGACGCGCCGTGATTGCCGCCGCCCAGCTGCTGCACCTGCTGCAGCTGGCCAGCCCGTCGCTGCCCATCGGTGCCTACAGCTACTCCCAGGGCCTGGAAGCGGCGCTGGAGCAGGGCCTGGTGCAGGACGCAGCCAGCGCCCAGCGGTGGATCGTGCGGCAGCTGCACGACGTCGTCGCGCTGTGGGAAGCCCCCCTGTGCTGGCGGCTGATGGAAGCCTTCACGGCGCGCGACGCGCTGCTGGTGGCCGAGCTGTCCGAGAAGTTCCTGGCCTCGCGCGACACGGCGGAATTTCGTGCCGAGACCGTGCAGATGGGCTTTTCGCTGGCGCGGCTGATCGGCGAACTGGGCATCGCCGACGAGGGCGCGCTGGCCATGCTGCAGCATCATGCCGACGTGCCGCTGCCGGCGGCCTATGCCTGCGCCGTCGCGGCGCTGGGCATCCCCCACCAGGAGGCGCTGCTGGCGTGGCTCTTCACGTGGGCGGAAAACCAGGTGCTGGTCTGCGTCAAGTCCGTGCCGCTGGGGCAGGTGGCCGGGCAGAAGCTGCTGCTGGCCCTGCGCCCGGACGTCGAGGCGGCCGCGCTGTGCGCGCAGTCGCTGGCCGAACACGAGCTGTCGAACTGGTCGCCGGCGCTGTCGCTGCTGTCGATGCGCCACGAAGTCCAGTACAGCCGACTCTATCGTTCATAAGGAATCAACACCATGCAGACAACCTCCAACCCCCTGCGGGTCGGCATCGGCGGGCCGGTCGGCTCGGGCAAGACGGCCCTGTGCGAAATGCTGTGCAAGGGCATGCGCGACCGGTACGACATGGCCGTCATCACCAACGACATCTACACACGCGAGGACATGGAAATCCTGCTGCGCGCCGAGGCGCTGCCAGCCGAGCGCCTGATGGGCGTGGAAACGGGCGGCTGCCCGCACACGGCGATCCGCGAGGATGCATCGATCAACCTGGAAGCCATCGCGCGCATGCAGGCCGATTTCCCCAACCTGGACCTGATCCTGGTCGAATCGGGCGGCGACAACCTGGCCGCCACCTTCAGCCCGGAGCTGTCGGACCTGACCATCTACGTCATCGACGTGGCCGGCGGCGAGAAGATTCCCCGCAAGGGCGGCCCCGGCATCACGCGCTCGGACCTTTTGATCATCAACAAGACGGACCTGGCACCGCACGTGGGCGCGGACCTGGACGTGATGGCGCGCGACGCCAAGCGCATGCGCGGCGAGCGGCCGTTCGTGTTCACCAACCTGCGCAGCGGCGACGGCGTGGCGCAGGTAATCAGCTTCATCCGCGAACAGGGCCTGCTGGGCCAGGGGGGCAAATGAAGCGCACGTTGAAGCACCTGTCGACACTCCTCCTGGCGCTGGCCAGCCTGCCCGCGCTGGCCCACCCGGGCCATGCCGAACTGACGGGCGACCTGATGGCGTCCTTCGGCGCCGGCCTGCTGCATCCATTGACAGGCATCGACCATCTGCTGGCGATGCTGGCGGCCGGCATCTGGAGCGCGCGGGCACGCCAGCGTGCCTATGTCGGCGTGCCGCACCGGTCCAGGCCGGGCGAGCTGCTGCTGCCCCTGGTCTTCCTCGTGACGATGGCGCTTGGCGCGGCCGGCGGCATGGCGGGCCTGCGCCTGCCGCTGCTCGAAGGGGGGATCGCGCTGACGGTGGCCCTGACGGGCATGCTGGTGGCGGCCAGCGTGCGCCTGCCGGCGTGGGGCGCCGGCCTGGTAATGGGCGGCTTCGCCCTGTGGCACGGCAATGCCCACGGCCTGGAGCTGCCCCAGGCGGCCAGCGGGCTGGGTTTCCTCATCGCCAGCGCGGCGCTGCTCCTGTCCGGGCGGATGCTGGCGCGCCTGCCGCTGGCCCGCCCGCTGGGCGGCGCCATCGCCGCCGCCGGCGTCGCGCTGCTCGCCTTCTGAAAACCGGGGACAATCTCCTGTTTTCAGGCAAGCCTGCACCGCCTTGAGTCGAGATTACGCGCGCGGGTGCTCGCGCCGTTCGGACAGCTCGATCGGCGCTGCGTTCTCAGGATGCTTGCCCAGGTGGCCGGCATACACGGCGCGAATCGCCGCCATGTCCTTTTCCTGGTCGCCCGTCAGCCACAGGTGATCGGCCATGCCCAGCGTGCGGTTCGGGTAATCCAGGTAGACCAGGCACAGCGGCACCTTCGCTTCCAGCGCCAGGTGATAGAAGCCGCTTTTCCAGTGCGGCCGGTAGCCCCGCGTGCCTTCCGGCGTGATTGCCAGCCAGTACCAGTCCGCCGCGTTCATGCGGCGCGCCTGGGCGCTGATCATGCCGGTGGCCGCGCCCCGGTCGACCGGTTGCCCGCCGATGGCGAGGAACCACTTGCCCAGCACGGGGATGCGGAACATCGAGTCCTTCGCCAGCCAGCGGAAGGGCAGGTCGACGGCGAACTTGGCCATCAGGCCGACCATGAAATCCCAGTTCGACGTGTGCGGGTAGGTGACGAGGATGCCGCGCGGTCCGGGCAGCTCGCGGTACAGCATTTTCCAGCCGAACAGGTGGAGCACGCGCAAGGCCAGGCGCTGTTTTAAGGTTGGCAGATCGGCGGGCGCTAGCCTATAGTTGGTCATACATCTTCCCTGTTGGTGATGCGGATGCCGGTCCAAACGCCGCGCCTTTGTTTCACCTTGTGAAAACCGCGGTCGAAATTCTATCCGGGCTGGACAGGCGCGGCAAGGCCTGTTGCTCGTCGGAACCCCGCACCGTTGCATCGTTGCGTCCCGCCCACGGCCGCCGTCCGGCTGCCGGCAGCGGTGGCGCCATGCCAGAAAATCATGACAGCCAAGCAACTTCTCTGTATCGACACGGAGGGTCGGGTCGGCGCCGGCATCGCGGCGGCGGCGGAGGGCTTCGCCTTGCGCTTGGCCGGCAGCATCGAGCAGGCCACCCAGCTGGCGCACGTGCGGCCGCCCGGGGTCGGCGTGCTGGTATTGCCGCGGCCGGCAACGGGGACGGCTGCGCTGGAGCGCTTCCTGCGCGACCACGCGACGATCCGCTGGGTCGCCGTCTGCGCGCCCGATGCGTTGCAGCACGGCCCATGGCGCCAGCTGGTGCACGACCATTGCATCGATTACCATACTCTGCCGCTCGACCACCAGCGCCTGCGCCACACGCTGGGGCACGCGTTCGGCATCGCTGCGCTGGGCGAAGGCCAGGCTGTCGTCCACGGCAGCCACGCGATGCGCCTGACGGGCGACAGCGCCCCGATCGTGCGGCTGCGCCAGCGCATCGCCAAGGTGGCCGTGTCGGATGCGCCCGTGCTGATCTGGGGCGAAAGCGGTACCGGCAAGGAGCTGGTCGCGCGCGCGGTGCACGACTGTTCGGCGCGCTCGCGAGGCCCCTTCGTGCCGATCAACTGCGGGGCCATTCCCGCCAGCCTGGTGCAGTCGGAGCTGTTCGGCCACGAGAAGGGCGCCTTCACGGGCGCGGCGCGGGCCCGGCCCGGCCTGATCGAATCGGCCGCCGGCGGCACCGTGCTGCTCGACGAAATCGGCGACCTGCCGCTGGAAATGCAGGCCAACCTGCTGCGCTTCCTGCAGGAGAAGACCATCCACCGGCTGGGCGGCGCCCGCGCCGTGCCCGTCGACGTACGCGTGGTGGCGGCCTCCCACGTCAACCTGCAGCAGGCCGTGGCGCGCGGCAGCTTCCGCGAGGACCTGTTTTACCGCCTGAACGTGCTGGCGCTGGAGGTGCCGCCGCTGCGCGAACGGCGCGACGACGTCGTCGCGCTGGCCCAGTTGTTCTTTCGCGAATATGCGGGCGAGCGGGCGCCCCATGTGCGGGGCTTTTCCAGCCGGGCCCTGGCCGCGCTGCGGGCGCACGACTGGCCCGGCAATGTGCGCGAACTGCTGAACCGGGTACGGCGGGCCGCCGTGATGACCGAGCACCGCCTGATCGGCCCGGCCGACCTGGACCTGGCGGGGAAAGCCGACGCGGAGCCGCCGCAGCCGCTGCACGGGGCCCGCGTGCAAGCCGAGCGCCATGCCATCGAAGCAGGGCTGCACGCGGGAAAAAGTGTCACGCGTGTTGCACGCGAGCTCGGCGTTTCGCGCATGACCTTGTACCGGCTGATGGCCAAGCACAGCATCGTCACGCCGGCCCGGCGGCGCAGGCCGTAGCAGCCGTCCGCGGCGTCCGTCCGTTCCACGGTTGAGTCACAACGCCGTTACAGTCCGCTTTTCCCCGCACCTGCCTTCATTTGACCGGACTATTCCCCCGTCGCCCTACAGCGCGGCCCGCATACCGGCGTGACGGCCACGGCTTGCCCGTGGCAGTGCCGTGCCCGCCTGTCTCGCCGGCGTGACAGCACCGTCCGCCCAGCCCCCGTCTTCGCCCCTGCCCGCGTCATCGATGCCAACAATATCAAGGACTTGCCGCGTCCGCCGACTGATGGCACCAAGCTTGCGATAAGGAGCAGACCGGCAGCCGCGCCTCGCGCGCGCATGGCGGCAAATGATCCATGGAAATCCAGCCACGGAAATTCGCAGCAACCCCACCATTTCAGCGAGGACCACATGAAGAAATCCCTGCTTGCCACGGCTATCGCCTTTGCCTTTTCCGTCAGTGCCTCGGCACAGACGACCGACCCGACGTCGGCCGTGACGCAAGACGGCGCGGGCGCGCATGCCAACGACTATTCGACCGCCACCCAGGACAGCAGCTCGAACCGCAACAACAGCCAGGCCAACAATAACAACAACAGCCTGGGCCACGCGCAGGCGACGGCAGCCGGTTCCGCTGCCGCCAACAACGGCGCCACGGCCACCTCCAGCCTGGCCAATTCCTTCAACACGTCGACCGCGACGGCCACCAGCGCGCTGACGGGCACGGTGTCGGGCAACACCGTGCAAAACATCGGTAACGTGGCCAGCAACTCCGGTAGCGCCAACGGCGGTACTGCCACGGGCGGCGTGGGCGGCGCGGCCACCGGCGGCACTGCCACCGGCACGGGCGGCGCCGGCGGCGTCGGCTCGGGCGGCGCCGGCTCGGCTGGCGGCATCGGCGGCGTGGCCACCAACGGCAGCGCCACCGGCGGCGCTGGCATGGGCGGCGCGGCGGATGGCGGCGCAGCCTATGGCGGCGCGGGCAGCGGCGCGGCCGGCGGCGCCGGCGGCCTGGCCCAGGGTGCCTCCAGCGGTGCCGGCGGTGCCGGTGGCGCGGGCGGCTATGGTGGCGCCGGCGGCAGCAGCTCGGACGGCTACGGCGGTGCCGGCGGCAGTGGCGCGGCCGGCGGCGCCGGCACGGGCGGCGCGGGCGGCCTGGCCGGCCCGACCACGGGCGGTAACGGCGGCAACAGCGGCGGCGCCAGCGGCGGCGCGGGCGGCGCCGGCGGCAGCACGGGCGCGGCCACGGGCGGCGCAGGCGGCACGGGCGGTGCCGGCGGTTATGGCGGTGCCGGCGGCAACAGCGGCGCCGGGGCCGCGGGCGGTACGGCCAGCACCGGTGGTGCCGTTGCTACCAGCAATGCTGCCGGCGGCGCCGGTTCGAGCAATGCCGGTCCGGGTGGCGCCGCCACTGGCGGGAACGGTACCGGCGGGGCGTCAGCCAGCGGCAGCGTCGCGGTGTCGAACTCCAACCAAACCCCGTGCTGCGAGGCGGGGGCGACGGGTACGGGCGACCAGACCGCCGGCGGCACTTCGGGGACGTCGACCGGCGGCACCGGCACTGGCGGCCCCGTGACGGGCGGTAACGTCGCCGGTGGCGCCGGCACGGGCGGCGCAGGCACGGCCGGCCCGAGCACGGCCAGCACCGGCGCGGCCACGGGCGGCGCGGGTGGCAGCAGTGGGGCAGCCGGGGCGGGCGGTGCTGGTGGCGGCGGCGCCAGCGGTGGCGCCGGCGCGGCCGGGACCAACACCGCCGGTGCGGGTGCGGCCGGCGGTACCAATACCTCCGGCGCGGGCGGCGCCGGCGCGGGCGCGGCCTCCACGGGTGGCGCCGGCGCGGCCGGCTCGGGCGGAGCAGGGGGCTCGGGCGCTACCGGCGGGGGCGGCAGCAGCATCGCCGGTGCGGGGGCGGCCGGTGCGGCCGGCGGCGCGGGCGCGGCCAGCGGTGCGGCCTCCAACACGGCCGGTAACGGCGGCGCGGGCGGTGCGGCCACGGGCGGAGCTGCCACGGCCGGCACGGCGACGGGTGGTGCAGGGGCGGGCGGTGCCGCCACCAACGGCGGTGCGACGGCCGGCGACGGCGGTGCCGGTGGCGCCGGCGGCAGCGGCACGGGTGGCATGGGTGGCAGCGGCGGCGGCAATATGGCCGGTCCTGCCAACGGTGGCGCGGGTGCCGGCGGCACTGGCGGCGCGGGCGGCAGCAATACCGTCAATGCCGGCGTGTTCAATATGTCGAACACGATGAGCGGCGTGGCGCAATCGGCCGCCGGCATTTCCGTGATCAGCCAGAACAGCGGCATCAGCTCGCTCGTGCAGCAAAGCGTCAACGTCCAGGCCAACCTGAACGTGGGCCGCTGAACGGGTCCCTCCGGGGCGCACGTTCGCGCCCCGGCCGCCATGCAGTGGGCGGCCGGGGCATGTCGACAGCTGCAATCAGTCTTGGAGAATCGCCATGAATCATCCGTACCGCGCCACGGCGCCCGTGGCGGCGCCGCGGTCGCCGGCCCACCTTGCCGTCACCGTCGGCCGCGTGTCCGCCATCCTGCTCGCGGCAGCATGTGCCGTGCTGACTGCCTGTCCCGTCCACGGCGCGCCAGGGGCCGGTGCGCCGGGCGCCGTGCCGGAACCGGCCGTCGGCCAGGCCGCCATCGCGCCGGCCGTGACGGCCGTCATGCACCTGCCTGCGCGGGCCGTGCGCTCGCCGTTCGGCACGCCGATGGGTGCGGCCGGGCTGGCATCCTTGCGCGGCGGCACGCTGACGCCGTCGAGCGACATGACCCTGCACGGCACGGTAGGTCAGAACGTCGCCACCAATGTGGTCACGGGTGCCAATATCGTCAGCGACGGCGCCTTCACCAACGCTTCCGGCCTGCCGATGGTGATCCAGAATTCCGGCGCCAATGTGCTGATCCAGAACGCCACCATCGTCAACGTGCAGTTCCAGTGACCATGCGCGACGCAAGCAAATGCCCGCTGCGCAGCCTTATCGCCGCCGGCTGTGCCTGGATTGCCTTGGCGATGGCGGCGTTGGCACCGCCGGGGCTGGCGCGCGCCGCCGACCTCAATGCGCTGGCCGCGCTGGCCGGCACGCCGGGTGGCGGCGCCTTTGCCCTGCACGTCACCAGCCTGCGCGAGCGGCGCTACCTGGCAACGGTGCGGCAGCAATATGATTTCAGCTGCGGTTCGGCGGCCGTGGCGACCCTGCTGACGCACCACTACGACCTCCCCGTCAGCGAGCAGCAGGCCTTCCAGGAAATGTTTGCGCGGGGCGACCAGGCCCGTATCCGTCGCCAGGGGTTCTCGCTGCTGGACATGAAGAATTTTCTCGCCGCGCGGGGGCTGCGGGCCGATGGCTTCCAGCAGAGCCTGGCGAGCCTGGCGCAGGCCGGCTTTCCTGCCATCGTGCTGGTGGCCGACGCGGGCTACCACCATTTCGTCGTCATCAAGGGCCTGCGGCCGGACAGGGTCCTGCTGGGCGACCCGGCCGGCGGCACTCGCGCGATGAGCCGCGCCGACTTCGAAGCCGTGTGGCAGAACCGCCTGCTGTTCGTGATCCACGAGGCGCCGCGCCGGCCCCGCTTCAACGACGCGGCGGACTGGAACGCGGCGCCCGAAATGCCTCCGGGCGACGTGATCGACCGCAGCAGCCTGCTGCGCGTGACCTTGCCGAAGCTCGATGCGGGCGATTTTTGAAGGAGGAGACCCGATGCGATGGACCACCATGCTGTACGCCGTGCCGGTGTTGCTGGGCCTGCCGCTGCGGGCCGTGGCCGGGGGCGGGGCGGAGCTTGCCGGCTGGTTGCCCGTTGCCGACACGACGCTGGCCGCGTCGCGGGGCGGCTACGATCACGGCAATGGCTTGCTGGTGTCGCTCAGCATCGAGCGGCAGCTGAGCTTGAACGGCAGCGAGGTTGCCAGCAGCCGCCTGGTACTGCCCCAACTCGGGGCTGCCGGCCTGCAACCGGCCCGGGCCCTGGGCACGGGGGACGCCAGTGCACTGCCGGCCGATGGCGCCGCACTGCGCGCGGCCACGGACCTGCCCGCGGCCGCATTACCGGCCCTGGCGCTGCTGTTGCAAAACAGCGAAAACAACCAGCTGATTCGCGCCCAGACCACCATCAATACGACCGTCAACAGTCTCGGTACGCTGAAGGGTCTGAACTTCGGCGACAGCCTGCGCCAGGCCCTGTCGACGGCGATCGCGCCCCGCTGACGGGCGCGCCATTCTGGAGGAAAAGCATGCGGTCCGCCCGATTACTTCGCACCGGCTCGGCCGGCCTGTCCCTGTTCATGGCCAGCGCCCTGGCGCAACAGGCGGTACCGCCCGGCGCCCCGTCGTCCACCATTGCACGGCCCGTGCCGGCACCGGAAACATCCGCCGCCACGCTGCCGGAAAGCCAGGCGGCGGCGCAACTGGCGGCCGAGCTGGCGCGACTGAGGGAGGAGCTTGCTGCGCAGCGCGAACTGCTGCGGCAGTTGCGCGAGGAGGTGGCGGCCCGGGACAGCGCGGTACCGCCAGCCTCGTCCGGGCAGCGAAGCCAGCAGATCCAGCCGGGCTCGCCAGCTCCGTCGCGCCTGCCCACGGTACCGGAGGACTGGCCAACCCGTACCGCCGTCGTAGCCGACGCGATCGATTGGCCCGACTCGCCCACTTCGCCCACTTCGCCCGCGTGGCACGGACCGGTGGGCCAGCGCCCACTGCCGGCGCACCGGCTGGCCAACGTGCGTGGAGGCGGCGCGGGCGGTGCCGCGGCAGGGCCCGAGGCCGCCGCGTCCGTGGCGGTCGCCGACCAGGGCGAAGGAGCGGCGGGCGCGGCCGCGACGCAGGCGAGGGCGGCGCCATCCACCGGCCGGCCGCCCGAAGTGGCGCCCCTGTTCGAGGCGCCCGGCGTGCTGACGGCGCGGGGCCGCACCGTGCTGGAGCCGTCCTTCCAGTTCGGCTATTCGTCCAGCAACCGGGTGGCGCTGGTGGGCTACACCATCATTCCGGCCCTGCTGATCGGCCTGATCGACGTACGCGAAGTAAAACGCAATACGGTGACGGCGGCGCTGACGGCGCGGCGCGGGCTCACGAATCGTACCGAAGTGGAATTGCGGGTGCCGTATGTCTACCGCTCGGATTCCACCGTCAGCCGTGAGCTGTTTACGGGCACGGCGGTGGAACGGGTGTTCGACACCAGCGGCAAGGGGCTGGGCGACATCGAGTTGTCGCTGCGCCACCAGCTCAACGACGGCGGTGCCGACCGGCCGTTCTACGTGGCCGGCCTGCGCGTCAAGACCCGCACGGGGCGCGATCCCTTCGAAGTCGTCACGGATTGCACGCGGCGCTGCGTGGGCGAAAACGCAACCGGCACCGGCCTGCCGCTGGACCTGCCGACGGGTTCCGGTTTCTACGGCATCCAGCCCAACCTGACATGGCTGTTCCCGTCCGATCCCGCCATCTTCTTCGGCAGCGTCAGCTACCTGCACAACGTCAGGCGCGATCACGTCAGCCGCCGCGTGCTGAACGGCGAGATCGAACCGCTGGGCGAGGTAAAACCGGGTGGCGTTGTCGGCTTCAACTTCGGCATGGGCATCGCCCTGAACGACAAGGCATCGCTGAGCCTGGGCTACGACCACAGTTCGATGGGACGCACGAAGCAGAACGGCGTCACGGTGCCGGGCGCCGTACGGACCCAGCTGGGAACCTTGCTGATGGGCTTTTCCTATCGCCTCAGCGACCGGCGCGCCGTCAACGTGACGATCGGCGCCGGCCTGACCCGCGATACGCCGGACGTGTCGCTGTCGGTGCGGGTGCCGCTGAACTTCTGATCCGCGCACTGCCAGCCCATCAGGGCCAATTCTGATGGGCGCCGCAGCGGACGGCGTCCTTTCATTTCCTAGTGTCAACGCATGCATCCTGTAACCAACGGTAACAGGAGCACAGGCGTTGCTTTGTTGTCGCACGGGAGGATTTCACAGTCGATTGCAGCGCTGAAGCTTGTGTTTACGCTATCGTAGCGACTCAACACATCCAGAAAAAGGAATAACACGATGTCACATAATTCTGCTGGGCGCCGCTCCGCGCTGACTGCCATGGCCGCTGCCTTGATGCTGGCTGGCACGGCCGCTTTCGCCGCCGCGCCCATGGTGAAAACCCAGGGTCCGGGCTTCTACCGCACGATGGTGGGCGAGATCGAAGTCACCGTCGTCAGCGACGGCACCGTCGACCTGCCGATGAACCAGCTGCTGCAGTCGTCCCAGAAAAAAATCAACGCGGCGCTCGACGAGCACTTCCTGACGTCGCCCGTCGAAACTTCCGTCAATGCCTTCCTGATCAATACCGGCACCAAGCTCGTCATGGTCGATGCCGGCGCCGGCCCGCTGTTCGGCCCGACCCTGGGCAAGCTGCAGGCCAGCATCATCGCGGCCGGCTACCAGCCCGACCAGATCGACGAGATCTACCTGACCCATATGCACCCGGACCATCTCGGCGGCCTGATCAACATCGACAAGCTGGCCTTCCCGAACGCCGTCGTGCGCGCGGACAGCCACGATGCCGATTACTGGTTGAGCCCCGTGGAGCTGGCGCGCGCGCCGCTCGACCAGAAGCCCAACTTCCTGGCTGCGATGGGCATGCTGGGACCGTATGCCGCCATCAACCGCTTCTACCCGTTCACGGGCGAAGCGGAACTGGTGCCGGGCGTGCGCTCGACCTCCAGCTACGGCCACACGCCTGGCCACACCACTTATGTCGTGGAGAGCAAGGGCGAGAAACTGGTGCTGATCGGCGACCTGATCCACGCTGGCTTCATGCAGTTCGACGATCCGTCGGTCACCATCATGTTCGACAGCGACCGCCGGGCGGCGGCGGCGTCCCGCAAGGCAGGCTTTGCCGACGCGGCCCGCCATGAGGTGCTGATCGGCGGCGCCCACTTGGCCTTCCCGGGCCTGGGTCACCTGCGCAGCAACGGCAAGGGCTACCAGTTCGTGCCGCTGAACTACACCGTCCCGCGCTGATCGTCGTCGCAGGCAGCAAAAAAGGTCGCGCGAGCGACCTTTTTTTATGAAGCATTTGCCAGCTCACGGCACCGCAACTGGCCGCGGTGCCGCAGCGGAGCATCAGGCCAGTGCCGGATAGTCCGTGTAGCCTTCGGCGGACGGGCCATAGAACAGTTCCGGCCGTGCCGCGTTCAGCGGGGCGCCTTGCTGCAGGCGCTCCGGCAGGTCCGGGTTGGCGATGAAGTCCTTGCCCCACGCGATGGCGTCGGCGCTGCCGTCGTTCAGTGCGGCCTGCGCCGCTTCCAGGCTGAATTTCTCGTTGGCGATATAGACGCCGCCAAACGCCTGCTTCAGCAGCGGGCCCAGGCTGTCGGCGCCCTGGGCTTCGCGGGCGCAGATAAAGGCGATTTTCCGGCGACCCAGTTCGCGCGCGACATAGCCGAAGGTGCCGGCCGGGTCCGAGTCGCCCATGTCGTGGGCGTCGCGGCGGGGCGCCAGGTGCATGCCGACACGATCGGCACCCCATACGTCGATGGCGGCATCCGTGACTTCCAGCATCAGGCGGGCGCGGTTCTCGACCGGACCGCCATAGGCGTCGGTGCGCTGGTTGCTGCCGTCCTGCAGGAACTGGTCCAGCAGGTAGCCGTTGGCGCCGTGGATCTCCACACCGTCGAAGCCGGCCTTCTTCGCGTTTTCCGCGCCCTTGCGGTAGGCCGCCACGACGTCAGCGATCTCGGCCGTTTCCAGCGCGCGAGGCACGGAGTAGGCACGCATCGGGCGCAACAGGCTGACGTGGCCGTTCGCGGCGATGGCGCTCGGCGCGACAGGGGCCTGGCCGTCCAGCAGCTCCGGGTCGGAAATGCGGCCCACGTGCCACAGCTGCAGGAAAATCTTGCCGCCCTTGGCGTGCACGGCGGCCGTCACCAGTTTCCAGCCCTCGACCTGCTCGTCCGACCAGATGCCCGGCGTGTTTTCGTAGCCGACACCCTGGGGCGTGACGGAGGTCGCTTCCGACAGGATCAGGCCGGCGCTGGCGCGCTGGGCGTAGTACTCGGCCATCAGCGCGTTCGGCACGCGGCCGGGGTTGACGGCGCGGGCGCGCGTCAGCGGCGCCATGATGACGCGGTTCTTCAGGGTCAGGTCGCCGATGGTGATAGGGTCGAATAGAGTCGTCATAGTGTCATCCTGGAATGGCCAGCGCGCCGGGGCGCTATAGACCGAGGTTTATATGCTCGCGGAAACCTTGAATGACGTCCTCGTTGCGCTTGAACATATTCCACTGTCCCAGCCGCGTCACCGTGATGAGCCCGGCCTTCTGCAGGATCGCCAGGTGGCCCGACACGGTCGACTGCGACAGGCCGCATTGCTGGTCGATCATGCTGGCGCAGACGCCCAGCGATACCGGATGCAGCTGCTGGGCGAAAAACACTTCCGGTTCCTTCAGCCACGCGAGAATCTGGCGACGGACGGGATTGGCCAGGGCCTTGTGGATCGCGTCAATGTCGAGTTCGGTCATAATTCGGTTTCCTCCGATGCGTACATCGGTTTTATCCGATTCGCATATTGGTATTCTACGATATAAATAAAAATGCTGCCGACGGCCGCCATTGCGCCTCGCGCAGCGCGGGCGCCGCCAGCCCGCTATTGCACTCGGGACAGAATGATATACTGCCGCCTCACCCGTGGGGACGGCCCCACCGGGCGCGCGCGCCCGATGGGATGTCGGCAGGGACGGCCTTGCCTTTTTCGGAGAACGATATGGCGTGGTTTTGTCTGGTGATCGCGGGTCTGCTGGAAGTGACGTGGGCAATTGGTTTGAAGTACACGGCCGGTTTCACCCGCCTCATTCCATCGCTGTTCACCTTGCTGGCAATGCTGGGCAGTATCGGCATGCTGGGACTGGCCCTGCGCTCTTTGCCCCTGGGCACGGCCTACGCCGTATGGACGGGCATCGGCACCGTCGGCACGGCAGCCTTCGGCATGATGATGCTGGGCGAGCCGGCCGGTGCGGCCCGCCTCGCGTGCATCACCTTGATCGTGGCCGGCATCGTCGGCTTGAAGCTGCTGGCGACGCACTGAGCACGCACGCCCGGCCGCGCGCTCAGAACCCCTCGACGGCGCGGGCCAGGTAGAACCATTCGTTGCCGGCCGCCGCCGCGCTGTCCGGAAACAGAATGACGGCATCGTAGGGCGCCAGCACGGCCGTGCCGTCGGCGCGCCGGCCGATTTCGGCGCCGGCCGCGACGCGGTCGAAGCTGGACCATGGGCGGCTGAAGCGGTCGTCGTCGTGTGCCTTGTCCACCACTTCCTGCATCGACAGCGCTTCGGTGGCGTCCGCCGCAACGGGCGCCGGCGCCGGCGCATCGATCATGCCCAGGTGCGCCAAGGTGTTCAGGATGGCGCGCCGGGCCACTTCCGGTGCCTGCGGATCAATGTGCTGGCCGCATTCCAGGGTCAGCGCATAGCCGCCCGTGCTGCGCATGTATTCGGTCGTGCCTACGCCATAGCGCAGCACGGTGGCCATGCGGCTGTCGCCGCGCAGGCGCCGCTGCACACCTGCGCCATAGGTGCGCAGCCAGCCATCGACGAAGCGGCGCACGCCCAGCACCCGCGCCAGCGAGCGTTCCTGCTGTTCATGCCGGAACGGTTCCAGCGGTCCCTCGTTGTCGTGCGGGCCCACCATCACGAACGGCTCGCCGGGTGCGTTGAACGAGTGCAGGTCGAGCAGAACGTCGTGCGCCGCCAGCAGGGGGCATAGCCAGTTGGCCACGCGGTCCTCGAAGTCGGCCGGCTCGGCCTTGGGGAACAGATCGCGGTTCAGGTTGCGTTCGCCGGCGCGCCGGCCGAGCGCGTGGGCCAGCGGATTGGTCACGGGCACGAAGGTAACGTTGCCGCGCAGGACGGTCAGCGTCCCGGCGTCGAGTTGCGCCATCACGTGGCCGATGCCTGCGGTGCCGGCCGTTTCGTTGCCGTGCACGGCGCCGGTGACGATCAGGCGCGGGCCCGGGTCCTGGCCCGCATAGGTGACGGATTTGAATTGCAGTGCGCGCGCATCAGGCATGCCGGCTTCCTCGAGTGACGTAGAGCCGTATTCTAGCGGCATTCGCCCGGGCCGCCATGGCCGGCGGCGCCGGCGCGCCGGGTAGAATGGCGCCATGATGCCGACTGCCCCGACTCCCCACCAGCGCCTGCATGGCCTCGATACGCTGCGCGCGCTGGCGATCCTGCTGGTCTTCACCAACCACTATATGAACTTCGTGACGGACCGGGCTACCTTCGGTTTCGTCAGCGAAATCGGCTGGACGGGTGTCGACCTGTTCTTCGCCCTGTCCGGTTACCTGATCGGCAACCAGATCTTCGCCGCGCTGCGGGCCGACGCCTTCTCGCTGCCGCGCTTCTACGCGCGCCGGCTGCTGCGCACCTTGCCCAATTATTACGTCGTACTGGCCCTGTATGCGTTCTGGCCCCTGTTCGCCGGCGGTACCCACCACGCGCCATGGTGGAAGTACCTGACCTTCACGTTGAACTTCGACCTGATGCCAGGTACCCGTTTTTCGCATGCGTGGTCGCTGTGCGTGGAGGAGCAGTTCTATATGGTGCTGCCGGCGGCCGTGCTGGCCATCGCCTGCTGGCAGGGCGCCGTGCGGCTGGGCTGGTGCGTCATCGCCGCCTGCTTTGGCGCCGGCATGCTGCTGCGCGCGCACGGCTGGGACGTGGCCCACCAGCCCCATGGCGGCACCAGTGCCTTCTACCGCGAGATTTATTACGCCACCCTGTGCCGCTTCGACGAGCTGGTGGCGGGCGTGGCGCTGGCGCTGCTGAAGAATCACCACGCCGCACTGTGGACGCGCCTGACGGCCTGGGGCAACCGCACGCTGGTGCTTGGCCTGCTGGTGGTCGCGCTCGCCTGGCGCATCTTCCTGGTGGACCATTTCGGCCGCACGGAAACGATCTACGGCTACCCGCTGCTGGCCCTGGGCTTTGGATTGCTGGTGCTGGCAGCGCTCAGTCCCGGCTCGCTGCTGCACCGGCTGCGCGTGCCGGGGGCGGGCGCCATTGCGCTGTGGTCGTATGCGATCTACCTGACACACAAGCAGCTGTGCGTGATCCTGGCCGCCCGCCTGGCGCCGTTCGGCCTGGACGCGGACAAGCCGGCCGGCATCGCCGTGCTGCTGGTCGCCAGCATCCTGGCCGGCTGGCTGATGTATGCACTGGTGGAAACGCCGTTCATGCGGCTACGCGAGCGTTTCGTGCCGCTTGCGCCGATGAAAAAACCCGCGGGCGGGGCCGCGGGTTTGCAGGTCCAGGCAGGGCCCGGACCAGGATGAACCACGATGACGATCAGGATTTCTTGGCTTTGCGGCGGGCCAGGAAGCCCAGCAGGCCCAGACCGCCCAGCATCATGCCGTAGGTGCTTGGCTCCGGTACCGCGGCAACGGACAGGTGCAGGTCGTTGACGGTGGCCCAGACACCAGGCTGGTCTTCGGCCGCCATCGTCAGCGAGACCAGGTTGGCGGTCGACACGAAGCCAACGAAGGAATCCAGGCCCGGATTCGGCAGGTTGTACGTAATCGTGGCGCCGGTGCTGTCGGTGGCGGTCAGGATCAGGTAGTCGGCCTGCGTCGACGAGCCGAACAGGTCGGAGCCGAAGAAGAAGCCGCCTGCGCCGTTGACGTTGTTCAGGTCGAAGGTGATCACGTCCAGGCGGTGGCCGCCCGTCAGCCAGAAGTCGCTGAAGTCGTCCGTGGCGCCCCACAGGGCGTCGGAGTTGGCACCGCCGCTGACGGTATAGCTGTAGTCGCCGGCGCTGCGATCCAGCGGGCCGATGTATTCATCCAGATCCAGGTCGTCGAAGGTGTCGACGCCCGTATTGCCCACGGCAGCCAGGTAGGCAGCCTGGCTGGTATAAGTCGTGATGTCGGCTTGCGCGGCGCCGGCGGCGCACAGCAGGACAGCGGAAGCGATTGCGGTCGAAACAAAGCTAGGAAGACGCACAGTGAACTCCTTGACGTTTTAGAGAGGATTGCTAGCTGCTTGTGGCAACTGCATCTCTACTGTACTCCAGCGCCTTGACAATGCAACAATTACTTAAGCATTACTTAATGCGTTCAGCAACGCATGACCTGTCATGAAATTGTCATCGCTCATAGCGAATTCGCGGGTTCCGTGCTCATCCATAAGAGACTTTTTATCGCGTTTCGTCGTTGCCTAAAAAGCACAGCTCCCTAAGGCTAGTTGACAAGCAGTTAAATAGTTTGTAAGTGAAGCAGCGCGCGGTGCATCAGCGTATCAGCGCATTTCGATCACGTCGAACGGCGTATCGGCGTTGCCGAGGAAGTCCAGCACGGCGACGATGCGCTCGTTTGCGTCCAGGTGGGCCGTGCCGGCGATCGTCGCTTTCAGGCCCGGCATGGCTTCGACGATGTCCGGGCTGCGGTAGGCACCGATCAGCAGGGCCGCCAGCTGGGCTGCTTCGCGGCGGTGGCCCAGGCGAAGGCGCTGCTCCAGCAGGCCGAACAGCGCACGCTGCATGCGTGGCGTGGGATTGACGATGTGGGCGAACACCAGCGGCGTATTGGTGATGGCGTCGCAGATACGGCGCTCGATCTCGTCCGGCGGCACGTTCGAAGCGATGTCGAAATAGGCCGGGCGCCAGCGCGTGCGCGCATGGGCGTGGCCCGGCGGGAAGGAATCGGCCGTGTCGAGCCCAAGGGCCCGGCTCAGCCGTTTCAGCAGGTGCAGGATGGGACTTGTCATGCCGGCATTCTAACGTGCCGGCACGACCTGCGGGTCAGTGGGGGTGGGCTTCCTCACCCAGCCGCCCCGCCCGGAAATCGTCCACCGCCTGGGCGATTTCCTGCTGCGTGTTCATCACGAAAGGGCCGTACTGCGCGATCGGCTCGTTCAGTGGGCGCCCGGCGATCAGGATGAAGCGGCTCGCTTCGGCCGCCGTCACCACCACGCCGTCGGTAGCGCCGTCGTTGGCGAAGATCGCCATGCCGCACGCCGCCACGTCGCGTCCGCCCACCGTCACATTGCCCCGGTAGGGATACAGGAAGGCGTTGTGTCCGGCTGGAATGCGCTGGCTGAAGGTGGCACCGGCCGGCAAGCTCACATCCAGGTACAGCGGCTCCGTGTCGTCGCGCTGCACGGCGCCGGCCACGCCATGGCTGGTGCCGGCAATGACCTTTACCGTGGCACCCATTGGTGTCGTGAAGCCAGGCACGTCCGCCGCCTTGAAATCGCGGTACCACGGTGCACGCAGCTTGTCCTTGGCGGGCAGGTTCAGCCACAGCTGGAAGCCTTCCATCCGGCCTTCCTGCTGCTCCGGCATTTCCGAGTGAATCACGCCGCGTCCGGCCGTCATCCACTGCACGCCGCCGTTTTCCAGCAGGCCTTCGTTGCCGGCGCTGTCGCGGTGGCGCATGCGCCCCTCGATCATGTACGTCACTGTCTCGAAGCCCCGGTGCGGGTGACTTGGAAAACCGGCGATATAGTCGTTCGCCTCGTCCGAGCCGAAATTGTCCAGCATCAGGAAGGGGTCGAGCCGGCGCTGCAGCGGCTGCGTCAGCACCCGGTTGATCTTCACGCCGGCCCCGTCCATGACGGCCTGGCCCTGGATGACACGCTCCACCGCGCGGGGCGCCGTCACTTCGTCGTTTTTTTCGATCGTCATTGCCATCTCCTTTGGGAACAAGTCGTCTTATACCAGTGCCGCGATCTGTTCGTCTGCCTCGCTGCGGGCCCGCGCCACGGCGTCCGGCCCCATGCCGTGGCCTTCGGAGAACACGAACTGCACGGCGTCCAGGCCGACGAAGGACAGGAAGGTGCGCAGGTGCGGCAATTGCGTATCCGTCGGACCGCCCTTGTGCAGGCCGCCGCGGGTGACGGCCACGAACACTTTCTTGCCCGTCAGCAGGCCGACGGGGCCGGTCGGGACGTACTTGAACGTCACACCGGCGCGGGCAATGGCGTCAAACCAGCTCTTCAATTGCACGGTGATGCCGAAGTTGTACATCGGCGCGCCGATGACGATGACGTCGGCGGCCTGGACCTGAGCGATCAGGGCGTCGTCCAGCGCCACGCGGGCTGCCTGCTCCGGCGTGCGCTGGTCCGCGGGGGTAAACAGGGCCTGCAGGGCTGCTTCGTCCAGCACGGGGTGGGGCGCGGCGGCCAGGTCGCGGCGCACGACGGTTGCGTCAAGGCCGGCGGCAACGCGGGCGACGATCTGGTCGGCCAGGCGGGTCGATTCGGAACCGTTGCTGCGGGCGCTGGAGTTGATCTGCAAGATGTTCATGGTGTGCTCCTGTCTGTTCTATCGGTTGCAGCGTCTGCTGCGATGGAAGAACTTTACTCGTTCCAAAAACGTTTAAAAAGCCGGTAAAATGGATAACATTAGTCCACCCATGGAACAATGATGGAGATCGATCCAGCCGACCTGCTGCTCTTTGCCCGCATCGTCGAATGCGGCAGCTTCAGCGGCGCGGCCGAGCGCCTGCAACTGCCCAAGTCCACCGTGTCGCGCCGGCTGTCGCTGCTGGAAGGGCAGTTGGGCGAGCGCCTGCTACAGCGCACGACGCGGCGCCTGGTGCTCACGGAGTTCGGCACCAGCCTGCTGGAGCATGCGCGCAAGGTGTCGGAGGAAACGGCGGCGGCCGGGGCCCTGGCCCAGCACCGCCAGCAGGCGCCGAACGGGCTCTTGCGCGTGTCGATGCCGGCCGACTTCGCCCACGAGGCGATGACGGCCGTGCTGCCCGCGTTCATGGAACGCTATCCTGCCATTTCGCTGCAGCTGGACCTGTCGCCGCGCCGGGTCGACCTGGTCGCCGAAGGCTTCGACCTGGCCGTGCGCATGGGCGCCTTGCCGGACGATGCCAGTCTGGCGGCGCGCGCCGTCGTGCTCAGCACATGGTCGCTGTATGCCGCACCCGGCTACACGGCGCGGCGTGGCCTGCCCGAGCATCCGGACGAACTGTTCCGGCACGACTTGCTGGGCCTGGGGCGCACGCAGGCAGGCATGGCCCAGTGGACACTGTTGCGGGGCAAGACTGTGTGGGAGCGCGAACTGCCGGTGCGCATGACCGGCAATTCACCGGAACTACTGGCCCGGCTGGCCGTGACGGGCATGGGCATCGCCAGCTGCACGGACCGCTTCGTGGCGCCGCTGCTGCGCACGGGGGCCCTGGTGAAAGTGCTGCCGGAGTGGCATTTCCCGCCCGTGACGGGCTGGGCGGTATTCCCCGGACGCCGGCTGATGCCGGCCAAGACCCGGGTGTTCCTGGATATGCTGGAGGGGTATTATGAAAGCACGCGCCCGACGGGCGACTGATTTCGCCGTAAGGCGTCAATCGCCAGAAAGCATGCGCCCTGCGCGGGTATTTACTTCAGATTCGCCATCATCTCGCCCAGGCGCACGGCGCCGGCCGGTTGCCACGCCGGGTTGAACTGCAGCGTGTCCTTGGGGAACAGCATCACCACGGTCGAGCCCAGCAGGAAGCGGCCCAGTTCCTCGCCTTTCTTCAGCACGATGTCGCGGTCGGCATACGTCCACTCGCACAGGGTCGGCTGGCGGGGCGGATTGACGACGCCGTGCCAGACCGTCGCCATGCTGCCGACGATGGTGGCACCCACCAGGGTCATGACGAAGGGGCCGCTGGCCGTGTCGAACACGCACACGACCCGCTCGTTGCGGGCAAACAGGCCCGGCACGCCCCGCGCCGTGGTGGGATTGACGGAGAACAGCTCGCCCGGCACGTAGATCATCCGCGTCAGCTTGCCGTCGCACGGCATGTGGATGCGGTGGTAGTCGCGCGGCGACAGGTACAGGTTGGCGAACGCGCCGTGGCGGAACTGGTCGGCCAGCGCGCGGTCGCCGCCCACCAGGGCCGTCGTCGAGAAGCTGTGCCCCTTGGCCTGGAAGATCTGGTCGTCCTCGATGGCGCCGAACTGGCTGATGCGGCCGTCCACGGGGCAGACGAAATCGGCATCGGCCAGGGGCCGGGCGCCTTCCTTCAGCGCGCGCGTGAAGAACTCGTTGAAGCTGTGGTAGCTGGCGATATCGGAATTGGCCGCCTCGTCCATGTTGACGTCGTACTTGCCGACGAACCAGCGGATCAGCCGCGTCGTCATGGCGCCACCTTTCGCGCCCGCCACCCGGCCGGCGAAATTGGTCAGCGCACCTTTCGGCAGCAGGTATTGGGGCAGTACGGCGAGTCGGTCGGACACGATAGGCATTCCTGAGTGATCAAGATCGCATTATAGCCGCGTGTGCAAGGGGTCTGGCGCTGCAGCGCAGCAGAAATATTTCCGCCGGACCAACATGTACGATGTAAAACGACTTACAATTGTGCATCTTGTTTATTTTATAACCTCCAGATACCCCCCATGCCTCTCGTCCCGACGCTGCGCGAAACCGCCGCAGCCGCAGCCTTCCTGGCTGCCAGCCTTGCCTGTCACGCCAGCCATGCCCAAAGTATCGATGCAGAGACCGCGCCGCTGAAGCCGGCCGCCGATGCGGCCGAAAAAAAACCGGCGCCGGATACGATCCAGAAAGTCGAAGTCAAAGGATCGAGCACGGCCTACGATCCCCGCCGCGACGACACGGCCAGCAAGATCATCGTCACCAGCGAGGAAATCGTGCGCTTTGGCGACACCTCCGTCAACGACGTGCTGAAGCGCCTGCCCGGCATCACGGTGGGCGGGGGCGGGCGGGGCGGCGCCGATATCCGCATGCGCGGCCTGGGCAGCGGCTACACGCAGATCCTGCTCAATGGCGAACGGGCGCCGGCCGGTTTCTCCATCGACACCGTGTCGCCCGAGCAGATCGAACGCATCGAGATCGTGCGGGCCGCCAGCGCGGAGTTCTCCACCCAGTCGATTGCCGGCACCATCAATATCGTGCTGAAGAAGAACGTCCGGACGGCCCAGCGCGTATTCAAGCTGGGCACCGGCAAGAGCGCCGACGCCAGCAACCCGTCGGCCAGCCTGCAGGTGTCGGACCGGATCGGCGCCACCAGCTACTCGCTGTCGGCCAACGCCTGGCGCTACCGGTATGAGCGCGAGACGCCGACCCGCGAGACACGCACGGCGCCGGACGGCCGGCTGACCTTGTCGCGCCAGTCCGCCCAGCACGACAGCGGTAGTCCGCAAGGCCTGGGCCTGGCGCCGCGCCTGAACTGGACGCTGGACGGCGGGGACACCGTCACGTGGCAGAACTACCTGAACTTCCAGGACAATCAATACCGCGGCGAGGAAAGCATCGCCACGCTGCTCGGGGAACCGCCCCGGTACCAGGCCCGCTCGATGCGCCAGGACAACCGCAACTTCTTTGCCAAGAGCGACGTCAACTGGGTGCACAAGCTGGCCGGCGGCGGCAAGCTCGACATGAAGCTGGGCGGCAGCGGCGTGCGCACGCGCGGCACGTGGAGCGAACTCGACTACCGCAGCGGCGGCGCACTGGGCCGCGATGCCACCATCGTCACGCGCAGCACGGACCGGGAGGCCAACACCCAGGGCAAGTATTCGACCCCGCTATGGCCGGATCACGCGCTGTCGATGGGCTGGGATGGCGGCCGCGCTAGGCGCGTCGACGCCCGCATCCAGCGCGAGCGCGACTTGCCTGGGGCCGTGCCGGAGAACACGGACGAAGGCTACCGCGCCACCGTCAGCCGGCTGGCCCTGTATGCCCAGGACGAGTGGAACGTTACGCCGCGCTGGTCGATGTACGTGGGCGTGCGCTGGGAAGGCATCGACACCACCAGCGAAGGCGACGGCTTCGACACGGTGCGGCAGAAGACGGGCGTGTGGAGCCCGCTGGCGCAAACCCTGTACAAGCTCCCGGACAGTCGCGACCAGGTGCGGCTGGCGCTGACCCGCACCTACAAGGCGCCGCCGGCCAGCAACCTGATTCCGCGCCGTTTCACGTCGACCAATAACAGCCAGACCGAACCGGATCGCCGCGGCAATCCTGACCTGCAGCCGGAGCTGGCCAGCGGCATCGACGCATCGTACGAACACTATTGGGCGGAGAACGCGCTGCTGAGCGCGGCCGTGTCGATGCGGCGCATCGGGGGCTACACGCGCCAGGGCCTGTTCCTCGGCGATGACAGACGCTGGGTGTCCTCGCCCATCAACGACGGCCGCGCCGTCACGCGCAGCGTCGAACTGGAAGCGAAGTTTCCCCTGTCGGCCGTCATGAAGGATGCGCCCGGCGTCGACCTGCGTGCCAGCGTCAGCCGCAACTGGTCGCGGGTGGAAGCCGTGCCGGGACCGGACAACCGGCTCGACCAGCAGGTGCCCCTGTCGGCCACCTTGGGCGTCGACTACAAGAGCCGCGACGGCCAGCTCAGCGCAGGCGGCAGCTTCGCCTTCAAGACCGGCGGCGACGTGCGCATCGACGTCAACCAGACCGGCTACCAGCCGGTGCAGCGCGACCTGGAGCTGTACGTGCTGTGGAAGTTCGACGCCCGCTACCAGCTGCGCGTTGCCGGCACCAATCTACTGGGGCAGGACTACCGCTACAGCAATGCCTATACGGACGAGGAGGGCGTGCGCCGCCGCTCGGGCACCTTCCCCGTCCATGCGATGGCCCGCGCCACCTTGGAAGTGCGCTTCTGACGTTGGCGCGAAAGCTGGGGTAGGACCGCCGGGTCCGACCCCGGCCCCTGGCGTGCGGACTGTGTATCATCGCGGCAGCAGCCCGTATCCATCGACCACGCCCCGGAGCCCCCATGAAGATCCCCCGCAGCACCCTGGAACAATGGCAGGTCCTGCAAGCCATCGTCGAATGCGGCGGCTACGCCCAGGCCGCCGAGGCGCTGCACCGCAGCCAGAGCTCGGTCAGTTACATGGTGGCCAAGCTGCAGGAACAGCTGGGGGTGGAATTGCTGCAGATGGACGGGCGACGGGCCCGCCTGACGTCCCAGGGCGAGCTGCTGCTGCGCCGTGCCCGTGAATTGCTCGACCATGCCTTTGCGCTGGAAGAGCTGGCGCTCAGCATGAACGCCGGCTGGGAAGCGGAGCTGCGCTTCGCTGTCGACAGCCTGTTTCCCAGCGCGCTGCTGGTGGAAATCCTGCGCGAATTCGAGCCGCTGGCCCGCCACACCCGGCTGCACCTGGAGGAAGTGATCCTGTCCGGCGCCGAGGACGTGCTGCTGGAAAAGCGCGCCGACATCGTCATCGCCAACCGGGTGCCGGCGGGTTTCCTCTCCGACCCGCTGATGGACATCGAATTCATCGCCGTGGCCCATCCGGCCCACCCGCTGCACGCGATCGAACGCAGCCTGGGCGAGGACGACCTGACGCGCCATCTGCATATCGTCGTGCGCGATTCGGGCCACCTGAATCCGCGCGATGCGGGGTGGCTCGGCAGTACGCAGCGGTGGACCGTCACCAATCCCGTGACGCGGATGGAAATGATCTGCGGCGGCCTGGGCTTCGGCTGGCTGGCCCGGCACAAGATCGCCGACCACCTCGATGCCGGTACCCTGAAGGCGCTGCCGCTGCGTTCCGGCCAGAAGCGGCGCATTTCGCTGGCGCTGGTGGTGGCCAATGCCGAGCGGCCCGGCCCGGCTGCCTGCCAGCTGGTATCGATCATCCGCGCCACGGTGGCGCGGCATGCCCGCAGCACGGCGGTCGGCTGCCCCGAGTTGTAGCGGGCAGGGCGCCAATCAAATCGACCGGACATTATCGCGCCCTTATTGCGGCGGTACGCGTGTGCCTCGCACGCCATTTCCCCGCCATTCGGCGGCACCGTTCCGGACCCCATGTTCCCCATGCCGGATTACCGGCAGGCTAATTCCCGGGCGATGCCGGGCCGCGCCGATCCTATCGGCCTGCAAGCGGCCGGCATGGCCAATCGGCGCATGCCGGCTTGCCCCATCGCGCCCATCCGGAACGTCCGCCGGGGGCGCGCCGCGCATAATCCGGAGTTGGATTTTATTCTCATCGAAAGGTTCCGCCGGATTCATTGCGAATAAATGTGGAATATCCGGCCGGTCTTATGGTAAATTGGCGGTACATTCAATTCTCACAGATTGTCACACCCCGGTTTTTCACGTTCAAAGGATATAGAGATGACGACCTACCAGGAATACCAGGCCAAGATCGCCGAATTGCAGAAGGCGGCCGAAACGGCACGCAAGAACGAAATCAACCAGGCCAAGGAACAAATCGCCAGCATCATGCGCGAATACGGCCTGACCCAGGCCGATCTGGGCCCTGCCGTGAAAGCCGTCAAGCCGGTCAAGCCCCGTGCTCCCGTACCGATGAAATACCGTGACGACGCCACCGGCCAGACCTGGACGGGCCGTGGCCGCGCGCCGAAATGGCTGGAGGGTCGCAAAAAGGAAGACTTCCTGATCAAGCAGTAATCCGCTTGATCAGAAAGCTGCCGGCAGATCCTTCCGCGTCCGGGGCGCGACGGGATAGGCCGGCAGAGTTGCCTGAGCTTGTTGCACGGCGTGCATTACCGTCTGCAACGCGTGATCTGCAACGTGTTGTCTGCAACAGCTAATTCGCTATGTGCACTTTGCAACGCGCAAATTGCAAGCCGTCGATTCCGCAAACGAACGCGGCAAAGATTGACTGGAACCGCGAACGGATCAACTGCCGACGATATTCAGGATATTTCCGTCGGGGTCCTTGATCCAGACGAGTTTCATCTGCTCGCCAACGTGTATGTCGCCGTGTAGCGACAGTCCCGGCATCTGGTAGTGTTCAAAAGCGACGCCCTTTGCTTTCAAGGCGCCGCAATCTCTTCGAGTTCGTCGCCGACCGCCCACGTTACCGCCGTCGCTTTATTGCTGCCTGCGAAATCCGAGCGGTACACGATAATCTGCGAACTCCCGCTCAGATAAGACAACAATTCTTCACCCTCGTGTCCGCTTTCCTGCAGGCCCAAGGTGTTTCCGTAAAAATCCCGCGCTGCCGCAATATCGCGCACGGCGATCGTGGCCATTGCTTCCGTATTTGCCAGCATGACATTCTCCCAGGAGATGGTGGGCGTCCAGCGTACCACGGTCGCGACGCGGCGCCATCGGGGCGGCGGCCTGCGGCGATTCGTGCGAAGATTGCCCGATGATCCCATTGTTCCCGCTCAATACCATCCTGTTCCCGGACGGCCAGCTGGCGCTCCAGGTGTTCGAGGTGCGCTACCTGGACATGATCCGCCGCTGCATCGCCGCCGGCGAGGAATTCGGCGTGGTGCCCCTGGCCCAGGGCGACGAGGTGCGCAAACCGGGCCAGCAGGAGACGCTGGCCAGCGTCGGCACCCTGGCGCGCGTGGTCGAGTGGACGGCGCCGCTGCCCGGGTTGATGCAGATTACCTGCCTGGGCACGCAGCGCTTCCGCATCGAGTCGGCCGAGCAGCTGCCCCACGGCCTGTGGATGGCCAACATCACCCGGCTGCCCGACGACCTGACCATTCCCGTGCCGTCCGACCAGCAGGACGTGGCCAATGCGCTGGGTGCGCTGATCCGCACCCTGCAGCAGCGGGGTGTCGGCCCGGCCCAGATGCCGATGCATCCGCCGTACCGGCTCGACGAAAGCGGCTGGGTGGCCAACCGCTGGTGCGAGCTGCTGCAGCTGGAATTGTCCCAGAAGGAGCTGTTGCTGGCCCAGCAGAATCCCGTGCTGCGCCTGGAACTGGTGCAGGACGCGCTGACGGACAACGGCCTGCTGAACTGACCGGCGCGCACGGCGTCGCTGGCTCCATCGGCGCGGCCCGCCGTGGTGCTGTCCCCAGGCGCGCCTTGCCGCTAGACTCGGGCTTCGATTCCCTTCGCCCGCCACCATGTACTGTCAACCCATCTTCGCCGAGGAACGCCGCGCCGTGCAGCAAGCGCTGATGCGCGCCCATCCCCTGGCCACTTTGATCGTGTCCACCGACGACGGCCTGAGCGCCGACTTGGTTCCCTTCCTGCTGTATCCGGACGAAGGCCCGTGCGGCACCCTGCGCGCCCACGTGGCCCGCGCCAATCCCCTGTGGCAGGCGCTGGACGGCGGCGCCCCTTGCCTGGTGCAGTTCCAGGGCCCGCAGGCCTACGTCAGTCCCAGCTGGTATGCCGGCAAGGCCGTCCATCATAAGGTGGTACCGACGTGGAACTACGCAGTGGTGCAGGCCCGTGGCGTCGCGCGCGTGACGACGGATGCGGGCTGGCTGCTGCGCCAGCTGGGCGACCTGACGGCGGCGCAGGAAGGGCAGATGCCGGCGCCATGGCACATCGGGGATGCGCCGCCCGGTTTCATCGACGGCCTGCTGCCGGCGCTGGTGGGCATCGAGCTGGCCGTCGAGCGCCTGCAGGGCAAATGGAAGGTCAGCCAGAACCGCCCGGAGGCGGACCGTGCGGGTGTCGCGGCCGGACTCGACCCGGCGGAGGGCCCGATGGCCGCCCTGGTGCGGGGCCTCAGGCCGGCGTGATCTCGCCCGGGACGGCATGCGCCCGCACGGCCCACGTCACGCCCAGAACCAGCAGCGCGATGGCGGCCATTTCCAGCGGCCGTGGCCAGGCCTGGCGGTACAGGAAGCCGTACAGCAGCGCGAACAGGGTCTCGAACAGGATCAACTGGCCCGACAGGGTAACGGGTACCTTGCGGCTGGCCACGTTCCAAAGCTGGTTGCCGATCACCGAGGCGCCCAGGGCCAGCAGGCCGTTACAGATCCAGAACAGGCGCCAGTCGCGGCCCGTGGCGGCGGCGCCGGTACCCGTGACATCGTCGTGCCACAGCGCGAACGCGGCCAGGCCGATGACGACGGCGATCGTGCCCGACATCAGGCCGTACAGGGCCGACCACTCGCCGCTGCTGAAATGGGGATTGGTCTTCAGGTAGCGGGCATTGTCGACGGCATACCAGGTCCAGCACACCAGGGCACCGGCCGCGCAGGCCACGCCGGCCAGGACGCGCAGCGGCGCGCCGCCGGCCACCTGCGCATGCAGGAACACGTCGGCGTTGATGCAGGCGATGCCGGCACCGACGATCAGCAGCGGCATCGCCAGCTGGCGCAGCGGCACTGCGCCGGCATCCTTGCGGCCCATCAGGGTCACCGTGATCGGCAGGACGCCGATGATCAGCGACGTCGGCGCCACGCCGGCCAGGCGCACGCCCAGCGCCAGCAGCATGTAATAGATGATATTGCCTGTCAGCGCATGGCGCACCAGCGCCGCCAGGTCCGAGCGGTCCAGCCGCGCCGCCAGGCTTGACAGCTTCGGCGCCAGCAGCACCAGGGCCATCGCGCCGTAGGCCGTGTAGCGGCCCACGGCCAGCTCCAGCGGCGTAAAGGCCGTCAGCAGTTCCGGCACGATGAACACCATGCCCCACATTGCGCCGGCCATCAGGCCGCACAGTACACCTTGCCACATGTTTCACATTCCCTTCAGCTTGTACTCGTCATGAACACGGCGCCCGATTCGGGTGCCTTGCGCTATCGTTGAAGTCATCACATGGCGGGAGACCAGCATGACCGAGCAAGACATCATTGCCGCGCTGCGCCGGCAGGCGCGGCCCCTGGAGCAGGGTGAGGACTTCGATTTTCTGCTGGACTGCATCGGCGATGCGTCCATCGTGCTGCTGGGCGAGGCGACCCATGGCACGCGCGAATTCTACCGGCTGCGCGCCGAAATCAGCCGGCGGCTGATCGTCGACCGGGGCTTCGACGCCGTCGTCGTCGAAGCCGACTGGCCCGATGCGCTGCGCGTGAGCCGCTACGTCCAGCACGGCGGCGACGACATGTCGGCCGAAGGCGCGCTGGGCGGCTTCAAGCGCTTTCCCCAGTGGATGTGGCGCAATCACGAAGTCGTCGACCTGGTCAACTGGCTGCGCCTGCACAACGGCCACGTGGCCAGCCCGGCGCGCCGGGTCGGCTTCTACGGCCTCGACCTGTACAGCCTGGCCCAGTCGATGCATGCCGTGATCGACTACCTGGAACGGGTCGATCCGCCGGCCGCCGAGCGGGCGCGCCAGCGCTATGCCTGCATCGACCACATGGCCGAGGACCCGCAGCGCTACGGCTACGCCACCACCTTCGGCATGAAGGAGGACTGCGAGCGCGAAGTGGTGCGCCAGTTGACGGAGCTGACGCGCCAGGCCAACGCCCACCTGGAAGGCGGCAGCGGCCAGGTGCCGGACGAGCTGTTCTACGCGCAGCAGAACGCGCGCGTGGCACGCAACGCGGAGACCTACTACCGCTCGATGTTCCAGAGCCGGGACGAGTCGTGGAACGTGCGCGACTCGCACATGGCCGAAACGCTGGAGGCGCTGCGCGACCATATCACCCAGCGCACCGGGCGGCCGGCGAAGGTGGTGGTGTGGGCGCACAACTCGCACCTTGGCGACGCCCGCGCCACGGAAATGGGCGGCCACGGCCAGCTGAACCTGGGCCAGCTGGTGCGCCAGCGCTACCGGCCCGAGGACACCTTCCTGCTCGGATTCACGACGCACGCGGGCACGGTGACGGCGGCCACCGACTGGGACGGCGCGGCCGAATTGAAGCAGGTGGTGCCATCGCGGCCGGACAGCATCGAGCGGCTGCTGCACGACGTGGGTCTGCCGCAGTTCCTGCTGCCGATCCGGGGCCAGGACAGTCCACTGGCGCGGCTGCCGGCGCGGCGCCTGGAGCGGGCCATCGGTGTCATCTACCGGCCCGACACGGAGCGCCACAGCCATTACTTCGAGGCCGACGTGGCTCGCCAGTTCGACGCGCTGGTGCACGTCGACCGCAGCACGGCGCTGCAGCCGCTGGAACGCTCGGCGCTGTGGCCGCAGGACGAGGTGCCGGAGACGTATCCGTCCGGGCTATAACACGTCACAGGATCAGCACCAGCATCAGGTTGGCGATGACGGACAGCCAGAACCACGCCTGGAACGAGGCCTTGACGGTCTTGTGGCGCAGCCGGCGCTGCGCCAGCAGGCCGCCCGGCCAGCCGCCCACGACGCCCAACAGCAGCAAGGTGCGTTCGGGGGTGCGGCGCCGGCCCTGGCGCGCCGCCGACTTGTCGCGGGCATAGGCCACATAACACGCGGCGCTGGCCAGCAGGTACCAGCCGCAAACGACGGCCAGCAGGATCGGCGTCAGCGCGACGTCCGGGGCGAGGGAATCAGAAATAGCGCAGTCCCAGTGCCGCCTTGACTTCGTCGGCCGTCTGCGCCGCCACTTCGCGGGCGCGCATCGTGCCTTCCTTGAGCAGTTGCATGACGTAGCCCTTGTCCTTGGCGTATTCCTCGCGGCGCGCGCGCACCGGTGCCAGCATCTCCTGCAGCACCGCTTCCAGGCGCTTCTTGACGATCGAGTCGCCCAGGCCGCCGCGCGTGTAGTGCGCCTTCATTTCTTCCAGCGCGGCCTTGTCCGTGTCGAAGGCATCGAGGTAGATGAAGGCGACATTGCCTTCCAGGTGGCCGGGGTCCTGCACGCGCAGGTGCAGCGGGTCGGTGTAGACCTTCTTCACGGCGGCCGTGATTTCGTCGGCGCTGGCGCCCAGGTTGATGGTGTTGCCCAGCGATTTGCTCATCTTGGCCTTGCCGTCGATGCCAGGCAGGCGGCCGATTTCCGGTACCAGGGCCTTGCACTCGACCAGCACGTCGCGGTTGGCCAGGCGGTTGAAGCGGCGCACGATCTCGTTGGTCTGCTCGATCATCGGGATCTGGTCTTCGCCCACCGGCACGATCGAGGCCTTGAAGGCCGAGATGTCGGCGGCCTGCGAGGCCGGGTAGGTCAGGAAGCCGGCGGGGATGTCGCGCTCGAAGCCGCGCAGCACGATTTCGGCCTTGACGGTGGGATTGCGCTCCAGGCGTGCCACCGTCACCATGTTCAGGTAGTAGAAGGTCAGTTCGGCCAGTTCCGGGATCTGCGACTGGATCAGGATGGTCGACTTGGCCGGGTCGATGCCGACGGCCAGGTAGTCCAGCGCCACTTCGACGACGTTGCGGTGCACCTTGTTGGTGTCTTCCATATTGTCGGTCAGCGCCTGCGAGTCGGCCAGCATGATGTACTGCTGGTATTCGTGCTGGTATTCGACGCGGTTGCGCAGGCTGCCCACGTAGTGACCCAGGTGCAGGGGGCCGGTGGGGCGGTCGCCCGTCAGGATGACGGCGGGGCGGCCGGACGGCTCGATGGTCTTGGTGGTGGCATTCGTGTCCGCGTTGTCCGCGGCGGCGTCGTGCTGGTCTTGCTGGCTCATAGGGCTTCGGTTCCGGGTGGCCCCGGCCGGGCTGCGCAATGAAAAACGCCACCTGGCAGAGGCGGCGTTGATATTGAAATCACATCACTTTGCAGTGGCCGCGCGCTGTGAGCGGCGCCACCAGAAAAACACACAGCGATGGGATTGATGAAAATTCATGCCGGTATGATTTCAGTTTGGCGCCGCCCTGTCAAGCCGGGGCGGCGCCAGGACGGTCAGCGGCGGTTCGGATTGTCGGGCCGGTCGTCATGGCGGTTCGGCACGCCGTCGCCATCGCGGTCGCGGTCGACCCGGTTCGGCACGCCGTCGCGGTCGCGGTCGCGCTGCATGCCATTGGGGATGCCGTCGCCGTTGCGGTCGCGGTCGACGCGGTTCGGGATGCCGTCGCCATCGCGGTCGCCGTCGCCATGGCGCCATTCACCGCGGGAGAATTCCCAGCGGCCGTCGCGCTCATGCCAGGCCGGCGCGTTGTAATGGTAGCCGCTGCGGGCCTTCACGTACTGGCCCTTGTGCCACACGTAGCGGCGGCCGTTCCAGTTCCAGTAGCCCGGGGTCCACACATACCCGCGGCGGGCGGCCGGCACGTTTTCATGACGCGGTTCCGGCGGAGCCTTGCGCACGACGATGACGTCGGCGCTGGCCGTCAGCGGCACGGCGATGGTTCCCACGGAAGCGGCCAGCATGGCGGCAATCAGCAGTTTTTTCATGATGTACTCCTTGTTCTGATGTGTGTGGCTCCATTATTGACCTGCACTTGTTACAGGGATGTGCGCGCACCCACTTAGCTTGTAAGCAATTGTTTCGTTGCCCTTCGAGCAAGTGCAAGGTAGTATTTCAGGATCGACCCCCATGAGAGAGCTCCATGCGCCTGCGCCGTTCCAGTATTGCCCTGGTTTGTTCCCTGCTGTCCGCCAGCACCCTTGCCGCCGCGCAGACGCCGCCGATGGCGCCCGATATCGGCGCGAAGTTCGAATCGCCCGTCGACGCAGCCGACTACGTCAAGCGCGTCGTGATGATTCCCATGCGCGACGGCGTCAAGCTGCACACGATTATCGTCGTGCCGAAGGGCGCCAAGGGTGCGCCGATCCTGCTGACGCGCACGCCGTACAACGCGGCCGGGCGCACCTCGCGCAACGTCAGCCCCAGCATGCTGTCGATCCTGCCCCATGGCGACGAGACGGCCGTGCAGGGCGGCTATATCCGCGTGTTCCAGGACGTGCGCGGCAAGTACGGCTCGGAAGGCGACTACGTGATGACGCGGCCCCTGCGCGGCCCCCTGAACAAGACCAGGACGGATCACGCCACCGATGCGTGGGATACCATCGAGTGGCTGGTCAAGAACGTCGGCGAGAGCAATGGCAAGGTCGGCATGCTGGGCTCCTCCTACGAAGGCTTCACGGTGCTGATGGCGCTGGCCGACCCGCACCCGGCCCTGAAGGTGGCCGTGCCCATGAGCCCCATGGTGGACGGCTGGCGCGGCGACGACTTCTTCCACAACGGCGCCTTCCGCGTCAACACCTTGCACTACCTGGCCAGCCAGACCACGGCGCGCGGCAGCGGCGGCAGCCTCGCCACGGGCGTCTACGACGACTACGACAGCGTGCTGCGGGCCGGCTCGGTGGCCAACTACGCGAAGCAGTTCGGCCTGGACAAGCTGACGTTCACGAAGAAGCTGTTCGAGCATCCGGCCTACGACGACTGGTGGCAGGGGCAGGCGCTGGACCGCATCCTCGGCGCGCGCGCGCTGAAGGTGCCGACGATGATGGTGGTGGGACAGTGGGACCAGGAGGACATCTACGGCGCCTACGCCACCTACGCGGCGATGGAAAAGCAGGACAAGGACAACCGCCGCAATTTCCTCGTGATCGGCCCCTGGCGCCACAGCGGCGTCAATTACGACGGTTCCAGCCTGGGCGCGCTGAAGTTCACGGGCGACACGGCGCTGGAGTTCAGGCGCGATACGATGCAGCCCTTCCTCGACCAGTACCTGAAGGACGGCGCGCCGCAGGCCGACACGCCGCCCGTGCTGACCTACCAGACCGGCACGAACCGCTGGCAGCGGCTGCAGCGCTGGCCGCTGTCCTGCGCGTCGGACTGCCCGGCCACCAGCAAGAGCGCATACCTGAAGGACGGCTGGCGTCTCGAGTTCACGCCGCCCACCGCCGCAGGGCAGGCCCAGTACGACGAGTACGTCGCCGATCCGGCCCGCCCGGTGCCTTTCGTGCCGCGCCCCGTGCGCATGAGCGAGCGCGACGTGTGGCAGCCATGGCTGGTGCAGGACCAGCGCTTCGTCACAGACCGGCCGGACGTGCTCAGTTACGTCTCCGCGCCGTTGAAGGCGCCGCTGCAGCTGTCCGGCGCTCCCGTCGTCAACCTGTTCGCGTCGACGACGGGGCAGGACGCCGACTGGGTCGTGAAGGTCATCGACGTCTATCCGGACGAAGTGCCAGGCCAGCCGGCGCTGGGCGGCTTCCACCTGCCGCTGTCGATGGACATCTTCCGGGGCCGTTATCGCAACAGCCTGGCCGCGCCCGAGCCGGTCGCGCCGGGGAAGGTCGAGCGCTACCGCTTCGAGCTGCCCAACGTCAACCACGTGATCCGGCCGGGCCACCGCGTCATGGTGCAGATCCAGTCCAGCTGGTTCCCGCTGTACGACCGCAACCCGCAATCCTGGGTGCCGAACATCTTCCACGCCAAGGCCACCGACTACATCAAGGCCACCCAGCGCATCTACCACACCCCGGACGCGGCCAGCGCCGTCGAACTGCCGATCGTCGAGGCCACCGCCAACTGACGCCAGCCACACAGTTCAGCCCGTGTCGACATCGGTGTCAGGCACGAAAGTTGACACGAGCTGAACTGTAGTGGGGTCCGAAGGCTGTGCTCGTGTCGAGATATGTGCCTGACCCCGATGTTGACACGAACCCGGCCGTAGCCGGGTATTACTGTGCGCTGACGTAGCGCCCTGGCTGTGCGCCGGGCGACTGGGCCAGCAGGTTGCGCATCTGGCGGGCTTCCTCGAGCGGGGTGCGGCCGAAGAAGCGCTTGAATTCGCGCGAGAACTGCGACGTGCTTTCGTAGCCGACCCGGCCCGATGCGCCGGCGGCGGACAGGCCGTCCTGCACCATCAGCAGACGCGCCTTGTGCAGCCGCGTCGTCTTCAGGTACTGGATCGGCGACGTCATCGTCACTGCCTTGAAACTGGCGTGGAAGGCCGCCACGCTCATGCCCGCCTCGCCGGCCAGCGTTGCCACGTCGATGGGCGTGTGGTAGTCGGCGTGGATGCGGCGCAGCGCCTTGCCGACCTTGCCGAACTGGCTCTGGTGCGCCAGCGCCGCGCGCAGGGCGCCGCCCTGGTCGCCCGTCAGCACGCGAAACAGGATCTCGCGGCGGATGGCCGGCGCCAGCAACTGCGTCTCCAGCGGTGAGTTCAGCGCTTCCAGCAGGCGCAGCACGGCATCGCCCAGCGCGTCGTCCAGCGGCGAAGCCATGATGCCGCGCGGCGCGGCGGGCGCCTCTGCCTGGGGCCGGGCCTGGTCGACGGCCAGCGCCAGTTCGGCCGCCATCTGCAGGTCGATGCCGATGGAAATGGCCAGCATCGGTTCGGCCTCGCTGGCGCGCACCGTCTCACCCTCGAACGGCAGCGGTACGGACAGCACGAGGAACTGCTGCGCGTGATAGTCGAACGAGCAGTCGCCCAGCCAGCCGCGCTTGTGGCCCTGGCAGACGATGACGATGCACGGCTCGTACAGCACGGGCGCGCGGGGCGACGTGCGGTTGGTGCGCATGAACTTCACGCCCGGCAGGCCGCACAGCGTATAGCCTTCGTTCGGGGCCAGGGTACTCAGATGGCGCACCATGCGCGCCTGCCGCGCCAGTGCCGCCGCTGACATTTCAACCATCGCCATTTTCCACTCCGATCACGATCCGGCAGTCATTATCGCCCGAATCGCGCCGCCGGGTACCGAGGCTGGAGGATCAGGCAATGATCTTCCATCAATGCGCAACCCGGCCCGGGGCCCGCCGCCTACACTTGCTGCATCGATCAATCCGCCGGGAGCAACCATGCGCAATGTCGCCACGCAGCAGAAAATCATCCTGATCACGGGTGCCAGCGGCGCTCTGGGATCGGCCGCCGCGCGCGTGCTGGCGCAGGCCGGCCACCACGTGGAACTGGGGGCGCGGCGCATCGACCGCCTGGACCGGCTGGTGGCGGACATCCGCGCCACCGGCGGCAGCGCCGCGTGCCGGGCCGTGGACGTGACGGACGCGGACGACATCCAGTCCTTCGTGCTGGCCGCGCACGCCCGCCATGGCAGAGTCGACGTCCTCGTCAACGGGGCCGGCACGACGCCGCCGTCGCGCGTGGACGCGCTGAAGTTGAAGGAATGGGACCGGATGATCGACGTCAACCTGCGTGGCGTCCTGTACGGCACCGCCGCCGTGCTGCCGCTGATGCAGATGGCACGCGGCGGCCGGATCGTCAACCTGGCCCCGTGTGAAGGCATGGCCGGCGGCGCAGTCCTTGGTGCCACGGGCGCCGCCGTGCGTGCGCTGTCGGACGGGTTGCGCGGCGAAGTGGGCGACGATATCCGCGTCACCATCGTCGACGCGGATGGAGGCGCCAGCATCGTGGCGCGCGCCATTGCCGACGCCATCGGGCAGCCTGCGCGCGCCGCGCGGTCGCGCGTCAGGCCTTCATTCGCAAATGGTGCTGGCGGAAGTAGCGCCAGGCCACGAAGATGGCCGCAGCCTGCATCGCCGCGCTGACGAAGAAGGTGGCGCCGATGCGCCAGTCGTTCGCCGGCAGGTGGCTCACTTCGCCCAGCAGCACGCCGCCGACCAGCGGCATGACGATGACGCCGGCGCTGCCGATCGACTGCAATGAGCCCATCAACTCGCCCTGGTGCTCGGCCGGCGTGGCCTTCGAGATGATGCCCTGCAGGGCCGGACCGGCCGCGAAGGCCAGCAGGTTACACAGGATGAAGACGTACATCATCCAGCCTTCGGTGGCGATGCCGTACAGGATATAGGTGATGCAGCCCGACGTCAGGCCGAGCAGCGACAGGCGCACTTCGCCGAAGCGGCGGATCAGCACCCCCAACAGGCCCGCCTGCACGACGGCGGCGGCCAGCCCGACGCAGAACAGGGCGATGCCGTTCTGCGTGGGCGACCAGCCGAAGCGGAAGTGCGTATACAGCACCCACGTCGAATGCAGCATCATCTGGCCCATCGTCACCAGGGTGTAGACGATGACGAGGCCGCGGATATCCTGGCGGCGCGCCAGCTTCATCAGCCCCGCCATCGGATTGACGCGGGTCAGCTTGAACTTGCCGCGCCGCGATGCCGGCAGCGATTCGGGCACGTAGAACCAGCCGTAGACGAAGTTCGCCGCCGACAGCACGGCCGCCACGTAGAACGGCAGGTGCAGGTCGATGCCGCCCAACAGGCCGCCCAGCATGGGACCGGCGATGAAGCCCAGGCCGAAGGCGGCGCCGATCTTGCCGAAGCTCTTGGCGCGGTTGTCGTGCGTGGAGATGTCCGACGCGTAGGCCGAGGCCACCGACATGCTGGCCGAGGACATGCCGCCGATGACGCGGCCGATGAACAGGCACGCCAGGTTGGGCGCCCACGCCGTGGCCAGGAAGTTCAGGCTCATGCCGGCCATCGAATACAGCAGCACGGGGCGGCGTCCGACCCGGTCGCTGATCGCGCCCAGCATGGGCATGAAGATGAACTGCATCAGGCCGAAGGTGGCGCCCAGGATGCCGTACCACATGGTCTGCTGCTCGCGAGCGGACACGAACTCACCCACCAGGATCGGCAGCACGGGCACGATCAGGCCGATCCCCAGCATGTCGATGAAGACGCAGACCAGCACGAAATTGAGCTTGCCCGGCGAGACGGTGTCGGCGACGGGAGGAAGAGGGCGGTGATCGTTCATGGCGTCGGTGTGGTTGAGGGCTAGGTGCCGGACCAGTCGGCGATGAAGCTGGCGCGGAAGGCTTCCAGCTGCGCCACCCGCGCCTCGCCCACGCGGCGGCCGGCGGCGGTGCGCATCATGCCGGGCAGGGTGGACAGCTTGACGGCGATATGGTCGAGCGAATAGGCGCTGTCGTCGAGCTGGCGCGACAGGCCGGCCGGATCGCTGTCGTGCGCCAGACGGCTGCCCATGCGGCCGGCCGTGTAGAACATGCGGGCCAGGCCGATCGGACCCAGGGCGTCGAGCCGGTCGGCATCCTGGACGATTCGGGCCTCGATGGTTTCCGGTTCCAAGGCAGCCGAGAAGCTGTGCGTCTCGATGGCGTGCATCACGCCGGGCAGCAGGTCGGCGGGAAAGTCGAGCGCCGCCAGCTCGCGCCCCGCCAGCTGGGCCGCCTGGCGCGAGGCGAGGTGGCGCTCCGGGTGGTTCTTCGGCAGGTTGACCAGGTCGTGCAGGTAGCAGGCCGCCAGCACGGTCAGCGCGTCGGCCTCCGGATGCTCGGCCAGCAGCGGCGCGGCGTTGCGCCAGACCCGGTGCAGGTGATTGACGTCATGGGCGCCGTCGTCGCCCGCGGCGGTGGCGGCCAGCGCCACGAGACGGGGCTGCCAGGACAGGAGATCATCGGCCGTATTTTGCGTTTGCGTCATCGTTTACTATTGATCAAGGCGGTCGTGCATTGTGCCACGAATGGCACACATCCCGTAACGGCAAGACAAGACCGGGTGTTTCCATGTGGAATTTTTATCGCTAAATATCTTGGCTTGCGGTAACATCTGCATTCGTTCATCAATAGACTTCCGGTCGCCGGGGGTCGTGCCGCCCACCGGGTGCGCCTAAGGAAGCCCATGTCCACTACTGAAAACAGCACCATGCCCGCCGAATACCTCGCCTTCACCCTGGGCAAGGAAGAATACGGCATCGATATCCAGAAGGTCAGCGAGATCCGCAACTACGAAAGCCCGACCCGCATCGCCAATGCGCCGGATTTCGTCAAGGGCGTGCTGAACCTGCGCGGCATCATCGTGCCCATCGTGGACATGCGCATCCGCTTCTCGCTGGGTACGCCGGAATACGGTCCGTTCACGGTCGTCATCATCCTCAATATCGGCAACCGCGTCGTCGGCATGGTGGTCGACGCCGTGTCGGACGTGACGACGCTGCTGCCGGAGCAGATCAAGGCCACGCCGGACATGGGCTCGACCATCAATACCGAACATATCGTCGGCCTGGGCACCATCGACGATCGCATGCTGATCCTGGTCGACATCGACCGGCTGATGTCGAGCGAGGAAATGGGCCTGATCGAACGCATCGCGGCCTGACCACGATGCGACGTCAGGGCGCAGGGGGGCTGCCACCCCCGGTATGTGCGCCATGGCGAGGCAAAAGACCTTAGACGCCGTCCAGCGCCTGCTGCGACAGGCGGTCCGCGTCGCCATTGCGGTGACGCGGCACCCACCGCACCGCCACCTTGCCCAACGCCGCCACCAGGGCCAGGGCCGTGGCGCGGTGGTGTTCCAGCCCCCTGGCACCGGCGCCCGCCGCCAGCAGCATGTCGTGCACCACGACCTGGCTGTCGCCATACACCACCAGTTCCGCCACGCCCAGCCGCGCCGCGTCCTCCAGCAGCGCGATCAGGGCCAGGTACTCCGCGTCGCCGCTGCTACCGTCGCCGGCACGCCGGCTCGTTTCACTGCGTTCGCCTGAAGGCCCCAGCAGCAGCGCACCGATGCCGATGCGGCCCGGATTCGGCGTGGCCGAGCCGTCGAACCACCCGCGCCACAGCAGGGGCGAGGGCGGCACGGCCTGGCGTGCCAGCTTGGCGGCGGCGGCCAGAGCCTGCATGGCCGCTTTCGGGGGGAGGGCCGTCGGTAGGCTCGTGCTCATGGCTTGCTCATCGTTTGATACTCAATAGATCCACGTCACGTCAAACCAGCCCGCCAGGCGCTCGGCAAAGGTGAGCCAGGCGATGGGGAACGCCGCGCCGGCCAGGAAACATGCGGCTGCGGGCACGCCATCGACAGGCCTGCCCAGTTTGTCGAAGCGCTGCTGCAGCAGCATGCCCGCGAGTCCAAGACCGCCGCTGACGGCAAGGGCAAGAATGGAGGCGAAGGCGCCCGCAGGGACGGTGCGGTGCGCGACAATGCCGAACGCGATTAGCATGACGGCGGCGCCGAGCGCACCCGCCACGCCCAGAAGGCTCGCGAGGGCGACGACCCGTGCCGGGGCTCGCGACACCGCGCGGATGCCGGTGGTGACGCCCAGCCAGCCGAAGCCGCACAGCATCGCGAGTAACAGCGGTAGCAATATCAATCCCAACTTAATATCCTCATGGCGATTCAGGACGAGCGGGCCTGGCGGCCTGGCGTGGGACTGTACACGATCGTGGGCCTGCGCGGTCCCCTTGGGGGCCTGTCAAGCCGGTCGTTCGGCCAGCAAGCGGTCCGCCAGGGTCACGATCTCGTCGCGCATTGCCAGCTTGCCGATCCAGGCTGCGGGAATCGCCGCCACGCCATAGTAGGCGCCGGCCAGTTGGCCGCAGATCGCCGCGGTGGTGTCGGCGTCGTCACCCAGGTTGGCGGCGCGCAGCACCGCTTCGGAGAAGGACTCCGTATGCCAGAAGCACCACAGTGCCGCCTCGAGCGATTCGACCGAATAGCCGCTACCCCTGATCTGGTCGACAGGTTTGTCGAAAAAGGCTCTGCCGGCGAGCGCCTCCACCCTGGCGCTGAAGGATTCGGGGCGCGCCTGGGCAAAAATCGCTGTCTTGGAGTGTCCAAGCAATGCCGCGCGCAGCTGCAGCGCAAACAGGCGGGAACAATCGATGGCTTCCTGAGCGCCGTGCGTCGTGCGCGTGCTGTCGGCTGCGAAGCGCCACAGGGCTGCATCGTCCAGTGCATAGAACATCGGTATGGGCGCCAGGCGCATCAAGGCCCCGTTGCCGGCGCTGCTGGCGTGCGGAGCGCCGGCGTACGGGTCGCGGTCCTCCTGGTACTTGCGTAGCGCGATGGCCGTGGTATTGCCGATATCGAAACAGTCGCCGGTGCTGCTCAGATAACCGTAGTTGTACCAGTTGCAATAGCGGTTCATCTGGTCGACTGCGTCGAAACCGTGCCGGTACAGCAGACTGTGCGCCAGGCACAGGGCCATCGACGTGTCGTCTGTCCACTGGCCTGGCTGCAAATCGAAGGGGCCGCCGCCGACCATGTCGGTCAACGGCGCGAAACTGCCGCGGGCGGCGAATTCGACGGTCGTCCCGATCGCATCGCCGCAGGCGAGTCCGACCAGGGCGCCCCGATAGCGGTCCTGCAAGGTGATCAAATGGGTCTCCCATGACGACGTGGCGGCGCGGCGCATGGACTTGCGCGCCGCCCCGAGAATGGGAAAATTCTAACAGGGCCGGCGCCGCCACCATGCAAAAAAGCCACCCGAAAGTGGCTCACTGCATCACGGCGGCGCTCAATTGCGCCACGGATTGTCCGGCCGGTCGTCGCGGCGGTTCGGCACACCGTCGCCGTCGCGGTCGCGGTCGTGGCGGTTCGGGATACCGTCGCGGTCCTGGTCGCGGCCGCGGCCGTGGTGCCAGCCGTTGTCGCGCCAGTCGCCCCGGTGGCCGTCCCAGCCCCGTTCCCGTGGGCGATCCCAGCCCGGGCCGCGGCCACGGTCCCAGCCGCCGCCGTCGTGGCGGTCGTAGCGGTTGGGGACGCCGTCGCCGTCCCGGTCGCGGTCATAGCGGTTCGGCACGCCGTCGTGGTCCATGTCGCCGCGCGGGCTGAGGCGGTTCCAGCGGGCCTGCTCGTGGTACCAGCGGCCCTGCCGTTCCGTCCAGCGGGGCGCCGCGTAGGCATAGCCGGGGCGCTCGCGCAGCCAGTTGCCGCCGACCCAGGCGTGACGGTGGCCGTCCCACGCCCAGTAACCTGGCGCCCACACGTAGCCGGCACGGGGGTAGGGCACCGCTTCGTAGCGGGGCGGCGGCGGCGGCACGCCGATAACGAGGTTGACGTCCACCTGGGCCATGGCCTGGGTCGGCAGGAAGGATGCCGACAAGGCCAGGGCGGCTGCAAGAATGGCAGGCTTGATCATGATGTTCTCTCCGTGGTTCCGAATTCGTGGGCAGTCTTTTGCGCCCGGTGAATTCACTATATCGCGCACGGTGGGAGAACATTGCGTCTGATTCAGAATTTTACAAATGGCGGCGTGTTTGCTACAGCGTGTAAGCGCCGCCCGCCACCCGCCGCGCTATTGGCTGGCACGGGCCTTTTCCTCGGCGCTCAGGCGCTTGCCGCGCACGATGACGGCCTGGGGCGCGTGCGACGTCACCAGCACGGCTACCCGCTGCCGTGGCAGGGGAGCGCCGTGGTCGGCGGGTTGGCCGCTGCTGGCGGCAAAGGCCGCCGCCACGCACAGCAGCACGGCGACGACAAAGAAGGCTTCGAAATGGCGCAGGACATACATGGCAATCCCCTCAGAAAATCGGTACATAGGTACATCGTGCCCAGGTGCATCCCTTGCGGGTTTGCGCCAGATCGAATGCCACCGATGTTGACGGGAAATAAGACCCCGGCATGAACTGTCGCGTTGCGAATTTGCCCGTCCCCCCGCTAGATGCCGGCAACTGCGCTCCCGTCCACTCCCATGCCCCATTTCTTCCTTACCTGGTGCCGTGCCTGGCGCCGCGCCCGCAACCTGCGCCGCGCCCGCCCGCCGCGTGCCGTTCCCTGGACCGTGCTGGGACTGGCCCTGTTGACGGCAGCCGGCGCGCTGCTGATCGCGACCCATGCGCGCAGGCTGGGTGAAGTGGCGCCGCTGCAGGGCGTGGATGCGCAGCGCGCCGCCGGCGCGTTGCAGGCCGTGCTGCCCGGTGCCGTCTTCGCGGTGCCCGACGCCGCTGGCGTAACGATGCTGCACCAGCCGGGCGGCGCCGTCGCCATCGTGGCCGGCATGCGGCCGGAGCCACCCGTTACGGTCGACCTGTGCCAACAGATGCGCGATGGCGCCGGCGGCCGGCTGGTGCCGCTTCGTTTGGGTGTGCCGCTGGCCCAACTCCGCCACGCCGCCCCGGGCGCCTTGCGCCATGTCGTCCTGACCGGGGGCGCCCGGCGGGAAGTCACGGCAGCGATGCCGCAGGTGTCCATCGGCGGCACCGCCAGTGCCGACTTCGACGGCGCGCCGTTGCGGCTCGACTGGCACGGTCCGGCCACCGCACGCTGGCTGGGCAGCGACAAGATCGTCGCCGGCACGCGCGCCGACACGGTGCTGGTACGCCAGGGCTGGCTGGCCTGGCGGGGCGGCGCGCTGCACGTCGAGCGCCGCCCTGCCACCGCCTGCCCGTCTGCCGGCGAACTGGTGCTGCGCCTTTACGCCCCGTCGAGCGGCGCAGGCCGCGCCTTCGTCACCGCCTTCGGTGCCGGCCGTGCCGCTACGCTGCGGCTGGCGGCCGGCAGTTATGCCATTCCTGCCACGCCCGCGCCCGAGCTGGAAGACGCCACCTTGTTCGCCGCGCTGCGCCAGGCTGGCCTGCTGCGCCTGTCCCGTCACGGCGCCATCGCGCTGGCACCGGCCGACCTGCCCGCGTGGGCCGATGCCCCGGCCGCGGCCCGTGCCGCCGCGCTGCCGGAATGGGGCGACGTGCGCGTCGACGAGGCGGCGCGCAAGCTGCTGCGCCGGCTGTACCGGCAGGCCGACGGGGCCTACCTGCGCCGCCAGGTCGACCTGTATAACAGCGAGCGCAGCCTGCTGGCATGGCGCCAGCCCGAGGGGGATGCCAACCGCTGGCAAGCCCATGGCGTGGCCGGGCCCCTGGCGGTGACGGGCGCGATGCCGCCGGCCGCCGCGCGCCTGTTCGATGCGTTGCCGCAGGGCTGGCAGCCGTGGTCGCGCGTGGCCCGCTGGCCTGCGGGGGCCCAGTCTGTCCAGCTCACGCTGCCGCTGCGTCCCGGCAGTTCGCGTCCACTGCACCTGCTGGTGGCAGGCAGCGTGCAAGCCGTGCTGGGTGCCGCCGTGCAGGCCTCGCCGGCCTGCAGCGGCAAGGCCTGCACGGGACGCGGCGACGTTACGCACGTGGTGCTGCAACCGGCGGCGGGCGCACGCGCCGTCGTGCTGTCCGTGGCGCCGCTGCCAGCGGCGAGCATGAGCCCACCGGGCGACGATGCCTACCGCCACCTGCGCGTCGTCGCCGGGCGCATCGTCTGGCAGCCCTTGCCGGCGGCCGCGCAGCCGGCTGCACGGCGCGCCACTGGAACGGTGACGTTGACGGACCGTCATGGCACGCCGCTGTGGGCCGACGGCGCGCCGACGCCGGCGGCAACCCGCGCCGGCCTGGGCACGCTGGTCGGCCTGGGACCGGAACAGGAAAGCGGCATCGCCGCCATGCTGATGCGTGCCGGCGGCAGTGCGGGGCGCCTGACGGTGGAGCTGCCCGTGCAGGCGCTGGCGCACGACATTCTCGCTTGCGTGGGCATGCGGCGCGGCGCCTGGGATGGCCGCCGTTGCCAGGGCGGCACGGCGCCGCCCCCCGGCCGCGAGGCGGGCCTGGTACTGCTCGACAGCGAAAACGGCGACATCCTGGCCGCCGCCGGTGCCGGCACGGGCCGGGCCGACCGCGCCAACTGGGCCGAAGTGCGTGACTTCGACCGCATGAACCCGGCCCGCAGCCCGCTGCGCCTGCCCGCGCTGCAGCACGATGGCGGCGCCCGGCGCAGCCCCGGCTCCACCTTCAAGATCGTCAGTGCCCTCGGCCTGGAACTGGCCGCGCGCAACGACACGCGCCTGGACGCGCTGCTGGGCGGCGTGCCGCTGGACCAGTTGAACGCCACGGCAAAGGCGCGCGGCTTCGATTTCGCCACGGCCGCCGCCACCTACCCCGCAACGGCGCACGGTGCCCACATCACGAACTACCGCGAGCAGGGCGTCGAGCGCCGTGTCCAGGCGGGCAAGCTGGGGCTGGCGCAGGCGCTGACCTACAGCTTGAACACGTGGTTCGCGTGGACCGGCGAGTTGTCCGACGCTACCCTGTTCGGACGGGCCGACGGCGGCGTGTCGGCAGCGCAGGCGCTCGATACCGGCGCGCTGGATGCGGCCCGACCCATCCTGGCGGCCGCGCGCCGGCTCGGCTTCGAGCAGCCGGTGCAGCTGGACGGCGGCCTGCTGCCGCCCGGCTTTGCGTGGCGCCAGTACGATGCGCTGCTGGGCACACCCAGCCACGTCGATCCGGTCCGCAGCCGCCACGAGCTGCGCCAGATGAGCATCGGCCTGCGCATGCAGGCCACGCCGCTGCAGATGGCGATGGCGGCCGGCGCCATCGGGCAGGGCGCCACCGTCGCGCCAAGGCTGCTCGCGTCGCTGGACGGGCAGGAGGCCGTAGCGCCGGCGCCGCGCGGGCTGGCGATCCGGCTGGACCGGGTCCGCGCCGGCATGAAGGGCGTCATCGATGCGGGCACGGCGGCGGGCGCGTTCCGCTGCGCCGGCTGCGCCCCGCTGCGCGCCGGCTTGTATGGCAAGACGGGCACGGCCCCCGTCACGGACAGCGAGGCGACCGTGTGGTTTACGGGCTGGCTGGAGCCGGGCACCTTGCCGGGTCAGGCGCACCGCCTGGCCTTCGCCGTATTCGTCAGCCGCTCCGAAGGCACGGGGGGCGATCACGCGGCCCCCGTGGCGGCCGCGCTGCTGGCCACCCTGGCAGGGCAGAGGCCAGAACGCGGAACAGAGGGCAAAACAGCCGTGTTAATCGGGCAATGACTTCGGCCCGGCCGTGGCATGATCCACCATGCGGCGGCGGCTGCCTTCGATTCCCGATGGCCCGCGCCGGCCACGACGGGAAAGCGACGAAGCGATGCGGTTGCCGGGAACGCGCTATCAGGAGCATGGCTGGGAAGGCGTGCGCAAGCTGCTGGGCCTTTGCTCGCTGGCGGCGCTGCGGGCCTGCGACATCGATGCGGTGCTCGACCCGGCCCGGCATGGCGCGCTGCTGGACGATTACATGGAAGCGTTGGCGCCTCTGCTGCACGCGGCCGCCCGCCGCGGCGGCGCGGTGCCGGGCAACAGCTATGGCGACAGCGTGGCTGACCTGGCCCTGGGCCTGCTGTTCGAGCTGCAGATGCAGCCGGGTCACTGGAGCGCCTTCGCCAATGCGCTGGCGGCGGAACACGCCAAGCAGGGGCCGTTCTGGCGCGGGGCGGGCGGCGACGCGCTGCTGCGCAAGAAGGTCAACGACCTGTACGCCACCCTGCGCGACAAGCTCGATGCCGACAGCTTCCAGGCCGCCACCGGCCAGGCCTGCTCGCCGAACCGCATCTACACCTACCGCATGCTGGACATGGCCTGCCGTGCCGTCGGGGCGGTGTTCGCCGGCTGGCCCGGCACGGCCGCGCAGGTGAGCGCCATCCTCGGGCGCGACGTGCCGGCATCCGGCGCCTATCCGATTGAAATCCGCCAGATGACGTCCAGCGCGTCGTGCCGGCCCGAGTGGATCGTCCGGTGGAGCGAAACGCTGGAGCGCTTCGGCGCCGGGCCCGGCCCCCTGCACACGCGCTCGAAACGCTTCGCCAGCCTGCGCAACGGCGTCGACAAGATCGGCGCCATGCTGGCCGACATCGCCGCCTACGAGGCACTGAGCGCCAATGGCGACGGCGCCGGCTGGGTGCACGATGCCGGCACGGCGGCCCAGTGGATGGACGACCTGGCGCGGGTGTCGGCGCAGTCGGTGGCGGCGGCCAACCCGGAGCCGGACCGCATCCTGTCGCCACCCGTCGATGACGACGTCGACGAAGCCGGCGGGCTTTGCCCGGCCCCCGGCTATGGTCCACCGATGGCGTATCAAGTGGCGCTCGATGCGCTGCAGGCCGAAGCGCTGCCGGTGCGCCAGGCAGTTTGCCTGAAACTGCTGGGGCCAGCCGACGACAGCTACCCGGACGACTGGCGCGATAGCGCGACGGGCGAGCTGCCCACCTTGCAGCAACTGGCGGCGCTGGCCGGGCTGTCCGTGCCGACCTTGCGCAAGCGGCGCGATGCCGCCATTGCCCGTGCACGACCGGAAGGAGAACGGAATTGAACGATGAGATGAATGAGGACGTGGCCAAGCGCCTGCAGGAACGCCTGCTGCTGGGGCGTGCCGTGCCGGGCGACTACCTCGTGCTGGCCGATGCGACCTTGCAGGCGGCGCTCGACGGCAGCCGGCCGCTGACGGCGGGCGAGCTGGCCGCCCTGCAGGCCTCGCCCTTGACGTTGCGGCGTTTTCGCCACCTGGCGCTGGCGAACCGTCCTGCACCGGCCTGGCGCCACAGCCCCGGCATGCTGCGCGCGGCCGACAGCGGCGGCGCGCTGGACCGGCTGGTCACGGACGACGGCTGGTGGCAGCTGCATTTCGTCGGCACCGGGCCGTGGCAGGTGATCCTGAAGCTTGACGCGGCCGCGCCGTTCGCGGCCCAACTGCTGCGCGAACAGCCGCTGCTGCGCGTTACCGACGGCGCCGGCGCATCCGTGCTGACGGGCCGGCTCGACGCGGACGGCGAATCCGAGGCCGCCTGGCCGTTCGCGTCCGCGCCGGCCGTCCATTTCCAGGCCCATGGCGCCACGTTCGCCGTGACGGCGGCGCCCCGATGAAGCTGTTCGGCAAGCGGCCCGACGCGGCGCTGGCGGCGCGCCTGGCGCTGCTGGGCGGCGAGCTGCTGGCCGCCCGCTGCGACGGCGCGGCGCCGCCCGCCGGCACGGCCGTCCTCGTCGTCGGAGCCGACGGCCGCACGCGCCGCGCCACCGGCGTGAGCGTCACCACCGGCAAGGGCGAGGCGGCGTGGTGCTGGCATCCCGGCCCGTACGCCATCGAAATCGTGCCCTTCGCGGCGGCGCCGGAAACGGGGCTGCGCATCGAATGCGTCATCGTCGCCGACGAAGCGTCGGTCGAGCAGCACCGTTTCGAGCTGTTCCTGGCCAGCGAAGTGACGGCGCGCGCGGATGCCGTGCCGCTCCCGGCGTTCGCGGCGCTGGTGCAGGGCGCCGTGCGCGGTGCCCTCGATGGCGGCACGCTGGAGCTGCCGCCCTGCACGGTGCTGGAGGAATGGCATGCCTTCCGCGCCGGCGTCAACGAACTGCTGTACACCCGCTTCGGCCTGATCGTCACGGACTGCCTGCCGGTCGACCTGGGCGACAGCGTCGATTTCGCCGCACTGCTAAGGGCGCGCGCGCTGGCACTGGAAGCCGTCGTCGGGCCGGAACCGGAAACCGCTGCGCCGGTGCCGGCGCCGATGGCGCCACCGGACGATGCCGCCGCGCTGCGGCGCCTGTTCCTGGAGCTGCCCGCGCTGGCGGCGCAGCTGCGCGTGCTGCCCCTGCCGGATGGGGCGTTTGCCGCTCATCGGGATCTGCTGCAACGCATGGCGCTGGTATCGGTACAGGTCGACACGATGCCGGCGCTGGCCCTGGTGGCGCCGGGGCAGGCTCTCGACGCGGCCCGCCAGCGCGGCCGCACGTCGGCCGCCATCGCCGCCGTGGGGGCGCTGGACGAAGGCTGGCGCGTGCTGGCGGCGATGAAGCAGTCCGGCTTCGCGCAGCTTACCGACGAGGTGGACCGCGTTGTCGCCAACCTGGAATGCCACGTTGCGGCGCGGCGCGCCATTCCGCAGGACTACCCCGAACGACGCGAGCCCACTTTATGAACGAGACTTCCAGACCATCGGCGGCCAGCTGCCGTACGGTGCTGGCCGACGGCCGCAGCGCTACGGTTACGGCCACGCGGCGCCCCCGCGCCAACCGGGCCGACGTCAAATGCGCGGTGCCCGGCGCGCCGCAGGTGGCTGACAGGATGATCGAGGTGGTGCGGCTGGCGCGCCTGACGGAGCACCGTTTCGACAGCCGCGACCAGGTCGTGCTCAGCTTCGATACCGTGCCGGCGCCGCAGGAACGGGACTGGGAGCTGGCCGCCGTGCTGGCGGACCGGCTGGTGCGGGGCGCCTGGCACTGCCCGACGGTGCCGCTGGCGCTGGGCTGGTCCGACGCCTGGCAACTGGGCCGCGTCGACGGCCACGATAGTGTCGCCCCAGGCACGGACGGCAAGGTCCTGCTGGGCGGCGAGCAGTTGCCCCACCTGGGCGCGCTGACGGGCCACGCCGACCCCGCCGCCGCCGTGTCGGCCGTACGGGCCTGGTTCCCGCTGCACAGCGGCGGCATCAACGACACCCTGGGCTGGGTCGAGGTCAGCGTGTTTCCCCTGGATGCCCCCGGCCAGGAGGAAGAGGACACGATCGCCGTGCCCGGGGCGGACGCCGTGCTGCAGCAGGCCGTGCGCGCGGCGCTGGCCGGCGCGCGCCACTTCGACGGGCGCGGCCTGGGGCGCTGGCGCAGCGTCGTGCGCTTTTCCGAAACCCGCTTCCAGGGCGACTCCTACCAGCTGGCGCTGGTGATGGCGGACCGGCTGGCACGGGGCCGCGACTTCGTGCCGCGCGGCCGGCTGGTGGCGACGGGAACGTCGACCGCCTGGCATGCGGGCACCGTCGCCACCGTCGAGGGCTGCGCCGCCAAGGCCGAACTGATATTGCAGGAAGCTGCACGGGGCGACCGGGTACTGCTGCCGGCGGCGTGGCGCGAGCAGCTGCCGGCCGGCTACGAGATGGCGCTGCGCGCCCGGGGCGCGTCGCTGGCCTGCATCGCCAGGATCGGGTTGATCTGAATCGTGCGAAGGGAGGGCTGCCGCGCGCCTGTTAAAATCGCAGGGCAGCCCATGGTCAAAAAAGCAAGGAGTCTGACATGTTCAAGATGTTTGGTGCCGGTGGCGCCCGCTGCCCCCGCTGCGGGCAGCGCAACGGTGGCGCCGATGGCTATTGCGGCGGCTGCGGCCTGTCGCTGGGCGCACCCCGGAACGAACCGGTGTTGCAGGAGAACCGCTGGGTGCCGGCGGCCGACGAACTGGCCGTCTACTTCGGCGTGCGCGAGCTGTCCGGCATCTTCACCAAGACGCTGCGCGTGCCCGCCACTACGCGCGCCTACATCCTGCAAGGCGAGCAGGCCACCGAGGTGGCCCAGGGCGAGTACGAACTGGAAGGCTTCTTCCAGCGCCTGAACAACCTGCTGCGCGACCAGCACGCCGAAATCCTGATCACCCGCACCACGCCGCTGCCCGTCGAGTTCTCCTTTTCCGACCTGGCCACGGCCGAACACCTGAAAATCGCCGCCCGCTTCACCGTCGGCATCAAGGTCGAGCAGGTGCCGGCCTTTGCCCGACACTTCATGACGGCGCCAGGCACCGTCACCACGCAGCACCTGCACGAGCTGCTGGCGCCGATGGTGCGCCAGGTGGCTTTCGAATTCGTCGGCGCGCGCTCGCTACGGGAAATGAATGGCAATCCGGATTTGCGCCTGCAACTGGACGAGCGGCTGCAAGCGGCCCTGAAACTGCGGCTGGCCGACTTCGGCCTGGCCGCCGTGCAGGTCGAGACCCTGGCGCTGCGCCACGACAAATTCGACGCCAACCGCGAACGCATCGGCAGCCTGTGGCTCGTCACGGATGAACGCCACGTGCAGCTGGAGCACGTCAAGCAGCTCGACCAGCTGTACGACGAGGAGGAATGGCAGGCCATCTGGCGCGAGGAGCAGAAGGCGCGCAGCGATTACCGCCGCGCCGAACTGCGGCAGGATGCCACCGTCGACAAGGCCGAGCTGGCGCTGCGCCAGTCGGAACGCCTGCAGGCCGTGCGGGCGCGCGAGATCGACCTGTATGCCCGCATCGCCGAGTCCGAGTCGCGCAAGCAGGCCTTCGACCGGGGCGCCGGCGCCGTGGCGGCCGAGCTGGAACACGAGCTGGCGAAAAAGTCGTTGCACCGGGCCGGCGAGGCGGCCGAGTGGGAGCACGTGCGCCGGCTGGCCCAGATCCGCCTGCGCACCGAACTGGAAATGGCCCAGCAGGCCGCCGTCGAGGAAAGGGCGCTGGCACGCCAGCGCTTCACGCACCAGCTGCACCTGCAGCAGATCCGCAACCAGATGGAGCAGGCGCTGGCCATCGAGGACGAAACGGCGCGCCGGGCCCAGACCCGCCGCCTGCAGCAGGCCGAACGCGATGCCCAGCAGCGCGAGGCGCAGATCGAGGCCGAACACCACGCGGCCCGCTTCCAGGGCGTGGCCCTGGCCAATGCCGCGCGGCGCCGCGAAGCCGAACGCGTGCAGGAATGGGAAGAGGAACTGCATATCGCCAGGAAGCGCGAGCTGGCCCGGGGCGAGGCGGCCAAGGACGCCGGCGGCCAGGTGCAGGTGGCGGAAATCGCCGCGCGGCTGGACGAGTTGCGGCGCAGCGGCGCCGGTGCCGACGCGCTGGCCCAGCACGAGAAGCTGCTGCGCACCATCGAGGCCGACGGCATCTCGCAACGCCAGCAGGGCGCGCTGGCCATTGAAGCCGAGGAAGCGCGCCTGGCCCTGAGGCTGCGCGAGCAGGAAGCCCAGTGGCAGCAGGAACTGCGCCGCCTGGAGCATGAACGCGACGAACGCTTCGCGCGCTGGAAGGGCGAATACGACACCCTGGCCGCCCAGCAGGATCATGCGGCCGAACTGGCCCGCATCGAGATCGAGCGCATCCAGGCGGTCGGCACCTTGTCCGACACGGGCAAGATCGCGCTGGCCGATACGCCGAACGCCCAGGCACTGGCCCAGTTGATGAAGACGCAGGCCCATGCCGGCATGAGTGCGGAGCAGTTGCAGGCTTTGGCCGGCGTGGTGGCGGCAGAGAACAGCATCAGCCAGCTGGACGCGCTGCGGCTGGCCCAGCAGAGCGTCAGCGACGAACGCGGCCGCACGGACGCCCAGCAGGACAAGGACCGCCAGCACCAGCTGGAGCTGCTGAAGCTGCAGAATGCCACCCACGCCAACGCGCTGGCGGCGCAGTCGCAGCTGGGCATCGGCGTGGCGCAGGCGGGTGCACCCGTGCATCACCACCACGCATCGGCGGCGCCGCGCACCTGCAGCAACGGCCATCCGGTGCCGAAGGACCGGCCGGACGCGAAGTTCTGCGCGGAGTGCGGCGTGCCGCTGCAGCCGTAAGGACGCGATGCAGACAGCAAGGGAAAAGATTCGCGAACTGCGCTCGCTGCACGAGGACGGGCTGCTGAGCCTGGAGGAGTTCGACCGCCGCAAGAACGCCATCCTGGACGCGGAATACGCGCCGCCGGGCGGTTCGGCGCCGCCGCTGCCGCCCCGCCTGGGTACGGAGCTGGGGCTGATGGCGGGCCAGGAGATCGGCCCCCAGCACCGGCGCTACCGCCTCGAACGGTTGCTCGGCATGGGCGGCATGGGCCAGGTGTGGCAGGCCACCGACCTGGCCACGCACGCCGAGCTGGGTCACAGTGAAAACGTCGCCGTCAAGATCCTGCCGCCGCAGCTGACGCAAAGCCCCGTGCACGCGCGCCTGCTGATCGAGGAGGCGACCCAGGCCCGCCGGCTGGCCCACGACAATATCGTGCGCGTCTACGAATGGGCCCAGGACCCGGCCACGGCCAGCTACTTCATCATCATGGAATGCCTGGACGGCGAAGACCTCGACGCCTGGCTGGCGCGCCAGGGCAAGGGCACCCTGGCCGACGTCTACCGCATCCTGCGCCCCGTCGCGGAAGCCTTGCAGTATGCCTGGGACAAACATCGCCTCGTGCACCGCGACCTCAAGCCTGGCAACGTGTTCCTGACGGCCCAGGGCGAAATCAAGCTGCTCGACTTCGGCATCGCCGCGCGCGCCCGCGACGCGGCCAGCACGCCCGGCGGCGCGGCGCCGGCGCGGCGCTTCGACACGCGCACGCCCAATGCCGGCACGGCCGGTTACCGTGCACCCGAGGCGGGCACGCACCAGGGCCAGCCATCGCCGCGGCTGGATGTCTATGCCGTGGCCGTGATGGTCTACCAGATGCTGGCCGGCGCGCTGCCGTTCGACGAGATGCGCTCGGCCCAGATCCAGCCGGTGGCGCCGCCCGGCCTGAACGAGGCGCAGTGGCGCGTGCTGCAGGCCGGATTCGCCTTCGACCACGAGGAGCGCCCCGAGTCGGTCGGCGCCTTGCTCGACGCGCTCGAGCGTGCCGCCGGGCCGACGCCGGAACAGCTCGAGGCGGAACGGGTGGCCGGGCAGCGCCGGCGCGAGCAGGCGGCGGCCGACGCCGCGCGCCAGGCCGAACCGGTGGAGCAGGCGGCCCGCGCGCCGGAGGCACGCCTGCCCGAGGCGCCTCCGCCTGCCGTGGCCGAGCCGCCGGCCCCTGCCGCCGAAGCCGATCCCCGCGCGCTGGAACGCCAGCGCGCCCTGGAAGCCGAAGAGCAGCGCCGGCTGGAACTGCAGCGGCAGATGGAGCTGGCCGCGCGCAAGGCCCAGGTGCAGGCCCAGGCCAGGGCGGTCGCACTGGAAAAACTGAAGCAGGACCAGGTGCGGCGGGCACTCGAAAAGCAGCGCCGGCTGGAAGCGGAGGCGCAGGCCGCCGAACGCAAGGAGCGGCTGCGCCAGCAACTGCTGGCCCGGCGCGAGGCCGATGCGCTGAAGGCGCGCCAGCTGGAAGAGGAAAAGCAGCGCAAGGCGGCCCTGGTCAAGGCCGAAGCGGCCTATCGCGCCGAGCAGGAACGGCACCGGCGCGAGCAGGCCGCGCGCCACGCGGCGGAGCTGGCGGCCCAACTGCCGACGGCCACCAGCCCCGTCGCCGATGCCAGCGGCGTGCTGCGCGACGCCTTCATCGACGGCAGCGGCACGGGGCCGGACCTGGTCCTGATTCCCACCGGCCGCTTCGAGATGGGCGCGCACGACTATGAGCACACGGTGGCGCTGAAGGCGGGTGCCCAGCGGGCCTGGCTGGAGCGGGAAAAGCCGCCGCACTGGGTCGGCATCGAACACTCGTTCGCTCTGGGCCGGCATCCCGTCACGGTGGGGCAGTGGCGCAGATTCGTGCGCGCCACCGGCTGGGAGCCCAAGCTCGACGTCGACTGGTCCAACCCCGGGTTCCCTCAGACGGACGAGCATCCCGTCGTCGGCATCAGCTGGTACGACGCCCAGGATTACGTCAACTGGCTGTCCGTGATGACGGGCCAGGTGTACCGGCTACCCAGCGAGGCGGAATGGGAATACGCCTGCCGCGCCGGTACCAAGACGGCCTTCAGCTTCGGCAACGAGATCGCCACCGAACAGGCCAACTACGACGGCAATTTCACCTACGGCGCCGGTGTCAAGGGCGAGTCGCGCGGCGGCACCACCAAGGTCGGCAGTTTTCCACCGAATCCCTGGGGCCTGTACGACATGCACGGCAACGTGTGGGAATGGGTGCAGGACCCGGTGCACGACAATTACGTGGGCGCACCAACGGACGGCAGCGTATGGGAGCAGGGCGGCGACCCGTCGCGCCGCGTACTGCGCGGCGGGGCCTGGCTGTACCAGCCCCGCTACCTGCGCTCGGCCGTGCGCAACGGCTACTCGGCCTTCCTGTCGAACGACGTGGTCGGCCTGCGCGTGGCGCGGCGGCTCGGCTGAGCGCCTCGGCCACGCTAGTGGCCGGTCGTCTTCGAGAATACGTTCATGACGATCACGCCGGCGACGATCAGGCCCATGCCCACCAGCGCCGGCAGGTCCAGCTTCTGGCCATACACCAGCCAGCCCGCCAGCGCGATCAGCACGATGCCGGCGCCGGACCACACGGCATAGGCCACGCCGACGGGAATGGTGCGCAAGGTCAGCGACAGGAGATAGAAGGCGATGCCATAGCCGACGACGACAACGGTCGAGGGCAAGACCTTGGAAAAGCCTTCGCTGGCCTTCAGGGCCGAGGTGGCGATGGTTTCGGACACGATGGCGATGGCAAGGAACAGCCAGTTGTTCATGGGGACTCCGGGGGCGGTGGCAAAGGGCGCAGTATGCCCGCGGTGCCGGCGAATGACCAGCACGCCTGCCGCCGCCAAGCCCCTCAGCCGGCCAGCCGCTTCGTCAACGCATAGCGCGCCCCGCCGGCAGGGAAGTCCGGCAGGCGGCTGAAGACTTCGTAGCCGGCCCGTTCGTAGAAGGGCAGGGCCTGGAAGCTGAGCGTTTCGACGAAGCTGCCGGCGCAGCCGCGCTGCACGGCCTCCTGCTCGGCCATGGCCAGCAGGGTGCTGCCGAAGCCCTCGCCCCGCAGCTGGTCCGTCAGCCACACCACCTGGATCTGCAGCCAGCCCAGGTAGGTGGCGCCCAGCAGGCCGCCGGCCAGCTTGCCCGGTTCGTCCTTGATGGTAATCAGGAGGTAGCGTGGCGTTTCGCCGCCCGCGTGGTCGGCGTTGAAATCGGTGAGGCCCTGCACCAGGCCGTGCATGTCCTCCGGTTGGGGTTCCGTCTCGAGCGTGACGTGGTAGTTCCCGTGCATGGCGATTCTCCCGGCTCGGCTGGTACTGCGCGTTGAATGGGTACGCGGCACGATAGCAGAACGCAAGGAGACGCGAAGTACGGTTCGCAACCCTCCCCATTGGAGCGATAGGCAGGCGCCGGCAAAAGGTGTACATTGCGCCAAGCTTGAAGCCCTGACAATCACCCGCCGAGGAACAGCATGCCCACACCCGTCACCGTCCGCCGCGACCTGTCGCAGCCCATGCGCCACATCGTCCATGTGCGCAATCACATCATATCCGCCGACGTGTCGGCGGCGGAGGGCGGCCTCGATGCCGGGCCGTCGCCGCACGACCTGTACGATTCGGCCCTGTCGGCCTGCAAGGCCCTGACGGTGCTGTGGTATGCCAACCGGAAGAACATCCCCGTCGTCGACGTGCAGGTGACGATGCAGCGCGACGACAGCGAGGAACGCAAGGGCATCTATCGCCTGGCCGCCACCCTGCACCTGACGGGGGAGCTGACCGACGCGCAGCGCGAGGAACTGCTGGGCGTGGCGCAGAAATGCCCGATCCATAAACTGATGACGGCCGTGACGACGGAAGTCACGACGCAGCTGGCATAAGGGAGCGGGCCATGACGATCTCGCAATTATTGAAAGGGCACGACAAGGACCTGGGCGGCGGCTTCATCGTGCGCCGCTACCTGCCCGCCGCCGTCAAGCAGGCCGTCGGCCCGTTTATCTTCTTCGACCATTTCGGCCCCATCGACGTGCAGCCCGACGCCAACCACGACGTGCGCCCGCATCCGCATATCGGCCTGGCCACCGTGACCTACCTGTTCGAAGGGGCGATGGACCACCGCGACAGCATCGGCACCTTCCAGCGCATCGAGCCGGGCGCCATCAACTGGATGACGGCGGGGCGCGGCATCGTTCATTCCGAACGTACGCCGCAGGACCTGGCCGGCAAGCCGCACCGCACCCACGGCCTGCAGCTGTGGGCCGCGCTGCCAAAGGCGAACGAGGAAGACGCGCCTGGCTTCTCGCACACGCCCGCCGATGCGATTCCCGAGGTGACCGTGGGCGCCGCCACCGTGCGCGTGCTGATCGGCAGTGCCTATGGCCTGACCTCGCCCGTGCCCACCTTCATGGAGACCTTCTACCTGGACGTGGTGCTGCCGGCGGGGCAGGAGCTGGCCTTGTCGGCACTGCCGCCCGAGGCGGCAATCTATCCGGTCATGGGTTCGCTGGCGCTGGACGGCACGCCGCTGCTGCCGAACACGATGGCCCTGCTCGATACGAGCGGCACGCAGAACGTGCGCGCCGACAGCGACGCGCGCTTCGTCGTCATCGGCGGCGCGCCGCTGGACGGACGCCGCTTCATGTTCTGGAATTTCGTGTCGTCGTCGAAGGAGCGCCTGCTGCAGGCGGCCGAGGACTGGGAGGCGCAGCGTTTCGAGCCGGTGCCGGGCGAAACGGAGTTCATTCCGCTGCCGAAGAAGCCGGCCAGCGGTACCTATTTATAGGAAGGCAGCTCAGGCACCCTGTTCGGCCGCCGTGGGGGCGGCCGTTTCCGTGTCGAGCGCCACGCCGCCGGTGCGGATGATCCAGCTTTCCGGATAGGCGTCGCTGGCGAAGCGCGTGTGCGGTGCCACGCGCGCCAGCTTTTCCGTCTGCACGGTGGGGGCCAGCGCGGTTTCCTTGCCCGTCACGGCGTCCAGGTGCCAGAAGCCGCCATCGAGGTGGAACAGCACGGGCAGGGCGGCGGCGCTGGGGGCCGTCTGCACGCGGCGCAGCGGGAAGCCCGGATGCGTATCCGGCGCCAGCACGACGAAGCATTCGGCGCGCGCGCCATCGTCGATGCGGTGCAGGATCACGCCATGGGGCATCAGTCCCGTCACTTCCAGCACGGCGATACCCTTGATGCTGGCCGACAGCTCGACGCGCATGCCCAGGCGCAGCGCCACCGGCTTGTGCTTGCCGGGCCAGACGCCGTCCAGCAGGATGCCGTAGCGCGACACGTCCTCGATCTCGAAGCCCTGCGTGCCGCGGCGGATGACGGCGTGGCGGCCGGACAGGCGGCGCGTCAGGCCGGCGCTGTCGATGCCATCCGGCGTGTAGTGGTGCAGCAGCGCATTCGCTTCAGGATCGACCAGCTCGAAGCGGCCGAACACGCATTCGTCCAGCGCGAACAGGCGCACGTGGCGCTGCGCGCCCGCTTCTGGCGCGGCGTTGACGAAGCTGGCGGCGCGGCTGGGATGCGGGTGGGCCTGTGCGACGGCCGGCATGTCGATTTCGATCAGGTCCTCGTCCCACGCGATGGTCGAGAAACCCAGGTCGATCTTGCCCTGCGGGGCGCCCAGGTCGACGTGGGCGATGCCGGCGTTGCGGGCCGTGACGTCGATGTCCATGCTGTCGCCGCCCTGGCCCGACACGCGGGCGATCGATGCGTCATCGGCCATCACGCGCACGTTCTTGTGGGTCGACAGGAAGATGCGGTGGATTTCCGTCAGGGTCGCGTCCAGGCGCGGCACCAGGATGACAAAAGTGCATTCCCATTTGCGGGCGGCCTGGCCAGCGTGCTGCGACAGCACCTGCGTCGTGATCTGGTACTGGCCATGTTCGCGGTCGCGCGACGTGAACTCGACGAAGACGGGGCACCAGTCGCCATCCACCGAGCGGACGAACTGCTGGCGCACGGCGCCGTTCGGAATCAGTTCGGAAGTCAGTTGCAGCGCCAGGCGCGGCGCGCAGTCGGCCGGCATGCCGCGAAGTTCCATCTTCAGCGTCTGGCGCCCGCCGGCGGCGCGCGGGTCGAAGCCGCTGATATGCAGTTGCGGGCGCACGCGCATCGGCGTGGCCAGCTTGCCGTAGCCCGGCGCGCTCGATGCCGCGGGCGTTTCGATCACATTTGCCTGCGGTGCGCGCGTATTGCGCACCGCGCTCAGGAGCTCGTAACTCGAATGGGCCGGCTGCGCGGGCAGCGTGGCGGCCGCGGCAGGCTGCGCGTGGCCGCCTTCGCAGGCGTGCTGACCCGGCGCTACCCAGAAGGTGCAGTGCGGGTGATCGATGTTACGGCATTGGTTCATTGGTTCGCCACGAAAGGGATAGACGAACTTTACGCGCTTTTACGGCTCGTTGGCAATCAACCTTTAGCCCGAACAGCAGGGTATTTTCCCTTGTATTCATGCAGTTGCAGAGCGGACGGCCGGGCCGCGAGATCGAGTGCACAACTTTCGATGTCGGGCCGATAAGCTTGTATCAACGCTCCTCGATCACGGCTCGCCGGCCTGGCGCAGCCACAGGCTGCTGGCCCAGCCGGTGCGCTGCGGGGCGGCGCCATAGCGCACGCGCCACCAGTCGCCGTCGCGCTCGCCCGTCGGCGTCACCAGCGCGCCGGCCGGCACCACCGTCAGCCGGGCCGCGCCCACGCCGGCCGCGTCCCGCACATTCAGGTCGCGATAGACCCGGAAAGGCTGGCCCGGTGCGGGCAAACGTGGCGCGCCGGCCACGGCGCCGGCGGCCGGGACGGCCAGCGGCACGGCCACGGCCGGCAGCAGCAGTGCGCCGATGGCCCAGGTGCCGGCGCCCAGCACGGCCAGCCCGCGCGCGGTGGGCCGGCGCCACCAGCGGCGCGGCGTCAGGAAGGCGGCCAGCACCAGGGTCAGGGCCAGCGCCAGCAGGTAGGCCGGCGCGCCGTGCCCGGCTTGCAGCATGTCGGTGACTGCCATCGTGGCCCCTCAGGCGTCGAAGCGCAGCACGTAGTGGCCCGCCACGACATGATGACCCGGTGGCAGCACGAAAGGCGCGGCCGCGTCGTCGGCGTCGATGATGCCGACGAAACCGAGTTGCTGGTCCAGGTGGTACAGGGCCTGGGTGGGCGACTGCCGCACCAGGGCCAGGCCCTGCGCGACGGGTTCGAAGGTGAAAGCGCTGCGCGACAGGCCGATCCGGTCGGCACCCGCGCCGGGCGCGCCGCCGTCCCCGGTGCCATCGCGTTCCAGGCAGGGCGCCGTGTCGAGGACGCGCAGCATCGCCAGGGCGGGGCTGCCACGACCAAATGTGGCCTTGCCGGCCATCGGCGCGGCGACCGGCTGGGGCAGGGTCACGAGGGCGCTGTAGCGTTCCGCCATCGCCGGCGGCACGGGGCCCACCGCCAGGCTGCGCTCGCCGTGCGGGCTGAAGCTGGCTGGCAAGGTGATGCGCTGGCTGCCGGCCGGGGTGACGGCGTGCAGCTCGTCGGCGGCGTCCACCGCGATCGCGATAGCCGGCGCAGGGCCCGGGGCGAATGCCAGGGCGCGGTCGAACGGCACCTGCAACCTGGTCACGCCCGTGCTGCGGTAACGGCTCAGCCGGGGCAGGGCCAGCGCCGCCAGGGTCAGGCGCGCACGCGCGCCGGGCGTGAAGGTGGCGTCGGTGACGGCGCTGTCGGCGCTGTCGGCGCGGCGGACGGCCATCGGTACCGGTACCGCCGTCAGCTCGTCCAGCACCGGCGCGGCGGGCCGGGCACGGGGCTGCCAGACGGCCGGTGCGGGCGCCACGGCGGGCGCCGCCTTGGCGATGCGCCGCGTCACCTTCAGCAGCAGGCGCTTGCCGCCCTGGCGGGATGTAATCGTGTAGTAGCCCAGCGCGGCGTCGAAGCGGCAGTCGAAGGCGCCTTTCGGCCGCGCCTGCAGTACCGGTTCGGCGTCCGGGCCGTCGTTCACCAGCAGCAGGACGCCATCGTCGCCGAAGGGCCAGCCCGGCGCCGCGGCGGCGCTGGCGCCGGCACCGATCAGCGCCAGCCGCTGGCTCGGGTAGACCGGGCAGACGCCGTGCCACACGGCGCTGTCAAGCGACGCACTGACGTCGAACAACACCTTTTCCTCCGGTGCCGGCAGGTAGACGGCATGGCCGAAGCGCACCTCGATCTCGCCGGCGGCCAGGTCGTCCGCGCCCGTCACGTGGTAGCGCACTTCGTCCTCGCCCAGCAGGTCGCCGAAGTCCTTGCGGTGCAAGGCCGTCAAGGTCTGCGCCAGCTCGCGCGCGCGGTTGCCCCGGGTCAGGTGGTAGTCGTCGTCGACGTCTTCCTGCGGCAGGCGCAAGGTAACGTGGGCGAAGCAGCGGGTGGCAGCGCGGCCCCGGTGCTCGCGCGGGCAGCGTTCCAGCAGGTCGCGCAGCAGCGGGCGGCGCGCGAACAGCGCCAGGCCGGGCGGCTGCCAGATCGCTTCGGCGTTGAACACGTCCGGTATGCGGCCCAGGACTTCATGTTGGACATAGGTGGGCATGATGGTCACTCCTGTGATGATTGCGCGGTGGCGGCGTGGATGCCTAGCAGGGGGAGGAGGAAAAACAGCAGGTGGCTGCCGCCGGCGGACAGGAAACTCATCGGCTGGCCCATCACCGGCACGATGGCCAGGTTGGTGCCCCAGGACAGCAGCAGGTGCCCGCCCAGGAAGGCGGCGCCGCCGCACAGCAGGAAGGCCCGCAGCCGCCCCGACCAGGCCTGGCGGAAGTCGCGCGCGGCGGCGCCGTGGCGGGCGTGGCGCACGGCGGCGGCCACCAGTCCGGCCAGCACGGCCGCCTGCAGGCCCCACAGCAGCAGCCCGCCCAGCAGGCCATGGCGGTTCAGGAAGAACGACGGCGCGAAATCGTCCTGCACGGCCGGTATCGCCATGGCCTGGCCGGCGTCGCGCCCCAGGGTCGACAGGCCCAGCATGCCGTCCGTGCCGAACCAGCCGCCCGCTGCGACGGCCGCACCGCCCTGCAGCAGTTGCTGGCCCGTGTGCGGGTGCCGCGCAGGCTCCAGCCACACCTGGAAGCGGTCGCCGTAGAAGGAGGCGGGGAGGCTGGCGGGACCGGCCGCCTGCAAGGCCGGCACGGCGGCCGATCCCGCCAGGGCCAGTCCGGCCAGCAGGGCCGCGCCGACGCGCCGGCCTGCCGCCAGCGCATAGGCCAGCGCCATCGCACCGGCCCACAGCAGCAGCAGGATCAGCGGCGAGTAATCGTCCACCTGCACCAGTGCGCAGCCCAGCAGGGCCAGGAATAGCAGGGCCGGCGCGATCAGCCGCAGCCAGCGGGCGCCCAGGCCCGGCGTCGCCGCCGCGTCCGCGCTCCAGCCCAGGCGCAGCGCCAGGCAGTGGGCCGTCAGGCCGGCCAGCACCAGCTTGGCCAGTTCGACGGGCTGGACATCGAACACGCCCGTTTCGTCGCCCCACAGCACCTGCGCCGCCAGAAGCGCCAGGGCCGGCACGGTCAGCGCCGCCAGCAGCCATTCGACATGGCGTTGCGACAAGGGCGCGCGCCGCGCCGCCCACAGCCGCCACGAGACGGCGACGCCGGAGCCGAGCGCGAGCAGCGCCGCCGTCTTGTGGTAGTGACGCAGCCACCATGTGTCCGGCGCGCCCAAGCCCAGTTCCAGCTGGGCCAGCAGGCCGGCGCCGAACAGCAGCAGGGCGGCGCCGCCGGCCAGGCCGGGCCGGCGCGTACCGGCCAGCCACAGGAACAGCGCACTGGCGCCCAGCAGCAGGGAACAGGCGGCCGCCGGCGGCTGGCCCGCGCGCTGGACGGCGAGCGAGACGCAGCCGGCGACGAGGACCAGGAGGGCGGCGGCCTGCGTGATATCGACGGTGGCGTGGGCCAGCAGCCTGGATGGCGCTTGAGGCGGCAGGATATTGCCCCGGTGACCAGCGTGAGGCGACGGCGCCATCATCGTCAGCAGTGCCGGGAACAGCAGGGCCAGGGCCGCGGCCGAGGCGAACAGCCACGCGGTGCCGCTGCCGCGCCACAGGCTGCGTTGTTGCCAGTCCCACGTGACGGCCGGCGGCAGTTCCGCGGCAGTCTGGCTGGCCAGCGCGACGCGGCGCTGCGGCGTCAAGGTCAAGGTATCGCCGGCAATCGCGACGCCGTAGCGGCTGGCGCCGATCGCCAGCACACGCACGCCCGCCAGCGGCTGCGGCTGCGTGCGCAGGTCGGCGCCATCGGCCAGCACGGCAGCGACGGCATCGGTGGCCGCCGACAGCCGCAGCGCGCCGTCGACCCTTGTCAACTGCGCCGTGCCGGGGGCGATGTCGGCCAACCCGAGCCGGTTCCCGCAATGCAGGTTGCCGCCGAAGGCGAGCGGGCGCGCCACCGTCAGCGCCGGCAGCACCGTCCGGTTCCATGCCGCCGTGACGCGCGAAGGGAATGGGGTGCCGGGGCAGGGCGGCTGGGCCACGCCATCGCGGCGCAGCGTGGCGCCATCGTAGTCCCAGCGGCGTTCACCGTTAGTGAAGACGATGTCCTTGCCGTCCGCCTGCGCGATGCGAAAGCGCGCGGCGCCGACCTGGAACGCGCGCAAGCCCTGCGCGGCCAAGCTGCCCATCCGCGTGTCGCCGGTCGCGCGGCCCAGCACGGGCGGTCGGACCCCTTCCGGCATCGCCAGCCGCCAGGCGCCGTCGCCGTCGCGCTGGAGCGTCAGGTGGACCGCCTGGGCCTGCACGGCGGCCAGCTCGTTGCGGCCCAGCGGCTGCGACTGCCCTGGCGCCAGGCGGACGGTGATGGATGCAGGCTGCCACGCCGCCGGTGCCCGCAACAAGGCAAACAGCTGCAGCGCGAACAAGGCGGCCAGCAGCAGCGGCAGCAGCGAGCGGGGGTTCATGGGCAGGCCCCGGCGGCGGGCGGACGTACTGCCGGCTGTGTGGTGCCACCGGCGGCGTCGCGCACGGCCTGCAGCATGCGGCTGATCTGCAATGCGTCGTGCGGGCGTTCGGCCGGGTCGCAGGCCAGCAGCGCGCGCAGCAGGGTCAGGGCAGGGGTGCGCGCGCGGGCGGGCAGCAGGGCGGCGAAGCGGGTTTCCTCGTCGGGCGCCAGCGGCGCAGGCAGGTCGCCGCCGTGGGCGCCTTGCAGGTGGCGGCCGCAGTCGACGGGGTGGTCGCGGTAGGCCTGGGCGCAGGCGGCGTTCCAGCGCAGGGGCGTGCCGCCCGTGACGAGGTAGTGGAACAGGGCGCCCAGCGCGAAATAGTCGGTCTGCCGGCCCGTCGCGTAGCCGCCGCCGGGCGCCGGCACGAACTGCTCGGGTGCCTGCCAGTTGGCCGTGCCGGCGTAGCTGTGCGCTTCGGTGGCCGCCAGCGACCGGTTGGTGCCGAAGTCGGCCAGCTTCACGCTGCCGTCGTTGGCGACGAGGATATTGGCCGGCTTCAGGTCCAGGTAACGCCAGCCATGGCCGTGCACCTTGGCCAGCGCCTGGTTCAACTGGGCGAGCCATGCGAGGACCTGCAGCAGGTCCGGGCCGGCGCCGCGGGCGCGCCGGCGCGCCAGGTGCCGCGCCAGGTCAGACGGCAGCAGCTCCAGCGCGAGCACGGGCAGGCCGTCGCACCAGCCGCTGTCGAGCAGCCGGACGATATGCTGCCGGTCCCACGGCGCCAGTGCCTGCAGAAAGGCGATCTCGGTGCCGGCGCTGGCGATCCACCGCTCGCGCAGACCGGGCTGGGCACGCGCCATCTGCTCGCGGTTGACGAGCTTGAGCGCCACGTCGCCCTGCGCACCGGGGCCGGTGGCGCGCCACAGCAGGCCGTACACGGACGCGCCGATCTGCTCAACGAGGCGGTAGTGGCCCTTTTCCAGGGCGATGACGGTGTCGCGGGCGGGCATGGCTTCTCCATTGTTCATGCGCCGCTAGCGGGGGGAGGGGCAAAGCCGCCATGAAAAAGGGCTCTGTGCCCCGGTCGCAAGGAACTTGTTGGCTCGACCATTGTCATACCGTAAGTTGGCATGAGCCAAGACGGAGGCGAGCATGGAAGTGGACGAGTACCAAGCCGTACGCACG
>Ga0066798_10000002_pt1 | contig 255230 bp, 206 predicted proteins | sample PersoiDNA2013203_FD_70961 | JGI IMG/M metagenome (GOLD analysis project Ga0066798, IMG submission 70961) | Permafrost soil microbial communities from the Arctic, to analyse light accelerated degradation of dissolved organic matter (DOM) -... | ecosystem: Environmental > Terrestrial > Soil >... | reverse complement strand
CGCGGCACTCGCTCATGAAGCGGTCGATGCCCAGGATCAGCGCCATGCCGGCCACGGGAATCGTCGGCACCACGGCCAGGGTGGCGGCCAGGGTGATGAAGCCGGCGCCGGTGATGCCGGAAGCACCTTTCGACGTCAGCATCGCCACGCCCAGGATGGTCAGTTCCTGCATCAGGGTCAGTTCCGTGTTGGTTGCCTGGGCAACGAACAGGGCGGCCATCGTCATGTAGATGTTGGTGCCGTCCAGGTTGAACGAGTAACCGGTCGGGACCACCAGGCCGACCACCGGCTTGGAAGCGCCCAGGCGCTGCAGTTTCGTCATCAGGGAAGGCAGGGCGCTTTCCGACGAGCTCGTACCCAGCACGATCAGCAGTTCTTCCTTGATGTAGGCGATGAAGCGGAAGATCGAGAAGCCGGTAAAGCGGGCAATGGCACCGAGCACGATGAAGACGAACAGGCCGCAAGTCAGGTAGAACGAACCCATCAGCTTGGCCAGCGGCAGCAGCGAATCGATGCCGTATTTGCCGATGGTGAAGGCCATCGCGCCGAAGGCACCGATCGGGGCGATCTTCATGATGATATTGACCATGCCGAAGATGGCGCTGCCGGCCTCGTCGATCAGCTTGGCGACAGGGCGGCCTTTTTCACCCAGCAGCGACAGCGAGAAGCCGAACAGGATGGAGATCAGCAGCACCTGCAGGATGTCGCCCTTGGCGAAGGCATCGACGACGGTGTTCGGGATGATGTTCATCACGAAGTCCAGGGTCGACTGGTGCGACGCCTTTTCCGTGTACTGGGCGATCGCCTTCGTGTCCAGCGTGGCCGGATCGGCATTGAAGCCGGCGCCCGGCTTGATGATGTTGGCGACGAACAGGCCGATCACCAGCGCGAAGGTGGAAACCACTTCGAAGTACAGCAGGGCCTTGCCGCCGACCCGGCCGATCTTCTTGACGTCCTGCATGCCGGCAATGCCGGTAACGACGGTACAGAAGATCACCGGTGCGATGATCATCTTGATGAGCTTGATGAAACCATCACCCAGCGGTTTCATGGCGACGGCATCCTTCGGCAGGAAAATGCCCAGCAGCACGCCAACGGCAATGGCGAACAGCACCTGCACGTAAAGAATCTTGTAGAACGGTTTTTTCATGATGGTCTCCCCGGAATTCGAATACTGCACTGGGAGCCATCATGCCGAACCATCTCAGATATCACCATTGTGATTATCCGCATTGTGGTTAGCCCTATCAGGGGTTTCCACAGTGGGGGAAGTACGTAGCCGCCGGCCGGTCAGGCAAGGTCGCGTGCCGCGGGCGGGGGGACAGTCTGATGTTCGCGACAAGGTGGCCGAAATTTCGCGGCCGTTGCGCATTACGCCGGTAGACGGCGCATAATCGAACGATCCCGGCGCACCCCCAAGGCTTCCACGTATCGAAGCTTCGACCTGTCTTGTCGTTCAACCGAGCCTGGCCCCGATGGGCCGCGCCGCTGCTCGGTATCGAATCCGCACTTCACCGTATCCGCGTTCGCCCGCCGGCCATGACACCGGAGCGAACTGGATCCCCAGGGCGTTGGCATGCTCCAGTAGTCTTGCCGCGCCATGATGTCAAGGTCGACCCTAACCTGAGGGTGAATACCATGAGCTCACCACTACCATTCGTCCCCTTCGGTAACGCGCCCGTTCTGGATGAGGACCAGATCATCGATCTGACCTTCGCGATCGTCGCTGCATTGAAGGAATCGATCGTCAACATCAACCTGCCGGAGGTTGCCTCGGCAGGCTACAGCATCGTCACCGGCATCATCAAGGGCAAGTTCGGTATTCTCGGGACGGTGTCGGAACTGGTGTGGGCGGTGGCAAACCGGGACTGGGAGCAGGTCAAGATCGTCATTCATGACCAGATCGCTGGGGTGCTGGGCATCGACGATCTGCTGACGATCGCGGAAGCCATAAAAACGGTGGACAACGGCAGGGCCTACGTTGCGCTGATGAAGAATATCCATTTCAAGTCGGCGCTGAAAAAATTGGACTGAGCGCCGCGCCGTGCAGTGGGCGGCCCGTTCAGGCCAGCTCGGGATACCCCAGCTGGCGCGCCTGGTCGACCAGTTGTCCGATCCGCCCATATTCGCCCGCATCGCAGTGGCGGAAAGCGCCGATGCGCAAGGGCCGAATGGCCGCCAGCAGCCCCGGGCCGGGTTCCAGCAGGGCCTCGCGCAGGCGCCTCTGCCAGGGTTCCGGCACGGCGCCCCCGGCGATGAACGGCAGGCCGGGCGCCGGGGCAGAGTACTGCAGCACCGCCAGGTCGGCCACGGCGGCGGGGTCTTCCTGGCGCAGGTAAGCCAGGGTGATGCAGTCGATGGCGGCGATGTCGGCCGCGCCCTCGCGCACCATGTGCACGCTGGCGGCATGGCTGCCGGACCATTTGACATCGCCGAAGAAGCGGCCGTCGTGCGCCAGTGGCGCGACCGCATGCCGCAGCAGGTTCATGCCGCTGTTCGAATGCCCGTCGTTGGCGGCGGCGACCAGTCCGCGTGCGTCGTCCAGTGTGGCGATGCCACGGTCGGCCCGGACGACGATGGCGCTGGCGTAGTCGCTGCCGGAGCAGCCGGGCACGTCGTAGCAGGGCGTCGCCAGCAGCGCAACCTTGCCGTGCAGCGTGGCGATATACGGGTAACCGCAGGTCTGACTGACCAGCATGTCCGGCCGGGTCCAGAAATCGGGCAAGGACACGTCGCGCGCGAGCTCGACCCCATCTGCAAGGCCGGCCTGCGCCAGCAGGGCCGCCAGCAGTTTCTCGTACGCCCGGCCCAGGCGCGTGGACACGTTGTACATCGGCAGCGCCGCCTGCCAGCTCATGCCCGTTCTCCCGGCTGCAAGTGCGGATGCACGGGCGCGTCGATGGCGGAAAAGCCGTGGCGGCGTACCAGGGTGCCGTAGCCCGGCAGGTGGAAGCCGCCGCTGCGCTGCCGGTAGTCGGCGCGCCGCGCTGCATACACGCGGGGCAGCAGGTACCACGGCAGCGACGGCAGGTCGTGGTGCACCAGGTGCAGGTTATTGTTCAGGAAAAGCAGTCGCAGCACGGGGCAGGCTTCGTTCAGCACGATGCGCTCCTTGTGCTGCGCGGCCGGGCGGTGCTCGTAGTAGGACCGGATCATCGTCAGCGACTGGGCAGGATAGGCGATCGCCAGCAGGAAGTACCCCGGCGTCACGCCGAAGGCCGTGTCGACGATCGACAGCAACGCACCCAGCATGGCGAAGTGGCCCAGCCACATCGGCGTGTCGCGCCAGTGGCCCCGCAGCGGCTGGCGCACCGCCTCCAGCCACGTGCCGCCGATGCTCAGGGCAGGGCCTACCAGCATGCGGCCCCAAAAGGTCTTGTTGAACCAGTACAGCGCGCGCAGCGGACGGTTCATGCCTTCCCAGGCCTGCGGCGTCACGTAGAAGCTTTCCGTGTCCAGCGCGGGCAGGGTCAGGTGGAAGTCGTTGTGGTGGCGCAGGTGGCTTTCCCGATACAGCCGCCATGGATACCAGACCGCCAGCGGCAGGTAACCGAACAGCCGGTTCAGCCAGGGCTTGCGGGTGGGGTGGCCGTGGATCAGTTCATGCTGCAGCGACATGTACCAGGCGCACCACCAGATCATCAGCAAGGTGGCGGCGATGGCGCCCAGCTGGCGCCAGCAGGCCAGGGTGGCCCACCAGCCGCCGTGGATGACGACGATCAGCAGCCAGGTCGGCCACTCCCCGCGCCACAGGGCGCGGCCCCGCTCGGCCGCCACGTGCCGCCGCTGCTCGCCGTCCAGGTATTCCGAACGTTGGGCGGACAGCAGCGGGTCGGCCATGACATGTCCTTAGAAGCGCGCCGTGACGCGCAGGCCCACGGTGCGCGGACGCACCAGGTAGACCAGGTTGCCCGGCTGGATGGCGATGCCGTTCGGCGTCACGTCGCTGACCTTGGCGCCGTTCGTCAGGTTGGTGCCGAACAGGCCCACCTCATAGCCGCGCGTGCGATACGTAACGGTCGCGTTGACCGTGTTCGACGACAGGATGCGCGCATAGCTGCCCTGCGAGGCGGCGAAGTTCGTGAAGGCTTCGCCCCGGTAGGCGTAGCTGGCCGACACGCCCACTTCGTCCGTGCCCGCCAGGGGGATGCTGTAGCTGGCGTTGGCGCTGGCCGCCAGGCGCGGCGCGTACGGCACGCGGCTGCCGGCCGGGATGTTCTGCGCGGCGATGCCGGTGACGACGGTATCGGTGGCGCTTGCGTGGTTGTACGAGGCGTTCAGCCCGACCGAGGCGCGGCGTGTCAGCTTGAAGGCCGTTTCCAGCTCGACGCCCTTGCTGCGGATCTTGCCGGCGTTCTGCGTGAAGTAGTACGTGCAGGGCAGGCGGTTGAAAACCTGCACGTCGCGCCAGTCGATCAGGTAGGCGTTGGCGTTGACGGTCAGGCGCCGGTCCAGCAGCGAGTTCTTCGAACCCGCCTCGAAGTTCCACAGGCTGTCCGGCGCGAACGTGGCGGGGGCCTGCACGCCGCAGAAGTTGAATGGCACGGGCTGGTTGTTGCCGCCGTAGCGGAAGCCCTTGCCGGCCGAGGCATACAGCGTATGGTCCGGGTCGACCCGCCAGGCGGCGGCGAAGCGGGGATTGGCGCCATGCGAGGTGGCGCTGCTGGTGCTGACTTCCGGCTGGCCGACCGGCACGGCCGGCGTGGCCGTGACAAGGTTGCCGAACAGGCCCGTGAACTTCAGGTCGAAGTCCTGGGTGCCGCGGAACAGGCGCAGGCCGGCCGTCAGGTCGAGCTGGTCCCACAAGGTGTAGGTGGCCTCCGCGAACAGGGCGAGCTGGCGCGACTTCGTGTTCTGCGTGCCCGAAAAATAATTGTCCGGACCGAAGGCCTGGTCGTGCACCTGCGAGTCGTAGCCGGGGAAGTTGCGGGTGGCGGCGTAGCGCGCATCGAAGCCGGCCGTCGGCTGGTCCTGGCGCGTGTCGCGGCGGCCCTGCTCGTAGAAGGCGCCGGCCGTCCATTTCAGCGCGCCCCCGTCCTTCGAGTGCAGCCGCAGTTCCTGGGCGAAGTCCGTGATGGCATTGCCGATCCGGTAGGCGGATGCCATCAACGGCGGCTGGCCGCCGAAGATGAAGGCCGTGGCCGGGTACTGTGCCGAGGTCTGGTAGAAAGTGTCGCGGTGCAGGTAGGACGTCGACGACACCAGTTGGGCACGGCCCAGGTCCTGGTTCAAGGTCAGGTTATACAGCTGCAGCTTGTCGTTGCTCGCTTGCGGCAGCAGCGCATAGGTGGTGAAGGGCGCCAGGTCGGCATAGGCGTCGTTGACGCCGCCCTTGATGTTCGAGGCCGTGATGCTGGCATCGACCAGCAGGTCCGGATTGACGCGCAGGCGCGCGGCGATGCGGCCCTGGTTGGTCGATACGGCGTTCGTCGTGGCGCCGTTGTAGGCGTTGCGGATATAGCCGGAGTCCTTGCCCGTGTAGGCCGTCAGCCGCAGCGCCAGCACGTCGTCCTTGACAGGGACGTTGACCATGCCGCGCAGGTTGTGGTTTCCGCCGCCGAAGCCGGAAGTGCGCGAGCCGACCGCCTCGACCGAGCCGAACAGGTCGTTGAACTCGGGCTTGCGCGTGATCTGGCGCACCGTGCCGGCCATGGCGCCGGCGCCGAACAGGGTGCCCTGCGGGCCTTGCAGCACTTCGATGCGCTCCAGGTCCAGCACCTTCAGGTCCGGATTGGCCGACTTCAAGGTGACGGGCATCTCGTCGATGTACACGGCCACCAGCGACGCATCCTGCACTTCGGACGGCACGATGCCGCGCACGACCAGGCCGCGCATCGTGATGTTGTTCACGCCCGCGCCCTGCTGCTGCACCGTCATGGCCGGCACCAGGTCGGCGATATCGGCCAGGTTGCCCAGCCCGTAGCGGGACAGGCTTTCCGGCTTGATCACGGTGATCGCGGCCGGCACGTCCTGCACGTCGACGGCGCCGGTGCGGGTGGCCGTCACTTCGACTCTCTCGATGATGTCGCTGGCGGCAGGAGCAGGGGCGGCCGGTGCGGCCATGGCCAGGGGGGCGATGGCGGCGGAAAGCAGGGCGATGGCGTGGTGGCCGGGGTGACGCTGGTTCATCAATTGTCCTTGTCTGGTGCGCTCTTGCGAGCGGCGGTGGCGGAAAAACGGCCGCGCCCCGCCACTCGACGAACGTGTCATCCAGGGCAAAGTATAGGGAGGCGGAGAGCGGCCGGGAACGAACTTAATTGCGATTGCTTATGCGGATTGCGTTGGGAATGCCGCCGTTCACGGCACCACTGTAATAAAGATATACACGGCGAAGATCACCAGGTGCACGGTGCCCTGCATGATGGTGGTGCGCCCGTTCCCCAGCGACAGCGTGGCGACGACGATGGACAGCAGCAGCAGTACGGTGGACTTGACGTCGATGCCGAGCGACAGCGTCCAGCCGTTCACCAGCGAGACGATGGCGACGGCGGGGATGGTGAGCCCGATGCTGGCCAGCGCGGAGCCCAGGGCCAGGTTCAGGCTGGTTTGCAGCCGGTTGGCGCGCGCGGCCTGGTAAGCGGCGATCCCTTCGGGCAGCAGCACGACGGCGGCGATGATGATGCCCACCAGCGCCTTTGGTGCGCCCAGCGCCGCCACGGCCGCCTCCAGCGGCGGCGACAGCGATTTCGCCAGCAGCACGACGCTGCCCAGGCAGGCCAGCAGCAACGCGCCGCTCCACCACACGGTGCGCGTGGGCGGCGGTGCGGCATGGGCTTCCTGGTCTTCCACGCCCGCGTCGGGCAGGAAGTAGTCGCGGTGGCGCACCGTCTGCACCAGCACGAACGTGCCGTACAGGACGAAGGAGACGACGGCGATGAAGATCAGCTGGCTGTTGCTGTAGACGGGGCCCGGCGTGGTGGTCGTGTAGTTCGGCAGCACCATCGTCAGCACGGCAATGGCCGACAGGGTGGCCAGCGAAGCGGAGACGCCTGTCTGCGTGAAGGTCTGCTCGCCGTGGCGGCGGGCGCCGGCCAGCAGGCAGATGCCGACCATGCCGTTCAGGATCAGCATGACGGCGGCGAAGACGGTATCGCGTGCCAGCCCGGTGGTGGCTTCGCCGCCGGCGATCATCAGCGACACGATCAGGGCCACTTCGATGGCGGTGACGGCCACCGCCAGCACCAGCGTGCCGTACGGCTCGCCGATCTTGTGCGCCACCACTTCCGCATGGAACACGGCGGCCAGCACGCCGGCGAACAGGCCCGCGGCGAGCAGCAGCACGTAGGCGCCGCCCAGGGCTTCTTGCAGGCCGACGGCTTTACCGGCCAGCAGCAGCCAGGCGGCGATGGGCGCGGCGATGGTCCACGCGGGCAGGGAGGTGGCGATTTTCATGGTCGGTCCGGGCTGGAGATGCCGATATCGTAACCGTTATCGGACCAACAACCCAGTCCGGCTGGATCACCGGGCCACGGCAAGCTTACTGCGCCACCCAGCCCCCGTCGACGTTCCAGGCCGCGCCGCGCACCTCGTTGGCCGCATCGCTGCACAGGAAGACGGCCAGGCCGCCCAGCTGCTCGGGCGTGACGAAGTCGCCCGACGGCTGCTTGTCCGCCAGCAGCGCGTGCTTGGCTTCCTCGTTGGTCAGGCCTTCCTTGGCGGCGCGGTCGTCGACCTGCTTCTGCACCAGGGGCGTCAGCACGAAGCCGGGGCAGATGGCGTTGACGGTGACACCGGTGCGCGCCGTCTCCAGCGCCGTCACCTTGGTCAGGCCCACCAGGCCGTGCTTGGCCGCGACGTAGGCCGACTTGCCTGCGGAGCCCACCAGCCCATGGGCGGACGCGAGGTTGATGATGCGGCCCCAGTTCTTCGCCTTCATCGCCGGCAGCGCCAGGCGCGACGTGTGGAAGGCCGACGTCAGGTTGATCGCGATGATGGCGTCCCATTTCTCGACGGGGAATTCGTCGACGTTGGCCACGTACTGGATGCCGGCGTTGTTGACGAGGATATCGACGCCACCGAACTGCTCGGCGGCGAACGTCATCATGGCTTCGATTTCGGCCGGTTTGCTCATGTCGGCGTTGTGGTGCACGGTGCGGATGCCGAACTCCCTGGCCGTGTCGTCCTGCAGGGCCGCGATGACCTGCGCATCGCCGAAGCCGTTGAAGACGATGTTGGCGCCTTGCGCCGCCAGCGCGCGGGCGATGCCCAGGCCGATGCCCGACGTGGAGCCCGTTACCAGGGCCGTCCTGCCGGCCAGCGCCCCTTTACCGGCGCTGCCTGCGGCGCTGTCTGCTAGTGTGCTGCTCATGGTTGTCCTTTGCGAGTTGAATGATCGAGGTGGTCATGCCGGGTGCGCTGCGCTACACTTCCCGAGGATTTTATCTGCAACGCACGGTAGAATGTAGCCCAAAAACCAATACTCAGCAGGAGGAGCACGCGATGAGCGAGCCAGCGGTCGAACCGGTAATCAAGTCAGTACAGTGCATCTCGCCGGCCGGCCTGCACCGGATGGCCTACAAGGAATGGGGCGATCCGGCCAATCCGGACGTGCTGGTGTGCGTGCATGGCGTCACGCGCGTGTCGGACGATTTCGACAGCCTGGCTCCCGCGCTGGCGGACCGCTACCGCGTGGTCTGCCCCGACGTCGTGGGGCGCGGGCGCTCCGGCCGGCTGAAGAATCCCGAACTGTATGGCGTGCCCCAGTACGTGGCCGACATGGTGACCCTGCTGGCGCGTGTGCTGGCCAACGGCGAGCGCCAGAAGGTGCATTGGTTCGGCACGTCAATGGGCGGCCTGATCGGCATGGGCCTGGCGGCGCTGCCGGACAGCCCGATCGACAAGCTGGTGCTGAACGATATCGGCCCCGTGCTCGACGCGGGGGCCCTGAACCGCATCGGCGACTACATCGGCCAGGACCTGCGCTTCCCCACCTACGAGGCGGGTGCGAAGTTCGTGCGCGACGTGTCGCTGCCTTTCGGCCCGCACAGCGACGAACAGTGGGACAAGATGGCGCGCGACGTGCTGCGCCAGGATAGCGACGGCCAGTGGGTGCGCCATTACGACATGGGCCTGGCGCTGCCGTTCCGCGCCGCCACGCCCGAATCGGTGGCCTCGGACGGCAAGATGCTGTGGGCCGCCTACGATGCGATCCGTTGCCCGACCCTGGTGGTGCGTGGCGAGCAGTCCGATCTGCTGTCGCGCGCGACGGCCGAGGCCATGACGCAGCGGGGACCGCGCGCGCGTCTGGTCGAGATCCCCGGCGTCGGCCATGCGCCGATGTTCCTGCAGGAAGATCAGATCGCGATCGCCCGAGAATTTTTGTTGAACCAGTAGAGAAAGAAGATAGAGATGATGGAAATTAAACGACTGCACGTTGGCAAGCGGATGTCCGAAGTGGCGATCCATAACAGCACCGTCTACCTGGCGGGCCAGATCGCCGACGACACCACCGCCGATATCGGCGGCCAGACCCGCGAAGTGCTGGCGCACGTCGACCGCCTGCTGGCCGAAGCCGGCAGCGACAAGAGCTGCATCCTGTCGACCCAGATATTCCTGGCCGACATGGCGCTGTTCCCCGGCATGAACGAAGTGTGGGATGCCTGGGTCGCCCAGGGCCACACGCCGCCGCGTGCCACCGTCGAAGCCAAGCTGGCCAACCCGGCCTGCCTGGTCGAGATCGTCGTCGTCGCCGCCCAGCGCTGACGGCATGCCGGACCGTTCCGCCGCCGGTGGCGGGACGTGTGCCGGCAGCTCCCCGTAACGAGGTTTTGCAATAGCAGACACAGTCGCCGGCATTGAAGGATTGAAGGTTTCACTATGGTTTCCATCGCGGCTTTGAACAGCGCAACGTCCGAGCAGCTGGTGCAGGGCCTGTCGCCGGAAGACGGCGCCCGCGTCCTGGCGGCGTTCGATTTCGCCGCCGTCGCCTATGCGGGGCGCACCGCCACCAGCGGGCAGGGCGCCTTCGACTTCGCCGTCGGCGTGGCCACCACGCTGGCCCTGCTGCGCACCGACGCCGCCACCCGCATCGCCGGCCTGATGTTCGAACTGTGCCTGCTCGATCCGGCCCAGGCGATCGCCATCGAGCCCAAGTTTGGCAAGGAAGTGGCCGACCTGGTGACAGGCGTGCACCAGCTGATCCGCCTGCGCGAACTGACGCAAGGGTCGGTGAGCGCGCGCGGCAAGAACGCGCCCCAGCTGGCGCTGGCGCAGATGGAAACGCTGCGCAAGATGCTGCTGGCCATGGCCAGCGACATGCGCGTCGTGCTGGTGCGCCTGGCATCGTGCTGCAGCACCTTGCGCTACTTCGCCGACATCAAGCTGTTCAACGAGATGACGCGCGCCTACGGCCGCGAGACGCTCGACCTGTATGCGCCGCTGGCCAACCGCCTCGGCATCTGGCAGATCAAGTGGGAACTGGAAGACCTGTCGTTCCGCTTCATCGAGCCGGAGAACTACAAGCGCATCGCCAAGATGCTGGAAGAAAAGCGCATGATGCGCGAGAGCTTCGTCACGCAGTCGATCCAGCGCTTGCAGAACGAACTGGCCAACGCCGGCATCACGGCCGAAGTATTCGGGCGGCCCAAGCATATCTACAGCATCTGGAACAAGATGCGCGGCAAGGAGCTCGACTTCAACGAGCTGTATGACGTGCGCGCCTTCCGCGTCATCGTCGCCGACGTCAAGAGCTGCTACACGGTGCTGGGCCTGGTGCACAATATCTGGACCCCGATTCCGAAGGAGTTCGACGACTACATCTCGCGCCCGAAGCCGAACGGCTACCAGTCGCTGCACACGGTGGTGATGGCCGACGACGGCCGGCCGCTGGAAGTGCAGATCCGCACGCACGAGATGCACAGCTTCGCCGAGTACGGCGTGGCGGCCCACTGGCGCTACAAGGAGGAGGGTGGTTCGAACTTCCAGGGCCAGCAGTACGACGAGAAGATCGCGTGGCTGCGCCAGCTGCTGGCGTGGAAGTCCGACGTGGCCGATGCCGTCGTCGGCCAGGAAGAGCTGCAGCGCGAATGGGTCGAGAAGCTGAAGTCGGCCGCGCTGGACGACCGCATCTTCGTGCTCACGCCCCAGGCGCGCGTGCTGGAGTTGCCCGTGGGCGCGACGCCGATCGACTTCGCCTATCACCTGCACAGCGACGTCGGCCACCGCTGCCGCGGCGCGCGCGTGGACGGCATCATGGTACCCCTGAATACGCCGCTCAAGAGCGGCCAGACCTGCGAGATCATCACGGCCAAGGGTGCGCCCGGCACGGCCGGCCCGTCGCGCGACTGGCTCAGCCCCGGCTACGCCGTCAGCAACCGCACCCGCGCCAAGGTGCGCGCCTGGTTCCATGCCATCGACGTGCAGGAAACCCTGTCGCACGGCCGCGCGCTGGTGGAAAAATCGCTGCAGCGCGAGGGCAAGACGGCCGTCAACCTGGAAGCGCTGGCGCAGAAGCTGGGCTTCCCGAAAGTGGACGACCTGTTCCTGGCCGTGGGCAAGGAAGAATTCAGCCTGCGCCACGTCGAGCAGGCGCTGCACGACTCGAGCGAGGCACCGCCGCCGGAAGACGCGGTGGTGGTGGGCAAGAGCCGCGCTTCGTCGACGGAGCAGGGCGCCAAGTCCGGCGTGCTGGTGGTCGGCACGGAAGGGCTGATGACGCAGCTGGCGCGCTGCTGCAAGCCGGCGCCGCCGGACCCCATCGTCGGTTTCGTCACGCGCGGCAAGGGCGTGTCGATCCACCGCCTGAGCTGCAAGAACTTCGCCGAGATGCGCGCCAAGGCTCCCGAGCGCGTCATCGTCACGGAATGGGGCAATACCCGCAGCGACACGGTCTACCCGGTCGACCTGTTCGTGCTGGCCGGCGACCGTCAAGGCCTGCTGCGGGACATCTCCGAGATCTTCTCGCGCGAGAAGATCAACGTGATCGGCGTGAACACGCAAAGCGCGAAAGGCCAGGCGCGCATGACCTTCACGGCCGAAATCGGCGCCACCGCGCAGCTGCAGAAGGCGCTGGCGGCCATTTCGGAAGTGACGGGCGTGCTCGAGGCGCGGCGCGCCTGAACCCAGGCTTCCGTCCGGGCGCCCCTGCCGCCGGCGGGGGCGGCCAGGGCGCAATGGTGACCCTTCCGGGCCGCGTGCCCGCGGCGCGGCAGGGACCTCGGGTCAAGTTTCGTGGCGATTCATTTCTTGTTACGATGCATGCGCCGGCGTGCAGTCAGCCCCGCCAGTCCCAACGCCATCATGGCGTAGGTGGCCGGTTCGGGGACCGGTGACACCGTCACGACAAAGCCGCTGCCGGTATTGTCCATGCCGTAGAACGTTCTTCCGTCGGCCGAAACACCAAGCGGCAATGCGAGCGTGCGACCGCCCAGGTCGATCCCCTGACTGGTAATGTAGTCGGTGAAATTGAGCATGCCTTGGCCTTCGATCCAGATGGTGCCCTGGCCGAAGACAGCGGGACCGAAGCCCCGGTCGTAGCCGACAATGATACGACCATCTGCCGAGATGCCGGTTGCCCCCTGAAAGTCCGCCGTCGCGTCCAGATCGCCCAGCCACTCTGTCTGCTGCGTGGCAGTGTTGTATCGCCAGGTCTGACCGTAATTACCATCCCCGATAATCCAGTTGCCGTCAGCCGATACCGCACCCGCCTCTTGCAGCGCATTGCCCTGATCGTCCACCATGTTATGCAAGGTGCCGTTCTTCCAGTAGGCGCCGGTCCATTGTCCGTTTGGCTGCTCGACCCATCCGGCGATGATGCTGCCATCGTACGACACGCCGTTGGCACGTGACGAGCCGCCGAGCGAGCCAAGGTCGTGCATGACACCGGCCGGCGTGGAGGCAATTGCATGCGCAGTGCCCCCATTGACCCACCCTAAGCCAACCACGGTCTTCCCGTCGCCGGAGATGTTCCAGCCGGAGCTGGCCGAGGTATCCGAGTTGCCGCCGATGCCGCCCAGTGTCGTCCACTGGCCAGTGCCGACCGAATAGTAGCCCGCGTAGCTCAGGCCGTCGCTTCCGTAGGCCGAGCCGGAGATGCGTGAGCCGTCGGCCGACACGCTGGCCACGCCACCTTGCCATGCCCCGCCGATGGACGTCACGCCGGTGGCGGCGGTCCACATGTAATACGAGTCGTTCTGGATATAAGCGCCGATCACGCTGCCGTCAGCCGAAGAACCCGAAACAGTAATGCCGTAACCAAGATCCCACAGATTCCCTGCCGCGTAAGCGGAAGGGACGGTCACGCTACAAACAAAAGCAGCTGCCGCGAGTGCAAAACGCGCTGAAGTCTTCATGTTTCGAGCCTTTAGGTTGATCAGACGATGGTTGGGGGGGCGAACTCCAATTGAATTAAATGCATCATGCGAGTAGGACTCTAGCCAACCGAAAAACCGAAGTCAACGGCGATCGAAACTGTTACAAATTCATCGCTGCCAGCGATTAAAGCTGATGGAACGGGATTCCGGTTTCGCGGCTGACGCACACACGGTATTCGCCCGTTGAGCACGCATGATCCGGCACCGTTGCCTGGATGTCTGGTTTGGGGCGACCATATTTTATTTCGCAGAATAGGGTGCCGGTCAGGTGTCGCCGCCTGGACCTTATTCAGGACAGGGCGTCCATTTCGTTGGAACCTGCACCGCGTACCGCGTCGCGCTTTGGCGCGGATCGAGCGATGGCTTGTCGCTGCACGTCCCGGCAGCGCCAGGCCGCGCTAATGGCCGGCGCCATCGGGGCGGCCCTGCCGCCCGGCCACTTCCGCCTGCAGCGTGACGTGGTCGATGCGGTGCTTCTCCAGCAGCATGGCGCGGATCGACGCCAGCACGCGCGGCCACTGCTGCAGGTCGCGCACTTCCACGTGGCCGATCAGTGCCGGTTCGCCCGGCGCCATGTCCCACACGTGCAGGTCGTGCACGGACACGACGCCATCGAGCGCCTCCAGGTCCTCGCCCAGGGCCATGTAGTCGATATGCTCCGGTACCCCTTCCATCAGGTGGTGGCCCGACTCGCGCAGGATGCCGTAGGTGGATTTGAGCAGCAGCAGCGACACCAGCAGCGACAGCAGCGGGTCGATCTGCATCCAGCCCGTGTAGTAGATGACGCCGCCGGCAATCAGCGCCGCCACGGAGCCCAGCATGTCGCCCAGCACGTGCACCAGCGCGGCGCGCGTGTTCATGCTGTCGCGGTCCTTCGACAGTACCCACGCCACCAGCAGGTTCACCACCAGGCCGATGGCCGCCACGATGAAGACGGTGCCGCCCGCCACGGCCTGGGGCTGGGCGAAGCGCTGCACGGCCTCGAACACGATCCAGCCCACCACCAGCAGCATGACGATGCCGTTGACGAATGCGGCCAGCGCTTCGGCGCGGCCGAAGCCGAAGGAGTAGCGCGAGGACGGCGGGCGCTTGGCGATCAGCTGGGCGAACAGGGCCAGGCCCAGCGAGGCGGCGTCCGTCACCATATGGCCCGCGTCGGAGATCAGTGCGAGCGAATTGGAGATGAAGCCGGCGACGACTTCGACGCCGGCGAACAGCAGGGTCAGGCCGAGGGCGCCGGCCAGGATGGACAGGCTGCGGTCGGCGCGCTGGTGGCGGTATTGGGCGTCGCCCTTCAGGTGGGCATGCAGGTGGCTGGGTGCGTTCATGGATGAAATGGTTGAGGCTGGATATGGCTGGATGGGGCCGGATCAATATAGCATCTTGCCCTGCGGGCCGTCGCCGACGTGCCTGGCAACTATTTCAGTTTGACTCTTGTCATTCGGCGCATCACTCCCTATAATGCTGGGCATCGGGCGGTTAGTTCAGCTGGTTAGAATACTTGGTCGACATCCAAGGGGTCGGGGATTCGAATTCCTCACCGCCCACCAGTTTCAGCAGTAAGCAGCAGGTAGTTAGTTGTAGAGCGTAGTGAATCCGCAGTGGTTGAGTAGTACGGCAATGGTCGTGAAACTCGCTGCCGCGGGCAAAGGGCGGTTAGTTCAGCTGGTTAGAATACTTGGTCGACATCCAAGGGGTCGGGGATTCGAATTCCTCACCGCCCACCAGAATTCAAGAGGATCGCAGCTTCGAAAGGCTGCGGTCCTATTCATCTGTAAGAGCGAGAAAGGCACACCGGTTATGACACCGCGAACTACGACCCCAGGGTTTGGTGAGTGACGCTAGTCGACCGGCTTTCTTTGTCTTTTCAATTTGAAGAAAAACGCGGCTAGTCCGCGTTTTTTTTCGTCCGCAGTTTCCCCTATACTTCTCGCAGCAAACTTAAGCGGCCCCGTGCCGATGGAGATCACTATGGTTTCAGTCCGACTTCCCGATGGATCCGTGCGCCAGTTCGACGCGCCCGTCACCGTGGCGCAGGTGGCCTCGAATATCAGCAACAGCCTGGCCAAGGCCGCGCTGGCCGGCAAGGTCGACGGCAAGGTCGTCGATACCTCCTTCCTGATCGAACAGGATGCCGACGTCGCCATCGTCACCGACAAGGACCCGGAAGGCCTGGACGTGATCCGTCACTCCACCGCCCACCTGCTGGCCTATGCCGTCAAGGAGCTGTTCCCCGATGCGCAGGTGACGATCGGCCCGACCATCGAAAACGGCTTCTACTACGACTTCTCCTACAAGCGCCCGTTCACGCCGGACGACCTGGTGGCGATCGAAAAGAAAATGGCCGAGCTGGTCAAGAAGGACGAGCCCGTCACCCGCAAGGTGCTGCCGCGCGACGAGGCCGTGGCCTACTTCAAGTCGATCGGCGAGCACTACAAGGCCGAGATCATCTCGTCGATTCCCGCCGGCGAAGACGTGTCGCTGTATTCGGAAGGCCAGTTCACCGACCTGTGCCGCGGTCCCCACGTGCCGTCCACGGGCAAGCTGAAGGTCTTCAAGCTGATGAAGCTGGCCGGCGCCTACTGGCGCGGCGACTCGAAGAACGAGATGCTGCAACGGGTCTACGGCACTGCCTGGGCAAAAAAGGAAGAGCAGGAGCAGTACCTGCACATGCTGGAAGAGGCGGAAAAACGCGACCACCGCAAACTGGGCAAGCAGCTCGACTTCTTCCACTTCCAGGACGAAGCACCGGGCCTGGTGTTCTGGCATCCGAAGGGCTGGACCATCTGGCAGCAGGTCGAGCAGTACATGCGCAAGAAGTACCAGGACAACGGCTACCAGGAAGTGAAGGCGCCGCAGATCCTCGATGCCAGCCTGTGGGGCAAGACGGGCCACTGGGACAACTACCGCGAAAACATGTTCGTGACGGAGTCCGAGAACCGCTCGTACGCGCTGAAACCGATGAACTGCCCGGGCCACGTGCAGATCTTCAATTCCGGCATGCGTTCCTACCGCGACCTGCCGCTGCGCTACGGCGAGTTCGGCCAGTGCCACCGCAACGAGCCGTCCGGCGCGCTGCACGGCATCATGCGCGTGCGCGGCTTCACCCAGGATGACGGTCACATCTTCTGCACCCACGAGCAGATCGAGCCGGAAGTGGTGGCCTTCCACAAGCAGGCCATGGAAGTCTATGAAGATTTCGACTTCACGAATATCGAAGTCAAGCTGGCCCTGCGTCCGGACAACCGCATCGGTTCCGACGAGATCTGGAACGAAGCGGAAGACGCGCTGCGCCAGGCCCTGCGCGCCTGCGGCGTGACGTGGACGGAGCTGCCGGGCGAGGGCGCCTTCTACGGTCCGAAAGTGGAATACCACCTGAAGGATTCGCTGGGCCGCCCATGGCAGGTCGGTACCGTGCAGGTCGACTTCTTCATGCCCGAGCGCCTGGGCGCCGAGTATGTCGCGGACGACAACACCCGCAAGGTGCCCGTCATGCTGCACCGGGCCATCGTCGGTTCGATGGAGCGTTTCATCGGCATCCTGATCGAGAATTACGCCGGCGCGCTGCCGATGTGGCTGGCGCCGGTACAAGTTGCCATCCTGAATATCTCGGACGGGCAGGCGGAATATGCGACGGCACTGGCCGCCAAGCTGCGTTCGCTTGGCTTGCGCGTCACGGCTGATTTGCGCAACGAGAAGATCACGTATAAAATACGCGAACATTCCGTCCAAAAGTTGCCTTACATCTTGGTGATTGGCGACAAGGAGCGGGATGCCAATACCGTGGCTGTGCGTGCGCGGGGCAATGTCGATCTGGGCGTAATGTCCATCGATGCCCTGGTCGAGCGACTCCAGCAGGATGTCGCCAACAAAGCCTGACGGAATTTATTCCGTAACCGGCCACACTATCAAATTTCTTAAAGGAAACTGCAATAGCTACTGACAAGTCGCATCGCATCAATGGCGAAATCACGGCACCGGAAATGCGCCTGTCCGGTGTCAACAATGAGCCGCTCGGTATCGTGAGCCTGGCCGAAGCCTTCCGTCTGGCGGAAGAGTCGAACGTCGACCTGGTCGAAATCGCCCCAACGGCGGTGCCCCCCGTGGCCCGCCTGATGGACTACGGCAAGTTCAAGTACTCCGAGCAAAAGAAGGCGCACGAAGCCAAATTGAAGCAGAAGATCATTGCCGTGAAGGAAGTCAAATTCCGTCCCGGCACTGATGACGGCGACTACAACATCAAGCTGCGCAATCTGATCAAGTTCCTGGAAGACGGGGACAAGACCAAGATCACGCTGCGTTTCCGTGGCCGCGAAATGGCTCACCAGGACATCGGCATGCGAATGCTCGAGCGCCTGAAGGCCGACCTGGAAGAACATGGCCAGGTCGAGCAGTTCCCCAAGATGGAAGGGCGCCAAATGATCATGATCATAGCCCCAAAGAAGAAAAAGTAAGCGTCGTTAAACCCGCAAAGCGGGCGCATTTCGGGTCTGCCGTGCTCACCGTACTAAAGTACGGTTCCGCGCGCCAGACCCGAACTGCATCCCGCTGTGCGAGTTTTCCGAAGCTTCCTTCCAACTATGCTTCAGGCATTCAGATCCGATGCCTGAAAAATGGGTTATAATTGCCGGCTGCCGAGAAGTTGGGTCTGTCCCTTCGGGACTTGCCCTGTTTTAAGCTGAACGGCAAGAAGATTTTGCAGCGCCCAAGCGCTGCAACATGTAGTGGCCCCGCTGCCGCTGCATCAACAAGTGAAAGCAGGCACCCAAGCGCGACGTAGTGTTGCCACCTGCGATCCTGTTACTTTGGAGCTGTCCGTGAGGACAGATGTGTTATGCCAAAAATGAAGACCAAAAGCTCCGCGAAGAAGCGTTTTCGCGTGCGTCCAGGTGGTACCGTCAAATCGGGTATGGCGTTCAAGCGTCACATCCTGACCAAGAAGACCACCAAAAACAAGCGTCAACTGCGTGGTACCCGTAACATCAATGCGTCCGACGTCACCAGCGTCATGCGCATGATGCCGACCGCTTAATCTCACACTCATCTAAGGAGCTACTATGCCTCGAGTAAAACGTGGGGTTACTGCGCGTGCCCGTCATAAAAAAGTACTGAATCAGGCCAAGGGTTACCGTGGTCGTCGCAGCAAGGTATATCGTATTGCCAAGCAAGCAGTCATGCGCGCTGGCCAGTACGCCTACCGCGACCGTCGTAACAAGAAGCGCGTCTTCCGCGCACTGTGGATCACCCGTATCAACGCGGCTTCGCGCGAACACGGCCTGACCTACAGCGTCTTCATGAACGGCCTGAAAAAAGCCGCTATCGAACTGGACCGTAAAGTCCTGGCCGATATGGCCGTGATGGACAAGCCGGCGTTTGCCGCGATTGTCAACGCCGTGAAAGCAAAAATCGCTGCTGCGTAATTAACAGCGATCGATGTAGCGCGCCGCTGGCAACAGGGGCGCGAAGAGCGGGGCAGGGTTCAACGACCTGGGCCCCGTTTTTAATTTCCAGCATAGGAAAACAGTCGGATGAATTCCCTCGAACAACTCATTACCGCGGCCCAGGCTGACTTCCTCGCCGCCGCGGACGCTGCCGCCCTCGAAAACGCCAAGGCCCGCTACCTGGGCAAGACGGGCCAGATCACCGAATTGATGAAGGGTCTCGGCAAGCTCGAGCCCGAGGAAAAGAAAGCCCGGGGTGCGCTGATCAACGCCGCCAAGCAGCAGATCGAAGCCGCGCTGACCGCGCGCCGTGATGCGCTGGCCGACGCGCAACTGCAGCTGCGCCTGAACGCGGAAGCCATCGACGTGACCCTGCCCGGCCGTGGCCGTGCCCCCGGCGGCATCCACCCCGTCATGCGCACGTGGGAACGCGTCGAGGCGATCTTCCGCTCGATCGGCTTCGACGTGGCCGCCGGCCCCGAGATCGAAACCGACTGGACCAATTTCACCGCACTGAACAGCCCGGAAAACCATCCTGCCCGTTCGATGCAGGACACCTTCTATATCGACGGCAACGACAGCACGGGCAAGCCCCTGCTGCTGCGCACCCACACGAGCCCGATGCAGGTGCGCTATGCGCGCAGCCACCAGCCGCCGATCAAGGTGATCGCGCCGGGCCGCACGTACCGGGTCGACAGCGATGCCACCCACTCGCCGATGTTCCACCAGGTCGAGGGCCTGTGGATCGCCGAGAACATCAGCTTCGCCGACCTGAAGGGCGTCTACCTGAACTTTGTCAAGGCCTTCTTCGAGACGGACGACCTGCAGGTGCGCTTCCGCCCGTCCTATTTCCCGTTCACCGAACCGTCGGCGGAGATCGACATCGCCTTCGGTTCCGGTCCCCTGAAGGGGCGCTGGCTGGAAGTGTCGGGCTCCGGCCAGGTGCACCCGAGCGTGGTGCGCAACTTCGGCCTCGATCCGGAAAAATACATCGGCTTCGCGTTCGGCTCCGGCCTGGAGCGCCTGACGATGCTGCGCTACGGGGTCAACGACCTGCGCCTGTTCTACGAAGGCGACCTGCGTTTCCTGAAACAGTTCAACTAAAAGAATAATCGAAGGCTGAATATGCAATTCTCCGAAAACTGGCTCCGTACCCTGGTCGATCCGACATTGACGTCGGAAGAACTGTCGCACCTGCTGACCATGTCCGGCCTGGAAGTGGAAGAAGTCGAACCGGTCGCGCCGCCGTTCTCCAACGTCGTCGTGGGCCTGGTGCGCGAGATGGAAAAACACCCGAACGCGGACCGGCTGAACGTGTGCCAGGTCGACGTCGGTACCGGCACCTTGCTCAACATCGTGTGCGGCGCGCCGAACGTGCGCCCGGGTCTGAAGGTGGTCTGTGCCAAGGCTGGCGCCGTGCTGCCGCCCGGCGCGGATGGCAAGCCCTTTGAAATCAAGGTGGGCAAGCTGCGCGGCGTCGAGTCGCAGGGCATGCTGTGCTCGGCGCGCGAACTGAAGCTGTCGGAAGACCACGGCGGGTTGATGGAGCTGCCGGAAGACGCGCCCATCGGCGCCGACTTCCGCGACTACTACGCGCTGAACGACCTGAAGTTCACCATCAAGCTGACCCCGAACAAGGCCGACTGCCTGTCCGTGCTGGGCGTGGCCCGCGAAGTGTCGGCACTGACGGGCACGCCGCTGCACGCGCCCCAGTCCGCGCCAGTGGCCGTCAGCACCGACGAGACCCTGCCGGTGAAAATCAGCGCGCCGGACCTGTGCGGCCGCTTCTCGGGCCGTGTCATCCGCAACCTGAACGCCAGGGCCGCCACGCCGGACTGGATGAAGCAGCGCCTGGAGCGCAGCGGCCAGCGTTCGCTGTCGGCCCTGGTCGACATCTCGAACTATGTGATGCTGGAGCTGGGCCGTCCGTCGCACGTGTTCGACCTGGACAAGATCCACGGCGGCCTGGACGTGCGGTGGGGCAAGACCGGCGAGTCCATCAAACTGCTGAACGGCAATACGGTGGCGGTGGACGAGTGGGTCGGCGTCATCGCGGACGACAAGGAAATCGAATCCCTGGCCGGCATCATGGGCGGCGATTCGACCGCCGTGTCGCTGGACACGACGCACATCTACCTGGAAGCGGCCTTCTGGTGGCCGAACGCCATCCAGGGCCGTGCCCGCAGGTACAACTTCTCGACCGATGCGGCGCACCGCTTCGAGCGTGGCGTCGACTATGCGACGACCGTGGAGCACATCGAGCGCATCACCGCCCTGATCGTCGAGATCTGCGGCACGCCGGAAACGAAGGTGGGCCCGGTTGACGACCACGTCGTCAACGTGCCGCAACGCACCCCGGTGAAGATGCGCACGGCGCGCGCCCAGAAGGTCATCGGCGTGCCGCTGACCGATGCCGTCATCGCCGACATCTTCACGCGCCTAGCCTTGCCGTTCACGCTGGAAGACGGCGTCTTTGCCGTGACGGCCCCCAGCTACCGCTTCGACATCGAGATCGAGGAAGACCTGATCGAGGAAGTGGCGCGCGTGTACGGCTTCGAGAACATCCCGGCCCGCCCTCCCGTGGCCGAGAACACGATGCGCATCGCGCCGGAAAACACCCGTTCGATCTTCGCCGTGCGCCACCAGCTGGCCGACCTGGGTTACCAGGAAGTGGTCAACATGAGTTTCGTGGAAGCGCAGTGGGAACTGGACTTCGCCGCCAACGCCGATCCGATCAAGCTGCAGAATCCGATTGCCAGCCAGTTGTCCGTAATGCGCTCGTCGCTGATCGGCAGCCTGGTGGCCAATGTGCGCTACAACCTGAACCGCAAGGCGCCAAGGGTGCGCGTGTTCGAGGTGGGCGCCGTGTATCATCGCGACCCGACGGTAACGGACGGGGCCCTGACGGTGGCCGGTTACAACCAGCCGCAGCGGGTTGCCGCCATGGCCTACGGTCCGCAGGCGGACGAGCAGTGGGGCCAGCCGACCCGCGACGTCGATTTCTTCGACGTCAAGGCCGACCTGGAAGCCCTGTTTGCGCCGGCGCAGCTGCGCTTTGCCAAGCTGGAGCACCCGGCCCTGCACCCGGGCCGTGCCGCTTCCGTGGCGCTCGATGGCAAGGTGATCGGTTTCGTCGGCGAGCTGCACCCACGGTGGCTGCAGCAGTATGATCTGCCGAAGGCGCCGGTGCTGTTCGAAGTCGACAGCGAGGCGCTCTTGCAGCGCCAGGTGCCGAAGTACGTGGAAATTTCGAAGTTCCCTGGCACCACGCGCGACCTGGCCGTGGTCGTCAAGCAGGACGTGCCGGCCCAGCAACTGCTCGACATTTTCGCCGCGGCGAAAGCCGGGGCAGAGCATGGACGCATTCTGCAAGCCATTGTTTTGTTTGATGAATATCGCGGCAAGGGCCTGGAGTCGGACGAAAAATCGCTTGCTTTCCGCTTTAGCTTGCAAGATACTCAAAACACCCTGCAGGACGATACGGTCGATGCGCTGATGGCTGCGCTGGCCGATGCGGCAACGCGAAATGCGGGTGCGCGGGTACGGAACTGAGCCGCCGGCGAGCATTCCAACCATCAGCAGTTTAACTATCAGTTCATCAGCGGGTCCGGTGTGCCGGACTCGATGTTCTTTGTAAAGGCGGGGCAAAAATTAACAACAACGACGTCAATTCCGCGGTCATGCAATCTGCGCTGGATGCCGAGTTGCACAGTGCCATGCAGGTTGCCAAGGTACGCAAGGAAGCTGAAAAAGACTTGCCCACGCTGACGAAGGCGGAGCTGGCCGAACTACTGTTCGAACAGGTCGGCCTGAACAAGCGTGAGGCCAAGGACATGGTCGAGACCTTCTTCGACGAGATTCGCAACGCCCTCGAGCGTGGCGAAGCCGTCAAGCTGTCCGGTTTCGGCAATTTCCAGCTGCGCGACAAGCCGCAGCGGCCGGGGCGCAACCCGAAAACGGGCGAAGAGATCCCCATCACGGCGCGCCGCGTCGTGACCTTCCATGCCAGCCAGAAGCTGAAAGCCATGGTGGAAGAGAGCGCCGCGCTGGCCCGTGCCGCGTGAGCCGAGGGTGGACATGAACGATCGCATCAGCAAGAGCGAACTGGTTAGCCTGCCCCCGATTCCCGCCAAGCGTTATTTCACCATCGGCGAAGTGAGCGAGCTGTGCGGCGTGAAGCCCCACGTGCTGCGCTACTGGGAGCAGGAATTCACCCAGCTCAAGCCGGTCAAGCGGCGCGGCAACCGGCGCTATTACCAGCATCACGAAGTCCTGCTGATCCGCCGCATCCGTGAACTGCTGTATGAACAGGGTTTCACCATCAGCGGTGCGCGCAATAAGCTGGACAGCCGTGGCGCCGGCGCGCAGGAAGAGTATGATGAAGTGTCGGCCGCAGTGGTGCCGGACGCGCCGCCACCGCTGGATGGCGACATGATTCGTGGCGAGCTGCAGGCGATCCTCAATTTGCTGAAGTCTTAAGCGCTGAAAGCAAGAATGGTACGGAGCTATTGAAAATCGCGCCTGCGCCGGCATCTTGCCTTCGCATACGTGACCGACACGTCGTCCGCAGCCGGTTTGCGGAGGGTTTTCAAGGCCGACACAGTCCGTCGCGAGGAAAGACGTGGCAGCGTCCTCCGGCGCGGGCAACGTCTTTTTTTTCGTCGAAATGACGTGCGCGTGTCGGCACGACAGTGGGCGAGAACGTTAAATGTTTGGTGATACAATATCAACGTTATAATTTCGCCAGTGAAAAATGCAGACGCTGATCCGGGGCGGCGAGCGCCCCAGGGCTACTTCCCCACGCTAGGGATATACGAGGGAAAACAATGATACGCGTTGCCATTTGTGACGATCATCAGATAGTTAGAGCAGGGTTCAAACAGATTTTTTCGTCTTCCGACGATTTTTCCGTCGTGGCCGAAGGCAGTACGGGACGCGAAGCGCTCGACATCGCGCGCCGCGAGATTTGCGACGTCCTGCTGCTCGATATCGCCATGCCGGACCAGAGCGGGATCGATACCCTGCGTACCATCCGCCAAGGCCAGCCGGACTTGCCGGTGCTGATCCTGTCCGGATATCCGGCGCAGCAGTATGCGCTGAACCTGTTCAAGATGGGGGCCAACGGCTACCTGAACAAGGAATGCGAAGCGGACGAGCTGATCACGGCCGTGCGCACCGTCTACCAGGGGCGCCGCTATGTCAGCTCGCAAGTCGGCGAACTGCTGGCGCAGAGCTTCGACCGCGACCCCAACACGGCGCTCCATACGGAGTTGTCCGACCGCGAGTTCCAGGTCTTCCTGCGTCTCGCGCGGGGCGCCACCGTGTCCGACATCGGCACGGCTTTGTCGCTCAGTATCAAAACGGTCAGTACGTATCGCACCCGGATCATGGAAAAAATGGGCTTGCAATCGAACAGTGACCTGACATACTACGCAATGAAGAACAACTTGCTGGATTGAATATACAGCGCTGCCTGACCAGGCACATCCCCACGTAACGCCTTGCCCGACCGGCAAGGCGTTGCCGCCACTGGTACCGCCAGCTGGTGCTTCCGGGCTCCGCAGTCCATCCCATCCGCCTGATTTGTTGTTCCTGCGCGCAAGTTTTGAGCGCGGTAGACTTTCCACGAGGCATTAATTGGCTCGGCGGTCTATAATAGCCTGCCCGCCGCCGCGCGTCAGCGAAGGATGCTTCAGGATGTACTTCACCGTTCAAGCAGGACCGGCTCACCGCCTGCCTTTTTATAAGACCGTTCTGTGCGTGACATGCGCACTGTTCCTCATCGTGAACGGTTTGAGCCTGTTCCACAATCTCGAGTCGCTCAAGAGCGCCAATGCGCAGACCTTGCAAAGCTCGCGCGTGGCCGAGCGCCTGCAATACCTGGGCGTGCTGGTCCAGGATGCGGAAAGCAGCATGCGCGGCTACTTCATTTCAGGCGACGAAACCTACCTGGGGCCTACGCGCGCCGTCACGGCCGACACGGAAGCCGAATTCAAGCTGCTCGAAACCCTGCTGGCCGATAATCCGGCCCAACTGAAGAACCTGGGCCAGCTGCACCAGCTGGTGCGCCGCAAGCTGGGCATGATGGGCCAGGCCATCGAGGTCTACCGTCACGGCGGCCTGGAGGAAATCGTCAATATCGCGCGCTACGGCGAGGACCGCAGCGGGATGGACGAGATCCGGCTGCAGACCGTCATCATGATCCAGGAGCAGAGCGAGACCCTGGCTGCCCGCAGTGCGAAATTCTATGAGGAATACCACAAGGCCCTCGTGCTGGGCATGGGCATCAATGCCGTCGCCATCGTCGTGCTCGTGATGTTCTACCAGATCGTGCGGCGCACCTACTTCGCCCAGGCCACGGTCGAACACGCGCTGCAGCAATCGAACGAGAACCTGGAAGCGATGGTTGCGCAGCGCACCGAGCAGCTATCCGTGCTGTCGCGCCACCTGATCAGTATTTCTGAAGAGGAGAAGGCCCGCCTGTCGCGCGAGCTGCACGATGAAATGGGCGCGCACCTGACATCGATCAGCATGGATATCACGGCCGTGACGCACCAGTTGCAGAAGACCGACCCTGAACTGGCCAATCAGCTGCGCCGCGCCCGGGGCACCCTGCTGGAAACGGTGGAACTGAAGCGGCGCATCATCGAGAACCTGCGCCCCAGCCTGCTGGACAACCTGGGCCTGTGCGCCGCCATCGACAGTTATACGGAAGATTTCGCGCGAATGACGCGCATTCCCTGCGAGACCGAGATCGGCCCCGAGGTGGATGCCATCGTGCGCAACGGCGAAACGAGCCTGTCGATCGCGCTGTTCCGCATCGTGCAGGAATCGTTGACGAATATTCGCAAATATGCGCGTGCCACGCGCGTCTCCGTCACCCTGCGGGAAACGGCGGACGGCATGCTGGTGCTGCGGGTGATCGACGACGGCGTCGGCATCGCGGCCGACATGATCGTCAAGCCGATGTCGCATGGGTTGTTGGGGATGCGCGAACGCGCCTTGCTGCTGGGCGGCACCCTGACGATCCGGCGTGGCCGGGGCGACAGGGGCACCTGTATCGAAGTGTTCATTCCCGTGCAGGGAAAGCCGGCCGCCGAGAGCGCACCGGCCAGGCCAATCAGCGGCCAGCTACGTCAACGAGCAGACGATCATATTCCGTCTTCGCCACCTTGTAGCATTCCCCTGCATAGCGTTCCAGCCCATCACGATCTAGCACAGTGATATTGCCGCGGCGGTAGGTGATCAGGCCGTCGTCCTGCAGCTTGCCGGCAGCAGCCGTGATACTTTCGCGCCGCACGCCCAGCATGATGGAAATCATTTCCTGGGTGACCTTCAGCTCGTTGCTTGGCGAGCGGTCCAGGCGGTCCAGCAGCCAGCGGCACAGCTTCTGCTCGATCGAGCTGTGGCGGCCACCGACGGCGTTCTGCGCCATCTGGGCGAACAGGGCCGTGTTATAGCGCATCAGAAGCTGGGGCAGGGCGCCGCCCTGGTTGAACGCGTCACGCAGCGCCTGGGCCTTCAGGCGATAGCCGTAGCCGGCGCTTTGCACGACGGCCGTGCACATCGCACGTTCACCGGGGAACATCGACACGCCGACGACGCCTTCATGGCCGACCACGGCGATTTCCGTCGTGGCGCCGTCTTCCATCACGTACAGCAGCGACACGATGGCCGTGGTGGGGAAGTACACGTTTTCCAGCTTGCTGCCGAATTCGAACAGTTCCTTGCCAAAGGGCAGCTGGACCAGTTCCAGGTGTTCGAACAGCGATTCCAGCACATCGCGAGGCAGGGCCGCCAGCAGTTCATTTTGCTGCGTGCCGCTGTAACTGACAACGGGCCTCGCCGCCACCTTGAATTCCCGCGAGCCGATGGGCATCGAACGGGACACAGTGTTTTTTTCGGTAGCGACAGGCTGAATGTTGTTCATTTTATCCTCACAGACTATAAGTACATGGTTCGCTGGTCGGGACCGGATCATCTGTTAAGACCATCCAGGAGCGCTTCTGTTCTCGCGCTGCTTTGCCGATTGCGTAGGGTGTACTTTAGTTTTCTATGTAGGTTATGAACATAAGACGGGTTTCCGCTGGGATGTAGGCTGGCAAGATCGCAACATGTCAGTCTAGTCCTACTGCAACACGATCATTTCTTAACATGGCGCGAGAAAAATCGGCGCACGGTTGCAGCTGTTCACGGAACGCGGGTCCGGGAGCCTAGGTTCCATGCGGGTTTGCGGGGCACGAGCCAGGTTTTGACGAAGTATTGACAACAGTTGTACCTTTCCCGAGAATATGCGAAATATTTCCCGTAAGCATTGTTCGGGTGCGGACATAGGTATCCCTCCTACAAGGCCTTGAACGGCCGGCCCGTGGCGGGACAGTCCTGACTATTGCCTGGTCCGGTGCTGCGAGGTCGGCGCGGATACCATGCGGCGCCTGACGCGTCGACTTCGGTAGCGCCCCGTACGCGGTCACCGATATGCTGCGGTACGCCTACGCCTGCGACAGGCCGTCACGAAACGGCTCCCACCTGCCGACTTCGACACGGCGGCAAAGGTCACGCCCCCCGCACACGGCGTACGTGACGCCGTTGATGCACTTCAGTCGCTGCGGCCCTGGCCACCGCCCTTGTTTATCTGTTCCACGGGTCCGCTGCCGCACCCGCGTGGCCACACGTCGCCATCAACATTGCGCGATGACAGCAGGCCGATGTGGCTTCCGCCATCACGGCACGAACGAATGGCTTGAGAGCAAGCCTGAACTAATCGTCAAACACTTCCATGACCGACGGGGACTGGAAAGTCAGTCGCTAATCCACGCACGTGAAAATTTCTTTTCCTTGGGATGCCAATAGTAATAGATGCTGTAACTTTCAAATTTAAAATATTCGATCGCAGAATACGGCACCGCAATTTCCCTGCTTGGCTTTACATCGCAATCAAAATACCCTTTACCACAGGCGGTCGTATACGGATCCGCCGGCAACTTCCTTATCCCCATGGCGGAAATCAAGGATGGGTCGACGCCTGTACCCAGCCTGTGTGTTCGATAACTGCCATTTACCTGCCGTAGAAAGATAAACAAGCCCAATCGGTTCAAGCATTCGGATAGCAACAGCCTCGCCTCATCTTCTACGCCGTTGCCGTCGAAATCGCCGACTACGACGGCATAACGCGATGGATCCGTATCGCGCCAGGCATGTGCCAGCTCGGCGGGGCCTGGTCGTCGCCAGCCGGCCGGAGTGCTGATTTCAACGGCGCACGTTGCCGGTGGCAGGGCGCATGCGACCAGAGCGGCGATAGCAGATGCAATGCTTGCGATGCCGCGTTCCCTATCGTTATGCATCAACGTAAGCCTTTCGCGCGTGCCAGCAGTGGAAAATAATCTTCAGTGGCCTTTCGGCACCGGGTTGCACATTCATGGGACCTCCTGATCAGTGCCTGGTATGAAATTCAAGGCATTATTCTTCGATGCCAGCGTACCTCACTCGAGCGTACTGACATTACCTTACTGCAACGATGCCTCGATCCCGGCCGGTGTTGCGCGACCCGCTGGTGGACCCATCCATGGCCCACCGCTTTTGGGCGATAATTCGCCCCATGAAGATCTTGCTTGTCGAAGACGACCCCACCCTGGCCGACGCCATCGCGCGGCTGCTGTCCAGCCATGGCATTACCGTCGAGACCTTGCGCGATGGCGCAGCGGCCGATGCACGACTGACGGCAGAGCCGGCGTTCGATGTGCTGGTGCTCGATATCGGCCTGCCCGGCATGGACGGCTTCGAGATCGTGCGGCGGCTGCGGGCACGCGGCAGTGTCGTGCCGGTGCTGCTGCTGACGGCGCGCGATGCCGTCGAGGACCGCGTGCGGGGGCTTGAACTGGGCGCGGATGACTACCTCGTCAAGCCCTTCGCCACGCCGGAGCTGGTGGCGCGCATCCGGGCGCTGGCCCGGCGCCATGCGCCACGGCCGGCCGTGCTGGCCCTGGGTGCGCTGACACTGGACACCGCCACGCGCCGCGCGCGCGTGGGCGAGCGCGCCATCGAGCTGTCCGTGCGCGAGTGGGCCGTGCTGGAGTACCTGCTGCAGCATGTGGCGCGCGTCGTGTCGAAGCAGCAGATCATCGACGCCATCCTGCCGCTGGGCGACGACGTGACCCCCAACGCCGTCGAGGTGTATATCTCGCGCGTGCGCCAGAAGACGCTCGACGCGGGCATCGCGATCCGCACCATCCGCGGCTTCGGCTACATGCTGGAGCAGGCCGCGCCAGGCGACACTGCCGGCACCCCCGCATCCACTTCCACCGCCTGACCCATGGCCAGCCTGCGAGTGCGCCTGCTGCGCTGGCTGATCGTGCCCATCCTGCTGGTCAACACGCTTGGGCGCAATAGAGATATCCACAGTGGCTTAGCTTTTAGTGCTGCCATAATGTCGCTAACCCTGGCGCTCCCTGCGATGACCATCGAAATGCGAGGAGTGAGGTTGATCTGAGACTTCCGATCGTCTCGCACATGACAGTTTGTTTTATTATGGGCCGCTTTGCACAACTGTGTTTGCAATCGCGAGTTTTGTACGCTCTGCGCGAATCCATAGGTTCAAGGATCGCGAAAGTCGTCTTGATGAAACGTCTCGCCCCCAGCTGATTCTTTTGTCGAATCCAAGTCGCTGTCGGGTTTACGTGTTGATAATACTCGACAAACAACGAGTCCTACGCTCGCGCAGAGAATCGTTCCAATCATGACTGGGCGGTACGGAGACTGAACGCCGACTGAAAGGGCCGCCATTCCAATGATTATAATAACTGCGAGAATTTTGGCGGAAGCATCCAAGATTGAGTTCATCATTTCCTTATAAGTCGAATAAGCCCGGCTCAATCTATAGTAAGATTGAAAATTGTGACCACCACGTAATTTGAAACTAGTTGTATAGAACGCGAGCTCGTAGTGACGTTGTGTATCATATGTATCCTTGAACTCTCGATATAATTAATATTAGTTCGTTCTAGTAAGGCTATCTACGAATGTATATGAACAACGAATTTTTTCATTGCCATAACGCAATTTACTTGCATCGGTTAGGAATATTTTTGTCCTTCACCCGAGATGGCGAGGCGCCAGAGTCGTGGGTGCAGCGGCGAAAAGATTCAGCGTTCCCGCACTTAATGTCAGCTTCAGCGGCATTGGTGACTTCCATATCGCGCGGCGTGTGCCTGCCCGCGGCGTCGGATCGAAGCAGCAGATCATCGACGCCATCCTGCCGCTGGGCGACGACGTGACGCCCAACGCCGTCGAGGTGTACATCTCGCGCGTGCGCCATAAGACGCTCGACGCGGGCATCGCCATCCGCACCATCCGCGGCTTCGGCTATATGCTGGAGCAGGCCGCCCCGGAGGACACTGCCGGCACCCCCGCATCCACTCCCACCGCCTGACCCATGGCCAGCCTGCGAGTGCGCCTGCTGCGCTGGCTGATCGTGCCCATCCTGCTGGTCAACGTGGCGGCCGGCGGCCTAACCTACGCGCTGGCGTGGTTGCCGGCGCGGCTGGCGTTCGACCAGAGCCTGGTCGATGCCGGCGCGGCGCTGGCAGCCAGGGTCGAGGGCAGCGCGGCCGCTCCACGCCTGGACTTGCCGGCACCGGCCAGGCGCGTCCTCCGTGGCGACGCCACCGATGCCGGCTTCTTCCTCGTACGCGATGCCGGCGGCCGGCTGCTGGCGGGCGATGCCGACTTCCCCATGCGCAGCGCCGACGGTCAACCCTACGATGCGACCCTGCGCGGCGAGGCCGTGCGCGCCGTGCTGCTACCGGCGGAAGGTGGCGCCACGGTCGGCGTGGCCCGCACGGTGCGCAAGCGCGACCAGGCCCGCGCCGCCATCGTGCGCTCGCTGATCCTGCTGGAAGGGGTTGTCACACTGTTCTCGGCCGGCTTGATCTGGTACTGCGTCACGCGCGGCCTGCAGCCCTTGCGGCGGCTGCGCGCGGCCTTGCGAGTCCGGGCCGACGACGATCTCGCGCCGATCGCGGCGGACGACGTGCCGGACGAGCTGGAACCGGTCGTGCGGGCCCTGAACGGCCTGCTGGAAAAGGCAGGTACCGATGTCCGGGCGCGCCAGCAGTTCCTTGCCAACGTGGCGCACCAGCTGCGCACGCCGCTGGCCGGCCTGCACGCGCAGCTGGACCTGCTGGCGCGGCCTGGCAGCGAAGGGGAAAGTGCCCATGCCATCAGCCTGATGCGCGCGTCGACCGGGCGCATGATCCGGCAGGTGAACCAGCTGCTGGCCCTGGCCCGGGCCGAGCCGGGGCAGGGCGCGAGGGAGATGAAACCCGTGGCGCTCGACGCGCTGGTGGCCGACACTGTCCAGCACTTCGTCGAGCAGGCCGCCCGCAAGGACATCGACCTCGGTTTCGAGCTGGTGCCGGCCACCGTGCGGGGCGACCCCTTCCTGCTGCGCGACCTGGTCGACAACCTGGTCGACAACGCGATCCGCTATACGCCGCCGCATGGCCGCGTCACGGTGGGCTGCCGACGGGACGGCAGCGGCACCGTGCTGACGGTGGAAGACAGCGGCCCGGGCATCCCGCCCGCCCGGCGCGCCGACGTGTTCAGCCGCTTTGTCCGGCTCGACGAGCAGACGGCCGGCACGGGCCTGGGCCTGGCCATCGTGCGCGATATCGCCGCCAGCCATGGGGCGACGGTGACGGTCGATGCGGGCCCGGGCGGGCAGGGGGCCTGCTTCACCGTGCGCTTCCCGGCTTGAGCGCAAAAAACCACACTGTCAGCCGTTTGTCAGCATTTCCTCAGGGTAACGTCAGCTTGGGATAGTAGACTGTGGGCAATATTTGCACCATTGCGCACGGAGGCTGGCATGATTGGCAAGATTCACAAGGTTCCGGCACGCGGTTTTTCGCTGGCCGAAGTGATGGTCACGGTGGCCATCGTCGCCATCCTGTCGGCGGTCGCGGTACCGCAGTACAGCAGCTACGTGACGCGGGGCCGGCTGGCCGAGGCGTTTTCGTCGCTGGGCGCGGTGCAGCCGCTGGCGGAACAGCACTGGTCGAACCAGCGCAGCTACGTCGGCCTGGGCGGCCTGAACGCCTTCCCCCGCGCCAGCCAGAACTTCGACTATGCGCTGACGGCCGCCGATGCGGCCTCCTATACCGTCACGGCCACCGGCAAGGGCAGCGTGCTGGGCTTCGTCTTCACGATCGACCAGAACGGCAACCGCGCCACCACGGCCGCGCCCTCGGGCTGGACCGCGAACGCCGGCTGCTGGACCGACCGCAAGGGTGGCGAATGCATCCACTGATGCAGTCGCGACGGGCACCGCGCCAGCGTGGCTTCACCCTGGTGGAGGCGATGGCCGCACTGGCCGTCATCGCCGTCCTGCTGGCCGTCGGCATCCCCAACATGACGACCTGGGTCGTGTCGAACAAGGCGAAATCGGCCGCCGAGTTCTATGCCGAGGGTTTCTCGACCGCGCGGCGCGAGGCCGTCACCCGCAATGCCGCCAGCCGCCTGGTGCTGAGCCCGAACAACAACGGCCAGCTCGACTGGCAGGTGGACGTGTGCTTCCCCGTGCCCGCCGTGCCGTGCGCGGCCGACAGCGGCAGCTGGTCCACGGTGGACGCCGCCGCGGACAACGACCCCAACGCCGCCGCGCCGTTCCGCTCGATCTATCGCGCCGCCGGTGCCTTGCCCAGCGCCGAAGTGCTGGTGCCCACCGTGCGACCCCAGGGCAGTTCCACCGTTTATTTCACGGCCCTGGGCTGGGTCGACACGAACGACCAGCAGCGCCTGGCGCGCCTGACCTTGACGCCGGCGGCCGACCTGCGTGACGCCGTGATGCCGGTGGCGCTGGTCGTCACCCTGGCCGGCATCGTTTCGAAGTGCAATCCCACCATCGCCGCGCCCGACTCGCGCGCCTGCCCGCCATGAAGCTGCGCGCCATGCGTTCACGCCACGGCCTGCGCCGCCAGGCCGGTGTCGCGCTGCTGGAAGTGATGATCGCCGTGATCCTGCTGGGGATCGGCCTGTTGGGCGCGATCGGCCTGCAGGCCCGCTCGTATGCGGCGCTGGCCGACGCCGGCCAGCGCGCCGAGGCCACCATCCAGGCCGACAAGCTGATCGCGATGATCAACAACGACGCCGCCAACATCGGCCTGTACGCGCTGGCGCCGAACGCGACGCCGGGCGCCGCCATCGCGCCGTGGCTGGCCGAGACGCGCGCCCTGATTCCAGGCGCCGGCGCCACCGTCGTGCTGGTGCAGCAGGGCACGCGCTGGCGGGTCGACCTCACCATCACGTGGCGGCGCAAGCAGGGTGCCGACCAGAACACGCACCGGGTTACCGCCTATGTCATCTAGCATCCATCCTGCCCGGGGCGCTTCCGACGGCTTCTCCCTCGTCGAACTGCTCGTCAGCGTCGTCGTCGGCATGCTGGCCATCGTCTTTGCCACGCGGCTGTTCGTCAGCAGTGAGCAGAACAAGGCGGCCGCCGTGGGCGGCTCGGACTCGATGCAGAACGGGATGCTGGCGATGTTCTCGATCTCGAACGACGCCGGCCAGGCCGGCTGGGGCCTGAACGACACCCTGCTGGCCGGCTGCGACACGTCCTTTTCCGACACGCAGGGCTACGCGCTGCCGGTGGTGGCGCGCGGCGGCGTCGATACCACGCCGCTTTCGCCCGTCGTCATCGAAAGCGGCGGCACCGCGTCGGACCGCATCACCTTGATGGCCGGCAGTGCCATGAGCGGCGTGGGTTCCGAGCGGCTGCGCGACAACTACGCCGGCGCCGGTTCCGTCAACGTGGCCACCACCCAGCCCTTCGGCTTCCTGCAGGACAGCGTCGTCGTGCTGGCGCCGGAGCCGGCCGGCGGCAAATGCGCGCTGGCCCAGTTGTCCGATACGCCGCCCGGCTTCACGCTGAACTTCGCCGCCGACGGCACGCGCCGCTTTAACCGCGCCGCCCTGGGCAATGCCTACAGCGCAGGCCAGGCCCGCGTCTACAACCTCGGCCCAGTGGCGACCCTGGCCTTCCACACCTGGTCCGTCGCCAACGGCAATTTGCTGTTGCGCGCGACCGACCTGGCCGGCACGGCGGCCGCGCCGGCCGCCGTCGTCGACAACGTCGTCGCCATCAAGGGCCAGTACGGCTTCGACACCCGCGCCGCGAATGCCTTCGATCCGGCCACCGGCATGCAGGTGGGCGCCTGGAGCGCCACGATGATCAATGCCGACGGCGACGGCGTCACGGGCGGCGCCGGCGACATCCAGCGCATCGCCGCCGTGCGCCTGGCCGTCATCGCCCGCAGCAAGATGCCGGAAAAGCCGGACCCCGTCACGAAGCAGTGCAGCGCCACCACGGCGCCGTTGACCATTTTCGCCGGCCGCTCGCCGGCCACCGTCGCCGCCAGCAGCGTCGCCGTCAACCTCGACGTCATCGCGGACTGGCGCTGCTACCGCTACCGGGTCTTCGAAACCATCGTCCCGCTGCGCAACGCGGCATGGAGGCCATGATGACGCGCCTGCCACGATTGTCACGTTTATCCCCGGCGCGCCAGCGCGGCATCGCGCTGCCCGTCATGCTGATCATGCTGACTGTCCTGCTGATCAGCAGTATCTACCTGCTGCGCTCGACCACGTCGACCACGTTGACAACGTCGAACCTGGCCTACGAAGCGGCCCTGTCGCAGTCCGCCGACCTGGGCCTGCACACGGCCTTCGACTGGCTCAGCACCGTCGACAAGGGCCAGCTGACGGCCGACCGGCCGGCCGCCGGCTATGTCGCCACGCTCAATCCCGCCTGGTCGGTGCGCACGCCCGCGTTCTGGCAGGGCTCCACCGTCGTCGTCGAGCAGCCGTCCAACCTGCGCATCGAATACGTGATCCACCGTATGTGTACGGGCACGGGCGACTACAACGCCGCCAACAGCTGCACCTTGACGTCGGCCAGGCGCAATGTCAGCGCGCCCACGCAGGTGGGCGACAGCCTGTCGTCGGACGCGCCGGCCTACCAGGACAAGCCGCAGCTGCACTACGTGATCACCGCCCGCGTGTTCGGCACGCGTGGCGGCAATGTCGTCAACCAGACGGTCGTGATGATGGGGCCGTGAGGCGCCGCACAGGGTAAACCATGAAACCGAATCCTCCGAATCTTCCTGCTCGCCTGCCGTACCTGCCGTACCTGCTGGTGCTGCTGGTCCTGCTGGCCCTGCACGGCCTGGCCGGCGCGGCGCAGACCCAGATCGCCCAGGTGCCGCTGCTGAACATCAGCGGCACCGGCACCGTCAAGCCGAACCTGATGCTGTTGTTCGATAACTCCGGATCGATGGAGCAGAACTACACGCCGGACTACGTCAACGACAACCTGTGCCGCACCACCAGCCGGCTGGCCAACGGCGTCACGGCCTGCACGGTGGGCCATCCGCCGTTCATGAGCCCGGACTTCAACAAGCAGTACTACAACCCGCAGATCCGCTACCAGCCGCCGATCAAGGCCGACGGCACCTACTATCCCGAGCAGAACGCCACCACCACGACCAACTGGACCAATGTCGTCAGCGACGGCTTCGGCAAGCAGAACGTCGACCTGTACGGCAATGGCGACATTGCGATCAACCTGACCACCCAGTTCCCCGATCTGAAGTGGTGCGATCCGAACAATACGAGCGACTGCAAGCTCAATTCGGCCACGTACACCTATCCGGACAACACCTACACCCAGGCCCAGGGCGTCAACACGGTGCCGTATTACTACAGCATCGGCGTGGCCGAATACTGTACCGATGCGGCCATGAAAAGCTGCGTGTCCACCAGCGCGGGCGCGGCCGCGCCGGCCGGCTATCCGGTACCCGCCACGGTGCGCTGGTGCGATACGCGCAACCTGACCAACTGCCAGGCCAAGCGCGTCGGCACCTTCATCTACCCGCGCTATTCGCAGGCGCTGGGCGCGACGGTGGCCTACGGGACGATCACGATCGGTGCCAGCCGCACCAGCCTGGCCATGACGGTGGCCTCGGTGGTGGTGCAGGACCCGGACGGCGACCGCACCATCAGCAACGGCAGCGTGTCGGCGCCGAACGGCACCAACACGGCGCTGAAGCAGCAGACCCTGGCCAGCGCGCTGGCGTCGTCCATCATGGCGCGTACGGGCCTGACCAACCAGTACCTGGCCTGCGTGCGCAACCCGATCGGCGTGGCCAACGTGCCGGCCTGTTCGAGCTTCGGCATCAACCTCGCCAGCGATGCGGTCGTGGCCGTGCTGCCGGTATCGTGCAGCGGCACGAAGTCGGTGGCGAACTGCCAGCCGTACTACGACAATTCACGCAGCGGCTGGGGCCTGGTGGTCGACGCGCCGGCCGTGCGCGTGTCCGCCCCCACGGGCCTGCTGCGCATTACTGGCACCACGCAGAACAACCGGCAGGCGTCGCTGGCCAGCCTGGCGCTGGGCAGCACGACCCTGTTTTCGAACCTGAACCTGGGCACGGGCAGCGGCAACACGTCGGCGCAGACGGCCGCCACGGCCATCATCGCCAAGATCGGCACGTCCGGCACCGTGCGTGCCTACGCCGGCGGCAATGCCATCACGCCCACCTGCGCCGAAGCCGTCACGGCGGCCACCGTGTGCCTCGTCGACACCGCCAGCAACGCGCCGGCCAAGACGGTGACGGTGGGTAGCATCACTAACCGGGGCACGATGGTGATCGCGCCGTCCGACAGCTTCGTCGACACGGACAGCGTGCCGTCCACCGTGCAGGCCATCGCGGGCGGCAGCGCCGCGCCCAGCACGTTCGCTCGCGTCAATATCGTCAGCGGCCGCACCTATCCGAAGGTCGTGGGCCGCACCGACTGTGCCGGCAGCACCTGTACCTACAACGAGGAGATGACCAACTTCGCCAACTGGTACTCTTACTACAAGACGCGCCTGCAGATGATGAAGACCTCCGTCGGCATCGCCTTCACGCGCCTGAACGGCAATTACCGTGTCGGCTATGTGCGCCTGTCCGCCGCCGGCGCCGGTAATGCCATCGACATCAAGCCCACCGATTTCACGGGCACGGCGCGCACCACCTGGTATTCGACGCTGTACAACACCACGACGTCGGGCTCGACGCCGATCCGCACGGCGATGGACAACGTGGGGCGCATGTACGCCAACCTGTCGCCGTACGCCTACACCAACGGTAACCAGGTAGTGCAGTATCCCTGCCAGCAGAACTTCCTGATCCTGACGACGGACGGCTACTGGAACGGCAGCACGACCAACAACGTCGTCAACAACGACGACAGGGAAAGCGTGACGCGCTTCTGCCTGCGCAAGGACGGCTGCGTCGACACCCGTACCCAGACCCAGCCCTCGATCTCGGACGTGGCGCTGCACTGGTATAACGGCGGCTCGTCCACCGGCACCGTGTCGCTGCGCCCGGACCTGGAGCCGAACATGCTCAAGCCCGGCCTGGTGCCGGCCGCCGCCGGCGAAAACACCCACCTGCACATGACCACCTACACCTTGGGCCTGGGCGTGGACGGCGTGATGAACTACGAACCGAAATACGACAGCGCGCCGGCCGTCAACGGCGACTTCTTCAACCTGAAGAACGGCGTCACGAGCGGCTGCCCGTGGAACAACGGCGGCGCCTATGTGTGGCCGGACCCGAACACCACCAGCACGGCATCGACCGTGCAAGAACGGGTGGACGACCTGTGGCACGCGGCCATCGCAGGCCACGGCAAGTACTTCAGTGCCAACCAGCCCAAGGACGTCGTGGCCGGCTTGCAGGAAGCGCTCGACAAGATGCAGATCAGCGTCGGCGCCGCCGCGGCGGCCGCCACGTCGACGCCGAACATCTCGCTGGAAGATAACGACATCTTCTCGTCCACCTTCACCACCGTGAAGTGGTTCGGCGTGCTCTCCAAGCGCAACGTCGACACGGGCACCGGCATTGTCGACACGGCCCCGGTGTGGACCTCGGCCACGGCCATGGGCGGCCAGGTCGCCACCACGGGCGCCGCCGGCAGCACCTTGGACGGGCGCACCATCTGGATGCGCGACGGCACCACCACCGACCTGAAGCCCTTCTACTATTCGAGCATGAGCGCGGCCGAGAAGGCCTGGTTCACCAACAAGTGCACGCTGCTGACGCAGTGCACCCTGCTGGACGCGGCCAACCGGGCCATCGTCAACGGCGGCACGGAACTGGTGAACTGGCTGCGCGGCCAGCAGCAGCATGCCGACGACGTCGTCTTCCGCGCCTACAGCAACAGCCGCGACGCGGATCCGAACGCCAGCGTCACGGTGCCCGTCGTGCTGGGCGATATCGCCTCGTCCAAGCCGGCCTACATGCGCGACCCGCGCAAGAACTATTCGCTCTCCGGCTACACGACCTTCAAGGAAAGCCATGCGCTGCGGGCGCCGGCCGTCTTCGTGGCGGCCAACGACGGCATGCTGCACGCCTTCGACGCGGCCGACGGCAGCAGCGGCGGGCGCGAGCTGTGGGCCTACGTGCCGCGCATCACGATGCAGAAGCTGCCTGCGCTGGCCAGCACGACCTACGGCACCAACCACCAGTACACGACGGACGGCTCGCCCGAGCTGGCCGAGGTGCAGATCAACGGCCAGTGGCGAACCGTGCTGGTGGCGGGCCTGAACGGCGGCGGGCGCGGCTACTATGCGCTGGACGTGACGGACGCCGGCCCGGCCTGGACCGACGCGACGGGTGCGGCCCGCGGCGGCCAGCGACCCAGGCTGCTGTGGGAGCTGTGCGCCGACGCGGCCCTGTGCACGCAAAGCCGCCTCGATGCCAGCAATATCGGCCTGACCTTCGGCAGCCCGCAGTTCGGCATGTACAACGGACGCTGGGTGGTCTATCTCACCTCGGGCTACAACAACGTGCCGGGCGGCGACAACGTCAACGCCGGCGACGGCAAGGGCTACCTGTTCATCGTCGACGTGGCCACGGGCGAAGTGGTGGGGCGCGTCGGCACGGGCATCGGCGACACCACGACCCCGTCGGGCCTGGCCAAGATCACGGCCATCACGGCCGATCCGGCCACGGACCCCGTCACCACCTATATCTACGGCGGCGACAACAGCGGCAACCTGTTCCGCTTCGACCTGACCGCCGGAGCTTCCGTGAAGCGGATCGGCATCGCCACCATCGGCAACGTGGCGCAGCCCATCACGGCGCGGCCGGACGTGACCCTGTGCGCCGTCACCACCACGGCGGACGACGGCAGCACCAGCCAGAGCGCCCAGCGTGTCGTGCTGTTCGGCACGGGCCGGCTGCTGGACCTGCCGGACATCGCCAACGTCGACGTGCAAAGCCTGTACCTGATCCGCGACGACGGCACGGTCGACCTGAACCTGCGCGGCGGGACCATGCAGCAGCAGACCCTGTCGCAGCGCACCTCGACCGAGGGCACGGGCGACGACGCCGTCACCACCATCGACGAGATCGACCTGGCCGGCAACAAGGTCAACCTGGCCACGAAAAGCGGCTGGTATTTCGACTGGCGGCTCAACGGCGGCGAACGGATGAACCTGGACCCGAAAATCGTCTCCGGCGTGGGCAACGTCGTGACGAATATCCCGACGTCGGAATCGTCGTGTTCCGTCGGCGGCACGTCGAACTTCTACGCGGTGGACGTGTGCCACGGCACGGGCGTGAATGGCACCATTGTCGGCAGCATGCTGTCCAATACGTCGGCGGCGGTAGGCTTCATCATCGTGCGCCTGCCCAAGGGCGACCTGAAGATGATCACCACCACGGCCAAGGGCGAAACCCTGACACGGCCGTTGCAGGAGCTCGACACGGTGGGCGCCCACCGGGCCGGCTGGCGGCGCATCAAGGGGAACTGAGGGAAACCGCGGGGGGCACCGGGCCGAAATCCGCCCGGTGGCCGCCAAAAAACGGTAAAATCCCCGGTTTTCCCCGTGAGCCGTTTGATTGGCCGCCACCATGTCCGAAGAAATCGAAGTCACCAGCCCAGAGAATCAGGAAGCTGCCGCCGGCAGCGCCAAGGCACCCGCGTTGATCGCGCGCGAAGTGCAGCGCCGCCGCACGTTCGGCATCATCTCCCACCCCGACGCTGGCAAGACCACGCTGACGGAAAAACTGCTGCTGTTCTCGGGCGCCATCCAGATGGCCGGTACCGTCAAGGCCAGGAAGAGCGCGCGCCACGCCACCTCGGACTGGATGGAGATCGAGAAGCAGCGCGGCATCTCCGTCGCCTCGTCGGTGATGCAGTTCGATTTCCGCGACCACATCATCAACCTGCTCGACACGCCCGGCCACCAGGACTTCTCGGAAGACACCTACCGCGTGCTGACGGCGGTCGACTCGGCACTGATGGTGATCGACGCGGCCAAGGGTGTCGAGGCGCAGACCATCAAGCTGCTCGACGTCTGCCGCATGCGCAATACGCCCATCGTCACGTTCATGAACAAGATGGACCGCGAGACGCGCGATCCGCTGGAACTGCTGGACGAACTCGAATCGGTGCTGAAGATCCAGTGCGCGCCGGTGACGTGGCCGATCGGCATGGGCAAGAACTTCCGCGGCGTGTACCACCTGCTGCGCGACGAAGTGCTGCTGTTCCGCGCCGGCGTGGAAAGCGCCAACCAGAGCTTCGAAGTCATTTCCGGCATCGACAATCCGCGCCTGCAGGAGATGTTCCCACTCGAGATGGACCAGCTGCGCATGGAAGTGGAGCTGGTGCACGGCGCGTCGCACCCGTTCAACCTGGAAGAGTTCCTGGCCGGCGTGCAGACCCCCGTGTTCTTCGGCTCGGCCATCAACAACTTCGGCGTGCGCGAGATCCTGTCCGCGCTGGTCGACTGGGCGCCGCCGCCGCGCGAGCGCGATGCCACCGTGCGCAGCGTGAAACCGACCGAGCAGCCGTTCTCCGGCTTCGTCTTCAAGATCCAGGCCAATATGGACCCGGCCCACCGCGACCGCATCGCCTTCCTGCGCGTATGCTCGGGACGCTTCGAGCGAGGCATGAAGGTGCGCCACCTGCGCCTGGGCCGCGAAGTGAAGGTGTCGTCCGTCGTCACCTTCATGGCATCGTCGCGAGAACAGGTCGAGGAAGCCTACGCGGGCGACATCATCGGCCTGCCGAACCACGGCAACATGCAGATCGGCGACAGCTTCTCCGAAGGCGAGATGCTGCAGTTCACGGGCATTCCGTACTTCGCGCCGGACTTCTTCCGCTCGGTGCGCATCCGTAACCCGCTGAAGATCAAGCAGCTGCACAAGGGCTTGCAGCAGCTGGGTGAAGAGGGTGCCGTGCAGGTGTTCAAGCCGGTGCAGGGCGGCGAACTGGTACTGGGCGCCGTCGGCGTGCTGCAGTTCGAAGTCGTGGCCAGCCGCCTGATGAACGAGTACGGCGTCGACGCCGTGTTCGAAGGCACCAGCATCAGCAGCGCGCGCTGGGTCTCGTCGGACGACAAGAAGGCCCTGGTCGACTTCGAGAACTCGCTGGGCCACAACGTCGCCTACGACGCGGCCGGAAACATGGCCTACCTGGCCACCTCCGGCGTCAACCTGCGCCTGACCCAGGAACGCTGGCCCCAGCTGACCTTCCACGCCACCCGCGAGCACGCCACGAAGCTGGATTGAGGACAGCGCAGGGCGCATCGCCTCACGCTCCTAACGAGGGCCGGAACCCGCAGCACGCGGATCCCGGCCCTTTTTTACATCGGCATCGTGGCCGATGAATGGTCGTGGCGTGTTATGACATGTACTAGTCCGGCGCCTCACTGAGGGATGCAATCTGATGCCGGCGTCCAAGTCGCGTGAGTTCTTGGCGAAAGTCACGGTAGCGCTGCGCGCTGAGGCCGAGCGGCTCGGCGGCGTTGTCCGACAGATACCAGACGTTCCTTCGGTCGAGACCGATCCAGCCGCTATCGGGCAGGTCCCCACCCGGGTGCAGGTGCTCGCGGGCATAGTGGACAAGAATGAATGTCACCGGGTCGGCGCCGTCGATCCGCTGGTGACCGAAGAACACAGCGTGCCGGTCCCGTGCTACGGAGCGAAGAGTGTGAGGGTCCACGCCCGGCACGATGAAGGTGATGGGGACCGCTTCGAACGTCGACGGGTCCGCGCCCGGCAGCACATGGCCATTGTGAAGCACCCAGTGGCCGTCTGTAACGTGCGTGGGCACCAAGGACCCTGGCAAGGCGAGCCGCAGCTGCGCCAGGTTCAGCGCCGGTTCGAGCTGAGGAACCCGTCGCAGAGAGTCGAATACAGCGCTGCCGTCGCTGAGAATACGGTCGTCCAGGTAGGAGCGTAACCGCGCAATATCAACCGGGCCTTCGAGCCTGACCAGGTGTAGTGCCTTTTGTTTGCGCGGTCGCTCGTACAGCGGAAAGCAGGCGACACCGACCATGCACATCGGCCCGCCGGGTTGACGCGTCTCCCACCTGTCCACGCGGTAGACATGTTCGCCGATGCGCGCAAACGCCAGGCCGCCGACAGCATGTGTGTCAAGCCTGTGTCGGCAGGCATCGACAGGCGCGACCAGGTCCTTGCCTTCTACATCCCTCCATGCGTCGGTGCAGGATCTAACTGGGATGTTGCAATAGCCCAGCATCAGCAGTGGAACGGCTGCAACGGCAGCAAGCGCCAATTTGCCCATCATCTAATCCTGGTTAGTCTCGACTGACAAATCGTAAGTGCCGTCGGTCCTGTTGGTGTTGCCCAGAATCAACCAAAATGGAATTAATTGCTGGCGCCCCGATGCCGAGCCGCCAGCCGGAATGATGTAACTGATTAAAGGTTTCGGCAGCGATTTCACCTAAGTGCATGAGTCGTTGCGCAATGAATGACTGCAGTTCCAGACGTAGTGAATTAGGTGTCTGACACCCAATTCCCTGACACCGCGATTCGATACCGCGATTCAGGTGTCCGACACTGATTTCCCCGCAGGGCCGAAGCGCCGTCCGATCAGCGCGACGGCGGCGGCCACGCCGTTCTCTTCCCGCATGGCGGCGCCGACGATTTCGGCGCGCTGCGTCATCCCCGGCGCCTCCAGCACTTCCACGATCTTGCGCGCCAGCTGCCGCGCCGATGTGCTGCGCCGCCTGGCCGGCTTGCCCGCGATGCCCAGCCGGTGCAGTTCCTTGCCCCAGTGTTCCTGTTCGCCGATATGGGCGACGACGATGGACGGCCGGCCCGCCAGGGTCGCGGCCTGCGTCGTGCCGGCACCGCCGTGGTGCAGGATGGCGCGGCACAGGGGGAAGATGGCGTGGTGGGGCGCGGCCGCGACGTACAGAATGCGCTCGCTGGAAGCGAAGCCGCAGTCCTGCCAGGACGGCCCCTGGATGATGGCGCGGCAGCCCGCCAGTTCGGCCGCCCGCGTCAGCAGCGCCAGGGTGGCGCGCTGGTTGTCGATGTCGCCTGGGGTCCAGCTGCCGAGCGTCATGTAGACGGGTGCCTCGCCGGCGGCCAGGAAGCCGGCCAGCGCGGCCGGCAGGCTGCCTTCCACGTCGAAGTTCGGCATGTCGAGGAAGCCGCACACCTGCACTGAGTCGGGCCAGTCGGGCCGGCGCGTGCAGATCTGCGGGCTGACCCCGACGAGGGTCAGCCAGGGTGACAGCCACAGGTCGACCATGTCCGGCGCCGGTGCCATGCCGCTCAGTTGCCGCAACCGGTCCGGCCATTGTTTCAACACGCGGTTGAAGGCATGGCGGGTCAGCCACCACAGCAGCCGGTTGCCGGCGCGGCCGAAATCGCCCAGCGGGTGGCGGAACGCCGACGGGATGCCCGCATGCGACAGGAACACGCTGACGTACGGGCGTCCGGCCTGTTCGGCCGCTGTCTGCAGCGGATAAAGGAAGTGGTGGCCGATGACGGTGTCGCACTCGGCACACAGCGCCTGCGCCGCCGCGAACAATTCGCCTTCGACGGGGACCATGCCCAGTCGCAGGATGGCTTCCACCTGCCACATCGGATTGGCCGTGCGGTAGATCTCGCGCGTCATGCGCACGGCCTGGTCGGGCGACATGTCGGGGAAGGCGATCACCCGTACCGTCACCCCCGGCGCGGCGTCGCTGCCGGCATAGACGCGACCATCGATGCTGCTGATGACAAGGGTGACGTCGTGGCCTGCCGCCGTCAGGCCGCCGGCCAGCGCCAGGAAAGGGCGCACGTCGCCATGACTGCCCCAGGTCTGCATGCCGATCTTCATCCTGCTTTTCCTCCCGCCGTGCGAAGTTGAGGTGAGCCATTATCGCTGGCTGGCACACGGCCGCGCTATTTTCTTGACAAGGCTCGTGGCGACGTATACTGTATTAGTCACTTAATACAGTAGACAAGAAATGGGAAACAATCCATGACCCAACACACACCGGCGCTGTTCGCCATCGCGCCCGGCTCGCTCGAACCGATCTACCGCCAGGTAATCGAGCAGGTGCGACGCCTGGTGGCGGCCGGCGTGCTGGCGCCCGGCGACAGCCTGCCGTCCGTGCGCGAGACGGCGCAGGCGCTGGCCGTCAACCCGATGACGATCTCGAAGGCCTACAACATGCTGGAGACGGAAGGCGTGCTGGCGCGCGTGCGGGGGCTGGGGATGCAGGTGGCGCAGCGTTCGGCGCCCGGCACGCCGGCCCAGCGCTGCATGCTGCTGCGTCCCACCTTGCTGCGCGCCGCGGCGGAAGCGCGCCAGCTGGAGCTGGACAATGCCGCCGTGATCGAATTATTCCAACAAATCCTGAAGGAAGTGAAATGACCGAAGTCGTACTGGCGGCAAGCGCCTTGAAAAAAACGTTCGGCCGGCAGGCCGTGCTGCGTGGCGTCGACTGGACGCTGCAACGGGGGCAGGTGGTGGGCCTGCTGGGCCGCAATGGCGCCGGCAAGTCCACCCTGCTCGAATGCGTGCTGGGCCTGCGCGAAAGCGACGGCGGCACGGTCACGTTGTTCGGCGAGCCGGTGCAGGCCTTGTCCGAGGCGGCCCGGGCCCGCATCGGCTATGTGCCGCAGACGGCCGACCTGTTCGAATGGCTGACGCCCGTGCAGATGTTCGACTACTTCAGCGCGTTGTACCCGCGCTGGAACGACGCCCGCGTGGAAGGGCTGATGCAGCGCTGGGGTTTCCACGGCGAGCTGCGCAACAAGCCGATCGGCCGGCTCTCCGGGGGCGAGAAGCAGCGGCTGTCGATCATCCGTGCGCTGGCCCACGAGCCGGAACTGCTGGTGCTGGACGAACCCGTGGCCAGCCTCGACCCCGCAGGGAGGCGCGACTTCCTGCGCGAGCTGGTGGGCGAGGTGATCGACCGCGATACCACCGTCGTGTTCTCGACCCATATCCTGTCGGACCTGGAGCGGGTGGCGCTGGACCTGGCCTTCCTGAAGGATGGCCGCATCGGCCTGCAGGCACCGCTGGACGAGCTGCTGGAAGGGGCGCGCCGCGTCACCGGCACCGGCGCCGCCCTCGATGCCCTGCGCCTGGATGGCGAAATCCGGCGCGAGCGCCATGCCGACGGCGCCGTGTCTGTCGTGGCGCGCCTGTCGCGGGCAGAACTGGACAGTCTGCGCGGCTTGGCGGCGGTGCGCGTCGAGGCCCTGAGCCTGGAAGACCTGTTCGTCGAGGTGACCAAGTGAGCGGCCTTCATACCTTCGGTGTCACGGGCTACCGCATGCTGCTGCTGCAGCCGGTGCTGGAGCGCCGCCTGAACGGCTCCTTGTGGATGACGTGGCTGCTGCTGGGCGCCGCCGGTTTTTCGCTGTTGGCCTTCGGCCTGGGCATGCACGACTGGCGTGCCGGCATGGTGGTCGCCGCCGTCATGTTGGGGGCGCTGGTGCTGATGTGGTGGCTGCTGTTCGTGGGCAGCGCGATCTGCCAGAACGCGCCCGCCCAGGCGTGGCTGGTGCCGCACCTGCACGGCCGGCTGGTGAGGGCGGCCGCGCTGCTGTGGGTGGCCGGCACGGCGGTCATCGGCCTGGCCTTCGGCATCCCGCTGGGCCATGTCGGCTATGCCTTGCTGGCCGGCGGCGCGCTGCTGCTGTTTGTCGCCGCCATGCAGGCCTTCCCGTGGCTGACCGTGCTGCCGCTGGCGTTCATGGTGTCGCAGGGCTTCCTGCCGGCCGACCCCGTGATGAAGGCGCTGGCGGCAACGGTGGGCGAGCCGCTGCTGGCGGCGGGCGGCCTGATACTGCTGGCCGCACTGGGCGCAGCGACGTTGCGGCGCATCCTGCCGCGCGGCGGCGACCGCCACCATGCGTGGCAGCGCCGGCTGGTCGAGCGGGGCGAGGCGGCCAAGTCGGGCGGCGTACTGCCGGGGGCCCCCGACCCGGCCGGTAACAGGCCGTCGCGCTGGCGCGATGCCCTGTACTTCGCCGGCCTGCGTCGCGCCAGCCGCCCGGGCGGCCACCTGATGCGGGCCCGCAACCGCGCCGATGCGCTGCTGTACGGCCTCGGCACGGCCTCGCACTGGGGACCTGTCGTCCTGGGCCAGCTGTGCGCGATGGCCCTCGTGACCGTGGCCGGACGCGGCATGCTGGCCGTGAAGGACCCGCAAGGCATGGCCGTGATGTTCTGCACCACCTTGCTGATGATGCCGATGCTGGTGCACGTGCACGCCGTGCTGACGGCGATGCAGCGCTCTCGCGCCGAGCAGGCCTTGCTGCGCCTGTGCCCGGCCGCGCCCGACGCCGCCAGCTTCAACCGCCAGTTCGGCGCCGTGCTGCTGCAACGCTTCCTGCTCGTCTGGCTGGCCGCGACGGCCGGCACGCTGGTGGCAGCGGGTGAACTCTTGCCTGGCCCGCTGGTACGGACGACCGTCGCCGCCACGGCGGCACTGACGCTGCTGTTCGGGGCCTTCCTGCTGCGCGATTATGCGTCGCTGCGACGCATGCGTCTGGCCTTCGGCATCGCCGTGACCTTGCTGATCGTGGCCGGCGTGGGCCTGCGCGTGCTGATCGCATCGACCGCCCATGCCCTGCCGTGGTGGCTCGTTGCCGGCCTGGCGGCACTGGCCGCGCTGGTACTGGCGCTGCGCCTGCGCAGGATGGCGACGCAGCCGCTGGCCTTCCCGGCCGCGCGGCTGGCCACGGACTGATCACCTGGCCGGCGTTGCCAGCGGCTGGCCCTTTTCCACGACATACACGCCCACCAGCCGCGCCGGTTCCTTGCCGGGATTGCGCGCGGCATGCACCACGCCGGCGGGCACGATGAAGGCTTCGCCCGCCTTCAGCTTGCGGGCGGGCTGGCCGTCGATCAGCAGCTCGCCTTCGCCGCCGAGAAAGTAGCTGATCTCGTCGCCGGGATGGGTGTGGCGCGCCGCCGTGGCGCCGGCCGCGATCTCGACCTGGGCCACCACGGCTTCCCGGTTCGGCACGGAGACGTCGCCGCGGGCGATGACGGTACGCTTGATCGGGGAAGGTTGCGGCGAAGGCGCCGGTTCGGCGGGGGCGGCGCTTTGCGCCAGCGCCGGGCTGGCCATGGCGGCCAGCATGACGGTGACGAAGGCAATGGTGTGCTGTCTCATCCTGTTCTCCCTGGTTGTCGGCGCTGGAATGCGCGCCGCTCCATGGTAGCGCGTTCGGGGACGCCGGTCAGGATTTGGCGAGCAGCGCGTCCAGGATGCTGCCCAGCCACGCCACCAGCAGCACGGTGGCGGCGATATTGCCGGCCATGCCGCCGCTGTTGGTGGCCTCGATCTGGGTGGCGATCAGCTGCGGGTCGAGCGGCAGGGTGCCGGCCGTGACCTGGTCGACGATCTGGCTGGCCGCTATGAAGGCCGTGCGCAGCAGGAACAGCAGGGCGGCGACGGCGGGCACGATGAACAGCAAGGCCCGCCCGCGGCGTTTCAGTACGAGCAGCTGGCCCAGGCCGGGGAACAGTACGGCGGAGAGCAGGGCGGCTTTGGTGGTGGGTTTCATGAACGGGAAGTGCCGGGTAAAGGAAGATGCGTCATCTTACCGGCATATCGGCCAGGCACCCCGTCGCCTTGATGGCCGCGCCGCCGCGAAACGGTTCAGGCCAGCTTCACCGGCTGCGGGTCGTTGCCCTGTTCCGGCATGAACGCCAGGCGCACGCCCTCGCCGTCGAGAGCGGCGGCGCGCGCCAACGTCGGTTGCGGATCGTTCGTCACTTCGGGATCGACGTCGAAGCCGATGCCGTCGCTGTCGGTGAAATGCAGCGTGATATGCAGCGTTTCCGCGGCGGTGTTGGCATCGCTGAAGGTCACGATCTTGCCGCTGCGGCTGATGGATGGGGTGCTGAACTGGGTGCCGTCCGGCGTCACCGTCACGGCGGCGAAGCGCACGCCGGCCGGGGTAGGGCCGACCAGCTGGTAGTTGATGACGGTATCGGGCTGCACCACACGCAGCGCCTCGGGCATGAAGGTGGTGGTGTAAACGGTCTTGCCCGTCTTCGGATCGAGATGGGGAATGGCCGTGACCAGCACGTTGATGAACTGGGTCGGGGTGACTGGGTACTTTTTGGACATGGTCGAACTTTCTTATCGTTGGCGGGAAAGGTATTTCGCGTGCCGGCTGTCGCGATAGTGCATGGCCTGCAGCGTCAACTGCTCGGCCCTGGCCTGGGCCAGCTGCCCGGAACAGGCATGCGCGCGCACCACCATGGCCAGCACGAAGTGATCGCGGCTGCGCTGGCGCAGCGGCTGCAGCAGGTCGCGTGCCAGGGCGCAGCCCGGCGCGCCATCGCGCCCTTCGGCGCGGGCGATGTCCGCCTCCACCAGGCGCAGCTGCGCAATCTTGGCCACCATGCGCGGGTCGGCCTTGACCTTGGCGGGCGACTGGACCAGCGCCTCGCCGGCGGCCTGCAGCGCGGCACGGGCCGCGCGCAGGTCGCGCGCCGCCAGTGCAGATTCGGCCGTGGCCACCGCGGCGCTGACGGCCACCTTGATCAGCGTGGCGCTGGATGGATCGCCGGCGCGCAGCCGTGCGATGCGCGCGTTCAGCGCCGCCCAGCGTTCGCCTGCGATGGCCGTGCCATCCGCGTTGCCGCTTTGCAGACGGCCATAATCCACCACGGCCAGATGCCGTTGCCACGTCAGGTTGGTGGGGTCGGCCTGTGCCAGGCCCGCAAACAGGCGTGCGCTTTCGTCGTTCAGGACGCGATTGGCATCGTCGTGGCCGAGGGCCTGTTCGATGTCGCTCCGGTTCGACAGCGACGACGCCAGGCGCGACGCCCAGACCACATTGCCGGGGTTCTTCCCGTACAGGGACCGCAGCAGCGCCGCTTCCCGTTCATATAGCTGGCTTGCCTCTTCGAGCAGCCCTTCGCCCGTGCGCGCGCGGGCCAGCCAGGAGATGCTGTTCGACAGGTCGCCCGTCAGGGCATCCTTGCCGGGCGCCTGCCGCAGCAGCTTTTCCTTCAGCGCCATCGAGCCGGCGAAGGCCCGTGCCGCCGTGGCGTAATCCTCTTCCGCGAGCGCCACCGTACCCTGGTTGTTCATCGCGTATGACAGCTCCTGCAGGGCGTCCGGATCGGCGGGAGCCAGCGCCACCATGCGGTCGGCAAGCAGGCGATAGCGGTCCATATGGCTACGCGCGACGGGCCAGTCCGCCCGTTCCAGGCCGATCTTGCCTTGCCAGAAGGCGTTGGCGGCCCGCGCCTTGAGCAGGGCCAGGTCATCGGGCGCCCGTTCGGCCTGGGCATCGAGGATCTGTTTTGCTTCCAGCAGGGCCTGGGTGGCGGCATCCGGCTTGCCGCGCGCGATGCCCAGTTCGGCAATCAGCTGCAAGGTCGCCGCCTTATGGGTCATGCCCTCCTGGGTCAGGCCCGCGCGGCCGGCCAATGCCTGCTCCGGCTGGCTCAGGTATTTCAGCGCCCTGGCACTGACGTCATCGAGCAGATCGAGCCGCCCGAGCGGCCGCAGCTTGTCGACGAAATCGCCCAGCATGAAACTCATCAGGCTCTCGGCATCGGCACGGCGCTGTTCGGCTTCGTTCTGGGCCGAGCGGGCCGCCAGGCCCAGGGCGGCGGCCAGGATTGCCAGCAGGACGATGATGCCCATGGCGGCGACACGGATGCGCGAGCCCAGCCTGGCGCGGCGCAGCGAAGCGTCCACGTACTGCCTTTCCTGCGCCGACAGCGACAGGTCGGCGATTTCCAGCAGGCCCCGGGCCTGGTTGGCCTGCATCCCTTCGGGCAGCAGCAGGTCGCGCGGCCGGCCGGCCGCCTGCCACCGTTCGGCCTGCGCGGCCACGCGGGTACGGATCTGTAGCGCGTGGCGATGCCGCTCGATCCATTCCACCACGCGGGGCCAGCGGCGCAGCAGCGCTTCGTGGGCCACGCCGAAGCTGGGAATGTCGCCGGCCAGTTCGCTGACGAACAGCCGCGCCTCGACCAGGGCGGCGACCAGCTCGCGCTGCGCCTCCGACGTCAACGCGGACCATGCGGGACGCCGCGCCGTCACGGCGCTCTGCTCCTCGCCGATATCGACCAGCAGCGACAGCACGTGGGGCAGGGCGGCCTGCTGCGTCGCCGGCAGCGCCGCCACGATCTGCTCGGCGCGCACGCCCAGCGCCCCTTCGATGCCGCCCAGCCGGCGGAACACGTCGAAGCGCAACTGGCCTTCGTCCCCGCGTTGGCGATACAGCTCGTCCAGGCAGTACTGCAGCAGCGGCAGCGCGTCCGGGCTGGCGCGGGCGGCGTCGCACAGCACGTCGTCCAGGCTGGCGCCGGTGGCCGCGTCGGTCTCGAACGTGAGCTGGGCGGCGCTGGCCGGCTGGCGCACCATCTGCGCGATATCGAAACCCATCGGGGCTTCCACGTCGAAGTGGCCGCCGCGGCTTTTCAGCGCCATCAGCTCCGGCAGCGCGATCAGCGAGGGATAGAAATCGTTGCGGCAGGCCAGCACGACGAGGGTGCCGGCACGGGCCAGCTGTTCCAGTACGCGAGTGAAATCGGCGCGGTCGGCGTCGGAGGTATGCGGCGCGCGGAAGATGGCTTCGAAACGGTCGACGAAGACGGCCGTGCGCACGGGCGCGCCGGCGGCGAGGGTGGCGGCGACGGTGGCCGTGTCCTCGCGCAGGCGCCGGCCCAGCGCGTCGGCGCTGCTGCCTTCGAACAGCAGGGCGCCCTCCCGTTCGGCATCGACCAGCACGGCGGCCAGCGCACCGAACAGGTCGCTGCCTCCCAGGTCGGCGCAATCCATCTGCAGCACGCAAGCCAGCGCAATGCCGGTGCTTTCGCCGCCGGCCGTCAGACGCGGCAGCAGGCCGGCCCGCACCAGCGAGGTCTTGCCGGAGCCGGAGGGGCCCAGTACCAGCGCCATCGGACAGCCGCCGGCGGCCTGCGCCAGCACCAGTTCGTGCAGCCGGGCGGTGGCCTGCACCCGGCCGTAGAAGATGGCGGCGTGGCTTTCCTCGAATGGCGCCAGGCCCCGGAACGGTGAGCCGCCGCGCCAGGCTTCCGGCTGGGCTGCCTCGACGACGGCGGCGATGGCCCGGTAGCCGCGCTTGCGCACGGTCTCGATATAGCGCGGTTCGGTGCTCGAATCGCCCAGGGCACGGCGCAGCTGGGCGATCGCCTTATGCACGGGATTGTCGCCCAGCTCGGTCGTGCCCCAGCAGGTTTGCAGCAGTTCCTCGGCCGGAATCACGGCGCCTGGATGGCGGCACAGGTAGCGCAATACGTCCATCGCGCGCGGTTCCAGCGCCACCCGCGTCTCGCCCATCGCGACTGCATTGCCCGCCACGTCGACCTGCCACTCGCCGAAACGAAATCCCTGCTGCTCCATCGGCGCCGTTGTCCTGAAAATAAATGATCAATCAAATCAACAGCTTGGACCTTCCGGAAGGTTGCCGGAAGGCGCGCGCACGCGATGATGGCTAGAGTGCGGCTTAACTGAAGAACACGAATCTTAACATTTCTAAAATAAAATTAAATGCCGCTGCTAAACTCTTTTTGCAACCACGAAGCATTTTCGCAACGCTACCTGAAACCCCTGTTGGTGGAGCCCCTGCAGGACCGGCTGAACAATCTGCCCGATCCAGCCCATTTCCTGGTGGGTACTGATATTTCTTCAATACAAGTATTGGCAAACGAAAAATCCGGTGTGCACGGGGCCCACACGGGCCGCCGCGCCCGCTTTGTGCGCACGGCCGACGGCTGGTTCTACGGCCATCATGTCTTGCGTAAATGGCAACAAACCGGCGAATGGTGCCACCAGCGCGAGTCCGAACACGACCTGCAATACACCGTGACGGTGGGGGACGCCCCCGACATGACGGGCGTGCCGCGCCTGACCGTGGACGTTCAGGCCACCCTGATGCGCTACGAGCGCGATGCCGTCAGCCAGCTGCTCGCGTCCGGTGGTCATGCCGACCTGGGCGCCGGCTGGGCGCGGGCGAGCCTGCACTGGTCGCTGCGCCTGCAACTGATCGTGGACCGGGGCGGCCGCGCCCACCTGGTCAGCCAGGCCCGCAGTATGCCGCCCGTGACGGATGCCGGCAAGACGGGGCCGTATATCGCAACGAGCCCGCTGGCCCACCTGTTGCAACCGGCGCGCCTGTTCCATACGTGGGAGCACGGCGCCGCCAGCCTGGCTGCCGTGCAGGATTACCTGGTCAGCCGGCTGGCCGCCGCCATCGAGCCCGTCCTGATGTCCGACTTCGATGCGTGAGCCGCGCATCGCCAGCAGCGTGCTGGCCGGACCGCTGGTGTTCGACGTCACGGCCGACGAACGCCTGCACCTGTGGCGCCGCGGGGGCGATGGCGGGTGGCTGCGACGCACCCTGGCGGACGGCGTGCGCGCCTTCGACGTACGCCAGGCGGCGGACGGCACGCTGACGGTCGCGCTGGCGCTGGCGCGGCTTGACGTCGACATCCTCGGCCTGGCCGACGGCATCGATCCGGCGCTGGGCACCGAAGGCTGGCGGCAGCTGCTGCGCACGATTTCGGGGCCGCGCCTGCCAACACCGGTAGCCCGGCTGCGCTTCGGCGTGCTGCAAGTCGGGGCTCCCTTGATCCTGCTCGTCGAGACGCCGCTGGGGGACTGGTACTGCAACGCGCTGGCCGCCCGGGACAGCCTGCACGCGCTGGCGGACCCGCTGCCCGGCATGCGCCGGCTGGCCGTGGGCGCATGCCGCCTGCCGGGCCAGTGGCTGCTGTGCGGCGCCAATCGACTGTGGTTTTCCTCGCTGGACCGCCATTGCCGGCGGCTGGCTGTCGATTACCCGGACCCGCCCGCCGGCATCGCCAGCGTCCTGCCGACGCCTGGGGTCGTGCCGGACGTGCCGGACCTGTTCGTGGCGGGCCAGACGATCGTCGTCTACCGGGGCTTGAACCCGCTGCCCGTGGCAGTGGCGGCGGTGGCAAACGCGCGGCTGCTGTGGAGCGTGGCCAGCCGGGGCGGGGAATTCCTGGCCTATGCCGATCCTGACGGCGCGACCTGGCTGGTGGCGCGCCCGTTCAACGGCGCCTGGCGAGCGCCGGTGCGGCTGGCGTCGCGCCACGCTGCACTGACGGCATGCGAGGACGGCACGGTCCATGCAGTGACGGTGGAGGAGGGTGTGCTGACGGTATCGCGCTTCACGCCGGACGGGATGCCGACCGGGCGCGAGGTCCTGGCGGCGCCATAAAAAAAGGCGCCGCCACCTGGCGGTGACGGCGCCTCTGGCGTCCAGTTAAAGAGCTTATTCGTAGGCGGAGATGGGCGCGCAGCCGCACATCAGGTTACGGTCGCCGTAGACGTTGTCGGCGCGGCCGACGGTGGGCCAGTACTTGTTCTTGCGCAGCGAAGGCAGTGGGTAGGCTGCCGTTTCGCGGCTGTACTGGCGGTCCCAGTTATCCGACGTCAGCACGGCCGCCGTGTGGGGCGCGAACTTCAGCGGATTGTTGGCCTTGTCGAATTCGCCGCTTTCCACCTTGGCGATCTCGCCGCGGATGGCGATCATGGCGTCGATGAAGCGATCCAGCTCGGCCTTCGATTCCGATTCGGTCGGCTCGATCATCAGCGTGCCCGGCACGGGGAAGCTCATGGTCGGCGCGTGGAAGCCGAAGTCCATCAGGCGCTTGGCCACGTCTTCGTTGCTGATGCCGGTGGCGTCCGTCAGCGGGCGCAGGTCGAGGATGCACTCGTGGGCCACCAGGCCGTCGTGGCCCGAGTACAGCACGGGGTAGTGCGGCGCCAGGCGGCGGGCGATGTAGTTGGCGTTCAGGATCGCCGTTTCCGTCGCCGCCGTCAGGCCTTCGCCGCCCATCATCGCGATGTACATCCACGAGATCGGCAGGATCGAGGCCGAACCGAAGGCTGCAGCCGACACGGCGCCGATGCCGTTCTCGTTGCGGGCATAGCCGGTCGAACGCTGGTTCGGCAGGAACTGCGCCAGGTGGGCACCGACGCCGATCGGGCCGACGCCCGGGCCGCCACCGCCGTGCGGGATGCAGAAGGTCTTGTGCAGGTTCAGGTGCGACACGTCGCCGCCGAAGGCGCCGGGTGCGGCCACGCCGACCAGCGCGTTCATGTTGGCGCCGTCGATGTACACCTGGCCGCCGTGCGAGTGCACGATATCGCACAGTTCCTTGATGCCTTCCTCGAACACGCCGTGGGTGGACGGATACGTCACCATCACGCACGCCAGGTTCTTGCTGTGCTGCTCGGCCTTCGCCTTCAGGTCGGCCAGGTCGACGTTGCCGTTCTCGTCGCAGGCGGTGACGACCACCTGCATGTTCACCATCGAGGCCGAAGCCGGGTTGGTGCCGTGGGCCGACGACGGGATCAGGCAGATGTTGCGGTGGCCTTCGCCGCGCGACTGGTGGTACTTCTGGATCACCAGCAGGCCCGCGTACTCACCCTGCGAGCCCGCGTTCGGCTGCAGCGACACGGCGGCGTAGCCGGTGACGGCGCACAGCATGTCTTCCAGCTGCCCGATCATTTCGCGGTAGCCGACGGTCTGCTCGTCGGGTGCGAACGGGTGGATGTTCGAGAACTCTGGCCACGTCACGGGGATCATCTCGCTGGTGGCGTTCAGCTTCATCGTGCAGGAACCCAGCGGGATCATGGTGCGGTCCAGCGCCAGGTCCTTGTCGGCCAGGCTGCGCAGGTAGCGCAGCATTTCCGTTTCGCTGTGGTAGCGGTTGAAGACGGGGTGGGTCAGGTACTCGCTCTCGCGCAGCAGCGTTTCCGGTAGGGCGTGGTCGATCTTCGCTTCCACGGCGTCGAAGTCCGGCGCAGCAGGTGCGTTGGCGACGCCGTCGGCGAACACGGTCCACAGCGCGGCCAGCGTGTCGCGGCCGGTGGTCTCGTCGAGCGACAGGCCGACGTGACGGGCGTCGATCTTGCGCAGGTTGATGCCGTTGGCGACGGCGGCGGCATGCAGCGCGTCGGCGCGGTCGGTACGCACGGTCAGCGTGTCGAAGAAGGCGCTGCTGGTCAGGGTGTAACCCAGGCTTCGCAGGTACTCGGCCATCACGCCGGTATAGCGGTGCACGCGCTGGGCGATGTTGCGCAGGCCTTGCGGGCCGTGGTAGACGGCGTACATCGACGCGATCACGGCCAGCAGCACCTGGGCGGTACAGATGTTCGACGTGGCTTTTTCACGGCGGATGTGCTGCTCGCGCGTCTGCAGGGCCAGGCGGTAGGCCGTGTTGCCCTGCTGGTCGACGGTGACGCCGACCAGGCGGCCCGGCATCGAGCGCTTGTACTCGTCGCGGGTGGCCATGTAGCCCGCGTGCGGACCGCCGAAGCCGAGCGGCACGCCGAAGCGCTGGCTGTTGCCGACGACGACGTCGGCGCCCCATTCGCCGGGAGGCGTCAGCAGGGTCAATGCCAGCAGGTCGGCCGCGACGACGACCATGGTGCCGTTGGCCTTCACCTTCTCGACGTCGGCGCGGTAGTCGCGCACGGCGCCGTCCACGCCCGGGTACTGCAGCAGCACGCCGAAGGCGTCGGTGACGCCGCCCAGCTCGGCCGGATCGAAGGTCTTGACCTCGATGCCCAGCGGCTCGGCGCGGGTCTGCACCACTTCCAGCGTCTGCGGCAGCACGTCGTTGGCGACGTAGAAGGCCTTCGACTTCGATTTGCCGACGCGCATCAGGAGCGTCATGGCCTCGGCCGCCGACGTGCCTTCGTCCAGCATCGACGCGTTGGCGATGCCCATGCCCGTCAGGTCGGTGATGGCCTGCTGGAAGTTCAGGATCGCTTCCAGGCGGCCTTGCGAGATCTCCGGCTGGTAAGGCGTGTAGGCCGTGTACCAGGCCGGGTTTTCGAAGATATTGCGCAGCACGACGCCGGGCGTATGGGTGCCGTAGTAGCCCTGGCCGATCAGCGACGTCAGTACCTGGTTCTTTTTCGCCAGACCCTTCAGCACGGCCAGCGCTTCCTGTTCCGGCTTCGGCTCGTAGTACTGGCCCAACGGCAGGGCGCTCTTGTTGCGGATGTGCGCCGGCACGATGGCGTCGATCAGCGCCGCGCGGGTGGCGTAGCCGAGCGTGTCGAGCATCTGCTGTTGTTCGGCGGCGTCCGGGCCGATGTGGCGGGCGATGAAGGCATCGCGGGCTTCGAGTTGGGTCAGGCTGGTGCGGGTCATGGGAAGATCCAGAAAGTCCAGAAAGGGGCTGGCGAAAAACAAGGGCCGGCATCGAGGCCGGCCCGGTCGAGCGGAAATCAGGCTGCGGTGGTCTTGCCGTAGGCGGCCGCGTCCAGCAGGCGGTCCAGCTGCGATACGTCGGCCGGCTTCAGCTTGAACAACCACGCCTCGTAGGCATTGGCGTTGATCGACTCCGGCGCGCCGGCGACGGCTTCATTCACTTCCGTGATCTCGCCCGACAGGGGCGAGTAGATGTCGGAGGCGGCCTTGACCGATTCGACCACGGCGGCGTCGTCGCCGGCCGTGAAGCTGGTGCCGACCTTCGGCAGTTCGACGAACACGATATCGCCCAGCGCATCCTGCGCGAACTCGGTGATGCCGACGGTGACGGTGCCGTCGGACTCCAGGCGGACCCACTCGTGGGACTCGGTGTACTTCAGCTCTGCAGGAATATTGCTCATGTGTGCTCCATGGGTGGTGTTGTTGGGTCGGACTTGTTCGGATCAGGCAGCGAGGATTTTACCGTTCCGCACGAAAGGCAGCTTCACGACTGTCGCGGCCAGCTTCTTGTCGCGGATTTCGACGTGGACCGTGTCGCCCACCTGCACGCTGGCCGGCACACGGGCCAGCGCGATGGCTTGCTGCATGGTGGGGCTGAAGGTGCCCGACGTGATCTCGCCCGTTTCGCCGCTGGCGGCGACGACTTTCTGGTGGGCGCGCAGCACGCCGCCTTTTTCACGCAGGATCAGGCCCACGAACTGGGCGTTCTGGCCCTTGGCCTGCAGCGCGGCCTTGCCGATGAAGTCACGCTCGCTGACCAGGTCGATGGTCCAGGCCAGGCCGGCGTCGAGCGGGTTGACCGATTCGTCCATGTCCTGGCCGTACAGGTTCATGCCCGCTTCCAGGCGCAGGGTGTCGCGCGCGCCCAGGCCGGCCGGCTTCACGCCCGCGGCGACCAGCGCGTTCCACAGGTTTTCCGCCTGCGTGGCGGCCACGCCGATCTCGAAGCCGTCCTCGCCCGTGTAGCCGGTGCGCGCGATCATCGCCTCGCCGAAGGCGGTGCCCGGCACCAGCGCGACGTTGAAGGGCTTCATGTCAAGCGTGGCATCCTTCGCCTGCGGGATCACTTCCCACACCTTGGCGCGGGCGTTCGGGCCCTGCACGGCGATCAGCGCCATCGCATCGTCGCCATCGCGGCGCTGCGTGATCGCCAGGCCCGTGCCCCAGGCTTCGTTCTGCGCGTTCATCCATGCCACGTCCTTGGCCGCCGTGCCGGCGTTGACGACGAGGCGGAACCAGTCCTCGGAAATGAAATAGACGATCAGGTCGTCGATGACGCCGCCTTCGGGATTGAGCATGCACGAGTACAGCGCCTTGCCCGACACCTGCAGCTTGTCGACGTTATTGGCCAGCAGGCGGCGCAGGAAGCCCCGCACGTCGCTGCCCTTGATGTCGACGACGCACATGTGCGCCACGTCGAACATGCCCACGTCCGTGCGCACGGCGTGGTGTTCCTCGATCTGGGAGCCGTAGTTGACGGGCATGTCCCAGCCGCCGAAATCGACCATGCGGGCGCCGAGGGCGCGGTGGGCGTTATTGAGTGGAGTTGCTTTGAGCGTCATGACTTCCTCGGACCGATGGTTGGGGGTTAACCAGCATGCCGGAAAAGCGGACGCACTTTTCCTGGCATGTGTTACCCCTCTGTCCTCGGTACCTGAGAGATAGCGGCCGGGATGGGGTTGCCATCGCCTTGCCGCACGCCCCTTCGGTGGGCTGCCGACGGCAGCCGCTCTCCAGAGTTTGACCGCGCAAAGGCGTTGGATTTGCATCCACGCCGCATTGCGCGCCCCTGACCGGTCCTTTGTGCCTGAGAGTTTTTGGGTAGTGCCCCTTCGGCGGCAGCCTGGCTGCGCTCTCCCGGTCAAGGATCGGGACTATATGCTAGACGGTGGTGGGTGTCAATCTGGCAGGGGTCAACGGGGCGGCCCGGGCGCCTAAACGGCGAAGTTGCCGGCGCTGATGGGCGCGCCCAGCGGCATGTCGAACCGGGCGCGGATGGCATCGATGGCGCTGTCCATGGCGGCCAGGAACACGGCCAGCACGGCCGTCGTGCTGTAGCCGGTGCGCTGGTACAGGCAGGTGTGCAGTTGCGCGCCCTCGTCCAGCAGCGGGGTCCAGGCCAGGGTGCCGGCCGCCACGGCCTGCGTCACGTTTTCCGGAATCAGGAAGGTCACCGACTGGCCCCGTTCCACCAGGGTGCGCGCCATCGGTACCGAGCTGGTCTCCACCATCGGCCGGGCCTGGCCGTGCAGGCGCGGCTCGATCAGGCGCGCCATGCTGCTCAATTCCATGTCCTGGGCCATCAGCACGAGGGGGTAATCGAGGCAGTCGCGCAGCCGCACCGTCTTGCCGGACTGCACAAGAGGATGGTCCGGCGCCGTCACCGCGCCCAGCCGCTGCGGCCAGGCCCGCACTTCCTCGACGCCGGGCGGCGGCAGCGCGCGGCGCAGGCAGTACGCCACATCCACTTCGCCGTTGGCGACCCAGCGCAGCAAGGTGGCGCCGTTGCCGGAGCGCACGTTGTACGTGACACCGGGGTGGCTGTCCATCAGCCGGGCAATCACTTGCGGCACCAGGTTTTCCGCCGACGAGTGCGACACGCCCAGGTTGACGTGGCCGCGCCGCAGCTCGCGCAGCTCTTCTACCTGGGCCAGCGCATTGTCGAAATCGCGCTGGCTGCGGCGCACGGCTGCCAGCATGATGTCGCCTGCCGTGCTGAGCTGCATGCCCCGCGGCAGGCGTTCGAACAGCGGCGCGCCCACCAGCTTTTCCAGGTTCAGGATCTGCTGGTTCACGGCCGCGGCGGTCAGGTGCAAGGTTTCGGCCGCCTTGCGGATGGAGCCGCGCCGGGCCACTTCGTCGAAACAGCGGAAAGCCTGGGAGATGGCGGGCATGATTTTGAGGGCGAGAAGACCGTAAGATATTTTCGTACACTCTATCATAAATATTCAGCTATTCCAGACACTTAGCCGTCCCTAGAATGCTTCGCATCCGCTGGCCATCCCGGCCGGCATTCACCGACAAGGATGGATGTGAAGCTGATTCGAGGAGTAATGACGGCCGCGACGGCCGCGACGGCCGCGACGGCCGCGACGGCCGCGACGGCGGCAATGGCCTTGCCGGCCGCGGCGCAATCGCAGGTCGCGGTGTTCGGCCTGGTCGACGCGGGGGTGGCCGTCAACAAGCTGGCCGGTTCCGGTGCCAGGAAACTGTATGTCACCAGCGGCTCGATGACGACGTCGACCTTCGGCCTGCGCGGCACGGAAGACCTGGGCGGTGGCGTGAGCGGCTATTTCGAGGTCAGCACGTTCTTCAGCGCGAAGACGGGGGCAATAATAGGTGGCAATGCGGGCGGCACGGCGGGGCAGAACCTGTTCGGCCGCAGTGCGCTGGTAGGCCTGGCGTCGAAACGGCTGGGCGCCATCGATATCGGCCGGGGCAACAATCCGTCCTTCCTGCCTACCTTGCAGTTCAATGCCTACGGCAACTCGGGCGGCTGGGGCCCGCTGTGGCATGCGACCTACTTCAATTTCACGCAGTTCCCCTCGTTCGCCGGCGTTGACGGCCTGATCCACGACACGGCCTGGGACGGCCAGGTGCACTACGCCTCGCCCAAGCTGGGCGGCGCCACCGTCAACCTGCATTACGCCCCCGGCGAAATCGCCGGCCGGCGCGGCGTGGCCAACTGGGGCGCCAACGTGCTGTACAACGCGGGGCCCCTGCGACTGGCCGCCTATTACCAGCACACGGCGGTGGAAAGTTCCGGCGGCGCCACGACCGACCTGTACACCAACCCGTTCCAGGCGGGCGCCGTGCGCGTGCCCGCCAATGCCGCCACCACCAGCTATTTCGCCGGCGCCAGCTACGACTTCGGCGTGGTGAAAGCCTTTGCCACGTGGCAGCGCAGCCGGCAGGAGATTTCACATATCGCCGCGCGCACGGCCCAGGTCAGCGTCGCCATTCCGGCTGGCGGGGGGCGGGTGCTGGCGGAGTATGCGCACACACGCTATGCCGGCCCGGCCGCGGCGGAAAACCTGCTGCAGGAAGCCGTGGTCGGCTACGACTACCCGTTGTCGCGTCGCACCGATGTCTACGCCAATTATCTGCGCAGCAGGAATGCGCAAGCCCGTCCGGACGGCTACACGGCCGGCGCCGGCATCCGCCATCAATTCTGAAAAGGACACCTCCATGAGTACAACTGTCGACCAGGTCACCCAACGGCGCCGCGGCACCGGCCTGATTGCCCACGATGCCGCCCTGAGCGCGGGCGGCTACACCTTGATCGCACCGCAAACGGCCGCCGGCCGCGTCTACCTCATCGATATCGAGGGGACCGTGGTGCACCAGTGGCAGCTGCCCGTGCGGCCGGGCCGCGCCGCCGTGATCCTGCCGAACGGCAACCTCGGCTACAACGGCAACCACGCTGCATCGCCCGAGCGCTATGCGGCCTGGTCGCTGTGGCATGGCGGCGATTTCTACGAAGTCACGCCCGGCGGCGACATCGTGTGGCGCTACCAGGACGACAGCCACCACCACGACGCCCGCTGGCTGCCGAACGGCCACCTTCTGTATGCGGGCTGCGCGCCTGTACCGGCCGAATTCGCCGCGCGCATTCCGGGCGGCACCGCGAAAGCAGGGGAGACGGTGACCTATGGCGACGTCATCCGCGAAGTGAACCGGGCCGGCGAGCTGGTGTGGGAATGGAAGGCCTGGGAACACCTGGACCCGCAGGACTTCCCCATCGCGCCCGGCTTCGGCCGCACGCACTGGCCGCTGGTCAACGGCCTGGACGTCACGGCCGACGGCCTCGTGCTGATGAGCCTGCGCACAACGAGCGGCATCATCGGCGTCGACAAGGCCACCGGGAAGGTGGCCTTGCACGTGCCGCCCGAGGTGGTGTCGCACCAGCACGCGCCGGTGGCGCTGGAGAACGGCCACATCCTCGCATTCGACAACGGCAATTTCCGCACGGGCCAGCACGTGGCGTTTTCCCGCGTGCTGGAAATCGACCCGCGCAGCAGGCAGGTCGTGTGGTCCTACCAGGACGAGCTGGTCAATGCTTTTTATACCGCCTATATGGGCAGCGCCCAGCGCCTGCCGAACGGCAATACCCACGTGACGGAGTCGGCCACGGGCCGCCTGTTCGAGGTGACGCCAGCCGGCGAGGTGGTGTGGGAATACATCATTCCCTGGTTCGCCGAGTATCCGGACGAAGCGGCCCGCCGCTATGTGCCGGGGCGCCAGAACAGCGTGTTCCAGACCTACCGTTACGGCGCCGAACAACTGCCGTGGCTGAAAGGCTGACATGCGCATCCCCTCCATTACATTGATGGCTTTGGCGGCGGCGTCGGCTGCCTCGGCCGCCGAGCCCGCGCCGGTGCGCATCCTGCTGAACTGGTTCGCCCAGCCCGATCAGGCCGGTTATTGGCAGGCCCAGCAAGATAAGCTGGGCCGCGACGCCGGCGTCGCCATCGCCGTGCAGCAGGGTGGTCCGCGCATCCAGACCATCCCGCAAGTGGCGTCGGGGCAGGCCGAATTCGGCATCGCCAACGCCGACGACCTGCTGCTGGCGCGGGCCCGGGGCGCGCCCGTGCGGGCCGTGCTGGCCCACCTGGACCATGTTCCGTACACCCTGGTGTACCACCGGGACCCGGCCGTCAAATCCGTGCGCGATCTGCGCGGCCGCACTTTCGCCGTCAACCTGGGCAGTGCATGGTGGGAGTGGCTGCGCCATCGCCACGGACTGGACGGGGCGCGCACGATTCCCGTCAGCGGCGACCTGAGCCTGTTCCGCAACGATCCAGCCATGGTGCAGCAGGGGTATTCGCTGTACCTGCCGGCGCGCATGGCCCAGGCCGGCGTGGCCGTGCAGCACATCCCGCTGGTGTCGCTCGGCTACCGCTCGTATGGCGTGCTGTTTACGACCGACGAGATGCTGCGCACCAAGCCCGGGCTGGTACGCGCCACGGTGGCGGCGGTGCGGCAGGGCTGGCGCAATTTCGCCGCCGATCCGGCTGCCTTGCGGCCCCTGCTGACAGGCCTGAACGGCCAGATCTCGCCGGCGCTGTACGATGCCGCCAGCCGCGAGCTGATCGACACGCAACTGGCGGGCGACCCGGCCCGCTTCGGCTGCATGAGCGGGGCGCGCTGGCGCGAGCTGGCGACGCAACTGCGTGCCGTCAAATTCCTGCCGGCCAGCTTCGACGAGAAGGGGGCCTACGATGCCACGGTGGTCCAGGGGTGCGCGCCATGAGCGGGGGCATCACCCTGGCCGGCGTCACGAAGCGCTACGATAACGGCGTGCAGGCCATCGACCCGGTCGACCTGCATCTTCCGCCCGGCTCGTTCACGTCCATTGTCGGCCCCTCCGGCTGTGGCAAGTCGACCCTGCTGCGCATTATCGCCGGCATCGTCGCACCCACCACGGGCCGCTGCGTGCGCGGGGCGGGCACGCCGGCCTTCGTGTTCCAGGAACCGGCGCTGCTGCCGTGGCGTACGACCGAAGGCAATGCCGCGCTGCTGATGGAGCTGGAACACTGGCCGCCGGCGGCGCGCCAGGCCAGGGCGGCGGAAGTGCTGCGCCAGGTGGGACTGGGCGGCTTCGGCGGGGCGTATCCGCATGAACTGTCCGGCGGCATGCGCATGCGGCTGTCGCTGGCGCGCGCGCTGGCGCTGCGGCCGGACCTGCTGTTGCTGGACGAGCCGCTGGCCGCCGTCGACGAGCTGACGCGCGACCTGCTGCAGGAGCAGCTGTCGCAGCTGTGGCAACAGTGCCGCTTCGCCGGCGTGCTGGTCACGCACAATGTGCAGGAGGCCGTCTTCCTGTCGCAGCGGATCGTCGTCATGGCGCCGCGCCCGGGCCGCGTCGTCGACGTGTTCGACGTGCCGTTTGCCTTTCCCCGCACGCCCGCGCTGCGGGCCAGTCCCGCCTTCGCCGCGCTGGCGGGCCAGGTCAGCGCCACCTTGCGCGCGGCCACCACGATCGAGAGCGTACATGCGTGACCGTGCCTTCCTCGCCAAGCGGCTTGCCATGCAATGGCTGCCCGCGCCGTCCCTGGCGCTGCTGGTGCTCGCGGCCTGGCACGCACTGTGCCTGACGGTCTACCAGGGCAAGGGCTACCTGCTGCCGTCACCGTTGGAAGTGGCCCACGCCGCTGCCGGCAACGCGGCGCTGCTGGCCGGCGCCGCGCTGACCACCTTGCGCGAGGCCCTGCTCGGCTACGCGCTGGCCGCCGTCCTCGGCATCGCCCTGGCCGCCGCGATGATCCAGGCCCGCCTGCTGGAGCGCTGCCTGTATCCCTACGCGGTGCTGCTGCAGACGGTGCCCGTGGTGGCGGTGGCGCCGCTGATCGTGCTGTGGAGCGGCTACAACGAGCGCTCGGTGGTGCTGATTGCCCTGATCATGGCCCTGTTCCCCATCGTGAACAACACCTTGCTGGGCCTGCGCTCGACGCCGCGCCAGCTGCTGGAGTTGTTCGCCCTGCACGGCACCGGGCGCTGGCGCACCTTCATGCGCCTGCGCCTGCCCGCCGCATTGCCCCATACCTTCGCCGGCCTGCGCATTTCCGCCGGCCTGTCCGTGATCGGTGCCATCGTCGGCGAATTCATCATCGGCGCCGGCAACGCCGACGGCGGCCTGGGCGTGCAGATCGTGTTCGCCCAGGGGCGCATGGACACGGCCTTGCTGTTCGCCGAGGTGATGGCGGCGACCGGCTTGGGCTTCGGCCTGTTCGCGGCCGTCAGCGCCGCGGGGCGCCTGTTGTTGCGGCGCTGGGATGGCGCCGCGGCGTGAGGGCGCGAACGGGGCGTCGCCCCTGCTAGCGCTGACGGCCTCAATAAACGCCTTCGCCGCATGTCAATAGCAATCAGCAAGTCACACCTTGGGGGAAATCAAGCACCTGGATTTTCGGGCGCCTAGTATTCCCCCAGGGTCGGGCGGGCCAGACGGTCCAGCCCCGGAAAGCGCACCTCGATCGCGAGCGCAGGTTGCCCCCTCCGTGCGAATCGCCCGTCGTGGCAATCGCGGGCCCGTGCGGATGGCCTGTCGCCATCCATTTTTTTCTGACGAGTTAAAGAGGAGAACATCATGCGCAAATTGACCAGCAATGAACTGCAACACGTGTATGGCGGCGGGGCACCCTGCGGCCATGGCCACGGCCATACCAAGAGCTGCAGCCACGGCAAGAGCCATACCAAGAAGGACAGCTGCCACAGCAAGAGCAAGAGCAAATGCAAGAGCAAGAGCGTCAGCGGCTGTAAGTAACAGTGCGGGCGCCGGCTGATCGTTGCGATGCAGCCGGATCAGGGCGGGAACGGTTTGGCCAACCGCTGCCGCCCGCATCCCGGTACCGCTGCTGCTGCCGCAGGCATGAGCCCCGCAGTCTCCTTCCACCGCTCCACCTTTGGGGAAATCCATGAAACGAGAACCCGACCTGCAGGGCGCGATCGACGCCGTGCAGCACCGCCCGCATCAGGAGGCCTGGCTGCTGGGGCAGCCGCCGCTGCGCAAATACCTCGATTTTCTCGACGACACGGCCATCGACGCGGCCACCTTGCAGCGGCCCCCGCTGGTGCGCGAATGGAGCGCGGCCGCGCTGTACTACGAGGAGCTGGAGCAGCGTGAGGCCAATATCGCCGACCATCCCGCCGCGCCGCCGCCCGACCCGGCCATCGTGCCGCTGATCGAAGAAGTCATGGCCAGCACCCGCTATACCCGCACCTTCGACCGGCTGCCCAGCACCATCGAGATGGTCGACCTGGCCAACCTGGTCGTCTGCCAGAACCACGTCACGCACAATTTCGTCGAGGACCTGAAGACGCGCCTCGGTCCCGATCCCGATCCGGTCGCGCTGTTCCGCTTTTGCCTGCCCATGGGGGACGAGCCCGCGCCGTTCCGCATCCGCGAGGCCGGGTCGAAACGCTACGTGTTCCGTTCCGAATCCACCGATTTCCGTTTCCACGAACCCGTGCTGCTGGGCGGCGCGCAACTGGGCGGCCACGATGCCTATGGTGCCGTGGCGGGTGCGCTGGCCCTGATCGTCGGCTTCAGTTCGAACTTTCTCAACGCCGTGCGCGACGACGACCGCGGCCGCCTATTGCTGCACAACGGCTACCACCGCGCCAGCGCGCTGCTGGCCCTGGGTGTCCGCTACGCGCCTTGCGTGGTGCAGACGGTGACGTCGCGCGACGAACTCGATATCGTCGCCAAGTCCATCGTCGCCAACGATCCTGGCTACTTCTTCAACGCGCCCCGGCCGCCCCTGCTGAAGGACTTTCTTGACCCGCGCATCTGCAAGCTGATACCGATCAAGAAGCTGTCGCGCGTGATTGAAATCAGCTACGACGTGCGCGATTACTTCGCCGAGGAATAATGGACGGTTCCGGCCGAGACGACGACCAGGGCTTGTCGCTGTTCCGCCAGGAGGTGCTGCGCGCGCAGCAGGCGAGCTGGCTCGGCACCGTCCTCGTCAAGCCCCGTGCGCTGCACTGGTGGTTCGCCGGCCTGGCCGCGCTGACGACGGTGCTCGTCGTCGCGGTGCTGTGCCTGGGCAGCTACACGAAGCGGGCAAGAGTGCCCGGCTGGCTGGTGCCGGCCCAGGGCATGGTGCGGGTGTTCGCGCCCCGCGCGGCCGTGGCGACCGGCATCTTCGTGCAGGAGGGCAGCGAGGTGGCGCAGGGGCAGAAACTGGCGACGCTGTCGACCGAGGAGTTGAGCATGGCGCTGGGCGAAACCCAGGCCCACGTGGTGCAGGCGCTGGCGGCCCAGCGCGACAGCCTGGCCGCGGAAGGGGAGCGCAACCGCGAGCTGCTGCGCCAGCAGCGGGCCACGATGGCCGAACGCATCGCCGCCTTGCAGCGCGAGGAGCAGAACATGCAAAGGGAAGTGAATCTGCAGGCCTCGCGCGTGACGATGGCGCGGCAATGGGAAGCGCGCCTGCGCGAGCTGCAAAAGCTCGGTTTCGTGCTGGAACACCAGGTGCGCGAGGCCGCCGCCGACGTCGTCGAACAGGCCGCGCGCCGCGAGGGCGCCGAACGCAACTTGATCGCGCTGGGGCGCGAGCGGGCCGCGCTGGAAGGCGAACTGCGCGACATTCCCGTCCGGCTGGCCGCGCAGGAGGAACTGGTCAAGCGCAATATCGCCGTGACGGCGCGCGAGCTGGCCGAAACCGAGGCGCGCCGCGCGCTGTCGATCGCCGCGCCGCAGGCCGGCACCGTCACCGCCATCCACGCCACCCCGGGGGCCACCGTCACGCCCGGCATGCCGCTGCTGTCCATCGTGCCGAAAGGCGCCACCCTGGAGGCGCACCTGTATGCGCCCAGCGGCGCCGTTGGCTTCGTGCGCGCCGGCCAGGGCGTGCTGCTGCGCTACCGCGCCTACCCGTACCAGAAATTCGGCCACTACCGGGGCGTGATCCACAGCGTCTCGCGCAGCGCCATCGAGCCGTCCGACCTGCCGGCGCCGTTCGGCATGGACGCGCAGGGTTCGGTGGCCGAGGCGCGTTACCGCATCGTCGTCGCGCTGGAGCGGCAGCAGGTGACCGCCTACGGCAAGGCCGTGCCGCTGCAGCCGGGCATGCAGCTGGACGCCGAAATCCTGCTGGACCGCCGCCGCCTGATCGAATGGGTGCTCGAACCCCTGTTTACGTTGACGGGCACCGTGCGATGAACGCGCCGTACGACTTCGGCGCCAGCCTGGGCGTGCGCCTGCCGCTGATCCTTCAGACGGAGGCGGCCGAATGCGGACTGGCATGCCTGGCGATGGTGGCGGCCTTCCACGGCGAAGGTGCCGGCCTGGCGCCGCTGCGCCGCCGCTTCGGCCTGTCGCTGCGGGGCGCGTCGCTGAAGGACCTGGTATCGATCGCCACGCACCTGGGGCTGGCCGCGCGGCCCCTGCGCCTGGAGCCGGAGGAACTGGCCCTGCTCGCCACGCCGTGCATCCTGCACTGGGACCAGAACCATTTCGTCGTCCTGAAGGCCGTGACGGCAACGGGCGTCGTCATCCACGATCCGGCCGTGGGCGTGCGCCGCCTGGCAAGGGCCGAAGTGAACAGACACTTCACCGGGGTGGCGCTGGAGCTGACGCCGGCACCCGGTTTCACGGCCGCCGAGCCGGGGCCCCGGCTGCGCGTGACGGCGCTGCTGGGCCGTGTCGTCGGCGTGCGCCGCTCGCTGGCGCTGTTGGCCGTGATGGCGCTGGCCATCGAGACCTTGGGCGTCACCAGCCCCTTCTTCATGCAGTGGGTGGTGGACGAGGCGCTGGTCGGCGCCGACCGCGACCTGCTGGCCACCCTGGCCTGGGCGTTGTGCTTCATGCTGCTGCTGCGGGTGGCGATCACGACGATGCGCGGCGCCACCCTGATCGCCATTTCCAGCGTGATGAAGGTGTCCGGCCGGGCCGCGCTGTTCGGCCACCTGGTGCGCCTGCCGGCCCGCTATTTCGAAAGCCGCCACCTGGGCGACGTCATGTCCCGCTTCGGCTCGCAGGAAACCATCCTGCAGGCCTTGACGACGGACCTGGTCGAAATCCTGCTAGATGGCCTGATGTCCGTCGTCACCTTGATCGTCATGCTGCTGTACGCGCCGGCGCTCGCCGGCGTCGTGCTGGCCGGCGCGCTGCTATACGCGGGGGTGCGGGTGCTGTCGTACTCCAGCCTGCGCAACGCCCGCGCCGAGGCCATCGTATGGAGCGCGCGTCGCGACAGCCATTTCCTGGAAACGCTGCGAGGCATGAAGACCATCAAGCTGTTCAACGGGCAGGACGGACGACAGGCCCACTGGGTCAACCTGCTGGTGGAAACAGTCAATCGCCAGGTGACGGCCCAGAAGCTGGGGCTGATGTTCCGCACGGTGAATTCAACGCTGATCGGCATCGTCGCCGTGCTGGTGCTGTGGCTGGGCGCCGAACGCGTGTTGCAGAATGCCTTTTCCGTCGGCATGCTGCTGGCCTTTATCAGCTATAAGGACCAGTTCCTGTCCCGTGTCAGCAGCCTGATCGACAAGGGCCTGGACCTGGTCATGCTGCGCCTGCACGCGGAACGCCTCGCCGATATCGCATTGACGGCGCCGGAAGAGCGGGGCTTGCCGGCGGCCGGTCCGCTCCGGCGCGCGCCCCTCGGACTGGATCTGCGCGAGCTGCGCTTTCGCTTTGGCGCGATGGAGCCGTGGATACTGGATGGCATCGACCTGTCGATCGCCCCGGGCGAATCGGTTGCCATCGTCGGCCCCTCCGGTTGCGGCAAGACGACCTTGCTGCGCGTGCTGGCCAGCCTGCTCGACGCGGGTGGTGGCGAAGTGCTGGTCGACGGCCGCCCTCTGGCGCCCGCAGGGGTCGAACAATACCGTGCCCGCATCGGCGTCGTGCTGCAGGACGACCAGTTGTTCGCCGGCTCGATCGCCGACAATATCTGCTTCTTCGCCGACGCCCCGTGCGAGGAAGCCATCCGCGCCTGCGCGAGCCAGGCCGCCGTCCTCGACGACATCCTGGCCATGCCGATGGGCTTCCACACCCTGATCGGCGACATGGGCACCGTGCTGTCGGGCGGCCAGAAGCAGCGCGTGCTGATCGCCCGTGCCCTGTACCGCGAACCGGCGCTGCTGCTGCTCGATGAGGCGACCAGCCATCTCGACGTCGCCCGCGAGCAGGCCGTCAATGCGGCCATCGCGCAACTGCCGATGACACGCATCATCGTCGCCCACCGCCGCGAAACCATTCTGTCGGCCGACCGCATCATCATGCTGTCGAAGGGCAAGGTGACGGCGGACCTGCGCGGCGCGGCGGGGCGGGCCCGGTTCGTCGAGCTGGCCGGTGGGGCCGGCCAGGACTGATCCGCGTTGCCTCCCCGCAGCTCAACATAATCCCGTGCAATTGCCGGCCGCATCCTCGCGCCCGGTCGTGCGTCCCGAAAACATCGCGTGCGCTAGAATGACAGCTACCATTTGGAGAGGTAGAAAACACCATGAGCGAAGATAAACAAAAACTGGATGGGGCGGCCTGGTACACATTGTCGGGCGACGTCAACAGCGATATGGTCCACCGCGTATTCGATGCGGTGGCGGACATGACCGAAGATGGCGTGGAGACGGCGCACATCCTGATCCAGTCGAACGGCGGTTATGTCAGTGACGGGCTGTGCCTGCACAACTACCTGAGCAACCTGCCGATCAAGATCGTCACGTACAACGGCGGCGCCGTCGCGTCGATCGCTGTGATCCTGTTCCTGGCGGGGCAGGAACGCTATGCCAGCGAGACGGCCCGTTTCATGGTGCACAAATCCCATGCCAGCGCGCCATCAGGGGCGCGGCCGGATGCGCTGCGCATCATCGTCGAGGGCCTGCAGGCGGACGACGCACGCACGGAATCGATCCTGCGCAAGAATATCAACCTGTCCGACGAACACTGGACCATCCATGCCTATTCCGACCTGCACCTGACGGCGCGCGACGCGGCCAAGGTCGCCTTGATCAACGAAGTGCGCGATTTCCGGCCGCCGAAGGGCAAGCGGGTGACGAATATCTGAGCCGGCGCAGGACGGCGGGACCGGCTGGAAAGCAGTCGACGAAACACCAAACACGACAAAAGACAAAAGACAAAAGACAAAATACAAAAGAGCCTGTACGGCATTGCCGTTGCAGGCTCTTTCCTTTGAAGCAGGCCCCGCTTGCGGGAAGTGCGCTGTCGCCAGCGCAAAGGCTTGCGCCCTTACTTGCTTTTCGACGAGGACTTCTTGCCGTCGTTTTTGTGGCTTTGACGTCCGGCTTCTACGTGCTGCTCATGCGTGCCGCCTTGCGTACCGCCCGAGCGCGAGCCCTGGTTGTCCGATTGCTTGCTGCCGCTGCTGGAAGAACCCTGCTTGCTGCCACCGCTTTTCTGGTTCGAGGCCATTTTGCTTTCCTTTCGTGTGAATGGAGAGAGTCGCTTGCCGAAGTCCCATCGATGAGACGGTTGCCGAAGGAGCCAGTCGCTTCGCCGATACGTTTCCGGTAGCGAAATGATGCGTTTTTGCTCAGGTCACGAATATCGGAGATAACCGTCCTGACATGTAGGACTAGAGCTTGCGGGCCCTGATGCCATGCGCCCTGGCGGGGTGTAAGGTGACCCGGCTGCCACGCGCCGTGTCGCGCAAAAGCTGGGGAACTGTAATTTTGTATTGCCATTCGGCAAGGATGTGACAGAATGGCGGTTACGGCTTTTGCCGCGCCACCATTGCCAATTATGCATTCGTCCAACCCTCCAGCCGCGCTTTCGCCGGTGTCGCCGCGCCATGCGGTGCTGGAAAGCCTGATCGCCACGGCCACGTCGCTGGCCCGCGCGCAGCTGCGCGAGCTGTGCATGCTGCTGGCCGGCGCGCTGGTCGACGGCGACACGATGCAGGACGATATCCGCGCCGTGCAGCTGCGCCTGCGGGCCGGCAACCTGCTGCGGGACCGGCAGGGCCTGTTCGTGCAACTGGCATCGGATGCGCTGGAACGCCAGCTGCGGCGCGGCCTGGCCCAGCTGGCCCCACGCCAGGGCAGTGTGCGCGGCGCGGAGGCGCTGGCGCTGGTGCCGTATGAAGAGATGGACCAGCAAGTCACGCTGGGCGGCGTAGCCCGCCCGTTCGAGACGGCCCATGCCGACGCGCTGGCGGCGCTGGGCGCGCGCCTTGCCCACCTGCTCGAACGGGGCACGCTGCGCACGGGGCAGCATCCGTTCCGGCCCGACGTCTTCATCGCCGCATTGCAAGAGGCGTGGGCGGAGCTGCACGCGGAGCCGGAGGCGGCCGGCCTTCTGCTGCCGTTGCTCAAGGCAGGCCTGTTCTTCGACCTGGGGCCCATGCTGGAGGCGCTGAACCTGGCGCTCGAGCGTCACGGCGTGCTGCCCGGTGCGGCTGCCACCGCACGGGCGCGCCAGGACACGCACGATGCGGCGCCCCGGCGGCGCGATGCCCAATTGGCGGCGCAGTTGCGCGGCCTGTTCGCGGCATCGACGACCGGCCCGGCCCTGTGCGACGAACTGGGGGACCTCGACCTGTCGCTGCCGCAGCTATCGAGGACGGCCGGCACCGATCGCGCGCCGCAGGCGGGCGCCGTCGCCAACGCGGCACCGGTGGAGCGTCCGCTGCTGGCCTACCTGGCGCGGCTCACGCAGGCTAATCTCCAGGCCCCGGCACAGGGCGCGGGGGCGGTGGGAACGCCGTCGAACGTGATCCACCTGCCGACCATCAAGGCGCTGGCGCCGCAAGGGAGCCTGTCGCGCGCCGACGAATCCACCATTGACCTCCTGGCCGCCGTCTTCGATACCGTCCATGGCGACCAGGCCATCGCCGGCGAGATCCGCGACCTGATCCGCCTGTTGCAACTGCCCGTGCTGAAGACGGCCCTGCTGGACAAGGCCTTCTTCTTCGACGACGACCACCCGGCGCGGCGTCTGCTCGACCTGCTGTCGCACCTGGGCTGGGAGCAGTCGCAGAAAGGCCGCCAGGACCCGGACGATCCCCTGGTGCGCGCCATGCGCCGCAGCGTCGAGGGCATCGGCGAGATCGATGGCCAGCAGCCGGCCACCTTTGCCAAGGCGGTGACGGAACTGGAAGCCACCTTGCGCGAGGAAGAAGCCGCCACGGCGGCGGCGCTGGCCGGTCCCGTGGCGGCCGCGCTGCGGCAGGAGCAGCGCGAGACTGCGGTGCGCGCGGCGCGCGAGGCGGTGGCGCAGCGGCTGGAGGCAGGCGCGGTGGCCGCCGTGGTGGCCGCCTTCCTGCAGCAGCGGTGGACCGATGTGCTGGCGACGGCTCACGGCATCGAGGACGGCAAGCCGGGCGCCGTGGCCAATGCGACCGCTGCGATGGACGAGCTGCTGTGGAGCGTGCAGCCAAAAAGCGGCGCCGACGAGCGCCGGCAACTGATCAAACGGCTGCCCGGCCTGCTGGCGGCGCTGAACCGCTGGCTGGACGTGATCGGCTGGCAGGATGCGGGGCGCCTGCGCTTCTTCGCCGACCTGGCCGAGTGCCATGCGTCGATCGTGCGCGCGCCGCTGGACCTGAGCCCGGCACGCCAACTGGCGCTGTCCGTCGATGCGACCCGTCACGCGGCCGAACGGGCGGCGGCGCCGGCGCCAAGCGACGATGCCGTCATCGCCGTCGATGCCCTGGTGCGGGGCGCCTGGCTGGAGTTCGCCACGGCCGGCGCGCCGCGCCGCGTCAAGCTGGCGTGGATCAGCCCCTTGCGCAGCCTGTACATCTTCTCCAACGGCGCACGCGAGGAAGCCTTCTCACTGTCGGCCGACGAGCTGGCGCAGCGCTTCCGTGCCGGCGCCGCGACCGTGTTGCCCACGGGCGACCTGGTGGCGCGCGCGCTGACGCAGGCCATCGGCACCCTGGCCGAAAACGACCCAGGTGCGCACGCCAATGCGCACGCCCACGGCACCGGCCGGGCCGCCTGACCGCCGCGTTCGTGCGTTCGTCGTTAATGGCGACTTAATAAAAACATACTATGCTGTGAGGCCTGGTCGGCAGAGGAAACGTGCGGTTGTCGGTGTTTCCGTGATGCAATATAATCCAGGTTGACGGAAAATTCCGCCGCGCCCACTGGTAGCGCGGCCGCAATCGAAAGGTTTCAAGGATGATGAGTTGGTGGAATGCCCTGTCGATGGTGGGCAGTACGGCCGTGACGGTGCCGCTCAGTATCGCCATCGCGGCCTGGCTGCTGGCAGGGCGGTCATGGCGCCTGTCGCTGTCATGGTGCCTGCTGTTCGGCGCCGGCATGCTGATGGTGGTGCTGACGAAGATGGCCTATATCGGCTGGGGCATCGGCATCGACGAAGTGCAGTTCGGCGGCCTGTCGGGCCACGCGATGCGGGCCTGTGCCGTCTTTCCCGTGGCGTTCTACCTGGCTTTTCACCATATGCGCCCGCGGATGCGGCAGGCCGCAACGCTGGCCGGATTCGCGTTGGGCATCCTGATCAGCGTTTCGCGCGTGCCCGTGCTGGCGCACTCGGTCTCGGAGGTGGTGCTGGGGGCGGCCGTCGGCCTGGCCGTGGCGGGCGCCTTCATTCTTCATGCGTCCAGCGAGCGCCCCGGTGTCGCCGGACGCATCCTGCTGGCCTTGTGCGTGCCCGTTCTGTGCCTGGCACCGCTGGCCAAGCCGGTGCCGGCGGAGCGGTGGATCACGCAGCTGGCCCTGCACGTCTCGGGCAACAAGGTGCCGGTCGGCCAGCCCTGGAAACTGGGCACGCCCGAGGAACGGGCGGAGCAGCGCGTGCGCCAGCTGCAGGAATTGCGCAAACGGCAGCAGGAGCGCCGGCAGCAGCAGAGGGGACCGGTCCAGGCTGCCCTGTGATTCGCCAGCGATGCGATTTTGTCCAGATTGCAGTCGCGATGGTATGATAAGCACCTTTTCAACCGTGCCTTTCCCGGCGAAGAACAGATTACAAAGTGCGTCTATCGTCCATCAAATTGTCGGGATTTAAGTCGTTTGTCGATCCCACCAATTTCCAGGTGCCGGGCCAGCTGGTCGGCGTGGTCGGCCCGAACGGTTGCGGCAAGTCGAACATCATCGACGCCGTGCGCTGGGTGCTGGGCGAATCGAAGGCCTCGGAACTGCGCGGCGAGTCGATGCAGGACGTTATCTTCAACGGTTCCACCCACCGCAAGCAGGCGGGCCGCGCCTCGGTCGAACTGGTGTTCGACAACCACGACGGCAAGGCCGCCGGCCAGTGGGGCCAGTATGCCGAGATCGCCGTCAAGCGCACCTTGACGCGCGACGGCACTTCCACCTACTACATCAACAGCCAGCCGGTACGCCGGCGCGACATCCAGGATATCTTCCTCGGCACGGGCCTGGGCCCGCGCGCCTACGCCATCATCGGCCAGGGCATGATCGCCCGCATCATCGAATCGCGTCCGGAGGAACTGCGCGTCTTCCTCGAGGAAGCAGCCGGCGTGTCGAAGTACAAGGAGCGTCGCCGGGAAACGGAAAACCGCCTGCAGGACACGCGCGAGAACCTGCTGCGGGTGGAAGACATCCTGCGCGAGTTGAACAACAACCTGGAACGGCTCGAAGGCCAGGCCGCCGTCGCGCTGAAGTTCCACCAGCTGCAGGCCGACCAGGACGAGAAGCAGAAGTTGCTCTGGCTGCTGCGCAAGAACGAGGCGCAGACCGAGCAGGCCCGCTACTTCCGCGAAGTGGAGCTGGCCCAGAACGACCTGGAAGAACAGACGGCCAAGCTGCGCGGGGTCGAGCTGTCGCTGGAGCAGATGCGCCAGGCTCACTTCGCCGTCGGCGACCGGCTGCACCAGGCCCAGGGCGCGCTGTACCAGACCAATGCGGAAATCGGCAGCCTGGAAGCGAAGATCAAGTTCGTCGTCGAATCGCGCACGCGCCTGCAGCAGCAATTGGGCGTGCTGACGGCCCAGCGCGACCAGTGGCAGCAGCAGGCGGAAACCTACCGCGGCCAGATCGAGGAAGCGGAATTCGAGCTGGAGGAACTGTCGGCCAAGGTCGAGGAATCGGCCATGATGGCCGAACAGAAGGGCGAACTGCTGCCGATGCTGGAGGCCGAATGGCGCGCCGCCCAGGAGCGCAGCACCGAGTCGCGTGCCCGCATCATGGGCGCCCAGCAGCAGCTGGAACTGGAGTCGGCCCACCAGCGCAATGCATCGAACATCCTTTCGAGCCTGGCGCTGCGGCGCGAGCGGCTGCAGGGCGAAAAGAACGGCCTGGCCATGCCCGACGCTGCCCACCTGGACAACCTGCGCATGCAGCTGGAAGAAAAGCAGCAGGTGCTGGAGGAGCAGGGCATGGCGCTGGAAGAAGCCTTGCAGCAGCAGCCGCGTGTGGAAGACGAGCGGCGCGAGGCGCAGGCTGCCGTGCAGAAGGAAAGCGCCGCCAACGCCCAGCTGGAAGCGCGCCTGAATGCGCTGCGCCAGTTGCAGGAGCGCGTGCAGACCCAGGGCAAGGTCACGCCCTGGCTGCAGAAACATGAACTGAACGAACTCCCCCGCCTGTGGCAGAAGCTCGATATCGAAGCGGGCTGGGAAACGGCGCTGGAGGCGGTGCTGCGCGAACGCACGTCGGCGCTGCAGGTGTCGAACCTGGAATGGGCGCGCCACTTCTTCGCCGATGCGCCGCCGGCCAAGCTGGCGCTGTTCGCGCCCGTCACGACGGCGCCGGCCGCCGCTGCCGCCGTGCCGGGACTGCGTCCCTTCGTCGACCTCTTGCGGTTGAACGACCCGGGCCTGCGCGGCGTGCTCGCCGACTGGCTGCATGGCGTGTTCGTGGCCGACGACGCGGCCCAGGCCTTTGCCGACCGCGCCAGGCTGCCGTCAGGCGGCAGCTTCGTCACGCGCCAGGGCCACGTCGTCACGGCGTCCAGCGTGCGCTTCCACGCCGCCGACGCCGAGCAGGAAGGCATGCTGGGCCGGCAGCACGAGATCGACAACCTGGGGCGCCAGCTGAAGGCGCAGACCATGCTGGCCGAGGAAGCCCGTGCCCGCGCGGTGCGCGCCGAGGCGGCCGTCACCAGCCACGCGCGCCTGGTGGCCGAGCTGCGCCAGAAGATCCAGTCGCTCACTGGCGCCGTGCATGCGCTGCAGATCGACGTCGTCAAGCTGTCCGAGGTGGAAGCGCGCTTCAACCAGCGCAGCACGCAGATCGGCGCCGACCTGGCCGAAATCGCCGCGCAGGAAGAGGAGCAGCTGCAGATCAAGCTCGAATCCGAGGAAAAGTTCGAACAGCTCGACATGGAACTGGCCGAGCTGCAGGGCGCCCACGAAGACGGCCAGAGCGCCTTCCTGCGCAAGGAAGCGCAACTGAGCGATGCGCGCGAAGCCCTGCGCGAACTGGAACGCAAGGCCCAGGAAGCGCAGTTCGCGGAAAAGTCGGCCAGAAGCCGCATCGACGAACTTCGCCGGGGCATCGCCACGGCCACCACCCAGGCCGCGCAGGTGACGCAAAGCCTGGAAGCGGGGCAGGCGGAACTGGCCGGCCTCGAGGCGGGCAGCGCCAGCGACGGCCTGCAGGACCTGCTGGACCGCCGCTCGCAGCAGGAGCGTGCGCTGGCCGACGCCCGCCATGAGCTGGACCAGATCACCCAGCAGCTGCGCCACGCCGAGGATGCGCGCAGCCAGAACGAACGCAGCCTGCAGCCGCAGCGCGACCGCATTATGGAGCTGCAGCTGAAGGAGCAGGCCGCGCGCCTGAACCAGGAGCAGTTCGCCCAGCAGCTGGCCGAGGTGCAGGCGGACGAAGCGGCATTGTCCGCCAAGCTCCATCCGGACATGAAGGCCCAGTACCTGCAAGGGGAAGTGACGCGACTGACCAATGCCATCGCCGCGCTGGGCGCCGTCAACCTGGCCGCGCTGGACGAGCTGGCGACGGCCTCCGAGCGCAAGAACTTCCTCGATGCGCAGAACGCCGACCTGACGGAGGCGATCACCACCCTGGAAGACGCCATCGCCCGCATCGACAAGGAAACGCGCGACCTGCTGCAGGAAACCTTCGACAAGGTCAACGGCCACTTCAGCGAGTTGTTCCCCATCCTGTTCGGCGGCGGCCAGGCGAAGCTGATCATGACGGGCGACGAAATCCTGAACGCGGGCGTGCAGGTGATGGCCCAGCCGCCCGGCAAGAAGAACGCGACGATCCACCTGCTGTCCGGCGGCGAAAAGGCGCTGACGGCGACGGCGCTGGTGTTTTCGATGTTCCGCCTGAACCCGGCGCCGTTCTGCCTGCTCGACGAAGTCGACGCACCGCTGGACGACGCCAACACGGAGCGTTTCTGCCGCATGGTGAAACGCATGTCCGACCAGACCCAATTCCTCTTCATCTCGCACAACAAGATCGCGATGGAGATGGCCACTCAACTGATCGGTGTGACGATGCAGGAGCAGGGCGTATCGCGCATCGTGGCGGTGGATATGCAAGCCGCCGCCAATTTCGCTTCCGAGGCACAAGCAGCATGACAGATTTCCAGACCAGTTTGATCGCAGCCGCCGGCGTGTTCGTCGCCGGCGTATTCGTCTATAACAAGTGGCAGGAGCACAAGGCCAAGAAAAGCGTCGAACGGGCCTTCGCGTCCGAGCACGACGACGTGCTGATGCACAAGGACGAGGCGCCTGCCTTCGACGCCGGCGACATGCAGCACGATTCTGCCAGCGGTCGCAATGAGCCCAGCTTCACCCTGGGCGACGTGTCGATGGTCGACGGCGGTTCCGGCGCCTATGCCGTGCCCGCGCACGAGGAACCCGTGGCACCGTCGGTGGCGCCCGAACCCGCTCCGGCTTCGGCATCGGCCGAACACACCTTCGACGTGCCGCCCGCCACCGTGCCGGCGGCCGAACCGGCGCCTGAGCCGGTGACTGCACCACTGGCCGCCACGCCGCGCGAACCGGTACTGCATGCCGAAGCCGCGGCGCCTGCCGCCGCCACGCCGGTTCCGCCTGTCGCCGCTCCTGCAGCGCCCGCACACGTGCCGGCCGAACCGCCGATTCCCGTGCGCGCCGCCGATGCCGCCGTGCCCCGCGCCGAGCTGGCCACGGCCCTGGTCGATCCGCTGATCGACTGCCTGCTGCCGCTGGAGCTGGCCGCACCGATCCGCGGCGAAAAGCTGCTGCCGGCGCTGCAGAAGCTGCGCTTCGTCGGCAGCAAGCCGGTGCACTACATCGGCCTGGCCGTCAGCGGCGACTGGGAGCCGGTTCGCCACGGTATCGTCTACACCAAGCTGCAGGGCGGGGTGCAGCTGGCCAGCCGCACGACGGCCCTGAACGAGCTGGAATACTCGGAACTGGTGACGCGCCTGCGCAGCATGGCCGATGAAATCGGCGCCGAGCCGCACGTGCCGGACATGATGGAAGTAATGGCCGAAGCGAAGACATTGCACCGCTTCGTTGCCAGCCACGATGCCCAGCTGGGCGTGAACCTGGCCGCCAACGGCGCACCCTGGGGCCTCACGACCCTGGTCGGCGCGCTGGAAAAGCAGGGCTTCGACATGCGCCCGGACGGCCGCTTCGTGATGCCGGACGGCGAGGGCGGCCAGCTGTTCACCTTGTCGACCAATGTGTCGCCGGCCGAGGAAACCACGCCCCGCCTGACCCTGCTGCTGGACGTGCCTTGCGTGGCCCCGGCGCGCGACGGCTTCGGCGCCATGGTGGCCTGCGCCCGCTCGCTGGTCCAGCGCCTGGACGCCATCATTGTCGACGACTACAACCAGCCCCTGTCGGATGCGACGTTGGAAGAAATCGCCGGCCAGGTGCGCGACTTCTACGCCGACATGGAAGCGTCGGACATTCCGGCCGGCTCGACCCGCGCGCTGCGCCTGTTTAACTGAAAGCGGACCGTACGATGAGCAATGAAAACGTGCAGCACGACGCTCAGCGAATTACTGAGCTAATTGCTGAGATCGAACGCCATTCTTATGCATACCATTCGCTGAATATACCGACGATTCCTGATGCAGAGTACGACAAGCTTTTTGCCGAGCTCTTGGAATTGGAAGCCAAGTATCCTGACCTGATTCAGCCATACTCTCCGTCAACGCGGGTCGGAGCGCCGCCATTGCCGCAAATGCCGAAAGTGAAGCATTCAATCCCAATGCTGTCGCTGAACAATGCATTTACTGAGGAGGATATTGAAAATTTCGACCGCCGAGTGTGTGATGCCCTGGAAGTTAATGAGGTTCAATACTCAGCTGAGGTGAAATTTGACGGTTTGGCTGTAAATTTGCGGTATCAAAACGGTTTGCTAACTGAAGCAGCTACTCGGGGCGACGGTTTTACCGGGGAGGGCGTCCTCTTAAACGTAAAGACTATCAGAACCTTACCATTGCGGTTGCGAGGGAGCAACGTCCCAATGCTTTTAGACGTGCGTGGCGAAGTCATGTTTTCACGTAGTGATTTTGAAAAGCTAAATGAGCGTACAAAAGCGGTCGGTGGCAAAGAGTTCGTGAATCCGCGCAATGCTGCCGCTGGCGCGTTGCGGCAGCTGGACTCGCGGATAACTTCTGCACGTAAGCTAAGGTTTTTTGCTTATGGTATTGGTGAGCTTGAAGGGCTGCCCCTCCCTGAGACACATTCAGAGCTTTTAGAATGGTTAAGTCAACTCGGATTTACTGTGGCAAAAGAACGATCGGTTGTTACTGGTGCTACTGGGATGGTGGATTATTACAGAGCAATTGAACAGGGACGTTCCGCTCTGTCGTTCGATATCGATGGAGTGGTATTTAAGGTTAATCGAATCCTAGATCAACGAACGTTAGGATATCAATCAAGGGCACCTAAGTTCGCTGTAGCGTATAAATTTGAGGCAGAGGAAGCAACCACAGAGGTTTTAAACATCGAGGTGCAGGTCGGCCGCACCGGTGCGATCACGCCCGTGGCCCGGCTGGTGCCCGTGTTCGTCGGCGGCGTCACCGTCACCAACGCCACCTTGCACAACGAGGACGAAGTGCGCCGCAAGGATGTGCGCGTGGGCGATACCGTCATCGTGCGGCGCGCCGGCGACGTCATTCCCGAGGTGCTGGCGGTGGTGCCGGAAAAACGCCCGACGCCGGAACCGGCTCCCTACGTGCTGCCGAAGCAGTGCCCCGTCTGCGGCTCGCACGTGGTGCGCGAGGAAGGCGAGGCCATCGCGCGCTGCTCGGGCGGCCTGTTCTGCTCGGCCCAGCGCAAGGAAGCGATCCGGCACTTCGCCGGGCGCCGCATGATGGACATCGAAGGCCTGGGCGATCGCTATATCGACAGCCTGGTCGAGGCCAGCCTGGTGCACAGCGTGGCCGACCTGTACAAGCTGACCCTGGACGACCTCCTGGCGATGAAGCGTCTCGCCGACGAACGTGACGGCACCACGCCGGAAACGGTCAAGCAGGGCAAGGTTGCCACCAAGTGGGCCGACAACCTGCTGCTGGCGATCGAGGCCAGCAAGCGTCCGCCGCTGGAGCGCCTGCTGTTCGCGTTGGGCATCCGCCACGTAGGCGAATCGACGGGCAAGACCCTGGCCGACTGGCTCGGCAAGTTCGAGCTGGTGCGCCGCGCCCCGGCCGCGCTGCTGCGCGTGCTGCCCGATATCGGCGGCACCGTGGCCGAGTCCATCGCCGAGTTCTTCGCGGAACCGAAGAACCAGCAGGCCATCGACGCGCTGCTGGCGGCCGGCGTGACGCCGCAGGGCGAACATGCGCCGAAGGCGCAGCTGCGCGAGAAGCTGGAGCCGGTCAAGCTGCTGGCCGCGCTGGATATCCCGAAACTGACGGAGCCGCGCGCGCGCCAGCTCGTCGAACAGGGCTTGACGTTCGAGGCGCTGGCCAGCCGGCGCACCTTCGACGTGTTCGGCCTGCCCGCCACCGTGGCGGCGGCGCTGGAAGCGTGGATGGCCGATGCCGGCAACCGCGATGCGCTGCTGCGCCTGGACGCGCTGCGCACGGAGCTGCTGGCGCAGCTGCCGGAAGTGGCCGAAAGCGTGGAGGGTCCCATGAGCGGCAAGACCTTCGTGCTGACGGGGACCTTGCCGACCCTGTCGCGCGATGCCGCCGGTGCGCTGATCGAGGAGGCCGGCGGCAAGGTGTCCGGTTCGGTATCGAAGAAGACGTCGTATGTCGTCGCCGGCGCGGAGGCGGGCAGCAAGCTGGCCAAGGCCGAGGAACTGGGCGTGACGATCCTGGACGAGACGGCGCTGCTGGCGCTATTGGGTAAATAAGGCTTTGTGAACGAGGGACGCGCATGAACCAGATCAAGAAGGCAGTGTTTCCGGTGGCGGGGCTGGGCAGCCGCTTCCTGCCCGCCACCAAGGCGCAGCCGAAGGAGATGCTGCCCATTGTCGACAAGCCCCTGATCCAGTATGCCGTCGAGGAAGCCGTGGCGGCTGGCATCACGGACCTGATCTTCATCACGGGCCGCAACAAGCGTGCCATCGAGGATCACTTCGACAAGGCCTACGAGCTGGAAGCGGAGCTGGAGGCGGCCAACAAGCAAGCCTTGCTGGAGCTGGTGCGCAACGTCATCCCGAAACACGTCAACTGCATCTACATCCGCCAGCCGGCGGCGCTGGGCCTGGGCCACGCCGTGCTGTGCGCCCGCCCCGTGGTGGGCAACGAGCCCTTTGCCGTGCTGCTGGCCGACGACTTCATGGACACCGCCCCGGGCGTGCTGCCCGTGCTGGCGCAGATGACGCAGCAGTACGAATTCGAGCGCGCCAGCCTGCTGGCGGTGCAGGATGTCCCTCGCGAGAACACGCGCCAGTACGGCATCGTCAGCGCCAGCAGCTACCGCGAGCGGCTGGAGCTGGTGTCGGGCATCGTCGAGAAGCCGGCGCCGGCCGAGGCGCCGTCCACCTTGGCCGTGGTGGGGCGCTACGTGCTGTCGCCCCGCATCTTCGAATTCCTGGAGCAGCTGGGCACGGGCGCCGGCGGCGAAATCCAGCTGACCGACGGTATCGCCGCCCTGCTCAAGCACGAGCGCGTGCTGGCCTACCGCTACGACGGCCAGCGCTACGACTGCGGGTCCAAGCTGGGCTACCTGAAGGCGATGGTGGCGATGGGCGTGAAGCATCCTGAAACGGGCGCGGACTTCGGGCGCTTCGTTGCCGACTTTGTCGGCGCCGGACAGGGAGCTGCCAAATGACGGTGCGCGAGATCCTGAAGATGGGCGACCCGCGCCTGTTGCGCCAGGCCGACCCGATACGTGACCTCGACTTCGATACGCCGGCGCTGCGGACGCTGATCGCCGACATGTTCGACACCATGCACGCGGCCAATGGCGCCGGGCTGGCGGCGCCCCAGATCGGCGTCAACCTGCAGGTCGTCATCTTCGGCTTCAAGTCCAACCCGCGCTACCCGGACGCGCCCCAGGTGCCGGAAACGGTGCTGATCAATCCCGTCCTGACACCCATCGGCGACGCCATGGAAGAGGGCTTCGAAGGCTGCCTGTCCGTGCCCGGCCTGCGCGGCAGCGTGCCGCGCCACGTGCGCCTGCACTACGAAGGCTTCGACCAGGCCGGCCAGCGCATCGTACGCGATGCCGAAGGCTTCCACGCCCGCGTGGTGCAGCACGAAGTCGACCACCTGCACGGCATCCTGTACCCGATGCGCATCCGCGACTTCTCCCAATTCGGCTTCACGTCCGTGATGTTCCCCGACCTCGATCCGCACGACGACGATTGAGGGCGCTCCTTGCGGGGCAGGGCGCCTGCTCCCTGCCGACGCGCCTCGCTGGCGTCAAACCTTGTGATATCGCAAACAAGATTGGCGGCAACACAAATCTGGCGTAAGATCGCGGCCAGCGTTATCCACGCGCACTCTCCCCGCAGCTACTCCCTATAACAAACAAGGTTACCGGAGCCACAGGATGAATACACCCTCGTCGTCTAATCCACTGGAGTTCAGCATACGAGGAATCATCCTCGGCATCCTGATCACCCTGGTCTTCACGGCCGCCCAGGTCTACCTGGGCCTGAAGGTCGGCCTGACCTTCGCCACGTCGATTCCCGCCGCCGTCATCTCGATGGCGCTGCTGTCGGCCTTCAAGGACGCGACGATCCAGGAAAACAATATCGTCCAGACCATCGCCTCGGCGGCCGGCACGCTCGCTTCCGTCATCTTCGTCCTCCCTGGCCTGTTGATGATCGGCTGGTGGGCGCAGATCCCGTTCTGGCCCACGTTCGGCGCCTGCGCCATCGGCGGCGTGCTGGGCGTGATGTACACGGTGCCGCTGCGCCGCGCGCTGGTGTCGCAATCGAAGCTGCCGTATCCCGAAGGCGTGGCCGCGGCCGAAGTGCTGAAGGTGGGCACGGCCTCGCGTGCTGGCGCCCAGGAAGGCAAGGCAGGCCTGAGGGCCGTCATACTGGGCACCCTGGCTTCGGCCTTCTTCGCGCTGCTGGCAGCAGTGAAGGTGGGCGCCGCCGAAGTGGCGCATTACTTCCGTTTTGGCGCCGGCAGCGGTGCCACCGGCCTGGGCGCGTCGACGTCGCTGGCCCTGATCGGCGCCGGCCACCTGATGGGCATCACCGTCGGCATCGCCATGCTGACGGGCCTGGTGATCGCATGGGTCATCCTGGTGCCGATCCTGACGGCGGCCACGCCGATGGCGGCCGGCGTGTCCGTGGCCGACCACGCACTAGGCGTATGGAGCACGCAGGTGCGCATGATGGGCGCCGGTACCATCGGCGCCGCCGCCATCGTCACCCTGGCAACGCTGGCCAAGCCCGTGTTCGGCGGCCTGAAGTCGGCCCTGGATGCGGCCCGCTCGGCCAAGCATGGCGGCGCCGCCATCCCCCGCGAGGAACGCGACATGCCGATCTTTATCGTCGGCCTGGTCACGCTGATCGCGCTGGTGCCGGCCGGCTGGCTGCTCGCTTCCTTCCTCGAAGGCGGCGTGCTGGCCTCGATCTCGACGCCGCTGGTGGCCGTCGGCATCGCCTACATCGCCGTCGCCGGCATCCTGGCCGCCGCCGTATGCGGCTACATGGCCGGCCTGATCGGCTCGTCCAACTCGCCCGTATCCGGCATCGCCATCCTGACCATCCTCGGCGCGGCCACGTCGGTCGGCGTCGTCGGCCGCCAGGTGATGGGGCCGGACACGGCCCACGCGCTGATCGCCTTTGCGCTGTTCGTCACGACCGTCGTGCTGGCCGTGGCCGTCATCGGCAACGACAACCTGCAGGACCTGAAGACGGGCCAGCTGGTGGGCGCCACGCCTTGGAAGCAGCAGGTCGCACTGATCATCGGCGTGTTCGCCGGCTCCTGCGTGGTGCCGCCCGTGCTGGAACTGCTCAATCATGCGTATGGCTTCGCGGGCGCGCCGAACCAGAACGCCATCTCGGACCAACCGCTGGCCGCGCCGCAGGCGACCCTGATTTCCACGCTGGCGCGCGGGGTCATCGGCGGCGACCTGCCATGGCACCTGATCGGCTGGGGCGCCGTCATCGGCCTGATCCTGGTGGTGTTCGACTTCCTGCTGAAGAAGGGCAGCCACGGCAAATACAGCCTGCCGCCGCTCGGCGTGGGCCTGGCCGTGTACCTGCCGTCGGCCGTCACGGCGCCGGTCGTGGTGGGCGCCGTCTGTGGCTATTATTTTGAGAAGGCCATGCGCAGCAAGACCTACGGCGAAGCCGCTTCGCGTGTCGGCGTGCTGGTGATGTCCGGCTTTATCGTCGGCGAGAGCCTGTTCAACGTGGCGCTGGCCGGCCTGATCGTCGTTTCCGGCAAGAGCGAACCGCTCGATATTGGCATCGGCCTGCCCGAGTCGGTCGGCATGCTGGTGTCGCTGGCCTTCGCCGGCGTCATCCTCGGCGCCTTGTACCGCTGGGCAGCCAAGTCGGCGCGCAATATCGAAATCTGATGTTCTGGGAGCGCCGCCTCGTGCGGCGCCATCCCCATCGCGTCCTGCGTCGCGGGCGGTGGCCACCTCGGTGGCGCCGCCCGATTTTTATTTATTCCGGGCGCGTCGCCAGCGCCACGATGGCGGCACCGGCGGCCACGATCAGGGCATCCTCGATCAAGCCGCTCTTGGTCTGCCCGATCCGCGCCATGGCCTGCTTGCGCCCGGCCAGGGTCAGGTAGGCCAGCGGCACGGCCGTTGCTACCGCGACTGCGGCGCCTTGCTTTTCCTGCCCCCGCGGCGCCAGCGCGGCACCGGCGATGCCGGCACTCATCACGCGCGCCAGCAGGCCCAGGAACACGGTGCGGTCCGGTGCCGATTTCATCTTGTCGCCCACCAGTTCACCCACGCCCATCGCCACTGCGCCGTACTTGAACACGGGCCGGTCCAGCAGGGCCAGGGTGCCGGTCGTGTCACGCCCGGCCATGCGGGCGGTGGCCAGGGTGGCCATCGGTGTCATCGAGCGGGCGCTGGCGACGGCGCCGATCAGGATCGAGGGAAGCAGGCTGCGAATGGTCATATCGATTTTCCTATGCAATTGGAGAGGGCGAATCGCGGCATCGGCCCGTTGCCGATGTTGTGATTCAGTCATTGCACTGTAACCAACAGCTCATCGTTGTGTCGCCACGGAGGCGGCTGGTGCGTTTATCGCGCTGGCGCCGCGTTCCTCCGCGATTGGCCGGCATTCGTCGCATGGGAGAAAACCTGGGCGCGCGCCCCGCTAGAATGGGGGCACATTCAGCATGAGGAATCCGATGAGTTCTCCCGCTTTCCCGCCATTCGACGCGCCGCCCGTACCGGAGGTCGAGCATGACCGCCGGCTGGTGCGCCGTTACCTGCTGCAGTCGGCACTGCGCTTCAACGCCTGTTCGCTGCTGTTCGTGTCGCTGGCGATCGCGCTGCTGCCGCTCGGCATGACTATCGGCACAGATGCGCCGGGGCAGTCCGAGCTCCCCAAGCTCAAGCCGCACCTGGTCGGCGGCGTCGTGCTGGCGGTGATCGTCTGGCTCGGGTTGATGTCGAGCGGGATCGCCCGCAGCTTTCTGGCCCGGCTGGGCGAGCAGGGCAAGGTGTTGTCGGCCGAGTGGATCGCTTCCACGGTAACGCGCCGCATCGATGCACCGTTCAACCCCTACACCACCTTCGATCTGTGCACCGAAACCTTGTCGGGACTGGCACTCGGCACGGCGCTTGGCTACGCCGGTCCGCCCGCGTTCTTCCACGACCCGTTCAAGGGCCGCATCGTGCTGGGCCGCTGGCGCCCGCTGGCGCTGGGGCGCCATATCGAGGTAAGGATATCGTCCGAGCTGGGACCCAACTGCCACATCGAGCTGCGCAGCCGCGCAGGCCTGGCCTGGTTCGCGGTCCAGCAGGGCCAGGCGCTTGACGCCGCCGAGACGGTGTGCGCGCAGCTGCGCCAGCACCTCGAGCGCCATGCGGCGGCTTTGACCGCAGCGCGGCGCGAACGCGAGCTGGAACGCACTTCGCTGCAGGCGCGCCTGTCGGCCCTGCAGGCCCAGGTCGAGCCGCACTTCCTGTTCAACACGCTGGCCAATCTGAAGTACCTGATCCGCACCGACCAGCAGGCCGCCCAGGATATGCTCGACCACCTGGTCGGCTACCTGCAGAACGCGCTGCCGGACATGCGCTCGGTGTCGTCGACCCTTGGACGTGAAATGGACCTGGTCAGCGACTACCTGGCGGTGATGCGCATCCGCATGGGCGAGCGCCTGTGTTTCGACGTCACGGTGGACGATCGCTTGCGCAGCCTGCCGTTCCCGCCGGCGATGCTGATCTCGCTGGTGGAAAACGCCGTCAAGCACGGTTTGGAGCGGGCCAGCCGGCCGGGCCTGATCGCCATCGACGCACGCCGTGAAGGCAAGGGGGGCGTGCAGCTGCTGAGCGTGTCCGTCGTCGACGACGGCGTCGGCTTGACCGAACAGGCCGGGCAGGGCACGGGCCTGGCCAATATTGCGGAACGCCTGATGCTGCTGTACGGACGCGAGGCCAGCCTGGTCGTGGCGCCCGGCGACGGGGAAGGCGATGCACGCGGTGTGCGGGCCGTGCTGACCGTGCCTGTCGCAGGAAAGGACGCGTGATGCGCACTGCCCTGATTGTCGAGGACGAGCCGCTGCTGCGCGCGGAACTGACCGACCAGCTGCGCCTCCTGTGGCCCGAATTGCAGATCGCCGGCCACGCCGCCAACGGCATCGACGCGGTGGCGCGCATCGAGGCTTCAAGGCCGGATATCGTGTTCCTGGATATCCAGATGCCCGGCCTGAACGGCATGGAGGTGGCGCGCCATATTCCCGAGGCGTGCCAGGTGGTGTTCGTCACGGCCTACGGGGAATATGCGCTGGCCGCCTTCGACGCCGGCGCGGCCGACTACCTCGTCAAGCCTGTCACGACCGCACGCCTGCTGCAGACGATCCGGCGCCTGAAGTCGCGCGCTGTTGCCAGCCCGCCGCCTGCCGTCTGGGAAAAGCTGTTCGAGCGGGAGAGTGCGCCGGTGTACCTCAAATGGATCAAGGCGTCTTGCGGCAACACGGTGCGGCTGGTGATGGTCAGCGAAGTGCTGTACTTCGCCTCGAACGAGAAGTACACAAGGGTCGTGACGGAGACGGGCGATGCGCTGATGCGCCTGCCGCTGAAGACCCTGCTCGAGCAGCTGGACCCGCAGCAGTTCGCGCAAATCCACCGCAGCGCCATCGTCAACCTCCAGGCCGTCGACCGGATCGAACGCAACGAATCCGGGGGGCGCGGCGGCGCAGGCCTGGAGGTGATCCTGAAAGGTCGGACCGAACGCCTGGCCGTCAGTGAAGCATTTACCCGGCAGTTTCGCCAGATGTAGCGGGCGCGTCGCCCCTGACCTGCTTTCCATGGGCTGCCGGCCGATGGCTTGCGATCGTCGGTACCGAAGCCCGGCCGGCACCACATATCTTACCAACCAGTATGAGGGAAAACATGCAAAAGAAATGGATCGTCATACCGTCCGCGCTGGTGCTGACCGTGATCGCGGCGGTTGCCACCCAGCCCATGTGGTGGCCCCTTTGGGAACGAATCAATCCTCCGCCGAAGGTGCATGTCGATCACGCGATGCGGTCGGCGACGATCGACGCGCTGGTGGCAAAGCTGAACGATCGCTATGTCTTCCCGGAGAAGGCCAGGCAGGTCGAAGCGGTGCTGCGGATGCGCCAGCGCGAGGGCAAGTACGATGGCATGACGGACGGCGACCAGCTGGCAAAACAGCTGACGGCGGACATCAATGGCATCGCGCGCGACCAGCACCTGGCGGTGGGGTTCGATCCCGGGATGGTACCGCCCGATATGGCCGGGGCGCCCCCGGCGTCGCTGGCGGAATGGGAACGGAGCGCGCCCTTGCCTGTGCGGCTGTTCCGCCACGTGTCGCGCCTTGGTGTGGAAAAGGTCGATCACCTGGGCCCCAGGATCGGCTACCTGCAGGTTTCCGGCTTCCCTCCGCACTTTCTCGTGGCCGAAAAATATGCCGCGGCGATGGATCGACTTGCCGATACCGACGGGCTCATCGTGGACCTGCGCGAGAACGGCGGAGGCGGACCGGAATCGGTGGCCTTGTTGGTCAGCTATTTCGTCGACCAGCGCACACGCCTCAACGACATATGGCATCGCGATACCAACGTCACCACGCAGCAATGGACGGTCGATTCGCTTGACGGCAAGCGCTATGGCGGCAAAAAGCCGGTCCTCGTTCTTGTCGGTCCCGGCACAATGTCCGCGGGCGAAGACTTCGCCTACACGATGCAGGCACTCAAACGCGCCACGGTGGTCGGCGCGCCGACCTGGGGCGGGGCGCACCCGGCACGGCCCTATCGCCTTGGCGACCACTTCTATGCCGTGGTTCCCGACGCGCGCACGATCAGTCCCATCACCGGAAGCAACTGGGAAGGCGTGGGCGTCACCCCGGACGTCCCTGCGGCGCCGGACAAGGCGCTTGCGTTGGCCAGGGATCTGCTGCAGCGGCGCCTGCAAGGCGCCGCGCCGCTGGTCGCCGCGGGCCATTGAGATCGCCCCCGCGCGTCGCCGGCCGCGCGGGGGCGTTTTTCCCATCCGCGACGTGTCAGAAGCCGGTGAACGTGCCCGTTTCCCACGCCGTTTCCGCATTCGGATACACGCCGACGCCGGCGCCGCCCAGCGCGCCGGACGCACTGGACGCCGAAACATCGCCCTGGATGAAAGCGTCGATCAGCCGCACCGTTTCCAAGGGCCGCGCGACCGGAAAGCCGTGGTCGAAGCCCTGGTTCGGATTGATCATCACGGCGGTCACACTGGCGCCCGCGCGTTTCAGGTCGAATTTCGACGTGGCGGTGTAGTTGTCGTAGATGACCTGGTCGCCGCGCCAGGCGGCAAGGTCGGTGGTGGCCTTGACCAGCATGACACGCTTGCCGTTGAACAGCGCACCCAGGCGGCCACCGCCCGGGATCGTGACCACGCGGCCGTCGGCATTGGGTACGCTCTTGACCACGTCGACGGGCGAGACATTGAATTTATGCGCGTAGTACAGCGATTCGGGCATGTACTGGATGCTGAAGCCGTCGAGCAGGGAAGCGCCGTAGTTCGGCGAAGCGCGGAACGTCGGATCGGTGACGGCCGCGGGGGTGAAGGCCTTGCTGATGTCATATTTCAGCACATCGTTGTAGACCACCGCGTCCCACGTGGCCTGCACGTTGGCGTAGGTGCGCTGGTCGCCCTGCCAGGAACGCTGCTGGAACTCGGTGCCGGCGATGCCGGCGGCATCGTTCGCAACGGTGACCCAGTCGCCGTTCGCCCATGCATGGCCTGCCTTGTCGGTGCCGGCCTGGCCCGCGTTGAAGCCGACACGGATGCCGCGCGTGCCGATCCCCGCCAGGCCGACGACATTGGCGTAACGTCCGGGATTTGCAATGACCATCTCCAGCGCGACGCCGAACCCCATCGAGTAGCCGACCAGCGTGACGCCGGAGCTCGGGAAATTGCCGATCTTGTTCATCACCTTTTCGAAGTCAAAGGCGAAATCCTTCAGCGACGTGATCTTCCTGTTGTAGCTCGACTTGCCGCTGCCGCGGTAATCGAAGGCATAGACGGTATAGGCGTCATTGAGCCCATCGACGGAACGGAAGAAGCCCATCATGCCGTCGAAGGCGACGCCCGAGGTGTTATTGCCCGGTATGAGCACGATGGTCTTCGGCCCATGGCCGGCCTTGCGAACGTAGATGCTTTCCTTTGGATCGCCGGCCGCGGCGCCATCGACGATGATGGCGCCTTCGCCAACTGTGGCGATGGCGTCGGCATTCGTCCCCGGCACGCCGGCCGGGCCTTGCGGGCCCTGGTCGCCGTCGCCGCCGCAGCCTGCCAGGCCGGTTGCAAGAATCAGTGGAAGTACTCGGATGGGGCGCCTGGTCTGCAACATGGTGTCCTTGGTCGTTGAATGGCTGTCAGGAGACCGCTCCTGCGGCAGCATGGTGCCGGGAAGCGATGGATCGCGGGGGCACCACAACGCGAGTGAGGCGGTTCGATTCGCTACGGTGCGAACAGGGGATGTCAATGCGCCGCGACCGGACGAATCCAGGCGCCGGCACAGCCAGTCAGCCGCGCCTGGCCGCCTCCAGCGCCGCGATATCGATCTTGCGCATTCCCATCATGGCTGTGAAGACCCGTTTGGCGACGGTCGGGTCAGGGCCGGAAATGGCTTCCATCAGCATGCGCGGCGTGATCTGCCATGACAGGCCCCATTTGTCGCGGCACCAGCCGCACTCGCTCTCCTCGCCGCCGTTACCGACGATGGCCTGCCACAGCCGGTCCGTCTCGGCCTGGTCTTCCGTCAGCACCTGAAACGAGAATGCCATGCCATGTTCGACCCCGGGTCCGCCGTTCAGGCCCAGGCAGGGAATGCCCAGCACCGTGAATTCGACGGTCAGCACGTCGCCTTCCTTGCCTGCCGGGTAGTCGCCAGGCGCGCGGCTGATCTTGCCGACGGCGCTGTCGGCGAAGGTATCGGCATAGAAGCGGGCGGCATCGAGCGCCGTGCCGTTGTACCACAGGCAGATCGTGTTCTTGGCCATGATGTTGTCTCCACGGGTGGGTGAATCCACAGCTTAGTCACGAACGAAGCGGGAAGCAAAGCTCCGGGCCCCCGGTTTTATTGATCGTAACAAAAATGCTACAAAGCGAGTCCCTCTAATGGGTGATAACGCTATCAAAATATAAGTCTCTTATCAAGAATCGGCCTAGCATAATCCCGTACCCATCGGATTGGGTACTTGGTAGCGCTAGCAATTCTTGTTTTCCTTACCCCTGCCGGCACGTCCGGCGGCGGCGGGCCGGCCATGAACCGGGCTGGCCGCCGCCGGGCGGTTCGCCGGTTCGATTCTTCTAATAGGAGCAATTCGATGCAAGCTTCCACCCTGCGCCGCGCCCTGTGCGGCGCCGTCCTCCTCGCCGGCGTCATGCAACAGGCCGGTGCCGCGATCGTCACCTTCACCGGCGACACCACCGGCGGCCCGACCTGGACCCGGATCGACGAGGACCCGGGCAACTGGCCTTATGCCGCCACCTATCCCGGCACCACCTACCGCGCCTTCGATATCAATATCCTGGAGCCGGGCGAGGTCTACAACTTCGCCAGCACCTGCGCCTTCGACTGCTCGATGTATATCTACACGGGCACCTTCGATCCGGCCAAGCCGAAGCAGAACTTCTTCTTCGGTAACGGCAATGCCGTCAGCTGGGCCACGGCCGCCTTCGGCGGGCCGCTGGACGCGGGGCACTACACCCTCGTCATTTCCGGGGAGGATACGACGTGGTCGGGCTTCTTCAGCACCACGGTATCGGGCGACAGCGAGTTCACGGTCACGGCGCTGAACCCCGTGCCCGAGCCGTCCACGTGGCTGATGCTCGGTGCCGGCCTGGCCGGCCTGGGTGTCGCCGCCCGCCGCCGCACCGCCCCAGCCACCGCAGCCAACTGACCGGGAGACACTCATGAACATCATTCTTCGCAATACGATCGCCGCCGCGCTGCTGCTGGCCGGCATGCTTCAGCAGGCCAGCGCCGGCATCACCACCTTCACGGGCGACACGGGCGGCCAGCCGACCTTCCTGCGCCCCGGCGACTATGGCGGCCCGACGCCGTCGTTCATCACGGGCGTGTCCTACCAGGCTTTCGATATCGCCGTGTCGGAAAGCGACTGGCAATATACCTTCATGACGAACTGCGCCTACAACTGCGCGTCGTTCTTCTACCAGGGCGCGTTCGACCCGGCCAAGCCTGGCCAGAACCTGATGGCCGCCAGCGCGGACGACGGCTACCAGTTCAGCGCCCTGATGGCGAACATGGAAGCGGGCCAGCACTACGTGTACGTGGTGACGGGCTACTACGACTGGGATACGGGCGGCTTCAGCACGACCGTCGGCGGCAAGGGCGATATCACCATCAGCGCCGTGCCCGAGCCCTCGGGCGGGATGATGCTGCTGGGCGGCCTGGCCCTCGTGGGCGCCTTCGCGCGGCGCCGTTCCCGCCAGCGCGCCTGATCGGTCCGCCGCACGGTGAATGTTCGCCGTGCGGCGCCCGCATCGCCGCCTTGTATTCCGATTCCGGCCTTATTTGGCTGCCTTCGCCGCCTGCTGGCTCTGGTAGAAGGCCTGGTCGAAGGTGCTGTATTCGGCTGTCCAGGTGCGGCCGCCGTCGCTTGACGTGCGCAGCGTGAAGAAGCCGAACTGGCCCTGGTCGGCATCGAACAGCTGGCCGGACTTCATCACCTGCATCACGTTGCCGTGCAGGTAATCGGCCTGCCGCGTCCATGTCTTGCCGCCGTCCTTGCTGGCCTGCAGTTCGGCCTGGCCCAGTGCGCCGCCGTACATCAGCATGCCGCCATCGGGCAGTTGCACCACCGGCGAAATCTTGACCTTGTAGGGTCCTTCGATCGTGGTCCAAGTGCGGCCTTCGTCGTTCGACACCTCGGTCGAGCCGAAGATGCCGCCGATACCGCCGCCTGGCGAGGTCAGCACGCTGAGCTGGCTGCCGCTGCCCACGCGCAGTTCGGTCAGGCGGCGCTTGCCCGGCAGGTCGCGCTCGGTCCACTGGCGCGTGGCGTAGTCGAAGAAGCGCAGGGGGCCGCCCGACGCCGTGTAGGCAAAACCGTTCGCCGTCGGCCACATCCAGAAGGCCGTGCCGCCGCTCCAGGCGCTCCATGCCACGCTTTCCCGCGCGACCGGTGTCCAGTTGCCCGTTTCCAGGCGCGCCGAATGGAAGACCGTCACGGTGTCCTTGTCCTGGTGGGCCACGTACCAGCCGGCTTGCGCATTGCCGGCGATGCGTACCAGGTTGCCCGGAGGCAGATCGCCCGTGTCGATCTGGACCAGCTTGTCGGTGCCGGGGGCATGGCGCAGCAGGGCGCCGAATTCGCCCACCGCCAGCAGGTCGGCGTTGGGCAATTGCACGGGCGTGACGCACAGCAGCGATTCGATGCCGGGGCTGCGCAGTGCGCTCCATCGGCCGGCCTTGGTGCGCTGCAGGACGGTGCCCATCCGGCTGGCGGCCACGACTCTGCCATCGTCGAGTTCGGTCATGCAATCGGCGCCCACCGGATGCGCCAGCGCATAGTCCTCGACCTTGTCTTCGGCCGGCGGGGCGCCCGTCCAGCCCTGCGCGGTGGCACCGCTGAACAGGCGCAGATGGTCGGGCGAGAAGCGCCGCAGCAGGTCGCGGTTGTCGGCGACCTTCCTGCTGCGCCCGAACAGTACTTTTTCGTTCAGGGGCGTGATGATCAGGCGGCCCAGGTCGACGGGAGTGCCGGCCTGCACCGTCAGGCGTCCCAGCTGGGCGCGCTGCTTGTCCCGTATCCACAGCGATTTGCGGGTGTGGTTGTCGATGAACTGCTCGAATTCATACTCGCCGGCGGGGAGATTGCCGGCGAACAGCGCGGTGTCGCGTGCCATGCCTGGCGCCAGCCGTTGCAGCAGGAACGTGCCGCCGGCGGCGTCCGGCGTGGCGATCCTGCCCAGCTGGACCTGGTCGAAACCGCGGATCTGGCCGGTATTACTGGTGATGCTGATGACGACCGGGCTCTGGTCCGCCGTGGCGGGTGCCTTCAGCGGGTCGCCGACGATGGTGGTGCAGCCCGACAGCACGGCGGCCAGGCCGAGTGCTGCCAGCAGTCGGCGGCCGTGCAGGGGGAAAGATCGGTTCATGGGAAATTTCAAAAAAGCAATTAGTATAGCAAGGATGGCATGTTGGCAACAAGGCGGAATGGCGGTGTCGCACCGGCTTTTGCCAGCACATGTACAATTATTCTTCTTGAAATCTTGCAAGCTTTCGTCACCACCGACACCGGATGACTTCAACTTCCGCCCACGAGGCGGATCGCCTTCAACCCAGAGACAGGAAACCCCAGGCCATGACGACCTCCAGCTATCCCGATACCCGCCTTCTGATCGCCAATGAGTGGGTCGACGCCACCGGCGGCAAGACCATCCCCGTCCTCAATCCGGCCACCGGCCAGGCCATCGGCACCGTGGCCCATGCCACCATCGCCGATCTCGATCGCGCACTGGCCGCGTCCCAGCAGGGCTTCGAAAAATGGCGCGACGTGCCGGCCGTGGAGCGCGCCGCCATCATGCGCCGCGCCGCCAGCCTGCTGCGCGAGCGCGCCGGCGACATCGCCCGCCTGCTGACCCAGGAGCAGGGCAAGCCGCTGGCCGAAGCGAAGGGCGAGGCCCTGGCGGGCGCCGAGATCATCGACTGGTTCGCCGCCGAAGGCATGCGCGTGTATGGCCGCATCGTCCCGTCGCGCAACCCGGCCGCCCAGCAGCTGGTGCTGAAGGAGCCGGTCGGCCCCGTCGCCGCCTTCACGCCGTGGAACTTCCCCATCAACCAGATCGTGCGCAAGCTGTCCGCCGCGCTGACGACGGGCTGCTCCTTCCTGTGCAAGGCGCCCGAGGAAACCCCGGCGTCGCCGGCCGCCCTGCTGCAATGCTTCGTCGATGCGGGCCTGCCGCCCGGCGTCGTCGGCCTCGTGTTCGGCGACCCGGCCGAGATTTCCGGCTACCTGATTCCCCATCCCGTGATCCGCAAGGTCACGTTCACCGGCTCCACGCCGGTGGGCAAGCAGCTGGCGGCGCTGGCGGGCGCGCACATGAAGCGCGTAACAATGGAACTGGGCGGCCATGCGCCCGTCATCATCGCCGAGGACGCGGACGTGGCGCTGGCCGTCAAGGCCGCCGGCGCGGCCAAATTCCGCAACGCCGGCCAGGTGTGCATTTCGCCCACCCGCTTCCTGGTGCATAACGCGGTCAAGGCCGAATTCACGCGCGCCCTGGTGCAGCATGCGGAGGGCCTGAAGCTGGGCGACGGCCTGCAGGAAGGTACCACCCTGGGCCCGCTGGCCAATGCGCGCCGCATCACGGCCATGGCCGCGCTGGTGGAGGACGCCCGGGCCAAGGGCGCGACGGTCGCCACCGGCGGCGAGCGTGTCGGCGACGCCGGCAACTTCTTCGCCCCGACCATCCTGGCCGACGTACCGCTCAATGCCAGCATCTTCAACGACGAGCCGTTCGGTCCCGTGGCCGGCGTGCGCGGCTTCGACAGCCTGGAAGAAGCCATCGCCGAGGCCAACCGCCTGCCTTACGGCCTGGCCGGCTATGCCTTCACGCGCTCGATCAAGAACGCGCAGCTGCTGATGAACCGCATGGAAGTGGGCATGTTGTGGATTAACCAGCCGGCCACGCCGAGCGCCGAGCTGCCGTTCGGCGGCATCAAGGATTCGGGCTACGGTACCGAAGGCGGTCCGGAGGCACTGGAGTCGTACCTGAACACGAAGGCCGTGTCGATGGTCGGCGTGTAAGCCTGGGGGCAGGTCCACGGACCTGCGGCGGGGCCGGCGTGGCCGGCGCCGTTCAGCGCTTGGCGGCGCTCATCCGCGCCAGCACGCGGTCCACTTCCTGCTGCATCTGGGTCGACAGGTTGATGAACTGGCAGCCCAGTTGCAGCTGTTCGCCCAGCAGGAAGGAGCGGAAGCGGCGGGCCAGGCGGATTTCCATGTCGCAGATGACGACCGTGTCCGGGCCCAGTTCCAGCCGCACCCGTTGCAGCTTGCGGCCGATATGCAGGCCGGCCGCTTCGCGCGGCGAGCAGCGCATGCCGACACCGCCGGCCGACAGGTCGTACAGCTGCAGCTCGTACGGCGTGCCGAACAGCACGAAGGAGGCCGTGAAGGCGCCGGCCAGCGGCGTCTCCAGGCGCATCGCCGAGCGGCGGTTCAGCACCATGGCGCGTTCGGGGAACTTGGCCGGCACGTAGGTGGGGTGGCCGGGCATGGCATCCCAGTCGCCGCGCAACTCGAACTGGAAGCGGGCCGATTGCAGCAGCGCGACGAAGGTGCAGCGGCCTGGCGGCAGCACGACGCCTTCGTTCAGTTCGAGCATGAAGTGGGGTTCTTCCGGGTGCACCCACAGGATGCGTCCCAGCACCGGCATGGACGAGCCGGTGGCATAGATCGAGACGGCCTCGCCGCGCTCGGCGATCCATTGCAGCGAGTCGCCGATCTGGTCGATGTCTTCCATCTCGTGGGCGCCGGCATTGATGCCGATGCGCTCGATCTGGTCGGCGGGGCGAGGCGCGCCTTTGCGGTTCGGGTTCGGCTCGCCTGGCACGAAGGTGGCTGCGTCGAAGTTTGCTACGGACAGATTGCTCATTGGGTCCCCTAAGCTATTCCGCACGAAACTACCCCGGAACACCTGGGCGGCCGTCCATTTCGGACGGCGTTGGGCGGAGAAGGTCCGCACTGCCATGGTATTGAGCAGGGTGGCACGGCTGCGACGGTTTTGGGCAGGTGCTTTCATGCGTTATGTCGAAGAGAATACAGTGAACTCAATGGGTAGGAAACAACTTAGTTGCTTTTAGGATTAGAAGATTTCCTCAGGTAACAGATATCGCCACTGACCTGTTGGTAATTCGCCTAATTTCACCTTGCCGATACGCACCCGCTTCAAGCCGACCACGTGCAGGCCGACCATTTCGCACATGCGCCGGATCTGGCGCTTCTTGCCTTCCCGTAAAGTAAAGCTCAGCTGATCCTCGTTCTGCCAGCGCACCTTGGCTGCCTTCAGCGGCTTGCCGTCCATCCACAGCCCGAAATTGAGCTTCTTCAGGTCGGCATCCGGCAGGGTGCCTGGCTTAGTGTACTGCACCCGCACCAGGTATTCCTTGTCGATGTCTGTCGTCTCGCCGATCAGGTGCTTGGCGACGCGGCCGTCCTGCGTCAGCACCAGCAAACCGACCGAGTCGATGTCGAGGCGGCCGGCCGGCACCAGGCTGCGCAGCTGGGTCGGGTGGAACTGCTCGGGCGACTTGTCCTCGGCCCAGCGGTTCTCCGGCTTGATCAGTGCCACGGCCGGCGTGTAGCCGTCCTCGGCCTGCCCGGACACGTAGCCCATCGGCTTGTTGATCAGGATCGTCACGCGCTTGGACTGCTCGGCCGCGGCCTGGCGTTCCACCGTGATCTTCTGGCTCGGATAGACCTTCGTGCCCAGTTCGGAGACGACCACGCCGTCGACCCGAACCCAGCCCTTGGCGATCCATTCGTCGGCCTCGCGGCGGGAGGACAGGCCCAGTTCGGACATGCGCTTTGACAGGCGTAACAGTTCTTCAGACATCAGACTTTCAAGGCTTCCAATAAGTCGGTTTCGAGTTGCAGCTGGGTGCGGGTGTTGGCCAGCGCGGCGCCGTCTACGATGAACACGTCTTCGACCCGCTCGCCCAGCGTCATGATTTTTGCCGTGTGCAGGTTGACCTTGTACCTGGTCAGCACATTGGCGATGGAGTACAGCAGGCCGGTGCGGTCATTGGCCGCCACGGACAGCAGGTAGAACTGGCCCCGTTCGTCCGGCCGCAGGTCCACCGTCGGCTGGATCGGGAAGGTGCGCGACAGTCGCGACAGGCGGCCCCGCGCCGGCGTCGGCAGCGGCCCGCCCGAGATCAACAGGTCGCACAGCTCGTGCTCGATCAGGCTGATGATGTCGCGGTAGCTCTTGGCGAAGCTCTGCTCCGTCACGAGGAAGGTGTCGAGGGCGTAGCCGTGCCGCGTCGTGTGGATCTTCGCGTCGAGGATGCTGAAGTTCTTGCGGTCGAAATAGCTGCAGATGCGGGCGAACAGGTCCGGCTGGTCGCGGATGTAGACGGCGATCTGCAGGCCTTCGCCGATGGGTGCCAGGCGGCACTTGACCACCGGCTTGTCGCTGTTCAGGCGGTCGTACAGCGCGCGCGTCTGCCAGGCGATGTCCGACGAATCGTGGCGCAGGAAGTAGGCCATGTCGAGCTGCTGCCACAGGGGCTCGTGCGCGTTCGGCGGCAGGCCATACAAGCGCAAGGTGGCCAGCGCTTCCTGCTGGCGGTTCTTCAGTTCCCGGTCGGCCGACGGCGGCTCGCCGCCCAGCACGCGCAAGGTCATCTTGTACAGGTCTTCCAGCAGCTTGGCCTTCCACGCATTCCACACCTTCGGGCTGGTGCCGCGGATATCGGCCACCGTCAGCAGGTAAAGGCCCGTCAGGTGCCGCTCGTCGCCCACGGTTCTGGCGAAAGCCGTGATGACGTCCGGGTCCGACAGGTCCTGCTTCTGCGCCACCTGCGACATCAGCAAATGCTGCTCGACGAGGAAGGCCACCAGTTCCGTCTCGTCCCGGCTCATGCCGTGGTCCTGGCAGAACTGCACGACGTCGGCCACGCCCAGCTTCGAGTGATCGCCCCCGCGGCCCTTGGCGATGTCGTGGAACAGGGCCGCCACGTACAGCAGCCAGTGCTGCGGGTAGTTCGCCATCAGCTGGCTGCAGTACGGGTATTCGTGGGCGTGCTCCGTCATCGTGAAGCGGCGCATGTTCCGCACCACCATCAGGATGTGCTGGTCCACCGTGTAGACGTGGAACAGGTCGTGCTGCATCTGGCCGACGATCTTGCGGAAGTTCGGCAGGTAGCGCCCGAGGATGGACAGATCGTTCATCCGCCGCAGCGCGTGGATGATGCCGCTTGGTGCCTGCAGGATGCGCAGGAAATAGGCCCGGTTAACGGGATCGGCGCGGAAGCGCCCGTCGATCTTGAAGCGCTCGTGCCACAGCGCGCGCGTGGCGCGGGCCGTGATGCCCTTCAGCGCCGGGCGCTCCGTCATCAGGACGAAGATCTCCAGCATGGCCGAAGGCGTCTTCTCGAATACGTCGTCGGCGCTGATGTCGATGAAGCCGTTGACTTCGTTGAAGCGGGCGTTGATGGGCTGCGGATCGTCGTCCTGGGGGAACAGACGCGCCTCGATATTCTGCAGCAGGATGGTGTTGAGCTGCGTGACCGTCTTGGCCGCCCAGTAGTAGCGCTGCATCAGGTATTCGCTGGCACGGCGCATGTGGATGCCGCTGCCCGTCGTCTGCAGGCCCAGGCTTTCGGCCACGGCGGTCTGCACGTCGAACACCAGGCGGTCCTCGCGCCGGCCCGCGTGCAGGTGCAGGCGCACGCGGATGTCCTTGAAGGCGCGCTCCTTTTCCATCAACTGGCGCGCTTCGGTCTGCGTGATCAGGCCGCGCGTGGCCAGGGTGCGCCACGAGCTGGCCAGTCCGGCCGCGCGCGCCACCCACAGGATCACCTGCAGGTCGCGCAGGCCGCCCGGGCTTTCCTTGCAGTTCGGTTCCAGCGAAAAGGCCGTGTCCTCGTACTTGGCGTGGCGCTGGCGCATTTCCGACGTCTTCGCGTGGAAGAAGGCCTGCGGGTCCATCGCCTCGTTGAAGGCCTGCTGCAGCTGTTCGAACAGCGGCTGGTTGCCCGTCACGAGGCGCGCTTCCAGCAGGCTCGTTTGCACCGTGATGTCGGCCTTCGACTCGACCAGGCATTCCTCGATGGTGCGGATGCTGCTGCCGATTTCCAGGCCCAGGTCCCACAGCAGCTGGACGAATTCCTCGAGTTTCCTGCGGGTGTCCTCGCCGGGCGGCTTGTGCAGCAGGATCAGCACGTCCACGTCGGAATAGGGGAACAGCTCGCCCCGGCCGTAGCCGCCCACGCCGACCAGCGCCGTCTCGGGCGGCAGGCCGGCTTCTTCCCAGGCCTGGGCCAGCACGGCGTCGACGCTGCTGCGCAAGCCACGCAGCAGCTTCTCCGGCATGCCGTCTTCGTTGAAGGTGGCGATGACGACGGAACGGTCCGACTTCAGGCGCGCCTTCAGCTGGCTGCGCAACTGCTCGCGCGGCTGCGCGCTGTTCGGGCTGTGGGCTAGGCTGGACATGGGCTTGGGGCTTGGGGCTTGGGGCGTGGGGCGGGGTGGCGGAAACGTCAGGCGGCCTTGGCGTCGGTGATGAAGGCCGGCGGCGGCGGCGAACCGGCCGACAGGGTCAGTACTTCGTAACCCGTTTCCGTCACCAGCACCATGTGTTCCCACTGGGCTGACAGGCTGCGGTCCTTCGTCTTGATGGTCCAGCCATCGTTCATTTCGCGGATGTCGCGGCGGCCCGCGTTGATCATCGGTTCGATCGTGAAGATCATGCCGGGCTTCAGTTCCTCGCCCGTGCCGGGTTTGCCGTAGTGGAGCACCTGCGGCTCCTCGTGGAAGACCTTGCCGATGCCGTGGCCGCAGAATTCGCGCACGACGCTGTAGCCGGCCTTTTCCGCATACACCTGGATGGCATGGCCGATATCGCCGAAGTGGCCGCCCGGACGCACCTGGGCGATACCCAGCCACATGCAGTCGTAGGTCACTTCCGTCAGGCGTTTCGCCAGGATCGACGGCTCGCCGATGTAGAACATGCGGCTGTTGTCGCCGTGGTAGCCGTCCTTCGTGATGATGGTAATGTCCAGGTTGACCACGTCGCCGTTCTTGAGCACCTTGTCGCCCGGGATGCCGTGGCAGATGACGTCGTTGACGGAGGTGCAGATGGCCTTCGGATACGGCGTGTAGCCGGGCGGCGCGTAGTTCAGCGGGGCCGGTATGGTGCCTTGCACGTTCGTCATGTACTCGTGGCACAGGCGGTCCAGTTCGCCCGTGGTGACGCCGGGCTTGACGAACGGCGTGATGTAGTCGAGGACTTCGGAACCCAGGCGGCCTGCGATGCGCATGCCTTCGATATCTTCGGGGGTCTTGATGGAAATGGCCATATTGTTCGGATCGTATTCGGTAAGGGCGAATGCCCGTTGCAAGGGTGGATTATAAACGAGGCCCACTACGCTGGCTGGCCGGCTGATGTTGATTCAAGGTAATAATTTGCGACGTGTCGGCAAAAGCAACAGCAAGCCGCATGGACGCGTCAGGTGCTGCCCCGTTCGATCAGCTGGAAGCCCGTGTCCGTCACGGCCGGCATGCGCTTGGGTGCCGGCACGCCGGTCAGGCGCTCGACGATGGCCTGGGCCGCCAGCGCCCCGATCAGGCTGCCGTCGACGCGCACGCTCGACAGGGGCGGGTAGGTGTGGGCGGCGAAATTGAGGTCGCCGAAGCCCAGGATGGCCAGGTCCTCGGGAATGCGCAGGCCGCGGCTGACCGCTTCCGTCATCGCGCCCTGGGCCAGCGTGTCGGAACTGCAGATCACCAGTTCGATATCGGGATGCCGGGCCAGCAGGCGCGCGCAGCCTTCGCGGCCCAGTTGCAGGCTGGCCGGCGTGGGCACGACGTCGGTGGCGACCACCTCGATGCCCTGGCGGCCCAGTGCCGCCTGCAGTCCCAGATGGCGCCGGCTGGCGCGGGGATCGTCCGCGGTCAGGATGGCGAAGCGGCGGTAGCCCTTGGCCAGCATGCGCGCGGCCACCGTGTTGCCCACTTCCTCGTGCGAGAAGCCCACCAGCATGTCGATGGGGAAGGGCGTCATGTCCCACGTCTCGACGATGGGAATGCTGATGCTCTGCAGGCGGCGGCGCGTGTTATCGGAATGCAGGGTGCCCGTCAGGATGATGCCGTCCGGGCGCCGGCTCAGCACCGTCTCGACGAGGATCTCCTCGCGCCACACCTCGTAGCTGGCCAGGCCCAGCAGCAGCTGGTAGCCTGCGTCCGTCAGCTTGTCGCTGGCGGCCTGTACCATGTCGGCGAAGATGGGATTGGCCACCGTCGGCAGGATCAGGGCGACCAGCTTGCTGCGATCCGTCGCCGGTTCGAGCGGCGCGCGGTTCTTCGCATACCCCGTCTCGCGCACCGCCGCCTGGATCTTGGCCAAGGTGCCGGGCCGTACCAGGTGCGGCTGGTTCAGCGCGCGCGACACCGTGATGGCCGACACGCCCGCCGCGCGTGCCACATCGGACAGGGTGGCGTTGGTGACGTGGGGCTGGTCGGTAAAGGGGGGCAGGGGGTCCATGGTTACGTTCGGAACGAAACCAGGATTTTACCGTGAGACGGCCCAAGCTACACAGCTGTTGGCACTTTCAGGGCGCGATACGGCGGCCGTCGCCCACCACCAGTGCCCCCGCCGCCAGCAGGGCCGCGCCGGCGAGGAAGGTGGCCGAGATGGAGAAGTGGTCCAGCAGCACCCCGCCCAGCGCGCCGCCCAGCATGATGGCCAGCTGGATCGCCGCCACCAGCAGGCTGCCGCCGCTTTCCGGTGCGTCGGCGATGCCGCGGGTCAGCCACGTCGACCAGCACACGGGGATGGCCGCGTTCAAGGCCCCCCACGCAATCATCGCCAGCCCGACGGCGACTGGCAGGTGCCCGACGGCCAGCATCGTCACCGTCACGGCGCCCAGCGCCAGCGGCAGCCAGCGCATCAGCGCGAGCAGGTGGCGGCCGGTGGCGGCACTGGCGCCATAGGTGCCGGCGAAACCGGCCAGGCCCTGGCCCAGCAGCAGGATCGACAGCAGCGGCACCGTGGCCTTCGTTTCGCTTTCCAGGAAAGGGCGCAGGTAGGTGAAGGTCGTGAACGCACCGCCGAAAGTGAGCATCACGGCCAGCATGGCAAAGACCACATGGCGCCGGCGCAGCAGGCCCAGTACCTGGCCCAGGTGGCTGCTGCCTTGGGCCGGCATCGTCGGCAAGCTGACCCACTGCCAGACGAGGTTGATGGCGACCAGCGGTACGAGCGCCCAGAACACGCCGCGCCAGCCGATCGCGCCGCCCAGCCAGCTGCCGATGGGGGCGGCAAACGCCGTCGCCATCGCGTTACCCGTGTAGAGCAGGCCCAGCGCCTTGGACACGGACCCGGGCGGCACCAGGCGCATGATGGTGGCCGTCGCCAGCGCCCAGAAGCCGCCGATGGTAATGCCCAGCAGCGCCCTGGCCGCCATCAGCAGGACGAAGCTGCCGGCCAGCGCGATCAGCAGCAGCGACACCAGCATCACGCCGGTAAGGGCCATCAACACGTGACGGCGGTCGAAGCGGCCGGCGACGGTGCCGACCAGCAGGCTTGCCGCCACGGCGAACAGGCCCGAAATCGAAATGGCCTGGCCGGCCATGCCGTTGGTGGCGTGCAGGTCCGTCGCGATGGGCGAGAGCAGGCTGACCGGCATGAATTCGGCAGCGATCAGCAAGGTCACGCACATCGCCAGCGAGGCGACGGCGGCCCAGGCCTGGCGGGCAGGGGCGGCAACGGCAAGGGGGGCGGTAGACATCGGCTGGGCGGGAAGGGTAGGGGAGCGACATCGTAGCGCGGCCGGACCAGGGCGGCCCGGCCCGGCCTTGCTTGGGTCTATGAATGCGCCTCATCAATGCTGGCGCGCATTCAGCTTCGCTGAACATGGAAAGGAGTAGAATTTTTACTTTTCCCAAGGTCTGCCATGGCGCGCGACAATATCAACGACATCATCGTGTTCATCGCCGTTGCGCGCGAGCGCAGCTTCACGCGCGCGGCGGCCAAGCTGGGCATGACGCAGTCGGCCCTGAGCCACATCGTACGGGGTCTCGAAAGCCGGCTGGGCGTGCGGCTGCTGACGCGCACCACTCGCAGCGTGTCGCCGACCGAGGCGGGCGAACGGCTGCTGGAGAACGTCGCGCCCCGGCTGGAGGAAATCGAGGCGGAAATCGCCGCCGTCAGCGACCTGGGCGACCGGCCGGCGGGCACCGTGCGCATCACGGCGATCGACCATGTCATCGACACGGTGCTGTGGCCCCGCGTGGCGAAGATCCTGCCCCTCTATCCGGACGTGCGGGTGGAGATGTCGTCGGAATACCGCATGGTCGATATCGCGGCGGAGCGCTTCGACATCGGCGTGCGCTGGGGCGACCAGGTGGAAAAAGATATGGTGGCGGTGCGCCTGACGGCGGACGTGCAGATGGCCATCGTCGGCGCGCCCGCCTGCTTCGAGCGCCGCCCGGTGCCGGAGTCGCCGCAGGAGCTGATGCGGCACGATTGCATCACCTTGCGCCTGGCTGGCGGCGGCATTTACGCATGGGAGCTGGAGCACGAAGGCCGCGTCCTCGAAGTGCGGGTACGGGGCCAGGCCGTGTTCAATGGCGCCTACCAGATGCTGAACGCCGCCGTGGACGGCTGCGGCCTGGCCTTCGTGCCCGAGGAGATGGCTGCACCGTATCTGGCGTCCGGGCGGCTGCGCAGCGTGATGGCCGGCTGGTGCCCCCGTTTCCCCGGGCTGCACGCCTACTACCCGAGCCGCCGTCACGCTTCGCGGGCGCTGGCCCTCGTCATCGAGGCACTGCGCTACCGGCCGTCGGTGCCTTAGGTTCCCTGGCGCCGTGTCGCCCCTGCCGCATCCACGCTGCCCAGTACCGCCGACTTCTTGAACTCGAAGCGGCGGATGTCGCCGACGACGAACAGGTAGCACAGGATCGCCACCAGCGCATTGGCGCCGACGAAGACGAGGGCGCCGGCGAACGAGCCGGTGGCCTGCAGGATGTAGCCGATGGCGATCGGCGTCGTGATGCCGGCGGTATTGCCGAAGGTGTTGAACAGGCCACCGCTCAGGCCACCCGCTTCCTTCGGCGACGTGTCGGACACGACGGCCCAGCCCAGCGCGCCGATACCCTTGCCGAAGAAGGCCAGCGACATCACGGCCACGACCACCCAGTCCTGCTCGACGTAGTTACAGACGATCATGCTCATCGCCAGCAGCATGCCGACGACGATGGGCGTCTTGCGCGCCGCCGACAGCGAGTAGCCCGACTTGATCATGCGGTCGGAAATGACGCCGCCCAGGATACCGCCCAGGAAGCCGGCGATGGCCGGCAGCGCGGCGACGAAGCCGGCCTTCAGGATCGTCATGCCCCGCTCGGAAACGAGATAGACGGGGAACCACGTCAGGAAGAAATACGTCAGCGTCGTGATGCAGTACTGGCCGATGTACACGCCCAGCAGCATGCGGCTGCCCAGCAGCTGCTTGACGGTGCCCCAGGTATCGGTCTGTGTCTTTACGGGCTGGGACGATTCGATGTCGACCAGGCCGCCGCCGGCCTCGATGTACGCCAGTTCCGCGGCATTGATGCGCGGGTGCTGGCGCGGTCCGTAGATGGTTTTCATCCACACGAAGGACATGATGATGCCCAGCGCGCCCATCACGTAGAACACGCTTTGCCAGCCCAGGCTGTGCACCAGCCAGCCCATCAGCGGCGCGAACAGCACCGTGGCGAAATACTGGGCCGAATTGAAGATGGCGGCGGCGCGACCCCGCTCGGCGGTGGGGAACCAGGCGGAGGTAATGCGGCTGTTGCCAGGGAAGGAGGGCGCTTCGGCCGCGCCCACCAGCAGGCGCAGGCAGAACAAGGTGGCGACGGCGGCCCCGCCGGTGAGGAAGCCGACGCCGCCCATCATTACGGTAAACAGCGACCACAGGAAGATGCTGAAGAAGTAGGTGATCTTCGAGCCGAAGCGGTCCAGCAGCCAGCCGCCGGGCAACTGCGCCAGCACGTACGACCAGGCAAAGGCGGAGAACACGTAGCCCATCTCCACTGGTGACAGGCCCAGCAGTTTTTTCAGTTCCGGACCGGCAATCGAGATGGTGGCGCGGTCGGCATAGTTGATGGTGGTGATCAGGAACAGCATCGCCAGGATGGTCCAGCGGGCGCGGGTGGCCTTGGCGGGCGCGCCGGCGTGGGCGGCACGGTTTTCTTGCACTTCCATACAGTCTCCTAAGAAAGTTACAGGGCGGTCACTTTGGCCGGCTGACCGTGACTTCTTCTGTGGAGCGCATCATAAATACATCATTTGCGCATCAAAGTGGTCAGGCCAGTATAAGCACAGTTGCCGCAAATAGCAATTCCCCCATATGTCCGAGCAGTCGTATATAAATCAAAGACATAGCAGTTAGGAAACGAAATTATCGCTAAATTTAGGCGGCGGCCGTTGCGCCGGCCAGCATGATAAGCTACGATTCGATCCATCATTGTCGCTGCGAAAACAGAATAAAGGCATCATTTTCTGTCATTGGCGGCGATGCGGATGACAGCATGGGCGTGTCAGCCCCGCAACGAAAAAAACGGCGACCAGCCATGGAGACAAGGAAATGAAGACATGAGCAAGGCAATCACGGCCGCACTGTTACTCGCTGCCAGTACCGCCGTCGCGGCGCAGAGCAACGTGACGCTATACGGCATCGCCGATGCTGCCTTCGTGCAGGAACGGGGCGGCGCGGCCGGCACGGCGAACAAGCTGACCAGCGGTGCCGCCTCCGCCTCGCGGGTCGGCCTGCGCGGCTCGGAAGACCTGGGTGGCGGACTCGCCGCCATCTTCACCCTCGAAGCCGGGTATCGCATCGATACCGGCGAGATCGATACGGCCGGCGCCATCTTCAACCGGCAGGCCTTTGTCGGCCTGAAGAACCGCCTCGGTTCCGTGACGGTGGGGCGCCAGTACACGCCGTACCACAGCACGCTGGTGGCGGTGGCGGACCCGTTCGGCACGGGGATGGCGCCGTCGTCGAAGAACCTGTTCCCGGACTCTGGCACGAATGTACGCACCAGTAACACAGTGATGGCCAGCCTGGCCCCCGTCAACGGTTTCACGATGGAGCTGGCCTACAGTGCCGGCGAGCAGGCCGGCAATGCCGGCGGGCGCCAGGTGGGCGGCTCGCTGGGCTATGCGCGCGGCCCGCTGGCGGTGCGCCTGGCCTACAACAACAAGAAAACCACCCTGGCGGCGACGCCGGCAATGGCCAGCGGCGCCAACCTGCTGCTGGCGGCGAACGTCGATTTCGGCCCGATGAAGGCCTTCTTCGCCTATGGCGCGGACCGGGGCTACAACAGTGCACCGCTGGCCAATGCCAGCAACCCTTACGGCGGCGTCAAGCCGCTGGCGTCGGAGCGGGGCGCGGAAATGCTGCTGGGCCTGTCCGCCAGCGTCGGCCCGGGGACCTTGCTCGCGTCCGTGCAGCACAAGAACGACAAGACCGGGCTCGACCAGGACGCCGATGCCTGGGGCGTCGGCTATGTCTATCCGCTGTCCAAGCGCAGCAATCTCTACGGTGCCTGGGGCGCCATCGATAACCAGAACGGCGCCGGCTACACGGTTGCCAACAACACCGAGTCGGGCAGCGGCAACCGCGCGCTGAATCTCGGCATCCGTCACACTTTCTAGTCAGGAATCCACCATGAACGATCAAGCCATTTCCCGCCACGCGCCCGTCGTCACCGAACTGCGTGTCATCCCCGTCGCCGGCCGCGACAGCATGCTGCTGAACCTGTCCGGTGCCCACGGCCCTTACTTCACCCGCAATATCGTGATCCTGACGGACAGCGCTGGCAATACGGGCGTGGGCGAAGTGCCGGGCGGCGAAGCGATCCGCCAGACGCTGGAAGACGCCCGCGCGCTCGTGGTCGGCCAGTCCGTCGGCAATTACCAGGCCATCCTGAACAAGGTGCGCGCGGCCTTCGCCGAACGCGACGCCGGCGGGCGCGGCAACCAGACCTTCGATTTGCGCATCGCCATCCATGCCGTCACGGCGCTGGAAGCGTCGCTGCTGGACCTGCTGGGCAAGTTCCTCGGCGTGCCCGTGTGCGCGCTGCTGGGAGACGGCCAGCAGCGCAGCCACGTCGAAATGCTGGGCTACCTGTTCTACGTGGGCGACCGCGCCGTCACCGACCTGCCGTACCACAGCGATCCGGACCAGGCCGACGACTGGCTGCGCCTGCGTCATGAAGTGGCGCTGACGCCCGAAGCGATCGTGCGCCTGGCCGAAGCGTCGTACGAGCGCTACGGCTTCAAGGACTTCAAGCTCAAGGGCGGCGTGCTGCGCGGCGAGGACGAAATCGCCGCCGTGACGGCGCTGGCCGAGCGCTTCCCGGAAGCGCGCGTGACCCTGGACCCGAACGGCGGCTGGCTGCTGAAGGATGCGATCCGCCTGTGCCGCGACCAGCACCATGTGCTGGCCTACGCGGAAGACCCGTGCGGTGCGGAGAACGGCTACTCGGGCCGCGAAGTGATGGCGGAATTCCGCCGCGCCACGGGTCTGCCGACGGCCACCAATATGATCGCCACGGACTGGCGCGAGCTGGGTCACGCGATCCAGCTGCAATCGGTCGACATTCCGCTGGCCGATCCGCACTTCTGGACCATGCAGGGTTCCGTGCGCGTGGCGCAGCTGTGCAAGGAGTGGGGCCTGACGTGGGGCTCCCATTCGAACAACCACTTCGATATTTCGCTGGCCATGTTCACCCACGTGGCGGCGGCTGCCCCAGGCAAGATCACGGCCATCGACACCCACTGGATCTGGCAGGACGGCCAGCACCTGACGACCAACCCGCTGCAGATCAAGGGCGGCATGGTGGACGTGCCGACCGCGCCGGGCCTGGGCGTCGACATCGACCTGGCCGCCATCGAGCAGGCGCACCAGGTGTACAAGGGCATGGGCCTGGGCGCCCGCAACGACGCGGTGGCGATGCAGTACTACATCCCGGGCTGGACCTTCGACGCCAAGCGGCCCGCCTTCGTGCGCTGAGCGGCCACGCGGCAGCCACACAGGGCGCCTTCGTGGCGCCTTTTGCGTTCCGCCAGGATCGCTTGCCGCACGATATCGTCGTGACGGCGGGTTTTGACGGCGGGCCTGCACCTGCTTAAGATGATGGCATGTCATTTCATCAGGGCGGAGGGCATCATGGATCAGGTGCTGATCGCAGGAGCGGGACCCACGGGCCTGGCACTGGCCCTTTGGCTGACGCGGCAAGGCGTCAAGGTGCGCATCGTCGACCAGAGCGCGGGGCCGGGCGAGACGTCGCGCGCCATGGTGGTACAGGCCCGCACCCTGGAACTGTACCGCCAGCTCGACCTGGCCGACGCCGTCCTGGCCGCGGGCCACCGCAATCCGTCGATGAATGTCTGGGCCCGCGGCAAGCACCGGGCCAGGATCGTCCTGTCCGAGGCGGGCAAGACGCTGTCGCCTTACCCCTTCGTCACCGTCTACCCGCAGGACCAGCATGAGCGGCTGCTGGTCGACAAGCTGGCCTCGCTCGGCGTCGCCGTCGAGCGTAAAACCGAGCTGCTCGACTTCGCCGAGCGGGACGGGTCGGTGCATGCCCGGCTGCGGCGCGCGGATGGCAGCACGGAAGAGATCGCCGTGCCCTACCTGGCCGGCTGCGACGGTGCGCGCTCGACCGTCCGGCAGCACCTGGGTATCGATTTCGAAGGCGGCACCTACCAGCACGCCTTCTACGTCGCCGACGTCGAGGCAAGCGGCCTGGAGCCGGCTGGCGAAGCCCATATCGCGTTCGAGAAGGGCGGCGATTTCGCCCTGGTCTTCCCCTATGGCCCCGGCGGTACCGGCAAGTCCCGGCGTCTGATCGGCACCGTCAGCGACGAGCGGGCGGCCGGCGTCGAATCGCTGACCTTCGAAGACGTGCGGCAGGATGCGCTGCATTCGCTCGGCATGCAGGTCGAGCGCGTCAACTGGTTTTCCACCTACCGGGTGCACCACCGCATCGCCAGCCGGTTCCAGCGCGGCCGCGTTTTCCTGCTGGGCGACGCCGGCCACATCCATAGCCCGGTCGGTGGCCAGGGGATGAATACCGGCATTGTCGATGCCAGCAACCTGGCGTGGAAGCTGGCCGACGTGCTGCACGGCCGCGCACCGGAGCGTTTGCTGGAAAGTTACGCGCTGGAGCGCCAGGCCTTCGCGCGCACGCTGGTCGCCACGACCGATCGCATGTTCACGCTGGCCACCAGCGACGGCAATGTGGCGGACTTCATCAAGACCCACATCCTGCCGACCATCGCCAGTGCCGCCGCCCGCATCGGGGACGTGCGCGAACTGGCGTTCAGGACGGTGTCGCAAATCACGATGCACTATCGCGACAGTTGGCTCAGCCGTGGCCAGGCCGGCGAGGTGCGCGGCGGCGAGCGTCTGCCGTGGCTTACACCGCCACATGAGGATAACTTCGTGGCGGACGGCCCGATCGGCTGGCAGCTCCACGTATATGGCCAGGCCAGCGCCGACGTGCGGGCGTGGTGTCATGCGCATGGCATCCGGCTGCGCCAGTTTGCCTGGAGTGAAGGGTGCCGGGCAGTGGGGCTGTCCGAGGATGCGCTCTACCTGCTGCGGCCGGACAGCTACGTGGCGCTGGCCAGCCTTGACGCGACGCCGCAGGCACTTGCGCGGTATTTCGAGGAGCAGGGCTATGCCTGGGAACACGCGGAATCGGCGGCAGGGTGAAGCAGGGAGCGAAGATTTGCCAGGATGTCCGCCCTGCCGGCCGGCGCGGCACTACTGATGCCTGCGTCCGGCCAGTCGTCGCCAGCCGGCCAGGATGCCGATGCCGGCGACCATCATTGCCCACGTCGACGCCTCCGGCACGGCCTGCACTGGCGTGCCGGGGTTCCATGCCCACGGCGGCAGGCCGCCCGGATCGGGCAGGGCGATGGGACGCTTGGGCTGGTCTTCCTCGTCGTCGACGTCGGGCGGCGTGCTGTCCTCCAGGCCCAGCTCGATGCCGAGCGCCCAGTCGAGCGGGTGGCTGGCTGGCTCCCACGCCGGCCGGGGAACGTCGATGACCGCGACGCGGGCAGGCTCCGGGGTTGGCGCCGTCTCGGGACGTAGGCTGATGCGGCTGACATTGCCGCAGATGCGCGGCACCAGGATGCAGTGCTCGCCGGCGCAATACACGGCCGCCGGCTCGCTGCGTGCCGGTTGCCACCCACTGCGGTCGACCGTGCCGCACAGGCGGCGCTTGCCGAAATGCATATCGCGGATGACGGGGTCGTAGTCGCTCTTGCCGGCGATGGTGTCGCGGCCGATCCGCACCTCGTCGTCCGGCGTGGCGGCGGCGATTTTCTCCAGCAGCAGGTGGCGCTGGGCCGTTGGAATATCGGTGTAGTGGGAGAGCGCGCCGGCGGCATCGCCCCGGTAGGGGTCGACGCCGGGGCGGTTCCATGAGCAGGCGGCGCTGAAGACGAGGCTGGCGGCCAGCGTGGAGGCAAGAAGTGGCATGGAGCAATCCCGGTGGAAGCGAACACTGGATGTCCATGATGGTGCCGAAGATCACAACCCCTTTGCTATTTCTCAAGCGACAGAGTTTTGTTGCGGGCCGCCTACGCCTGCCCTCAGCCGTGGCGTGCGGCCGCCACGGCCTTGAAGAAGCGCACCATCTCGCGGCTGGCATCCGGGCCCTTGCAGTCCGTGTAGCTGCCGCTCGGGCTGCCGCCGGCCCAGGCATGGCCGCCGCCGTGCAGCACCCAGTGTTCCGCCACGACGGTGCCGTCGCGCTTCGTATGGATCTCGCGGGTGTACTTGCGTCCGCCCGGCGCCTTGGCCGTTTCGCTGGCCGGCTGGCCGCTGCCGTGGGGCGCCAGCGCGTCGGCCAGTACCTGCTCGGCATTGACGGCGGCCACCGTCTGGTCCTTGTCGCCGTGGAAGACGATGACGGGCCGCGTCGCTGCCCCGTTGCCCTTCCGGCCGGGCGCGCCGGCCTTCATCGCCTGCAGCGCGGCGGGCAGGTCATGTGCAGCACCGAAAGGCAGGCCCGAGTGCACGCCCACGGCCTGGTACAGCTCCGGATGCAGGGCACCGACGATGACGGCCATGGCGCCGCCCGCCGACAGGCCGGCGATGCTGACCTGGTCGGGATCGACGGCATACTGCGCCATGACCTGGCGCGTCATGCCGGCGATGATGGCCGGTTCGCCCCGTTCCCGTTGCTGGTCGTTCTTGCTGAACCAGTTCCAGCAGCGCGACTGGTTGGCGCTCTGGGGCTGCGCCGGGTACAGCACCAGGCAGCCGCTTTCCTCGCCGACCAGGTTCATCTTGGTGCCGGCGGCGAAATCGTCCGGATCCTGCGTGCAGCCATGCAGCATGACGACCAGCGGCATCGGCTTGGCCGCATCGTAGTTGCTCGGTACGTAGAGCTTGTAGCCGCGGGTGCCGGCATGGTTGGTGAACGTGCCCGCCTCGAACGTGGCGCCTTCGGGCAGAGGTGGCGGCGGGGTGCGCTTGCGCATGGCCGGGCCTTCCGGCAGGTTAAAGCCTTCGGGCATCTCGAATCCCTCAGGCATCTTGAACCCCTCAGGCATCTTGAATCCCTCCGGCATCTGCACGCCGTCGGGCATCTTGAAACCTTGCGGCAGCTTGACGCCCAGCTTGTCCAGCATGGCGGCGATGGCCGGGTGGGCGCCTGGTGTGGCACCGGTGCCGGCGTCATCGACGGGTGGGGCCGGCGGCGCGGCACGCTTGCCGCCGAATCCGCGCTTGCCTGGCGCAGCGTAATGGGGCGCCTCGTTCAAGTCTTTCAGGTTCGGCTCGGCCCCGGCCGGCGCGCCCGGTTCTCCAGCCTGATCCATCGTGGCGGTGGCGCCCAGGGGGCCGTTCTTCAGCAATTGCTGCGTGGCTGCCTGCAGGCGGGCCATCAGTTGCGAATCGTATTTCATGGTAGACCTTTCGTGCCGGTACTACCGGCGAGTTATTCACTGAAAACAGCGAAGTCAGCGGATGCGGCCCTTCAGGGCCGCCTTGACGGCCGCGCCGGCGTGCAAGGCACCCAGCACGGCAATGGAGTCGATGGTGGCGGCTGCCAGCTCCGGCGGCACGTCGGCGCCGATGGTGCACAGTCCCAGCACGCGGATATTCAAGGTTTCGCCGGCCGCCTGGACGGCTTCGAGGTCGCGCCGGCCGTAGTGCTGCACGCCCAGCACCAGCTGGTCGCGGGCCACGGTCTGGCGCACCACGTCCGCATGCAGTTGCAGCTGGTTGCGGATGGCCGTCCGGATCAGATCGGTGCGGTTCGCATAGAAGCCTTGCTGCACCAGCAGGTCGATCTGGCCCAGGTCGACGGGGAAAAGGTTGATGGTGATTTTTTCCGAGTCGCTGGCGCGTGCTTTGAGTTCGTTGCTCATGATTGTCTGATTTTCCTGTTTTGGGCCATCCCTAAACCATCTGGTTGGATGGTATCTGCGGACATGATGAGACATTGCAAGGGCTGGTGCAAGCTTATTTTTTATGCAGGGGCAAGCGTTGGGGGCGTCAAGGGGTGTCTCGGATGCGGCTAGCTGGCGGGCTCCCTTATACTGCAGGGATGAAGACCGTCCCGATTTCGGCAAGTATCTGCATCCTGCTGGCGCAGGTGTCGCCCGTGCAGGGTGAAGCGCTTCCGAGCTGGCAAATGCAGCGCGCCGTCAGCGCCGATTTTGGATCTTCGGCATCCGTGCGTGCCGAATCGGACGAAAGTGTGTCCGTGCAGGCTATTCGCGTCCACGACCGCAAAACGGGGGAGATCGTCCAGGAGATCGGCGACATCGGCGGCATGCCGGTGCCCAACCGGCCTGACGCCGTAGTGCACCTAGTCGATGCCAACGGCGACGGCCGCCCGGACGTGTCCGTCGCTTTCGCCGCCGGCGGAGCAGGGCCTAACTTTGCGAACCAATATTATCTGTTCGATGGCAAGCTGGGCATTTTCGCCCTGCATCGCCAATTATCGGCACTACCGCAGCCGTCAATCGGGCCCGACGGTACCATCACGTCGGAATACCGAGGGAGTTGCTGCGACCATCGTACGGAGACGTATCGCTTCGTGGGCGGGGAATTGACCCTGGTGGCGGAAGGCTACGAGTCCTATACGCCGGATGGCAAGTGGATCGACAAGGGCGTGCGCAAGCTGGTCGACGGCAAATGGCGCAGCCGGCGCCAGAGGATACGGCGGCGCGAGTAGCATGCCTCGCCCGCGCTCAGCCCGCCTTGTTGTCCTGAAAACGCAAATCGTCCACGTCCGCCAGGTAACCCTCGTCGGCAGCCAGTTGCGCCTCGGGCGGCAGCTTCTCGTGTTCGCGTGCCCGTGCCAGAAGGACCTGGACGGTATCGATCTTGTGGCGGGCCGCCTCGGCCAGTGTCGCGGCCGTCAGGATTTCCGGCAGCATCAGCTCGCACGCAGCCGCGGCCTGCACGGCCGGATGTTCCGGAGCCAAGGTGGCGCCAGGGCGGCCTTCATCCCGTTCGGCCAGTCGCACCACGTCGTGCAGGCCTCGTTCCAGTTGTTCCAGTTGCGACGATTGCATGGCGCTGGCTCCTTTCTTCGGTTAAAAAAGTAACGTACGGGGCAGGTGAGCCATGTCAGGATAAGCTATCGACTGGCGCGGCGCCGCCCGGTTCACCAACCGACCAGTTACATATTGCAAAAGGATAAACTCGATGCCGGAATCGACACCCACTTACGATGAAGTTGCAGAAGCCGCCAACAGGCTGAAGGAGGAAGGCGCGGAAGTCACCAATGAAGCCGTGCGCGATGCGCTGGGCGCCGGCTCGGCCGCGTCCATCCACCGCCACCTGACCCAGTGGCGCGCCAGCACGGATACGCCGTTTACGCCGCCCAGCCCGGACATTCCGGAGGCCGTTGCCGCCGCCTTGACGGACTGGGCCCAGCGCTATGCGGAAGAGGCGGGTGCCGGCACGCGTGACGCGCTGGCGCGGGCGCAGAGCGACCTGGAAGCCTTGCTCGATTCGGGCGAACAAATCGAATCGGAGCGCGACCGCGCGCTGGCCACGTCGGCCGAGCAGAACGAGCAGATCGAACAGTTGATGGTGGAATTGCGTGACGCGCGCAAGCTGGCCACGGATGCCCTGGTCGGCAAGGCGAAGGACCAGCTCGCCATTGACGGCAAGGACCGGCAGATCGCCGACCTGCGCGCCCAACTGGAACGCAATGTCGCGGCCTCGGCAAGCGATTCGGATGCGCGCCTGGCGGCTGAAATGGAGCTGGTGGGGGCCACCACGGCGCGTGACGAATTCGCTGCCGAAGCCAAGCAGCTGCGTACACAACTGGAAGCGGCCAAGGCCGAACGGACGACGTTGCGGGCCGAGATGGATGCCTTGCGGGGCCGCCGGTAAGACCCCGGCGCCAATGCAAGCGGGCAGGCGATGACGCCTGCCCTGCAGTGGCCGGATGATCGGGTCACCCCGGCATAATCCGACTGGATATCATCGCGCCATTATTGCTGGCGCAGTTTCTCTTCCTTTTTCACCTTCTTGTCCGCCTTTTTTTCCTTCATGCTTTTGGCGGGTTCTTTTTTGGTGGTCTTCTTTGCATCCTGGCTTTTACTCATGGCATTCTCCAAATATCATTGAAATTCGCTTCGCATTATCGGGTGATTCGCCGGCTGTTTTAATTCCGTCAAATCAGTGAATCGAGCAGCCGCGTACCGTCGGCAGTGGCTGGATCGCGGCGGCGACTTCGCCCTCGGCATCTTCCTCGATCTTGAACTGGACCCAACCCAATACCTCGGCAATACTGGCCAGTCCGCTGTGCAAAGCCGTGCGGGCCGCGCAATATTCCGTCATCCGGTCGACGACGGCGTCGTCCAGTTCATCCGTGCCAGCCAGCGCGCCGATGCGGCTTTCGACGTCGTCCAGGTCGCATGACAAGGCCAGGTGCAGCGCCTGCAGCGCGGCCACGACGTCCTCGCCATTGTCCTCATCTATTTTTTCCATTTCAGTTCTTCCATTAGCGAAACTTATACGTCGATTCACGCATGGGAAAGCCGGCAAATGCCGGCCAGGCACGTCATCAAGAAAGTCGATAAGGAGGAGATCAAACAGGACTGCCGATGGTTTTGCCATCAAGGCAAGACGGGGAAGAAAGGCCAACAATAACAACGACTTGATACGGTGCGAAAGTCAGGATACAGTGCTTTGACGGTTTCGCCTAACGATTTCCGATTTAGTTTCAGCGGTGCATTTTCGGGCCATTATTTGCTTTTGGCGGGTTAATGAATGTTATTATGGGGAAACCCCTTCGATGCATGTCGCGGAATCGGGCAATAGAAAGATGACGATGACACAGCACCGATTGGCCGATTTTATCGACGCCAACATGGAACCGGTTTTGCAGGCCTGGGAGGATTTCGCCCGCACCATCGAGCCGCCCGCGCTGACGATGGACGACTCGGAACTGCGCGACCACGCCCGCCAGATGCTGAGCGCGTTCGCGAAGGATATCGCCACGCCCCAATCGGAGATCCAGCGCGCCGCGAAATCGAAGGGGCAGGGAACGCGCGGCCACGAAGACACGGCGGCCGAGACCCATGCCGAGGCAAGGCTCAAATCGGGCTACACCGTCGTGCAGCTGGTGTCCGAATACCGCGCCTTGCGTTCCAGCGTGCTGACCCTGTGGGCCGCGGACGTCAAGGACAGCCGCCCCACCGACATGGCCGATGTGGCCCGCTTCAACGAAGCGGTGGACCAGGCACTGGCCGAATCGGTGGCACGCTACGAACACATGGTCAAGCAGTCGCAGAACATGTTCCTGGCCATCCTGGGTCACGACCTGCGCAACCCGCTGGGCACGGTGGTCAGCGGCTCCAGCTTCGTCATGCAGGCAACGGACATCCCGCCGAAATACATTCTCGTCGCCACCCGCATGTTCAACAGCGCCAAGCGCATGAGCAAGTTGATCAACGACCTGATCGACTTTACCCGCACCCACCTGGGCCCCGGCATCCCGATCCGCGTCAAGCAGGGCAGCCTGGTGGAAGTGTGCGAGCTGATGGTCAACGAGCTGCGCACCTTCCACCCGGAACAGCAGATCGAGCTGGAGTCGCCGCCGCAGCTCGATGCCATCTTCGACGACGGCCGGATCGCCCAGGTGCTGTCGAACCTGATCGGCAATGCGGTGCAGTACGGCAGCCCGGACCTGCCCGTGAAGGTGCGCCTGCAGGGCGGTGCCAACGATATCTGCATCACCGTCAACAACCGCGGCACCACCATCCCGGCCGACAAGATTTCCGGCATCTTCGATCCGATGGTGCGCATCGCGGCCAGCGTCAGCACCGACTACACGGAGCGCACCAGCCTGGGCATCGGCCTGTTCATCTCGCGCGAAATCATCCATGCCCATGGCGGCAAGGTGATCGTGACGTCCAACGACAGGGAAGGCACCACGTTCACCGTCACGATGCCCCGGATGCCGAAGGGGTTCGGCGCGGCGGACGAGGCAGGCGGACCGCAGCGCTGACCCTGGCACGGCGGCCACGACTGGAGTAATGTAGGCGCCACGGCATCGGCTGCCGTCGAGGCCCGGCCGCACTTCAGGAGGCTCATCGATGACCGACAAAGATTTCACCGCGTTCCTGCGTGAGCGCGAACAGGTATCCACCGCTTTTCTCAGCGGCGACGCCGCCGCCCTCGAGGCGATTTCCACGCAGCACGCGCCAGCGACGATCTTCGGCCCCAGGGGCGACTGCGTGCAGGGCGCGGCCCAGGTCAAGCAGGTCAATGCCCGGGCTGCCGGCGCATTCGACCAGGGCAGCACCAACGGTTTCGAGATCCTGCACCAGGGCAGCAGCGGCGACCTGGCCTACTGGGTCGGCATCCAGCGCTCCCGCGTGCAAATGAAGGGCCAGGACGAATCGGTACCCTTCGACCTGCGCGTGACGGAAATCTTCCGACGCGAAGGGGGCGGGTGGAAGCTGGTACACCGGCATGCGGACCGGCTGGCCGATGGCGGTGGCGCCTAGCACGCCCGTGCTGGCGGGGCACGTCACCCCCTACCGTGAACCTTGTACCGGCAGCCATAAGTGGCTATAATCTCGGGTTGCCCGACCCAACGTCGGACAATGTTGTAAAATCCACACTTTTTATAAACTCGAATCCTCTCTGCAAGGGTGCCCGCAAGGGTGACTGAGTGGATTCCAGACCCAACCCTGGAGTAATTATGTCTGTAACGATGCGTGAAATGCTGGAAGCCGGCGTCCATTTCGGTCACCAAACCCGTTTCTGGAACCCAAAGATGGCACCGTTCATCTTCGGCCACCGCAACAAGATTCACATCATCAACCTGGAAAAAACCATGGCGATGTACCAGGAGGCGATGAAGACCGTGCGCCAACTGTCCGCTAACCGTGGCACCATCCTGATGGTGGGCACCAAGCGCCAGGCGCGCGACATCATCGCTGCTGAAGCCCAGCGCGCAGGTGTTCCTTACGTCGACCAGCGTTGGCTGGGCGGCATGCTGACCAACTTCAAGACCATCAAGACCTCGATCAAGCGCCTGAAAGACATGGAAGCCGCCATCGAAGACGGTTCCGTCGAGAAGCTGACGAAAAAGGACGCACTGCTGTTCTCGCGCGAGCTGGAGAAGCTGCAGAAGTCCATCGGCGGTATCAAGGATATGGGCGGTGTTCCTGACGCAATCTTCGTAGTCGACGTCGGCTACCACAAGGGCGCGATCACCGAAGCGCAGAAACTGGGCATCCCGGTCATCGGCGTGGTCGACACCAACCACTCGCCAGCTGGCGTGGATTACATCATCCCTGGTAACGATGACTCCTCCAAAGCGATCACCCTGTACGCCCGTGGCGTTGCAGATGCGATCCTGGAAGGCCGCGCCAACGCCTCCGCTGACGTCCTGGAACAAATCAAGACGGCATCGGGCGACGAGTTCGTCGAAGTCAACGAGCAGGCGTAATGTCTGGTCCCGCCCCGTGCAAGCGGGGCGGGTACATGCTTTGAAAAGGGGTGGCTCGTCAAGCTCCCCTTTTTTTTAACGAAATACCGGCAGAGCAGGCCGCCGCAAGGTGCCGCCCCGGCGATTTCATCGAATACCCACCGAACAACAGGAGAAAAACATGGCAGCAATTACTGCAGCAATGGTTGGCGAACTGCGCGCCAAGACCGATGCACCAATGATGGAATGCAAGAAGGCCCTGACCGAAGCGGCCGGCGACATGGACAAGGCAGAAGAGATTCTGCGCGTTAAGCTGGGCGGCAAGGCCTCCAAGGCTTCCGCACGTATCACGGCCGAAGGCGTCGTCGCGGCATTCATCTCGGGCAACGTTGGCGCCCTGGTGGAAGTCAATTCCGAAACCGACTTCGTCGCCAAGAACGACGACTTCCTGGCACTGGCCAATAACGCCGCCCGCCTGGTCGCTGAAAAGAACCCTGCCGACGTCGCTGCCCTGCTGGCACTGCCGACCGAATCGGGCCAGACCCTGGACGAAGTGCGCTCGGCCCTGATCGGCAAGATCGGCGAAAACATGTCGATCCGTCGTTTCCAGCGTTTCGAAACCACCGGCAAGCTCGCTTCCTACCTGCACGGCACCCGTATCGGTGTCATGGTTGAATTCGAAGGCGCGGACGAGCAGGTCGGCAAGGATGTCGCCATGCACATCGCCGCCATGAAGCCAGTGTCGCTGTCGTCGGACCAGGTGCCAGCCGAACTGATCGAAAAAGAGCGTTCGGTTGCCCAGGCCAAGGCCGACGAAGATGCCGCCAAGGCAGCAGCCGAAGGCAAGCCAGCGCAATCGGCCGACATCGTCGCCAAGCGCCTGGAAGGTTCCGTGCAGAAGTACCTGAAAGAGGTATCGCTGCTGAACCAGGCTTTCGTCAAGAACGACAAGCAATCGGTCGAGCAGATGCTGAAGGCCGCCAACGCTACCGTGAAGAGCTTCACGATGTACGTCGTCGGTGAAGGCATCGAGAAGAAAGTAGACGATTTCGCCGCTGAAGTGGCAGCCCAGATGGCTGCTTCCAAGGGAGCGTAATTCAAAAAACGGGCCGAGAGGCCCGTTTTTTTAGGGTGGCTGATCTTGCCGCCCACAGCAGCACCCAGCCTTCCCACGGGACGGTTGGCGAATTCCCCGGCGGGGAGCGGCTTTCCGCTATCATTGCCGCCGGAGTGACACCGAACCACATCTTTTATGGAGCCCCAGCTCATGTCAAAACCAGCCTACAAGCGCGTCCTCCTCAAACTGTCCGGTGAAGCCCTGATGGGCGATGACCCCTATGGCATCAACCGCGGCACGATCGAGCGGATGGTCGCTGACGTGGCCGAGGTCGCGAAAGCGGGCGTGGAACTGGCGGTCGTCATCGGCGGCGGCAACATCTTCCGCGGCGTGGCGCCAGGCGCCCAGGGCATGGACCGTGCCACCGCCGACTACATGGGCATGCTGGCCACCGTGATGAACGCGCTGGCTCTGGCCGACGCCATGCGTCACGTGGGCGTCGTCGCCCGCGTCATGTCGGCGATCGGCATCGAGCAGGTGGTCGAGCCGTATGTGCGTCCGAAAGCGCTGCAATACCTGGAAGAGGGCAAGGTCGTGATCTTCGCTGCCGGCACCGGCAACCCGTTCTTTACCACCGACACGGCTGCCGCGCTGCGCGGCTCGGAGATGTCGGCCGAGATCGTGCTGAAGGCCACCAAGGTGGACGGCGTCTACAGCGCCGACCCGAAGAAGGACCCGGACGCCACTCTGTATCACACCATCAGCTTCGACGAAGCCATCGCCCAGCACCTGCAGGTCATGGACGCGACCGCGTTCGCGCTGTGCCGCGACCAGAAACTGCCGATCAAGGTGTTCTCCATTACCAAGCCCGGCGCGATGATGCGCGTTATCATGGGCGAGGAAGAGGGCACGCTGGTACACGTTTAACAGAACTTAAGAACAGGAGAGAACATGTCCACTGCTGACATCAAGAAGACCGCCCAGGACAAGATGGCCAAGTCGCTGGATACCTTGAAGGCCGACCTGGCCAAGGTCCGCACCGGCCGCGCCCACACGGGCATCCTGGACCACGTGATGGTCGATTACTACGGCAACCCGACGCCGATCAACCAGGTCGCCAGCCTGACGCTGGTCGACGCCCGCACCATCGGCGTGCAGCCGTTCGAGAAGAAGATGGCCGCCGCCATCGAGAAGGCCATCCGCGAAGCCGACCTGGGCCTGAACCCGTCGTCGCAGGGCGAGCAGATCCGCGTGCCGACCCCGGCCCTGACGGAAGAGCGCCGCAAGGAAATGGTCAAGCTGTGCAAGAGCGAAGCGGAAGATGCGAAGATTGCCGTGCGCAATATCCGCCGCGACGCCAACGAGCAGCTGAAGAAGCTGACCAAGGACAAGGCCATCTCGGAAGATGACGAGCGCCGCGCTTCGGACGAAGTGCAGAAACTGACGGACAAGGCCATCGTCGACATCGACAAGATCGTTGCCGAGAAAGAGAAGGAAGTTCTGACGGTCTGAGGACGGCAAAACCGGGGACAGTCCCCTGTTTAGAGGAAATATTTCTCGAAAACAGGGGTCTGTCCCCGGTTTTTTGCTTCTGCCTCTGCTTTTTTGTTATAAAGTTCACTCTTTGGTCTAAGCGTTTGCAATGAGATATTCAAGTTCGACGACTGCGGTGCCGGAAGTGCCGAAGGTGCCGCGTCACCTGGCGATTATTATGGACGGCAACGGGCGCTGGGCGACCCGCCGCTTCCTGCCCCGGGTCGCGGGTCACGTCAAGGGCGTGGAGGCGGTCCGTACCGTGGTCGAGGCCTGCGTCGCGCGCGGCATCGAGTACCTGACCCTGTTTGCCTTCAGCTCCGAGAACTGGCGCCGCCCCGAAGAAGAGGTGTCGCTGTTGATGCGCCTGTTCGTCACCGCGCTGGAGCGGGAAGTGTCGAAGATGCACGCCAATAACATCCGCCTGAAGGTGGTGGGCGACCTGTCGCGCTTCGACGCCAAGCTGCGCGAAATGATCGCCAACGCCGAACGCAAGACGGCCAACAACACGCGCCTGACGGTGTCCGTCTGCGCCAACTACGGCGGCCGCTGGGACATCATGCAGGCCATCGGCAAGCTCGTCGCCGCCCATCCCGGCGTGACGGACTTCTCCGAGGAGCAACTGGCGCCGTACCTGGCCATGGCCTACGCACCCGAGCCGGACCTGTTTATCCGCACGGGCGGCGAGGAACGCATTTCCAATTTCCTGCTGTGGCAGCTGGCCTACACGGAGCTGTATTTCACCGACACCTACTGGCCCGACTTCAACGCCGACAAGCTGGACGAGGCGATCGCCTCCTACCAGCACCGCGAACGCCGCTTCGGGCGCACCGGCGAACAGCTGGCCAAGACGACCGCATAAGGCAAGCATGCTCAAGACCCGGATCATTACTGCTGTCATCCTGCTGCTGGTTCTGCTGGCCGTGCTGTTCTCCGGCCATGCCATCGCCGTGCAGGCCCTGGTGGCCGTCGCCTTCGGCGCCACCGTGTGGGAAGCCTTCCGCCTGTTCAAGAACCGCGCCGCCATCGTCGTGGCCGCCTGCTGGACGGCGGCCTTCGCCTATACCTTCTTCTTCCACGACGGCCTGCAGTACGCCCGCTTCTGGTGCGCGCTGGGCGCCGCCATCTGGCTGCTGCGCTTCCTGCCGTCGCTGAAATTCGGCCTGCCGCCGCCCGAGGGCTTCGGCAATGTGCTGCTCAGCATGGTGTATGCGGTCACCCTGGTGGCCTGCTTCGTCGCCATCCTGGTGCTGTGGCGCCATTCGGTGGTGTACCTGCTGTCGGCCATGGCCCTCGTCTGGATCGCCGATATCGGCGCCTACTTCTCCGGCAAGGCCTTCGGCAAGCGCAAGCTGGCGCCGACGATCTCGCCGGGCAAATCGTGGGAAGGCGCCATCGGCGGCTGGATCGCCGTGCTGGTGCTCTCGAGCGTGACGATCCTGGCCGCGCCCTCCGTGCCGCTACTGCAGGACACCTTTGCCGTGCTGCTGCAGGCCGAGCGTGGCTGGGTGGTGGCGTTCCTGTACCTGACCGTCATCGTCGCTGCCTCCGTGGTGGGCGACCTGTTCGAATCGCAGCTGAAGCGCCGCGCCGGCTTCAAGGACAGCAGCAACCTGCTGCCCGGCCACGGCGGCGTGCTCGACCGCGTGGATGCCCTGGTCCCCGTCCTGCCCATTGCGGCACTGATCGGCGCCACGCTGTAATATCACCGGTTCGGACCTCCTGTCCGGACCCGGTCCCGCCGCCCCGGCCCCGCCCGGGTGCAGCGCGGGCCCATCAAGGAATCTGACTATGCAACGTATCACCATCCTCGGCGCCACCGGTTCCATCGGCGTTTCCACGCTCGACGTCATTGCGCGCCACCCCGAACGCTACACGGTCCATGCGCTGTCCGCCCACAGCCGGGTGGACGAGCTGGCCGCGCAATGCCGGCAGTTCCGTCCGGCCCGCGCCGTGGTCGGCACCGAAGACGCCGCCGTCCGCCTGGCAGCGCTGCTGCGCGCGATGGGGCTGGCCACGCAGGTCGAGTGGGGCGAGGCCGCCCTGTGCGACATCGCCAGCGCGCCCGAAGTCGATGGCGTGATGGCCGCCATCGTCGGTGCCGCCGGCCTGGCGCCCACGCTGGCCGCCGCCCGCGCCGGCAAGAAGGTGATGCTGGCCAACAAGGAAGCGCTCGTCATGTCCGGCCAGTTGTTCATGGATGCCGTGCAGGAAAGTGGCGCCACCCTGCTGCCGATCGACAGCGAGCACAATGCCATCTTCCAGTGCCTGCCCACCAGCTACGGCCGCGTGCCCGATGCGGCCGGCGTGACGAAGATCCTGCTGACCGCTTCCGGCGGGCCGTTCCTGAAGCGCGCCGTCGAAAGCCTGGAGCACGTCACGCCCGACGAGGCCTGCAAGCACCCGAAATGGGTCATGGGCCGCAAGATTTCCGTCGACTCGGCCACGATGATGAACAAGGGCCTGGAAGTGATCGAGGCGCACTGGCTGTTCGGTGCGCCGGCCGAACGGATCGAGGTGGTGATCCACCCGCAATCCGTGATCCACTCGATGGTGTCCTACAACGACGGCTCCGTGCTGGCCGAACTGGGCAACCCGGACATGCGCACGCCCATCGCCCACGCCCTGGCCTACCCGGAGCGCATCGCTTCGGGCGTTGCCCAGCTGGACCTGACGGCCGTCGGCACCTTGCAGTTCGAAAAACCGGATTTCGCCCGCTTCCCCTGCCTGGCGCTGGCCTTCGAGGCCCTGCGCGCGGGCGGCACGGCGCCGGCCCTGCTGAACGCGGCCAACGAGGTGGCGGTGCAGGCCTTCCTGGACGAACGCATCGGCTTCCGCCAGATCGACCGGGTGATCGCCACCGTGATGGACCGGCTGCCCCATGGCGCGGCCACATCGATCGAAGCGGTGATGGCGCAGGATGCGCTGGCGCGCGGCGCCGCGGAAGGCGTCATCGCGCGCCTGGACCGCCCGCTGGCCGCGGCCAGCGCCTGAGCTCCCCGATGAGTTCCCGATGAGCGGCGTCCTCGGCTTCCTGCAAACCCTGCTGGCCTTCGCCGGCGCCTTCGGCACGCTGGTCGTGCTGCACGAGCTGGGCCACTGCGTCGTGGCGCGCTGGTGCGGCGTCAAGGTGCTGCGCTTCTCGGTGGGCTGGGGCAGGGTGGTGTGGTCGTGGCGTTCGCGCCCCGACGGCATCGAGTGGGCGCTGTCTTCGCTGCCGCTGGGCGGCTACGTGCGCATGCTGGACGCGCGCGACCAGGACGTCAAGCACCTGTCCGAGGACGAGCTGCGGCATGAATTCACGCGCCAGAACGTGTGGAAGCGCATCGCCATCATCGCCGCCGGCCCGGCCACCAACTTCCTGCTGGCCATCGTGCTGCTGGCGGGCCTGTACATGCATGGCGTCGAGGAGCCCAGCGCCCGCATCGCCGAGCCGGCCGCCGCCACGCCGGCGCACCAGGCCGGCCTGCACCGCGGCGACGTCATCGTTGCCGTCGATGGCGAGGCCGTTGCCAGCTGGCCGGAAATGCGCTGGCAGCTGATTCGCGCGGCAACCGATGGCGCGCACCAGGACGTACCGCTGACGGTGCGCCGTCCCGGCCGGGGCGACTACACCTTCACCCTGCCGGCGGCGGCATTCGCCGATTTCGATCCCGACAGCGACGTGGCGGCCGCCGCTGGTCTGGCCATCGCGCTGCCGCCGCCGGTGCTGGGGCGGATCGATCCGGCCGGTCCGGGCGCGCGCGCGGGCCTGCAACCGGGCGACCGCATCGCCGGCATCGACGGCATGCCGGTGGCCGACGTGGGCGCGTTCATGGCCATCGTGCGCGCCGCGCCGGGCAAGCAGCTGGTGCTGGACGTGCGGCGCGGAACGCAGGCGCTGGCCTTGCCCATCGTGCCGGAGGCCTGGTCCGCCGGCGCGAGCGGTAAAGGGTCTGTAACAGTCGGTAAGATCAGGGTCGAGTTGACGGGCCGGCCGGATATGATCATCGTCAGTGATGGTCCGTTCGGCGCGCTGGCCAGGGCCGTCACGAAGGTTTGGGATACCAGCGTGCTGACGGTGCGCATGATCGGACGCATGCTGACGGGCGACGTCTCGTGGAAGAACGTCACGGGACCGATCACCATCGCCGACTACGCGGGGCAGACTTCGCGCATCGGCGTGGCCAGCTATCTATCCTTCATCGCCATGGTCAGCATTAGCCTGGGCGTAATGAATTTGCTACCGATTCCCGTTCTGGATGGTGGCCATTTGCTGTATTATTCGCTGGAAGTTTTGACTGGGCGCCCGGTGCCGGAGCGTTTTGGGGAGATTGCACAGCGTCTGGGTGTGGGGTTGTTGGTGACCTTGATGGCACTCGCTGTGTTCAACGACGTTGTGCGGTTGATGTGATCCGCCTGGCGCGCGTGCAGTCTCGTGTTAGAGAAGCCGGTTCTCAATGAGCGCAGTTCTGCGGTCATCGCGAAGCGGCTTCCAAGCCATTATATTTGCCAATGAAATTCAATTCTGACCGCTTCGCCTTGCCTTCCTTTCGCCGCAGCCTGATCGGTGCCGCCGTACTGGCCTTCTGCTCCGGCAGCGCTTTCGCTATCGCCCCCTTTGTCGTGAAGGATATCCGGGTCGAGGGCATCCAGCGGACCGAAGCCGGCACCGTGTTCAGCTACCTGCCGGTGCGAGTCGGCGAGACCTTCAGCGACGACAAGAGCGTGGCCGCCATCAAGGCGCTGTACGCCACCGGCATCTTCAAGGACGTGCGCCTGGAAGCCGACGGCGGCGTGCTGGTCGTCATCGTCGAGGAGCGTCCCGCCATCGCCAAGGTGGACTTCTCCGGCACCCATGAATTCGAGAAGGACATGCTGGTCAAGGCGCTGAAGGACATCGGCGTCGGCGAAGCCAAGACCTTCGACAAGGCCACGGTCGACCGCGCCGAGCAGGAACTGAAGCGCCAGTACCTGTCCCGCGGCCTGTATGGCGTGAAGATCACCACCACCGTCACGCCGATGGAGCGCAACCGCGTCAGCATCACGTTCAACGTCGACGAAGGCGAGATCGCCCGCATCAAGCAGATCAATATCGTCGGCAACAAGGTATTCTCGGACAAGGAGCTGCGCAAGGAGCTCCAGTTGAACACCAGCACCTGGTTCAGCTGGTACACCAAGGCCGACCAGTATTCGAAGACGAAGCTGACGGGCGATATCGAGGCACTGAAGTCCTTCTACCTGGACCGCGGCTACATCGAGATGAACGTCGACTCGACCCAGGTCTCGATCACGCCGGACAAGAAGGACATCTACCTCACCATCAATATCACCGAAGGCGAGAAGTACACCGTCTCGGACATCAAGTTCGAAGGCGAGATGTTCGGCCGCGAGGAAGAGCTGCGCCAGCTGGTGCTGCTGTCCCCGGGTTCGACCTATTCGGGCGCGCGCCTGACGGCCACCAATAAGCTGATCACGGACCGCCTGGGCACCTTCGGCTACGCTTTTGCCAACGTCAACGCCAATCCGGAAGTGAACCGCGAAAAGCGCGAAGTGGCCTTCACGTTCATGATCGACCCGGGCAAGCGCGCCTACGTGCGCCGCATGAACATCGCCGGCAACACGACGACGCGCGACGAGGTGATCCGCCGCGAGTTCCGCCAGTTCGAGTCGAGCTGGTACGACGCCAACAAGATCAAGCTGTCGCGCGACCGCGTCGACCGCCTCGGCTACTTCAAGGACGTGACGATCGACACGCCCGAAGCGCAGGGCACGTCCGACCAGGTCGACGTCAACCTGACGGTGGTGGAAAAGCCCACCGGCAGCTTCCAGATCGGCGGCGCCTTCTCGCAGGCCGAGAAGTTCAGCCTGAACGCATCGGTCCAGCAGGCCAACTTCGCTGGCTCGGGCAATACCGTCGGCATCGACCTGAATACCAGCAAATACAGCCGCACCATCGCCTTCTCGGAAACGAATCCGTACTTCACGGACGACGGCGTGTCGCAAAGCTATGAGCTGTACCTGCGCACCTTCCACCCGCCAGCGGTCAACATCGGCGCGTACTCGATCAAGCAGACCGGCGCGCGCGTCAGCTGGGGTGTGCCGTTCTCGGAAGTGGACACGGTCTTCTTCGGCATCGGCCTGGAACACGCCAACGTCGAGACGGACAACACCAGCCCGAGCTTCTACAAGAAATACGTGGCCGACCTGGGTGGTCCCGCCAACGGCGAAGGGTCGGTGTCGTCCAACTCCGTGCCGCTGACGGTGGCATGGGGCCGCGACAGCCGCGACAGCGCCGTGACGCCGACGGTGGGCCGCTACCAGCGCGCCAACCTGGAAATCGACGTCGTGGGCGACTCGAAGTACTTCCGCGCCGTCTACGAGCACCAGTGGTATCGTCCGCTGACGCAGTCGATGACCCTGGCGCTGAAGGGCGAGTTCGACTACGGCCACGGCATCGGCGGCAAGCCTTACCCAGTCTTCAAGAACTTCTACGCCGGCGGCATCGGCTCGGTGCGCGGCTACTACAGCTCGTCGCTGGGCTATGTCGACCCGTCCAACAACGATGCGCTGGGCGGTTCCTCGCGCCTGATCGGCAATGCCGAACTGCAGATGCCGTTCCCCGGCCAGGGCAAGGACCGCAGCCTGCGCTGGTTCGGTTTCCTGGACGGCGGCCAGGTCTACACGGAAGGCCAGAAGATGCGCCTGTCTGAACTGCGCTTCTCGACGGGCCTGGGCATCAGCTGGATTTCCCCGGTCGGTCCGCTCAAGTTGAGTTATGCTAAGCCCCTGAACGCGAAACCGGGCGATCGCCTGGAACGCTTCCAGTTCCAGATGGGCACGGGCTTCTGAACCCCGACCCGTCGTTTAGGAGAATCATGTTGAAGTCATCCGCTACGCTTGGCAAGTTCCTTGCCGCCTCGGCGCTGGGCTGGCTGGCGCTGGGAGGCATCGCGCCGGCGCAGGCGCAAGCCTCCCGGATCGCCTGGCTCAGTCCCGAACGGATCTATAATGAGTCGCGCCTGGCCAAGCTGGCAGGCGAGAAGCTGAAGGAAGAGTTTTCGCCGCGCGAGAAGGCCGTCCAGGCCCTGGCGCAGCGCCTGAAGGCCGCCACCGACAAGCTGGCCAGCGAAGAGGGCAAGGCCGTGCCGGAAGCCGAGCACGCGAAAACCCAGCGCGACGTGGTCGAGCTGGACAAGGAATTCCAGCGCCGCCAGCGCGAATTCCGCGAGGACCTGAACCAGCGCACCAACGAGGAACGCGCCGTGATCGCCGAGAAGGCCACGCGCATCATCAAGCAGCTGGCGCAGACCGAAGGCTTCGACATCGTGCTGCAGGATGCCGTCTGGGCCAGCCCGCGCATCGACATCACCAAGCGCGTGCTGGAAGAGCTGGACAAGGACAAATAAACAGATCGGATCACTCATGGGCCTTCGACTAGGAGAACTGGTCGAGCGCTTGGGCGGACAGTTGATCGGCGACCCGAACACGCAAGTGCTCGGGATCGCGCCATTGACGGACGCCGGCGTTTCACACATCAGCTTTCTCAGCAACAGCAAATTTCGCGCGCAAGCCGGCCAGAGCCGCGCCGCCGCCCTGATCGTTTCCCCGAAAGACGACGCGCTGGTCGCCCAGACTTATACGGGCGCGCGCATCGTCACGAACAATCCCTACGCCTGGTTCGCCCATGCGGCGCAGTGGTTCGAGTCGCTGACGGCCATCGTGCCGCCAGCCGGCATCCACCCGTCCGCCGTGGTGGACGGAACGGCCGTCGTCGACGCCAGCGCCCATGTCGGCGCCAACGTCACGATCGAGGCGGGCGCGCGCATCGGCCCGGGCGTCGTCATCGACGCCGGCTGCTATATCGGGCGCGACGCCGTCATCGGCGAGAAGACCCACTTCTTCGCCAACGTGACGTTCCACGCCCGCTGCGTCATCGGCGCGCGCTGCATCGTCCATTCCGGCGCCGTCATCGGCACGGACGGCTTCGGCTTCGCCAACGAGGGCGGCGTCTACGTGCGCATCCCGCAAACGGGGCGCGTCGTCATCGGCGACGACGTCGACATCGGCGCCTCGACGACGATCGACCGGGGCGCGCTGGCCGACACCATCATCGAGGATGGCGTCAAGCTCGACAACCAGATCCAGATCGGCCACAACTGCCATATCGGCGCGCACACGGCCATGGCCGGCTGCGTTGGCGTGGCCGGCAGCGCCAGGATCGGCAAGTACTGCACCTTCGGCGGCGCCGCCATGGTGCTGGGCCACCTGACCATCGTCGACCACGTCCACGTGTCGTCGGCCAGCATGGTGTCGCGCTCGATCCTGGAGCCGGGCCAGTACACGGGCTTCTATCCGCTGGCGAAAAACAGCGATTGGGAAAAGTCCGCCGCCATCGTGCGCAACCTGTCGACCATGCGCGAGAAGATCCGCGCACTGGAAAAAACCATCAAAACGATAACGTCACCAGACGAGAAACACGACGAATCATGACAACTACCGAAAACAAGACGCTCGACATCAACCAGATCAAGGAACTGCTGCCGCACCGCTACCCGATGCTGCTGGTGGACCGCGTGCTGAGCTGGGAAGCGCACAAGACCATCACGGCCATCAAGAACGTGACGGCCAATGAGGAATTCTTCAACGGCCACTTCCCGCACAAGCCGGTCATGCCGGGTGTGCTGATGATCGAGGCGATGGCGCAGACGGCGGCGATCCTGTCGTTCCTGACGATGAACGTCAAGCCGGACGAGAACTCGGTGGTGTACTTCGTCGGCATCGACAACACCCGCTTCAAGCGTCCCGTCGGCCCCGGCGACCAGCTGAAGATGGATGTCGAGATCCTGCGCACCTCGCGCGGCATCTGGAAATACAAGGCCGTCGGCAGCGTCGACGGCCAGGTGGCGGTGGAAGCTGAGCTGATGTGCACCATCCGCAATACGGCCGAAGCGGCGTCGTAATCCCCGCACCGGAGGCAAGCATGGCAACCATCCACCCCAGCGCCATCGTCGACCCCAAAGCCCAGCTGGGCGAGGGCGTCGAGATCGGCGCGTACTCGATCGTGGGTCCGAACGTCGTCATCGGCGACCGTACCTGGGTCGGCCCGCACGTCGTCATCGAAGGCCATACGACCATCGGCAGCGACAACAAGTTCTTCCAGTTCTCGTCGATCGGCGCGCCACCGCAGGACAAGAAGTGGAACGGCGAGCCGACCCGCCTGGAAGTGGGCGACCGCAACACGGTGCGCGAATTCTGCACCTTCAACCTGGGCACGGTGCAGGACAAGGGCGTGACGAAGCTGGGCAACGACAACTGGATTTCTGCCTACGTCCACCTGGCGCACGACTGCGTGGTGGGCAGCAACACAATCTTCTCGAACAATGCCCAGATGGCCGGGCACGTGGAGATCGGCGACTGGGTCATCATGAGCGGCTACGCCAACGTGCACCAGTTCTGCAAGATCGGCGCCCACGCCTTTGTCGGCATGAGCACCAGCCTGACGCAGGACGTGCCGCCCTTCGTGCTGCTCAACGGGAATCCGGCCCAGGCCCACGGCATCAATATCGAAGGCCTGAAGCGGCGCGGCTTCACGCGCGAGCAGATCAACGCCCTGCGCGCGGCCTACAAGACCCTGTACCGCTCCGGCCTGACCCTGGAAGAAGCCAAGGTGGCGTTGCTGGAGCAGGAACTGGCCACGCCGGACGCGGCCGAGCACCTGCGCGCCTTCCGCACCTTCCTCGATACGGCCAGCCGTGGCATCGTCCGCTGAAGTGACCAGCATCGCCGATATTGCCGTCGTCGCCGGCGAGATGTCCGGCGACCTGCTGGCCGGACGACTGCTGTCGGGCCTGCGCCGGCACCTGCCGGATGCGCGCTTCCACGGCATCGGCGGCCCGCAGATGATCGCGCAGGGCTTCGAATCGCACTGGCCCATCGAAACGATGACGGTGCGGGGGTTGTTCGAGGTCATTCCCCGCTACCGCGAACTGAAGGGCATCCAGAACGCGCTGCGCGACCGGCTGATCGCCGAGAAGCCGGCCGTCTTCATCGGCGCCGACTACCCCGGCTTCAACCTGGGCCTGGAGGCGCAGCTGAAGGACGCCGGCATCCCCACGATGCATTACATCGGGCCGCAGATCTGGGCCTGGCGGGGCGGGCGCATCAAGAAGATCGTCAAGTCGGTCTCGCACATGCTGGTGGTATTCCCGTTCGAGCAAGCGATCTACCAGGCTGCTGGCGTGCCCGTCACCTACGTCGGTCATCCGCTGGCCGAAGTGATTCCCATGGTGCCGGACGAAGGTGCGGCGCGGCGCGAGCTGGGCCTGCCGGAGGACGCCAACGTCATCACCCTGATGCCGGGCAGCCGCATGGGAGAACTGAAGTACAACACGGCCGCTTTCGTCGGCGCCGCGAAGCTGCTGCAGGCGCGCGACCGCTCGCTGCGCTTCATCGCGCCGATGGCCGGGGAAAAGCAGCGCGACTACTTCCGCCAGCTGGTGCGGGAAGCGGGCCTGCAGGATGTCGAGATCACCTTGCTCGATGGGAACAGCCACACGGCCATCTGCGCGGCCGACGCCGTGCTGGTCGCTTCCGGCACGGCCTCGCTGGAAGTGGCCCTGTTCAAGAAGCCGATGGTGATCGCGTATAAAATGATGCGGGCTTCGTGGGAAATCATGCGCCATATGGGCTACCAGCCGTGGATCGGCCTGCCCAACATCCTGGCGCGCGAATTCCTCGTACCCGAGCTGCTGCAGCACCACGCCAGCCCCGAGGCGCTGGCCGAGGCGATGTGGCGGCAATTGACGGATGCGCCGCACCGCATGGCGCTGGCGCAGCGCTTTACCGACATGCACCACAGCCTGCTGCGCAACAGCGCGGAAGAAGGCGCGGCGGCAGTCATGCAAGTCATTCACGACCGTAAAACACCATGAACCTCCTGCAGACCGGCCTGTTCGACGACCTGCCTTACTCGCTCGAAGAAATCATCTGCGGCGTCGACGAGGCGGGCCGCGGCCCCCTGGCCGGCCCGGTCTACGCGGCCGCCGTCATCCTGCACCGCGAGCGGCCCATCGAGGGCCTGCGCGATTCGAAGAAGCTGACCGAGGCGCGCCGCGAGGAGCTGGCGCCGCTCATCAAGCGCGACTGCATCGCCTGGGCCATCGCCAAGGCTTCCGAGGCGGAGATCGACAAGATCAATATCCTGCAGGCGTCGCTGCTGGCGATGAAGCGGGCCGTGCACGCGCTCGAGACGATTCCCACCTTGGCCCTCATCGACGGTAACAAGTGCCCCGTAATGCGCATCCAGACCATCGCCATCGTCGACGGCGACGACAAGATCGAATCGATTTCGGCCGCCTCGATCCTGGCCAAGACGGCGCGCGACGACGCGCTGCGCAAGCTTCACAAGAAATACCCGCAATACGGTTTCGACCAGCACAAGGGCTACGGCACGGCGCAGCACCTGCAGGCCCTGAAGACGCATGGCGTGTCGCCCGTGCACCGGCGCTCGTTCGCGCCCGTGCGCGAACTGCTGGAACAACTGTTTTAACTGCCCCTTTGCCTTCACTGCCCCTTTGAAGTTCGACCTTTGAAAACCATCACCTCGCGCGAGAACGCGCAGTACAAGGACCTGAAGCACCTGGCCACCAGCTCGCAGGCGCGCCGCAGGGCCGGCCGCACGCTGCTCGACGGCGTGCACCTGTGCGAAACCTGGCTGCAGCTGCGCGGCCTGCCGGAGCAGTGCATCGTCAGCGAAAGCGCCATGCACAACGCGGAAGTCGCCGCCATCGTGGCGCGCGTGTCGGCCGACCATGGGCACTGCCTTTGCCTGCCGGACGCGCTGTACGAGCCCCTGAGCCAGGTGGAGCACGGTGTCGGCATCATGTTCCTGGTCGAGACGCCGCAGCGGGCCACGCCGGCCGCGCTGTCCGTCAACGCCGTCCTGCTCGACAATGTGCAGGACCCCGGCAATGTCGGCTCGATCCTGCGCAGCGCCGCCGCCGCCGGCGTCAGGCAGGTGTTCTGCAGCCCCGGCACGGCATTCTGCTGGTCGCCCAAGGTGCTGCGCGCGGCCATGGGGGCCCACTTCGTGCTCGATATCTTCGAGAACGTCGAGCTGGCGCCGCTGCTGCGCGACGCGCCGATCGCCACCTTGGCCACCAGCGGCTATGCCGCCCAGCGCCTGTTCGACGTCGACCTGAAACGGCCCGTGGCCTGGGTCTTCGGCCATGAAGGGCAGGGTGTCTCGGACGAGCTGCTGTCGCTGGCGCGCCACCAGGTGGTGATTCCCCACCTGGGTCAGGTGGAGTCGTTGAACGTGGCGGCGTGTGCGGCAGTATGCTTTTTCGAACAGGTCAGGCAGAATCTGACCTGACCGGTGGCGCTTGCCACCCACCCACGGCCCTGGGCCCCTTATTCGGCACGGTATCCAGCCCACGGTTTCTAGCCTATTTTCAGGAGCGCGAATGGACATCGCACAGCTGCAGTTTCTCGTCGCTCAAGCCGAACCTGTGCAACGCGAGCTGCTGGCCGGCCTGCTGCGCAGCATCGGCGCCGAACACATTCACATGGCGCCCGACGGGCATGCGGCCCTGCGCGCCATCGGCGGCGCCACGCCCCCCATCGACATCGCCATTATCGACCTGGCCTTGCCGGGCATGGACGGGCTGGAACTGATCCGGCGCCTGGCCGACCAGGGCTGCCGCGCCGGCCTTGTCGTCATCGGCGCGCAAAGCGGCGACATCCTGTTTTCCGTCGAGACGATGGCGCTGGCCTATGGCGTCGACCTGCTCGGGACGATGGCCAAGCCGCCCAGCGCGGCGCGGCTGCAAACGCTGATCGGGCATTACACGCCGCCCGGCACGCCCGACGCGCCGGCCGCCCATCCGCCGTTCACCTTCGCCGAAGTGGGGCGCGGCCTGCAGGCGCGCGAATTCGATCCCTTCTTCCAGCCCAAGATCGAGCTGGAAACGGGCGAAGTGAAGGGCCTGGAGATGTTCGCCCGCTGGCGCCACCCCCAGCATGGCGTGCTGGGGCCGGCCGCCTTCGTGCCCGTGCTGGAAGCGAACGGGCGCATCGACTTCCTCGACTGGAGCATGATCGAGAAGTCCGTCGCCGCCTGCCGCATCCTGCACGACCAGGGCATCCCCATCTCGTTTTCCGTCAACGTCGACCCCAGCACGCTGGCGCACGAGCAGTTCATCGGCCAGATCACGGCTTGCGTCGAGCGGCACCGCATCCTGCCCGGCTACATCACCTTCGAGATCACGGAATCGTCCGTGCTGGCGACGGACCCCCATTTCCTGGAACGCCTGCTGCGCCTCCGGATGATGGGCTTCGGCCTGGCGGTGGACGACTACGGCACCGGCAGGTCGAACCTGCAGCTGCTGGCGAGCATCCCGTTTTCCGAGCTGAAGATCGACCGCAGCTTCGTCGACGGCGCGTCGAAGAAGCGCGCCATCGGCACCGTGCTGAAATCCTACCTGGGTCTGGCGCGCAGTCTGGATCGGCAGGCTTGCGCGGTCGGCGTCGAGACCAAGCAGGACTGGGATTTCCTGCAAGGACTGGGCTGCACCTACGCGCAAGGCTATTACATCGCCAGCCCGATGCCGGTCGAACAGGTACCCGGCTGGCTGGCGGAATGGCGTCAGTTCTTCTGACCGGGTTCAGGGGCGCCGGCCACTGCTGCCGCCCCGGTCTGCCGGGTCGGCCGCGGCCTTCTTGATCAGCGCCCACAAGCCGCCGGTCAGCAGGCCGCCGGAGAACAGGGCGAAGAAGCCCGACATGGCCAGCGCCAACGTTACGCCGCCCGGATCAATGGCCCAGCTGACGCAGTGGCGTTTCGGGCAGTTGCTGCCCGTCGTGACGATGCGCAGCACTTCGCCGGCGCTGCTGAGGAAGGCCCAGCCGAACAAGCCGACAAAGAACAGGCCGAACAGCAGGGTGCCGATTTCGGCGGCCACGCCCTGGGGCGCGCCCGCCGCCGGTGCAGCATTGGCGGGTCGTGCGCCGTCTTGCGGCGTCACTGCCGCCTGCCCACCGGCCTGCCGCTGTTTTCTCTTGCGTTTTGCCATCTGCCCCTGCGCCTCCCTTGTTCCTGCGCGCCGGACGACGCGCGGGGCGCAGCTTACCATCCCCGGCGCGGGTGGAAATACGCGCTTTGTCACATGGCCTACATCCCCGGCGCCGGCGTCACGGGAATCGGATTGCGCAGGCTGACATTGAGCATGTTCCAACCGCGGATCACCGCCACCGCATATCCCAGCTGCGTGATTTCCTCGTCGTTGAAGTGCGCCTTGAGCAGGGCGAAGTCGGCGTCGGAGGGGCTGCGCTGGGGAATCGCGTTGACCGCTTCGGCCCAGTTCAGCGCGGCCCGTTCCCGTTCGCTGAAGAAGGGCGATTCGCGCCAGCCGGGCAGGGTGTTCAGGTGGCGCTGGTCGGCGCCGCCCTTGACCAGCGCGCGCCAGTGCATGTCGATGCAGAAGCCGCAGCCGTTGATCTGCGACACGCGCAGGAAGACCAGTTCGGCCAGGCGCGCCCCAAGGGATTCCTTGACGGCGCCGGACAGGGCGACCATGGCCTTCAGGCTGGCGGGGGCATGGTTGAAGAAGGTGACACGGGCTTCGTGGGTCATGATGATTCCTTTCGGTGGTGGGAGCCGGCGCCGTTTGCGCCTGCCATGACCATTAGACGAAGGGTGATTCGCGCCTGTGACAGGCCGGACGAAAAAAAAGAAAAAAACTCCGCGAAGTCACGTCAGCGAAGTCAGTCCAGGGAAGCGATGCCGGCCAGCTTGTCCGGATTGCGCACCATGTAGACGGCGACGATCTTCCCGCCGTCGACGATGAAGCTCTGGGCCGATTCGATCGTCCCGTTCACATAGCGCAGCAGTCCCAGCGCACCGTTGATGCGCGCCAGCCGGTAGGTGACCTGGCCGGGGAACTGGCTTTCGAGCCACCAGAACAGGCCCGCGATGCGGGCCGCGCCTTGCAGGATGCGACCGAACGACGGCACCTTGCCGCCGCCGTCCGAGACGAACTGCGCGTCGCCGGCCAGGAAAGTCTTCATGGCCGCGCGGTCGCCGCCGGCGGCGGCCTGCATGAAACCCGTCAGCACCTCGCGGTGCACGTCCTTCGACACGACGAAACGGGGCCGCTCCTGCTGCACCCGCTCCTGGGCGCGGTGCACCAGCTGGCGGCACGCCGCCTCGCTCTTGCCCAGGGTGGCGGCCAGGTCGGCGTAATCCTGGTCGAACACCTGCCGCATCAGGAAGGCAGCCCGCTCTTCCGGCGCCAGCCGCTCCAGCACCCACAGCATCGCCACCGACACGTCGCTGGCCAGTTCGGCCGCCGATTCGGGCGTGTGATGGTCCGCTTCCACCAGCGGCTCGGGCAGCCACCAGCCGATATACGCTTCCCGTTCGCTCTGGCGCGAGCGCAGCCGGTCGATGGCCAGCCGCGTCGTCGTCGTCACCAGCCACGCCTCGGCGTTCTTGACGACGGTGCGGTCGCTGCCATGCCAGCGCAGCCAGGCGTCCTGCACGACGTCCTCCGCATCGGCACGGGTGCCCAGCATGCGGTAGGCGATGGCGAACAGGCGGGGCCGCAGGGCGGCGAAGGGGGCGGCGGGGTCGGTCCTGGCGTCGGTTCTGGTGTCGGTCATGGCAAGACGATGGCGAGGAAATAGGAACTAGACGGCCCGGCGTCCCCGTTTGTGACAGCGACGATCATTTCCTGACGCAAAGGTGTGGCAAGCCCATGGGCATCTTATCTACATTGACAGGTGGACAGCATACCAACTTTCAATAACGCCTATCAGGAGTTCACATGGATTCGGACGATCAATTCGTGCAGGGGCGGCGCCGTTTCGTGGGCGCCGTGGCCACCGGTATCGCAGCCGGCACGGCCGCCGGCAGCGCGCTGGCGCAGGGCCAGCCGGCGGCCGCGCCGGCAGGGCGCAAGCCGCCGCCCAATTACCCCAAGCCGCCGTTCCAGAAGCAGCGCCAGGAATGGCCCGGCCTGGCCGGCAAGATGACGCCGCGCCCCGACCACGGCGAAACCAGCTACCGGGGCAGCGGCCGGCTCAACGGCCGCAAGGCGCTGATCACGGGCGGCGATTCCGGCATCGGCCGGGCCGCCGCCATCGCCTATGCCCGGGAAGGGGCGGACGTGGCGATCAGCTACCTGGCGGCCGAGGAACCCGACGCGCGCGAAGTGGCGGAACTGATCAAGGCCGCCGGGCGCAAGGCCGTGCTGCTACCGGGCGACATCCGCGACGAGGCCTTCTGCAAGAAGCTGGTGGACGATGCCGTGCGCCAGCTGGGCGGGCTCGACATCCTCGTCAGCAATGCGGCCAAGCAGCATACGGTGGAATCCATCCTGGACCTGACCACCGCCCAGTTCGACTGGACGATGAAGACCAACCTGTACGCCAATTTCTGGATCACCAAGGCGGCCGTGGCCCAGATGAAACCGGGCAGCGCCATCATCGTGACGGCATCCGTGCAAGCCTACGATCCGTCGCCGAACCTGCTCGACTACGCCCAGACCAAGGCGGCCCAGGTGGCGTTCACGAAGGCGCTGGCGCAGCAGGTGGCGGAAAAGGGCATCCGCGTCAATGCCGTGGCGCCCGGCCCCATCTGGACACCGCTGCAGGTGACAGGCGGGCAGACGCCGGAAGGGCTGGAGAAGTTCGGCGCCGACACGCCGATGAAGCGGCCCGGCCAGCCGGCCGAGCTGGCCAGCGCGTATGTGACGCTGGCGGCGGATGACGCCAGCTACACCACAGGCCAGGTGTACGGCGTGGCTGGGGGCAAGGGCAACCCGTGATCGTCTCGGGGGATCGGCGGCGGCGCGCTGGACTTGCCAAAAGGAAAATGGCATACTGACATCCTTTTCTGTCAACTACGAAGGACATCCATGCGCACTCTCCGTGCCCTGTCGCTCGCCGCAGCCTGCATCCTCAGCCAGCCGGTGCTGGCCGACACATTGACCATCGACTTCAACAGCGTTCCCGGCGCCGATGGCAAGCTCGGTACTGCCGACGATGAAGCAATGCCGGCTGCCAGTTCGCCGTCGTGGGTCGGCGAAGCGCTGGCCCCGGTCGGCGTGCACTTCACGGCCGGCAGCATGGCACGTGGTTCCTGGTTCGATGGCAACCCGAACAACGTCTTCCTGACGTCGACCAGCCCCGAAGCCTACTTCGACATGCCCGTCTACGGCATCAGCATCGACAGCTACTCGCTGTGGAATGCCACCTTGACGGCCTACGATGCCGCCGGCAACGTGGTGGCCACGGACCGTATCGAAAATCCGGCCCAGCAGTTCGCGTACGACACCTTGTCCGTCACCAGCGCGGCGCCGATCTACCGCTTCACCGTGCTGGCCGACCGTGAAGGCCCGATCCTGAACCTGGACAACCTGGTGCTGACGGTGTCGGCCGTGCCGGAACCGTCGCAGGCCATGCTGCTGGGCGCCGGCCTGGTGGGCCTGGGCGTGGCGGCACGCCGCCGCAAGCAGAAGTAATGGCGTGAAACCGGCCCCGGGGCGCAGCCGGGGCCGTTCGTGTTACCGCTTGGCCGCCGCCGCGCCGCCCAGCTTCATCCCCTTCTTCCACGTCGGCATGCCCGGCGCATTCGCCACCGCATAACCCAGGTTCAAGGTGAACTGGGCCTGCTGCACCATGCCGGACAGGTCCCAGCTGGCGTGGTATTCGTCCGTCACCTGGTGGTAGTCCTTCTTGAAGCCCACCATCTTCGCGCTTCCGGCCGCGTGGTCGTGGGCGAACTCGAAGTGGCCGTCGCCCGAGAACACGGCCGAGCCCACGTTGAAGGCGGGGATGCCGGCCTTGGCGAAGTTGAAGTGGTCGGCGCGGAAGTAGGCGCCGGACAGGTCGGGAATCGTCGGCGCCAGCTTCAGCCCCATCTTCCTGGCCACCTGCGCCGACGTGTCGTACAGGCTGCTGCGTTCGGCGCCGGCCACGCCCATGTCGCGCGTGATGCCGACGAAGTTCATGCTGTCCAGGTTCAGGTCGGCGGCGGTTCGTTCCAGCGGGAACACGGGATCGGCCACGTAGGCCGCGCTGCCCAGCAGGCCCTGTTCTTCCGCCGCGGGCCACAGGAACACCTGGCTGCGCCTGGCGGGGCGCTTGACCGCCTCGGCCGCCATCGCCAGCAGGGCCGCCGTGCCGGAGGCGTTGTCGATGGCGCCGTTATAGATATGGTCGCGCCCGTCCTTGGCGCCTTCGTCGATGCCCATGTGGTCCCAGTGGGCCGAGTACACGACGGCCTGCTGTTTCAGTTTCGGGTCCGTGCCCGGCACGATGCCGACCACATTGAACTGTTCCACCTGCCGGATCGTCGAGCGCAGCTCCACGTGCGTGGCCACCTTCAGGTCGACGGGCTTGAAGTCGCGCCGCTCGGCCTGCGCGCGCAGCACGTCCAGGTCGAAGCCGGCGGAAAGGAACAGCTCGCGCGCCATGTCCTCGGTCAGCCAGCCTTCGATGGCGTTGCCCGGCCCCTTCAGGTGGAAGCGCTCGTGCGAGAAGCCGTTGGCCGGCACGCTCCACGGATAGGAGGCCGATGGGGTGGTGTGGATCAGCAGGGCACCGGCGGCGCCGCGGCGCACGGCTTCCTCGAACTTGTACAGCCAGCGGCCGTAATATGTGTAGGCCTTGCCGGCGAAGCGGTTCGGCTCGTCCGCCGTGGGCTGCGGGTCGTTGACCATCATGACGAGGATCTTGCCCTTGACGTCGGCATCCTTGTAGTCGTCCCAGTTTTCCTCCTCGGCCTTGACGCCGTAGCCGACGAACAGCAGCGGCGCGTCGAAGGACAGGCTGGCCTTGCCGCTGCCCGTGCCGAACACGATGTCCTTGCCGGGGATGGGCATGATGCGCGTGGTGCCGGTGCGGAAGGTGACGGCGCTGTCCGGCAGCAGCTTGCTGCCTTCGAACTTGACGCTCTGGCGGTAGCCCCCGGAAGGCATGGGTTTCAGCCCGATGATGGCCGCCTGGGTTTCCAGGTAGCGCACGGCCAGGTCACCGCCACGCTGGCCCGTGCCGCGCCCTTCCAGCAGGTCGTCGGCCAGGAAGGCCAGGTGGCCCCGCAGCACGGGTTCGGAGACGGTGGGCGCTTGCTGGGCGAAGGCGGCGTCGCTCAGCAGGGTGGCGGCGACGGCGGCGGCGAGAATCGATGTTTGCATGGTGTCTTCTTCGTGGCGGGTGACGGAACGAAGCCAGATGGTAACTCAGCCATGGCGCGCCGGGGGCGATGGCCGGGCATGGCCTACCGTTTGATGCATCCCGAGGAGTCGAACGTACCACTGGCAATCGTCCGGCGTTTTGTATAGGGCAAATCGATAGACCCAGGCGCCGGCTTCCGGCGCCGTACCCGATCATGGAGGTTCTCGATGAACATCGTATACCGATTCAAGCGGCCCCAGTCCATGACGGCCCCGAGGGCACCCAGCCGTGAAACGGTCCGTGCCCGGATCGTCAAGGCACTGAACAATCCCGCCTATAAATTCCGCACCCTGGCCAGCGTCGCCGAGGAAGCGGGCCTGAGCGCGACCGTGGTGGCCCAACTGCTGCGCGACGACAAGGTACTGGCGCGCACCGTGAAACTGGTGCCGATCCGCGCCCCGGATGGTCGCGTGCTGCTGACCACCAAGGACCGCTTTGCCAATGAGGCGACGTTCAAGGAGAAATTCGTCGACTTCTTCGCATCGGACCGGCCGAGGCTGGCCGATGCCTGACGGTGCCGTCAGCCCCTGGGGCATGCTGCTGCCGAACAAGCACCTGATCGCCATCGCCATGTTCGGTGGCTTCGTGCTGTTCGGTTCGAAGTTGACTGACCATTATTCCAGTATCGTTTACAGGCGGCAACGTTACATCAATTTACTTACTGCAATGCAGCCTTGATATGCCGTCTATGATTCTAACTTAGTAATAATTCGATTAGTGACAAATATTCTTCCACGAGGCACAGCTTCAGTGTTTGGCGGTGATCCTTGATATCTAAGCTGGAAAAATTTCCGGCCATATTCAAATGTGATATCTGCACCCCCGGCGGTCTGTATATTTTTGACAATATAAATTCCGTCCGGCATTTCACTTAAAAACCCTTGAGCCATTCCTAAATCCTTTTCGTCTCGAAAGGCATCAATCACTTTTGGCATTATCGGAGATCCGTCGTTTAACGCTTTCGCTTCAAGTTGATCAGTATATTTTCTAGATTTTGCTTTATTCGTGGATGATTTTGCTCGATAAAAACCCTCTATGAGCAGCTTTGTTTTCTCTGGAAGCATTACATCATTCTTATCCAGTCGAGCGTTTCGCACTGCCTTCATTGCCTCTTCGGCCGCGTCTGCAAAGCCAGTTTCAAAACGCTTGGTTATCTCACTAGCTCGCGCATCAGTCAAGATGTTGTTGATATCCAATGGAAGGCTGAGATAGTTCTTAACAAGCATTGCAATGTGGTACGACCAAACTCCCATCTTATTTTTTATGGCTATATCACGAGATCTTGCAGCTATCAAATGAGATATGAAATAGAGGGCTGGATGGTGCGATTCGGAAAAAAGTACTGTGGACTTCTCGGTATTGTAATCGCGCAATATCTGTCCATAATAAAAATGGACTTTATGAGGCTCATCTAGCACTACAGATACAAATGACTTTATTAATAAAGGTGCAGAAACAATGTCGCTGGCTGAGATTTCCTCATCATCGTCAAATTGATGTGGTCGACGCTCGTAATGGAAGTGATACCCATGATGAGTCATTGCCTGAAAGAAGTCTTCCAAGCGCTTATGATAAGGCTTAATTGTGGCGAATGCTTCTTTCATTACAACTGACTGGCTATTTGTTGCCTTGATCACGCTACTAGAAAGATCAACGTCGTCTGTTTCGATCAGTTTTACGGTGATATACATGTCATCAGTTACGTGCTCTCTGTTATTGAAAAGAACGTGACTGGTCTGACATCCATTCACAACCTGGAATCCTGAGATTTCAAAAGTATCCCCTGACGGAACGACGCGTTTTGCGACAACGGTCACGCCGTTGTTAAGTACTGAGAACAAATTCCGCTGCGTCGTGCTTTTTATTGTCTCAGCAATATCTGCATTGACCGGGTTGTGACTTCCTAGGTAATCTCTAACATTGTCGTAGAATACTCCTTTGTTTATCTTCTTATCTTGATTCTCCAGAATTTCAATGTAATCAATGCATCGTGTCACGCCGAGATAGGCTGCCGTTGCAGTGGAAAGCTTGGGGAGTGCGACATGACGTTGAAAAAGAAGTTGTTTTGTCATTCGGTTCAATGTCTCTTTGTAGCGGTCTGCGAGTGCAGAAGCTCCGAATAACTTATGTTCTACATTAGAGAATAAATATGGTAATGTGCGAATTAGGTCAATAAGTGTATCTACCTGTGATCTAAAAGTATCGTCCTCTATTAGGCCGCGGCCAGTATATACGTATGTCAAACTGACAGTTGGCGCAATGCGAAAGCGTGAAGCGCGCGTGTAAATGTGCGTCTTTATCGCGAATGCTTCTTGCAATTCGGCTGGTTGTTGATCTTTGGTGCCGGAAAAAAATATATACACTGTCTGCAAGAATTTTAGGTAGTCGCCTAAATCCAAGGTCGGAGATGTTTTGGTTTGTATGAAAGTAAATCCCGCTTCAAATTGACCTTTAGTCTGCAACTGCGCTTCTGCTTCGGTGTAAACCAAAATATCGTTTAGTGCAATTGCAACCGTATCCACCCCGACACAGTCCCCTGTGCCAACCTTATCGCTTTCGAAAGAGTCGTAAAAGTCATTAGATAACAGTGAATAACTGACAAACTTCTCGAATTTGAGAGTATCCTTATCTCGAATGTTGTTTTTCCGGGAATACTCATCGAGCATGCTACGTAGTGTAATATTTTCCATTTATTCTGTCAATTATTCATGGTGGGCATAAGACGTAAGCGCGTCGCTATTCGAGTAAGAATAGCTGGTGTCAAAATTGTAATTACCGATCAGAGTATTCTCAGATAGTTATGTGTGTGTACGAATAGTTATACGGATTGCCGGGTAATTATCGGCAAGCATAGGAATGTATGTCGACGATATTGCACTGCAACTTTCTCGATTTAATATTCGCGCCGGTTCGGCTTGATCTCCTGCAGGATCGTCGTGGAGATTTCCTCGATGGATTTCGTGGTGGACGACAGCCAGCGGATGCCTTCCCGCTTCATCATCATTTCCGCCTCGTTGACTTCGTAGCGGCAATTCTCGATCGACGCGTATTTGCTGCCGGCGCGCCGCTCGTTGCGGATTTCCGTCAGGCGCTCGGGCGTGATGGTCAGGCCGAAGATCTTGTTCTTGAACTCGTACAGGGCCGACGGCAGCTTGCCCCGCTCGAAGTCGTCCGGGATCAGAGGGTAGTTGGCCGCCTTGATGCCGTACTGCATCGCCAGGTACAGCGACGTGGGCGTCTTGCCCGAGCGCGATACGCCGACCAGGATCACGTCCGCATCGGCCAGGTTGCGGTGCGACTGGCCGTCGTCGTGGGCCAGCGAGAAATTGATGGCCTCGATGCGGTTCTTGTACTCCTCGCTGTCGACGATATTGTGCGAGCGGCCGATGGTATGGGTCGACTTGACACCCAGTTCCAGCTCCAGCGGGGCGACGAAGGTCTGGAATAGGTCCATATGCATGCCGTTGCACTGGCGAATGATCGACGACAGCTCGGCCTGCACCAGGGTGCTGAAGATGATGGGGCGCTGGCCGTCCACGGCCGCCATCTCGTTGATCTTGCGGGCCGCGTCGCGGGCCTTGTCCACCGTGTCGATGAAAGGCAGGCGGATCTGGCGGAAGCGCAGTTCGAACTGGGTCAGCACGGAATGGCCGAAGGTTTCCGCCGTGATGCCGGTGCCGTCGGAAACGAAGAAAACGGTGCGGGCGGTGGCGGGGCGCTGCTCCGCGGGGGATTGCTCTGGGGTCATGAGGAAGGGTTCTATAATTGTGAATCGTCAATTTCCGCCACAGGCTGTAAAATGGCCGGCAACAGTTCGATTGTGCTGCACGGCATGGAGAATAACAAGAAGCGCCGGCAGGCCTGTACAAGGATTATTGAGACACCCGCGAATCATGACCGCGGCACGCAAGCTGGCCGTTGCGCAGCTGTAGCTTTACAGCGAGCACCGCAAGGCCAGCCGGAGACGGTGCGGCTGTTCACGGGCGCCTCGGGGTGAACTGGGTTTCCGCGATGGGGCGGTGTCGTTCGGCCGGGAGCTGCTGTGTGGAACAGCGGCCGGCTGCCGGCGTCGCGCAAGGGAAGTCGAGCACCCCAACACTGGTTTCTAAACAGTAAGGGTGTCATTATGACCAATATGTCTAACGCAGCACTGAAGGAACCGGGCCAGGCGCCGGGCGACGACGCCGTCTATGTCGCGTCGTTCGAGACCCTGCGCATGACGGACGTCGAGTCCGTCGGCGGCAAGAACGCGTCGCTGGGCGAGATGATCAGCCAGCTGGCCGGTGCCGGCGTCAGCGTCCCCGGCGGCTTCGCCACCACGGCGCAAGCCTTCCGCGACTTCCTCACCCACAGCATCGACGGCGGCAAGCCGCTGGCCGAACGCATCGCCGACCGCCTGGCCGACCTGAACGTGGACGACGTCCGTTCGCTGGCCCAGGCCGGCGCGGAAATCCGCCAGTGGATCGTCGAAACGCCGTTCCAGCCCCGCCTGGAGCAGGAAATCCGTGCCTTCTACGAGCGCCTGGTGGCCGACTCGGAAGCGGAAATGTCGTTCGCCGTGCGGTCCTCCGCCACGGCGGAAGACCTGCCGGACGCGTCGTTCGCGGGCCAGCAGGAATCGTTCCTGAACGTGGTCGGCATCGACAACGTGCTGGACGCGATGAAGCACGTGTTCGCCTCGCTGTATAACGACCGCGCCATTTCCTACCGCGTCCACAAGGGCTTCACCCATGCGGAAGTGGCCCTGTCGGCCGGCGTGCAGCGCATGGTCCGCTCCGACCTGGGCGCGGCCGGCGTCATGTTCACCATCGACACGGAATCGGGCTTCAAGGACGTCGTCTTCATCACCTCCAGCTACGGCCTGGGCGAAACGGTGGTGCAGGGCGCGGTGAATCCCGACGAATTCTACGTGCACAAGCCGATGCTGGAGCAGGGCAAGTCGCCCGTGATCCGCCGCAATATCGGCTCGAAGCTGATCAAGATGGAATTTACCAACGAAGCCAAGGCCGGCCGTTCGGTGAAGACGGTCGACGTGCCGATCGAGCTGCGCAACCGCTACTCGCTGACGGATGCCGAAGTGGTCGAGCTGGCCAAGTTCGCCGTCACCATCGAAAACCACTATGGCCGTCCGATGGACATCGAGTGGGGCAAGGACGGCCGCGACGGCAAGCTGTTCATCCTGCAGGCCCGTCCCGAGACGGTCAAATCGCAGCAGAAGCCGACGGATGCGCAGCAGCGTTTCCGCCTGAAATCCACTGGCACCATCCTGACTTCCGGCCGCGCCATCGGCCAGAAGATCGGCGCCGGCCCCGTGCGCGTTATCCGCGACCCGTCCGAAATGGAACGGGTCCAGCCGGGCGACGTGCTGGTGGCCGACATGACGGACCCGAACTGGGAACCGGTCATGAAGCGTGCCTCGGCCATCGTCACCAACCGTGGCGGTCGTACCTGCCACGCGGCCATCATCGCCCGTGAGCTGGGCGTGCCGGCCGTGGTCGGCTGCGGCGACGCCACCGACATCTTGAAGGACGGCACGTTCGTCACCGTCTCCTGCGCCGAAGGCGACGAAGGCAAGATCTACGATGGCCTGCTGGAAACGGAAATTTCGGAAGTGGCGCGCGGCGAACTGCCGAAGCTGCCGACGAAGATCATGCTCAACGTGGGCAATCCGCAGCTGGCCTTCGACTTCCAGCAGGTGCCGAACGCCGGTGTCGGCCTGGCCCGCCTGGAATTCATCATCAACAACAATATTGGCGTCCACCCGAAAGCCATCCTGGAATACCCGAACATCGATCCGGACCTGAAGAAGGCGGTGGAATCGGTGGCGCGGGGCCACGCTTCGCCGAAGGCCTTCTATGTCGACAAGCTGGCCGAGGGCATCGCCACGATTGCCGCCGCGTTCTGGCCGAAACCGGTCATCGTGCGCCTGTCCGACTTCAAGTCGAACGAGTACAAGAAGCTGATCGGCGGCTCGCGCTACGAGCCGGACGAGGAAAACCCGATGCTGGGCTTCCGCGGCGCGGCGCGCTACCTGGCGGCCGACTTCGCCGAGTCCTTCAATATGGAATGCGTGGCGATGAAGCGCGTGCGTGAGGACATGGGCCTGACCAACGTCGAGATCATGGTGCCCTTCGTGCGCACCGTGGGCCAGGCGCAGAAGGTGGTGGAGCTGCTGGCGAAGAACGGCCTGAAGCGTGGCGAAAACGGCCTGCGCCTGATCATGATGTGCGAGATTCCGTCGAACGCGGTGCTGGCCGACCAGTTCCTGGAATACTTCGACGGCTTCTCCATCGGCTCGAACGACCTGACCCAGCTGACCCTGGGCCTGGACCGCGACTCCGGCATGGAACTGCTGGCGGCCGACTTCGACGAGCGCGATCCGGCCGTCAAGGCCTTGCTGGCGATGGCGATTTCCGCTTGCCGCAAGCAAGGGAAATATATCGGCATCTGCGGCCAGGGTCCTTCGGACCACCCGGACCTGGCCGAATGGCTGATGGAGCAGGGCATCGAATCGATGTCGCTCAATCCCGATTCCGTGATCGACACGTGGCAGAAACTGGCGGCATTGCAGAAATAGGCCGGCACTATCCGCAAAAACGGGGCGAAATATTATTTTTGAATAAATAATGCCTACACAACGATAGCGATTTCCTTTATCGTTACCCTCGCCGCCCGACAGGGCCGCGGGGGTTTTTCATTTTCAGGAGACTATCGATATGGCGGATTGGGTCATGTGGCTGGTGGCAGCCGGCGTGCTGGTGGCGCTGGAACTGTTCAGCGGCACGTTTTACCTGCTGATGATCGCCATCGGCGCGCTGGCGGGCGCCTTGCTGGCCTTCCTGCGCGTGGACCTGCCGGGCCAGATGCTGGCTGCCAGCCTGGTCGGCATCGTCGCCACCGTGCTGCTGCGGCGCAGCCGTTTCGCCAGGGTCGGCGGGGGCGGCAATGCCGCGCGCGACCCCAACATCAACCTCGATATCGGCCAGACGGTGCAGGTGACGCACTGGGAAAACGGCGCCGCCCGCGTGATGTACCGGGGCGCGCTATGGGACGTCGAGCTGGCGCCGGGCGCGACCGACCAGGCCGGCATTTTTACCATTCGCGAAGTGCGCGGCAGTAAGCTGATCGTCAGCGACTGATTTGCCGCCGCGCTTGCTGAGTGCACGTCATTTGAATAAGCCGATGCCTTCCAAGGCCGACCTGAAACAACTGCTGCTGGCCTTTATCGGCGACGAGGACCGGGCCATGGCGAAACAGGCGCAGGGCGGGTTTTACAGCCAGCACCACGTCGGCATCAAGGCGCTGATTCCCCGTGCCTCCGCATTACTCGACGACGACGACCTGCTGATGTTTTATTTTCACCTGCTGCGCCTGGCTATTTTGCCGGCCGTGAAACGCCAGCGCGAGTTCGAATTGCTGCACGGGGCGTACCAGAGCATGACGCCGCTCCTTGAACACGGTTATCCGGCCTGCCACATGCCGCGTGCCCAGGGCATCTTCCTGTTCGGTAACGACGGCACGTCGGCCTTGCCGGACGGCGAAACGCCGACCCTGGCCACGTACATGGCCTATCGCAAGGTGTGGGCCCATGTGACGGCCTATGTGTCGATCCCCACCATGCTGGCCAAGCGCGTGCGCTTCCTGCCGTACGCGCAGGACCAGCAGGTCCTGACGCGCGTGATGGTACTGCTGCGCGCGCTGCGCTACCTGCAGGACGAGAACATCGGCCGCGTCGCCCTGTGGTATTGGGGCCTCGTGTACATCGCCGTGCTCGATCCGCGCGCGGCTCGCACCGTGGTGGGCGACGTGGCCGAACTGTGCGACCGCTCGGACTCCTGGCTGGAGCGGCTCGAACTGCTGCGGCGCTGCCTGGTGGCCGCCGGCGAGCCGCTGCTGGTCGACCGGCTCGATGCGCTGGCGACCCTGCATTGAACCAACTAATTTATTGTCATTCAAAGGAAGCCATATGGACATTACATTCGGCGGCGTGACCCTGGTACTGCTGCTGGTCGCCCTGGTCTTCGTCTTCAAGACCATCAACGTCGTGCCCCAGCAGCATGCGTGGGTGGTCGAGCGGCTCGGCAAATACCACGCCACCCTGGGCCCCGGCCTGAACATCGTCGTGCCCTTCATCGACCGCATCGCCTACAAGCACATCCTGAAGGAAATCCCGCTGGACGTGCCATCGCAGGTCTGCATCACGAAGGACAATACCCAGCTGCAGGTGGATGGCATCCTGTACTTCCAGGTCACCGACGCGATGCGCGCCTCGTACGGCTCGTCGAATTACGTTGCCGCCATCACGCAGCTGGCGCAGACGACCTTGCGCTCCGTGATCGGCCGCATGGAGCTGGACAAGACCTTCGAGGAGCGTGACCATATCAACACGGCCGTCGTCAACGCCATCGACGAATCGGCCGCGAACTGGGGCGTCAAGGTGCTGCGCTACGAGATCAAGGACCTGACACCGCCGGCCGACATCCTGCACGCGATGCAGGCGCAGATCACGGCCGAGCGGGGCAAGCGCGCGCTGATCGCCGCCTCCGAAGGACGCAAGCAGGAACAGATCAATATCGCCACCGGTGAACGGGAAGCGTCGATCGCACGTTCCGAAGGCGAGATGCAGGCCGCCATCAACCGCGCCCAGGGCGAGGCGGCCGCCATCACGGCCATCGCCGAGGCCACCGCCGGCGCACTGCGCCAGGTGGGCGCGGCCATCGAGCAGCCGGGCGGCATCGAAGCCGTCAACCTGCGCGTGGCCGAGCAGTACGTGGAAGCCTTCGGCAAGCTGGCCAAGACGGGCAATTCGCTGATCGTACCCGCCAACGTGGGCGATATGAGCAGCCTGATCGCGACCGCGATGCAGGTCGTCAAGACACAAACGCCGGAGCGCACCGTCGTGCGCCCGGGCTGAGGAGAACAAGGTGGGAACGTGGACCGTGGGGCCATTCGGCAATGACTTCGCCCAGGATTGGGCTGAAGACCTGGGCGAATCGAACGATTTGTACTTTATCGAAAACACGCTGGACAACGTGCTGGCGGCGCAGGGTGCCGAGCTGCTCGAAGCGCCCTATGGCGCCGAGGGCCTGGCCGCCATCGAGACCCTGCTGCGGCTGTACGAGCGGGGCGGCGAGCACGACGCGGACTCGCAGAAGGTGGACGACTGGGTCGGCGCCGTCAAGGGGCGCTTCCGCCTGCGCACGGACCTGTTCGAAAAGGCTGGCCGGGCGATCGACCTGATCTTGTCGGAACGGTCGGAACTGCGCGAGCTGTGGCAGGATAGCGAGCATGGCGAACAATGGCGCGCCGGTGTCGAGGCACAGCGCGCGCGGCTGCAGGGCTGAGGAGACGAGGATGGTGGGAAGCAGACTGGCGGTGGCCGTGCTGGCGGCGTTGACGATGATGGGCGCCGTGGCCGCACCGGGCGACGACGCCGTGCTGGAGCGGCTGGCACAGATGCGCGGCCTGCCGGCGGTATCCGCCCCCGCGGACGCGGCGCGCCAGCGGGGCGAACTCGATGCGGCCTGGCGCTGGTTCGGCAACAACAAGGCCCAGGCCCTGCCCGTGCTGCGCCGCGAGCTGGCGCTCGAGCTGAAGAAGGCGAAACCGAACCAGCTGGTGTTGCTGGACGTGGGTTACTTCCTGCGCGCGCAGGGCGAAGCGGCGGACAAGGCGCTGGCGCTGGCCGCGCTGTTGCGCATCGATCCCGAAGGCCCCGCCGCCACGGCCCAGGGTCCGCAGCTGTTCCGCTTCGTCCACGCGATGGCGGCCGAGCGCGAGCCGCGCCTGTTGCCGCTGATGGACCGGGCCTTCCTGCGTGGCCAGGTCACTGTCCTGCTGCCGCAGCAGGGCGTCACCCTGGATGAGACCTCCGTCTGCATATACCTGTACGGGCAATACGGCGCCGTCGCCGAGCGCCACCTGCGCGGCCTGCTGCGCGACCCGGCTGTCGTCCACCGCGCGCTGGAAGTGCTGATGTGGGTGGGGTCGTCCGACAGCGTGCCGGCCGTGGCGGCGCTGCTTGACACGCCGGACCCGGACACCTTCGCGCGCGCCGCCACCTTCCTGCTGCGCGCTGGCGGCCCGGCCGGGCGCGACGCCTTGCGGGCCTTCGATCCGCGCAACCTGCAGGGCAAGTCGCTGGAGTTCTACCGGCAGACGCGCGGCCAGTTGACGAACATGGGCTTCGATTCGCTGGCGGGCCAGCTGGCCGAACAGAACGAGGAACGGGCGTCGGTCTCGGCCGGCCAGGTGCGCGGCCTGGACGACGCCGCCACGCGCCAGGTGCTGTCCACCCTGCATGAACGCTACGGCAACTACGACGGCATCAACCCCATCGCGCTGGCCCGTTCCAGCATGCCGCCGGCGACCCTGATCGAGCACTTGGTCGCCCTGCGCGAACGCAGCCTGCAGCGCGTGGCCGGCGATACCTTGACCGATGTCGATACCACCAACACCTTGATCAATATCCTGCGTTACCGGTAACCGTTCGTGCTTGCGGTGCAATCCCGGTTCGGCTGTGGGCCGGTTCCGGCACAAAATGCTAGCATGGTTGGATGAACCAGCTCATCGATCCCATCGCCGATCCCATCGGCCCGGCCGCCAGCATCGAGCAACAATGCGGCGAGCTGGCCGACTTCCTCGAACGCCATCGCCGCGTCCTCGTGCTGACGGGCGCCGGCCTGTCCACCGCTTCCGGCATTCCCGGCTACCGCGACGCCGAGGGCATCCGGCGCGGACGTGCGCCCACCGAAGGCCCGGAATTTCGCCGCTCCGACGCCTTGCGCCGCCGCTACTGGGCGCGCAGCATGGTCGGCTGGCCCGTGCTGGCCCAGGCCGGGCCGAATGCCGGCCACGAGGCCCTGGCCCGGCTGGAACGGGCGGGCCGGATCGGCCGCGTCATCACGCAGAACGTCGACGGCCTGCACCAGCGCGCCGGCACGGCCAGCCTGATCGAATTGCACGGCAATATCCACACGGTACGCTGCCTGGCTTGCCAGCATCGGCAGCGCCGCGCCGACCTGCAGCTGCAACTGCTGGCGGCCAACCCGGCGCTGGCCAACGTGCTGGCGCAGCCGCTGCCGGACGGCGACGCCCAGCTGGAACCGGAAGCACTGGACGAGTTCATCGTGCCGGACTGCGCCGTCTGCGGCGGCATGCTGCAACCGGACGTGGTCTTCTTCGGCGACAACGTGCCGCGCGAGCGTACGGAAGAAGCGCTGGCGTGGATGGACGAGGCCGACGCGCTGCTGGTGGTGGGCACGTCGCTGATGGTGTTTTCCGGTTTTCGCTTTGCCAAGCTGGCCGCCGCTACCGGCAAGCCGATTGCCGCCGTCAACGCGGGCAAGACGCGCGCGGACGAGCTGATCGGCCTAAAGCTGGCGCTGCCGGCGCAGCAGGTGCTGCCGCTGGTGGCGCGGCTGCTGGATGGGGCGTGATGGGGGACTGAACTCAGCTGAGGTCATGCAGGTCGCGCGCCAGCGCCGGTCCCACCGAAAATGCCGTGAACGTGACGTCCAGCCCTGCGCGCTGGGGCGTGCAGCACATCGGCCCGACGAGGTAGCGCGCCGCGGCCGGGAAGGGCGCCAGGCGCAGCAGGGGCCACACCTTGCCGTCGGCCGAATACTGCACGCGAATGGCCCCGTTCGTGACCGTCACGCGCAACCAGAACCCATCCGGCAACGGCGGCGCGGCGCCAGTGGCCCAGTCCGACTTGCCATCCGTCATGACCGTGCTCAGCATCAGAGCGCCGTCGGAAAATTCCACGCCCGCCTTGATCCACTGCCCGTCATCGATGCGCACCATCAGGCCGGCCTGGTCGTATAGTTCGCGGAAGTCCCCTCGCACATGCACTTGCGCCGTGAAGTCGCCGTCGACGGCGCGGCCGAGGAAATGGCCGCTGTCGCGGATGAAGCCATAGCTGGTGATGCGCCAGAAGTCGGTCGCGCCGTCGGTGGTGACGCGCAGGGTATCGCCGTCGATGGTGTAGGCGGCGGGCTCGTTGAGCCAGGTGCAGTCGGTGAACATGGGGCGCTCGTCGTTGTCGAAAACGCCACTATAGCCCGGATGGCCCGGGCCGTGACGGTCAGCGCGACATCAGCATCGAGCGCACGATGCCTTCCTTGGCCAGCACGTAGTCATGGCCGGCCAGCACGAAATTGCTTTGCGGCTGGACCACCTTGATATTGATGAAGACCATGTCGCTCGTTTCCGCGTACGAACCGACGACGACGGCCTGGGCATTGTGGCTGTGGGCCACTTCGCCGATTTCGCGCGTGAGCATCAGCTCGCCCTGGTTGCGCTTCAGGTAGACGCTGTTGCGCAGCTTCATCTCCAGCATCTTGAGGCCGCCCTGGGCCATGCGCGTCGAGATCTGTTCGGAGACGAGGCGGCCCAGGGTGGAAGTCTGGTCCAGCGCGTCGATATTGACGACGGTGGCCATGATCATCGGCTTGTCCGCCGCCAGCTTGCCGTTCAGCTGGGTCAGCAGGGTGTCGGCCGCCTTGTAGTTGGCCTGGACGAACTGGTTCGAAGCGACGGTGGCGTAGTTCGGCTCGTCCTTCGCCGGCGTGGCGCAGCCGGCCAGCAGGGCCAGCGCCAGCAAGGGGAGGGCAGCGCGCATCAGCGGCCTCCCTGTACTTTGAACAGCTTGGTCAATTGGGTGTCCTCTTCCTTGATGCCGTACAGCGCACGGTCCGTGTCCGCCACATAATACGCCGACGTGCTGCGGGCGTAGTAACGGTACTGGTCGCCGACGGACAGGGTGACGATCAGTTCCGTCTTCGGCGTCGCGCCCGGCGCGAACTGGCTGTTGAACCAGTGGAAGGCATCGGCGGCGCCGGCCAGCCCCACCAGGCCCACCATCGGGTCGATATCGGACAGCACCCATACGCCCGTGGCCAGCGCGGTGGACGCGCCGGAGTAGCGGTACTGCGGGCGTTTCGCCGTGAACGTGACGGCCTGGATGTCCAGTTCCAGCTTCCACGCACCGGCCGGCGTGCGCGCCACCGTGAAGCCATCCTTCACCAGCGACGTCACCAGCTGGTTCGTCAGCGCCTTCTTGAACGGGGTCGGGTCCGTGTCTTCGGCGATGAAGAACGGCCGCTGCGGATGCTTCTTCATGTCCGTCACGACGCGCTGCTCGATATGGTCGGCGATCGTGTGCCAGTGCGCTGCCGCCTGCAGCTTTTCCTGGCGCGCAGTGGGGAAGTTCGTTGCCACCGGTGTCGGCGAGTAGGGGACGGCGCAGCCGGCGAGGGCGGCGGCCATCGTGGCGGCCAGGACGAGGGAGGTGGCGAGTTTCATCGAAAATCCGTAAGTGGTCAGCCCGTGGAGTGTAGCATGGGCGTTTCCACTTGGAAATTATTGGCAGCCGTGCGCGTGGCGTGTGCGCGACGTCAAAAACACATCAAGATGCTTTGCTGGCCATATGCGCCAGGCCGGTGCACGACGATCGGAAGCACTATGGTCGCTCCGAAATGTGCAAGCACGGTATGCGCGAGGATGGCATGGGCGCCCCTCTTGCCGTCAACGTTAAAATACGCGCTGAACCCATGGAAATAAGCATGAGCAAATACGATCAGGACTATTTTTTCATCGTCAAGGACAGCAACGACGAAAGGCTGCCTGAGCTGGTTGCGACGGAAAACACCGAGAACCGGCAACATCAGTTCCAGCGGCAGCCCGTCGGTTCCGCGCCGCTCGTCTTCACCAATGGCTGGCGTGAGGAAAACCTGGAGAACAATGTCAAGGAGACCTTGGCCGACATCCTGTTCGATGGCGCCGACCTGATGGTCAGGAGCCCTATCCGGGAACGCCTGCTTGCCTTCGACATCCCGAACCTGGCAATCCATCCGGCGATCTACATCGATGACCGCGAGACCTGGCACGAAGATTACTGGTATCTGACGTTTACCGCGGAATTCGATTGCTGGGATCGCAATACGTCCAATTACAATCCCAAGCCCCTGGTGGTGGCGGGCGAGATGAACTACAACGTCAGGTCGTTTTCCTTGGATGTCGAACTGCTCGACCGCACGCCTCTGGAACAGCGCCTGCTCTTCAAGATGGGCGGCACGATCGATGGCTATGTGACGTGCCACAAGTCGCTGGCGCCGATTTTCCGCGGCGGCGGCAAGAACGGGGCGGTGTTGAAGGAAATCGTCCGAAAGGGCTTCTGAGGTCGCACGATCCATCCATGCCGTGTGCGGCATCGGGACATATCGAATCGCCGCGCGCTGCGCTGGCGCGCAATCAGCGTACGAAAACGAGCAGTGCCATCACGGCCACCGCCAGCAGCGGCGCGCCATTGAGCAGCAGGGCCAGCCAGCACAGCCACCTCTGGCGGCGCGGGCCGGCGAAGGAGCACAGCGCCGCGATCGTGCCGGCGCTGCTGCCGAGCGCGACCGCCACGACGGCGTTCCCCAGGCAGCTGAAGCCGAAATCGCCGCATTGTGCCGGTCCACCGGTGAAGACTCCCCGCAGCAGCAGCGCGGCGAGCAGCCACGCCAGCGCGGTGATGGCCACGGCGGTCATCGCAACCAGGTTGGTTGGAGACGGTCCGTCGCGGCGCCAGCCCCCAATCCCGAACGGGTATTGCGCCATCAGCGCCGGTTCTGCTTCATCGCCGCCTGCACCTCGCGGCTGGCGTCGCGGTCCTTCTCGGTGGCGCGCTTGTCGTGCTGCTTCTTGCCCTTGGCCAGGCCAATCTCGCATTTCACGCGGCCGCCCTTGTAGTGCAGGTTCAGGGGCACCAGGGTGTAGCCGGAGCGCTCGACCTTTCCGATCAGCTTGTCGATCTCCTTGCGGTGCAACAGCAGCTTGCGGGTCCGGACGGCTTCCGGGTGGATGTGGGTGGAGGCGGTCGGCAGTGCGCTGACGTGGGCGCCGAACAGGTAAAGTTCGTTGGCGCGGATCGTCACGTAGGCTTCCTTGATCTGGACGCGCGCATCGCGGATCGCCTTCACTTCCCAGCCTTCCAGCACGATGCCCGCCTCGTAGCGGTCTTCGATGAAGTAGTCGTGGAAGGCTTTGCGGTTATCGGCAATAGTCATGAGTAATGTGTCTTCGGCGCGGGTCGGTTAAACTACGGTTTTCGCGCAAGGGGCGCGGGAGGCTGTTTCAAATGTGGCCGCCGGTGAAGGCGCCACGGGCTTTTGAAATCCCTCGCATTGTTCAACATGATAGCAAACGGTTAAAGAATGGCAGCAGTGCACAAGTCGGTTTTGCTGGGTTACAGCGCCAGGCAGATGTTCGACCTGGTCGACAGGGTCGAGGATTATCCCAAATTTCTGCCCTGGTGTGGCGGCGTGGAAGTGCGCGAGCGCACGGAAAACAAGGTCGTGGCCAGCGTGGGCATCAATTTCCACGGCGTGCGCCAGAGCTTCACGACGTCCAACACCGGCACGCCGCCCGGCGCCATCCACATGAGCCTTGTCGACGGTCCGTTCAAGACCTTGAACGGCGTGTGGACCTTCCGCGAACTGCGCGAGGATGCCTGCAAGGTCGAACTGGACCTGCAATACGAGTTTTCCAGCCGCCTGCTGGAACAGGTGATCGGCCCCGTGTTCGGCATGATCGCCAACAGCATGGTCGACTCGTTCACGAAGCGGGCCGAAACCGTGTATGGCTGAACGCATCAAGGTGTCGGTTTGCTATGCCAGCGGGCCGAACCCGCTGCTGCGGGCGCTGGAAGTCGATGCAGGCACCACCATCGGCCAGGCCATCGAGCAGTCCGGCGTGCTGCAGGAAGCGCCCGACATCAACCTGGTGACGATGCCGGTCGGGATCTACGGCAAGAAGAAGACGCTGGACACGGTGCTGCAGGCGCGCGACCGCATCGAGATCTACCGGCCCCTGATCGTCGACCCGAAGAACGCGCGGCGCCGGCGCGCCAAGAAGGACGGCGCCACGCCGCCGGCCACCACCGGGCCGGAGAACGCCGGCTAGGAAAAGGGCAGGGCTACAGTTCCAGCATCTGCGGCGCGATGCCCAGCGCCGCGGCGATCTTCTCCCGCGTCGATTTCCTCGGCCGCAATCCCGCCTCCTGCTGCGCATAGGCCGGCTGGCTGATGCCGATCCGTTCGGCCACCTGCTGCTGGGTCAGGCCCAGGTATTCGCGCCACGCACGCGCCGCCGTCCAGCCGTGGTCGGCGATGAAACCCACCACCTGGTGCGGCACGCAATCGTCGCGCTGGCGCGACTGCGTCTGCATGTAGGTGGCGTAGGGAATGACGACATACACGGGCTCCCCGTTGGGTCCGTTGATTATCTGAACGTTGGTGAACGCATTCATGATCCGCTCGCAGGTCAGGTCGATAAGGTATCGGGCCAGTCTGACTTATATGGTTGAGCCAGCCCGCGCCATGTTCGATGGCCTTGCGCCGCGTCAAATGGACGCCGTTGGATTGGAGCAACTACCTAAACTGCAAGGGTGCCGCTAGCGGCAGTGCTGTGCGATCGCGGCCGCGTTGCGCCTGGCCTCGTCGGCGCGCTGGGCGTCCGTCAGGAAGGCGGCCTGGCCCTGTTCGTCGAAACGGCTGATGCGCCCGCCCGCGTCGAGGGCACGCTGGTTGGCGCGGGCGGTGGCGCAGTTGGCGGCGCGCGCCGCGGCGTTCTGCTGGTCGACCGCGGCCTTGGCCGCCGCTTCCGCCGCCGCCACGCGCCGCTTTTCGTAATCGGCGTTGCGCTCGGCCAGGGGCGCCGTGGCCGGCTTGGCGGGAACCACGGGCGGCGGGGCAGGGGACGCGTTCAATTCCTGCCGCAAGTCCGGCATCTGGCCCCGTGGCGCCTTGAAGATGCGGCTCGCCGGCACCGATGCCGGCGGCGGCTGGTCCGAATAGACGGGGCGGTTGTTCTGGTCCTTCCACGCCCATTGCGCCTGGGCCAGCGAGCAGCCCAGCAGCAGCACGGCGGCCAACGCCCGGTGTCGAAGAGTCATGGCTTAATTTCCTTTGAGAATCATCGGCCATTTCACCGCGATCCGCGCCACCTGTCAACGTTTGCCGGAAAAAACTGCTCAATTTTGCCACCATGCAAGGACGGCCGGCGTGAACTTCTGTATAATTCACTTTTGCGCCGATAGGAAATGTACTATGCGTCTACTCCAAAAAGCACTCACGTTCGATGACGTGCTCCTCGTCCCTGCGTATTCGAACGTACTGCCCGCCAATACGTCGCTCCGCACCAAACTGACCCGCAATATCTCGCTGAATATCCCGCTGCTGTCGGCCGCGATGGATACCGTCACCGAAGGCCGTCTGGCCATTGCGATGGCCCAGGAAGGCGGCATCGGCATCATCCACAAGAACCTGCGTCCTGCGGACCAGGCGCGCGAAGTGGCGAAGGTAAAGCGTTTCGAAGCAGGCGTACTGCGTGATCCGATCACGATTCCGCCGGACATGAAGATCCGCGACGTGATCAAGCTGACGGAGCAGTACGGCATCAGCGGTTTCCCTGTCGTCGAAGGCAAGGAAGTGGTGGGCATCATCACCAACCGCGACCTGCGTTTCGAACAGGAACTGGACGCTGAAGTGCGCGCCAAGATGACGCCCCGCGAAAAGCTGGTGACGGTCAACGAGGACGCCGACACGACCGAGGCGAAGCGCCTGATGAACAAGCACCGCCTGGAGCGCGTGATCGTCGTCAACGACGCCTTCGAGCTGCGCGGCCTGATCACGGTCAAGGACATCCAGAAATCCACCGAGCACCCGAATGCGTCGAAGGACCAGCACGGCAAGCTGCTGGTGGGCGCGGCCGTCGGCGTCGGCGCCAAGGACGAAGAGCGCATCGACCTCTTGGTGCAGGCCGGTGTCGACGTGCTGGTGGTGGACACGGCCCACGGTCACTCGCAGGGCATTCTGGACCGGGTACGCTACATCAAGACGAAATACCCGCACGTGGACGTCATCGGCGGCAATATCGCCACGGCGGCGGCCGCCAAGGCGCTTGTGGAGTACGGCGCGGACGCGGTGAAGGTCGGCATCGGCCCCGGCTCGATCTGCACCACCCGTATCGTCGCCGGCGTCGGCGTGCCGCAAATTACCGCCATCTCGAACGTGGCGCAGGCGCTGGAAGGCACGGGCGTGCCCTGCATCGCCGACGGCGGCATCCGCTTCTCGGGCGACATCTCGAAGGCCCTGGCGGCCGGCGCATCGACCGTCATGATGGGCTCCATGTTCGCCGGCACGGAAGAAGCGCCGGGCGAAGTGATCCTGTACCAGGGCCGTTCGTACAAGTCCTACCGCGGCATGGGTTCGCTGGGCGCGATGGCCGAAGGTTCGGCCGACCGCTACTTCCAGGAAGCGTCCGCCAAGGCCGATAAATTCGTCCCCGAAGGCATCGAAGGCCGCGTGGCCTACAAGGGCTCCGTGCTGGCGATTATCTTCCAGCTGGTGGGGGGCGTGCGCCAGTCGATGGGTTACTGCGGCTGCGCCACCATCGACGAGCTGCGCGAGAAGGCGGAATTCGTCGAGATCACGTCGGCCGGCATGCGCGAGTCGCACGTGCACGACGTGCAGATCACCAAGGAAGCACCGAACTACCGTTCGGAATAAGCGTTCCCTCAACGCCGGCCCGCGCCGGCGTTTTTCTTTTGCTTAGCCACAGTACATTCAATGCACTCTAAAATCCTCATCCTCGATTTCGGTTCCCAGGTTACCCAGCTGATCGCCCGCCGCGTGCGCGATGCCGGCGTGTTTTCCGAAGTCTATCCGTACGACGTGTCGGACGAGTTCGTCCGCAACTACGGCGCCGCCGGCGTGATCCTGTCGGGCAGCCACAATTCGACCCTGGAAGGCGATTCGCCCCGTGCACCGCAGGCCGTGTTCGAGCTGGGCGTGCCCGTGCTGGGCATCTGCTACGGCATGCAGACCATGGCGGCCCAGCTGGGCGGCAAGGTGGAAAACGGCCTGGTGCGCGAATTCGGCTATGCCGAAGTGCGCGCCCGCAACCACACCAGCCTGCTGAACGGCATCAACGACTTCGTCACGGATGAAGGCCACGGCATGTTGAAGGTCTGGATGAGCCACGGCGACAAGGTGCTCGACATGCCGGCCGGCTTCAAGCTGATGGCCAGCACGGAAAGCTGCCCCATCGCCGGCATGGCCGACGAGGAGCGCAAGTTCTTCGGCGTCCAATGGCACCCGGAAGTGACGCACACGGTGCAGGGCAAGGCCATGCTGGGCCGCTTCGTGCACGAGATCTGCGGCTGCAAGTCCGACTGGAACATGCCGGACTACATCTCGGAGGCCGTGGAAAAGATCCGCGCCCAGGTCGGCACGGATGAAGTCATCCTGGGCCTGTCCGGCGGCGTCGATTCGTCCGTCGCCGCGGCCCTGATCCACCGCGCCATCGGCGACCAGCTGACCTGCGTCTTCGTCGACCATGGCCTGCTGCGCCTGAACGAAGGCCAGATGGTGATGGACATGTTCGCCAAGAACCTGGGCGTGAAGGTCATCCGCGTCGACGCCACCGAGCAGTTCATGGGCCACCTGGCCGGCGTGACGGACCCGGAACAGAAGCGCAAGATCATCGGCCGCGAATTCGTCGAGGTGTTCCAGGCCGAGTCGGCCAAGCTGCCGAGCGCCAAATGGCTGGCGCAGGGCACCATCTACCCGGACGTGATCGAATCGGCCGGCAAGGGCAAGAAGGGCCAGACCATCAAGAGCCACCACAACGTGGGCGGCCTGCCGGAAACGATGAAGCTGGCATTGCTGGAGCCGCTGCGCGAACTGTTCAAGGACGAAGTACGCAAACTCGGCGTCGCCCTGGGCCTGCCGCACGAAATGGTCTACCGCCATCCATTCCCCGGCCCCGGCCTGGGCGTGCGCATCCTGGGTGAAGTCAAGCACGAATACGCGGAACTGCTGCGCCGCGCCGACGCCATCTTCATCGAGGAACTGCGCAACACCCCGTACGAAGCGGTGGTGGTGCCAGGCTTCGACCAGGACAGCGTGCCGCGCAACTGGTACGAAGCCACGTCCCAGGCCTTCGCCGTCTTCCTGCCCGTCAAATCGGTCGGCGTGATGGGCGACGGCCGCACCTACGACTACGTCGTCGCGCTGCGCGCCGTGCAGACCCAGGACTTCATGACGGCCCACTGGGCCCACCTGCCGCACGAGCTGCTGGGCAAGGTGTCGAACCGGATCATCAACGAGGTGCGGGGCTTGAACCGGGTGGTGTATGACATCTCCGGCAAACCGCCGGCGACGATCGAGTGGGAGTGATCTGACTCGGCTGCCGCTCGCAGCGTTCGTTCGATCAATGCGAGAAAGCCCCTGATTTCAGGGGCTTTTTTACATGCATGCAATCCGGGTTTTTGTTGTCCCACGGCAGCCTGGCTCAGGGAGCGGTTAGAAACGGATCCATGACCGTTCGGCGGGCGCCGCCCAAGGCCGCAATGACCTGCTCCTGCCCCGCTGGCCGGGATTCGAAGAGTGTGCAAACGCCTGCCATGCCGGCAGCGACAAATCTGGCAGGCTCGCCGTCCGTGTTCGGCGCTGCGGTAGCCCTATCGCTTAGATCTTGCGACAGGGCGGGGCGGTGTGCTGGCGCCACCCAGGTTCGCCGGAACGGTTCACTTCTCCTGCTCAGCCCCCGCCACGATCACCTCAACGCCGGCCTTCTCGAAAGCCTCCGCCGCCTCCGCCGGCACCGGCGAATCCGTAAAGAACTTGTCCACCTGCGTAATGCTTCCCAGCCGCACCAGCGCATGCCGGCCGAATTTGGTGTGGTCGGCAACCAACCATACCTGGCGTGACTGCTCCATGATCGCCTGCGTGACGCGCACCTCGCGGTAGTCGTAGTCGAGCAAGGTGCCGTCGGCTTCGATGCCGGAGACGCCAATGATGCCGATGTCGACCTTGAACTGACGCATGAAGTCGATGGTGGCTTCGCCGACGATGCCGCGGTCGCGCTTGCGCACGAGGCCGCCGGCGACGATGACTTCAGCGTCGTCGCAGCCGGACAGGATCGATGCCACGTTCAGGTTGTTCGTCACCACGCGGATGCCGCGGTGGTGCAGCAGCGCTTTCGACACTTCTTCTGTCGTCGTGCCGATATTTATGATCAGCGAGCGGCCGTTTTCCACCTGCGCCGCGGCGAGCTGGCCGATGCGGCGCTTGGCGTCGCTGTCCATCACGCGGCGCTGGTCGTAGTCGATGTTCTCCACCGTCGACGGAATGCTGACGCCGCCGTGATAGCGCGCCAGCAGGCGTGCGTCTTCCAGTTCGCGGATGTCGCGGCGGATCGTCTGGGTGGTCACGCCAAGGACGCGCGCCAGGTCTTCTACGGAGGTGTCGCCGTGCTGGCGGATGTGGTCGAGCAGTCTGCGGTGGCGTGGGGTCATCGGCGAATGGTGGCTGGATGCGGGAAGGGCGCTCTGGCACCGCGCTGGCTGCCGGACCCGTTCATTATAGTTCACGTCGTGGTGTGCTCGACAATGCCGAGGGCGCTGGCAGCGACAAAAGCGTGATGTGTTGGCAAAAGTGAACATGTTCTGTGCTCTTGGCGAACTCAAACGAACAAAAACGCAAAAATATTGTTGTTCGCAATATGGAAATATGTACAATGAACTCTCGCTGATGCAGGTTTCGACTGGCGGCTGATGGTGGATGCTCACGGCAGAAAGTCCGGGACAGGCACCTGTCACCGGGTCCGAGACGCTGAGACAGGTGCCTGTCCCCAACCGCCCAGTCGGCGCGGACGAGGCTACCGCTTCAGGCAGCGCCGCGGGCTATGTCCAGCGAGAAATATAACGATAAGAGACAGGATATGAACAAAAACGACCATATTCGCGCACCAAGCTCCACCCATCCCGCCTGCGCGAGCGGCATGCCGGGCGACGTGCGCGGGTCGGTGCAGTGATGGCGCGTTCCACGGAAGCGTCCCTCGACTGCGACGTCCTGATCGTCGGCGGCGGCATCAACGGCGTCGGCATTGCCCGCGATGCCGTCGGCCGCGGCTTGCGTGTCGTGCTGTGCGAGCAGCACGACCTGGCGCAGCACACGTCCTCGGCCAGCACCAAGCTGATTCACGGCGGCCTGCGCTACCTGGAATATTACGAATTCAAGCTGGTGCGCAAGGCCTTGCAGGAGCGCGAGGTGCTGCTAAGCACGGCGCCGCACATCATGTGGCCGCTGCGTTTCGTCATGCCGCACGATGCGGCGCAGCGCCCGTCGTGGATGATCCGCGCCGGCCTGTTCCTGTACGACCATCTGGCGCGGCGCGAGTTCCTGCCCGGTTCCGAAGGCATCACGCTGCGCGATCATCCCGCCGGGGCGCCGCTGAAACGCAGTTTCAACAAGGGCTTCGTCTATTCGGACGGCTGGGTCGACGATGCGCGGCTGGTCGTGCTCAATGCCATGGACGCCAGCGAGCGCGGTGCCACCATCCTGACACGCACGCCATGTACGTCGGTGCGGCGTGATGGCGACGGCTGGCGCGCCACGCTGGACAGCGCCGAACGGGGTCGCATCGAAGTGCGCACACGCGCCATTGTCAACGCCGCCGGTCCGTGGACGGGCCAGTTCGCCGCCGCGGCGCTTAGTGCCGGCCGCAGCTACGGGCTGCGGCTGATCAAGGGCAGCCATATCATCGTGCCGCGGCTGTTCGAACACGAGTACGCCTACATCTTCCAGAACCCGGACAAGCGCATCATCTTCGCCATTCCGTACCAGGAGGAATTCACGCTGATCGGCACCACGGACCTCGAATACACCGGGGAGCCCGGCCGCGTCACGATCAGCCCGGAAGAAACCGCGTACCTGTGCGAGATGGCCAACCGCTATTTCAGCCGACAGATTACGCCGGCCGACGTGGTCGGCACCTACTCCGGCGTGCGCCCCCTGCTGGACGACAATTCCAGCCAGGCGTCGGCCATCACGCGTGACTACCTGCTGGAATGTCCCGACGACGCGCCGCCGTTCCTGAACATCTGGGGCGGCAAGATCACCACGTACCGCAAGCTGGCCGAAGAGGGCGTCGCGCTGCTGCAGCGCCGCCTCGGTACCGCGGCGCCCGACTGGACGGCCAAGGCCCCGTTGCCCGGCGGCGACCTGCAGTTCCCCGGCATGCTGATCGAGCGCTATGACTTCGCCGGTTTCCTGCGGCGCTTCAAGGGGCGCCATCCGTGGCTGCCGCCAGCGCTGGCGCACCGTTACGCACGCAATTACGGCAGCCGCGCCGAAAAGATGCTGGGCGATGCCATCAGCGTGGCCGATCTGGGCATCGAGCTGACGCCGGGCGTTTATAGCCGGGAAGTTGGCTACCTCATGCAGGTAGAATGGGCGCGCAGTGCGGAAGACGTGCTGTGGCGGCGCACCAAGTGCGGCCTGCACAGCAAGCCGGCGGACGTGGAACGGTTGCAGCAATGGATGACACAGCAATCGGGCGCGGAGCACGCCGGGCAGGAGGTCGGCATCAGGCAAACGGCAGGCACCTGAAGGCAACCGGGCAGTAACATAAAGAAGAAAAGCAGCAATAAGAACAGGAGACAGCAGTGAAACTGCAGCTGAAGGATATTAGCTTGCGGGTCGGGGCAGAGACGCATTTGTACCCCCTTGACCTGGAACTGGTCCCGGGGACGATCAACGTCCTGCTCGGGCCCACCCAAGCGGGCAAGACCACGCTGATGCGGGTCATCGCGGGGCTCGATCGCCCGACCGAAGGCCGCGTGCTGGTCGATGGCCAGGACGTCACGGGCGTTAGCGTGCGTGAGCGCAAGCTGGCCATGGTGTACCAGCAGTTCGTCAATTACCCGGCCATGACGGTGTTCGATAATATCGCCGCGCCGCTGCGCCTGCAGCGCCGGCCCGATGCCGAAGTGCGCCAGCGCGTGGCGGAGATGGCCGAGAAGCTGCACATCAGCCATCTGCTGCAGCGCTTGCCGGGCGCACTGTCCGGCGGCCAGCAGCAGCGCTGCGCACTGGCGCGCGCGCTGGTGAAGAAGGCGCCGCTGGTGCTGCTGGACGAACCCCTCGTCAACCTCGATTACAAGCTGCGCGAAGAACTGCGCGCCGAACTGGCCTCGCTGTTTGCCGATGGCGCCACGACCGTCGTGTATGCGACGACCGAGCCGCAGGAAGCGCTGCTGCTGGGCGGCCAGACCGTCGTCATGGACGCCGGCCGCATCCTGCAGACGGGCCCCACGCTCGACACCTACAGCAAGCCGATTTCGATCCGTTCGGCTGCGATCTTCAACGACCCGCCGATGAACGTGCTGGCCGGCCGCATGGAGGACGGCCACACGGTGCGTCTCGACGACGGCCCCGTGCTGCGCATCGGCGGCCCCGCGCTGCAATTGGCGAAGGGCCAGCCGTGCAAGGTCGGCATCCGCTGCCACCACGTGGCACTCAAGCCGGGCGCCGCCCAGGTCAACCGCTTGGACTGCACTGTCGACCTGTCCGAATTGAGCGGCTCCGAAACCTATGTCCACCTGCGCCTGGGCGGCGCGGGCATGGTGGCGCAGGTGCCGGGGGTGCATTCGGTGGCGATCGACGCGAAGGTGCAGGCATGGGTCGATCCGCAGGAACTGTTTATCTTCGACGCGGATGGCGCCTTGCTGCGCGCACCGGGGGAGGCGAGCCATGGCGCGCATTGAGTTTCGCAATCTGGGCCATGCCTATGGCAAAAACCCGCAGGCGCCATCGGACTACGCGCTGCAGCCGATGAACATGGTGTGGGAAGACGGCGGCGCCTATGCGCTGCTTGGCCCGTCCGGCTGCGGCAAATCGACGCTGCTGAACATCATCTCGGGCCTCCTGGTGCCGTCGCATGGCCAGGTGCTCTTTGACGGCAAGGACATGACGGACACCCCCACGCGCGGCCGCAATATCGCACAGGTGTTCCAGTTCCCGGTGCTGTACGACACGATGACGGTCTACGACAACCTGGCCTTCCCGCTGCGTAACCGCAAGATGCCGGAGCCCGAGGTGCACAAGCGCGTGCACGAGGTGGCGGAGATCCTCGGCATGAAGGATGCGCTGAAGGTGCGCGCCAGCGGCATGTCGGCGGACGCCAAGCAGAAGATCTCGCTGGGCCGGGGCCTCGTGCGCAAGGACGTCTCGGCGATCCTGTTCGACGAGCCGCTGACGGTCATCGATCCGCACCTGAAATGGCAGCTGCGCCGCCAGCTCAAGCAGATCCACCAGCAGCTGAAGCTGACGCTGATCTACGTGACGCACGACCAGGTCGAGGCGCTGACGTTTGCCGACGAAGTGGTCGTCATGACGGACGGGAAGATCGTCCAGAAGGGCGCACCCGATGCGCTGTTCGAGCGGCCCGACCATACGTTTGTCGGCTACTTCATCGGCAGCCCGGGCATGAATTTCTACCCTGTCAAGCTCGATGCGGCGGACACCAATGGCATCTATATCGGCAGCGCCCGCGTGGCGGTCGATCCGGCCCGCGTGGCGCAATTGAAGCGTGCGAACGGCACGCTGTCGATGGGCATCCGGCCCGAGTTCGTCGAACTCGCACCAGCCGGTACCGAGGGCGCGCTGGAGGCGGAGATTGGCCACGTGCAGCATCTTGGCACGTGCCAGCTGGTGACGGGCACGATCGCCGGCCATCCGCTGAAAGGCAAGCTGGATACCGCGATCCCGGTGCAGGCCGGCCGCCACTGGCTGCGCCTGGCGCGTCCGGAAACCATCTTCTTCTGCAACGACGAAAGGATCGCGCAGTGAACAAGCCCTATAACAACAAGGCGTGGTTCTTTATCCTGCCGGTCTTCGTCTGCGTCGCGTTCTCGGCGATCCTGCCGTTGATGACGGTGGTGAATTACTCGGTGCAGGACATTCTCGGCCCCGGTCAATCCGTCTTTGTCGGCCTGGAATGGTTCCGCGAAATCATGCGCGACCCGGAACTGCACGCCGCGCTGGCGCGCCAGTTGATCTACTCCCTGTGCGTGCTGCTGGTGCAGATTCCGCTCGGGATCGCGCTGGCGCTGGCGATGCCGTCGAAAGGCTGGAAGTCTTCGCTGTCGCTCGTGCTGCTGTCGATGCCGCTGCTGATTCCGTGGAACGTCGTCGGCACGATCTGGCAGATCTTCGGGCGCGCCGATATCGGCCTCGGTGGGCATGGGCTGCAGATGCTGGGCATCGACTACAACTACACGTCGCACACGCTCGATGCATGGCTGACCGTGCTGCTGATGGACGTGTGGCACTGGACGCCGCTGGTGGCGCTGCTGGCCTTTGCCGGCCTGCGCTCGATCCCGGACGCCTACTACCAGGCGGCGCAGATCGACGGCGCCAGCCGCTGGGCCGTGTTCCGTCACATCCAGCTGCCGAAGATGCGCGGCGTGCTGATGATTGCCGTGCTGCTGCGCTTCATGGACAGTTTCATGATCTACACGGAACCGTTCGTGCTGACGGGTGGCGGGCCCGGTAACTCGACCACGTTCCTCAGCCAGTACCTGACGCAGAAGGCGGTCGGCCAGTTCGACCTGGGCCCGGCGGCGGCGTTCTCGCTGATCTACTTCCTGATCATCCTGCTGTTCAGCTTCGTGCTGTACAACTGGATGCAAAAGGCCGGCAACAGCAACAACAATGCGGAGAGCGACCATGCCTAGAGACCTGCAAGACGCGGCCGTCGGCTCCCCCATCCAGCGGAGCGCTCCGATGAGCCAGGCAATCGTCAAGAACAACCGCATCCCGCGTGGCGTGATGATGGTGCTGTACGTGATCTTCACGCTGGTGCCGTTGTACTGGATGCTCAACACGTCGCTCAAGACCAACGAGGAAACGCTGTCCGTTTTCACCTTGTGGCCACGGAACCTCACCTGGGACAACTACAAGACGATCTTCACCGACCCGTCCTGGTACAACGGCTACATCAACTCGATGATCTATGTGGCGCTCAACACCACGTTCTCGCTGCTGGTCGCGCTGCCGGCCGCCTACGGCTTCTCGCGCTACCGCTTCCTGGGGGACAAGCACATGTTCTTCTGGCTGCTGACGAACCGCATGACGCCGCCGGCCGTGTTCCTGCTGCCGTTCTTCCAGCTGTATTCGACGGTGGGGCTGATGGACACGCACATCGCCGTGGCGCTGGCGCACATGCTGTTCAACGTGCCGCTGGCCGTGTGGATCCTGGAAGGCTTCATGTCCGGCATCTCGCGCGAGATCGATGAAACGGCGTATATCGACGGCTACTCCTTCCCGCGCTTCTTCCTGCAGATATTCCTGCCGCTGATCAAGGCGGGCGTCGGCGTGACCGCCTTCTTCTGCTTCATGTTCAGCTGGGTGGAGCTGCTGCTGGCGCGCACCCTGACATCCGTGGACGCCAAGCCGATCAGCGCGATCATGACGCGCACCGTGTCGGCCGCGGGCATGGACTGGGGCGTGCTGGCCGCCGCCGGTGTGCTGACGCTGGTGCCGGGGATGCTGGTCATCTGGTTCGTACGCAATCATATTGCCAAAGGTTTCGCGATGGGGAGGGTGTGACGATGGAGTGGTCATTTGCATGGATGGCGTGGACGATGCCGGTGGCCGTCTTCTTCGGCTGCATCGCGCTGATGCTGGCGGGGATGACGGTTCTTGAACTGCGTTGGCCAACCGTCGAACGCAAAGGCTTTCTGCCGATGCGCACGACACGCGGCGACCGCCTGTTCATCGGGCTGTTGACGGCCGCGTATATCAACCTGGCATGGGTCGGCTTCACGGACCTGAGCCAGTGGATCGGCACGGCGCTGGGGTTTGCCGCGATGGCGATCATCATGGTGAAAGCGTAGGCGAAAAGTAGTACCGGTTTTTCCGAAAAGACGACAACAAAAACATGGAGAAGACATGATTCAAACTAAGCAAGCGGTATTCAAGCCTGGCGTCATCGCAATCGCCGTTGCCGTGATGGCCATGAGCGGCAATGCGCTGGCCGACAGCAAGTCGGCCGAACGATGGATCGACAGCGAATTCAAACCCAGTACCCTTGACCGCGCGCAGCAGCTGAAGGAAATGAACTGGTTCATCGATGCCGCCGCCAAGCTCAAGGCCAAGGGCGTCAAGGAAATCCACGTGGTGTCCGAGTCGCTCGACACGCACGTGTATGAATCGAAAGTGCTGGCCAAGGCCTTCGAGGAAATCACCGGCATCAAGGTCGTGCACGACGTGATCCAGGAAGGCGACCTGGTCGAGAAGATGCAGACCTCGATGCAGTCGGGTAAATCGATCTATGACGGCTGGGTCAACGACTCGGACCTGATCGGCACCCACTACCGCTACGGCCAGACCGTCGTGCTGACCGACTACATGGCCGGTCCCGGCAAGGAGTTCACCAATCCCGGTCTGGACCTGAAGGACTTCATCGGCACCAGCTTTACCACGGCGCCGGACGGCAAACTGTATCAGCTGCCCGACCAGCAGTTCGCCAACCTGTACTGGTTCCGCGCCGACTGGTTCGCGCGCAAGGATCTGCAGGCCAAGTTCAAGGCCAAGTACGGCTACGACCTGGGCGTGCCGCAGAACTGGTCGGCGTATGAAGACATCGCCAATTTCTTCACCAACGACGTCAAGGAACTCGATGGCAAGAAGGTATTCGGCCATATGGACTACGGCAAGAAGGACCCGTCGCTGGGCTGGCGTTTCACCGATGCGTGGCTGTCGATGGCCGGCGCCGCCGACAGGGGCCTGCCGAACGGCCTGCCGGTGGACGAATGGGGCATCCGCGTGGCGGCCGACAAGTGCACGCCAGTGGGCGCATCGGTGTCGCGTGGCGGGGCGACCAACTCGCCGGCCGCAGTGTACGCGCTGACCAAATACCTGGACTGGATGAAGAAGTACGCGCCGCCGCAGGCCCTGGGCATGACGTTCTCGGAATCGGGTCCCGTGCCGTCGCAGGGCCATATCGCCCAGCAGATCTTCTGGTACACCGGCTTCACCGCCAGCATGACAAAGGCCGGCCTGCCGGTCGTGAATGCCGACGGCTCGCCGAAATGGCGCATGGCGCCTGGCCCGCACGGCCCGTACTGGAAAGAGGGCATGCAGAACGGTTACCAGGATGTCGGCTCGTGGACTTACCTGAAGAGCACTCCGCCTGACCGCCTGGCGGGCGCGTGGCTGTATGGCCAGTTCGTTACGTCGAAAACCGTGTCGCTGAAAAAATCGATCGTCGGCCTGACCTTTATCCGCGATTCCGACATCCGCTCGAAGGCGATGACGGACATGGCGCCGAAGCTGGGCGGCCTGGTCGAGTTCTACCGTAGCCCGGCGCGCGTGGCATGGACGCCGACCGGCAACAACGTGCCGGATTATCCGAAACTGGCGCAGCTGTGGTGGAAGAACGTGTCCACGGCGATCTCCGGCGAGAAAACGCCGCAGGGCGCGATGGACAACCTGGCCGACGAAATGGACAAGATCCTCGGTCGTTTGCAGCGCGCCGGCATGGCGAAGTGCGCACCGAAGCTGAACGACAAGAAGGATCCGGCGACGATGCTGACCAATAATGCCGCACCATGGGCCAAGGTCGCCAACGAAAAGCCGAAGGGTGAGACGATCCCTTACGACCAGCTGCTGAAAGCCTGGCAGGCCGGCAAGGTACGCTGATCGCTGTATCACGCCCCAGTATCCCTCGCGCGGCGTATTCGTTCCGGATGCGCCGCGCGTTTCGTTTCATTTTGGAGCAGGATCACACATGGCCTACTTACTGGCTCTGGACCAGGGCACCTCGAGTTCGCGCAGCATCGTGTTTCGCGATGGCGCGGTGGTGGCCACGGCCCAACAGGAATTCACACAGATCTTCCCGCAGCCCGGCTGGGTCGAGCACGATCCCGACGAGTTATGGCGCAGCCAGCTGGCCACCGCCCGTGAGGTGCTGGTCAAGGCCGGCCTGAAGGCGGGCGACATCGCCGCGCTGGGCATCACCAACCAGCGCGAAACGACCGTAGTATGGGAACGCGCCACCGGCCGTCCGATTTTCAATGCCATCGTCTGGCAGGACCGGCGCACCGAGGCGCTGTGCCAGCAACTGCGGACCGATGGCCTGGCGGACAAGATCCGTGCCAAGACGGGCCTTGTGCTGGACCCGTATTTTTCGGCCACCAAGCTGAAATGGATACTCGATAACGTCGACGGGGCGCGGGCCCGCGCCGCCCGCGGCGAACTGGCGTTCGGCACCGTCGACTCATGGCTGGCGTGGAACCTGACGGGCGGACGCGCACACGTCACGGACGTCAGCAACGCGGCCCGCACGATGCTGTGGAATATCCATGAGCGCTGCTGGGATGCCGAGCTGCTGGCGTGGCTCGAGATTCCCGCCGAACTGCTGCCCGAGGTACACCCGTCCAGCCACCTGTTCGGCATGACCCATGCGCAGTGGCTGGGCGCGGAAGTCTGCATCGGCGGCATCGCCGGCGACCAGCAGGCCGCGCTGTTCGGCCAGGCCTGCTTCCAGCCCGGCATGGCCAAGAACACGTATGGCACCGGGTGCTTCATGCTGCTCAACACGGGCAGCGAGTGCGCCACATCGAACAATGGCCTGATCAGCACCGCCGCGTGCGAAGCCAATGGCCTGCACCAGTATGCGCTGGAAGGCAGCGTGTTCATTGGCGGCGCCGTGGTGCAGTGGCTGCGCGACGGCCTGAAGGCCATCAAGCAGGCCAACGAGATCGAAGCGCTGGCCGCCTCGGTGCCGGATGCCGGCGGCGTGGTGTTCGTGCCGTCGTTCACGGGACTGGGCGCACCGTACTGGGTGCCGTCCGCGAAGGGCGCGATGTTCGGCCTGTCGCGCGGCACCACGGTTGCCCACATCGCCCGGGCGGCATTGGAGTCGATCGCGTTCCAGAGCGCCGCGCTGCTGCAGGCGATGCAGCGCGACGCGGCCGCGCCCATCACGGAACTGCGCGTGGACGGTGGCGCCTGCGCCAATTCGCTGCTGCTGCAGTTCCAGGCTGATTTGCTCGGCATTCCCGTCGTGCGGCCGGTGGTTACGGAGACCACGGCACTGGGCGCGGCCAGCCTCGCCGGCCTGGCCGCGGGCGTCTACCACGGCACCGAAGACCTGGCCGCGCAGTGGCGCGTGGACCGCGTCTTCGAACCGGCTACTGACCGGGATGAAGCGATGCGCCGGGTGCAGGGGTGGGAGCATGCGGTGACGCAGTTGCGGTCGGGGTGTGTCGAACCGGCCTAGGGGCGGCGTACGCCGGCGTGACTGAAGGGCATATCGAAAGAACTGCCGGGCGTTGCATTTTCAGCCTGCGATGCGCGCCGTACTCTCGTGCGGCTGCGCTCTCGGCCGAAACTGCCACCGCTCGCGACAGTTTTCCGAGGTAGTCCGAAGCTGCGACGGCTGGAATTTGAGGGATTCCGATCTGCTGCCAACGACCGGTGGCGGCAGGTGGGCGTTGATTGGACCCTTGCGCGGCACACTGGTATGGTGTTTCACATTCACCGCTTCTGGTTCGCTACTAACATGGCCCGATTTCGATTTCGATTTCGATTTCGATTTCTATTTCTATGGATATGCAGTAACCCTGCAGTATTGCTGCAGTATTCGTTCTGTCTATGGCAGGTGCGCATTTGCGCAATCCGGCGGTAGCGCTATTCGGTAGTTGTCAACAAAGATGTTGCGCCAATCCTGCGGCTTTTCTTAATTCTTCCGGCATTTTCCGCTCCGGATTCAGCCAGACTTCATCGCTCAATTGCCAATCCCGCGTAGTTCCGGTCCAACACCGCGATGGACGATGAGGTAGCCCGAGATTTTCGGCCACTCTTGTTTGGTAGCGTTGCACCGAGAGGAGTCTTTATGAACGAATCGAAGAAGACATACCCCACTGCACTGCGCGAAGGCAGCAAAGTTGAGGCAATTTCATCGCCACTGTCCAGGCTGATGAAAGCGGTCAGTCGATACGTCGAGGTCAACCGGTTTTGAATAATCGAAGCTGGCGCTCCGCGGCGATTTTATTGGCCTGGACCGGCCCTACAAAGCAATAACCACGACCGATGATCGTCGCGATGTAGTTCGACCCTTCCTCGAACTCGCCAAGCGTACGCCGTAATGCCGACACATGGACTTTCAGGTTGCCGTCCTCCACCACCGTGGTGGGCCACACCCGATTGATCAGCTCGCGCTTGCTGACTGGCTCGCTGGGACGTTCGACCAGGATGGTCAGAATATCGAATGCACGGCTGCCGATACGCTGTGGAACATCGCCACAGTGTAATGTGCGACGCGCGGGAATGAAGCGAAATGGTCCGAACAGATATTCCATGGTTTTCTTCATGTTATCGACGTCGGCATTGGCTTCGTCTTCTCCGGCAGCCTCGGACGCCTTTGTCTTGGATGATTCCATCGACTCACCTCCGGGATTGTTTGATAGCGCTACATCCATTACACCAGTGCTGACTCGCTGGATCAGGCCGAGTAGCTTTATTTTCCGATCATTTCAGTGCCGCCGCACCCCCACTTCTAGGTAGATCCGAGGCCTTATTTGCAATGCCCCCCGTTGACGCGCTGATTTTGACCGATACAATCTACAAGCCCAAACTTCGCCATGCACCGTGAGCACTCAGCGTTTCTTTCATTTCATCCTGCTCATTTGCCTGTTCTTGAGCCATGCGACGGCCCGGCCCGCTCCACCGGCGCCTCTGCTCTCGGATTTCACGCATACGGCGTGGAAACGCCTGCAGCACGCACCGGTGGACGTGTTGAAAATTACCCAGACCACCGATGGCTGGATGTGGGTGGCCACGGCAACCGGCCTGTTTCGTTTCGACGGCATGCGTTTCGAGCGGGTCGACAGCGTCTATGGGGAACGCCTCGATTCCAGCAACGTGATCGGCCTGGTGGCCGATCCCCGCGAAGGCGTGTGGGTCGGCTATCGGCTCGGCGGCGTAACCTTGCTGCGCCCGGGAGGCAGCCGGAAATTCGGTGAGGCACAGGGGCTTCCCGTCGGCGGCGTCATTCATATCGAGGCGGTGGCCGATGGCTCGGTATGGGTCGGTACGCGCGACGGTGTGGCCTGGCTCGCGCCGGGTGCCACCCGCTTCAAGGTGTTGGGCAACGAAGTAGGCTTGCCGGAAAAATTCGTCTACCAGATTCTGATCGCAAGAGATGGCACGCAGTGGATCGGTTCCTTGCAGGGCCTGTTTTTCCGCAAGCCGGGCCAGCAGCGCTTTACGCAGGCATGGCCCAGGGTCCAGCTGCTGGCGATCGTCGAGGCACCCGACGGCACCATCTGGGCCAGGGATCCGAAGTACCGCTATTTCAAGGTGCAGACAAGCGCGCCAGTTGAGGGGCAACCGCTCGTGCCGGACTTTCCCGGCATGGGCATGCGCTTCGGTACCGACGGGACGATGTGGGTCCTGCATCCGGATGGCGTGGAGCGGCGTTTCGGCAGCGCGGGTATCGGCTATCCGCATCAGCGGCTCACGCAGGCTGCCGGCATGAGCGGCCCACAGGCGCAGAGCTTCTTCGAGGACCGCGAGGGCGACATCTGGATCGGCACGGCGACCGGGATCGATCGCCTGCGCCGTAACCGGCTTGCCCCGGTCGTCTTCGATAAACCGCTGGAAGAGCCCGGCGTCGCGCTGGGGCCGCCCGGCTCGGTCCTCATCGGCGATCGTGCCAACGGCGCCATCTACCGGCAGGCCGACCGCCAGCGCGACAGGATCCGCGCGGAAGGCTCGATCACCGCGAGCTATCGCGCGCCGGACGATACGGCGTTTTTCGGGACCGATCACGGCATCTACGCGCTTGGCCGCGACGGCAGCTTGTCGGTCACGCCGGCGCCCCAGGAGACACGGGGGTTCTACCCGCAGGCGATGATCCGTGACGGCCAGGGCGTCTTGTGGGTGTCGTTTTCGAGCGGCCCCTTGTACCGCCTGGCCGGGGGGCAATGGCGGCGCGCCGATGAGGTGGCAAATCATGCACGGGCGCTGACGCTGGCGATCGCCGCCGATAACAAGGGCGCGCTCTGGTTTGCGCATCCCAACAATGCGGTGACCATTGCCGACAGCCGGGGGCGGCCGGTGCGCCGGCTCGATACGGCGGCAGGACTGGACCTGGGCGCCGTATTGCAGATCGTGCCGGACCAGGATGCGATGTGGCTGAGCGGTGAACGGGGCGTGATGTTGCATCGCGAAGGGCGGATTGTCGCGCTGCGCGGACGTGGCAAGGAAAGCTTCAGGGGCGTGTCCGGCCTCGTGCGCACACCGGACGGCGACCTGTGGATGCATGGCGCCGACGGGATCTTTCACGTCGTCGCGGCGGAGCTCACCGAGTGGCTGCGCAAACCCGATTACCTGCCGTTGTTCGAACGGTTCGATGCGCAGGACGGCCTGGTGGGACATGCGATGCAGATGCGCCCGATTCCATCGCTCCTGCGCGCCGATGACGGCAAGCTCTGGTTCATCACCAGCAGCGCGGCGTTCACGCTCGACCCCGGGAACATTCCACGCAACCGCGTCGCGCCGCCGGTGCTGATACGCAGCGTCTCCAGCGCCGGCAGCAAGGTGCCCGTCAGCGACGCCGGCGTCGTCCGCCTGCAAAAAGGTGCCACCGACCTGCACATTGAATTCACCGCCCTGAGTCTGAAGATGCCGGAACGGACGCGCTTTCGCTACCGGCTGACGGGCGTCGATCCCGACTGGCAGGAACCAAATGAGCGACGCGAAGCGTTCTACACGAACATCAAGCCGGGGACCTACCGTTTCGAGGTCAGCGCGGGCAATGAGGACAATGTCTGGCATCCCGATCTCGCGGCCGTGGAAGTCCGGCTGCCACCGACGTTCGTGCAAACCATCTGGTTCAAGCTCCTGCTCGCGACCTGTGTCATGCTGCTATTGTATGCAGGGCACAGGCTGCGCCTGCGTGTCGTGACGCAGCAGATCCAGGCGCGCCTGGCCGAGCGATCGCGGATCGCCCGCTCGCTTCACGACACCTTGCTGCAGAGCGTGCAGGGCCTCATCCTGGCGTTCGGGTCGCATTACCATACAATGCCCAGGGAGGCTGCCGGCCGCGAGCGCCTCCAGGGCGCCTTGAAGCTGGCCGAGCAGTTGCTGGTCGAGGGGCGCAACGAGATCATGGACCTGCGCATCCCGGCGACCAGCAGCATGCTCTTCGACGTCTTGTCCGAGTTCGGCCACACCTTGACGGCGATGGGTGCGCACACGTTCAAACCGCGCCTGACGGGTACGCCGCGCCCCCTGAAAGCGGGCATTTACGAGGACGTCTACGCGATCGGCAGGGAGGCCCTGTTCAATGCCGCCCGGTACGCCGAGGCGGACCTGATCACCCTGCAGGTCGATTACACCCGCCAGGAATTCCACCTGATGGTAAGGGACAACGGGCGTGGTTTTTCCAGGGACAGGACGGCGGACGATCGGGAAGAAGGGCATTGGGGCATACAAGGTATCCTGGAACGTGCAAAGCTCATTGGCGCGGACCTTCATGTCACCAGCGAGAAAGATCGTGGCACGACGATATCCCTGCGTATCAATAAAGTGCTGGCTTACGAGACCCGCACAACGGTTCTCAAGGGCAGGCAAGCGCATGCCTGATTGCTGGCGCCCCGTCGCTGCCTCGGATGCAACGAACGGCGACCCCGCTTCGAACGCTTTGAACAACTGAAAGGCGCTCCGCCATGAATGAAAGAACTTCACGTCGAATACGCGTTCTCCTTGCGGACGATCATCACCTGATGCGGGAAGGGGTGCGCTACATGCTCGACAGCGCACCGGACATACAGCTGGTCGCCAGCGTGGGCGACGGCGCTTCGGCGGTCGAAGCGTTCAAGGAGACGATCCCGGACGTCACCTTGATGGACTTGCGCATGCCCGGCGGGGACGGCTTCTCGGCAATTGCGAGCATCCGGCGCCACTCTCCATCGGCAAGGATCGTTGTCCTCAGCACCTATGACGGCGACGCGCTGATGAAGCAGGCACGCAAGGCAGGTGCATCCGCCTACCTGCTCAAGAGCATGCTGCTGGAAAACATGCTTGGCGTGATCCGCACGGTGCATGCGGGTCTTCAATTCTGGCCACCGGAACTCGGAACGCACAATGGCACCATCAAGGCAGACCTGACGCCCCGGGAATGCGACATCATTCGCCTTGTCGCCTGCGGCAGTTCGAACCGGGAAATCGCCCAGGAGCTGCGGATCGGGGAAGAAACGGTCAAGACCTATATGCGCAACATCCTGCCGAAGCTGGGCGCCAACGATCGGGCGCATGCGGTAGCGATCTGCATGCGGCGCGGATATCTCGACCTTCTGGACTTGCCTTGACGCGACACCGCCTGGCCGTGACGCGCGACCGCCACACCGCCTGGGCATGGAACGCGTCGACGCCGCACCTGGTCGTTGAACACGTCCAACAGCGTCTCCACCACCAGGTCAAGGCCGGCATGTCGGCATCGCGGCGCGCCGATGCCAGCAGGTCGACGGTGCCGTCCCGGCAGGTCATTGCCACGCGCGTCTGGGCGACAGGCCCAGGCAGTTGCGATCACACCTTGCGCAGAAACGTCATGAGGAAGGAAAAATAGTCGGCTTGTGCGTCCCACATCGACAGATGGCTTCCGGTTGCGCAAATTTCCGACCGGCCTCGGGGCAGCAGCGACGCCATCCTGCGGATATCGGTCGGGTCCATTTCATCGTGGACCGCGCCCAGCGCCAACGTGGGAACCTTGATCTCCGGCAAGCGATCCCACCGCTCCCAGCCCTTCAGGTTGCCGTTGATGACGAATTCGCTCGCTCCCTGCATCTGGTTGTAGATTTTCTTGTTGACCCGGCTGAATGCACGGACCACCGCTTCCGGCCACGGCTGGATCCGGCAGATCGCTTGCGGATACAAATGGGTCATCATGATGTCCTCGTAGGCCGGCGTATCGTACGCGCCGCGCGCCTCCAGGTCTTCCAGTTGCGCCAGCACCTTGGCGGGTAACTGCCGCTTGATCTTGTCCAGGCGACGAAGCACCGATTCGATACCGGCCGTCATGTTCGAGATCACGAGGCCCCGCAGGCGGTGCTGATGCTGCAGTGCGTATTCGATGGCAAGCAGCCCGCCCCAGGAGTGACCATACAATACGAACTTGTCCAGGCCCAGGCCCTTGCGGACTTCCTCCAGCTCCGCCACGTACCGGGGCAGCGTCCACAGCGAGGAATCCTCCGGGCGGTCGGAATTGCCGCAACCCAGCTGGTCGTAGTAGTACATTTCGATGCCTGCCTGCGGCAGGAACGATTCCATCGCCTCCAGGTAATCGTGCGAGAACCCGGGGCCGCCATGGAGCAGTAGGACCTTGACGGCGCCGCTGCCGATCTTTTTGGTCCAGACCTTGTACTTGCCGCCGGCGACCGGCACCATCTTGACGCCGCCCGTGCGGATACCGGGCGGATTGAGGCCATCCGGCACCGGGGCCGTGATGAGGGACAGGGCGCGCTCGTTGCGGGTGGCAGCTTGCGCGGGCACCGCCGCAGCGGCCGTTGCTACGCTGGAAGCAAGAAAATTTCTACGATTCATGGGTCTCATCTTTGCTCAGGCAAGGCGAAACGATGCGGTGTCCGTGACGACAGCCGCAACGCTCCCGGTTTGATCTCACCCTGGGCTAACGGGTATCGCGCGCTGTCTGCTGGGCGCGCAGATAGCTTTCGGCCACGGCCGCATAGTTGGGGGCGACCATGCCATACAGCTTGGCCAGCTCGGCCGCTTCAGGGCGCGCCCACGTGCGGTGCAGCTCGGACAGCAGCGCGTTCGTCGTGGTGGGGCGCACGCCGCCCTGCACGAACCGCGCCAGCGAAACGCGCGAGGCCATCTCGCTCGGGTCGCCCGATGCGTCGATCACGGCATACACGTCATAGCCTGCCGCGCACGCATCGAGCGCGGGGAACATCACGCACACGCTGGTCCACACGCCCGCCATCACCAGCGTGTTGCGGCCGGTCGCCCGGACCTGGGCCACGAAATCGTCGTTGTCCCAGGCGTTCACTTCGCCCTTGCGTGGCACGTACACGGCGTGGGGCGCGAACTCGTGAATCTCCGGCATCAGCGGACCATTGGTGCCGGCCGGTTCCGATGCCGTCGTGATCACGGGAATCTCGAGCAGCGTGCACAGCCGGGCAATCGTCTCCACGTTGCGCCGCAGGTCGGCCACCGGGATGTCCTTGACGGTCTGGAACAGTCCGGACTGATGATCGAGCAGCAGCACGAGAGTGTCGTCGGGATCGAGCAGCGTCGCGCCGCCGCCCGAGGCCAGCACGCTGGTTTTAGTCTGCGCGGGTGTTTGCATCGTCGTTCTCCTTGCCGTCCAGCTCCCTTGGGGCATGCTGGCCGTGTAAATGTGGTTCGAGGAATTGGCGCATCAACGGCACCATGTCGTTTAGTTTGTCTTCCAGCGCGAAGTGGCCCGTGTCGAGCCGGTGCAGTTGTGCATCCGGGAGATCGCGCAGGAAGGCCTGCGCGCCCTCGGGCAGGAAGATGGGATCGTTGATGCCCCACAGGATCAGGGTGGGCGGCCTGAACTCGCGGAAGTAGGCGTGAATCGCGGGATACAGCGCGACGTTGGTCCGGTAGTCGTGGATGATGTCGAGCTGGATGTCCGCATTGCCGGGCCGGTCGAGGAAATACTGGTCGTGGATCCATGCGGCCGGATCGATCCGGTCGATCTCCTTCACGCCCGTCAGGTACTGGAAACGGGTGCCGTCCAGTGTCAGGAAGGGACGCATCGCATCCCGGTTGGCTGCGCTGTTGTCCGCCCACAGCGCGCGCGTCGTCGCCCAGAAGTCGCCCATTCCCGCTTCGTAGGCGTTGCCGTTCTGGACGACCAGTGCCGTCACGCGCTCCGGATGCCGCAGCGCCAGGCGAAAGCCGACCGGCGCGCCGTAGTCCATCACGTACAGCGCGTAGCGGGTCGCGCCCAGCTGGGCCAGCAGCGCGTCGACGACTTGCGCGAATGCCGCGAAGCCGTACTCGAATGTCCCGCGCGGCGGCATCGCCGACAGGCCGAAGCCCGGCAGGTCCGGCGCGATGACCCGGTAGCGGTCGGCCAGCGCCGGTATCAGCTCGCGATACATGTGCGAGGAGCTGGGAAAGCCATGCAGCAGCACGACGACCGGCGCATCGTCCGGTCCTGCCTCGCGGTAGAAGATATCGAGACCGTCCACCGTCGTCGAACGGTGCCGCGTCGCCGGCCGGGTCAAGGGAGGCGTGCTCATGTCAGCTCCTGGTAGATTGCAGATGGCGGTGCCGGTCGATCGGCATGACGGCCCGCCGCGCTTCGTTGTCTCGCCCTACAGACTACGGTCGAGGAAGTCCCGGATCAGCGGGGCCATGACGTCGAGCTTGTCTTCGAGCGCGAAGTGACCCGAGTCGAGCAGATGCAGTTCCGCGGCTGGCAGGTCGCGCAGGTAGGGGTGGGCGCCCGGTTCCGGGAAGATCACGTCGTTCTTGCCCCACACGATCAGGGTGGGCGGCTGGTACTGGCGGAAGAACGCCTGGAAGTCCGGGTACAGCGGGACGTTCGAGCCATAGTCGCCGAACAGGTCGAGCTGTATCTCGCGATTGCCGGGCCGGTCGAGCAAGGCCTGGTCGACCACCCAGTTGTCGGGACTGATCCGGCTGGTATCGCTGACACCGTCCGTGTACTGGAACTTCGTCAGCTCCAGCGTCACGAGATGGGCCAGTGCCTCGCGCTTGGCCGGGGATCTGTCGGCCCAATACGCCTTGATCGGATCCCAGAATGCGGCCAGCCCTTCCGTGTAGGCATTGCCGTTCTGGACGATCAGTGCCTGCACCCGCTCGGGGTGCTTCAGTGCCAGCCGATAACCGATCGGCGCGCCGTAGTCCATCACGTACATGCTGTATTTCGTCAGGTCCAGAGCGACCGTCAGCTTCTCGATCACGTCCGCCAGGTTGGCGAACGTATAGTCGAATCCGGACCGGTCGGGTGAATCGCTCTGGCCATAGCCGGGATAATCCGGCGCGATCACGCGGTACCGGTCGGCCAGCAGGGGGATCAGGTTGCGGAACATATGGGACGACGTGGGGAAGCCGTGCAACAGCAGCAGCACCGGCGCGTCGGCGGGGCCGGCCTCGCGGTAGAACACGTTCACGCCGTCGATGTCCACTTTTTTATAGTGAATCACGGGAACCGCCAGGGCGGGCCGCTCCGAAGGGCGTGGGCGATCAATCTGGTCTATCGAATCAGGTCGGTTCACGGTTTTCTCCAGCAGGTCAGGGTTTATCGGGCACACCGAAACGGTGTCTGATTGCTACTGTATTCGCCGTCGCAAGGATTGTCGCGTTAAGGGAGGTTAAGAGGGGTTAAGCGGAAAACGCCGGTTCCGTGCCCAAATGAAGGAGGGAGTTGGGGGGAATTATTCATGCCATACCGCTGGGTAGCGTGACGGAAGAGACGCTTCGTGGTGAGGCGTGTTCGAAAGAACGAACGCCGAAGCGACGAAATAGTGCCGGCAGCGCTTAGTGGCGTCGCTCCGGGCACCTGCCGCACCCGAAACGTGCGGCCGTGTGCCGCATAGCGACGCGCGGCCCAATCGAAGCCTCTCTACCGGAACTCCTCCGCCACCAACCCATATTTCTGCATCTTGTGATACATGGTCTGCTTGGGCAATGTAAGCGCCGTACAGGCCGCGCTGACATTGCCGCCGGCGTTGCGCAGTGCCAGTTCGATCAGCGCGCGTTCGAATGCGTTGACCTGGTCGGCCAGCGAGGCCTGGCCGGCCTCGGGCACCTCACTGACAGGAACGCCGGGCAGGGCCCCGCTCAAACCCAGCACGTAGCGGTCGGCCGCGTTGCGCAGTTCGCGCACATTGCCCGGCCAGTCGTGCCGCATCAGTGCCTGCATGTGCGCGGCCGGTACGGCCGGGACCTCGCGCCGGTAGCGGCGTGCCGCGTCCAGCATGAAGTGCTCGAACAGCAGCGCGATATCCTCGCGCCGCTCGCGCAGGGGCGGGATGTGCAGCACGATCAGGTTCAGGCGGTAATACAGGTCGGCGCGGAACTGGCCCTTGTCCGACAATTCCTTCAAGTCTGCCTTGGACGCTGCGATCACGCGCAGGTCGACCGGCAGGGGCTGGTGCGAGCCCAGGCGTTCGACTTGGCGCTCCTGCAGCACGCGCAGCAGCTTGACCTGCATGGCCAGCGGCAGGCTCTCGATTTCGTCCAGGAACAGCGTGCCTCGCGAGGCGTGCTCGATCTTGCCCACCTGGCGCTTGGCGGCGCCCGTGAACGCGCCCGCCTCGTGGCCGAACAATTCGCTCTCGAAGATCGTCTCCGGTATCGCGCCGCAGTTGATGGCCACGTAAGGGTGGCCGGCGCGTTCGCTGAACTCGTGCAGGCAGCGTGCGACCAGTTCCTTCCCGGTGCCCGTTTCGCCATATACCAGCACGTCGGCGGGCTGGCTTGCCACCGCCAGTATCGCGCGACGCAGTTCACGCATGGCCGGCGCATTGCCGAGCAGCGCGGCGTCGATGCCCTGGCTGTGCGCCAGACGCTGGCGCAGCTCGTGCACTTCCAGCTGCAGGCGGCGCTTGTCGACGGCGCGGCGCACCACGTCGGCCAGTTGTTCGGACGAGTAGGGCTTTTCAATGAAATCGTAGGCGCCGTCGTGCATCGCCTGGACCGCCATCGTGATGTCGCCATGGCCGGTGACGAGGATGACCGGCAGGTCGGGATCGATGGCGCGGGTGGCGGCCAGCAGCTCCAGCCCGCTCATGCCGGGCAGCCGCACGTCGCTCACCAGCACGGCGCGGCAGTGCGCGTGCAGCAGCGCACGCGCCGGCTCGGCGCTGTCGAAACCACGCACGGTAAAGCCGGCCAGGTCCAGCGCCTGGACGCTTCCCTCGCGCACGGCGGCATCGTCCTCGACGAGTATGACTTCGATCATTGCTTCCATTTCATTCATGATATTTCCAGCGATGCCTTGTTGAGTTCGATGATGAAGCAGGCACCGGCTTCAAGCCGCTCTGCCCGCAGGCTACCACCGAAGTCGCGGATGATCTGTTCCGAGATGGCCAGGCCCAGCCCGAGGCCCTCGCCTTGCGGTTTTGTCGTGAAGAAGGGCTCGAACAGGCGGGCATGCGCTTCGTCGGACAGGCCGGGGCCGCTGTCGCGGATGCGGATCAGCACGGATGCCGGCGTTTCCGCCGCGCTCACCGACATTTCGCGGCGCGCGCCACGCTCAAGCGTGTCCAGCGCATCGAGCGCATTGCTCATCAGGTTCAGCAGCACCTGTTCCAGCCGATTGCTGTCGCACAGCGCGTAGATGTCGTCCTGGCCGATATCGAGCGTGAACGCTACCTTGTCGAGCTCGATGCGACGTTCGACCAGCACCAGGGCATTGGCGATCGCGGTATGGATGGACGCGGGCGCCAGCCCGGCGCTGGACTTGCGCGCGAAACTTTTCAGCTTGCCCGTGATACCGCCCATACGCGCGACGATCTGCGAAATTCGCGCCAGGTTCTGCCTTGCTTCCTCCATGCGGCCACGCTCGAACAGCAGCAGGGCGTTGTCGGACATGGTGCGCAGCGCGGTCAGGGGCTGGTTCAGTTCATGCGTGATGCTCGCCGACATCTGACCCAGCACCGCCATCTTGCCGGCCTGATACAGCTCGTTTTGCGTGCGATGCAGTTGCAGCTCGGCCTGGCGTCGTACTTCCACTTCCTCGCTGAGGCTTTGCGTCGTGCGCGCCAGGCTGGCGGTGCGCTCGGCCACCATCAGTTCCAGGTTGTTGTAGGCATCCTGCAATTGTTCCCTCGCTTGCAGGCGTTGGCGGATGCTGCGCTGGCGCTGGCGCAGGAACAGGAAGAGCAGCAGCAGGAAGCTGTAGGCCGTGCAGACGAACAGGGTGGCCACCCGGGCGCTGGCACGCGCCTGGCTGAGGTCCGACAGGTAAATGAAGGTCCAGTTGCGCGGGGCCAGGGAGCGTGTTTGCGCCAGCAGGTGCTGCGCACCGCCGTCGATGGCGACGACGCGCGTGCCATCGTCGCGCACCTCGACATCGCTCCAGGGCAGCGGGGGCAGGGGCAGGCGGTGATACTGGCGCGTCTGTTCCAGGCGGGCGCGGATGCTGGCGGGCAGGGGGCGCACGGCGTGGTACTTCCAGGCGGGCGCGGAGGACAGGAACACCACGCCGTTGGCATCGGCCAGCATGACCTTGTCCGCCCCTTGCACCCAGCCGCGCTGCTGTTCCTCGATATTGACCTTCGCCACCGCCACGCCCAGCATGCGCCCGTCGCGGTAGATTGCGCGCGCGTAGAAGTAACCCGGCTCGCCGCTGGTGGTGCCCACGCCGTAGAAGCCGCTCGGGCGGCCACGCAGCGCGTCCTGCAAATAGGGCCGGAAGCCGATGCTGTCGCCGACGAAGCTGTCCTTCTGCCGCCAGTTGCTTGCTGCTAAGGTGTGACCCTGCAGGTCGACGATATAGATGATGCGCGAGCCGGCCTGCTTGCTCAGACGCTCCAGGTAGCTGTTGACCTCGCGCCGGCGTGCGCCGTCCGCCGGATGCTCCAGCAGCCCCAGCACGTCCTTGTCCAGCTCCAGCATGTGCGGCAGGAAGTCGTACTTGTCCAGCAGGTTTTCCAGGCTGGCCGCGTAGACCTCGAGGCGCTGGGCGCCCGCCGCACGCAGCCGCTCCGTGCTGATGCTCGCCGTCCACCAGTAGGCCGCGCAGGCAAGTGCCACGCCCACCGCGACCGCCACGCACCACGCAAGTCGGGGCCAATGGGGCCATTGGCGCCAGTGCGGCCGCGAGGCAGCGGGCTGGTTGGCTGGACCGGCATAGTTATCGGGCGGGGCTGGCATCATGGCCACTATAGCAAATCCCCGGCCTAGAACACGTGGCGCAATCCCAGGTTGAAGGCGGCGTTGCCGCTGCCGTCGTTGCTGGCATTGCCGACCGTGAAGGTGGCGCCGTTGTCGTTGCGGATGTGGCCGTAAGCCGCGTACAGGTCGCTGCGACGCGACAGTGTGTACAAGTAGCCGACCGCGAACTGTCGCGCATCGCGCCGGGCGGCCGTGCTGTCCTCGTGGCGGATGGCGGAGACCAGCACGCGGTGCGGGCCGGTCTTGTAGGCCAGCCCGAGCAAGGCATCATGGCTGCCGGCACCGCCCAGGCCGTGGGTGCGCACGAAGGCCGCGTGGGCGGTGACAGCGCCCACCGTGTAGCGCGCCGCCAGCAGCGAGTTGCGGACATGGTCCGGCAGCACGGCATCCTCGCGGCGATGGTGCGCCAGCACCACGGCGAAGGGGCCGGGTGCGTAGCTCAGCGCACCGCTCAATACGCGCTTGCGGCTGCGCGTGGTCGCATCGTTGCCCGGCACTTCACCGGCACCATAGGTCACCTCGGCCGACCAGCCCGCGACCGTGGGCGTGCCGTAAATGACCGAATTGTCGACACGGCTGTTGCCGGTGATGATATTCATGGCCTGGCCGGCGAAGCCGTCGCAGAAGGGATCGGCCACGTCGCGCAAGCCCTTGTAGTACGACGACAGTTGGCGGCCCGCGCTCACGCTGCCGAACGCGCCGCTCAAGCCCACCCAGGCCTGGCGGCCGAACATGACGCCGCCCTGGCCGGATGTGCCGGTATCGACGTTGAAGCCGCTCTCGAGCACGAAGTCGGCCGACAGGCCGCCACCCAGGTCTTCCGTGCCCTTGAACCCCAGCCGCGAGCCGGAGCCGACGCCGCTGCTGAGATCCGTACGGCTGCCGGCCGGGCCGCCGCGTTCCAGCACGAGGCCGGCATCCACCACGCCGTAGATATTGATGTGCGATTGTGCGTGGGCGGCCGTGCAAGCCAGTGCCAGCGCGGCGGTCAAAGCATATTTCATGGAATCTCCGTATTGTTTTTGAATTGATGAGGACTGCTTCACGCCGCGTGGACGTGCGTTTGTTCGTCGCGCAGCGGGGTGCTTTCTTCCAGTGCGCCTTCCCACTTCGCCACCACGGCGGTGGCCACGGCATTGCCGACGGCGTTGGTGGCCGACCGGCCCATGTCGAGGAACTGGTCCACGCCCATCAGCAGCAGCAGCCCGGCTTCGGGAATGTGGAACTGGGTCAGGGTGGCGGCGATCACCACCAGCGAAGCGCGTGGCACGCCCGCCATGCCCTTGGAGGTCAGCATCAGCAACAGCAGCATCGTGATCTGCGTGCCCATCGACAGGTCGATGCCGTAGGCCTGGGCGATGAACAGCACGGCGAAGGTGCAGTACATCATCGAGCCGTCCAGGTTGAACGAATAGCCCATCGGCAGCACGAAGCTGGAGATGCGGCGCTGCACGCCGAACTTGTCGAGCGCCACCAGCAGCTTGGGGTACGCCGCTTCCGAACTGGCGGTGGAGAAAGCCAGCAGGAACGGTTCGCGGATCAGGCCGATCAGGCGGAACACGCGCGGCCCCAGCACCAGGAAGCCCGCGCCGATCAGCAGTGCCCACAGGCAGAACAGGCCCAGGTAGAAGCCGCCCATGAACTTGGCGAACGTGGCCAGGATGCCCAGTCCGTTGGTGGTGACGACCGATGCCATCGCGGCAAACACGGCCAGCGGCGCCATGGTCATGATGGCGCCGGTAATGCGCAACATCACCTGCGCCAGCTCATCGACCACGGCCACCAGGCGCTTGCCCGATTCGCCCAGCGCGCCGAGCGCGGAGCCGAAGAAGATCGAGAACACCAGCACTTGCAGGATCTCGTTGTTGGCCATCGCCTCGATCGGCGACTTGGGCACCACGTGCGTGATGAAGTCCTTCAAGGTGAATGCCGCGGTTTTCAGGCCCGTGCTGGCATCGGCCGGAGGCAATGGCAAGCCGAGGTTGGTGCCGAGCTGGAGCAGGTTGGACAGCCCCATGCCCAGCGCCAGCGATACCAGCGATGCGAGCAGGAACCATGCGAACGCTTTCGCACCGATGCGGCCGGCAGCCTTGCCATCCGCCAGGTTGGCGATGCCGATGGTCAATGTGGAAAACACCAGCAGCGCGATGATCATCTTGATCAGCCGCAGGAAGATGTCCGTCACCAGGGAAATATGGGCGGAAATCTCCGTGGTGATCGCCTTGTCGGGAAAGACGGTGTGGCAGGCATAGCCGACCGCGATACCGAGCAGCATCGCGATCAGGATATACATTGTAAGGGGGCGCTTTTTCTGCATTGCAGTCTCCATTTTTATAGAAACCGCGGTAAGCCACCGCGGAGTGGCTCCTTAATAGCAAGTGCTGTGCCTGCCTTATCAAAAATGCTAAGTAATTGAATTGATTGAAAGTATTTCCATGTTCGGCGTGGATTTGTCCAAGGAGTTGGGCTGCGCCGCGCCGGCTGGTCCAAGGTCTTGGACTGGCCGGGGCGCGTGCCGCCGCACTGACTCCGGTTTGGCTGCTGCGGCCACCATCAAATGTCGCTGATGCGGTGTTGCTGATCCATGGGCGACGGCCAGCGAACGTCCAGGGATCGATGAAACCGCAGTGCTTTCAAGGCTGATGGATGCGCCTGGAATCGTTCAGGGTTCGCGCAAAAGTTTTACCGGCATTGCGCGCCGTGCCACCGGGCGGGCGTGAATTCTCCAATCTGACCTTCAACTCAAATCTGCTTGAAACCGCCCACCACAATCCCCGTACGATTAACCCGCAGCCACTGCGCACTCCGCGCAAACACAAGCAAAACCGGCGCAAAAACTCCGCTAGCGCTACCAATCGGTGCGTGTTTACTAAAATCCACTAAACACTCGCGAATCCACCAGAATTGCCGTGTCAGGCCGACTTGCTTCGGTTAAGTTCCGCCTTATGAGATGCAAAAGGCCGTGCGATGGGTGTGCGATCTGCGTGTTTAGTAAATCGGCGGCGGTGTCGGCATCTCACTGGATGGATTACCCGGGGAGCGCGAGCGCGCCTCTCTTTTCGGACGATGGCTGATGCCGGGCGCCGCGCCTTACAAAAGAAGCCCGCAAAGGGCACATCAGGAGACAAGTATGAGCTTTGAAAGCCAATTCGTTGGACAGAAATCCCGTTGCCGCGTGACGCCGATTGCTTTGGCGGTCAGCATTGCGCTGCTGTCGCTTTCGGCGACGCAGGCGCAGGCGCAGGCGCAGACCGGGCCCGCGGCCGTCGCGAGCGCGGAGGGCGCGGAGACGGCGCCGGCGTCCACGCCCGAATCCACGCCCGAATCTACGCCCGAATCTACGCCCGTATCGAAAGTGGTCGTCAGCGGCTACCGTTATTCCATCGAGAAAAGCCTGGACCAGAAACGCGATGCCAATTCCATCGTCGAAGTCATCACGGCCGAGGATGTGGGTAAATTCCCCGACAAGAACGTGGCCGATGCGCTGCAACGCGTGCCGGGCGTGGTGGTGACCCGCAGCGGCGGCGAAGGCAAGAATGTCAGCGTGCGGGGGTTGTCGTCCGAATTGACCTTGACGCAGTTGAACGGAAATTACGTGGCGACGGCCGAATCGAATGGCGATCCTTCGCGTTCCTTCAATTACATGCTGATGCCGGCGAATATGCTGTCCAGCGCGGAGTTGTATAAAACCCCTGAAGCGCGGCTGGACGAAGGCGGTATCGGCGGCACGGTGATCCTGCGCACGCGCCGGCCGCTGGACATGAAATCGAACTCCGGCTTCGTCAATATGGAAGGCACGTGGGCCGATACGACGAAGAAAACGGACCCGCAGTTCTCCGGCCAATATTCGTGGCATGACGAGAGCAACCGCTTCGGCATCCTGGTCGGTTTTACCCAGCAGAAGCGCACGACGCGCACGATGGGCGCCAGCACGGAAAACTGGCAATGGTATGCCGACGATTACGATACCCATCCTGCCACGGATATCCATGGCAAGGAGTCGGACCTGACCTCGTACTGGTGGGGCCAGTCCGGCTTCTACGACCAGTCGGGCAAGTACTACACGAACTTCATGATGCCCACCTCGGTGAACCTGAACGTCAAGACCGAGAAGCGCGAGCGCAAGGGTGGGCAGCTGACCTTGCAGTTCAAGCCCTTGCGCAACCTGAACATGACGGCGAATTACTTCCGTTTCGATCTGTCGCAAACTTCGCAGACCAATTCGCTGAAGGTGCCGGAATGGAGCATCGCCCGCTATAACGGCGACGGCAACTGGCCGGGCGGCCGCCTGCTGGACGGCTTGACGTTCGACCCCAGCAAGACCATCGTCACGGGCGCGCAATACAGCGCGCACCCCGGGAAGGCCTATTATTGCAACGGCGACCAGGCGGCAGCGGGGGGCTTGAGCAATACCGGCGGCTTCGGTCCAGACGATTGCACCATTCCCACGCCGCAGATCGCGGGCAATTACAGCAGGGAGAAGGCGCTGTCGCAGACGGCCGATATCGAAATCGAATGGCGCGGCAAATCGCTGGACGCCAACTTCAAGGCGGGCCGCACCTGGGCCAAGGGCGGGCCGGAAATGCAGTTCGGCATGCCGATCAAGCCGCGCATGCAGAATGCCGACGGCAGCTGGTCGCTCGGTAACACCGCCACCTCCTGGGACGTGACGGGCACGCCGACGATGAATTTCGCGCCGGACCTGATGGCCAACCTGGGCAAGGGCATCGGTGAAATCGACCTGGGCTCGACATCGTCCTCGTGGACGCGTAACAGCACCAAGCAGAATTACGCGCAGGCCGATTTCACATGGCATATGGACAGCACCTGGCTCGATTCGCTGCAATTCGGCGGCAAGTACCGCGACGGCGGCACCCACCGCAGTACCGGCAATAACTACTGGGCCTGCAAGGGCCTGGACGCCGGCAATTACGATAACCGCTACCAGAACGGTTGCGATGCGTCGGCCAATAAATTCCGTCCCGAGTTCCTGTACGCGCAGTCTCTGGGCAATATCACCGGCGGCATCAAGTCCAGCGCTTTCCCCGCCATCGATTATCCGGCCTATATCGCCTACCTGGGCCAGACCTACGGCGCCATGCAAACGCGCAACGAAGACAATTTCATCTTCAATGTCGACGAGAAGATTTCGTCCTTCTATTTGCAGGCCAATATCAAGACGGATCGCCTGCGCGGCAATGTGGGCCTGCGCGTGGCGCGCACGCGGCAGCATGCGGATTCGACGGACCAGGTCGATTACTACAAGGATTATTTCTTCAACGGTCCGGACGGCAAGCCCGCGCCATGCCAGGCCGGTGGCCTGCCGGCGGCGGGCGCACCGGTCGGCTCGGGCTGCACCAGCGGCTTTACCGTGGTCCCGGACAGCAAAACCAACCCCGCCTCCGGCCACGTGTCGTCCTTCGTCGTCAGCGCGCTGGACCGCAGCTACACGGACGTGCTGCCCAGCTTTAACCTGGCCTACGACCTGAGCGATACCTTGCTGCTGCGTGCGGCGGCGTCGAAGGTGGTGGCGCGGCCCAGCTATGGCGACATCGCCGCGCCTGGCAGCCTGAACTACTACAGCCAGGAATACGTCAACGACCGCCGGCTGATCGGCGGCGGCGACCAGCAGGGCTGGTTCGGCTCGGGCAGCAACAAGGACCTGGAGCCCTACCAGGCCACGCAGTATGACCTGGGGCTGGAGTGGTATTTCCAGCGCGGCTCCGTACTGGGCATGGGCCTGTTCCGCAAGAACGTCAGCAACTTCTCCGTGCCCGTGGTGCGCGACACTTCCTTGAGCGTGGGCGGCGAGACCGTGACCTTGCAGAACTATTCGACCAGCGCCGGCGGGCGCGATGCCGTGTCGCAGGGTGTCGAGCTGTACGCGCAGCACACCCTGGCGTCCGGCCTGGGCTTCCAGGTCAACTACACGTACAACAAGACCAACCAGGCCGCCATCACCCTGGCGGACGGCACGGAGATCGGCAAGTCGCCGCTGGTGGGCAGCGCCAAGAGCCAGGCCAACCTGACCGTGTTCTACTCCACCGACCGGTACATGCTGCGCGCTTCCTACAACCGTCGCGGCGAAGTGGTCAACGGGCTTGTCAACGGCTTGAACGTGTATGACGAGCCGTACGCGCAGATCGACCTGAACGCGGCCTACAACATCACGAAGGAGCTGAGCCTGACAGCTTCCGTGCTGAACGTGACGCGGGAAGAAACGCGCGCCCACCTGGGCAACGACACGGAGAACCGCTTCTATTCGAACGGTTATGCGGGAAGAGTCGGCTACGTCGGCCTGAACTACAAGTTCTAGCCCGGGGTACGACGCGCGTGACCGGCCCCAGGGCCGGTCGATTTCCCATTCTCCAGGAAGTTTTACCAATATGACCATGCATGACCACCACCTGGCGACCGTGGCGCTGCTGCTTGCCTGCGGCGGCGCCGGTGCCACCGGCGCCGCCACCGGCTTCGCCACCTCTTTTGAAGCAGGGGAACGCTTTCCCGCCCAGCTGACGGCGGAGAACGTGCGGCTGGAAGCGGGCGACGGCCCGGAACGCCCTTACACCGCCAAGCCGCGCGTGGGCTACACCGGCCTGCACGCGCTGCGCTACCGGGCGGACGGAAACGGCGGCCGCATGCGGCTTTTCGATGTCGATATCGCCATCGCTGCCGACACGCTGCTGGCGTGGAAGGTACTGCCGGAGATCGTCGACGGCGACACCGGGACCTCCACCGGCGTCTCGCTCGACCTGGTCATGGACAACGGCGAGCGGGTGTCGAGTCTGGCCGTGCGGGACCACCACGGCGTGCGCCTCGGCGCTGCCGCGCAGGCGCAATCGAAGACCTTGTATCCGCAGCAGTGGGCCAGCAAGGAAGTCAGGCTGGGCGCGCTCGCGGGACGGCGCATCGTGGCGATCGAGCTGGAAGTGCGACCCGGCGCCCAGGGTGCCAGTGGCTGGCTCGACGACATCGTCATCACGCAGCGGGCGCAGGTAGCGGCGGCGCGTCCGTCCGACCATGTGCTGACCACCCGCGGCACCCAGGCCAACGGGACCTTCTCGCGGGGGAATAACGTTCCCGCCACGGCGGTGCCGCATGGCTTCAACTTCTGGACGCCCGTCACGGATGCCGGCACCCTGGGCTGGCTATACCGGTGGAACGAACAGAACGGCGCCGACAACCGCCCGCGCCTGCAGGCCCTGTCGCTCAGCCACCAGCCGAGCCCGTGGATGGGCGACCGCCAGACCTTCCAGGTCATGCCGTCGAACACGAGCGGGCCACCGGACGCGGACCGCGTGCGCCGCGCGCTGTCGTTCTCGCACGATCAGGAACTGGCGCGCCCGTACACCTACCGGGTCGATTTCGATAACGGCATTCGCGCCGAGATCGCGCCGAGCGACCACGCCGCCATCTTCCGCTTCCGCTTCCCCCGGGGCGGCGACGCCAACCTGCTGTTCGATAACGTCGACGGACGGGGCGGCTTGAGCCTGGACGCGACCACGCAAACGCTGCAGGGTTATACCGATACCCGCAGCGGCCTGTCGAACGGTGCCGCGCGCATGTTCGTGTATGCCCGCTTCGACCAGCGCTGGACGGGAAGCGCCGCCATCGACACGGGGCGGCCTACCGGCTACGTCAAGTTCGCCCCGCGCGACGACGGCGAAGTGCGCATGCGCATCGCCACCTCGCTGATCTCGGTGGAGCAGGCGCGGCGCAACCTCGAGCTGGAAATCGGCGATGCCGGTTTCGATGCCGTGCGCGAACGGGCGCAGGCGGCATGGGACGCCGAACTGGGCCGGGTCACGTTGCAGGGCGCCAGCCCGGACCAGCTGACCACGACGTACTCCAACCTGTACCGCCTGTTCCTGTATCCGAACGCGGCACATGAAAACGTCGGCACGAACGACCGGCCGGCGTGGCGCCACGCCGACCAGAGCGGCTGGTCCGACAAGAACGCGGGCGGCGACGCGCAGCATACGTCGGCCCCCGTCCGACCCGGCAAGAACTACGTCAACAACGGCTTCTGGGACACCTTCCGTACGACGTGGCCCGCTTACTCGCTGCTGGCCCCGCAACGGGCGGGCCAGATGATCGACGGCTTCCTGCAGCAGTACCGCGAGGGTGGCTGGGTGGCGCGCTGGTCCTCGCCCGGCTACGCCGACCTGATGGTGGGCACCAGCTCCGATGTTGCGTTCGCGGATGCGTGGCTGAAGGGCGTACGCGGCTTCGACGCGAAGGAGGCCTACGAGGCGGCGCTGAAGAACGCCACCGCCGTGCCGCCGGTGGCCAATGTCGGCCGCAAGGGCCTGGCAAGGTCGATGTACCGGGGCTTTGTGGACGCCTCGATCCATGAAGGCCTGTCTTGGACGCTCGAGGGCGCGCTGAACGACTTCGGCCTGGCCCAGTTCGGCCAGGCGCTGGCGGACGAGGCGCGCGATCCCGTGCTGGCGCGCCGCTACCGGGAAGAAGCCTCTTACTTCCAGGCACGGGCCGGCGATTACGTCCATCTGTTCGACCCGGCCACCGGCTTCTTCCGGGGCCGCGACGACAAGGGGCAATGGCGCGAGCCGGCCGCCAGCTTCGAGCCGCGCCGCTGGGGCGGCGACTACACCGAAGCCAACGGCTGGAACTTCGCGTTCACGGTGCCGCACGACGCCGCTGGCCTGGCAAGCTTGCACGGCGGGCGCGACGCGCTTGCCGGCCGGCTGGACACCTTCTTCGCCACGCCGGAAACAGGGGCGACGGCCTTCAGCGGCAGCTACGGCCAGGTCATTCATGAAATGACGGAGGCGCGCGACGTCCGCATGGGCATGTACGCCCACAGCAACCAGCCTTCGCACCACGTCCCGTGGATGTACGCCGCCGTCGGCCAGCCATGGAAGACCCAGCGCCTCACGCGCGATATCGTGGAGCGGCTGTACCTGGGCAGCGAAATCGGCCAGGGCTATGCGGGCGACGAGGATAACGGCGAAATGTCGGCCTGGTACCTGTTCGCCTCGCTGGGCCTGTATCCCCTGCGGATGGGCGCACCGGAATACGTGATCGGCTCGCCAGCGTTCGGCCGCGCCGATGTGCGCCTGGACAGCGGCAAGACCCTGACCGTCATCGCCCACAACAACAGCGCTGAAAATGTCTATGTCCAGTCCCTGAAGGTCAACGGCAAGCCCTGGTCCCGGCCCTGGATACGCCACGAGGACATTGCCGCCGGCGCCACCCTGGAATTCGACATGGGCAGCACGCCGTCGGCGTGGGGCAGCGAAGCGGCTGCCTTGCCGGCGTCGATGAGCGCGCCCGGACGCCTGCCGGCCAGCCTGGTCGACCGCAGCGGCGCGGCGACGGTGTCCGTTCGCGGCCGGGTCGCCGCCGCTGCGCTGGTCGACGACGACGCGGCGACGTCGCAGCCGCTGCCGGCCCGCGCGAGCGTCGGTTTCACCTTCGGCAACGCTACGGCGTTCAGCTACTACACGATCACCAGCGGCAAAGTGCCGCCGGCCGCCCTGGGCTGGACCCTGGAAGGCAAAGGCGGGAAGGGCGGCTGGAAAGTAATCGACCGGCGGCGCGGCGAGCGCTTCAACTGGGAGCGGCAACTGCGGCCCTTCCGCGTTGCCGCGCCCGGCGCCTGTCGACAATACCGCCTGCGCTTCGACAACGGCACGGCGCTGGACCTGGCGGAGCTGGAGCTGCTGCAGGCTGTCGCGCAGCAGCGGCAGTGATATCAACTCAAACCCTGGACTTCTCATGATGACTTTCACCAGATTGCACGCCTTGCAGGCGACACTGCTCGCCTGCGTGCTGCCCATGGCCGCCTCCCTCGCTGCCGTGCCCGCCGTGCACGCCGTGCACGACATGCCCGTCAACACCTTCATCGGTACCCAGGACGAAGGCAATACCTTCCCCGGCGCGTCGGCGCCGTTCGGCATGATCCAGGTCAGCCCCATCACGGACCATTACGCCGGCTACCGCTACAGCGACGAACGCATCCGCGGCTTTGGCCACTCCTTCCTGTCCGGCGCCGGCTGCTGGGAGCAGGGCGGGCAGCTCGCCGTCCTGCCCGTCACGGGGCGCATCGGCCCCGGCGGCGATTTCGACACGGCCAAGCCGGGCAGTTTCGACCACAAGCGCTATGCCGCGCAGTACAGCCATGAAGGGGAGGTCGGCCAGGCCGGCTACTACAAGGTCAAGCTGACCAGCTACGGCGGCATCACGGCCGAAGCGACGGCGTTGACGCGCGCCGCCGCCGAGCGCTACACCTTCCCCGCCGGCACCGAAACAGGCCACGTGCTGCTGAACCTGGGACAGGCCAACGAGCGCCATTCCGTCATCGGCAGCGAAGTGACGGTGGACGGGCGCAGCGTGGAAGGCCGGATCGTCACGAAAAGCTTCTGCGGCGGCGCCAAGTACACGACGTGGTTCCGCATCGTGTTCGACCGGCCCGTCGTCGCCCACGGAATCTGGGATGACCGGGGCGGCTGGCCGGGCGCGCGGGGCCCCAGCCAGGAAGGCGAGGCCAAGCCGCACGGCGCATGGCTCAGCTTCGACGTCAAGCAGGGCAAGGCCGTCACGGCCGTCAGCGCAATCTCCCATGTCGACCAGGAGGGCGCGCGGCGCAACCTGCAGGCCGAAGGCTATGCCGGCGCCCAGCCGCTGGCCTTCGACACGATGCGAGAGAAGGCCCAGGCCGCGTGGCAGCGTGAGCTGGCCAGCGTGCGCGTCGACGGCGGCAGCAGGGACGAGCGCACCGTGTTCTACACGGCGCTGTACCACGCGCTGCTGCAGCCGATGACGGGCAACGACGCCGACGGTCGCTATCGTGGCTATGACGACCAGGTCCACACGGCGAAGGACTGGACCTATTACGAGTACTTTTCGCTGTGGGATACCTACCGTGCGCAGAACCAGTTGCTGGCGCTGCTGCGGCCCGCGCGGGCGCGCGACATCGCCAATTCCGTGCTGAAGATCCGCGAACAGGGCGGCTGGCTGCCGCGCTGGGGCTATGCCAACTTCGAGACCAATATCATGACGGGCGACCCCGTCACGCCGTTCCTGGTCGACCTGTGGCGCTTCGGCGCGCTGAAGGGTCGCGAGCAGGAAGCCTATGCGGCGCTGCGGGAAAACGCCTTCGGCGTGCCGGCCTTCGGCATCCGTCCCCAGGGCCGCTCCGGCAACCCCAGCTACCTGCGCCAGGGCTTCGTGCAGTACGAACGCAGCTTCATCTCGAAAGGCATGGACACCGACCCTCATCACGGCGCCTCGGCCACGCTGGAATATGCGCTGGCCGACAGCGCGCTGGCGCACATGGCCAAGGCGCTGGGCCATGCCGCCGATGCGCAAGTGCTGGACCGGCGTGCGCTAAACTGGCGCAAGGTGTGGGACCCGGCCGTCGTGGACGCCGCCACCGGGCAGCGCGGCTTCCCGCGCCCGCGCCTGGCCGACGGCAGCTGGTTCGCCGACGTCGGCAGCGGCTTCGACCCCCGTGGCGACCATGGCTTCCATGAAGGCACGGCCTGGCAATACCAGTGGCTGGTGCCGCAGGATGTGCCGGGGCTGGCGCAGGCGATGGGCGGCACGGCCCAGGCGCTGCGCCGGCTCGACCAGTTCTTCGACTACGACGCCGTGCTGGCCGATCCGAAGGCGGTGCGCAAATCGTGGGTGGTGGGGCCGTACAGCTATTACGCCCAGTACCGCTACAACCCGAACAACGAGCCCGACCTGCACGCGCCGTGGATGTACACCCTGATGGGCCAGCCGTGGAAGACGACGACGGTGCTGCGCGCGGCGGAAACCCTGTTCGGCAACGGGCCGGCCGGCGTGACGGGCAACGACGACCTGGGCACGATGTCGGCCTGGTACCTGTTCAGTGCATTGGGCCTGTATCCGGACGCACCGGGCAGCGGCCGCTTCCTGCTGCACGCGCCGCGCTTTGCCCGCACGGAAATCGACGTGGCACCAGGCCGCACCTTGCGCATCGAAGCGCCGGGTGCCGGGCCGGACGCGCGTGGCTACGTGCAGTCCGTCCAGTGGAACGGCCGGCCAGTGGAACGGGTCTGGCTGGATTGGGAGCAGTTGCAGCAGGCCGGCACATTGACCTACCGCCTCGCGCCGCAACCGGACACGCAGGGCTGGGGCACGCGGGGTGCGAACTTGCCGCGCGCGGCCGAGGATATCCGGCGCTGATGTTGGTCCGAGCGCGTGGGCATGCCCCGTCTCCGTGCAGGCCGGAATGACGCCCGCGCATGCCGGGAGCATTCTTGCGTGCGTTATGCGCCAGCCATACGGGCTGGGTTGACTCGGCCATCGTCATGCACGTATTGATATCCGCCGGCGCGAAGGCAGCGCCCGTCCGCGGCGTGCGCGTCGCGACAGTGCACGTGCCGGGCAGCAGCCAACCCGGTCCTCCCGAACAGTGCCTGTGCAACGCATTGTGCAAACCGGGATGGCGTAGCGGGCCGGGCGGCCCGTTTGCCGCTATTGCCGCACCGGCAGCATCCCGGGCCAACGATCGACCCAGCAGCAGACGTGATCGAAGCCGGCCACCTCGATGATGCGGGCGCGGGGGTGGCGGCGGGCGAAGGCGTACAGCACGGCCGGGGGCACGTTGGTGTCGCGTGCGCCGACGTAGTGCCATTCGGCGATTGACAGCGGCAGTGACGGCGCCGTCGCCGGATTCAGCGACCCGGCCAGGGCGCTGTAGCGGTGCAGTCGCGCCCAGGCGTCGACATCGAGGCTAGCGGCGATCGTCACCAGCGTCGTGACCTCGGGAACTTGCGACGCCATCAGCCACGCCAGCGTGCCGCCGCCGCTGTAGCCGACCAGCACGATGTGTCGGAACGGGTGAACGGCCAGGTAGCGGCGCAGCGCGGCAACCATGCTGGCAAGCACCTGGGGCGAGTAGCGCTCGTGCGTCCACAGCAGTGCACTGCATGGTGGCTTCGTCTGCGGCTGGAAGTAGCAAGGCCGGCCCAGCAGCAGGCGCGGGCCGGCATCCTTGGCCATCAGTTCGAGGGCGAACGGCGTGCGCGGCGTCGGGTCTTCTGCCACGCGGTCGCGACTGGCCCAGGGCGTGCCGTCGTGCTCGATATACACGTGCAAGGCTGCGGCCTGGCTCGCTGTTTGTGCCGCTTCGTTGGCAAAGGCGCGGTGCTCGAAGCCGTCGCCGCGCAGCGTCGACGCCGTGAATCCCAGCTGCGCCGCGCGCCGCTCGTAGCGCTGTGCGGGCGTCACGCACGCGGCCAGCATGCAGGCCGCGGCGATGGCGCCCAGGCGGACGCTTGCGCACCGCAACTTGCCCACCCAGAACGCGTTCATCCGTGTTCGGCGCGCAGGGGCGGCGTGATCAGAACTGGATGCGCAAACCGGCCGAGAAGGCGTAGCTGTTTTCGTCTTTCAGTCCCACCGCGCTGCTGAACTGGGCAAAGGCCGACAGGTTGTTCGGCATCGTCATGCTGGTGCCGATGGCGACGACGCCGTAGTTGCTGTCCGGGCTGGCCGTGGGGATCGCGAAGGCCAGGCCGTTCGGGTCGTTGACATAGCGGGACACGAGCGACGGGTTGTCCTTCTTGAATTCATGCACCCATTGCACGCTGGCGTAGGGCACCAGCACGCCCGCCGCGGTGTTGACGGTGGTACTGAACCGCGCCCCCAGCGACGACTGCAGCGACTCGATGCCGCGCCCGTCGACCGACAGGCCGAGGCCCGCGACGGGTTCCGTCTCGGCGAAGGCCTTGTTGTCGACGTGAATGTAGCTCAGGCGTGCGCTGGGCGTGACGGTGAATTTCTCCGAGCGGAAGTCCTTGCCCGCGCCAATCGACGCCGACCACTGGTCGCCTTTCGGGCTGGACGTGGCCGCCGTGGCGATGCCCGGCAGAGCCGGGTTGCGCGAGGCGATCGTGATGTTGCGCCGGGATTCGAAGTCCGTGTCGCCGTAGGACAGCAGTCCGTCCACGTACCAGCTGCCCACGTAATAGGTGCCGTAGCCCACGACGCCGGTCGTCTTGGCCTTGACGCGGCCCAGCCCCTGCTCGTATTTTGCCGTCGTGTCGCCGTAGCTGATCGCGGCGCCCAGCACGAGGGTATCGCCGACCCGGTAGTCGGCGCCGGCCACGACGTTGTAGCTGTCTTGCTTGTAGGCGTCCTGCAGGATCGTCTTGTCGACGTCGCCCCAGTTATAGGTGACATTGACGAAACTGCCCCACGGTCCGCCCAATACATCGTCGGCGGCGGCCCCGCCGCCGGTCTGGATGTCCTGGCCGTTCATGGCCAGCACCATGCCCCGGGCACCGCCGCGCAGGTTCAGCAGCCGTGCGCCGATCGCATTCATCTTCAGCGCCTCGGTGCTGATCTGCTTCTGGGCATTGGCCTGGACGGGCGCGATGGCCTGGATGGCGGTGGCCAGTTCGGTGTTGCTGAGCCTGAGGTCGAAGGACGGATTGCCTCCCGCGAGCCCGTTCGCGAGCCTGGCGGTGTGGACCATCAGGCTGCAGGCATTGGCCAGGCGCTCGGTGGGGCTGCCGGTCGCGACCGGCTTGACACCCAAGCCACCGATCAGATTGCGGCATGTTCGGAAGATGCCGTTGGCGACCGGCCGCTGCAAGGCAGTGTAGGCACCGGGCAGGGGGCCGGGTTCGATCAGCTGTGCCGCGGCGATCATCGGTTGGCTCATCATCAGCGTGCCGGCGGCCAGGCAGACCAGGCGCCGCTTGGGCATCCGTACGCCGATGCCGGGGTGGTGGGTATCGTTCATCAAGGCGCCTCCTTGTGATCCTGGCATGATCTTTTCGCATTTGTCCGGCGAAGTCAACCTCAGGTGCGCCAAGTGCACACTCACGCAAAAATATTCATGGATCGTGCACAAAGCGCGAAATATTGGGACTAAAGTGGGAACGATGGGGTCCACATGACCGTCGTGGACGTGCCGTGGGAGGGGATGCGGATGAACAGATTCCGTTGGCTGACCGGTGGCCGCACCATGCACGCATGGTGCTCCCTCGCGTGGCTGGCCATTGCCGTCGTCTGCGCCGTCCTTGCCGCCGTGGGCAGTGCGGCGGCGGCGGTGCCGGCCCGCGATGTCGATGCGCTGATGATCGTCGACTGTGCGCTGCCGGGGCAGGTGCGCCAGCTCGGCACGGCGATGACGTACCTGGCGCCGCGGCGCGCCGTCAAGACCTCGGCTTCGGACTGCGCCATTCGCGGCGGCGAGTACGTGGCCTACGACCGCGCCAGCCTCGATACGGCGCTGAAGGTCTGGCTGCCGCAGGCGCAGGCCGGCGACCAGGCGGCGCGCACCAACGTCGGCGAAATCTACGAGAAGGGCCTGGGCGGGCCCCCCGACTACGTGAACGCCGCGAAGTGGTACCGCCTGGCCGCGGACCAGGGCTATGCCCGTGCCTTGACCAACCTGGGTTTTCTCTACGAACGGGGGCTGGGCGTGCCCAAGGACCCCGTGGCGGCGCTGCAGCTCTATCGCAAGGCGGCGGGCATCGCCGGCACCATCAACCTGGAAGGGGACCCGTCTCCCGTCGCCCGCGAGGAGATCGACGCCCTGCGCAAGGAGCTGGAACGGACCAGGGGCGAACTGGAAGAGTCGCGCCGCCAGCTGGACGAGAACCGGCTGAAATCGAGCCGGCAAATCGAAGGCCTGCTGCTGCAGAAGCAGAAGGCTGCCGCCGCGGGCGACACGGAGGAAACGCGCCGGCTCGAAGCGCTGCTCAAGGCACGCGAAGCGGAACTGGCCCGCCAGAAGGAAAACGTCGAGCGCCTGGAGGGCGAGCTGGCCGGCGTCAAGGTCAAGGTCGCCGCGTTCGACGGCACGCGGCAGGAGCTGGACGAGACGCGCCGCCTGCTGGACGAAAGCCGGAAAAAGGCCGCCCGGGACATCGAACGCCTGCAGGCGCAGAAGCAGCAGGCCGCGGCAGCCGGCAACCGCGAGGAAACCCTGCGCCTCGAAGCGCAACTGGCGGCGCGCGAGGCGGCGCTGGCGCAGCAGAAGCGGGACATCGAGCGCCTGCAAGGGGAGGTGGGCAGTTACAAGGCCCAGGTCGCCACGCTGGACCAGACGCGGCGGGACCTGGACGACGCCCGCCGGCTGCTGGAAGAGAACAAGCAGGCATCGCGTCAGGAGACCGAACGCCTGCTGGCACGTAAGGAAGCGGCCGTTGCCGCCGGCAACAAGGAAGAAACGCGCCGGCTTGAAGCGCAGTTGCAGGCGCGCGAAACGGAACTGGCGGCGCAGCGGGTCAACATCGAGCGCCTGGAGCGCGAGGTCGGCAACTACAAGGCCAGGGTGGCCAGCCTGGAAACAGTGGCGCGCCCCCTTCCTCCGGCCGCATCGGTGGCGCCGCCGTCGATCCAGATCATCGATCCGCAAGTCGTCGTCACGCGCGACGTCATCACCGTCAAGGTGCGTTCCGGCGTGCAAACGCGCGAGGTGGTCGGGCGGGTGATCGCGCCGGCCGGCCTGATGTCGCTGACCGCGAACGACCAGTCGCAATCCGTCGACGGCAACGGCATGTTCAAGACCGTGGTGGAACTGGGCACGGGCAAGACCAAGGTGGCCTTGCTGGCTGTGGACAGGCAGGGCAAGGCTTCCCAACTCCAGTTCTTCCTGGAGCAGGATGCCCGCAGCGCCGCGCCCACGGCGGTGGCGCCGCCGAAAATCCCGGGTTTCAGCGCCGGCAATTTCTATGCGCTCGTCATCGGCAACCAGAAATACACCAAGCTGCAGCCTTTGGAAACGCCGGAAGCGGATGCGACGGAACTGGCGCCCCTGTTGCGCGACAAATATGGCTTCAAGGTGACCTTGCTGCTCAATGCCACGCGCTACCAGATCCTGACGGAGATGAACAATCTGCGCGCCAAGCTGACGGAGAAGGACAACCTGCTGATCTACTACGCCGGCCATGGCGAGCTCGATCGGGTCAATGGCCTGGCCAACTGGCTGCCGATCGACGCCGAGCCGACCAGCAACGCCAACTGGATTTCCAGTTCCAGCCTGACGGAGATGTTGAATGCGATGGTTGCGAAACACATCCTCGTGGTGGCCGACTCCTGTTACTCGGGGGCGCTGACGCGGTCGTCCGTGGGCCAGCTGGAGACGGGCCTGACCGACGAGGCCCGGCTCGAGTGGTTGAAGCAGATCGCCGCGACGCGCTCGCGCACGGCGCTGACCAGCGGCGGCCTGAAGCCCGTGCTCGATGGCGGCGGCGGCAAGTACTCGGTATTCGCGTCGATCTTCATCGACATCCTGTCGCAGAACCAGGACATCCTGGAAGGCATGCGCGTGTACCGCGAGATTTCCGCCCGCGTCGTCAATATCGCCCTGCGCCAGAAGTTCGAACAGCGACCCGAGTACGGCGCGATCCGCTTCGCCGGCGGCGAATCCGGAGACTTCCTGTTCGTCCCGAAGAACTGAGCGGCGGTGGGCCCTGCGAGCCGGCCGGCATGAAAAAAGGGCCGGGTCCCGTGCCAGGACCCGGAATGAAAAAAGCCGGGTCCCGTGCCAGGACCCGGCGTGGGCCGGTGTGTCGTCGGCCGATGGCGCCGGCAGGCAAGCCGGCGCCGGGCCAACGGCAGGCAATCAGTGCGCGTGCGCGCCCGAAGCCCCGATACCCGTCTCGGAGCGGATTTCCTGCGCTTCGAAGCCGGCACGGTCGATGGCCGCGCGCGGGCCCTTGTCCGTGATGGAGAACAGCCAGATGCCGACGAAACCTACGGTCATCGAGAACAGCGCCGGCGACGTGTAGGGGAAGATGGCGGTGGCGTTATGGAACACGTCGACCCACACGGATTTCGACAGCACCGTCAGGCTCACGGCCGTGAACAGGCCCAGGAAGCCGCCCACGGTGGCGCCACGCGTCGTGCACTTGCTCCACAGGACGGACATGAACAGCACGGGGAAGTTGGCCGAGGCGGCGATGGCGAAGGCCAGCGACACCATGAAGGCGACGTTCTGCTTCTCGAATACGATGCCCAGCAGCACGGCGATAACACCGAGCACGATGGTCGTGAACTTCGACACGCGCAGTTCGCTGCCCGGGGCCGGCTTGCCTTTCTTGATGACGGTGGCGTACAGGTCGTGCGACACGGCCGAGGCGCCCGACAGGGTCAGGCCGGCCACGACGGCCAGGATGGTGGCGAAGGCCACGGCCGAAATAAAGCCGAGGAAGATGTCGCCGCCGACGGCCTTGGCCAGGTGCACGGCCGCCATATTGTCGCCGCCCAGCAGCTTGCCGGCCGCGTCCTTGAAGTCGGCGTTGGTGCCGACCAGCACGATAGCGCCGAAGCCGATGATAAACACCAGCACATAGAAGTAACCGATCCACGTGGTGGCCCACAGCACGGACTTGCGGGCTTCCTTGGCGCTCGGCACGGTGAAGAAGCGCATCAGGATGTGGGGCAGGCCGGCCGTACCGAACATCAGCGCCATGCCGAAGGAAATGCCGGAGATCGGGTCCTTGATGAAGCCGCCGGGGCCCATGATGGCGTCGCCCTTGGCGTGCACCTCGACGGCCTTGCCGAACAGGGCCGACGGGCTGAAGTCGTACAGGGCCAGCACGGCGAAGGCCATGTAGCTGGTCGCGGCCAGCAGCATCACGGCCTTGATGATCTGCACCCAGGTGGTGGCCGTCATGCCGCCGAACAGCACGTAGACCATCATCAGCACGCCGACGAGGACGACGGCGATCCAGTAATCCAGGCCGAACAGCAGCTTGATCAGCTGGCCGGCGCCGACCATCTGGGCGATCAGGTAGAACAGCACGACGACCAGGGTGCCGGAGGCGGCGAACATGCGCACCGGCTTCTGGGCGAAGCGGTAGGCCGCCACGTCGGCGAAGGTGAAGCGGCCCAGGTTGCGCAGGCGTTCTGCCATCAGGAAGGTCAGCACGGGCCAGCCGACCAGGAAGCCGATGGCGTAGATCAGGCCGTCGAAGCCGTTGGCGAAGACGGCGGCGGAAATGCCCAGGAAGGAGGCGGCGGACATGAAGTCGCCGGCAATGGCCAGGCCGTTCTGGAAGCCCGTGATGCCGCCGCCGGCCGTGTAGAAGTCCGACGCGGAGCGGGTGCGCTTGGCCGCCCACTTGGTGATGAACAGCGTCATCAGGACGAAAGCGCCGAACATGGCGATGGCCGTCCAGTTGGTGGCCTGCTTGACGGACTGGCCCAGGTCGGGCGCGGCCACGGCGGTGCCGGCCATGGCCAGCAGTGCCAGCGCGGCGGCAGGACGGGCAGCAATACGGGCAGCAGTGCGGGCAGCGTGCATCATGCGCGCACCTCTTCGGCACGGGCGGCGGCCGCGGCGTCCTGGGACGACTGAGCGAGGGCGGCGTTGGCATGGATGGCTTCGGTCAGCGCGTCGAATTCGCGGTTGGCGCGGCGCACGTAGATGGCCGTGACGGCCACCGTGAACAGGATCACGGCCAAGCCCAGCGGCACGCCGCGCGACATGACGCCGTCGCCGATCTTTGCCGCCATGAACGGCTTGTCGAAGGCATTCAGGGCCGTGAAGCCGTAGTAGGCGATCATCACGGCCCACGTCAGCTTCCAGCCGTAGCGCGAGCGTGTCTTGACCAGCTTGTGGTAATTCGGGTCGTTCTTGACCCGTTGCAGGACGTCTTGTTCCATTTTGTCTCCAATGATTTTTATGTGGCGCAGCCAGGTGGTGCCATGCAGCCATGGGCGGATAGTAGGGTGGCTTGCTTACCGGTTGCTTACGTGCACGGAAGCCCCGATCATGTACACTGTCGGCCCCTGCGCGGATCATCGCCGCCGCACCGTCATACCAACAGGACTACTCTCATGGAAATCAAGGTCAACTTTCTCGACAAGCTGCGTCTGGAAGCGAAGTTCGACGACTTCACGGTGATCGCCGACCAGCCGATCCGCTACAAGGGCGACGGCTCGGCGCCCGGCCCGTTCGACTATTTCCTGGCCTCGTCGGCCCTGTGCGCGGCCTATTTCGTGAAGTTGTACTGCAATACGCGTAATATCCCCACCGAGAATATCCGCCTGTCGCAGAACAATATCGTCGACCCGGAAAACCGTTATCGGCAGATCTTCAAGATCCAGGTCGAGTTGCCGGCGGACATCTCGGACAAGGACCGCCAGGGTATCCTGCGCTCGATCGACCGCTGCACGGTCAAGAAAGTGGTGCAGGAGGGGCCGGAGTTCGTCATCGAGGAAGTGGACAACCTGGATGCGGACGCGCAGGCGCTCCTGAGCCTGGCACCCGCCGGCGCGCGCACCTTCATCGAAGGCAAGGACCTGCCGCTGGAAGAAACCATCGCTAACATGTCCAGCCTGCTGGCGGGGCTGGGCATGAAGATCGAGATCGCGTCATGGCGCAATATCGTGCCCAATGTGTGGTCGCTGCATATCCGCGACGCCCATTCGCCCATGTGCTTCACCAACGGCAAGGGCGCGACGAAGGAAAGCGCGCTGGCCTCGGCCCTGGGCGAATTCATCGAGCGCCTGAACTGCAACCACTTCTATGGCGGCGCCTACTGGGGCGAGGACATCGCCAACGCCCCGTTCGTGCATTACCCGAACGAGCGCTGGTTCCAGCCCGGCCCGAAGGACGCGCTGCCGAAGGAAATCCTGGACGAGTACTGCCTCGACATCTACAACCCGGACGACGAGCTGCGCGCCTCGCACCTGGTCGACACCAATTCCGGTAACGCGGCGCGGGGCATCTGCTCGCTGCCGTTCACCCGCCAGTCGGACGGCGCCACCGTGTACTTCCCGTCCAACCTGCTGGAGAACCTGTACGTCAGCAACGGTATGAGCGCCGGCAATACCCTGGCCGAAGCGCAGGTGCAGTGCCTGTCCGAGATCTTCGAACGGGCCGTCAAGCGCGAAATCCTGGAAGGCGAACTGGCCTTGCCGGACGTGCCGCAGGAAGTGCTGGCGAAATACCCCGGCATCGTGGCCGGCATCCAGGGATTGGAAGAGCAGGGCTTCCCCGTGCTGGTCAAGGATGCGTCGCTGGGCGGCACTTACCCGGTGATGTGCGTGACCCTGATGAATCCCCGCACGGGCGGCGTGTTCGCCTCGTTCGGCGCCCACCCCAGCTTCGAGGTGGCGCTGGAGCGCAGCCTGACGGAACTGCTGCAGGGCCGCAGCTTCGAAGGCCTGAACGACCTGCCGCCGCCGACGTTCGCCAGCAATGCCGTGACGGAGCCGAACAATTTCGTCGAGCACTTCATCGATTCGAGCGGCGTCGTGTCGTGGCGCTTCTTCAGCGCCAAGGCCGATCACGCGTTCGTCGAGTGGGATTTCTCGGCCCATGGCGAGAACGCCAATGCCGAGGAAGCGGCCACCCTGCTGGGCCTGCTGGAAGGCATGGGCAAGGAAGTCTACACGGCCGTGTACGACCAGCTGGGCGCCGTGGCCTGCCGGATCGTCGTGCCCGGCTACTCCGAGGTGTACCCGGTGGAAGACCTGGTCTGGGACAACACCAACAAGTCGCTGCTGTTCCGCGCCGACATCCTGAACCTGCACCGCCTGGGCGACGCCGCGCTGGCCGACCTGCTCGATCGCCTGGAAAACAATGAACTGGACGAATACGCCGATATCGCCACCCTGATCGGCGTCGAGTTCGACGAGAACACGGAATGGGGCCAGCTGACGGTGCTGGAACTGAAACTGCTGATCCACCTGGCCCTGAAACAGTTCGAGGACGCGCACGACCTGGTCAGCGCCTTCCTGCAGTACAACGACAACACCGTCGAGCGCCGCCTGTTCTACCAGGCCATGGACGCGGTGCTGACGGTGACCCTGGACGACGAGCTGGCGCTGGAAGACTACGTCGCCAACTTCCGCCGCATGTACGGCAACGCGCGCATGGACGCAGTGCTGGGCTCGGTGGACGGCAGCGTGCGCTTCCACGGGTTGACGCCGACCAGCATGGCGCTGGAAGGCCTGGACCGGCACCACCGCCTGATCGACAGCTACAAGAAGCTGCATGCGGCGCGGGCCAAGGCGGCAGCGGGCCGCTAATCCGTCCGTTGTTCCGGCAAGGCTGCGCCGGGCGCGCCGCCCGGCACCACGGACAGCGCCACGAAGCCTGCGTGCCACGCGTGCTCCAGGTCCTGTTCGATCGCTTCCAGCGTGGTACTGCCGAGGCCCGGAAACCCGCGCAGGCCGAAGGCGCGATTGCGGCCGTTCGACTTGGCCAGGTACAGGGCCATGTCGATCAGGTTGACCACCCGTTCCCAGCCCAGCGGGGTATCGACCGGCGCCAGCGGGAAGGGTGCGAAGCCGATCGACACGCTGACGGGAATGACCGTGCCCTGGTATTGCAGGGTCCGTGACGAGATGCCGTACAGGATGCGGCGCGCAACAACGTCCAGGCCGTCCTGCAGCACCGCGGGCAGGTAGACCAGGAATTCCTCGCCGCCCCAGCGCACGATCATGTCCGTGCCGAGTTCGCACAGCGTCTCGCGCAGGCTGGCGGCGATCAGCTTGAGCACCTCGTCGCCGGCCGCATGGCCATGGGTGTCGTTGACGGCCTTGAAGTGGTCGACGTCGAGCAGGAACAGGGCGCCAGCGGTGTTTTTGTCTTTTTCCGTGTCCGTGGCGCGGCGCCCATGGCCGCTGCGCGGGCCGGCCGCCATGAAGTCCTGGAAATGGCGGCGGTTGTACAAGCCGGTCAGTGGATCGAGCGAATTTTTCCGCTTCAGTTCCACGTTCCGTTCCCCCAGGGCGGCATTGGCCTGGTGCACCTTGCGGTACATCAGCCCGACGACGGCGGCCGTCAGCGCGAATGCCGTGGCCAGCAGCCACCAGAGGCGCTGCTGCAGGCGGCGGTTGTCGAGTTCCACGCCGGCGGCCCGGTTCTGCTGGCGCAGCGTCTCGATCTGGCGCTGGCGCCGTTCGGTATCGTATTTTTCCTGCAGCTCCAGCACGGCTGCCCGGCGCTCGTCGGCGAACATCTCGTTCGAGATGTCGCGCTCGCGGCGATAGGCGGCGATGGCACCCTGGAAGTCGCCCGCGTTTTCCAGGGCGCTGCCGTATTCCAGCAGCACGGCTTGCAGTTCCGGCTTGTCGCCCTGCTTCTCGTAGGTGGTCAGGCCGGCGTCGAAGTGGCGCTTGCCTTCGGCCAGATGGCCCAGGCCCAGGTAGGCCTGCCCCAGGTTGACGCGGGCCGTGGCCATGTCGTTGATGTTATTGACGTCGATGGCAGCTTGCAGCGCCTGCTCGCCATAGGTCCGCGCGTCCTGGAACTGACGTTCCTTCAGGCAGGCGTCGGCCAGGTAGGCCAAGGTCGTCGCCATCATCTGGCGCGCGCCGATGCTGCGCTCCAGCCCGAGCGCTTCGAGCAGGGCACGGCGGCCGCGCCGGAACGCCTTCTGCTCGACCGCCAGGGCGTACTCGGTGCCCAGCGCGAATGCGATACGCCCTGGCGACTCGGCCGCCCTGGCCAGCAGCAATGCTTCGCGTTGCGCGTCGGCGGCCTGGTCGAGCTGACCCATGTTCAGGTACAGCCATACCAACGCGTACAGGCTGTTGCCCAGCGGCGCGGTGTCGTGCTCGATCCGGCGTGCCATGTCGACGGCGCCCTGCAGCCTGGCCAGGCCGGCGGGGTAATTGCCCTGTTCCTGGTAGGCCTGGCCGGCGCTGATGGCGGCCTGCACCTTCATCCCCAGGTCGGTGATGCGCGCGGCCACGCGCTCGGCCTGCAGCGAGGCGGCATGCGAAGCGGGCACCTTGCCCAGTATCCACAGCGCATTGGCCCGCCCCAGCAAGCCCTTGACCAGCGCGACGTCGTCATGCCGCTGCTCGCCGTAGGCGACCAGCTCGTCGGCCAGCGCCAGCGAGCGGGACAGATTGCCCGCGCCGCGCTCGGCTACGCTGGAAAAATACAGGAAGTCGGTGCGCACCGCCGCCGGCGCCGTCGCCATCTCGCCGGCCATCGCGTGCAGCTGGCGCAGCGCCTGGTCCGGCACATAGCGGGCGATCGCCCCGGCGTCGCGCAGGCGGTGCGCCAGCGTGTCGGCGCCAAAGGCCAGCGCGGGGCACAGCAGCAAGGCCATGGCCCAGCGGCGCAGCCTGGCCGGGCCAGGCGCAGGCAGGGGTGACAGCGTGGAAAACACCAGAAACGGTCCCAGTCTAGGCCGCGCGGACAAGGCGGCACCGGCCCCGATTGTACCGCGATTGCCAGTGAGAAATATCGACGCGGAGGTCAAACGTCCCATTCCAGCGCCCCGCCGCGCTGTTTCCGCGACACCCGGTCGCCCCGCCTTGCGGATGAGTTGCTATTGTGTCAAACGGCGCATCCATTTTTTGCCGATGGCCGCTCCAGGTCTGCGGACCAGGGGTAAGCTGGATCAACACCGCAAGGGGAGGAACGCCAGATGACATCCTCGAACGAAGGCATGCGGCGCCGCTACCACGACATTGTGAAGCCCGTACCGCGCGACTATGTACCGTCGAAAGTGGGTTTCCACCGCTACATGGTGCCGTACCTGCGCCATGTGTGGCTGGACGACTACCGCGCCCGCACACCGGCGGCGGAAATCGTGCAGGTCGATCTGTCCGGTTTTTCTTACCTGTTCGACATTGCCCACGCCCGCCTGGTCGCTGCCTGGACGGTCAGCCAGGGCGCCATCGCCCACAAGCGGGACAGCTCGCGCATGAAGGGCCACCCGTTGACCGCGGAGCCGGGCCATCACCGTGGCCACGTCATTCCACACCAGCTGGGCGGGCTGTGCGACATCAACCTGGTCGACCAGCGGGGCGCCTTGAACGTCGGCGAGTTCCGCCGGCTGGAGCGGCTGGCGGTGGCCACGCCAGGCGCGCTGTATTTCACCTACTGGCAGTACAGCCCCGCGCGGGGCGCGATACCGGCCTCGGTCGACCAGGGCGTCCTGATCCCCGGGCAGCCGGCCGATATCGTCACCCACGCGAACTGAGCCGGCCAATCCTGGGTGGCCGGATCAGCGCAGTTCGAACAGGTAGTCGCCGCCGGCCTGGTGGCCGGCCGCCGTCACGGAGCCGTATTTGGGCGTCTGCGGGAATTCCTTCCTGACGCCGGCCTGCACGTCGTTGAACACGGTGCTGCCGGGTTTCCAGCTCGATACCGAACGCATGGCCTGCATCAGGTTCCACGCGAAGATCGAATGGCCGTCCTTGCCTTCGTCGGCCACCGGTTCGTCGCCACCCGAGGAAATCACCACCACCGAGCGTTTCGCCAGCACGCCTTCGGGCGTGACGTCATGGCCGACGGCGTCCATGCCGTCGCGGGCGAAGGCGCCGGAGTAGCAGCTGTCCGAGATCAGCACCATCTGGCTGGAGCGGATGCCCGACAGCAGGTGGGCCACGTCGACGTTCGAGATCCACCGCGCGGGGTCGCTGGACTGCGCGTCCGCCGGCAGCCAGTAGCCGGCGCCGTTTTTCTCGAGCGAATAGCCGTGGCCGGCGTAGTAGATGACGACGCTGTCGCTGCTGCCGATCTCCACCGACAGCTGGTTCAGCGTGCGGATGATGTCGGCCTTGGTGGGATTGCGCACGACCCTCACTTCGTAGCCCAGTTTTTCCGCAAACAGGGTCGAGACGGCATCCACGTCCGGCACGGCGTTTTCCAGCGGCGGAATGGTCTTGTCGGCGTAGTCGTTGATGCCGAACAGGACGGCGATCTTGCGCTGGATCTGCGGCACGTGCGCCGTGGCCGCGCGCGAGGCCGCCACGGCGCCCGGCGCCGTGGCCGACCCGCCCGTGGCGCCGCCCGCCGAGCTGCCCGTCGTCTCCAGCCGGCCGGCCAGCGCGGCCAGCCGGGTGTCGCCCTGGATCAGGTCGAGCTGGTTCGGCGTCAGGCGGCAGGCACCGGAACCGGCATCGACGATGGTGGTGCAGGGCTGCACGTCCGCCAGCCGGGGATCGAGGTCGAGCTTGTAGATGGCGTCGGCAAACAGCTTGCGCTTGAAGTTGCGCCGCTGGGCGATCAGCTGGGCCAGCTCGCCCTGCGACATCGCGCCGATGCGCACCGCGCCGTAGGTACGGCCGACGGCGGGATTGGAGATGTCCAGCACGCCGCTGTTGCCGCGCCGTGGGTCGTTGACGGGCAGGGCGGCATTGAGGGCCTGGGCGATCGCCGCCGCGCTGTTCTCCTGGGCCTGCCGGGGCGGATTGGCGGGTGCGTTCCCCGGCGTGACTTCCAGGGCCACGGCATTGCCGGGCGCCTGGACCAGCACGTAATTCAGCGCGGCCAGGCCCGCGCCCAGCACGGGGTAGATGCCGGGACGGGCCGCGGTCGTGGCCGGGCTTTGCCAGACCAGCGTGCCCGACGTGGCGGTAGCCAGGCTGTCCGTCCCCTTGAACCCCGTCACGCTGCCCGTCAGGCCGTCCAGCGGCTGGCCGGCGTCGCGCACCAGCGGCGTGGCCGTGTACACCAGCGTGGCCGGCGTGATGGTGCCGATACTGCCGCTGGCGGTGGCCGTCACCGTGGTGGTGCCGGCGCCGGGAACGATAGCGCCGACGCGGTAGTTGGCGGCATCCGTTCCGTCGATCCGGAACACTCCCGTCACGGTGACGTTCTTGCCCTGGCCGACATTGGCCGAATCGAAGCTGCCCTGGGCGGGGCCTTCGACGCCGACCGCGTCGCCCTGGAGGACGCCGTTCAGTACGAACTGGTTCGGATTCAAGGTGGCGGCGGTGGTGGCGTCGTATTCCTTGACGACCTGGCCGTTGACGCCGATCTGCACGGGACGCGGCGTGATGGTGGCCCGGGTCGTGGCGCCGCCAGCCAGCACGTAATTGCCGGCATCCGCGCCGGCCAGCGAGCCGGCGGAGACGGCGACGGTCTTGTCCACGCCCGCGTTCTTCGTGTCAAACAGGCCGGTGGCGCCGTTCAATGCGACGTCGTCGCCCGGCAGCGCCTCGAGCAAGGTGCCGGACAAGGTGGCCACGCGGGTGCCGTCGTAGACCTTGTCGGCCGCCGTGATGCCGGTGGCGGCGATCGGGCGGGGCGTGATGTCGGCCGTCGTGCCGGCGTTGCCTTCCAGGCGGTAGTTGCCCGCGTCAACGCCGGCCAGCGAGCCGCCGGACAGGGCGACATTCTTGCCGGTACCGGCGTTTTTCGTGTCGAACAGGCCGGTGGCGCCGGCCAGCCTGACGTCGTCGCCCGCCAGCGCTTCGGCCAGAGTGCCCGAGATGGTGGCGTCGCGGGTGCCGTCATAGACCTTGCTGGCGGCCGTGACGCCGGCTGCCGTGATGGGGCGCGGCGTGATGTCCGCCCGCGCCAGTGGCGCCGACGCCAGTATGTAGTTGCCTGCGTCGGCGCCGCCCAGCGTGCCGCCGGAAATGGTCACGGGCTTGTCCCTGCCCGCGTTCTTGTCGTCGAACTGGCCGGTGGCGCCTGCCAGGAACAGCACGTCGCCGGCAATCGCGTCCTGCAGCGTGCCGGTGAGGGTGGCGGCGCGGGTGCCGTCATACACCTTGTCGAGGGCGCGGATGCCGTTGGCCGAGATCGGCCGGGGCGTGATGTCGGCCGTGGTACTGGCTTCCCCCGTCAGGATGTAGTTGCCGGCGTCGGCGCCCGCCAGCGCCCCCGCCACGGTGACGAGCTTGCCCGCGCCGACGTTCTTGGTATCGAACAGGCCGCTGCCGTCCAGCCGCAGGTCGTCGCCTTCCAGCGCACCGAGCAGGGTGCCCGTCAACGCCGCCGCGCGGGTGCCGTCGTAGACCTTGTCGGCGGCGGTAATGCCGGCGGCCGTGATCGAGCGGGGCGTGATGTCGGCCGTCGTGCTGGCGCTGCCGCCGATGGTGTAGTTGGCCGCGTCGGCACCACCCAGCGTGCCGCCGGCGATGGTGACGGTTTTGCCGGTGCCGACGTTCTTGGTGTCGAACAGCCCGGTGGCGCCTTGCAGGGTGGCGTCGTCGCCTTCGACGATGCCGGCCAGCGATCCGGACAATGTGGCCGCGCGGCTGGCGTCGTACACCTTGTTGGCGGCCACCAGGCCGGAAAGGGTAATGGCCTTGGGCGTGATGTCGCCCACATAGGACTGGTCCGCGCCATACACGCGGCTGCCGTTCGGGGCGCGGATGATGAAATAGTCGCTTTCGCCTTCATAGGCGATGGGCTTGTTCAGCCCCGCGTTCTTGTCGAGGAAGGTGGCCTGGGCGGTGACATTGCCTTCGGCCTGCTGCACGGTAAAGCCCGTGCCGGCGTCGTGCGACAGCGCCTGCGAGAACGTCGCCGCGACCGTGCCGTCGTACGCGCGTCCGGCGTTGACCTTGACCAGCACGTCGAGCGGGTCGGCCATCAGAATGCCGTGGGCGCCGACGCCGGAGCGCACGGGCGCCGCGTCGGCCGCGTCGACCTGGACGAAGGTGTAGTCCAGGTCGCCCAGGTCGGCAGCCGGAAAGCCGGATTGGCCAGCGTTCAGGCGGACCAGCCAGCGCCCGGCCGGGGTGGACAGCCGGCTGGTCCTGCTGGTCAGGCGGTCGGTGACGATGTCGATGGCGGTGTTCGGCCCCGATGCGACGGCATCGACACCATCGAGCCGGGTGGTGCCGGCGGTGATGGAAATGGCGGCCGCGCGGATCGCCGCGTCGCTGTCGCGGTTGTCGATTTTCGTGGCGGTGCCGTCGATGGCGACGCCGCCGCTGGCGCGCAGGTCGGTATCTGCCAGCTCGACGGTATCGCCGTGGATGCCGATCGCGCCGCGCTCCGGTGCCAGTTCCGGCATGGCGCTGACGGCCACGTTGCGCAGCACGGTACTGCCGTCGCGCGCCGCCGTCCGGCTCTCGAATTCGACGCCACCTGCCACGGCGGCGACGCGCGAATCGGCGACGTCGAGCCGATCGCCCTGGAGGGTGACGTCGCCACCGGCGATATCGCTGTCGCCGGCCACCGTGATAACCGGTGCCAGCAGGTGGGTCGACCCCGCCGTGCGCACAGTCGTGTGCGTCAGCTCCAGGTTGTCGGCCACGACCGCCAGCGTGCCGGCGCCGGAACCGGAGCCCGATGTGGCCGTCAGGTTGGCGTCGCGCACGGTGGCCACGCCGCTGCCGCCGTGCACCGGGCTGACTTCCATGTAGAGGCGCCCCGCGTTGGCCGTCACCTTTGAGCCGAGTATGCTCAGGTCACCGGCGGTGATGCCGATATCGTGCGCGCGCAGATCGCTGTCGAGCGTGATATTGGCCTGGGTCGCCGTAATGTCCACGGAGCCGGTGGTGTCGAAGCGGGTATTGATCAGGTCCAGCTGCCGGGCCTGGATGACGCTGGCCACGTCTTCCAGGCCGGTCGCCGTCAGGACGGTATTTTGCAGCAGGATCTGGTTAGCCAGGCTTCCCGTGGTGCCGAACAGGTACACGTAGCCGGTGCTGGCGCCGGACTGGGCCGTGACGGTCGAGTCGGTGACCCGCAGCGCATCGGAAAAGACCGACACGTTCTGCCCGGCCAACGCGCTGCCGGCGATGACGTCGATGCTGCGCCCGTACAGGTCGAGCGTGCCCGTGCCGGCGTCGATGGCGGCATCCCGGATCAGGATGCGTTCGGCCGGGCCGAACTGTACCGCCCCGCCGTACAGGCCGATGCCGCCGCCCTGCCTGGTCGAAATGCGCGAACCCGTCTGCAGCGCGATGCCACCGTTGCCGTCGCCGTCGGTGTCGGCGTGCAGGTAGATGGTGGTGGGTATGTCGTCCGAAGCAATAGTCACGCCGGCATTGACGACGATATCGTTATGGGCTTCCAGGCGGAGCGACACGCTGTCGGGGGGAGCACGGGCGATGACGTCGGCGGCCACGACGATATCGCCGGCCTGCGTCGTGTTGGCCCCGCCGCCGGTGCGGACGATGACGTTGGTGCCGCGCTCGAGGGCATCCGTGATGGTCGTGTTGCGGATGACGGCGTTGTCGGCGACGGAGGTGGCGGTCAGGTCCCCGCTGTCGTCGTAGTCTGCGCCGCCCGGCGAGCAGCAGCCCTCGATGATCGTGATATTGCCGGGGTCGAGCAGCCACGTGCCGGACTTTCCGTGCGCGGCGCCGACGTCGATGCGGCGGGGCTGCGCGTCCAGAAAGTGGCCCGAGGTTTCGACCAGGCCGCCGTTGCCGCCGCCGGGGCCGCCGCGCGCCTCGATGGCGCCGAACACGCGGGTGGCCCGGTCGCCCCACACGACAACCTTGCCGCCGTCGCCGGTGGCGGTGGCGCTGGCCCGCAGCGACGCCGCCGGCCCCAGGTAGCTGACGTCGGCATTGGGCACCGCCGGGTTGGCGCCCTGGTAGTCGCCGCCCACCAGCACTTCGTCCGCGCCGGTGGCGCCGGAGGAATCGACCTGGGCGTGGCCGTAGACGCCCACCTGCTTGCCCAGCAGGTGGATGCGGCCGCCCTGGCCGCCGGCGCTGGTGGTGGCGACCTGGCCTTGCACACGCGTGGCGCCAATGCTGGACGCCACCAGCACGTTGCCGCCGGTTCCGCTACCCGCCGCCGCCGCGCTGGTCACGCTGCCGGCGCCCAGCTGCACGTCGCCCTGCGCGCGGATCACGACCCGGCCAGCCGCGTCGTGGCCGATGCTGTCGGCGCGCACGATGCCTTGCTGGTTGACGATGCCACCATGCACGTCGATACTGCCGCCGCTCGAGGCCAGCAAGGTGCCCAGGTTGACGGCGGCGTTGTCGGGCGCCGTGACCTTGACGGTGAGGTTCGGCATGCCCGAGTCGACCAGTTCGACGCTCTTGCCCGCCGCCAGCACGATCTGGCCGCCCGGGCTTTGCACCAGGCCTTCGTTGCGCACGGCGTCGCCCAGCAGCCACACGCGGCCGCCGAAGCTGGTGCGGATCTCGCCCTGGTTCAATACCTTCGCGCCGGGCAGGGCGCCGCCGTCGAAGCGGAAACGCCCGGCCAGGAAGTCCTCGTTCGACACGGGCAAGGTCGAGGCGACCAGGCCGCCGACGTCGATCCTGGCATTGGCGCCGAACAGCACGCCATGCGGATTGATGAGCCACACGCCGCCGTTCGACGACAGGCCGCCCAGGATGGCCGACGGGTCGTTGCCGACCACGCGGTTCAGCACCTGGCTGGCGGCGCCCTGCTGGGCGAAATGCACGCTGCTCTGCGCACCGATCGAGAATGCCTGCCAGTTCAGCACCGCGTTCGGGCTGTTGGTGACGGTCATGCGCGAGCCGTCGGTGGCGATGGCGGCGCTGCCGTGGACGACGGCGCCGCCGGTGGGCAGTTGCGCCCACGCCGGTGCCGGCAGCGTGGCCGACGTGGCGGAAAAGGCGGCCGCGATGGCTGCGGCGAGCGCGCGCCGTACCGGGTGAGCGTGCCGGCGCGCCGGGCCCCGTGCCGTGCCGGCGGCGAACGAATCGATCGACTGCTTCATGATGCAACCCTCCGTGGAGCGGGCCGGCGCAGCACGCGCGTCCGGCCCGTCAAAAAATCAGGTTCAGCGCGACATGGCCGCGTACGTCGCCCGGCGACGTGTTGATGCCCCGTTCCAGCGCCCGGCCGATGTCGATGCTCGCGCTGGCCTTGCGGCCCAGGCCCAGCCGGGCGCCGATGCCGGCGCCGGTCAGGCGGCACGAGGTTTCATCGGTGCCGCGGCAGGGCAGGTCCTTGTGATTGACGATGCGGCCGTGGTCGACGAACAGGTAGGGACGCAGGCGCAGGTCGCGCGGCAGTTCGATGGCCGCCGCAGCGGCTTCGACGCGCACCAGCATGCCGGTGTCGCCCGCCATTTCCCGTTCCTGGTAGCCGCGTACGCTGTTGGCGCCGCCGATGCCGAAGCGCTCGCCCGAGATCAAGGCATGCGGGCTGTATTGCAGGTCGACCCGCAGGTTGACCGAAAAGCCGGCCGCCACTGCCCGGTCGACGAAGCCGGCGGCCCGGCCGATTCCATAGCTGCGCTGCGCGCCGGGCCGCGCCGCCTCGTACGTGGCCCGCCCGCTGCCGCCGGTATTGACGGACAGCCCGGCGCTGAGCCCATAAGCCAGCAGGGCCGACTGCTTCTGGCCCGTGTAAGAAAGGCTGACCGGCAGTGTGGCGACATCGGTGGCGGCGGCGCCGCAGCCGGCCGGCCCGAAGTCGCCCAGCGAGCAGTCGTCCCGGTAGTCGCGCCAGTCGAGGCCCAGGGTCACGTGATGATCGTATTCGCCGATGCGGTCGAGATTGCGGTTGGCGCGCAGGCCCACCACGGTGCCCCGGCCCGTGAACGACAGGGGCCCGGCCGGCGTGATCGTGCTGCCGTTGCTGACGCTGGAGTGGGCCACGAAGGCGTCGAGCGAGGCGGCGTGGCGGTACAGCGGAACGCGGTAGCCGGCGCTGAAGATTTTCACGCGGCCCGGGTCCTCGGGCGAAGTCTGGTACTGCAAGGTGCCCACGTGATCGCGGTTGAACAGGTTCGCATGCTGGATGCCCACGCTGACGCGGTGCCGGCCGGTGGCGTGATTGCCCGTGTTGTTGTAGCCCAGCAGGACCTGTACCGGCTTGCTGTCGGTGACGGCGACGTCGGCATCGATGTCGCCGGGGCGGCTGCCCGCCGTCAAGGTCACCTTGACGTTTTTCGCGGGATTGTCGTTGCTCAGCTGGATATCGCGGTCGATGTCGCCCACCCGCGGGGTGAGGCCTTCGCGCAGGTTGGGCAGCCCCGCACGCACGTTGCCGGTGTCGAACCACGTATTGCCCGCCACCCGCACGGCGGCCAGCTTGCCTTCGACCACGCGCACGACGATCGCCCCGTCCGCCGCCTGCTGCTCCGGGATGAACGCCACCACGCCGCCGTAGCCCGCGTCGCGGTAGGCGTCCTGCACCCGGGCCGCCACGGCCTGCAGTTCGGCCATGCTGCGCCGCGTGCCCGCCAGGCCCGCCGTCAACGCGCGCAGCGTCGTTTCCGGCAGCAGGGTATTGCCTTCCACGTGCACGGCACTTACCTGCGCCGTGGGTGGCGGCTCGGCGCTTGCTGCCTGCCCCTGGGCCAGCGCCGTGCCGACGTGCAGGCCCAGCGCCACGATGCAGCCGGCGCGCAGCCGTGATGCCGTGCCTCGTGACGGCTGGGCCGGCAGCGGCATTGCCTGGCGCGGCGGGTGGATGACGATCATTCTTATTCTCTCCTCATGCGGAGCCGTGGGTGGGCACGGTGCCCCCGGATCGATACGCTGCCTGCCGACTGATCGTAATGCACGGCAGCAATAAAGTTTGATCGTGCGTCAGCAAACGGTGCCGCGGCGCGCCATGGTGCCAATCCGATCTCACGCCCGTCGATACGGCGCAACGACATCGAAGGACAGACCGCCGATATTGCGTGCGATCAATACGCGGCATGGACAAGGTCCCATCGGCGGGAAAACGAAGCAAAAGGCGCCGCTTCCCTGGTTCAAAAGAGAATAGGGCGACCTGATGAATAATCCCGGGCAAAGCGGGAAAAAATAGCTTGCTTGTTATTAAACAGCTGAAATGAGTATAGTCCAAATCCGGCGCCGATAAGCTGTCGTGGCGCCGCCGCAACAAGGGGCGAAGTGCTTGCTAGGACCCTGGCCCATCGTTAGAATCGAAATATCGTTTTGGATGGGCGCATGCTTAACGGCGTGTTACCAACGTCATCCGAACATAAGCAGCATGGTTTAATTCTATCGCCCGATATGGGCACGTTTCATTGCCGAGCGAGCTGGCCGGGTTTGTTTTCCCGTGGTCGGGTTGCGCGGTTTTCCCGGGGGCCGTCTTGCCAGGCGGCGACGCAGGCGTGGCGAATATCCCAGATGGGCGGGTTTGCATATGGATCTGCGTGTTTCCGTGCTTTCCAATCCCGGCGGCCGCGCGGTCAATGAGGACGCTTATGGTTTCTGGGCCGGACCCGACTGCTGGGTCGGCGTACTGTCCGACGGCCTCGGCGGGCACGCCGGCGGCGATATCGCTTCCCGGCTGGCGGTCCGGCACGTGCTTGCCCATTTCTATCGCCAGCCCGAGGCGACCGCCGCCAATGTGCTGGCCGCCATCGGCGCGGCCCATGACAGCCTGCTCGCGGAGCAGCGGCGCCAGCCGGCGCTGGCCAGCATGCGCGCCACGCTGGTCGTGTTGGCCCTCGATACCAAATACGCCAGGGCAACATGGGGCCATATCGGCGACACGCGCCTGTATTGTTTTCGTGCCAATACCGTGCTCGTGCAGACGCGCGACCACAGCGTCGTGCAAGCCATGGTCGACGCCGGCTATGTGGCACCGGGCGAATTGCGCACGTCGCCGCACCGCAACGGCCTGCTGGCCGCGCTGGGCGAGCCGGGGCGGACCGAACCCTATATCGAGCCCGCTCCGCTGCATGTGCGCGACGGCGACGTCTTTCTGTTGTGCACGGACGGCTTCTGGGAGTATGTCGTCGAAGCGGACATGGCCGGCTACCTTGCGGAGGCGAACGATCCCGACACGTGGCTGCGCGGCCTGGAACAGCTGGTCCGGGAGCGCGGCCGCCCGGGCCAGGACAATTATTCGGCACTGGCGCTGCGCTGCACCGATCCTTGCACCACCGTGCTTCGATAGCGCCGGCAACTGCCCCGGGCAGCCAGAACCATTCACTTTAGCAAGGAGTCCGACATGAAGCCCAAACTAATGCTCGTCGTGTGCATGCTGGCGACGGCGCTGCCCGGGGCGGCCCAGACGCCGCCCGTGCTGACGGAAGGACAGGTGACGGAACAGACCCTGGTCGATGCGCTGACGCCAAGCAAGACCGTGCGCACCCGCAGCCTGCGCGTCACGCGCGACGACGATGCAGGCGGCGGCGCCGTCACGCCGGCCAAACCGGCCAGTGCGTCCCTGCTGATCACGTTTGAGACGAACTCGGCCGCATTGACGTCGGCCGCCCGCCGCTCGCTCGACGTGGTCCGCGATGCGCTGGCGTCGGACAAGCTGTCGCCGTTCCGCTTCGCCATCGAAGGGCATGCGGATCCCCGTGGCATGCCGGAAGCCAACTTGAAACTGTCCCAGGCCCGTGCCGAGTCCGTGCGTGACTACCTCGTCAGCACAGGCAAGATCGACGCCGCCCGGCTCGACGCGGTCGGCAAGGGCGACCGCGAGCTGCTGAACAAGGCCAACCCCATCGCCGCCGAGAACCGGCGCGTAACGATCGTCAACCTGTCGAAGTGAGCCGTCAGGGTCCGGTTTCCTCCACCTCGAAGGCGGCGGCGCCATAGGCAGGCGAGCAGGCGGCCCCGGCGCAGTCGGGCGTACCGGCGAACAGCGGCGTCTTGCCGCGCCAGGCGCGCTGCAGCTGGGCCGCGCGGGCGATGGGGAATTCCGCGAAAGTTTCCCCTGTAACAAGACCTGCGCCCTCGAACCGACGTGGGGCGTCCGACACCATCACCACCAGGTGGTCGATACCCGGCGGGCCGCCCGCCACCATGCGCCACCGGCCCGTGGTGCGGGCCGTACCGGGCAGCGCCATCGTCGCGCCCGCCGCGATGGGATTGTCGCGGGAAATTGCATTCGGAAACAGCAGCCAGAAATTATTGCGGTCGCTGCCCACCATATACAGGTAGACATAACCCGCATGCGATGATCGCACCGAGAACTCCAGTGCGTCGCGCCCGATCCTGACCTTGGCCTTCTTGACCTGGACCGTGACGCTGCGGCCGGGGTCGGCGCCCGTGACGATCTGCCCGAGGGCCGCGACCGGTTCGAAGGGTACATCGGCGGGCGCGGGCAGGGCCGGCGCGGCGGACGGCGGCGCCGGGGTCGCGGCGGGGGGCACGAGGGGAGACGACTTGGCCGCGCTTGTCGCCGGGGCCGGCTCGTTGCGGGCAAGCAAGATATAGCCGATACCGGCCAGCGCCAGGGCCGCCGCACCGACGCCGGCGTAGAGCGCCATGCGGGATGTTGCCCGCGTTTGCCGGGGTGGGGTTGCAGACGGAAGGGCGGACGAAGGCTGTGTACCGGGCAGCGCGGCGGGCGGCGCGGCTGGCGGCGACACCGGGGAGACCGGCGGGGGCAGCAACGAAGAAACCGGCGCCGGCGTGCTTCCTGGCCGCACCAGCACGGTCGGCGCGTCGTCGTCCATGCTCAGCAGTCTTCGCAGCTCGGCAACGCTCTGCGGCCGCTGTTCCGCCTTGACGGCCAGGGCCTGGTCGATTGCCTTCAGGAATGAGTGGCTGTAGCTGTCCCCGTAGCGGCTGGCGAGCGGCACGAACGGGTCCTCGATGATGCGGGCCACGGCCGGGGCCGGCGGCCGGCCGTCGATGGCGTAGTGCACCACGGAGGCCAGCGCATACAGGTCGGTCCAGGCGCCCTGGCGCATGCCGGGCACCTCCGCATATTGCTCGATAGGCGCGTAACCCTGTTTGAGGATGACGGTAAACGCCTGCGTCATCCCTTCGATGGCGCGCCGGGCCGCGCCGAAATCGAGCAGCAGGGGCCGGAATTCGTCGAGCATCAGGATATTGTCGGGCGCGATATCGCGGTGGAAACAATGCTCAGCGTGCATCAGTTCCAGCGCATCGAGCAGTTGCAGCACCACGCTTTTCAGCCACGCTTCGGCCGGCGGCTCCGTGCGCGCCTGCAACACCTGCTTCAAGGTCCTGCCGCGATAGTAGGGCATCACCATATAGGCGGTGCCGTTGGCCTCCCAGAACTGGTAGACCTTGACCAGGGCCGGGTGGTCGAAGTGCGCCAGCATGCGCGCCTCGACGATGAAGCTGCGCAGGCCGGCCTGGAATGCCTCCGCGTGGCGGGGCGCGCTGACCAGCACCTTCCCGTGCGCCCGCGCCGCCAGCGACGAGGGCATGTATTCCTTCAGTGCCACGTCGCGGTCGAGGGCTGTGTCGTGGGCCAGGTAGACGATGCCGAAGCCGCCGATGCCCAGCAGGCCGACGATCTCGAAGTCGCCCAGTCTGGTGCCGTCGGGCAACCGGTTGTCGCCGTCCGGCCCGGGATTCGGCGGCGGCGTGCCGCCCGGTGCGCTGAAGGCGAGTACGGTGTGCTCGTCGTCTTGCGGTTGGTCCATGCGCGCGGCGCTCCCCTCGGGTTCACATGCCGCACCAGATTAACATGCCTGTCCCGCTGTGGCGGATATTAATCAGGACTCGATGGGACGGCGCGGCGATTGTGACTGTACGGCGACGCGGCGAAAATGTTCCGCTCCTTGGGAAATGAATTTCCAGTCGGATAGTTAGATTCTCGTTGGTAATAATATGCGCCGCCGAGTAATTCCAACAGCCAGGCGCGACAAACGAGGGGCGTCTCATATTTAAAACACTGCCAAAATATTTCGATAAACTTTTTTGCTACGGCAGTATAGTAAACCCGTACCCGGAAAGAAAGAGCGTTAAAAGCGAGCTCGACCCACTTCCCGAAAAATACCTGGCACACTGACCAGGGCAACGAAAAAAACAGCTTCCTGAAAATTGACCGGAACGAACGGGCCCACTTCGGCACGGCATCGAACCAAAAACATCGAATCGGGATTCGAATTGAATTGACTCGACCGTAAAAAGCGCATCGAGGACCGTTCAAGCGATATCCGAACACTACAAAAGTTTCTTCCGGCACATCGCTCGAGCGTGCCGGTGGCCTGACTCGTTCTTTTTACCGGAGCCGATCGGCGCGCCATGGAAATGATCGATATCGCAGCGTTGGGCCAGGCCGTCGCCGTTGACGCCCCATGCGGCCCCAACCTGGAATACGACCCCGCCTTCCAGGAAATGGAACGCAACCTGCTGGGCAAGCCCGAAGTGCAATACGGCAGCACCGTCACCCCGGCCGTGCCGCCGGACTGGAAGCTGGTGCGCCGCCAGGCCGTCGAGCTGCTGGGCCGGACGCGCGACCTGCGTGTCGCCGTGCCGCTGGCCCGCGCCATGCTGGCCCTGCAAGGCCTGAGCGGGCTGGCCGATGGCCTGCAGGCCATCGACGGCATGCTCGACGCCCACTGGGACAACGTCCACCCGCAGCTCGACCCCGACGACGATAACGACCCGACGCTACGCATCAACAGCCTGGCGCCGCTGGCCGATGGCGCCACCGTGCTGCGCGAAGTGAACGATGCCACGTTCGTGCACCTGCCCGAACTGGGCGCCCTGTCGCTGCGTCAGCTGGAGTATGCGACCGGCGAGGTGCCGGTACCGGCCGGCCAGGCGGCGCTGTCGCTGCAATCGATCGACAAGGCCTTCCAGGTCGTGCCGCAGGACGAGCTGCGGCTGGCGCTGGAGGCGGCCGCGCGGGCCCATGCCAGCGTCGCCGATATCGAAGCGACCCTGGTGCGCCGGGTTGGCAACGCGCAGGCGCTGAACCTGGCACCGCTGCTGCGGCCCCTGGCCCGCATCGTCGCCACCTTGCAGCCGCACGTGCGCACCGAAGCGGCGACAGCGCCCGAACCGCTGGCCGCGGCGGGAGGCGATACGGGTGCCGCGGCCGGCACGGTGCCGGCCGCCCCTGCCGTGGTGGGGATCACGGGCGAGATCGTCGACCGCGACGACGTGTTGAAGGCGCTCGACAAGCTGCTGGCCTATTACGAGCGCTGCGAACCGTCCAGCCCCGTGCCGCTGCTCCTCGAGCGGGCCAGGCGCCTGGTGCCGAAGACGTTCATGGAAGTCATGCAGGACCTGGCGCCCGATGGCGTCAGCCAGTTGCTCGTCATCCGCGGGCCTGTACAGGAGTAGCACTCCGGCATTCAACCATCAGGAGGAAATCGTGGCCAAGGAAAGCAGTCAGAAGTTCATCGCGCGCAACCGCGCGCCGCGGGTGCAGATCGAATATGACGTCGAGGTGTATGGCGCCGAGAAGAAGGTGCAGCTGCCGTTCGTCATGGGGGTGCTGGCCGACCTGTCGGGCCAGCCTGCCGAGCCGCTGGCCGCCGTGGCGGACCGCAAGTTCCTCGAGATCGACGTCGACAATTTCGACGAGCGCCTGAAGGCGATGAAGCCGCGCGTGGCCGTGCAGGTGCCGAACAGCCTGACGGGCGAAGGCAATATCGCCGTCGACCTGACGTTCGAGAGCATGGACGACTTCAGCCCGGCCGCCATCGCGCGCAAGGTCGAACCGCTGCGCAAGCTGCTGGAAGCGCGCGGCCAGCTGGCCAACCTGATGACCTATATGGATGGCAAGACGGGGGCCGAGGAGCTGATCGCCAAGCTGCTGTCCGAACCGGCGCTGATGCAGTCGCTGACGGCCGCGCCCAAGCCCACCGAATAAACGACAGGGGAGAACACCATGGCAGAAGCATCGGCAGCAGCACGGCAGGAAGGCAGCGTCCTGGAGGCGAGCGACTTCAGCGCCTTGCTGCAGAAGGAATTCAAGCCGCAGTCGGAAAAGGCGCGCGAATCGGTCGAAGTGGCCGTGCGTACCCTGGCCGAACAGGCCCTGGCCGGCACCAACCTGTTGTCCGGCGACGTGCTGGGCACCATCGAAAGCCTGATCGCGGCACTGGACAAGAAGCTCACCGAGCAGGTCAACCTGATCCTGCACACGGAGCAGTTCCAGGCCGTCGAAGGGGCCTGGCGCGGCCTGCACTACCTCGTCAACAATACCGAGACGGACGAGATGCTGAAGATTCGCGTGATGAACATCTCGAAAAACGAGCTGGGCAAGACGCTGAAGAAGTTCAAGGGCACCGCCTGGGACCAGAGTCCCATCTTCAAGAAGATGTACGAGCAGGAGTTCGGCCAGTTCGGCGGCGAACCGTTCGGCTGCATCGTGGCCGACTACTACTTCGACAACAGCGCGCCCGACGTGGAGCTGCTGACGTCGATGGCGAAAGTGGCCGCTGCCGCCCACGCGCCGTTCATTTCGGCCGCGGCGCCGTCGGTGATGCTGATGGACTCCTGGAACGAGCTGGCCAATCCGCGCGACCTGACCAAGATCTTCCAGACGCCGGAACATGCGGCCTGGCGCTCGTTCCGCGAATCCGAGGATTCGCGCTACGTGGGCCTGGCCATGCCGCGCTACCTCGCACGCCAGCCCTACGGCGCCAAAACGGACCCGGTCGCCGAATTCGACTTCGAGGAAGACACCAGCGCCCCGGGCAGCAAGAACTACACGTGGGCCAACGCCGCCTACGCGATGGCCGTCAACATCAACCGCTCGTTCAAGCTGTACGGCTGGTGCTCGCGCATCCGCGGCATCGAATCGGGCGGCGCGGTGGAAGGCCTGCCCGTGCATACCTTCCCCACCGATGACGGCGGCGTCGACATGCAGTGCCCCACCGAGATAGCCATCTCCGACCGGCGCGAGGCGGAACTGGCGGCCAACGGCTTCATGCCGCTGGTGCACAAGAAAAACACCGACTTCGCCGCCTTCATCGGCGCCCAGTCGCTGCACAAGCCGGCCGAATACGACGATCCGGACGCCACCGCCAACGCCAACCTGGCCGCGCGCCTGCCATACCTGTTCGCCACCTGCCGTTTCGCGCATTACCTGAAGTGCATCGTGCGCGACAAGATCGGCTCGTTCAAGGAGCGTGACGCGATGGAGCGGTGGCTGACCAAGTGGATCATGCAGTACGTCGATGGCGATCCTGCCAATTCCAGCGAATCTTACAAGGCGAAGAAGCCGCTGGCGGCGGCCGAGGTCGTACTCGAGGATGTCGAGGGTAACCCCGGTTACTACACGTCGAAGTTCTATCTGCGCCCTCACTACCAGCTGGAGGGCTTGACCGTTTCGTTACGGCTGGTATCGAAGCTGCCTTCGGCGAAGGCATGAAGCGCACGTTTCTCACAGCGTTGTTTCCACTCACCGCCACGGCTTGCGTCCGCGGCACATCAGGAGAATCAAAATGGCCGTAGACATGTTCATCAATATGGGAAGCAAGATCGAAGGCGAAACCACGGACGAGGTGCAATCGAAGAAAAAGGACATCGACGTACTGGCGTGGAGCTGGGGCATGAGCCAGTCCGGAACGACCCACATGGGCGGTGGCGGTGGCTCGGGTAAGGCCAGCTTCCAGGACATCTCGTTTACCAAGTACGTCGACAGCGCCAGCAATGCCCTGATGTTCGCGCTGGCCCGCGGCACCCACGTGGAAAAGGCCGAACTGCTCGTGCGCAAGGCAGGAGAAGGACAGGTTCAATACATCAAGATCACGATGGAGGAAGTGATCGTGACGTCCATCTCGACCGGGGGCAGCGGCGGTGAGGACCGCCTGACCGAGAACGTGACGCTCAATTTTGCCAAGGTCAAGTTCGAATACCAGCCCCAGGACGCGAAGGGTGTTCTGGGTGCGGTGAAGGCGTTCACGTGGGATATCGCGGGATCGAACGGCGAAGTGACGTGAGCGTGTTGGGCGCGCCAGCCGGCGCGCCTTGAATTTTCGGCAGAAAGCCCATCATGCATGCACAACAGCTCGTTCGTGACGGTGACCTGGCCGGCGCCCTGGAAGCGCTGCAGGGGGCGGTGCGCCAGGATACGGCCAACGCCAAGCTGCGCACCTTCCTGTTCCAGCTGCTGGCCGTCAAGGGCGACTGGCAACGCGCGCTGACGCAGCTGAACGTGGCGGGCGAACTGGATGCATCCACCTTGCCGATGGTGCAGACGTATCGCGAGGCGATCCAGTGCGAGGCCTTGCGCGCCGCCGTCTTCGACGGCAAGCGGGTACCCCATATCTTCGGCGAGCCGCCCGACTGGATCGGACTGCTGGTCGAGGCGCTCAAGCTCGACGAATCCGCCCCCGACCGCGCCGCGGGGCTGCGGGACCAGGCCTTCGAGCTGGCCGATGCGGTTGGCGGGACCATCGACGGCGTGCCGTTCGCCTGGCTGGCCGATGCCGATGGCCGCCTCGGCCCCGTGCTCGAAGCCGTCATCGACGGCCGCTACTTCTGGGTACCTCTGACGCGGCTGGCGGCCATCGACATGGAAGCACCGGCCGACCTGCGCGATGCCGTCTGGACGGCGGCCCAGTTCACCTTCGCCAACGGTGCCCAATCCGTCGGCCTGATCCCCACCCGCTATGCCGGCACGGCCGAACGGGGCGACGATGCGCTGAAGCTGGCCCGCCGCACCGAATGGGAGGGCGCGCGCGGCCTGGGCCAGCGCATGTTCGCCACCGACGTCGGCGACTACGCGCTGCTGGACACGCGCAGCATCGTCTTCACCGGCGCGCCGGAGGGCGACAATGGCTGAACTGGCCCCGCGCGAGCGCCTGCAGCCGTCGCTGCTGGACCGGCTGACCGACCATGAACCCGATGTGCCCGTGGAGGCGCGCGAGCGGCGCGTGCTGTCGTCCCGCGCGCTGCGCGAAGGCGTCCTGCGCGACCTGGGCTGGCTGCTCAATGCCACCAACCTGGTCTCCGTGACCGACATGCCGGCCTTGCCGCACGTGGCCAGCTCCGTGCTGAACTACGGCATGCCCGATATCTCGGGCGCCTCGCTGGCCGGCATGCAGCTGGCGGACCTGGAACGGGCCATCCGCCAGGCCATCTGGGATTTCGAGCCGCGCCTGAACCGTTCGTCGGTGACGGTGCGGGCGCTGCCGTCGGAAAGCGTCGCCAAGGTCGTGTTCGAGATCCAGGGCGACCTGTGGGCCCAGCCCTATCCCGAGCGCCTGTACCTGAAAACGGAACTCGATCTCGACGTGGCCCACATCAGCGTCAGCGACCAGTCCGGGGCGGCGCGATGACGTCGCCGCGCTTCCTCCACTATTACAGCCAGGAGCTGCAGCACCTGCGCGAGATGGGCGGCGAGTTCGCGGCCCGCTACCCGAAAGTGGCGGGGCGGCTCGGCCTGGAAGGCTTCGACTGCGCCGACCCGTACGTGGAAAGGCTGCTGGAAGGCTTCGCCTTCCTGACGGCGCGCGTGCAGATGAAGATCGACGCGGAATTTCCCCGGTTCACCCAGCACCTGTCCGAGCTGGTGTATCCGGACTTCCTGGCGCCGACGCCCTCGATGGCGGTGGTGCAGTGCCAGCCGGACCTGGCCAGCCCCGCGCTGAAGGGAGGCTTCGCGATCCCGGCCGGTACCGCGATGCGCAGCCTGTTGGGCAAGGACGACGTGACGGCCTGCGAGTACCGCAGCGCCCACGCCGTCACCTTGTGGCCCATCGAGCTGGTGGAGGCGAAGTTCTTCACCCATGCGGGCAGCATCGCGGGCCTGGACGCCGCGCTGCCGCCGGGGATCAAGGCGGGCCTGCGCCTGCGCCTGCGCACCACCCACGACGCGCCGTTCGCGACCTTGCCGCTGGACCGGCTGGCGCTGACCCTGCGCGGCGGCGACGCGCTGCCGGCGCAGATCCACGAGCGCCTGCTTGCCTCCGTCCTGGGCGTGCTGGTCATGCCCGCCAGCCGGCCTGCCACGTGGCACCGGCTGCTGCCGCGCTCGGCCCTGCGGCCGGCCGGCTTCGACGACGGCGAGGCGCTGCTGCCGGGCGCCCGGCGCGCCTTCCAGGGCTACCGGCTGCTGCAGGAGTATTTCGCGTTCGCGCCGCGCTTCCTGTGCCTGGACCTGGTCGGCCTGCGCGCGGCCATCGGCTGCTGCACGGGGCCGGAGCTGGATATCGTCATCCTGCTCGACCAGGGCGACGCCCGCCTGGAGCAGATGCTCGACACCAGTCATTTCGCCCTGAACTGCACGCCCGTCGTCAACCTGTTCCCGCGCCGCGCCGACCGCATCGACCTGACCGGCGACCAGTTCGAGCACCATGTGCTGGTGGACCGTACCCGCCCGATGGACTTCGAGGTGCACAGCATCGCCAGCGTCACGGGTTACGGCAGCGGCGCCGAGGGGGAGCAGGCCTTCGCGCCGCTGTACGGCGCCTCCGACCTGGGCGGCGCGGAAGGTGCCTACTACCAGGTCCGGCGCGAGCCGCGGCTGCTGTCGCAGCGCCAGCGCGAGCGGGGTCCACGCTCCTCGTACATCGGCAGCGAAACCTTCCTGACCTTGGTCGACCCGGCCGAGGCGCCGTACCGGCACACGCTGCGCCAGCTGGGCGTCACCGTGCTGTGCACCAACCGCGACCTGCCGCTGGCGATGCCGCTGGGCCTGGGCAATACCGACTTCATGCTCGATGGCGGCGCGCCCGTGCTGGCCGTGCGCGTCGTCGCCGGGCCGAGCCGCCCCTTGCCGTCGTTCGCCGAAGGGGCCGTGGCATGGCGCCTGATCAACCAGCTGTCGCTCAATTACCTGTCCTTGGCCGACGCGCAGCCCGATGGCGACGGCGCCGTGGCCCTGCGCGAGCTGCTTGCCCTGTATTGTCATAAGGATGACCCGGTGGCGCAGCGCCAGGTGGACGGGGTGCGCTCGGTTCGGTCCCGCCCGATCACGCGGCGCATGCCGGCACCGGGCCCCATCACCTTCGGCCGCGGGCTGGAAGTGACGGTCACCCTGGACGATGCCGCCTTCGAGGGCAGCGGGGCCTTTCTGCTGGGCGCGGTACTGAGCCACTTCTTCCAGCAGTACGTTGCCATCAATACCTTCGTCGAGACGGTGGTCAAGACCGTGGCGCGCGGCACCATCATGCGCTGGCCGGCACGGGAGGGCGCATGCGCGATCCTGTAGACGTCGAGCGCCAGCTGCGCGCGCGGGCCGTGCGGATGGATGTCATCCAGGCCTTGCGGCTGCTGGAGAACGCCCACGCTGGCCAGCCTCGCATCGGCGCCGCGCTGCGCCCCCGCGACGAGCCGGTACGCTTCGGCCAGGAGCCGTCGTTCGGCTTCGAACCGGGCGCGCTGCGCGCCTTCACGCCGGCCGATGGGCGCAACCGGGCACGCCTGACCGTCAACTTCCTTGGCCTGTTGGGGCCGAACGGCCCGCTGCCACTGCACCTGACGGAATACGTGCGCGAACGCACCCGCAACCACGGCGACGGCACCATGGTTGCCTTCCTCGATATCTTCCATCACCGCGTGCTGTCGCTGTTCTACCGCGTGCGGGCCTGCGCCGAGCCGGCGATCAGCCTGGACCGGCCCGGCAGCGACCGCTTCGGGGACTATGTCGGCAGCCTGTGCGGCATCGGCACGGCCGCGCTGCGCGACCGGGATGCCATCGGCGACTTCGCCAAGCTGCATTTCGCCGGCCTGCTGGCCAACGGCCGCCGCCCCGCCGCGGGGCTGGCCACGATCCTGCGTGCCTACTACCGGCTGCCCGTGCGGCTGGCGCAGTTCGTCGGCCACTGGATGCCGATTCCGGCGCCGGGCCAGACCCGCATCGGCGGTCGGGACCTGGGCAACCGCCTCGGCACGTCCGCCGTGCTGGGCACGAAGGTGTGGGACTGCCAGCACCGCTTCCGGCTCGTGTTCGGCCCGCTCGACTATGCCGACTACCGGCGCCTGCTGCCCGGTGCACCCGGCATGCGTCGGCTGCAGGCGTGGGTCCACCAGTACGCGGGACTGGCGCTGGACTGGGAGGTGCGTCTCGTGCTGAAGAAGGAACAGGTGCCGCCGCTGACACTGGGCACCATGCAGCTGGGCTGGACCACCTATCTCGGCAGCGTGCCGGCAGTGCGCGACGCCGATGCTTTGACACTTCGGGGGGCCGCCGCGGCGGCCTGACCGGCATCAGGGAAAAAGGGAGAACAAAATGGCCGACATCAGCCGCGTCGCACTGTTTGGCAAGCTCGATGCGCTGTGCTACCGCGCGATTGAAAGCAGCACGGTCTTTTGCAAGCTGCGGGGCAATCCCTATGTGGAAGTGATCCACTGGGTGCACCAGATCCTGCAGCTGCAGGACTCCGACCTGCACCGCATCGTGCGCCACTACGAACTCGATGGCGCCGTGCTGGCGCGCGACCTGACGGCGGCGCTGGACCGGCTGCCGCGCGGCGCCACTTCCGTCACGGACCTGTCCTCGCACGTCGAGGAACTGGTCGAGCGGGCCTGGGTGTATGGCACCTTGATGTTCGGCGAGGGCGCAGTACGCAGCGGCCACCTGGTGGTGGCCGCGCTGAAGACGGCCAACCTGCGCAACGCCCTGTTCGCGATCAGCCGCCAGTTCGAACGCATCAAGCCGGACGACCTGGCCGAGCGCTTCGCCAGCCTGTTGAAGGATTCGCCCGAGGCGCGCATGGCGGCCAGCGACGGCTTCGTGACGGCGGCGCCGGGCGAGGCCTCCGGCGCCGTGGCACCGGCCGCGATGGGCAAGCAGGAAGCGCTGAGGAAATACACGGTCGACCTGACCGAACAGGCCCGGGAGGGCGGCAAGCACGGCAAGATGGACCCCATCGTCGGGCGCGACGAGGAAATCCGCCAGCTGGTCGACATCCTGATGCGGCGGCGCCAGAACAACCCGATCCTGATCGGCGAGGCCGGCGTCGGCAAGACGGCCGTGGTGGAAGGCTTCGCCCAGCGCATCGCGCGCGGCGACGTGCCGCCGTCGCTGAAGGAGGTGCGCCTGTTGACCCTGGACGTGGGCTTGCTGCAGGCCGGCGCCAGCATGAAGGGGGAATTCGAACAGCGGCTGCGCTCGGTCATCGACGAAGTGCAGGCCAGTGCCAAGCCCATCATCCTGTTCATCGACGAGACCCATACGCTGGTCGGCGCCGGCGGCGCGGCCGGCACGGGCGACGCGGCCAACCTGCTGAAGCCGGCGCTGGCGCGCGGCACCTTGCGCACCATCGGCGCCACCACCTTCGCCGAATACAAGAAGCATATCGAAAAGGACCCGGCGCTGACGCGGCGCTTCCAGAGCATCCAGGTCGACGAGCCGGACGAGGCCCGCGCCATCCTGATGATGCGCGGCGTGGCCTCGACGATGGAGGCGCATCACAAGGTGCAGATCCTGGACGAAGCGCTGGAAGCGGCCGTGCGGCTGTCGCACCGCTACATCCCGGCCCGGCAGTTGCCGGACAAATCCGTCAGCCTGCTCGACACGGCCTGCGCCCGCGTGGCCGTAAGCCTGCACGCGACGCCGGCCGAGGTGGACGACAGCCGCAAGCGCATCGACGCCTTGACGACGGAGCTGGGCATCATCCGGCGCGAGGAAGCCATCGGCATCGACACGGCCAAACGGGCGGCGGTGGCGCAGGCGGCACTGGACGAGGAGCAGGGCAGGCTGGCAGGCCTGGAAGCGCGCTGGCAGGAAGAGCGTGCCCTGGTCGATGAACTGCTGGCGCTGCGTGCGCGACTGCGCGACGGCGGCCAGCCGGTGGAAGGGACGCCCGGTGCGGGCGGCGACCCGGAGCGCACGGCGTTGAAGGAGCAGCTGCAAGCGGTACAGGCGACCTTGACAAGGCTGCAGGGCGAACAGCCCTTGATCCTGCCCACCGTCGACTACCAGGCCGTGGCGGCCGTCGTCGGCGACTGGACCGGCATTCCCGTCGGGCGGATGGCGAAGAACGAGCTGGAGAACATCCTGAATATCGGCCGGGTACTGGCACAGCGGGTGGTGGGGCAGGATCACGCGATGGAAATGATCGCCAAGCGCATCCAGACGTCGCGCGCGGGGCTGGACAATCCCGGCAAGCCCGTCGGCGTATTCCTTCTGGCGGGCACCTCGGGCGTGGGCAAGACGGAAACGGCGCTGGCCCTGGCCGAGGCGCTGTACGGCGGCGAGCAGAACCTCATCACCATCAATATGAGCGAATACCAGGAAGCGCACACGGTGTCGACCTTGAAGGGCGCGCCGCCGGGTTACGTCGGCTACGGGGAGGGCGGCGTGCTGACGGAAGCCGTGCGCCGCAAGCCATATTCCGTGGTGCTGCTCGACGAAGTGGAAAAGGCCCATCCGGACGTGCACGAGATCTTCTACCAGGTCTTCGACAAGGGCTTCATGGAGGACGGCGAAGGGCGCTTCATCGACTTCAAGAACACCCTGATCATCCTGACGACGAACGCCGGCACCGACCTGATCGCGGGCCTGTGCAAGGACCCCGAGCTGATGCCCGACCCGGAGGGGATGGCCAAGGCCCTGCGCCCGGCACTGTTGAAGGTTTTCCCGCCCGCGCTGCTGGGGCGCCTGGTGGCGATTCCCTACTATCCGCTGTCGGACCAGATGCTCGGCCAGATCGTGCGCCTGCAGCTGGAACGCATCAAGCGAAGAGTCGAGTCGCGCTACGGCATTCCGTTCGAGTATGGCGAGGATGTCGTGAAACTGGTGGTGTCGCGCTGTACCGAGAGCGAATCCGGCGGGCGGATGATCGATGCGATCCTGACCAATACGATGCTGCCGGATATTTCGCGGGAGTTTTTGTTGCGGATGGTGGACGGCGCGACGCTGCAAGGACTGGCGGTGAAGAGCGGTCGGGAAGGGTTTGTTTACTCGTTCGAGGGCATCGGAAGCGCGACACCGGAGGGGACATGAAAATCGCATTCTGGAACGTCGGAGGGATGGGCACCAGCAGTGCAGGAAAAATCGCTGTCGTACGCGCCTGGTGCGATGAGGTAAAGCCAGATCTGTTTTTCCTCTCTGAAATCAGTCACGGCATAAATGCCACATTTAGACTGACAAGCATGAAAATTGAAAGCTGGGCTACGCACAATGACAAGAATGGCAATCACGGGACCAAGGATATCGTGCTGTTTGTCCGCGATGGCACGACAACACAAGCGCTTGAAACGGCCAAATTCGAGCGTGCCAAAGCGGTGACCAAGGAGAGACAGGAGAATGGTCTGGTTGTCAACGCTGCACGTCGCGACAATGTAGGCACCTTTATCCAGGCGGGAGGTTCCTGGGTATCCGTCTACGGCATCCATGCCAATGCATCCTATTCAGGAGGCGTGACGGCGATAACCTGCGCGGATCAGTCAATCAACAATCCCAGAATCAAGGAATTGATCATTGTCGGCGGCGATTTCAACGGGACAGGGCAAGGCGGGCTCTCCGCGAATACGAAAAAGGTCACGCCTCTCAATTATGCCGGCCACGCATTGGCATTTACGCAATGGGCGAAATCCGACAAGGTGGCCGCACTGACACGGGGTAACGCCAATTTCGATCAGGCTGTTTATGCCGAGTATTGCAATGGCATATATATGGCGCCGCAGAATGTCGACAGGTCAACAAAGCAAGTCGATAGGCATCAACTAATCGATTATGTCTTGTGCTCAAAAGGATTGAATATTGTCGCGCTCAACAACTGTAAGGACGAGGCGGAGTGGTGCAACATACTGAGCGAATTCGATCACGCGCCTATCCTCTACCAAGTGTAGGGTGCGACAGGTTGGCACCGGCCGCCATCGCGGATGTCGCTTGTGGCGTCGTAGCGGGTTTTCGGTGCCACGGGGCTGTGCAGCGTTATCGAGGGACCGCCCAGGTTCAATGGCCTTGTTGTCTGGTTTTAGATGGAAGGTAGATATGCCAAACCAAGTCTCCATGGGCGCCATGATGACCTGCACGATGGGCGCCGCGCCGTCGTCGCTGGTCGTGCTGCCGAAGAACAAGGTGCTGTGCGAAGGGCCGCCGGCGGCCAATATCATGGACCATATTCCGATGGTTAATATCATGCCCTTCGGCGTCTGCATGTCGCCGGCCAACCCGACCGTGGCGGCGGCGACGGCGGCGGCCATGGGCGTGTTGACGCCGATGCCCTGCATTCCGGCCACGGCCGCGCCCTGGGTGCCCGGCGCGCCCACCGTGCTGCTGGCGAACATGCCGACCCTGGACAATGTGTCGAAGTGCATGTGCAACTGGGGCGGCGTGATCCAGTTCACCACCTCCGGCACCGTCAAGACGCAGGTGCCGTAAGCGATGGCGATGATGCAGCCCACCCAGGCCAACCGCCCCGTCACCGTCACGTCCTCGCTCGGGCCGGACGTGCTGCTGTTTCGCAGCCTGCGCGGCAGCGAGGCACTGGGACGGCTGTTCGAATACCGCGTGCAGCTCGCGTCCACGCGCGCCGATATCGCCACGGCCGACGTGCTGGGGCAGCCGCTGGCCGTCGTGCTGGACCTGGAGGAGGGCGGCAAACGCCACTTCCACGGCATCGTCACGCGCTTCGCCTACCTGGGCTGGCGCGACGGCATGCCGGCCTGGGAGGCCGTCGTCCACCCGGCACTGTGGCTGCTGACGCGCTCGTCCGATTGCCGCATCTTCCAGGAAAAGACGGCGCTGGACATCGTCAAGGCCGTATGCGGCGATGGCGCCTATGGAGGTCTCGTCAAGATCGACGCGGGCAAGCTGTCGGCCACGCCGGCCATGCGCGAGTTCTGCGTGCAGTACCGCGAGTCCGATTTCGACTTCGTCAGCCGGCTGCTGGAAGAAGAGGGCATCTATTATTACTTCCGGCACGAGGCCGGTGCCCACACGGTGGTGCTGGCCGACGGCTATGGCGCGCACGCCAGCGCGGCCGGCTATGCCACCTTGCCGTTCTGGGACGAGCAGGAAGGGCGCCGCGCGCCGGAGAAGTCGGTATCGCGGATGTGGCCCGCCGGCGCCGTGCAATCGGCCGAGTATGCGCTCAACGATTACGACTTCGAGCAGCCCGCCGCAATCCGCAGCGGCGGCCTGCTGGTCAAGTCGGCCATTGCCGCACCGTTTATTTCCCAGCGCTTCCGCCAGTATGATTACCCGGGTCGGCACAAGGTGGCCGGGGCGGGCGAAAGCCGCGCGCGGGCGCGGATGGAAGCGCTGCACGGGCAGGGCGAGCAGATCGATGGTAGTACCAACGCGCGCGGCATCGGCGCGGGCGCGCTGTTCAAGCTGGCCGAGCACCCGCGCGCGGACCAGAACCGCGAGTTCCTCGTCACGGCCACGGCCATCGAGTTCGCCAGTTCCGCCTACGGCAGCGGCGCCGCCGAAGGGGCGTTCGAATTCCAGTGCGCCTTCCAGGCCGTGGGCAAGGAGCACAGCTACCGGCCGCCGCGCGTGGCGGCCCGGCCCTTCGTGCAGGGTCCGCAGACGGCCCTCGTCGTCGGCAAGGCAGGCGAGGAAGTGTGGACCGACAAGCACGGGCGCATCAAGGTGCAGTTCCACTGGGAGCGGGCGCGCCATGACGACGAGACCAGCTCCTGCTGGGTGCGGGTGCAGCAGGGCTGGGCCGGCAAGGGCTGGGGCATGATGTTCATTCCCCGCATCGGCATGGAAGTGGTAGTCAGCTTCCTCGAAGGTGATCCGGACCAGCCGCTGGTGACGGGCTGCGTCTACAACGCCGATACTGTCCCGCCCTACGAGTTGCCGGCCAACGAGACCCGCTCGACCATCAAGACCAACAGCTCGAAAGGGGGCGGGGGCTACAACGAGATCCGCTTCGAGGACAAGAAGGGCTCGGAGGAGCTGTACATCCAGGCCGAGAAGGACTGCAACCGTGTCGTCAAGAACAACGACAGCCTGAAGGTGGGTTTCGAAAAAAAGGATAAGGGCGACCAGACGGTCGCGATCTGCCACGACCAGGGCATCGACGTGGGCAACGACCGCAAGCTGCATGTGGTGCACGACGAGACCATCGCCATCGACAACGACCAGGGCATCGACGTCGGCAACGACCGCAAGCTGCATGTGGTGCACGACGAGACCATCGCCATCGACAATGACCTCGCCAGCACCATCCAGGGCAACGAGACGCGCACCGTCAACAAGAACCAGAGCGTGAAGGTCGATGCCGACCAGAAGGTCGACGTGGGCAAGACCATCGTCATCGAGGCCGGCACGTCGATCGAGCTCAAGGTGGGCGGCAGCAGCGTCAAGATCGAGCCGGCCAAGATCACCATCAAGTCGGCGCAGGTCGCCGTCGAGGCGGATGGCATGATGTCCCTGAAGGCGGGCGGCGTGCTCACCATCGAGGGCGCGCTGGTGAAGGTCAACTGATGGCGTTGCGCGCGCGTCCGGAAAGATCGCGGCAGGCCGCCGAAGGGGAAAATCTTCGACCACGCGGCGCTATAATCGACCATGCCAGCCCGTGGCGTCCTGCTCCCGGCTGGCGCCCGCGCGCCCTGATCGTCCACCGTTAGGATTGCGATGCCGATTACCTTGAATGTGATGGCTTACCGTGGCGCCGCGCCGGTGCCGCCGCTTGGCCGACGGTTCGACCGGGCCGGCGGCGTCGTCGGGCGCGCGGCCGGCAGCGACCTGGTACTGGACGATCCGACCAAATACATCTCGCGCGCGCATGCCCGTGTCGAGTGCCGCGACGGCGGCTGGTTCCTGGTCGATATCGGCGGCAATCCCAGCATCGTCAACGGCCAGGCGCTGGGGCCGGCCGGCGAAGTGCTGCTGACGGGCGGGGAGCGCATCGACATCGGCGACTACACGCTGTCGGCCGTGCTCGAACCGGAGGAGGCAATGGAAACGGCGCCGCCTTTCACGCCCAGCCTGGAAGTGGCAGCGGCACCGCCCGCTGCCGCTGCGATGCCACCATTCGGCCAGGCCGGCGATTCGCTGGCGTCGGCCGGCAGCTTGAACGTGGATGGCCTGTTCGCCGCCACGTGGGACCCGGGCGCCGATCCGCTCGGCCTGAACCTGCCGCTGCCGGGCGCGCCCTTACCGCCACAATACCCGGCACGAACGCCGGCACCCTCCTTCGCGCCGCCGGTCGCGCCGGCCTACCGCGGCGCCGAAAGCGACCACGTGCCGCCGGAGCAGGCGGCCTTCGTCATGCCCACGCCGGCCGCGTCGGCGGCACCGGCCATTCCCCACGACTACGATCCGCTGGCGGACCTGCTGCCGCCGAGCATGCCCGCACCCGCACCCGCACCCGCACCCGCACCCGCACCCGCACCCGCACCCGCGCAGCCGGCCTTGCACGCCGCCCCGCTGGAAAGCGCGCGGGCCGAACGGGAAGCTGTCCGGGCACCCGACCCGCCGCGCAGGCCACCGCCTTCGCTCGTCGCGACGCAACCCGCGCCCATGCCCGTGCATGCGCCGCCACGTGCCGCCAGCGCGCCTGCCGACGATGGCAAGGTGCTGCAGGCACTGCTGCGGGGCCTGAACCTGCCGGACCTGCACAGCCGGCGCGACGCGGAGGAACTGGCCGAGCTGGTCGGCACGATGCTGCGCGAGGCCACCGCCGGCACCATCGACGCGCTGATGGCGCGCACCTTGACGAAACGCGAAAGCCGGGTCGAGATGACGGTGATGGCGCCGCAGGCCAACAACCCCCTGAAGTTCTTTCCCGATGCGGGCAGCGCGCTGACGCAGATGCTGCAAGGGCCGATCCCCGGCTACCTGCCGCCCCAGCGTGCCTTTGCCGGCGCGTTCGTCGACCTGCGGGCGCATGAACTGGCCGTGATGGCCGGCACGCGGGCCGCGCTGGCCGGCGTCCTGCGCCGCTTCGATCCGGCCGCGCTGGAGGAGCGCCTGCGCGAGCCGGGCATGCTGGACAAGGTGTTCACGGCCAGCCGCAAGGCCCGGCTGTGGGACCGGATGGTGGAACTGTACGACCAGATGGCGCTCGAGGCGGACGAGGATTTCCAGCGCCTGTTCGGCGAGGCCTTCGCGGTGGCCTACGAAGAACAGGTGCGGCGGCTGCGCGCGGCGCACAACGACAATCCAAACTGAAGGCCGGCCGATGCAGGTCAACCGAGATGGGAGCACGATGAGCTGGAATCGTAAAGTGGTCTGGTCCGAGGGCATGCTGCTGCAGCCGCAACACCTGCAGCAGCATGACCGCTACCTGCATAGCGTGATCGAGGCGCGCGTGGCCGGCGTACGCGCCTATTCCTGGGGCTTCTCCTCGCTCGTCATCGACGAGGGCCTGCTGGCGCAGGGCAAGCTGGCGCTGCTGTCATGCAGCGCCGTGCTGCCGGACGGTACCACCCTGGTGCTGCCGCAGGACGATGCCTTGCCGGAGCCGCTGCACATTCCCGAGGACGCACGCGATGCGCTGGTGGTGCTGGCCCTGCCGCTGCGCCGGCCCGGCATCGCCGAGACCAGCGACGTGCCGGACGCGGACAATTTCGCCCGCTACCGGCCCGTCGAGCACGAAGCGATGGACAGCAACGGCCTGGAAAATGCCGCGCTGATGCAGGTGGGCAGCCTGCGGCTGCGGCTGGCCTTCGCGCGCGATGTCGCCAATGCCTGCACGGTGCTGGGCGTGGCGCGCGTGGTGGAACGGCGGCCGGACAAGCGCGTCGTGCTGGACGCCGCCTACTGCCCGCCGTGCCTCGATTTTCGCGTGGCCGCGCGCCTGGGTGCCTTCGCCAACGAACTGGTCGGCCTGCTGGGGCAACGTGCGCAGGCCCTGGCCGGGCGCCTGAGCCAGCCCGGCGTGGGCGGCGCCGCCGAAATCGCCGACTTCCTGATGCTCCAGCTGCTGAACCGCAGCCTGCCCGTGTTCACCCACCTGGCCGGCATGACGGGGCTGCACCCGGAAAGCCTGTACACGGAAGTGGCCCGGCTGGCCGGCGAGCTGGCCACCTTCAGCCGGCCCGACAAGCTGGCCGTGGCTTACCCGGTCTACCGGCACGAGCGCCTGGCCGAATCGTTCCAGCCGTTGATGGACGACGTGCGCGCCGCGCTGTCGCAGGTGATCGATCCCCACGCGGTGGCGCTGAAGCTGGAGGAGCGCCAGTTCGGCCTGCGCGTGGCGGTGGTGCCCGACCCGGACCTGCTGCGCACGGCCGTTTTCGTGCTGGCCGTGCATGCGCAGGTGCCGCCGGAAGCGGTGCGCAGCGGCTTCCCGGCCATGGTCAAGATCGGCTCGGTCGAGAAGATCCGCGACCTGGTCAACCTGCAGTTGCCCGGCATCGCCTTGCGCGCGCTGCCGGTGGCGCCGCGCCAGTTGCCTTTCCACGCCGGCTACACATACTTCGAGCTGGACCGCAACAGCGATTACTGGCAGCCGCTCTTGACGTCGGCCGGCTTTGCCTTGCACGTACCGAATGAATATCCGGGCCTGCGGATGGAGTTCTGGGCCATCCGCAAATAGCCGGCCAGCGGAATGAAGCAGTGGGCGCCGCCGGCGCCATCGACAGGACAGGGGCGATACCGTGAGTGCCAGCGATCCCGACAAACCGTTGCAGGACTTCGACCGTACCATGCTGGTGCCCCGACCCGGCGGCCGGCCGCCGCCCATGATGACGCCACCGGCGCCGCGGGAGCCGGCCGCGATGCCGGCGGAGCCGCCCGCCGCGCCCGTGTCCCTGCACGACAGCGGCCTCAATCCCCTGGTGCGGGCCGCAAACCCGCTGCTGGACCTGGTGCCGCCGCTGCGGCGCATGGCCTTTCACCCGGACGTTGAAGGCCTGCGCGTCGGCCTAGTGCAGGCGGTGCGCACCTTCGAAGCGGCCGCGCGTGCGGCGCAGGTCGACCATGACCTGATCGCGGCGGCGCGCTATGCGCTGTGCACCCTGCTCGACGAAACCATCGCCTCCACGCCGTGGGGCGGCGGTGCATGGGCCAGCCGCAGCCTCCTGGTGACCTTCCATAACGAGGCGTTCGGCGGCGAGAAATTCTTCCTGATCCTGCAGAAACTGAGCCAGAACCCGCAACTGAGCCTGCCCGCGCTGGAGCTGATGTATATCTGCCTGGCGCTGGGCTTCGAGGGCCGCTACCGGGTCATCGAGAACGGCCGCAGCCAGCTCGACACCCTGCGCGAGCGCCTGCTGCAGCTGATCGAGCGCCAGCGCGGCACGGCCGCGCCGGAACTGTCGGTGCACTGGCAGGGGCAGGGCGGCAAGGGCGAACCCCTGTGGCGCGCCGTGCCGGTCTGGATCGTCGCCGCCGCCGGCGCGGCGCTGCTGCTGGTGCTGCACCTGCTGCTGTCCTACCGGCTGGGCCAGGCCTCCGACCCCGTCTTCGCCAACCTGCTGTCGCTAAAGACGGCACGCCCCCCCGCCGCGGCGCCGCCGCCGGCCACCGCGCGGCCGGCGCGACTGGCCGGCTTCCTGGCACCGGAAATCGCGCAGGGGCTGGTCAGCGTGACGGAAAACGGCGGACGCTCGACCATCACCTTGCGGGGCGACGGCGTGTTCGCCTCCGGCAGCGGCGAGGTGGCGCCGGCCTACCTGGCGCTGCTGGGCAGGATCGGCGAGGCGCTCGCCACCGTGCCGGGCAAGGTGCAAGTGGTGGGCCATACGGACAATGTGCGGCCGGGCCTGTCCGCCCGCTTCCCGTCGAACTACGAATTGTCGCGGGCCCGGGCGGAAGCCGTGCGCGCCTTGCTGGCCCAGCGTGCCGGCCCGCCCGCGCGTTACGACGTCGAGGGGCATGGCGAGGCCGAGCCGCTGGTGCCGAACGACTCGCCGGCCAACCGCGCCCGCAACCGGCGCGTCGACATCGTCGTCGCCACGCCAACGCCCTAGCGAGGAAGCCCGATGAAAAAGCTGCTGCGTTGGATGATCAAGCCGCCCGTGCTGGCCCTGCTGGGGGTGCTGTTGCTGGCCCTGGTGATCTGGTTCGAGGCGCCGCTGCTGGCCTTCGACGGCCATGCGCCATTCGCCTCGGAGCGGGTGCGCTGGGTCTGGATCGTCGCCTTGCTGCTGCTGTGGGCGCTGTGGTTCGGCGGGAAGGTGCTGGCCGTGAAGCTGGCCAACCTGCGGCTGATGGAAAGCCTGGCTGCCCAGCGCAAGCCGGCGGCCGATGGGGCGTCGGCGCTGACGGAGGCCGAACTGGCCCAGCTCGAAACGCGCATGCGCGAGGCGCTGGCCATCCTGCGCAAGTCGCGCACGGGCGGGCGCGGCGGCCTGTACCAGCTGCCCTGGTACCTGTTCATCGGCGCCCCCGGCACGGGCAAGACGACGGCGCTGACGCGCTCCGGCCTGAAGTTCCCGCTGGCCGCCAGCATGGGCGCGGGCGCCATCGGCGGCGTCGGCGGCACCCGCAATTGCGACTGGTGGTTTACCGACGAAGCCGTGCTGCTCGATACGGCCGGACGCTACACCACCCAGGACAGCGACACCCAGGCCGACCACGCCGCCTGGCTCGGTTTCCTGCAGCTGCTTCGCCGGCACCGGCGGCGGCGCCCCATCAACGGCGTCATCCTGGCCGTGTCGCTGACGGACTTGCTGCGCCACGGCGAAGCGGGCCGCGCCGCCCACGTGGCCGCGCTGCGCGCGCGCCTGAACGAGTTGCACGAACAGCTGGGCCTGCGCTTTCCCGTCTATGTCCTCGTCACCAAGTGCGACCTGCTGGCCGGTTTCGTCGAGTTCTTCGATGCGCTGACGAAGGAGGAGCGGGGCCAGGTGTGGGGCATGACGTTCCCGACCGAAGGCGCGCTGGCCGCCTTTCCGGGCGAGTTCGCCCTGCTCGAGGAGCGCCTGCAGTCGCGCGTGCTGGCGCGCATGCAGCAGGAACGCGATCCGGAGCGGCGCGCGCTGGTGTACCGCTTCCCCCAGCAGTTCGCGGGCATCCGCGACGTGCTGGGCACCTTCCTGAAGGATGTTTTCGAGCCGAACCGCTATGAGCAGCAGACGCTGCTGCGCGGCGTCTATTTCACCAGCGGCACCCAGGAAGGCACGCCGCTGGACCGGGTCATGAGCGCGCTGGCCGCCACGTTCGGCGTCGACCGGCAGGTGCTGGCACCCCATGGGGCGGCCGCGCAGGGTACGCCGGAAGGGCGCAGCTATTTCCTGACGCGGGTACTGCGCGACGTCATCTTCCCTGAAGCGGAACTGGCCGGCGTCGACCTGCGCCTGGAGCGGCGCCGCCGCTGGTTGCAGTGGGGCGCGCTGGGCGGCGCGGTGCTGCTGTTCGGCGGGGCGGTGGCCGGCATGATCGGCAGCTACCTGCGCAATGACGCGTATGTGAAGGACATGGCGGCCCGTACCGCGGCGCTGGCGCGGCGCGTGGCCGAAGGCGGACCGGTGCTGCCGCTGCTGGATGCGGCGCGCGCGCTGCCGGGCGGTTATGCGGCGCGGGACCAGGCACCGCCGTGGTCGATGCGCTTCGGCCTGTACCAGGGCGACAAACTGGGCGAGGCGGCCCGCATCGCCTATCGCCGCCTGCTGCAGGAAACCCTGCTGCCTCGCGTGCAGCAGCGGATGGAGGAGCGCCTGCGGCGCGGCAACGCGGGCGATGCCGACGCGCTCTACGAAACCTTGCGGGTCTACCTGATGCTGGGCGACCCCGGTCACTTCGACGCCCCGTCGATAACGGGCTGGCTGGCGTGGGACAACCCCCAGTCCCAGGCGGACCTGGGCGAAGAGGGCCTGCGTGCCCTCACGGCCCACCAGGAGGCGCTGCTGGAAAGCCTGCAGGAAGGCCAGGCGCAGCCGCAGGTGGACGGCGACCTGGTCGCCGCCACGCGGCTGGCACTGGCGCAGATGCCCTTGGCACAGCGCGTGTATGCCAGCCTGAAACGGCAGGTGATGGCGAGCGGCCTGCCCGAGTTTTCGCCCGTCAGCGCCGGTGGGCCGGGGGCGGCCTCGGTGCTGGTGCGGCGCAGCGGCGCGCCGCTGACGCGCGGCATCGACGGCATGTTTACCGTGGCCGGGCATGCCCGCTTCGTCGAGGCCAGCAAGGAGGCGCTGAACGGCGTGGCGGCCGAGCGCTGGGTGCTGGCACAGCAGGAGGCGGCCCAGGGCGACGCCGCCGCCATGCAGCAGGCCGTGCTGCGCCTGTATTACGACGACTATATCGCCCAATGGGACGCCCTGCTGGCCGACGTGGCGGTGCGCCCGTTCGACACGATGGAACAGGGCGCACGCATCGCCAACCTGCTGGGCGGGGCCGAGTCGCCGCTGCGCAAATTCCTGCTGGCTGCCAGCCGTGAGACGACCTTGGGCGGCCAGGCCAAGCCGGCCACGCCGGCCGCCGCGAGCGGCGTGGCGCAAAAGCTGGGCGCCTACACGAAGCGCCTGCAAGGCGTACTGGGCAGCGCGCCGGCGCCGGCCGCGGAAGCAGCCGTGCACCCCGTCGACGCCCATTTCGACGCGCTGCACAAGCTGACGGCCGGCACGCCGCCGCCGCTGGACGCCACGCTGGCGCTATTGAAGGACGTGGCCGTGTACCTGGACGCGGCCGCCGGCGCCAAGCGCACCGGGACGCCGCCGCCCCCGGCCGATGTGCTGGCGAAGGTGCGGCTGGAAGCGGACGGCAAGCCCGAACCGCTGGCCGGCGTGCTCAAGACCGTCGACAGCAGCGGCGCGGGGCTGGCGTCCGGCAGCGAACGGGAGCGGCTGAACGCCTTGTGGCGCGCCGGCCCGGCCAGCTTCTGCCGCCAGGCCGTGGCGGGCCGCTATCCCATCGCGCGCGGCGCCACGGTCGACATACCGTCCCAGGATTTCGGCAAGCTGTTCGCGCCCGGCGGCCTGATCGACGACTTCTTCCAGAAGAACCTGCTGCAATACGTCGACATGGGCGGCAGCCAGTGGCGCTGGCGCCCCACGGCCGGCAACACGACCCTGGGCATTCCCCAGTCGACGCTGGACGAGTTCCAGCGCGCCGCCCGCATCCGCGACGCCTGGTTCGGCGGCGGCGGCCAGCTCGCCTCGCTGCGTTTCACCCTGCGCCCCGTGTCGCTCGACCCGGCATTGGCCAAGCTGACCCTGGACATCGACGGCCAGCCGATGACGGTAGCCCCCGGCGCGATGGGTGCGGCCACCTTCCAGGTGCCGAGCGGGAAGGGCACCGGCCAGGTGCAGCTCGATGCCACGCCCCCGGGCGCGCACGGCCCGCTGCGCAAGGAAGGTCCGTGGGCCTGGCTGCGCATGCTCGATGCCGGCAGCGTCGAGTCGACGGCCCAGACCGAGCGCTACCGCGTCACCTTCGACGTGGACGGCCGCAAGGCCGTGTTCGAAATGACCGCCAGCAGTGTCGTCAATCCGTTCCGCAGGGGCGTGCTGGAGGGGTTCCGGTGCATGGAGAGTTTGTAGGCCGGGCCGCGCTGGGCGCACTTCCCGTTTCGCCAGGGCGCCACCGCTTCGCGCGGCGGGCAATGCGCGTGGCCTAGCGCGCCAGCACCTGCCGGTACAGGTCGAGATAGGCCGCCGCCGCCTTCTCCCAGGTGAACTGGGCGGCTCGTGCGCGGGCACGCCGGGCGCCGTCTTCCGCGGCGAAGCGCGCCATGCCCCCGGCCAGCACGGCGTTCATGTGCTCCGGCTCGAAACTGTCGAAATAGCAGGCCGCGTCGCCGCCCACCTCGGGCAGGCTGGTCGCGCGCGACAGGAACACGGGGCGGCCATGGTGCATCGCTTCCAGCACTGGCAGGCCGAAGCCTTCGGCCAGCGACGGGAACAGGAAGGCGTCGCAATGCGCGTAGTACCAGTCCTTGTCGGCCTGGCTGACGGGCCCCGTGATCGTCACGCGGTCGGCGACGCCGAAGCGCGCCGCTTCCTGCAGGATTTTTTGACGGTAGTCTTCCTTGACGACGCCGGCGATGACGAGGGTCCGGTCGTTCCCGCGCAGCAGCGGCACCAGCACATGGAAATTCTTCTTCGGGCAGACCATGCCGACGGTAAACAGGAAACGCCCGGGCGGCATGTGGCCGGGCCGGTGACCGGCCGGGGCGAAGCTGGCATCGGCGCCGTTGTAGATCACCGTTACCTTGTCGCGGGCAGCGGGGAAATAGCGCAGGATGTCGGCCTTGACGAATTCCGAGATCGCCACCACCCGGTCGACGCCGCCGATCTTGGCCGTCATGCGGCGCAGGTAGCGCGCCACCTTGGCGCTGCCGGCCGGGTGCTCGTGGATCTGGTTCAGGTCGTGCACCGTCATGACCGTGCGCGCCCGTACCCGTCCCGGACCGAAGCGGCAATACTGGTCCGAGAAGTGCACCAGGTCGTAGCGCCCGCCCTGGGGGAACAGCAGGCGGTGCCAGCGGCGCTGCGGCAGGTAGGCGACCTCGTCGCCCAGCACGCCGCGCTGGGTTGGATAGGTGTAGGCGCTGATGTCGAAGTCGCTTCCCTGCCGTACCAGCTCGGCGCCCAGGCTCCTGCCGAAGGTGTGCAGGCCGGTGTTCTCGAAACGCATCGAGTCCAGCGTGACCAGCAGCTTCGGCGTCATGCGCGCGTGGCCGCGACGCGGTCCTGCTCCAGCCGGTCCGCCCCGTTCTCGCGCCATTGCTCGACCACTTGCGCCACCTGCGCCGCGCCGATGGCCGCCATGCAGACGCAGTGTTGTGCACCAGTGCAGCTGTCGCACTGGCGCTCGCCGCTGAGCGACATGGCGTTGGTGCCGAGCGCGCCCCAGCGCGTGATGTCGATCGGCTGCACCGGCGGGAACAGCCCGAGCGTGTTGCGTCCCAGCGCTGCGGACACGTGCAGGGGCCCGGTACCGCTGGCGATCAGGCCGTCGGCCATGCCGATCAGCGCCACCAGGCCGTGCAGGTCAACCCGGCCGCACAGGTTGCGCACGTTCGGCTGGGCCAGCAGGGCCGGAGCGTCGCGTGCCAGCAGCTCGCCCTCGGCGCGGCTGCCCGTGACCCAGATGGCGATGCCGGGGTCGCCTGCCAGCTTGGCGGCCAGTTCCGTGTAACGCTCCAGCGGCCATTCGCGGCCGTTGCCGTTCGATTTCGGGTGCAGCACGAGGTTGAAGGCCGCGCCGCGCAACAGCTCGGCTACCTCCGCCGAGCGGGGCGCCTGCAGGCCGTACAGGGCCGCGATATCGTGCAACGCCGGAATGTGGTCGATCCCGAGCGGCTTGAGCAGCTCGAAATTGAGCTGGGCTTCGTGCCGGCGCGAACGGACCCGGCTGAAGTGGGCGAGGCGGTTGCACGTCAGCCAATGCACCAGCCGGTGGCTGCTGCCGACCCGGTTCGGCACCTTGGCGCGCCGCGCCGCCCAGCTGAGCGCGCGGTGGGGGAAGGCGAAGATGACGGTATCGTATTGCTCGTGCTGAAACAGCCGGTCGATGTCGAGCTCTTCCAGCGACAAGGTGCGGTCCACGAAGCGGCAGCACTTGACGACGGGCGCCGCGTAGGCGCGGCACAGCATGTCGACCTTGACGCCGGGGAAATGCTGTTTCAGGTATCCCGCGAGCGGCAGGGTCAGTACGACGTCACCGATGTTATCGGTGCGGCATATGAGGATGCGTGACAAGGCAGGAGGCATTACTGGGAGTCTGAAAATCTTGTTTCTGTGTAATCAAGGTGGCGGCGTTACCCGCGGGCCCGAGCCGGGCTCGGGTGCATGGTGGCGCCGCCATGCATAGCAAATCATCGTAGCGCCGTCGCTGCGCATCCGACCGGGACGGCACCGTCGCGGCCCATGCATGGCGGGCGCACGCATCATCCGGTCTTTCTCGTTTTTGCGCAAGCGTAAGAGTAACAAAGTGTAACCCCGAAGTGTAAGCCTTTTATTGTTACGGCGGCGGGTCGATGCGGCGTCAGGCGGCTTTACTCCGTTTAACGGGGTTTCACGACGATGAACGCCCTGCATCGAAATGGCGATCGTCATGAAAAAGCCCCCGCGAGCGGGGGCTGGAATCGCATGCCGGGGAGACTCAGTCGGCCGCGTGCTGGACGAACACGGCCGTGGTGCGGGCCGGAATCGTGAAGCTGCCCGTGGCGCCGTCGTAGGCGGAGGCCTTCACGATGTCGTCGCTGCCGGTCTTCTGGATGCGGTGCAGTTGCAGTTTCAGACCTTTCAGCTCGGGAATGGCGACGCTTTTCGCGGCCTTGTCGACGTTGAAGACGACCACCACCTTCTTGTATTGCGCGCCAGGGTAATTGCTCGGCTGGGTGCCGGAGATGCTCATCGCCACGATGCCCGGCACCTGGTTCGGTCCCGTATTGTGGAAGGCCAGGCGCTCGTTGACGTCCTTTGCCGTGCGCAGGCGGAACAGCGTGCTGTCCTTGCGGATCGCCAGCAGTTCCTCGAAGCCGGCCCGCGCCGCCAGGATGGCACGGGTGTCGGGCTTGATCAGGGGGTTGGCCAGCACGGGCGCCATGATGGACCAGCTGGACTCGTTGGAACCGGCCATCGGCAGGCCGACGCCGAAGTTGTTCGACGCGTAGCCGTAGTCGAGGCGGTTGAACCAGTCGCCGGCATTGTAGCTGTCGCGGTCGAGCGACTTGGAACGCAGGATTTCCTGGCCCGCGTGGAAGAACGGCACGCCTTGCGACAGGATATTCACGGCCGCGCCCAAGGTCTGCACGCGCACCCGCTCGGCCAGCGGCGTGTTCTGCGGCAGCTTCAGCGCATTGACGTCGAACAGGGTCTGGTTGTCATGGGCCTCGACGTAGTTGATGGTTTCGGCCGGGCTGCCGGCGAAGCCTGCCTGCTGGCCGAAGTAGTCGATTTCCGCATTGCTGCGCACGTTCCCGAAGCGGTCCGTGAAGCGGTAGTCGCGCAAGGTGCCGGACAGGGCCACGCGGGCCAGGTCGGCCAGCCGCAGCGCATCGTCGCGGGTTTGCGTGGACTGGCCGTTCGGGTCGAACCAGGCGCCGTTGACGAAGCCCTGCTGGGTAACGAGCGAGGCGCCCGTGTCGCAGCAGCCGCCGCCCCGCACGGTGTCGCGGATGCGGTCGTTGAACGAGCCGATGCCGGTGCCGAACATATTGGCCTGGCGCGCCTGCACGAAGCGGGCGTCGTTGGCCACGGCACCGAAGTTCCACGCTTCGCCGTACAGGTAGATGGGGCGGCCGGCCGCGGCGTCGACGGCGCCTTGCAGGCGCTTCATCAGGTCCAGCGGGGTGAAGCCCATGATGTCGAAGCGGAAGCTGTCGATCTTGTACTGGCGCGCCCACAGGCTGGCCGAATCGACCATCAGCTTGGCCATCATGACGTTCTCCTGGGCCGTGTCGGCACAGCAGCTGTCGTTGAGCAGGTTGCCTTCCGCGCCCTGGCGGTAGTAGTAGGTCGGCACGATGCGGTCCAGCACGGACATCGGGTCCTGCTTGGCCGCGCTGGTGTGGTTGTAGACGACGTCCATCGTCACCCGCAGGCCGGCCTCATGCAGGGCCTGCACCATGGAACGGAACTCGCGCACGCGGACGGCACCGTTGCCCGCGTCGGTGGCATAACTGCCTTCCGGCGTGTTGTAGTGGACCGGGTCGTAGCCCCAGTTGAAGCAGTCGCTGTCGCGCGTGGCGGCGACGGCGGCCTGCTGCGTCGTGGCATCGGCGGCGCCGCCCGGAATGGCCGGCGTGGCGCAACCCGCTTCGTTTACGCTGGAGAAATCGTAGCTGGGCAGCAGGTGCACATGCGTCATGCCGGCCTTCTGCAGCGATTTCAGGTGACGCATCGGCGCGGATTCGCCGTCCGTGAAGGCCAGGTACTTGCCCCGGTGCGCGGCCGGCACCGTGTTGTCGGCCGCCGAGAAATCGCGGATGTGCAGCTCGTACAGGGCAATGTCGGTGGGCGAGTCCAGCTTCGGAATGCGGTGATCGTCCCAGCCCGCCGGTTTCAGCTGGGCGCTGTCCAGGTCGGCGACGAAGCTGCGCGCGCTGTTGGCGGACACGCTGACGGAGTATGGATCGGTGACGGTGTTCGTCACCACCGTGTTGTTGGCCCAGCGCGACAGCACCTGCACCGTGTAGGTGTAGTAGGCGCGATTGGTCCAGGAAGCGTTCGGTGCCGTGTAGCTCCACACGCCGCTGGCGGGGTCCAGGGTCATCGGCAGGCTGTCCGACTTGCCGCCCGTCGGCGCCGAATACACGGTCAGCCGCACGGACTTGGCCGTCGGCGCCCACACGCGGAAGGTGGGCACGCCGCGGTCGAATGACAGGCCCAGCTGGGCATTGGCGGCGCGGGCCGCGAACACGTCGTCCAGCATGCCGGCCTGCTGCAGCGACGTCACCTGTACCAGGCTGCCGTCGGCGGCGAACTGGGCGATGGCGAACTGGCCGCTGGCCAGGCCGGCCACGCGGGCGGCGTCGGCATCGGCCAGGCGCAGGCCCGTGGCGGTGGCCAGGTGGGGGAATTTCTGCCGCAGCGCGTCGGGCAGGGTGGCCGCCTGCAGCACAAAGCTGCCTTCGGCGCCGGCCAGGCCAGACGTTGCATCCGGACCAGCCGTCATGCCGCCGTTGCGGGCGTAGTACAGCTTGTAGGTGGCACCCGCCGGCGCGCCGGGCCAGGCCAGCACGCTGGCGGACAGCCAGTGCGCCTTGGCGCCCGTCAGGTTGCCGTAGGTGAGGGCCGGCGGGCTCGTATAGACGGTGCAGTCGCCTTCCAGCATCCATACCTCGGTGCCGTTGGTGGCCACATCCGCCGGCAGGGCGGCCTGCTGGTCGTTGCCGCAGTTCTTGTTGCCGCTGCCGTCCGTCACGAGGAACTGGATCGCCGTCTTGCCTGGCGCCAGGGGAATATCCGTGTAGCCGCCGAAGGCGTCGCTGCCGGTGAACATGAAGCGGCCCGTGATCCACGCGGGGCTGGGCTGCAGCGGGCCGTCCCACGAGTACACGCCCCACTGGGCGGCATCGTTCTGGATGCGGTGGAAGTGCATGCGGATGGTGCCGGGCGCGACAGCGCTGGCAGCCGCGCTGACGACGGCCGCGCCCAGACGGACCGGGCTGGCGGACGTGGTTTGTCGGTCCTCGCTGCTGCCGCCGCAGCCGGCCAGCAGGCTCGCGCAAGCCAGCGCCAGAACGGCAGGACGCGCGAAACTACGGTTGATGAACATGGTGTCTCCTCCTGATTTTATGAGCGCCAGCGACGCCGGCCGTTTATTGTACCCAAACTACAAGCACTGATTACTCTGTCAGGTTTGGTGTATCAAAACTACCGCATCCGGGTGAATTCAGTTGACATCGATGCATGAATACCCCAAGAATCGATGCATCTGACGGCGAGCTTCGACAACAGGAGACCCTTCACGATCAGTAGTATGACTACATTTCGCCTGTAGTCGGCCCTGGCAGGCACGGGCGGCTTATCGACACTTGGAGGAGATAATATGAAGAAACACATTTTGGCCGCCGCCCTGGCGGCAGGGACGTTCGCAGCCGTATCGACCGCCACCGCGGCCACGCCCACGCAACAGGCAGGGGGTAGCAAGGCCATCCTGCTGCAGGGTTTCCACTGGACGTCGGCCAACCAGACCAGCCCGACGTGGTACGACACCCTGGCCGGCAAGTCGAGCGACCTGGCCACGTTGGGCATCACGCACGTCTGGTTCCCGCCGCCGTCGGACTCGGCCGCCAAGGAAGGCTACCTGCCGCGCAAGCTCGACGTGCTCAATTCATCCTACGGCACCTCGTCCGACCTGTACGAGGCCATCGCCGCGCTGAAGGGCGTGGGCATCCAGTCGATCGCCGACATCGTCGTCAACCACCGCGTCGGCAGCACCGGCTGGTCCGATTTCACCAGTCCGAACTGGAGCACCTACACGATCGTCAATAACGACGAGTGCAACTGCGGACTGGGCAATGCCGATACGGGGCCGGGCTTCAGCGCCGGGCGCGACCTGGATCACACCAACGTGGGCGAAACCCAGAACGGCATCATCCACTGGCTGAACTACACCCTGAAACCGGCCGGCTTCACGGGGCTGCGCTTCGACTACGTGAAGGGCTTCGATCCCAGCTACGTCGCCAAGTACGCCAACGCCTTCGCGCCGGACTTCTGCGTGGGGGAGCTGTGGCCCGATTTCAACCTGAACGACATGAACGCGAACCGCCAGGCGTTGATGAACTGGATCAACGGCACCGGCAGCGCGTGCGGCGCCTTCGACTTCACTACCAAGGGCATCCTGAACGACGCCCTGGCCAATGGCAATTACTGGCGCCTGAAGGACAGCGCCGGCAAGCCGCAGGGCGCCATCGGCTGGTGGCCGGCCATGTCCGTCACCTTCGTCGACAACCACGACACGGGTCCGGCCACCTCCTGCGGCTCGGGACAGAACCTGTGGGCGGCGCCCTGCGGCAGCGTGATGGAAGGTTATGCCTACATCCTCAGCCACCCCGGCATTCCCACCGTGTTCTACCCGCACGTGTACGACTGGAACCTGAAGGCGCCGATTGCCGCCCTGATCAAGGCCCGTAAGGCGGCCGGCGTGACGTCGACGTCGGCTGTGGCCATCCAGCAGGCCAGCCAGGGCCTGTACGCGGCCATCGTCACGGGCAACACGCGCCAGCTGGCCATGAAGATCGGCCCGAACAGCTGGAGCCCGGGCACCGGCTGGACCTTGCAGGCGTCGGGCAACAACTACGCCGTCTGGATCAAGTAACGATCCAGCCTAGGGGCGGGTCCCGGCCTGTCCCTGGGTGCGCTGGCTGTCGCGCCGCGCCAGCTGCACGCCGACGGCCACGCCCAGCGCGGCGGCGGCTATCGCCAGCGCCTTCCCGCTGCCGGTACCCTTGCCGGCCGTGCCGGACTGGCCGCTGCTGGTCAGGCCACTGGGGGTGGCGGGTGGGGTGTAGATCGTGCCCCGCGTGTCCTTGGCGGTGCCGGCGTTTTTCCTGGTCCATCCATCCAGGAAGCGGCCCATCAGCAGGCCCGCCAGCGGATTGGCCAGTTCGCCCAGCTTGAGCAGCAGCGTGGGCGCGCCGACCGCCGTGCTGTTACGCGGCTGCCGTGCCAGCGCGACGACGGCGTCCGCCACCTGTTCCGGCCTGAGCGCGCCGGGCGGGTAGGTCAGCCGCGCTCCCGTGTAATTGCCGGCGTGCTCGACGCCGGGGGTGTCGACGAACGTCGGGTAGACATCGCAGATGTGGATGTCGGGGTGGCCGTGCAGCTCGCCGCGCAGCGCTTCGCTGAAGCCGCGCAGGCCGAATTTGCTGGCCGCATAGGCCGCCGCATAGGGCGCAGTGACGAAGCCGCCGGCCGAAATCATGTTGACCCAGATGCCGTGGCGCTGCGCCAGGAAGATCGGCAGCACCGCGTGCGCTTCGTTCATGTGGCTGACCAGGTTCGATTCGATGACACGGTGATGGTCCTCGATTGGCACATCCAGGTACTTGCCGACCACGCCGATGCCCACGTCGCTGAACCACAAATCGATGCCGCCCAGGGCATCGTGCGCATCGGCCGCGAAGCCTGCGACTGCCTTCGCGTCGGTGACATCGACCACGCCGATCTCGGCCTCGCCGCCCGCCGCGCGGCAGCGGCCCGCCACGTCGGACAGTCCTTCCTTGCCCCGCGCGCCCAGTACCAGCCGGGCACCCTGCCTGGCAAATGCCATCGCGGTGGCCGCGCCGATGCCGCTCGACGCTCCGGTTATCACGACGCGCAATGCCGCCGGCCTGTTGTTGTTCGCCATCCTGCCCACCTTTCTCCATGGTTGTCGATGCGGCCAGTCGGCCGCCCTGCGCCATGGTGCCGGTTCGGGCGCCGGCCGGTCGCACGCCTGGACTCATTTCCCCAGCAGGCGCAGCGACTGTTCCCAATCGTCCCGCCACGCCTGCAGGCAGTCCTGCGTGGCGAAGGCCTTCTTCAAGCCGCCCAGCGGCGCGCGGTACACGTCGTGCAGGCCCAGGGCCAGCGTGACGGGGTTCCACACGGCGTTGCGTTTCGACTTCCTCACGCTGGCCTTGACGCGCGCGCCGTCGTCGCCGAAGATGCCGATGGCGTCATCGAGCGCCTGGTCCAGGTCCAGCCGCACGATGGATGCGAACGCGGCCAGCACGTCGGCCTTGCCGATGCCTTCCTGCGATTCCTTCGCGGCCGCCTTGACCGGCGCTGGCGCGGCCGCTTCGTGTTTCAACTTGCCGGCCAGCTTTTCGACGTCCTTCTTCTGGAAACGCAGGGCGGCCAGGGGGCGCCGGAAGCCGCCTTCGGGCAGGCGGGCGACGATCTTGTAGGCGTCCTTCGTCATCGTCATCAGGACGTCCTCGCTGCCCGCCGCCAGGCGCGCGATGTCGCCTTCGAAGAAGATCCGCGCCGCGTAGCCGCCATTGGCGTCGCCGAACAGCTCGGAAAAGGCGGCATCGTAATCGAGCCAGACGTACGGGGTCAGGCCGTGCCGCAGAAGGTCCGGCAGAGACCAGGGCGTGCCCGTCTGGAGTTCCAGCCAGGCGCAGGTTTCGGTGACGGTGGCGCGAAAGGGCAGGTCGGTCGTGCTCATGGGCTTCTCGGTGGGGACGGCGGAGCGTCATTGTAGTGCAAGCGGGCACGTATCACTTCGCGCCGGCGCGTGGTATTGACGGGCTGTAGTGTTGGTGTCAGCATGTGCATGCTTTTTGGTATTCCCCTGCGATCTTGAAGCCAGTCTTGCCGGGGCGCCGCTTCTTGTCCGCCACGTTTCAGGAATACACCGCATGACTTTCCAAGCCAGCCTGCAGCGCCTTGCCGACAAACTGCTCGATGCCGCGATGACGGCCGAACGCAGGCAGGCCAGGCTCGATACGGGCACCATCGCGCTGCCGACCGGGCCGGTCGCCTATTTCCACCGGGCCGGCAGCGCAGCGGCCGGCGGCGACGCCATCGTCATGCTGCACGGCGCGGCCAGCGACAAGTCGGCCTGGGCGCGGCTTGCGGCGCGCCTGCATTCACCGTGGCCCCTGCTGATTCCCGACCTGCCGGGCCATGGCGACAGCCCGGCCGGCCCGGACATGCGCTTCGATATCGCCGCCCAGGCCGGGCGCCTGCGGGTCTTTCTCGCGGCGATGGGCGTACGGCGTGCCCACCTTGTCGGCAACTCGATGGGCGGCGCCATCGCCCTGCACCTGGCGGCGACGGATCCGGCGCTGGTGGGCTCCCTGATCCTGATGGCCGCCGCCGGCGCCGAGACGCGGCCCGGCTGGCTCAAGACCCGGTACGGGGGCGCGAGGGCCAACCCGATGATCGACGTGCACGACGCCGCCGGCTATCGCGTCATGCTCCGTATCGGCATGGAAGCGCCACCGTATATCCCAGGCTTCCTGGTGGGCGCGCTGGCGCGCCGCTACCGGGCCCGGCGCGAACTGAACGCGCGCATCGAACGGGATATCCACGCGAACCTAGACCAGACGCCCGTGCTGGACCGGGTTGGGGCCGATACGCTGATCATCTGGGGTGCCGAGGACCGGGTGCTGCACGTGGACGACGCCGGGCTGCTGCACGATCGCATCCGCCGCAGTGAGAAAGTGGTGCTGCCCGGCGTGGGCCGCGTGCCGATGGTCGAAGCGCCGAAGCTGGTCGCGCCCCTGTGCCAGCGGTTCTTCGACCGGCAGGCGGCCGGCGACCAGCGGCTGCGGGCCTAGTACGACACGACGCGGCGTGACGGCACGCTTGCTCCCGCGCGGCCGATATTCCATCATGACGCACGACGGCGCGCGTCCGGCGCGTCACTTACAGGATGATTCCCATGACCTTACCGCCCAAGTTCCTCCTCCCGCTCGCCGCCCTGGCCGCATCCGGCGCCCTGCAGGCAGCCGCGCCGATGGTGCACACGCAGGCCCCGGGCTTCTACCGCATGCAGGTCGGCGCGGCCGAAGTGACGGCCGTCTCCGACGGCACCGTGACCCTGCCGCTGGACCAGCTGCTGACGGACACGACACCCCAGCAACTGGAGCACCTGCTGACGCGTGCCCACCTGGCGCCCAAGGTGGAGACGTCGATCAATGCCTTCCTCGTCAACACGGGCACGCACCTGGTGCTCGTCGACACGGGGGCCGGGGCGCTGTTCGGCCCCGACGCGGGCGGGCGGCTGCAAGCGAGCATCCGCGCGGCCGGCTACCGGCCCGAGGACGTCGACGCGGTGCTGGTGACGCATATCCACGGCGACCACTCGGGCGGCTTGAGCGTGGCCGGCAAGATGCAGTTCCCGAAGGCCGTCGTGTATGTGAACCGGCAGGAAGCCGAGTTCTGGCTCGATCCGGCCAACAAGCCGCGCGCGCCCGAAAGCCAGCGCGCCAGCTTCGACGAGGCGGCGCGCCAGTTCGCCCCGTACGTGGCGGCCGGGAAGGTCAAGCGCTTCGCCGGCGACAGCGAGCTGCTGCCTGGCCTGTACGCGCAGAACGCCATCGGCCACACGCCGGGGCACACGGTCTACCGCCTGACGAGCGGCGGCAAGGAACTGCAGTTCTGGGGCGACCTGCTGCACGTGAAGGACGTGCAGTTCGCCGTGCCGGGCGTGACGATCCGCTTCGATATCGATTCGCCGTCGGCGGCCCGGCAGCGCAAGGCGGCCTTTGCCGACGCGGCGAAGCGGGGCTACCTGGTGGCGGCGGCCCACATCCCGTTCCCCGGCGTCGGCTACGTGCTGGCCGACGGCCAGGCGTACGACTGGCTGCCGGTGCCTTACACGGCAGGGCCGAAGCCCTGAGCCGATCCTTGGCGCTGGTCCGGCACGGGCAGCACCAGCACCGAGCTGAAATGCCAGCCGGCCTGCTCGCCGGTGTCGTCCCGGCCCAGCGGCATGCCCTCGAACAGCTGCTCCATCATGGCGCGGTCCTCGGCCCGCGCGGCCTGCCCGACCAGCTCGCACCAGCCGCGCATCACGCCATAGGCCATGGCCCAGCGGGGCTCGGCCTGGGCCCCGTCGGCACGGCGCGCATCGTTGGCGATATCCGTGATGGTCTGCAGTGCACTGGCCGTGATCGATTCGTAGTCCCATTGGGTGGTCATGCTGCTCCTTTAGTAGCGATTAGTGGTTTCGGCTGAAGGGTAGTACAGATGGGACGCCGATGGCGCCGGCGAGGCGCTCCCTAGGGAACCGCTGATTTATTCATGGCGGCGATCTTCGCCATGAGAAAACGCGCCCAGCTGCGCCACAAATGCCCCGCCATACCCCGGTATGACAGGGCATTTGCGTCTTGCTGGACAC